>Ga0208373_1000017_pt1 | contig 423126 bp, 407 predicted proteins | sample RifOxyC2_FD_184036 | JGI IMG/M metagenome (GOLD analysis project Ga0208373, IMG submission 184036) | Soil microbial communities from Rifle, Colorado - Rifle Oxygen_injection C2 (SPAdes) | ecosystem: Environmental > Terrestrial > Deep subsurface > Rock core/Sediment | place: Rifle, Colorado...
GGACCCATGATTAAATTTATAATTGTCTTGTCCTTAGCGAAGTCTTGACGCCGACTGCCTGTCTGCCGAAGCTCTTCAACAAGAGCGTAGGCAGAAGCTAAGGACCCATGATAAATTTATAATTGTCTTGTCCTTAGCGAAGTCTTGACGCCGACTGCCTGTCTGCCGCAGCTCTTCAACAAGAGCGTAGGCAGAAGCTAAGGACCCAAAATCTAATATTTACGATGCTAACATTCTAGCTTATTTTTTCACCTTTGTCAACCCGCAAAATTACCTATAATTTTCAAAAGTTACACTTAATACCTACCAACCAATTCTTTGACCAATTTTGCATATTCTTCTCGAGCATCCTGTGGCATTGCATTATTAATATTTTCCCCCAATCCTAACAACTGATCTCTTTTCAACAACAAGCTTTCAATCATTCCTATAACATATTCCGGATCAAAATCCTCTTGTCTGACATAAACAATTGCCTGTTTTTTATAGAAATATTCAGCATTATCTTCTTGTTGATTATCTGGAATAGGCATAATAATTGCTGGTTTTGATAATGCAGACAATTCTGTCAGAGTCGAAAATCCAGCCCGACCAAAAACAATATTTGCTACCACATAAGCATCTGACAACTCTCGACCCAAAAATTCATAAGCATGATACCTATGATTATTTTTCAATTCAATATTGTTCAACCATTTAGATTGCTCACCTTTACCAACAACATGAATCACTTGGCAAAATTTTGTCAATTCTTTATTTTTATCAATAAATAATCCGTTTATTATTTCCGAGCCTACACCGCCTCCAACAATCAACAATGTCGGAACATTGTTTTCCAATTTAAAATATTGTTTTGCTCTCTCAATATTTCCGGAAAAAACAACTTTTCTTGTCGGATTGCCCGTAACAACTACCTTTTCTCTTGGAAATTTTTCTCTTAATTCTGGCAATGCGACAGTTATTTTTGATGCCACGGGAACCATTAATCTATTTGCCAAACCTATCTTCAAATCTTGCTGATGGACCAAAACTCTTTTACCTAATATTCTGGCAGCATAAGCCACGGGGACACAAACAAAACTACCTGCAGTCAAAACTATCTCTGGATTAAATCGTACAATCAGCCACAAAGACTTTAGAAAACCAACAAAAATCAAAACCAAATCCGTAAAATTTCTCCAATCAAAATATCTTCGAAGCTTGCCACTTGGAATTGATTTGAAATTTATTTTATTTTGTTCAACTATTTGTTTTTCTGGACCTCTCTTTGTCCCGATGAATAAAAATTGTACATCAGGCTCAAAACTCAATTCTTCTTTTACCGCAATTAGAGGGCTGACCGACCCCATTGTCCCACCGCCTGTTAATAATATTTTCATAATTATCCGTGCGCAACAGCAGCTACAATTATTTTTCCTGCACCGGCCATTTTCAGACACTCTGCTGCGGAATCAAATGTAGCACCAGTTGTTATAACATCATCAATTAAAATTATTGTCTTGTTTTTTATTAACTCTGGTTCATTACAAACAAATGCTTGTTGCAGATTTTCAATTCTCTCATTTCTAATTAACTTTGCTTGTTGTTTTGTGTTTTTACATCTGATTAATGCCTTTTCACGATAATCAACACACAGATTTTCAGCCACATACTTGGCAATCAAGGCACTTTGATTAAAACCTCGTTCAAGCAATCTTTTTTTGTGCAAGGCAATCGGGATGCAAACAACATTTTCTACTAACCTATATTTTTCCAATCTTACCACCAACAAATTAGCCAATTCCTTAGCTAATTCTTCTATAAAATCATATTTTAACTTATGAATAACCGTCTCAATCATTTGCCCTTTATATCGACAAACAGCCACAGCTGAATTGAAACTACTTGATTTCTGACAAACATCGCACACTCCATCTTCAGCTGTATTTTGATTGCAAATTAAACAAATATTTTCATTAATCATTATTACCTTTTTCTGGCAATCATTACACCAAATCTCTCCATCTTTCCCACAAACCAAACACTCTCGAGGAAACAAAATATCAGCAAAAAAAGTTTTTAATCTCTGTAACATTTTATTCCCAATAAACACTTGAGATCAACCATTTATCATTTTCTTTATTAAATTTCACCCTAACTCCTTGTTCAACCGTCACATCAGTCGCAGTTGGATTGGCCTTTTTATTCCTCTTGGTTTTTACTAATATTTCAGCCGTATTTTCATTATAATCCACGAATTCCGCAGAAACCACCGTAGTAACCACCGCATAATAAGCATTATTTTTTGAATATTCCGAATTCAAACTTTGAAGATAATTATTATTAACCCATGACTCAAACCCATCAGTCATCATCAACCGTATATCTGCAAAAACTTCATTTGAAGACAATAAATCAGCCGAATAAGTACCAAATCTAGCTGTAAAATCTTTCGCTTGATTTATGAGCGCATTTTGTGTCTTCTCATTTTCAGATAATGCTGGCGCATCATATTCCAAAGTTCGGCTGGTCACAGCTTGCTCTGAAGATGAGTCATCAATTTTTAATTTGTTTGTTTGATCACGAAAAATTAACAACCATAACATAGAGATGATAACAATCAATCCGACCAACAACAATATTAATATTTTATGTCCTCTTGTAAGCATATTTTTCTATTTATTATTTTCATTACAAAATTAACGCAAGTTTATGCCTCACTAGCTTCTTCTGCCTGTTTCTTTTTTTGTTTCTCCATTTCCAACAATTGTTTTGGATCAGAAGTAATAATCGAATCTTCAAGACCAGAGGCCACAACCTTTATTGCCACATGCTTATCTCCGGCGAAAAAAATTCCTTCACCAACATTACTTTCAAGCAATAAATACTTCTCGCCTTTAGTCAAATCAAATGTTTTCGATACAATATCAACCGACGACACTGATTGTCTCATTAATATTTTCAAAGCTGAATTATTTACAATACCAGGACCATATTTTGAACCAAGAAAATCATTTACATCCTGTGTAATCGTAGTCACACCTAAATAATATTTTCTACCTCGTTTTACCAGACCGTGAAGAAATCTTGCTGAATCATCGTTCATCATCAGCCACCAAGCTTCATCAACCACCAAAATTCTTTTCTTCAATTCTGATCTCACAACATTCCAAACATAATTTACAATATTATAAATTGCCATTGCTCGAAGCTCATCTTCAAGGTCTCTGACACTATAAATCACCAACTGATTACTCATATCAACATTGGTTGGAGCATTAAACAACCCAGAAAATGTTCCAGAAGTAAATTTTTTCAACCGTAGAGCAATATCAGCACCGCCTTCCATACCATCCAAAACCTGATATAAATCTTCCATCAGTGGTGGTTCAATCTTGGCTAAATCACTTTCTGGAGTAATATCTTTTTTAGCATAAGTTTCAATCAAAGCCCGATCAATTACTGTATCTTCCTGAAAGGTCCATTCACCAATCATTAATTTCAACAAGCCCTTGATATTAATTACCGCACTTCGAATAATATCTTCAACCGAAGTACTGTCACCAACCGCTCTTGGCAGATCAAATGGGTTAATTTTACTCTCGGAATTTAATGAAATATTGACAAAAGTCCCACCAACAGCATCAGATAAAAGTTTATATTCTTTTTCCGGATCAATAATAATCACATCCGTTCCCATCATCATTGACCGCAACACTTCCAATTTTATTGTATAACTTTTACCAGCACCTGAAGTTGCGAAAACCGTACAATTAGCATTTTGCAATGAAAAACGATCAAAAATTATCAAACTATTATTATGCCGATTTATACCATACAAAATACCATTATCAGAGGTCAAATCAGATGAAATAAACGGAAAGGAAGAAGCAATTGGCGAAGAATTCAAATTAGCCGTTATCATCAACTCATCATTTCCGATTGGAACGGTTGAATTAAACCCTTGTTCTGCTTGATAAAAAACTCTTTTCGTATAAACCATTCTTGAGCCAAACACAGATTCAACATCTTCTGTCAGCTTATCAAGATCTTCTTCTGTCTTGGCATACAAAGTAGTATACAGAGCAAATTGAAAAAATTTTTCCACACCTTGAGTCAAATCATCTCGAAGTTGTTCAATATCTTGCAAGGCAGTTTGTCTAAGTGGATCTCTTGGTTTACCATCTTCAGCATCACTTGAAAGCTGTGCTTGCAAAACACCCACTTTATTTTTTAACTGTTTTAATACCAATTCTGATTCCATTGGATAAAAGAACATCCCAATATCCAAAGATGAATTATAATTAATTATCGGAGCAAACCAGCCAACAGATATATAGCGAGGATAAGCCATAACAAACAAGGTCCGAGCGTACAGCCCACCAATTTTTACAAAAGATGGTTTAATATCAAAAGCCGCCGGAGCAATCAAATCCAAAACCGAGACTACCCCTTGTCTGTAAACTTTTTCCTGTTCAATAATTTGTGTTGACTGCGCAGTTTCTTGCTCAATCTGCTTCTCTTCTTCAATTTCGGTCAATGTTGGCTCAACCGGCTTTTCTGGGCCACGAAGAGCTTGATCAGGTTTAAACATATTTTATTTTTATTATTCTTCTAAACGAAGCTTATCTACTTGTTGAATTTTTTGTTTTACTGAAACTTCCGGATTATAAACATTATAATACAATTCAATCAAACTCTGGGTATCGAGGCGACCTACCTCGAGCCCCATTTCACCAATATGAGTCTTCACATGTTCCACTCGCTGATTCAATGAATAAGAATACTTATCAAATTTTTTCTGATTTAATTTTATTACCTGCCCAGGAGTGAAAAGAGAACCAAGCCTTGACCAAAAACCTCTTGATTTATCTTCAAAGGGTGTATATGGCACCACTACAAAAAAACTCTTATTCATTATATCACCCAAGTCAACCAATTCTTGTATGTATGCCTGATAATTTACCATCTGTCGTCGAAGTAATTCATTACCGATTTCTGATTCTTGCGTTTTCAGCTTGGCAACATAATTTGATATATCCAACTTCCTTGACTGAATTACAATTTGTATTGGGAAATCAAGAAAATTCAAAAACCTAACATAAGTTGACACAACCGCTTCCTGCTCATCTTCTGATTTCAAAGCAAAATTCAAACTTGAAACCATCATCACAGCACGCAAGGTTCCATCCTTCATTATCACAGTATCATTTTTTATTTCAGCAATATCCAGAAACAATTGTGTTGATTGAGTTATTTTATTTTTTGCCAGTGTTTTACTCTGCATCTCATTAATTTTCTTTTGTGATTTTGCTTTCTTGGCCATATTGAAAAATTAAATTTCTGTATTTTTGTTTTATATAAATTATATAATTCTCTGTCAAATATTTTTGCTACTATACTTTTTTCTGATTTAGATCATCCATTATTCGAGCTTTATCATCTATCTTGCCCTTATCTTCCAGGAATAGATCACTATCTTCATAATAATCATCTTCCCCCTTATAAACACCTCCAGTATTAATAATCAAAGCCATATCTTGCAATCTTGAACCTGAAACTGATTTTTTCAGAGGCTTTATTTCAACCACACCACCTTTTTCATCCTTAATCTCTTGAACCTTTTTTACATAAGATTCTTTGTTCCAAATTCTGATTTTTGGTCTTTTGAATGTTTGAAAAAAATTCAACAAGAAAAAATGTACTGGCCTACCATTTATTCGCACAAAAGCCAATGAAGCAGCTAGACCAAAAGTTACTAGAGCAATCGGTACAAAAAACACGAAGCTTAGCAATTTATATTCAAGCGCCCCAATCAATAATGCTGATATCATAATCACAAACTGACGCACAGTGATAAAAGCAAAAATCTTATCTTCAACTTCAATAAATTGTGGGACTAGAAATTGAGTTGGCATATTTAAATTTCAAAATTTTTATTAAACCCCAATACTTCATCAAACTCGCTCAAAGTTAAAACTGGTTGATTTTTTACTTGACGATCAACAATAATTTGATCCAAAGATTTATTAGTCAAAATACTTTGGAGCCCCATTTCTGTGTACAATTTATGAACTTCAGACTCTCTCCAAGCTTTCAAACCATCAACACCTTTTTTCCAAGAATCTTCCTGCAAAACTGCAATTTTTTCTTTTACTTCTTCCATCATCTCATTAGCATCCCGACCCAAGCGACGAAAATCTTCGAGTGTCATTTGCCGTAACTCTTCTAATGGACCTACCAGCTGTGGCTTATATTTTACCTCTTTTTCTTTTATTTGGGCTGGTTGGATTAACGGTTGCAAACTAGGAATAGCTTCTTTTTTCAAACCAATTTCCTGTTTTTGTGATTGTTGACTATTTTGTCCATGACTCAAAATCAAATTTTGAGCTGAAACATTGGCCTTTTCACCAGCAATCAAACGATCAAGCATTTCTTTACCTTTATTTTCAACTGGTTTTACAACTGGCTTTTCTTCAACTGGTTTTACAACTGTCGTTGGCTTAATCTCTACTGGTTTTGCAACTATTACTTTTTTATTAGGAATAAAACTTTTATGGATTGCAAGCAATTCTTCTTTTTTCATTTCTGGAACTTTCTTTTCTTCTTTTTTTACTTCAATTTTTCGAACAGCAACATTTTGCTTTTTTTCAACTAATTTTTCATTATTTTGTGGCAAAACATTTCTATTTCCATCAGTAAATTTTGACGCATGTTTCTTTATTACCGCTAGCACCACATCAGCTTTTCTTTCATCCAGTCCCATACCACCATCAGTCTTGTCCGTCATTAACATATACTTTACTTCTTTATCTCCACGAACTTCACGAAATCTGGAACCAACCACGCTAAAAAACCTTCTTTTCATTTCTTCCTCTGTAAAACTGATTTTGAGCTCTGACACCACCGCTTCAACCGCTTTATTTACAACCACATCTCTTTCAGACAAAACTCTATTAGGAATATTTTGTTTATCTGTTTTTTCAACCTTGTTAGCAGGTTTTTTACCAGCATCAATTTCATCAATATCAAAATATTGGCCATCTTTATAATATTTAAGATTACCATCCTTATCTTTAACCAAAATGTAATCATCTTTGTTTGACATAATTTACAACCACTTAAATACTTTATTTTCTACATCAAAGTAAGCTAAATGTGACAAATCCATCTTGCCTTGATTGCGGAAAATATTACTGAAATGCACTGCCACTCTGGCAGATTGGCTTTCACCCAATCCCAATCTTTCTAGCAAAATATATTTTATAAAATATTTCAAAAACTTTGGATCAGATTTATCCATTTCAAACTCCTTTGCTTCTGCTTTCAAGTTATTCCGCTTGAAATATGATTGCATCAATTCCTGGAAAGTTTTCTCTCTAATTAAAATATCATCAATTAATCCGGCTTCAATCACCAATTGCAAACAGGCCAAGATCTCAACTTTATTTCTTTCTAATATACGATCATAAAAATAATTTACCAATTTATCATATTCTTTTCTTGTTTGCTCAACAATTTTTTCAGTTGCCTGTTCCAAAGCTTGTCTCTCCGATTCATTGCCAAGATACATTTCTTCTAGGTTCTTTGTTTTTTTCACCACTCCACCTTCAGTTGTACCATTTTCATCTTTTGGTTCATATTTAGCTATAAAATCCTGTTGTTCTTTCTCTGTAAATGGGAATATCTGAATCTCATCCAATTTTAATCTTTTGGAGTTATAATAAAAATTCTTCAAATTTTCATACAAATCAAACACTCTATCAATCACAGCTCGTTCATCTTCACCGAGAGCATTTATATTCTTATTATTATTATAATATTCTGCTTTTTGCATTGTTGTTATCCGATCACTTTCAGCCACCTTTATTTCTGTTGAAAAATTTTTCAGCCAATTGCCGATAGTTGGTTCAATCATTTCTCCTTTTTGTTCAATTGGTTTTTCCGTGATTTTTTGTTTATTCGCGAAAAGCGCATTAATCAATTGTGGTTGATAAGCCTGATCGGTGAGTAGCAGTGTGGTAATAATAATATTAAAATCTATTCTCATCAACAGCTGGTCAGTCGTCAACACCTCCAGAGCTCTTTCCCTCAAAATCTGCACCATTTCTTTTATTTCATCTTCAGGTTTACCGATTTCAAGTTCCTGGGCTCGATCAGTAATGTCAATATCTACCTTTTTCACACTCTCTTCATCTTCAACATTTTCTGATGTTGCTTTTGCTTCATTAGCTAATTCATCTTCATAGCTTCGTATGTTTTTTGAATAAACTGCTGAATCAATTCCCAAAGTTTTCAAGATTTCACTGACCTTACCCTCAAAATAGTCATCAACAATCAGCAATCGTAAACCAAGCAAATCAATTAAAAATTCTTTGGCTTCAATCTGATCCATATTCAATCTTTTACTGATTTCTGACTGCAAATTATCCAAAGGAATTTGCTTCAAAAAAACTTCGGTTAGCACCTTTGTTGCTTCCTGCATTTGCGACAGAGTTAAAAAATATTTATCCGCTATCTCAACCGAAAAATTTACTCCTGTTTGAGATAAGAAATATTTTTTTACTTCTTCTGGCAACGCATTAATTTTGTCATTGATAGTTTGATCCATAGATTATTTTACTGAAACTCTATTTTGTTCGTCCCTTAAATTCTTTTGTTTTTCTCGTTGTCGATCAATTTGGTTATTAAAATCTTGCTGTTCAGCTGGAGTAGCTGCACTATTTCGCTGACCTTCAAGTTTGGTAATTTTATCTTTAATTTGAGTTTCACGAGCCTTTAAGACTTTATCAGCATAAGCTTTGGCAATATCAGTGAATTCACCACCTTGGAGTCTCGGATTATTGGCAATAGCCTTGACTTCAATCATATGCTTTTGAACTTCAGGATCTGACAATATCGCAGGATCATCTTCGGGCACACCAAGTGAAGTCGCCGCCGCAGTTACAGCTTCTTTGAATGAAGCTGCCAATTCTCCAACTATTTCCTTTGCTCTTCCAGCTTGACCAACCGCTACCATATCCCCAACCTGTCTATCAGTTATATTCCTTGCCATTGCTCTTTTATTATCAGGCAATTGAGCTGAAATATCTATTTTTGCCAATTCTTCACCACGCAGACCACGAACATAATCCCCAATTGCTTGTTTTTTCTGATCAACCGTAGCTGGGATAACCACACCACTACCATCAACACCACGGTTGGCAAATGACGCCTCCATATCTTTGGTAATTTCAGCGTGTGATCTTTGAAGTTGAGATACCTGATCTTTATCACCAGCAGTATTGGCAACTCCCATTCTTTTTTGTAAAACCTTTAATCCAGCATCTTTTGCCGTTGGCGAAGCATCAACCATTTTTACAATTGCCTCACCCATTTGTCGTGGTTTCAAAACTTTTGAAGCAATATCCATCACTCCTTGATCTGACAAAACACTCGGATCCAAATTTTCCAATTTTAATTTTTTATCCTTAAAAGCTTTTTCCATGTCGCGTCTGCCAGCAGTAGTCGCAGTATCATATTTCAAATGACCAAATTTTGCCCCCATCTTCTTATCCAGATTATCTAACACCCCTGACATTCCACTATATGCACTTCTAATTTGTTGAATTGATTTATGATCCTGTTCACCATCAAGCATGTCTCCTTCAGCCATTCTCTGCAGAGCAGCAGCTCTCTCTTCTTTTGAAGCACCCTGATTTCCCAATATACCCCGCAATATTTTTTCACCTTTTGGTCCTTCATAAGTCTTCATTTTTTTCATTTTCTCCTCAATAATCTGGTTTGTTGCTCCAGACTCTATTGCTTCCATTCTACTACCAGCTTTTCTCCAACCACCAACAGTTCCTTCAGTAAAGGTTGACAAGCCACCTTCGGCCGCACTCCTGATGAACTTGCTTTTTGCCGCCGCCGCCACTCCAGCGCCAATTCCGCCTCCAGTTGCCCTTGACTGACGAAAAGCTTCAGTCATTGAACTTACAGAAGCTCGGACAGCCCCAATCGGTGCTTTTAGAACTCCGCCAGCCATCCCCAAAGCCCCACCAATTGGCCTGGCAATTGTTTTACCAATTAATTCCGAACCTTTCTGTACAACTTTTCTTTTTATAGCTGGAATTGCTTTTTTCTGAACATAGTCTCTTGAGTAATTATAACCAGAATATTTTTTACCTTTGTCAGTCGCCCATTTTGCCGTTGCCGCCGCAAACCCAGAACCCAATTGTTTAGTCACTTCATAAGAAGCGTAAAGCATTGTTAATGAAATAACAAACGGTAAAAATCTTTCAATTGATTCAAGCGGATGTTGTGTTGCTCCACCAGATTCTTGCGCTACCAACCGTGATTCAGTTGTAATTTGATCTGTCAAAACATTTTCTTGAGTATTGGACATCACCATCAATGATAACCAAAGAAAAAAAGCCAACACCGGACCAATAATCAAATAATTACTAAAGGACTTCCACCACATCGCAGTATATTTATCAAGAAATTTAAACCCAATAAATCGCAAAAACCCAAATGGTGATGTAACTACCAGAAGCCAAATCATCACAATTCTAAGCGCCAAAACCGAAATTATCATAAAAGTTATAATTCCAGTTGCTCCAAGAAATATAATGGTAAAAACCATGTTAGCAAAAATTTCAAACCAATCACTCTGAAACCCATCAGATAGACTTGCCGCTTCAGTCTTGAAAGAAAAATAATCCCTCATACCAATACCTTCAATCAAATTGGCACCAGCGGTAGCAGCATAACCATTAACAAAAGTCATCATCACTACTTGTGCAATATCAATCATCAAAGCGCAGATAAGTTTACTAAAATTAATCAATATGGCAATCACCAACAATTTTACCAGAACTCCCTTGTCTCCGACTTTTGATTCTAGTCGTAATATCATGGCAAAAGCATAAACCAACAGTAATACCACGATCATCATGTTGCATAAATCACGAATTATCACCCAGCCTTTATTGACCGCTACACTCCCAACAAAATTATCATAAGTGCTAAGAAGTATCAGCAAAACAAAAATCTGTTTTACGATTAATGCCATGACATAAGCAATACCATAGGCAATATAAGCCAAAATCTTTGACACAAAGGCGAGCACACCTCCACCAACCGCAGCAATCACACTACCTTCTTCAGCCAAAACACTATTGCCCATCAATATTCCAACCAACAATAAAACCAAAAGACAACCAACAAAAAGTTTGGTGTTTCTCGGTCTGAATAAATTTAAAATTCGTGCAATACTAAAATGATAAAACTGTTTAATTTTAGCTGCAATCATGTATAATTTAAAACGCATGCACCACTATTTAAATGGCTAATTTTTCTATCTAAATTATACCACAAATCACCCATTCAAACAAAACCAACTAAAACAACTTATCAACAAATAAAACAGCTTTAGCAAAACCAATCACTTACTTTAAACCCCACTAACATGATCAGCATCGAAATTTAAAAATTTTACTTTGTCATCCTGAATCCTGTCTGCCGAAAGGCAGGTTGTTTCAGGATATAATTCTTCAACTTACACTTGTCATCCTGAACTTGCTTGTCCATCGAAGTTTTAACGAAGATGGATTTCAGGATATAATTCTTCAACTTACACTTGTCATCCTGAACTTGTTTCAGGGTATGATTCTACGCCCCTCACTTGTCACCCTGAACTTGTTTCAGGATATAATTCTTCAACTTACACTTGTCATCCTGAACTTGCTTGTCCATCGAAGTTTTAACGAAGATGGATTTCAGGGTATGATTCTACGCCCCTCACTCGTCACCCTAAACCCTATACTCGTCACCCTAAACCCTACACTCGTCACCCTAAACCCAACACTCGTCATCCTGAACCCTACACTCGTCATCCTGAACTTGTTTCAGGATCTCCGGGTACTGTTTCAGGATCTCCGGGTACTATTTTCATCATCTCTAGATATTCTTGCGAAGCCTTCAAACTTAATATACAACAACTTCAAAATTTACAAACAAAAACACATCGACATCTATCATCACCCTGAAACTGGCAACCTAGAAGCTACCAATAATAACAAATGTCGATGTGTTTTTATTTTATTTATCGAAAATTTAAACCCTCAAAATCAGCTTCTGGACTATCATAAACTTCGCTCGAAACATTAGAATCATAGGAATCCTCATCCCAATTTAGAGAATCAGGTACTGCCTCTGGGCTATCATAAACCTCTGAATCATTATAATAATTACTATTATCTAAAATTGGGTTTTGAAAATTCAACGAACTTGGATCTGCCTCCGGAGAATCTAGGACTGGGTTATTATTTTGAGCCGAGGAGCCTGACACCGCAGTTGCAACATTATTAACTGGTTCTGTTTCCCGAATAGCAGAATCCTCAACAACTTCTACAGTCGGAACAACCACTTGAGCTTGCTGATTATCTTGACTTACTTGATCCTCGCACGATGCACCAAGTAGCAAGAAAATAAATACAAACAATATTATAGAAATTTTTCTCATAAACTTATACAAATTATTAATTTCATCATATCATATTTATTTTCAAAACTAAATAATATTTTATGACGATTTTATTTTTGTTTTAAAGAATTGTACGAGATGTCCGAAGTTCAACCTGATAAAACCCATAATAACATTCCTCTTCCAAATAACTACTCCTACAATCAGGAGTAAAAACAAAATCCCCGTCAATAAATACTTTTGCCAATTCTCATTTTCGCCAATAGTCGCAACCATACTTAGCGGGACAGCCAAACCTATCAATTCATCAGCCATTACTTCTTCAACAATCAAATCATTCTCACTTCTTGGTAAAATTTGAAATTCAGTTTCACTTTTGATCAAGACACCAACCACTGACAACGAATCTCCAACTTCATACATTTTACCAGCCAGACCAGTATTTGGTTTTAACACTACAAAAAACTCCCCAAATTCATCAGCCAAGGTTAATTTACTTCCTGACTTATCAACCAACTCTCCTGAAATTTTAACTAATTTTGCAACAAAATTTTCGTTAACATTTTCTAATTGTAGCTGTTCAGGGACAATTTCAGTTTCTTGGTCTAACAAAGAAAAATCATCAAGCAACACTCTTTTTTCGCCTTTGCTTTCAGACACCCGACCCTGAATTTTCACCACTTGTCCCTCTGTCAAATCATCGGGCCAAAGAGCCTTTGAACTGTACAACTGTATGCCATCAAGATACATTATTTGCTTCCCGAAAATATTCGGGAGTACAATTATCTTTCCTTCAAATTCAATTTTTTTTCCTTTTTCAATATTCTTAATTTCAGCAATCTCAACTCGTGAATACTCATTAGTAATTGGTTCATCACTTTCTTGTTTTTTATCTTCATCGCGCACCATTGCAACTTCAAAATCATCTTCAGTGTTTAAAATATTCTCTTCATCTGGCGTGATACTATTAGTCCAAACCCATTCTTGCCCAAACAAACTAAAAGAATTATTTTCTTCTACCTCCTCATAACTACACTGATCAATTATTATTTCACCGTCCAATAATCTAACTTCATCACTGGTATTATTCAAAGTCAACCTTGTAATGTCATTGGAAAAAATATGATACTCACCCGGACCGATAATAACATTGGAAATTAAATATGGCGCACTCCCGCCATCAATATCATCAAGATACAAACCTGACAAATCAAGCGCTTCTGAACCAAAATTAAACAGCTCAATCCACTCCTTAGCGACATCACTACCAGCCGGATCAGGGAAGATTTCATTCAGTTTTATTGTCCAATTTATCTCCTCTATTTTTTCATCAATAATCTCCTGATTTTCCTCCAGCACTTCATCTTGATCCTCAATTATTTCTTCAATTATATTTTCCATTCCAGGTGTCACTATTGTTGTCACCACAAAATCTTCAAAATCATTATTTCTTTCTTGGTTAATAGCTTTTCTAACAACAGAATATGGATCAACAGCTGACAAAGCATTATCAGTCAAATCGCCATCATCAAAATCACCATAGCTAACTTTATCAATCAATATTTCTTCATACATTAAATTTATAATATCACCAGAATTATTAAGGCTGGAAACTTCAAACATTTTATAGTCAAATGAATCCAAATGACCAGTCAACATAAATTTCCGTCCAGAGCCTTCAGTTAGATAAAAATTTTCCAAATTCACACTTCTTTCAGTTGTATTATATACTTCCACCCATTCTGTTCCACCACTGACTGGATCAGATACAAACTCACTGATTACAATCATACCTTCAAATATTTTATCCTCTCCACCAAGAGTTAAATTATCTAGATTATACTCACAAGCACAACTGCAACTACACTGAAAATCATCACTATTTATAGACATATCTTGAGCCAAAACATTTTTTCCAAAAAATATTACACCCAAAATAATAATTGCTAATACTATTTTTTTCATACAACCCTCCTAGAGGGGCTTAGCAGCACAAAAGCTGTCCGCTAAGCCCCATTAATAATTAGATAAACTAAGCTGCTAACTTTTCTAAAATTTCTTCTGACACATACAAATATGGATAATCTTGAGCTTTTTCAACAAATTGCCATCTATCCCTGACAGGTGCATCCAAAACATATTGAATGTTCTTCATCAATTTATCTTCATTATTAAGCAGGAACAATTTAGATTTTGCCTCCCAAACTTTATACCTTTTTACATTGTCATATTTCTTAGCTTCCTGCTTAAAATCCCAAAGAATTTTTCTTGGTTTTGATCGACTAACTTTCTCATTATTCTCAAATAAATCTAACAACTTATATTGATAATCATCACCTTTTGACTCTTCAACCAAATTTTTTATAATTTCCAGTGTTACATTTTTCTTTACTTCGCCATAAACCGAAGCCGGATCATCACTTTTTTCACTAAGCCGAAAAACCCAATAAAAATGATTTGGCATTATGACATAAGCCAAACTTTTAACATCATGTTTGAGCTCTGCCAATTTAAACCCATTTACCAATAAATCCATGTATTCTGGAGTTACAAATACATTCTTTTTATTAATAATGGCAGAGGCATACATGTATGTTCCTCCCACCTGACGCAAGGGGACATACCCCTGCTGGTCACTTGATTGACCCGCATTACTGACAGTTGTTTTGTCAGCGTTGTTGTAATTTGTTTGAGTTACAACGGTTTTTAATTGTTCTTTTGTAGACATAGTTTTTAGGCTTTAATTTTTATTAAAGCAATTAATTTTTAAACCTACCATGCAACTTAGTTCTAACTATATTATTTCAGCTATTTCTGGCCGAAACAACCCAAGGTTGACGACTCACCCGAACAAAAAAATCTCCATTTTGAAAGAAGAACTTTATCTCTAACAAAATTTTGTCTGTCTAGGATAACATCATTAAAATAATTTTCTTCTTGACAAATATTAAAATTAAGATTATTATGAAACTTCCTCAACCAGAAGGAGACACAACCATGAGGCCTATCAGACTTCTTCTGTCACTGATGATAGCCTTCCTGTTCGGCTGTCAAAGCGATCTTACAAAAATCATAACCCAGACTGAAGGATTACAAAAAATCGAACAAACACAAGGAATTATCTTATACGGTTTTTGTTCCTTTCGAACTTTTGATCGGGGAATTTTACTGAACACCAACGATTATCCCCTTAAGATTCGCCAAGTGGAACAAACTGCCTATGGTGAAATAACAGCATCAATGAAATTCCTTCCTTCAAAATCGATACTACAATTATCAATATCACCACACCAGATCGCCGTTTACATCTACACAATTAATGGCGCTCTGATTAGTTTTATTGCTTGTAAATGTCCTAAAAAATAAAAAACTCTTGCTAACATGCAAAAGTTCTTTTTATTTTAAACTAATTTTATTTATCCAACCGGGTAATATTCTCCTTCAGAATAATCTGTAAAAAATGATTCTGGTAGATCCCTCACTTTACTCGCCCAATCAGCTCCAAAATTGAGTTGTGCACTCATTTCATCCTGGATCCAATGCATCAAACCACTTCCGTCAACAATATACACTTTTGGTACTGAAGGAATTTTTATTAGAGTTCCACCATTAAAAGGCACATTGCTACCCAACTTATAATTGGCCATTTCAGTTGTATTTATAATTTCCACAAAAGAAAAATCCAAACCAAAGTAAGATTCCCAAACTTTCTGTGTTGGATATGCGTGTCTTACACTATTATTATCAAGAAAATACACAGCTGAATTATCCGCTAATTTTACCCATCGTCCATTTAAATAAGTTGTATTAACTTGAGAGTACATATCCACAGGTACCTGCTCAACAGCCTCAAAGGACACCCCATAAATATAATCGTATTCTATATCCTCAATATAAAAATAATAGTCTACAAAGCCTGGTTCATCAGACCATGATTTAAACTGAACATGCCCATCTGATCCAGAATAATCAAAATATTTATCTACTTGTACAAAACTTTCATCTGGAGAGATTTCCACCAATTGATCGGCTATTGGCTTATCATATTGATCATGCACATAGACATCAATAATAAGCGGATCTCCTCCAACCACAGGGTAAAAAGTATTAAAATCTATATAGGTAAAATCAAAATGCACCTCTGGAGTCATGTCAACAAAAACATTTATCGTATCAGTTTTGACCACATTACTATTAGTATCCTTGGCTGTAAAATAAATCAAATGATAACCTTGGTCAGTCAAATCCCAATCATAATACCACGATGCAAATTCAGAATCATAACCTGTGGCTTTTTCACATTTATCATCAATACAAACCTCTACATCAATCACACTTAATCCACCCTGATCTTTGGCCAAACCTTCAATTGAATAATAAATACCAGCATGAATATAATCACCGTCAAAAATATTGGTAGCAACAACTTTCGGAAGGAAAATATCACCTCCACCATCACGATAATCCAAAATAAAAACCGAACTATCCATCAAATCTTCTGCCGGTACACCCAACAAATCATCAAAAAAGAAAACTCCATTGTCACCTTCGTCAAAAAAACCATTTGCATTTTTATCATTGAAAGCCGGAACTTTTAATTGAACTGTTAAATCTCGACTAAAATTGTTTGTTTCAATCGTTACAAAAAACCTTGTTGTTCCAGCAATAGCTTCAAACAAGTCATCCCAATACCAATAATTAAAACTTTCAGACCAAGTTGCACAACCAAGATCACTATCTACTCCCATACCTTGAAATCCTTCTGACCCGGCATCCAAATACAAACACAATTTCTCTATTCCTTGATTTTCATAAAAGCCCACATTATCAATAGTCAGAGCAGTCAGAATATTTGAACCTATCAAATTAAAATCAAAAGCTAACTGATCAAAATGTAAAGGATAAAATCTGCCATCAGTCACATGATTTATACTCGTATCCACAGTCTCTGCCTGGGCATTTGACACTGGGACGAATATTATCATCAACAATATTATTATGATTAATTTTATATTTTTTTTCATATAAACTATTAATATTTATCAGGGAAACTTAATTTTAATTCTTGTCTAACTTCATCCGCCTTTGCGGTTTCACCTATTTTTTCTAAGTACTTCAAATATCTATCCAAAAAAAACTCGCGATTAATAGATACATTCTCTTGAGCAAAATCTAGCAATTCTTTAACGCTACGATAATTTGCAGGGAGGTTATCTTGGAGGTACAAATTCAATAGTGCAACATATGGTTCAGCATCAGCATTATTTGCTACAATTGCTTTTTTGAAATATTCTTCTGCCTTAGTATAATCTTTCAAATCAATATATAGATGAGCCATATTCCACTTCACAGTATATGATTCATCATGATATTTATCTTCAAATGCTCTGTAAATATCTACTGCCCTTTGGTAAAACTCATCTTTCAATTCTAACCCTCCTAAACTTTCCCACTCAAAGGCTACATTCAGATAAGCCAATCTTTCTTCGGTTTCATCAGTATATTGCTGATATATTTTTGCTTCCAAATCACAAAGTATTGCTATCTTTTCATTCAAATCTGGAAAATTGATTTTTATTTGTTCACAAGAAATATTCTCAAATGAATTATCATTCTTTTTCCAATCACCAACCTTGTCTCCAAATAAAAACCAACCAACAAATACGATAATTACCACTACAACAAAAATTACTACTTTCTTCATATAAAGCTATTATTTATTACTAACTTTATTATATCAACACCTTTTAAAAAAACAACCCCCCACAGAAAACTGTGGGGGGTGTTTTTATATGATTCCGTAACTAATTAATAGAACTTCATCATATCAACGATCTAGCTACTATTTTACTAGAGCTGGACCATTTAGAGGTAGACCAATACCTGCGTAATTAGCACCTGACAGGTCAGCAGAAGTTGTACTTCCGTCATTCCAACTCATGTCAGCAGCAGCATTATTGATCTTCAAACGGATTGAATCACCAGTAGTTTCGTAATCACCTAGATCACCTTCTACATAGTAAATCTTATATGAACCAGCAGCGATTGCTGAATCAGCATCCTCAAACAACATAGACAATGTAGCGTTTGTTCCATCATCAGTTTCTTGTCCTGTTAGAGAAGCCAATAGAGTATCAGTACCATATTCATACAAACTCCATTCTTCGTTTGTGTTAGCATCATCATCAGCAGCTGTAGCAAGAACAGTAAATCTAATATTGTTATTAGCACCATTCAAGAAAGATACTTTGAAAGCTGAATCAGCTGTAACTCTAAATCTCATAACTTCAGTCGCTGTAGTAGGAGCTAGAACGCTAGACACACCACTCTCTAGAGAGAATGTTGGTTTTGTCTTTACAAACTTATGAGCGTTTCCGTCATAGTTTGCAGCTGCAGAACCAATTGCGAATGTATTTGAAGTTTCACCCATGGCTGAAATATCAGTTGACGCTGTATGAGTCACGATATTAGCAACACGGAATGTTAGATCAGAACCATCAGTTGAGAATGTAGAATTGTCAGCAGGAGTACCATCAACACGAAGCTCAACATATACTGAATCATTCTTTGGAACAGTAAATAGACCGTCCGCATCGTAGAACAAAGCTGTATTTGCAGTTGAGTTAATCAAACTACCTACAGTAGCACCAGCTTGAACACCATCAACATAAAGTTTCAAGTTTCTTACATTACCTGGTAAATCATCTGTACCAGCTTCCTTCATGTTAATTCTCTTAACTACCAATGATTCAACATTGCTTGCTGAAAATTCCCAAGCAGCGACTGTTTGGTTAGTCTTACCAGCAACAATATAAGTTGAAGTTGGATTTGTTGGAGCAGAAGCTGCAGCAACAGTTAGAGTACCAGCTGTAGCAACAGTGATTTGCTGACCAACAGCACCTGTAGAGTCAGTAACAGTCGCATTTGTAGAAACACCACGACCAGTTACAGAACTAATCTTAATCTCATCACCATCACTTGTCCATGCAGCATCAGCATTTGAAGTAGCATCAGCATATAGATCAAATGTCTTTGATAGACCAGCACCAATAGATACTGGACTTGATGAGAAATTCATTGTAACAGTTCCACCATTTGTTGTTGTTGGATTTGCAGAAGTAGCAATCTCTGTTCCATCCACACGAAGTGAAAGGTTTACAAATGCATTACCAATACCGACATCACCATCATCAACAAGAACAAGTGAAGTTACTTCAGAACCTTCAGCTACGCCAGAAGTAATTGCCCATGATCCGACCAATACTTGCTGTGCTCCTTGTACCACAGTCATGTTTGATACAGAAGAGTTTAGTGTAGTAGTTAGAGAAGCTTCAGCAACAATTAATTCACTTGCAGAAACTGATGTTGAGTTAGCAGTTGTACCAGTTGACATTCTGAATACATTTGCATTACCTGTTTCTAAGACCAATTGGATAGAATCACTAGCAGCCATAACAGTACCGTCACCCTGAACGATATCACCATAGATTTCAACTACATATGTTTGACCCTCTGGAATTATGAAAGTATTTCCAAATGAGAATGTAGTATCATCATCAGTAGCAGCATCGTCATCAGTAGCATTACCATCTGCAGATGCGTCAGAATCAAGATCCTTTGTAGTTGAAAGCTGTGTTCCATTTACAAGAATCTTACCATTGTTTACATCTTCAGTATCCATAGCTCCACCAGCAGTTGTTCGGACAACTAAGTTTGAAACTTTAATGTCCTCACCAATAGCTTTGAAATTCCACTTACCAAGTAATTGGTTAGTTTGTCCAAGAGCTACATTACCACTTGGTGAATCAGTTGCTAGAGTCACTTGAAGTGAACCAGCACTGATTGTTGTTGTATTTGTAGCAGTAATTAGAGTGAAAGTATCAGCTTGGTTAATCTTTACAAATCTTTCATAATTTGTATCCCAAGCAGTTACATCATATGGATTTTGTACTTCAAAGTAGAAAGTTCGGTTTGTACCAGTTACAACATCACCACGAAGGTACAAAGTCTTAGTTTGTCCAGCAGTAATATTATAATCTAGATTACTAAATGTAACAGTCTTATCAGCTGTCAAACCATCAGCTTCACCAAGTACTGTCAATCCATCATACAAATACATATTTTCAAATGTATCTGATTCAAGAGTACCAATAGTTGTGAAAACCATTTCATCAACTCGTACTTTTTGATCTGCAGCAGCTAGAGTAAATCTCCATAGCTCTTGGTCAGCCAATCCAGCTTCAATTGTTGTTCCTGGATCAGCAGCGTGAGCAATAGTCAATTTACCAAAGTCACTTACAGCAGCAGTCTCAAATCTTTGACTTGCCATTGGGAAACTACCACCAACACTTCCAGCTACCAAAGTAACATCAGAAGATGCCTCTAAAGTAAAGTCAAAACTCTTATTTGCAGCTGTACCATTTGCAAGGTCAAGCATCAAAGTCAAGTTTCGTGTTGAGCCACTTGAAACAACGAAATTTGTTCCAAATGTATAGTAGTTGCTTGAGTATGAAGGAGAATCTGAAATCAATGTATCACCATCATAAAGATATAGAGTATTGATATCACTATTTGAAGAGATTCCTCCTCGTTTCAAACGGAAAGAGTCAACTTCAACAGCACCTCCATTAGCAGTAAATTTCAATTTCATTACAGGTGATAAGTATTCAGTACCATCACCAGATGTTGAATCAGCAATAACAGTTGCAGCAGCAACAGTTGTCATAGAAACAGATAAATTTCCGCTTCCAACAACAGCTCCAGCGCCACCACCTTGTGATACATCCCGATAAGTGTCAACAGCTCCAGTGATATTAGCACCTGCAGTAACAGTCATAGTTGAAGGAGCAGTAACGATGTCATCCCATCGGAAATTATTTAAGGTGAATGCAGATTCACTAGCAAATTTTGACCAAGATCCATCCATGTTTACACGGTAAACATCAGAAGAATTAGCTTTCTTTACAAGCTGACCTTCTGGGTAACTTGTTCCTGTCAACGCAATACCTGTATCTGTATAATTTGTCCAGAATCCATCTGATATATCAATAACTTTTTTAGCCCAATTTGCGCCATAAAGAGTTACAGCAGCAGATTCGCTAGCAATGTGATACAAAAGTCCATCTGGACCAACAGCATAAGTCTTTGGCACAGTTGTAATCTTTACAAGATTTGTACCAGGACGAGCTGTAACATTTCCTGCTAAATCAATAGCAGCAAGTTCATTGTCAGTAATTGTTTTTACTGACCCAAAACCATTATACCAAGTCATGTATGTAGATTGAGTTGGGAATGTATAACGCATTCCATCAGCAGCATAATAATATACAGCTGGACCACTAGCCTTGATCAAGTCACCTGCTTGTAAAGTTACAGCAGAAGCAACTGGCACAAGTGCAGCAGCACCCATTGTCCATACAATTGTAGTTAATACTACAGAAAAGGTTAATGCCTTTTTAAGTATGTTCATAATTTAATTATCCTTTGTTAGGCATTGGATATGATTAATCTTTCGACTAATTATATACTTAAGCCTTAAATTTTTATTATTATGCAGCAACAGCTACAAGAGCTCGACCTTTTATATTACTGCAACCTAAATATTTAGGGTTTTATTATTAAATTAATTAATAATTGATACAAATTATATCTAAATTATTATTTATTTTCAAGAGAATTATCCTCAACTACATTATCTTCAACAACAGCATTCGCTTCTTCCTCTGTCACAGTAAGATTAACCTTTTCACCAACAATCTGATCTGGCACAACAATTTCATTTGTCTTTTCAACCAATTCAGAAACTTCTTTCATCTTTTCAATCGCAGACAACACATCTCCTTGATTCAACAATACTGTTGCTTCAGCAATTCCAAGTTGTGCAGATTCATGGTCAGCAATTGACTTTGCGCCAACTTCATTTTCATTTTGTCCTAAATTTTCCGGTGCGATTTCAGCAATCTTTTGTTCAACTTTTTTAATTTGATTTTCAATCACCTCAACAACCTTTTCTGATGAAATATCAATCTCACCATTATCATATTTTTCAGCAATAGTTTGGACCGCCTTTAGACTTGTATCTTCAACAACTTTGGTTACTTGAGAAATATTTTCGGTGACATCATTATCAATAAATACTTCATTACTCTTATCCAATTTTTCAACTATTTGAGTGGCTCTCTCATCAACCCTTTGGACTATTTCCATTCTCTGACTAAGGTCTTCTTTCTTTGAACTAACATCTTCTATATTCTTATTTATACCATTCATTGTACCAATCAAATTCTCGGTTACAACCATTATCTGTTGTTTTTTTGTATCATTATTTTTGTCACTTGCTACAATAGTTTCAAGTTCTCTCATACGATTATCAGCAATCGTCATATTTCTTTCGGTTTTTTTCTCGTCAGACACAGTCAAACCAATCATGACTTTTTCTGAAGTAAGCTTGATTGAATACAAAATATCACCAGGTAGACTGTTTTTTGAAGCATTCACAGTAAAGGCGCCAGAACCAAATATCATCAACATTATCACAGAAATCACTCCTATTGGCTTAGCAATAAAAGTTATAAAACCTTGAGGTAACAACATTTTACCAAAATACCAAAAACTAAAAAAAGAAGATCTGCTTTCAGGAGCTTGAGCTTTTATTTGTGATAACAAAAGTTCTTTATTGCTCTTGACCCAATCTTCTCTTGGTTCAATCCTATTCAAATTTTTTAATTGTGTAACTAAGTTTTCCATGGTTGTTTGTTTAATTTCCCATTACATCTCTTAAACTTTTTAACGCCCGATGGACCAATACCCGAACATTGCTCTTTGTTTTCTTCAATATTCCAGCAATCTCATTAACCGAGTATTGTTCAACATATTTCAGAACTAACACCTCTCTATATTCATCTTTTATTTTCTCGAGATAGAACTCTATATTCTTTGTATCTATTTTTTGATCAAGTTCTTTAATAAGATCTCTGCTTTCAATTATTTTCTGATATTGTTCTTGATCAGATATTTGTATTTCAGTTCGCTTTTTATTTCTATAGTAATCAATTACCGCGTTCCTGGCAATTTGATAAAAAAGTGCATTTAAGTTTTTTATCTTTTTATCAGTAGTCCTGATATACTGCCATACTTTCAGAAAAACTTCTGAAGTGATATCTTCCGCATCTTCAACCAGCCTAACTTTAAACATCACAAATCTAAAAATTTTTGCGACATAGTAGTCGTACAACTCTCCGTAGGCATCCTGATCCTTCTCGTGTCTGACTTTGAATATTAAAAGTTTTTCTTTGAATGTATTTTTCATTTATGTAGACGAATGAATATGTATAGTATTACACTTAATACTTTTAATGCTTTACTAAGTACCATCTATTATAGTACATTTTTTATCATTTGTAAATAGTTTTTGCTAAAATTAGGCTAATTTTTGACAAAAATCAGCCTATATGATCTTAATTAATTGACTTTTTTTAAGAAAACTATAAAATTATAGTATATTTGTCTACACTAGTGTATACAAACACCATAATTTCTATGAATGAGCAACCTAATATCATCAGAGTCTCCGTCTCTGAAGCAGCACGACTATTTGGGGTTGATCCCCACACTATTAGACGAGCATTGAGGAATCAAGAGTTCAGGTATGTTGTTGTGCAAGGAAGATATAAAATAAACTTTGAAAGCCTTATTCAGTGGTCACAAAACAGAATAACTGTAAAAAACAAACTAGACAAAAAAGGCATCGGACAATTTGTTGATAGATGGAAAATAAAAAACAAAAAATTCAGTCCAAATCCACAAATTTTAGACAGCAATGAAAAAAATGAGAACAACACTTAACTGATTAATTCTTCCCATGATTCAAGGCGGTGGAACACTGTTTCACAGCTTTTTTATTTATCCGACTATTTAACCACGATGGTTGTTCTTCTTTTTTCAAACACAAGTAAATACTTTCAGTTGCCTTAATAATGTCCTTCCAATTATAATTTTCCAGCACATGCTTTTGAGCCTCATCACCAACATGCTTTACTAACTTTGGTTCATGAAGCAGTTTCTCTAGCTGGACCTGCAAACTATTAGTATTTTTATTTTTGAATTTAAACCCATAACCACCTGAAATAGCTTCCAGGTTTTGAGGAATATCAGAAATCAACGGGCACAAGCCAAAACTCATTGCCTCAAGTACAACAATCGGCAACCCCTCCGATTCTGAAGGCAAGACAAACAAATATGCATTGGAATATAATTCATTCCACAAACGACTACCCATTTCAACATTTCCAGTCATTATAATCTTACGATTTGATCTTACCTTTTCTTTCAACTTCTCAACATACTTATCTGTAAAAGCCGAGCCACCAGCAATCACCAATTTTTTTTCAGTCTCAATTTTATTATAAGCGTCTATTAAATATTGTGCTCCTTTATGTTTCACCAGTCGTGACATAAATAAAATATAATCACCTGATTCTAAACCATATCGTTTTTTAATTTCCCTCGCTGGATATCTGACTCTTGAATCAACACCATTTGGGATATAAATAACCTCTGATCGATAATTTTTTCTACAATATTTTTGTAAAGTTTTAGAAACAGCTATAGTCTCGTCAGCAAATCTTACAGCTGACCATTCACCAATTCGCAAAAAAAATCTGGCCAACAATCCCCATTTCAAATGATGCCGGTCAATGCTATGAAAAGTTGTTACCACCCTAATTGAAGGAGTAAAAAGTCTTGGCATCCAAGATAGTAAGGCTGGACCAACCCCATGATAATGAATCACATCAAACCCTTGACGCATCGCGTCAATTGTTGATGTCAAAACATGAGTAATAGTATCAAAATTTTTTGTATGCCAAGATTTTGTAAATTTCAAATTTACACCTTTATATCTCTGATTTTTTTTCTTTACATACCACTCTCGACAATATACTGTAACCAAATGTCCACGCTTATGCAGACCCACAGCCAATTTTTCAACATGTGTTTCTACTCCACCCATAGAAGCAGGAATACCTTTTTGACCAATAAATGCAATTTTCATAAATATCAAATATTGCTAACTTTTGTAGTCAACTTTATATTTATATTATATCATATTTAACAGCAGATTAAAATCTTGCTATAATAAAATTAAATCAATAAAAAATTTATGCTTATACCAATATTAATTCTAATTTTCAGCTTTACACTTCTGATAAAAAGCGCAGATATTCTAGTAGACGGAGCAGCTTCATTAGCCAAGAAACTAAAAATCCCACCAATTGCAATCGGGCTAACAATTATTGCTTTTGGCACATCAGCTCCGGAATTAATCGTCAACATTTTTTCCAGCTTGAGTGGAGCTAATGAAATAGCACTCGGCAATATTCTTGGAAGCAATATTGCTAACATACTTCTAATACTAGGTATTGCTGCCACCCTGAAAACATTGCGTGTCCAGCAAAGCACAACCTGGAAAGAAATACCTTTTTCATTACTTGCTATCATCGTCTTAGGAGTACTGGTCAACGATACTTTACTCGCCGGAACCACATCAATCCTTTCCCGAGCTGACGGTATTATTCTAATGGCGTTTTTTATAATTTTCTTGTATTACACCTATGGCATTGCAAAAAACAGCAAACTGGAAACATCTGAAGTCAAAACTTACTCGAATATTTTATCAAGCTTAATGATTGTTGGCGGTTTAATCGGACTTACTATTGGCGGAAAATTTGTTGTTGACAGTGCAGTTTCACTAGCTACACTTCTAGGAGTCAGCCAAGCATTTATTGGGTTGACAATAGTAGCTCTTGGAACCTCTTTGCCAGAACTAGTTGTGTCTGCCGTTGCCGCCTACAAAAACCATGCGGACATTGCAGTTGGAAATATTGTTGGTTCAAATATTTTTAATATCTTCTGGATTTTAGGCCTTAGCGCAATAATCAGTCCTATCACTTTCAACACCAACATGAATCTAGATTTATTAATCACCATGATCGTTACGATTCTCCTCATCATATTTATCTTTATTGGCGAAAGACACACTCTCAATCGTTGGCACGGGATTAGCTTTATCTTGCTTTATGTCGCTTATATAACATTACTAATAATTCGTGGTTAAACTTAAATTCCAGACAGAAAAACTACTCAAATTCATTGAGTAGTATTTTTATACACCAAGTGATTTTTTTACATCCAGATAAACTATGTTATCCATAGATTGTCGGATCACATTATCAGCCAATCTTAACTTTCCAGCCAAAAGTTTACACAAATTTACATAAATTCTATAACCTATAAACGGGAAATCCTTAGAAAGAGAATTGAATTTGGCAGAAGATATTTTATTCACATGAACATCAGACATGGCTCGAATTGTCGCAGTCCTTGATGTCCCCAGCAAAAACGAAATCTCTCCAAAAATATCATTATCCTTCAATCCTGCAACTTTCCTTTCATCAATCAGAACATCAGCCTGACCAAGAACAATCTGAAACAACTCCGAACCAAAATCACCCTCTTGGACAATATTTTCCCCTTGTTGATATTCAGCCGTCGTGAAATATTGCCTTAACCATTCCATCATATGATTAGACAAACCAGTAAATAGGGAAGTATCTCGTTTTTGTCCCACATCAAGCATAACTTCAGAAAATTTGGTTTTAAGATCATATCCAGTTTGCTTCATGATAAAATCATCGACCATAATCAACTTTTTTGACAAAATTTTCGCAAGATTAGCTATCAATTTAATCGCCACCTCTTTTTTTGCTTCTGCAATTAAATCAACTTCCCCTGCATTCATTGCTAGAAGTTCAACACTCCCAGAAGCAAAAATTGACGCCGTTCTTGTCCCATTATCAATCAATGAAACTTCACCAAATACATCACCTGGCCCAAGGTCTACCACCCAAATAGTTCCTACATAGACTTTCACTGTACCTGACTTTATTACAAACATCTGATTACCTGGCTCGTCTTCAAGCAGTACTGGTTCAGCATTTCTATAAGTCACTAAACGCGAATATTTTCCAATGAGCCCAACCTCTTCAGCACTCATGGATTGGAAAATATTAACCACCTGCATTGTCATGATCGTCCTCCTGCGGGTGAATGAACAAACTACATAAAACCTACCATATTTAATAGAAAAGTCAATCCCTAATCCAAAATCATACAAAACAAGAAATAAAAAGACTCTCAATTTTGAAAGTCTAAATTAATTTGCTGATGACATTGAAGATGATGATCTGACTTTATATCCGCCACCTCGACCTTTTTTATCTGGTTTTTTACCATTACCATTTCTACCGTTTTTACCATTATGACCGCAATTAGCTGCTACTTTGTCAAGGAATTCATCATCATCATGTTTCCTTTTCTGCGCTTGCACAAATTTTTCATCAGTATCATCTCTCCAAAATGGAGACTTCGTATAATCACCACCATTTTCTGAACAACATTTACAATCACCAGAAACAACTTTCTTTGAAACAGATACCTGACCATCTTCTTTCTGAAGAGTCTGTACGACCTTGCCACAACCACACTGAACCACTATTTTTTGCATGATTCCTCCGCTCTGCAATTTGGGAAATTACTTGGACTGACTTTATCCAGTCCACTTTAAATATTATCATTCTTTTTCTAAATAACCAAATCAATTACTCATCAAATAAAATAAAATCGCTCCAGCTGTACTGACATTCAATGACTCAATATCTTCGGAAATTTTTATTTTTACCTTGAAATCAGCTTTATCCACAATACCTTGTTCAATGCCTTTAGATTCAGAACCAAGAACTAAACATATTGGAGATTTCTTCAAACAAACTAAATCTTCTGTACCGCCAAGGCTAGAAACCACGATTAACATCTTTTTCTTTATCTCATCAAATGTTTTATTATCCCCCATAACTATTTTGAGCTTGAAAATTGCTTCTCTGGCAGCACTGATAGTTTTTGGATTATACAAATCAACACAGGACTGATCGAGAACAATATAATGAAAACTAAAAGCCAAAGCCGTTCGTAAAATAGTCCCCAAATTTCCTGGATCTGCGATTCCATTCAAATAAATTATTGACTGATCAAATTTTAAACTTGAAGATAGGGGAGTGTATACTGCGCAAATCCCCTCTGGTGTTTCTAAATCTGATATTTTTTCATACAAATCATCATTCAATAAATAAATTTCAATCTTATCCAGTAATTTTTTTTCATCAGAATCTAAAAAAGAAATCTCTTTTTGCCATTTCTCTACTATTTTTTCCGCTAAATACAATTCTTCTGGAAACACACCTCCCCTGAAACCATCCACAACCACCTTTAGGCTTTCAACTTTAAACTTATTATAATTTGATCTAAATTTTTTTTGTGATAATTTCTTCAAAATTTTTATCTTTGGATTTTCTTTGCTTTCAATTTTTTCCATAAATATTATAAATTAAACTCGATTAATCTTGTCAAACATAAATAAACACACAACACGCAACACACAACAACTATCAACTATCAACTATCAACTATCAACTAACACCTCTCAAATATACATCTTATTCAAAATTTTCTCCAGTAGGGAAGTCACCATTCTTTTGAACTTAACACCAATAGCAGATCAAGATTATTAATCCAATATTTATATTTATAAAATTAATACTTTTCTGCCACGCATCACTTCTTCCTACCAATTAATCTTATTAAATTTGCATTTCCAACAGCCCTATCCTTGTAAGTTTCTCCTTGGTTATCCAATAATACAACTTCAAAGAATGGCTCTACTAAAATCTTAATTTCATCAGTAGAAAAATACTTTTTTTTCAAACCTGTTTCTGTTTCATAATAATTATCCTCAATCTTTTTCATTTTCATTTTTCCCAATTCAATGTCCTGATTAGTATTTACTAACATTATCAGAGAACCCTGGACTTTTAAAACTCTTTTAATTTCTTTTAATATTTCAATTGTTTTTTTATCTGAAAAATAGTGTAACCCTAAATGTGAATAAACCACATCAAATTTTTCATCCTCAAATGGCAGTTTTTCTGCTATATCCAAAGCAATAAATTCAACTTTATGAATATTTTGCTCACCTATTCTTGATTTTGCTATATCCAGAGCATACTGACTAATATCTACAGCCACCACATTACAACCATTTTTAATCATAAATTTCGTATCTGCACCTTGACCAGCAGCCAATTCAAGCACACAGGCGGAAGGAGGAAAATAACTAAAAACAGATTGAATAAATAAACTCGGTTTTGTAATCCAATTTGTTTTTTCATATTTCTGGTGTTGTTCATTCCAATAATTAGTTAAACCCATAAAAAAAATATTAATTTTTACCACTACTCCACCCTATTTATTTTACGACACTAAAAAGTTATCCACAGCCAATCCATACTACACCATTTTATTTATTTTTTGTCAATTTTAAATAACCATAACAAATTTTCATTCAGCTTTTCTAAATTTTCATTATCTTTCATATTTTTTACTTTCACCCTCTCCCCCATTTTACCATGTCTCAATCTAAAACAAAAAAATTAGCCTAAACCAACTTTTTACTAACCTTATCTGTTTTTCAAATTCACAATAAAACCGACACTTAAAACAATCCATATACAACTCTAAACAAAAACATCTCTAAATTATAAAGATGTTTGATTAAAGTGTCGGCCTTCGCTCATTAATTTTTTTTTCAGGTTTTTCAACCGGGATCTTCTTCAAATTCGGATTAGTAGCATAAGAAGGTTGCCGATCTCCATTGTTACAGTGAAAAGACATCATGATCGTATCCAATTTACCGTCAACTTTTTTTACCTTATACACCGTGGCACAGTTGTCATCAGCAACCGTCACAATTACCTGATCTTTTTCTTCCCGATAATTCTTGACCGCAATTCCAGGAGCGTATTTGTTGATTTCACCCAAAACTTCTTGTCTTTCAAAACGGTCCATATATCGCATAATAAACGGTATTGCAACTACAACCAAAATTCCCAACATCGCAACCACAATCATCATTTCAATCAAGGTAAAAGCACGCCTGTTTTCCATCATCCTCCCCTTTCGTCTTCAATGGAATAAACAATCTTACAATAGTTTATTTAATCTGTCAAGACATGACACATGGAACATGGAACATGGAACATGGAACATGGAACATGGAACATGGAACATGGAACATGGAACATGGAACATGGAACATGGAACATGGAACATGGAACATGGAACATGGAACATGGAACATGAAACATGGAACATGAAACATGTAACAAGGAACATCTAAAAAACACCAACCCGAATCTTTAATCTTTAATCTTTAATCTTTGACCCTCATTCTTCATCCTTCAATCTTCCAACTCACACCACCCCAATCTGATTTAAGATTACATACAAACTAAACCCACCAAAAAACAAAAATATAATAGAAATTATAATTTTTCTAATCCAACCAGGTCGAACCTGTCTTGGTAAACTTTTATTGTTTAACCAAAAAACCAAACCAATATGCACAAACATAGCAAAAGCGTTTATCACTGCACCAAGTACCAACAAAAATTTTGGTTCAGAAATATTAAATAAAAACAAAACAATACCAAAAACTATTTGAGCCCAAACAAAACCATAATAAATATTAGTCAAATTTATCTTCTCATGTTCTTTCTTTTTTTCTAATTTCTTTATAGCGAAATTTTCTGCCATGATCCTAGAAGTTGAATCCATTACTCCGAGTTGGGTTTGAAATAGCAATATTACCACAATTAGTAGAAATAAATTGCCAAAAATTGGTATAAATCTTTGCCCCAAAATCATGCCTTCATTGATCACAAAATTGATTCCTTCCACATTACCCGATAAACCATGAGTAGTACTAAATGCCAACATCATCAATAAAATAATTGATAAAGCACCAAGAAATAAAAAAACTAACAAATGCTCAAGGCTCACCAGCTTCCACCAAGATTTAAATTGTGTCAGATTTGACTTTGTCATTTCACAATCTTTACCCTCTAAATCCACCTGTTCTCTCTTTTTGCTATGGAATAACCCAACCATTCGTTGTGAATATTTCCCCATACCATAACCTTTTTCTTTGATATAAATTGATTGAGTAAGATTCAAATTCCCACCAGCGCCAGCATAGGCAAATGCAGCCAAAAATGTTGCTAAATGTACATCATGAGGGAAAAACCAATAACCATCTCCCCTACCAATCATGCCAGCTAGTAAAGCAAACCAATCATTTTTACTGGTAATAATCAAAGTTAAAATAAATATAAATGGAACTCCTAACAAAATGGTTACCTTGGTTATCTTTTCCATTAACCCATAAACAGTTCTTCCGACACTCAATATCAAACCAATCAATAATAATAATCCTATGGCTATCCATTTAAAAGACTCAACCCCCAATATCACTGAAAAAACTTTGGCTGAAGCCGCAATAATTCCTGGGATACCAAAACCAAGAAAAGTTGAAAAAATAAACCAATACACTACTGGTTTAAATAATTTGTGTAACCCGACAAACACACTCTCACCTTTAACCAAAGCATATCTCTCGATTTCCATGTTTATAAAATATTGGAATGTAATCCCCAGTATTGCTCCCCAAGCAATACCAAGGCCATAATTTGAAGCCATATACGGCCAGAGAATTACTTCTCCTGAACCTAGACCTAAAGCTAAAATAATAAAACTCGGACCAAGCATTTTTCTAAAAGCAATTGTTTTGGGAAAATTAAAAAGTTTTTTCATATCAAATTTGTCACCCCTGAACTAAATTCAGGGCAGGCTCTGAATTTATTTCAGGGTATAATAAAAATCTTACTTTCATTATACCAAAAAAAAATTATTCTGTATTATACATCATTCTCAAATACACATCCCACCTATTCAATCTTAAAAACGCTACCATACATAACGGTTTTAAACCATCATCTTTCTAAACAAAAACCCCGCCTCTCCCACCTGTCACTCCGGATTTAGTCCGGAGTCTCTATATTTCCTTGTAAACAAAAACCCCGCCTCTCCCAACTGTCACTCCGGATTTAGTCCGGAGTCTCTATATTTCCTTGTAAACAAAAACCCCGCCATAAGGCGGGATTTTTTATTTTACCGAATAATATTATTTATTACGGTTTGCTACCAAACATTCACGGCAATAAAGTGGTTTATCACCAGTTGGTTGGAAAGGTAGCTGAGTAATCGCTGTTCCACATCCAGCACATGTTTCGTCAACATCGAACATTTGTCTTTCACCACGATTTGAAGTTCGTGTTTCTCGATATTCACGGTTACATTCTGAACAAAAAACTGGGCGATCACCTGATGGTTGGAATGGAAGCTGTGAAATGTGTTTACCACACTTACCGCACTCCAAATCAACATCAAACATTTGTCTATCCATAGTATCCTTTTTGAATTTACGTTCCCAAGAAAACTTGAGAAGAATTTATTAAACTTCGACCTATTCGTTGGAAACGTAAAAAACTAATTTCCAATTAGCTACATAATAGCATACTTCTATTATAATTGCAATAGTAACAGTGATATTTAATGCAATTTTAGGTTATTTTTATCATTTACAGTCCAGACTTACTGCATCAAAACTAAGGCGGTCTAATAGCAAATCACCAAAAATCAATCACTAAAAAATACAATAACCAACAAGTTAATGCTGAAAAATAAATTAAACTTGAATCTACATCAAAGAAAAATCTCCATTTTACAATGAAGTTTTTTCTTTGGCTCGGAGGTAGGGACTCGAACCCCAATAGCTGGGACCAGAACCCAGAGTCCTACCATTAGACGACCTCCGAACAATATTGTGCCATTATTATAACTCATTTATCCAAATAAATCAACTATTACCCTAATTTATCCAGAATTTTGACTTTACTTTATTTATTAATGTAGTAAAATATATCACATGAAGCGCATTTTTTTCAAAATCCTAATTGTAATTCTGGTCATAATCAGTGGAGTTATCTCTTACCTTGTTTTTGATTACATTACTGCTTCTCGTGAGACTAAAGCACTTCGAGCAGCTGAAAAAGCCCGGGAAGAATTAGTTGACAATCTAATTCAACAACGACGGTTAAATACTGAAACCAGCGAAGCAGACCCTTTTGGCCCGGATGATATTGTAAATGTTTTACTTATTGGTCTTGATTCACGACTCGGACAAACCAATGGGCACTGTGATGCAATCCAACTTATCTCAATCAACCGAAAAAACAATTCCATCTCTATCACAGCTGTTCCTCGTGGCACCTATACCCCACTACCAGGCACTGGCTACAAACCAACAGATTATTATGTCTCAAATTCCTGTGGCCTTATTGGTTTGGATTATGGTGTAAATCAAATTGAGAGAATAATCGGACAAAAAGCAGATTTTTTAGTCTTGGTAAATTTTTCAACCACCATGGGAATTTTACGAGCACTTAATCTACCAACAACTGAAACTCTTCAGTGGCTTCGAAATCGCCAAACATACGCCATTGGCGAGCCACAGCGGGCTCGCAACCATTCAAACTTTCTTAAAAAAATTCTGACAGATTATACTTCAGATCAATCAAAGACAGATGCAGTTTGGCAATATTTAATATTCAAAATGCTTAAAACTGATTTATCATTTGACCAAGCATTAATTATTACAAAAACTGTCTCATCAATGGATCTCGCTCACAATTCAAGCAAGATAAAACTTTTCATGAAACCAGAGCACAATGTCGTTGATATTACTTATGACCCAGAAAAAATTGCTGACCAACTATCAGCCTTAAATCGCCTAATAAACCGCTTACCCGCAGGTGATTACAGCGGTGAGACAGAAACAAATTACCAACTACATTTATTACAAGAAATTGAGGCCAACATGAAAAATTATGATTTTATTGTCTGGGCTTTCCAAAATAACCTCTGGCTTCAAATTGAAGACTCTGAAACTCGTAATTCCACTCATTTTGAATTATTAAAAGAGTATATTGAACCACTTGATCTAGATACAAAGGAAGCACTTATAGCAGATTTTATTAATGAAATGGATGTGCTTGAACATTCTTCATGGTCAAATACTGGGAAAAATTATCTAAAAATCCTCGTAGGATAAACAATCTATTTTATCAAAAAAAATCCTTTTATCAAGGATTTTTTTTATCTTATACTTTGAAACTTACAAAATTCAGACTAACAGTCTACTCCACCACACTTCCACCAAAAGCATTTAGCACCTGATCTACTGGATCATCAGAAACAATTCGTTCGACTTCTGGAGGAGGAATATTATTTCCCGAACCCCTTCCATTTGTAATATCATCCAATTTTATTTTGTCATCGACCACCAGCATCAGTTCAAAATTAATCCCAAATTCTGTCTGAAGCGTATCAACAATTTCCACTAAATTATTTGGGATATCAACTCTTGAGCGTTGGAGTTCAAACATGAAACCAACTATTAGTTTATTGCCTTCTAACTTAAGCGGTTTAGCCACACTAAGAGACATCGCTAAACTATAATTTTTTACTGTTAAACTTTTTATAATATATGGCCATCGTGAAATAACTTGTTGAAAAGTGACAGTCAATCCATTTCCAGCTTTTGGCATAGGTTCATTTGAAACATTATCCTCCAACTGCGCATCAACAACTCCAGACTCAACCTCAACACTCAATTCTTGATTTTCCGTTTTTTGTTCATTATTCTCTGCTTGTTCTGCTTCATTCTCTATACTTTGATCTTCATTCTCATTTATATCATCCACAACTGCCGGTGCTGGTTCAACTTTTAATTTCACCACATTGAGTGGTTTTGTTGGAGTGACAACTTGCCTGACCCTCGGCTCTGATGTCAAGTTGATAATAGCCACTTCAAGTGGTAATTGTAAAATATAACTTTGTTTAAATAATTCTTTGGCTTTTAAAAACTCTTCAATGTAATTAACCAATTCTGATGCCTCAATCCCCTCTATCAACTTCAAAATTTGATCAAGCATTTTCTCATCAACTTCATGGAGCAAATCAGCTGTATCTCTGACTACCTTATAAACCATAACACGGCGTACAAATTCAATAAAATTATCAAAAAATGTCTTTATATCCACACCATCATCAACCAATTTATTCACCAAATTTATTGCCGAAGCAGTATCTTTGTCAATTAAATTTTTTAACAATGAAATCAAGGTATCATAATTTGATCGAGGAATAATTAACTCTGCTTGTTCCAAGGTAATACTTTTTTCATCTAGACTTAAAACCTGCTCCAGCAAACTTTCAGCATCACGAACACAACCACCAGCATTTTTTGCCACCAGCTCCAGAATTTTTTCCTCAACCTGCATACCTTCTTGACTGACAATCCACTTCAACCGATTGATCAATTCAGGTATAATAATTTTCTTAAAATCAAATCTTTGACATCGAGAAATAATTGTTAATGGCACTTTATGAATTTCAGTTGTTGCTAAAATGAAGATCACATATTTTGGTGGCTCTTCCAAAACTTTAAGTAAAGCATTAAAAGATGAAATCGAAAGCATGTGCACTTCATCAATAATAAAAATTTTATATTTTGAACTCGTTGGAGTAAAACGCACATTATTAATTATATTTTCTCTAACATTTTCAACACCTGTATGTGAAGCCGCATCAATTTCTATAATATCCATTGCCTTATTATCCATAATATCAAGACATGACTTGCACTTATTACAAGGCTCACCATGAGGTTGTAAATCAAGACAATTTGCTGATTTTGATATCAATCTTGCTAGAGTTGTTTTGCCAGTTCCTCTTGGCCCACAAAACAGATAAGCATGGGCTAACCTATTTGACTCCAGCTCATTTTGCAAAGTTATTTTAATGTGATTTTGACTTGTAACTTCGCTAAAACTTTTTGGTCTATATTTTCTATACAATGCCACACTCATAATTTAATCTTTTATCTTCAATCATTAAACTGTCTCACCTCTGACAGTTATCATTAATTTTCAATCTTTCACCTCCAGTCAATTTCAATTCCCTCTTCTCCCATTCATCTTATCAGACTCTCCCTCTCAAATCAATTGTGCACATACTTGACAATTAACAGAAATATTGTCTCTCTCTAAACAAAAAATCAGTAACTGACTGATTTTTCATGTTTTATCTAATCTTATTTTTGAATAATATTTTCTACCGCAGCCCAACGACTCATACCTTCATTAGGAACAAAGAAAACAACCTCATCTCCAGCTTCACCATGAAAATATGTCACACTAGCTGTAAGTAATCTCCATCTTTTATTTCCAGACACAGCAAAATACTGCATATTTTGTGAATCTTGCTCTAATGTCCCCACTAATCGCATTCTATCTATCGGTTTAATCTGTTTATACAGAAAAGCTCCAATATTATTAATTGTTAATTTCAAAATATCACCTTCAACTAATTTTGATTTTGAAGCATAATTTGCAGGAACATCATACTGCTGACCATCTGCACCGATCATATTCTGACCATCAAAAACCCCTTCAATCACCTTTTCCTGTGTATTTTTCATCACCACGCCATCTTTACCATCAAGTTCTTGCAAGACTTTACTCGATACACTTTCTTCATTGTCTGAAACAAAATTTCTTTGACCTGTGATTGCCAATTTCAACCTATCTAATTGTTTTTGGATACCATTAATCGCCTCCATAATATCTTTTGGAGTCAAATCTTGGACTTCATCATGCTCAAATGATGCTTCAGTGTTGTTAACAGCATGTTTCAAGGCTTGCTGATTTTTTTTACCAAATCCCAACATGTTTTCCCTCCTGATATTTTTTTGGAATAAACAGGATTTTATTTTTATTTTTATAATTAATAATCCACATCTGATCTTTCACGGACTTCTGCCTCGATTATATCACGATCTTTACCGTACTTCAATCTGGATAACTCAATTAAAGATTCTGCAATTTCAGGATGAGCAGCCGGTTCTCTTGTAATAGATTTCATACTAAAGGCAGGTGGATTTTGATTGTTGACCAAGAGTTTGACATAAGTCTCGTACCTCGGAATATTCATAACATCATATTCACTAAATACCGGAGAAAATTGTTTTGCAAACAATTCAGCATCATCTACACCGACTCTATATGCCACAATTGTACCCACATTACCAAAAATTGAATCTCTGATTCTTGTGTCATTATTTTTTACCAACTGTCCAATAAATTGATGGGCAATATTCAGACATAATCGATATTTTCGAGCTTCAGACAAAATAATCGCAATTCCTTCGGTTAAGTAATTCTGAAACTCATCAATATACAAATAAAAATCATGCCTCTGTTCTTCAGGCGTGTCAACACGAGACAATGCTGCTCCTAAAATTTTTCCCACAATAACCATACCGAGCAAATCAGAATTTAAATCACCGATTTTACCTTTAGCCAAATTACACAAAATAATCTTCTTTTCATCCATAGCTTTACGAAAACTAAAAGCACTTTTTTGCTGGGAAATTATCGGCCTCATATAATCATTGGAAATAAACTGCGTAAGCTTTGAAGTGATATAAGGTACCATATTAGCTAAAGATGCCTCCCCTCCCGCCTTCTGCGCTTCCTTTTCCCAGAAGTCTTTGACAGTAGGATTTTTTGTTTTGGACAATTTATATGCCCGATAATCCTCATCCGCCAAAACTTTCGGCACCTCTAGCAATGTACTACCCGATTCAACATCTTCCATCAAAAGCTGAACAGCATTTCTGAAATACTGCTCAAACATCGGACCACCAGTTGCTTTCATATCATACAATTTATCGAAAATATTGATCAATTCATTTATTACAAAAGTTTTTTGCTCCTCTTTCTCAAATTCAAGTAAATTCAGTCCCATTGGCCTCTCAACATCTGATGGATCAAAATAAATAACATCTTCTGCCCGTTCTTTTGGCACAAATTTCAAGATATCATTAGCCAAATCCCCATGTGGATCCATTACACATACACCATCACCATTCATGATGTCTTGAATTATCATATTGGTCATTAGATAAGACTTACCAGAACCAGATTTACCAATAATATACATATGCCTTTGACGATCAGTCCTGGCTATTCTAATTGTGCGCTTAACACCTCTATAGACATTTTCACCAATAATAACTCCTTCTTTTGGCAAATCAAGTGGAGCTGCAGACTGCCTAGCCTCTAACCAATTAATTTTTGGGTGAGTTGTTATTGAAGGTAAAGGAAAATGAAACAGACTAGACAGTTCCTCGGTATTCAGGACTACCTTTTTCTTTTCATCAATATTTCTATAAATAAAATCATCCATTAAATGTTTCAATTTCTGGTCAGAGTATTCAAAAGCATTACCATATTGATAAATATTAAATTGGCTGAAAGCATTCCCAATATTACTTATATAGGCTTCTGCTTTTGCTTGGTTTTCACTTGCAGCAATCACACGAATTGTTGCTTCAACTCCAGCTTTTGAAGTTTTTTCCTCCAAACCCTTTACAATTTCTTGTTCAGATGGAGTGAGTTGATGAAGTTTCTCTCCTCCACCCAATTCATTAGTTTTTGATTCACCTGAAAAAATCGCCCGCCAAAAATTACCCAGCTCATTACCCAATGATCCTAGAAATCCACCTCCACCGCCGACCTCTTTTACAGCGTCATCAAAACTTTTTCCTTGTTGCATGTTTGAAGCCACCTCTGAACCCCGATCATGCCATGATTTTGGTGCTGAACGAAATACGATTTGAATTGCTACACCATCATTATCATCAACTTGCCCGAGAGAATTAATAATTGAATTTATCGGATCAGATTCAGAATGTTTATAAGTTTTTATTGGAAAGAAAAATTCTCTTTTAAATTTTAATACCTTACCATTGATAATGGCTTTTGGTGAAAAAATATTATAGTCAACCACCGGTTCAATTACAGCTGATGGGAATTGAGCCGAAATTTGATCTTCAACTAGATCTTGGTATTTTTTAGGACATGAAACATAAAAAGAAATCTTGCCTTTGTGAGCAACCAATTCAAAACTAAAAATTTCACTAAAGCCCCTCATCCAAGTTTTAGTGCCTTTTTCAGCTTTTAATCCAGCCAACGAAGTCAAGAAAGTTTCCATCACAGCAATTTTTTCCTGCAATTGTTGTACCGTCAAATCACTACCTCCACCAGCTCCAGCTTTTTGTTCAGCTGACATCTGTGGCAATAAAATCAATAGCAAAACAGCCTCAAAAGCTTGTTTCTTGGCATATCCTTTCCAAACAAAAGATCTGAAAATAAAAAATGCTGCTAATATAAAAACTAAAAGCAACAAAAATAAGCCTATAGTCAACACCGCTGGATTTTCTAAAAGCTTAATCCAAAAATTAACATTAAAATTTAACTCCACAAATTTTTATTTTTATTTTTTCCTCTAACCTTAACTTTAACTAAGATTAGTTCTTTTTCTTTTTTTTACTCACTCGATTGGCTTGTTTCCTTTCAAAAAATGATTTTACAATCCATTTAATACCCTCTCCTACAAATCCGAAATTCCCTAAGCCTGCTTCTATCACCAATTTTATTTTTTCAAAAATATCGCTTACGCCCTTGAACATCCGATTTGTTCTCCGAGCAATCGCAATAAAATAAATCAGCAATATTGCTAACAAAATTGAAATTACCCCGATCCCAATCGATAATACCAAGTAAAATATGTCCTGTGTTGTTTCTAGCATACCCTCCTCTTAATTATTTAATATTTTAATTCACCGCACAACATTTTTCAAACAACTGAATGAGCCTTCTATTGCTTTGCAAAGCATACGCTTCTTTTTCCCAAGGACTTTCAGTATCAACATTATTTATTTTTCTCCGCATTTTTGGATATTTTGCTTTCTTTACTTCATCTTGAACCAAGCTATCCCTTTCTCACCTTGGCTTTTACACTCTTTTCCAGATTTCCCACAACTTTTTCCTGCCATTTTTTCACCTCTTCATAATCCAAAGTTCGATCTTCAGATTGATACAAAATATGAAATGCCAAACTTTTTTTCCCTACTCCAATTTTATCACTTTTGTAGATATCAAACAAGGAAATATTTTTTATAAATTTTGGTTCTGTACTTTGAACAATGTTTTTTATTTCTTTCCAACGAATATTTTCATCAACTGTTATTGCCAAATCAAGCTCTACACCTGGATATCTGCTTACAGGTTTATAGTTGTATTTTCTTTCATATAATTTCACCAAATTATCAACATTTATTTTCCAGAAACCAACTTTTTGTTTAATTTCCATTTTGGACAAAATCTCCGGATGTACCTCACCAACTTCAGCTAAAGTATGTTCATTAAATTTCATTCGCAGATATCTAAATGGGTGCAAATGTTCCGCCACTTCAGAATCAACAACTTCTTGCCAAACAAAATCCAAACTAGATAAAATCATTTCTACCATTTGTTTTGACTGTAAAACCGGTTCAATATTTTTCTCGGACGAAATCATACCAGCGATTATTACTGGTTGAGCTGGCAATTTTTCTCCAACACCTGGCCTGACATCTTCTCCAGCTTGTTCAGACAAGAAGACTTTCCCAACTTCAAAAATATTAATCTGATCTACATATCTCAAATTGTCTGCTACATTTTGCAAAAGACCTAAAAATAAATCTCTTCTAAGCAATGTCCGATCTTCAGTTGCCGGATTTAACAAAGTAATATGACTTTTTGTTTGTAAATTCAATTTTTCCAATTGTTCTTCACTTACAAAAGCATAATTTGAAACCTCTGTTGCTCCAGTTGTAACCGCGATATCAGTTATTTTGGCTGACAATTTTCTAACAAAATTTTCTTCTGGTAAACTAATTCCCAAAACTGGCATAGTAGGCTCAATCTTGTCATAACCATAAACTCTGGCTACTTCTTCAACCAAATCTTCTGCAATTGAGATATCTTTTGCTGCTCGCCAACTTGGTACAGTCACTGTCATTTTATCTCCATGTGATTTTACCTTAAATCCCAATTTTTCTAATATATCCCTTATAACTTTATTCTCAATTTTCACGCCTATTTTTGTTCTGAAAACTTCATAATTTGTGTCAATTCTTACTGCTTCAACTTTTTCCTGTTGATTATCAACCACAGCTGAAACCACCTTTGCTTCAGGACAAACCTGCAAGACCAATTCCACCGCTTTTCTTAAAGCCGTTTCAGTCATAGTTAAATCCAAATTCTTTTCAAACCTAACAGAAGAGTCACTCCTTAAACCCAGTCTAGCTGATGTTTTTCTAATCCCAATCGGTTCAAAATTTGCCGATTCAATAATAATTTTTGTTGTTTTATCAGTAATTCCCGAATCCAAACCACCCATAATCCCAGCCAAAGCTACAACCTCGCTTTTACTAGCAATAATCAAATCATCATTTATCAATTTATATTCTTTTTCATCAAGCGCTTTTAATTTTTCACCTTCAATTGCTTTTCTAACTACAATTTTAGTATCTTTTATTGAGTTAGCATCAAAAGCATGCAATGGCTGACCAATATCAAACAAAATGTAGTTGGTAATATCAACAATATTATTTATTGATCGCAGACCAACAGTTTGCAAAGACTTTACTAACCATTCAGGTGATTGTCCAACACTAACATTATCAATCACAACCGCCATATACCTCCTACAACAATTTTTTTCTTTTATTTCAACTTTCAAATTAATATCTTTTGAACCCTTTATCATTTTAGTTTCATATTTTTTCAACCCTTGCTCAAACAACACGGACAATTCTCTTGCCAAACCATAATGTCCCCAAAGATCCGGTCTGTTTGTTATGGATTTATTATCAATGTCAAAAATTACATCATCAAGTCCCAAAGCCTTGGCTAGAGGTTGTCCCAGTTTCAATTTTTTTTCAGTCAAATCAAGTATTTCCCCTTCTCTTTCTTCAAACATTCCAACTAAACCAATTTCAGCTGAAGAACAAATCATGCCAAAACTTTCAACTCCCCTAATTTTTATTTTTTCTAGAGTAACCAAGTCCCCCTCGCCATGCCAACGCACTCTTGCCCCGATTTTTGCAAAAGCTATAAGCATATTTTCAGTCACATTACTTCCACCACAAACCACCTGAACAGTATCCTTACCATCATTTACCATTACAACTTTAAGTTTGTCAGCATCAGGATGAGCTCTCACTTCCAAAACTTTGCCAACAATAATATTATCAAGCAATGACGCCTGATTTACCACCCCTTCAACTTCAACCGTTGACAAAATTAACCTATCAGCTATTTCCCTAGCTTCAACTTTGTTGCCAAGATCAATATATTTTTTTAACCACTTTAGAGACACTTTCATATTTTACCTAAAATTATTTCTTATCACGATCACCGAACATTCTCTCTTTCCACGCTTTTTCATTTTTCTCAAATTCGTGGGCAAAAGCTTTTGCCTGCCCCATTCTACCATCATCTTCAAATTCATTCATCAAACCAGCTGTTAATAGATCAACATCTTCGACTGAAAAAGTTGCCTGTTGCAATATCCAGCCTCTTCTCGCATACTGCGCTTCCCTCTGGTTAAATCTATCGTGTTCAAAAGGTTTTGTTGCTTGAGGAAATATTAATATTTTTTTTAATCTTGGCAAATCTGGTGGCATTATCCCATTGTCTGGTAATTTGGTTAATTTGAATTTTTTTTGCAATTCTGTGATTCTTCGATTTATCATCCCAACCGCCACACCAAGATTTTTACCAAAACTATTCAATTGCGTTTCGCCCCTTTTTCCAAGTCCAACCGTACTAAGACCGCCCAATTTTATCTCATAAACTTCATTTATAAAAATAATCTGATCTCTCTCATCATATGTTACTCGAATATAATCTGGATTTTTTCTAGCAAAATCAACCCCGAAAATTTGCGGATTTTTCAAACAATTTGTAATAAAATCTCCCAAATACTTTTCTTGCTTATCTCCTTCAATTTCTTGCCTAACTAGATATTCAAAAACAAAACCTCTCAATACTAAAAAATTATCCAAATTAGCAAAACCAAATTCTGGCAAAAAGTGCAGAAAAAACTCTGGATCAAATTTTGTTAATATTCTTCTTTTTTCATCTCGAGATATATTTTCTCTATCACTTTCAAAAATTCTGGCAATAACATCATTTAAATTCTTAGCTCGAAGCTCATTTCTCAATCTTTCTCCTCGCTCCGATGTAACAGTCAAACCAGTTCGTTCTTCAATCGGTGAATCAAATGTTTCCATACTAAAATTGTTTTAGAAATCTTAAATCACCTGAATTTAAATAACGAATATCTTCAATTCCATACCTCATCATCACCAATCTAGTCAATCCAACGCCAAAAGCAAAACCAGAATACTTTTTCGGATCAACTCCACCAGCTTTTAATACATTGGGATGGATCAGACCACAACCAAGAATTTCAAGCCATCCAACCTGTTTACAAACACTACAACCGACACCATTACAAATCAGACATCCCATATCCATCTCAAAACCAGGTTCCACGAATGGGAAATACCCTGGTCGGAGTCTGACTCTCACCTCTTTTTGGAAAATTCCTTTCAAGGCAACTTTCATAACAGCAATCAAATTGGCAATTGAAATATTTTCTCCCACCATCAAACCTTCAAGCTGACGAAAAGCAATATCATGTGAAGCATCTGTTGCTTCATATCGAAAAACTCTTCCTGGCACAATCAAACGGATTGGAACACCATATTTCTGCATTGCCCGAACCTGCACATTTGAAGTATGCGTCCGCATTACCAATTTCTCCTTACCAGCTTTATTATCAATATAAAATGTATCCTGCATATCTCTAGCTGGATGATCTGGCGGAATATTTAATGCTTCAAAATTATAATAATCAGATTCCAATTCTGGCCCATCAGCCACCATAAAGCCTAATGATTTGAAAATCTGCTCAAGCTCTCTCTCAATAATAGTGTTTGGATGCAAATGCCCTCGTTTTTCTTCAAATCCAGTTGGCAAAGTCACATCCAACCATTCAGTTGATAATTTTTCATTTATTTCAATTGACCTCAAATCTGCTCTTTTATTATCAATCAAAATCTGAATTTCTGACTTTAATTCATTTGCCACACTACCAATTACTTTTTTTTCTTCTTGTCCCAATTCTTTTAAACCCTTTAACATCAAATTCAATTTACCCTCTTTTCTACCAAAATAGTTCAATTCTAAATCATCAAGTTTTTTCAAATCTTTTATTTTTTGGATTTCCACCACTGCGCTCGCACGCAATTTTTCGAGTTTTTCACGCATATAAATATTAAAAAATATTACCAAATCTGCTATTTTATTACTCTATTATTATAAGATATTTTACTAAATTTATCAACATTTTCAATCAATATATGCAGTCTCAAATTAAAAAAATGGCCCAAAAGCCATCTTTTTTATTTCTGTATTTTATGCTTTTTATTACAATCAATTGGCACTTCAATAATCGAGACACCTTCACCATCATCATCCAGTTTCACTCTCACACTTTTTTTTAATGTATTCCAGCCAATAACCACCCCTCGTCCTTGGTCCGTTCTCACTCTAGTTCCAACCGCTGGTAGACAAGCTGCACATTCCTCATACACCTCTTTCTCAAAAGTTAAACAACACTTTAACCGACCACAAACACCGCTCAATCTCTCTGAACCGCGATGAGTTATCTGCTGTAAATCCGCCAAATCAGAAGTCACATTGCCTAACTCTTTATAAAAACTTTGACAACAAAGCTGATGCCCGCAACAACCAAGATCACCATTTATTTTTATTTCATCTCGAATTCCAATCTGTTGCAAACGAATATTCAGTTTAAACTGCTTAACTAAATCTTTTAATAACACTCTGAAATCAACTCGACCATTAGCAATAAACGCAAAAGTCAGTCTTTTACCATCAATCGAAAAATGCGCGTCAACCAATTTCATTGGCAAGTTAACTTTTTTTATCATTGACTTGCAAGTTGCAAGCACGCTAACCTCATTTTTTTTATATTCCAAAGCTTTTTCAATATCCTCTCGTTCCGCTTTACGAATATATTGTGCAGAGAACTCCTCATCCAGCACTTCATTTCCTCGTTCACAAATATTAACAACCTTGACAATTTCTTCTCCGTTTTCTGTTTGGACAATGACATAACCACCTAAATCAAAATCAACTTCACTAGTTTCAAAGTAGTAAATCTTGTCCCAAGTTGTTATTTGTACTTCAATTAATTTCATTGCTGAAAATTATTTACAATGTGATTACATGAAAAGCTACAATTTTCGCACCATTACCTACATTTTCTAAATATTTTTCTACGCTAATTTTATCATCCTTGATAAAAGCTTGCTTCAACAAACAATTTTCTTCATAAAACTTATTAATTTTCCCACCAACAATTTTTTCTACCATCTCGGCTGGTTTCCCTTCATTTTTCATCTGTTCTGCTAGAATCTCTTTCTCTTTTGCCAGAATTTCTGCTGGAACATCCTCCGGGACCAAATACTCTGGGGCCATGGCGACCGCCTGCATTGCAATATCAACGGCTACATTTTCACTACCACCATCGAGGATGACCACTGCTGCGACTTTTTTATTTGAATGAAGATAAACACCGATCACTTCACCGGTATAAACTCCAAATTCTCCTAATTTAATATTTTCACCAATCTTAACAATTAATTCATTTTTAATTTTTTCTTCTGATTTAGTTTTAAATTCTGCTTCAGATAATTCAATCAGACTCTGGGCCAAATCCTGACCAGCTTTTATAAAATCTTCATTTCTTGCCACAAAATCAGTCTCGCAATTCAAAGCAACAACAGCCACCTTTCCATCAGCTCTCGCCACAGAAACTAACCCCTCATTCGCTGTTCGATCAGCTTTCTTTGCTGCTTTTGCTTCACCCTTTTTTCGTAAAATTTCAATTGCTAAATCAAAATTTTCATTTGCTTCATCCAAGGCATTTTTACAATCAACCATTCCTGCGCCAGTCACTCTTCGAAGCTTCTGAATAGTTTGTACATCTACCATATTTGTATTTTTAACTTAATTTTTATACCTAATTTCAAAAATCAATCTTGCTATTTTACACTTTCAACCTTCAAATCCTTTTTTGCTTCAAGCACTTCATCGGCAACGAGCTCTGTAATTAATCTGATTGATTTTATAGCATCATCATTGGCTGGGATTGGATATTGAACTCTAGTAGGATTAACATTTGTATCACAAATGGCAACAACCGGAATTCCCATTTTGTTTGCTTCTACAACCGCTGTCTTTTCATTTTTTACATCAATTACAAATATAACACTTGGAACTTTTGTCAAATTTTCAATACCACCAATCAAGGGTTCCAACTTTTCAATCTTCCTTTCAATTTTCAATCTTTCGCGTTTTGTATACCGTTCAAGCTTACCTGTATCTCGTTCCATTTTCATTCGACGAAAATTTTTCGCCATCCCCAGAACTGATTTAGCATTAGTTAAAGTTCCTCCAAGCCATCTTTCTGTAATATATGGCATACCGGCACGAACAGCAGCTTCTTTTACCACATTTTTCGCTTGTTTCTTAGTCCCAAGGAACAAAACATTACCACCTTTTTGAATAATTTGCGCCACAAATTTTAATGCTTCCTGTAATTTCAATTGAGTCTGCTCAAGATTAATTACATGAATCTTGTTTTTGTGTGTAAAAATAAAAGGCGCCATCTTTGGATGCCACTTAGATTTATTGTGTCCGAAATGGACACCAGCCTTCATCATTTCCTCTAATGTAGGAATTTTTGTCATAATATTATCTTTCCTTTTTGATGCAAACTTGGGACTAAAATCTAATTCCAAGATCCATCCTTCTACCTTTTATTATTGTTATGACTCGCCAATCGAGCAGGAATAACAATTTACAGCTAAAATAAGCTCTAAAAAGGTATGATTTATAATAAATTAATTAATCTTTCTCTAGAATATCACATTTATCTGCATTTTGCAAGACCAAAAAATAGCCAACCAGACTATTTAAAAACATAAATCAACACTATCACTCCATTACCTTCTTCCGACTACCAACTCAAATTTTTCAACACATCTTCAGCTGAATAATAAATTCGATCTGACAAATGATCCTTCAGCCATTGTTTGTCGAGTTCATCAAGTCCATCAATTCTATCACACAGTCCGACTATTTCATCTTTTTCCACCGGATAATCTTGGTGTTCTCTCAAATATTTTTTTAGAATATCTATGTGATCCATATGAATTAATTTTCTTTGTAATCTTTAGTACTAATTTATATTTTAGAATTAACTTTATTATGTACAAAATATTTCGTAATCTTATTTCACCGTCATCACCTGGCAATATCATATCGTAAAATCATCTCATCATGCTGTTGCCTTTTCAACTTGTGAAAAGTTGTCTTTGTCCACTTTTCATTCAATAATTTGTGACTCATCCATTCACCCCCAAGTAGATGTGGCATCATCACATAATCAGCGCCAGCTCTATACAAATCTTCAAGATTTCTTGCATGATTCAATGTACCAACAATATACGCTTTTTTATTTTTCTTTTTGATATGAGATATCGCGGTTATTTGGTCATCAGGATCTGGAACAGTCAAAACAATTATTTTTGCTTTTTCAAAATTTAATTCATCTAAAAATTCTACATCAGCTACATCACCAAAATAAGAACTAATGCCTCTTTGTTGTAATTTTTTTATATACTCTGGATTAAAATCAACAACCGCTGTTTTCAATTTTCTTTTTTTAAATGTTTCTACGATTTTCCAACCCATACGATGATAACCAAAGACCCAAGCATCAAAATACTCAACTTCTTCTTCTTCATTATAAGCATAATCCTTACCAAGAAGGTTTAACACCGGGCGAACAAATTGAAATAATTTCTTGTTATAAGTTATGACATAAGACGAAATAAAAATTGTGACCAAAGCAACAACTGTATATGTCGCAATCTGTCTATCAGTCACTGCGCCTAACTGTCTACCAACAAAAAGTAAAACAAACCCAAACTCACTAACCTGTGCCGCAGTCACACTGGCCAAAAAACTATTCCTTCTTGTAAAATGCTGTAACCGATAAAGCAAATATAATATCAATGGATTACCAATCAATACAAAAATTGAAAGCACCAATCCAGGAATTATTACTTGTCTTAAATCACCTAGATTCATCTGTGAACCAAGAATAATGAAAAATAACATTATAAAAAAATCTCGAAGCGGTTTTATTCTACTACTAATTTCAAAATGATATGGAGTTGAACCTAATGATAAACCTGCCATCAATGCACCGACCTCCAAAGAAAACCCTCCCCAATGAGCTAGTCCAGCAATACAAAAACACCATGCAATTGTAAAAATAAACAAAAATTCTGCTGATTTCGCAACCTTACCAAGAATCCAAGGCAAAATAAATTTTGATAAACTATAAATTACCGAAAATAATATTATACCTTTCAATGCCCAGATTCCCAAAGTTACAACAAAAGATTCTTGTCCTGATAACAAAGGTATAAATAACAATAGTACAATGGCAATAACATCTTGAACCAACATCAAACCAACAGTATATTGCCCATAAACTGATTCCAATTCTCTTTTATCAGTTAATAATTTAATGATTATAATTGTACTTGAAAAGGTTATGGCTATTGCCAAAAACAAAGCTGATACAAAACTAAACTTAAAAAAAATTAAGATTAAAAGACCAATCGATGAAGTGAAGAAAACCTGGGCTAAAGCTGTCCGAATCGCTACTTTCCCTATTTTTTTTAAATAAGTGAAATTTAAACTCAACCCGAGCACGAACAACAACAGAACAACTCCAAATTCAGAAAAAGCACGGTAAAAATCTTCAGACGAATCAATCAAATTAAAAACAATTGGCCCACTTAATATTCCTGTAATAATATAAGCGATAAGCAATGGCTGTCTAAGTAAATGAATTAGAAAAGACACCACGGCCACTATTCCAAGGAGTGCGCTAATCTGAAAAAAAACACTGTCAAGCATACTGCTTCTTTTTTATTTTTATTTTTACTTTTTCTTTTAAAATTATAACACACTTTGACAAAAAACATTAATATTTGCGTGGATAATAATATAATTTAATCTTCTACAATTCATTTTCCACCGTATCAAGTCCCACGAACACGGTAAGCATCGGGGCTTGCCTGCCGTAATCTTGATGAAGGCAGGTCTGGGGGCTTTCTTGCCGTGTTTAAAACACATAATAATTTTCATAAGTAGCAATTAAAGCCCCCAATGGTTTTTGCTTCCTTTTTGCCTGCCTACCATGCCTGCCAGCAGGCAGGTAGGGCGGAATCAACAAGTTTCTTTCCAATTCCAACCTATTTCATTATTACAATATTACATTATTACAATATTTCACTATTTCACTATCTCAATATTTCACTATTTCCAATTTATTTCCACCTATTTTCAACTTTAATCTTCAATCTTTCATCTTCCCAAATAAAAAACCCGTATACATTGACACGGAAAATTTTAATTCATTACATTTTTAGGCGACTTTGGCTTATGTGGACATTCATCACAAAACGAACTTTCAGACTCTCCAGCACAATCAATACACTCTGCAAATTCAGGTGGCGGATTTGCCAAGTCGAGAGTAGGATAATACCTTTCCGGTTCTTGCGCACTATTCATCTGATTCATTCTGGCATTAGCCAAACAATAAGGACATTCACCCTGCTCATTAGGATCATACCACAGATGATGTACCTCACAGAAAAGATTCCTTGACAAGCTTCTCCTTGATAAAAGAACTTCTCTCGGTTCAACAATTCTTCTTGGTGCATTTTGATTTTTCATCAAATCTCCTTTGCCTTCCAGAGGCAATCTCGGCCGTTATTGACCGAATACTATTATTCTAACACTTAAATTATTTATTGTCAATCACATTGACAAAACAGCTAGATTTTTATAATCTTATTCTATCTTTGTACCTTAATAGACAGGAGAACAAACATGAAACACTGGTATATTTTCGCTGTCAGAAGAATCTCTCACCATATTTTGTCAACATGTTCTGATAAACAATATTGCGAGCATTACAGTTTAGCCTTTAATTGGACTTGCCACCTAATTGACCATCTACATCAAGTCCCTCTATCAGAGTACTCGAGATTAATGTCTTTTTTCCAAAATATCATCATGCAAATTTACAAAGATTCTTCACGGCCACTTGTTAGCAAACTTGAATACGCCATGCTTATTCTTTCTCGCCACCAAGCTCAAAAAACTCCAGTTAAAACTTTCCCGAGAAAATGGCATCAAGATGCGCTAAGAAAAACTCTATATTTTGTAACTCAAGCCAAACTGGCACATGATAATAGCATGCATTATGACTTTGGGAAAGCCCTTTATTGGCTTAAGGAAATTGAATTTGCTTTTGATTCAATTTCAAAAGAAGATTACCCAGAAATAAAACTTGAATTAAGGAACATTGCCACCATCCTTGATCAATTACCAGAATCAATGTTAACAAATTCTGTCAGGCAACTTGCGAGACTATTAAAAGACAATCATCACACAAACTAATTTTACTATGCAATGCATGGTATTTTTTATAAGAAAAAAGCCCTTGAATCTTTCAAGGACTTTGTCGTTACTATAGTGGAATTTTTCTTATTAAATGCAATAATATCCTAAATAAAATCAAACGGAATTTTTGCTAAATTTTGATTAGTTATCCCCAATCCAAGCTCTCTCATAATTCTAAAAGCATCAGCTGGACGACCAAGATAATATGCCCTACCAGTTATTGGATAAATATAATAAGCTTCTCCATTCTTCTCAACATCAAGCAATATTTTCCCCCAAACATGTTTTGGATACACCGAATAACTTGAAATAAACTGATGCGTTGCTCCAAGGCCCAACTCTCTCATAATCGTAAAAGCATCAGCTGGTCGGTTTAGAAAATATCTTTTATTATTATTTGGATAAACATACCAAGCTTCACCATTTCTTTCAACTTGTAATAATATTCTACCACTCAATGTTTGAGCCAAAGCTCCGGGAAGAGTTGCTTGTGGAAAATCCAATTCATAAGGATCATAATTAATAACGACTGGTGAATCAGTAATAGGTTCTAAAATAATATTATGTGAATTTGCAGATTGATAATTATAAGTCCAATAAATTGTATTAGAAACATTACCAGAATTATCTTTGGCTTGAACTAATAAATAATATTCACCATCACCTTTATCTGCTTTACCATAATATTTATTGGAAGTTACCAACATTCCTTCTTCAATCGGACGAGCATTAAAATCAAAACCAAAGTAAACATAATACCCGGCAATACCACTATCGTCAGTAAATCCATCCCAAATAAAATATGGGTTTGAATCAGATTCAGTTTGCTCAAAAGTCAAAGCAGTATTCATTGATGAATCAGTATAAACCCAGCCATAAACTGCATCAGTATTTGGAGAAGTAATGTCGCTTTGTTGTTCTATTATGTTTTCATTAATATTAGAAGTAGCTGACGCACCATACAAATCAGCTTGATAATCTGAACCAAATGTTTGTATCAGCCAATCTTTTACATTATTTATATTCAAAATATAACTAATAGAGTTAGCTACACCAAGCTGTACAGCTGAAGGGATGCCAACAAAATATCCCTGGGAATTATAAGCTGAACCTCCAGAATTGCCCTGATCAATTGGTGCCGTTGACTTGATATAATTACCAGAAAAACCACTTACAACACCATTAACATAAGTCAAAGTACTATTTCCAATTGATGGATAACCAACCACTTCTAGACTATCTCCCAAATTTAAATTATTTGTATCATATGCAAAAACATCAATTGCTGAAAAAAGCTCATTGGCTTGATTATCAATATACAAAAATGCCACATCCATATCCGCGTCAGTTGCCCAATATTTTACTTCCGCCACATAATCAAAACTTGGAGCAACAGAAATGCTCTTAGTCACGCCAACATAACAAGAATTAATAATATAACCATTTGAATCTGTAACCACATGGCGATTTGTCATCACGATTCCACTTGAATCAATCATAGTACCCGAACCACTAAACCAATTACTATCTCCATCAGGACAAAGCACTTGAACACTAGCATTAATCTGTTGATTATTAATTGCCTGTGCTGGTTGAATCGAACTGAAACTAACCATCAACATTAAAATCAGCAATAAAACTAACTTTTTCATAAAACGAATATACGAATATCACGAATTTTTACAATAAACTTAAGTATATTTTAAATTTTTGTAACATTTTGTAATTTTTCGTAGTTTTGTAACATTACTTAGATAACTATATTAAAGCAAATTTTTTTTATACTGTCTAATTATTTATTCTTGTTTTTTCACAATCATTATTAAATATTTTTGGATATAAAAAAACACAGTATTAATGAACACTGCGCATTTTCAAAAAATTTTTATTAAAATTGTCAAAGGCATCACTGACCGCCTCATAAAGAACATATAAACCACCATGCTGGGCAAATGGTCGACCACTGCAACCACAATTCCAATTGAACCGTTGCATTCTCATATACAACACTCCCTCAAAATCAACTAGGCAAACAGTTTCCGCACTCCACCTACCTTCAGACACCAATCTTTCCCATTCCTGCCAATATTTCTCAAATGACTCTGCCAAATTTTCAAGTACACGATTAATCAACAATTGTCTCATCTCTGTTGACAAACATTCAGCTGTCACAAACATTTTTCTACACAGGCTTTCGAGCACAGCAACCTCAACAAAAAATTCTTCTCTATCCACAGTTGGCAAACAAGCAAACTCCTTGGCTGAATTACCTTTATTTCTACCCATGGGTTTCCTCCTGCGTGGAACAAATTATTCTAACATAACAACCATATTTTGTCAATACAATAAATTTAGACAAAAAAGCAGTATATATTAATACCGCTAATGAATCCCGATTTCACGAGAATATTCAAAGACTAAATTCTCTTCTCTGATTCGTCCCTGATTTCTTAGTTTTTCAATCACCAAATCAATAATTCTCCATTTCATTCTTTTTTCTTCTTGTTCCAAAAAGTCTCTATTCATTGAACCTTGAAAAACCAACAATCTACAACCTTTAACCCAATCAATTTCTGCTTTAAATTCAGCAAATGAATTACAGCTATCAACAAAAAAAGCCACGAAAGCTTGAACATATTGATCAAAGGTTTTGCAATTTAATCTCTTTTGTTTTCCTGTAAAAATTTTCAACTGCTCCGGAGTTGTATCACAAAGAGCTGTCCGCAAGACAAATGATTTCGGAGGTTGTCCGTTGTCCGCTCCAACATTTCTGAAAAGAACACACTTACCACAGTCACTGTCACAAGATTCAACAAAGTCCGCACCATAAATCAATCTCGCTCCTTCAAAACCACCAGTATTCCAATCATCAAGCACAACAAAATCCAATTGGACATGTTTTATTAGCCTTTTTAGAAAATCATAAGCTTCATCAACAAAAGGTTCGACTGATTTTGGGAATTGTATCATTGTCAACCCTCCCTTTGGTTTTCTTCTCCTCCATTAAAGATGATACTTTCCTGTTAACCATCATATCTTGCATCAGATTTCCTGTCAAAATTTTCAAATCAACAAAATTATTGTATAATGTTTATAAGCTTCTATTAACAATATATTTTATGTCAGTTTTTATTTATGAAAAAAAATAAATTCAATCGAGGTCGTTTTCATTACTTCAGCCTATTTTTTTTCATTGGCGGATTTATTGCAGTCTTGCTACCGGCACTTTTATTATTTGAAAAATTATTAGAAAAAGAAAATAGGAGTTCCCTGTGGCGTAGTGCCGCTGTTTTTATTATCAAAGCTTCATTCAATTTACAATTAATCAAAATCAATCCAAAATATCTAGAAAACACTCATAAATCAGAATCTGTTATTTATGCCCCAAACCACCCAAGCGAACTTGATGGTTTCATTCTATTAACAATTTTGGGTTCAAAAGCAGTTTTATTTGTTGCTCCATTTGATCAGTTTCCTACAATCTTGAGATTTTGGTTAAGGAAAATGGACGCTGTTTCAGTCATGCGTGATTCAGTTGACAAAGCAAGGTACAACGATGCTCTTGATCCCGAGCAAGCCATTAACAAAGCTATCAACTTGATAAAGAAAGGCAATTCATTAATTATTTTTCCCGAAGGACACATAGAGATGCTCCATGTTCTACATTATTTTCACACTGGTGCTGCTCGAATCAGTCTTGGTAGTCACACACCAATAATCCCTGTCGCCATTTCCAACGCTGACAAAGTAATCCCCAAACACCACCATTTATATCCTGGCACAGTTACAGTTTCCTTCGGACTACCACTTCAGATACCAAAAACAAACAAGCAATCAAACAATTTACCCAAAAAACAAGTAAAATCAATCAATCATCTTCTAGAGAATAAAATAATTGAAATGTTGCCGAATCGCTACATGCCACCTTATTATTTTGAAAAAAAACAACAAGCAATTGGCGCCTTTGTTGACATAGACAACACTATTTATAATGGATACTCCCAACAACAACTTGTTAAAGAATTATTCAAAATGCACAAAGTTCATGCCAATGATGCATTTAAAATTTTTTATTGGCTTTTCCTGGAAAAAGTTGGACAAATGCCCCACAAAAAACTTATGGAAAAATCATTGTGGGTTTTACATGGCTGGGATGTCGCCGAACTCGACCACACAGTTGAAAAAACTTTCAATAAAAACTTAATCAAAAATATTCAATATGGTTTACTACCAACTCTAATAGACCATACAAAAACAGGTCATACCGTTGTTTTCGTGTCAGAAGTCATACATCCACTAGCTAACCAATTCAAAACTTTGATTCATGCAAGGGCAACTCTTGATACAAAAATCACTACCAAAGCCAACATTTACACCGGTAAAGTCGAGAAACTCTGCTACAAAGAAGAAAAAGCCAACTTAATCCAAAAATTTGCTGACAAACACCATATTGATTTATCCCGAAGCTATGCTTACGCTGACAGCTCTTCTGATATTCCTTTTCTCAAATTGATCAAACATGTTACAGCCGTCAACCCAGACGAGATGCTCACCCGAACAGCCAGAAGAAATTTATGGACAATCATGGAAGACGCATCATAAATATTTTAGAAAAAAAAGTCCGCATCCTTGTCTTTTAATATAATTATTTGAGGACAAGGATGCGGACTTTTTATTTAATCGATTTCTTGATAAATATCTTTTATTCTATGAACATCAATTTCTCCAATTCCTTTTGGTGAAATTTTTATTACTTCATCAAATTTGAATTTATCTTTTACCAAAGTATAAGTATCACTACAAATTAACACCTCTCCACTTTCAGCGTGTCCTTGAAGTCTGCTAGCAAGATTTACCACATGGCCTAAACAATCAAAACGCCGAGAATCTTCTGTTCCAAATTCTCCTGTAATAAATTTTCCAGTTGCTACACCGATTCGTTTTCCCCAAGGATATTTATGCATCACCCTTTGCATTCGTATTGCAGCCTTGATTGCTTGTTCAGGATAATCTTCATTGCCATGTAATCCAAACATAGCCAAAATTCCATCTCCCAAAAATTTATTCACCCAACCACCATGATCCCCAATAATTTGACTCATCTCTGTAAAATATTTAGTCAATAAATTAGAAACTTCTTCTGGATCTTTGTCACGACTAAAATTAGTAAAACCTGCCAAATCAGTAAAAACTATTGTCCCTTTGGTTTTTTCCGCTTTTAATTTCCCGACAATCATTCTTTTTACAATGTGTTCTGGCAACATTGCATACAAAAGATTTTCAGCTTTACCTCGCCAAAATTCTGCTTCCTTCTTCGCTTGATTCAGCTGTTCTGTTCTTTCAATCACTTTATCTTCTAGCGTTTCAACATAATTTTTGATCGTTGCCAACTGGCTTTCAAAACCTTCTCTAAATGATTTTTTACTAAAATATGATTGGATGAACAAACGATATAACTTTGACCAAAAACTGATTGACTGCCACTTTACTTTATAAATAAAATACGGTGCATTGAAAATCTGACCTTTCTTCAAAGTTAAAAATTTATTTATCGTGTAATCACGACTTATGAGCAGACCAATTTGTTCATTTTTCAAATCATCTTCAGATTGAATTGATCGATATTTACCAAAAAACATTTTTCCCGCTCTAACATTTTCAGAAATCAGTACTACGGGTCGACCACACTCCTCACCTTTGATAAATAATTTTTTATTTCTTATTACCACTTCTTTTGGATCAATTTTTCCAATTTCAAACAATAATTTTTTCAAATTATACTCAAGTAATGGTTCCTCAAATTCTGGATGAGGTAAATTCCAAATATGTGGAACACTTGATAATATTCCTTGGATAAAATAATCACTATAAAAATCGTCAACCGGATTTACACCCTCTGCAAATTTTACTTTTATGGCGCACGAATTTTTTTCTTCTTTAGCCACTACCATTGTCTTTGTTTTATTAAAAAACTGATTATAGCGTCCAACTTGTTTATAGACTTCAATCGGTCCGAGGATAACACTAGCAAATACATTAACAATGTATTTAAAAGCTCCCCAGGATTCAAGCTCTCGAGCAGAAAATCCCATTTTATATGGCGCCTTTGGATCCTTTACCATATCGATCGCCTTCTCCATTACCTCATTGTATTCAGCCAAGGTTATCCAATTATTTTCATCTTTATAAAATACTTCTTTATATTTTAATCCTTGAAATAAAAGACTATCGCTACCCAACATTTTCTGTACATAGCGAGCTATTATGGTAATATTTCGACAACAAACATTTTTTACTTCAGATGTCATATATTAGAAATCGTACTTAATATAACTTTTTCAGTCAAAGTTTTACCTAAAATTATATAATATTTTATCATTTTTGTCAATAGGGTGAATTTTCTCTATTTTCTTTATTTATGATAAACTAATCTCATACCTTCACGGGAAAGGAGACAACCATGTACCTTGTTTACAAAATTAGCGGACCACACAAAAATGATATCAGTCTTATTGATCTTTCAACACTACCTATTTTCCTGGGTTTTCAAGTTATTACTGGTGATCATCAAATAATTCTAATTGATCCAGATCTACCCCAAACACCCATTGTTATCAGACTAAACAAACCATTCACAATCCAACTCGGAAAAAATAAATTCACCGGTCAACTATTTAATGATTACAAACGAGCAAACAATGTTTTGCGCTTTATCAAACTGATTAATAATTTTGTATTTTGGCGTCAGTTACAAACTTCTGCATCCTAATAATGCAGTTTTTTATTAAAAAATCACAGTTATATTAAACCATGACCTTTTTAAATGTAGACATCAAAATAATCAACTTGCCTCATAATTTCTCCGACTGTCTCTATTGGCAAATCTTGATCATTATAAACTTCTAAATATTTCAAATTATAATCCGACTCCTCTAAAACGAAAAATATTTGATTAATCACATTAAGCAAGTTTTGCCCTGGAAACCATTTCCAAAAACATCTTCCCTCTGATTCAGCGATTCTTAGAAGCCTACAAATTTCCAACATCAATCTTTGTTCTTCTTCATTGAAATAATCAAACGCTACAATCTGCTCATTCAAACCACTTTCAATCAAGGAAAAAACATCTTCTCTCATTTGGTTTAAACAAAAATATGCGTTGGACAAATCTCTGCCTTGAAGCAAAGCATGTTGAATACTTTTTATGGTAAGGAACAAATCATATCTTGGTCTTTTTAGAACGGTTGTCTTCACCATTACCTCTCCTCCCTTGAGTTGAAAAACAGCAAAATTAATTATAAATTAATTTCAAATCTTAGTCAAGACAAATATTTAGACTAAACAAAAAAACACCACTCATACAAGTGATGTTTTTCTTTCGGAAAAATTTAATTTGTAGTAACACTAGCAACAATCTTGTTAACGATCTCCAGATATTGATTTACAGTATGTGAAGTACCATAGGATGTTGCCTGGATCTCAATATATCCACTGCCAACCGTTCTTCGTGCTAAAAATCTAAGCGTTGGGTTTACAGTCGAAGACGAATATGCTCCACTGAAAACATTACTTGAATATTGTGAAACATACGGTTGCATTAAAATACTCTGCAACATAGCATATGAATAATTTTCACCAGCCATATTTTCGTATGAGGCTGCTATACTATCAGGGACATAACCGACTGAAACAGCTATGCCATCATCAATGTATTGAGTCCCGGCATAAATCTTCTTGCATTGAGTCAAAGTCACATTCTCACCATAATCTGTAGCATAATTTACTGACCAATCAGGCGGACATTCAAACTGATAATTTATACCCGAAGCAGTTCGGCTAAAACTTTGCCAGTTTGCTTCAACTGGTATTGAACTATTAGCAATCGGTATTTGAGCCAAGTTAGCATTTGTAATACCCAGACCCAGACTTCTCATGATTTCAAAAGCATCTGCTGGTCGCCCCAAATAATGTCGATTATAAGCAATTGTATCAACATACCAAGCTTCACCATGTGCTTCTACTTGAAGAAAAATTTTACCCGCATGTTGCCGAGCAAAGGCTTCATTAGTCAACCTGACTCTTCTTGGGTCAGTAGGACTATAACCGAAAAATATTTCCTCATAATCATTGTAACCATCACCATCAGTATCTGCTAATAAATCAGAAGTACCAAATGCAGCTTCAACTTCCAATTTCAAACCATCTCCATCATGATCAATTCCTCCAGCCATATTACTGGCGGCAACCGGTATTTTTTGTAAATCCCTATTTGTTATTCCATAACCCAGATTACGCATAAGATCAAAAGCATCAGCTGGTCGTCCAAGATAATATCGGTGAAAATCACCAGGATAAACATACCAAGCTTCACCATGTTCCTCGACTTGCAGTAAAATTTTTCCGCTCAATGTTTGGGCCAAAGACGCTGCATTGGCCACAGGCGCAAATACTATTGCCAGCATCATCAGTACAGAAAAAAATGTAAATTTTTTCATAACAATTTAAATTAATTATTTAACTTTACTTCTATCTAAATCACTTATTTTTATTTTATTTAAATTTTCATTTAGAATACTTAACCCAAAAGATTTCATTGTAGATAAAACTTTATCATCATTGATAATCAAATATGCTTTGCCGTCAACCGGGTAAATATAATATACTTTTCTAGCATTGCTATTATCAATGACAACTAAAAATTTACCCCAAACATTTTGCGGGAAAACTAAATATTTTATAATGTAATCATCAGACACCTGCAAACCCAAATTTTCTATCACAAAATTTAAATCTTCTAAACTATTGAGCCTATACCGCTCATCACTCCCTGGATCAACATACCATACCTGTTGCCCAGCTTGGCTTTGAATCAATATTCGTCCCTTCAATTGTGATGCAATTGAATTTGCTTCAACATTTATTGTCGTACCAACAAATACAGCTAGCATTGCAACCGATAACATTATTAATATTTTTTTCATAATATTTATTCTTTCTCCCAATATTATAACAAAATTTATCCAATAATAAAACCACATTGACAAAAAACACACAACATGCTATAAATAATTGTCCGATGACAAGAAAAAAACAGGAAAGGAGCATCATGTGGCCCTCCCGACTATTTTCAATGCAGAATTTGTGGAGTTGGCACTAGAAAATCTACCCCAAAGATTTAGACAAAATGTTTCAGATAACCTACTAATTTTCGCTGACGGGATTTTCCTCTTCCACAACAAATTGTCATCCATTGGTTATGCAATTATCAAAATTGTTGAGAAGCACTTGCCACCCGAGATTCACAACCAATTCACAATTGAAGAAGTAAAACAAACACTCCGAAATCTTTCCTATCAAACGCAGTACTACTTTCAACTTGATGAACAGCTATGTGTCGGCTATTTTATCAGATGTAAAACAGGTAAAAAGATACGCGGTTTGTATCAATTTTGCCAAGGTCGTGTTATCTCTGCAGGCAATTTTATTCACGCCAAAGATCCTGATATCGTACGAAGTCCAAATATCTCAATTGCTTGTTCACTATTCTGCACCGCCCGAGTCAAATTGTGGCAAACAGAAACCTGGATTTCCATCGACCAACATGCCTTCAGACAATTCATTTCCAGAACCCAGATGTGCGAAACTTTCAACTCTATTTTCAGAGACACGCTTCATCGACAAGCCCTGTATCTCTTGGCATTAATTAAAATGCTCAAAGAATCAGTACCAGCCCAGAGAAAGAATCGCACCTGTCAAATTATCAGACACGATTTTCGTCCTGCTGAATACCGAATTTGGCATGATTGGATTTTCGTAATTGAAGACAATGTCTTGAAAACCTGTTATGTCAAACAAGGAGCATGTGAAAAACTCTATCAGCCACTGCCCAAGCAAGCTGTAAACTAATCTCAAACACAAATTCAATGCAATTTGTTGTTTTTTTTAAAAACAAAAAACCTTACTGAATCGTAAGGTTTTTCCCAACTTTATTCCAATCATTCAATCTTTCATTCTTTTCACCCTCAAACTGTTAGTCACAACCGACACACTACTCAAACTCATAGCAGCTGCAGCAATCATTGGATTTAGAAACCCTAGAGCTGCCAAAGGAATACCTAAAATATTATAAATAAATGCAAAAAACAAATTTTGTTTAATTATTTGAAATGTAGTTTTTGACAACACTATTGCACTAGCTACCTTCAACGGATCACCTTTCATCAATACAATATCTCCGGTCTCCATCGCAACATCAGTACCACCACCAATGGCAAGCCCCAAATTCGCTTGAGCCAAAGCAGGAGCATCATTTATTCCATCACCAACAAAAGCCACTATTTTCCCTTTATTCTGCAATTCAATAACTTTACTGGCTTTTTCCTCTGGCAAAACCTCGGCAATAAAGTCATCTACCCCCAATTGTTTGGCAATACTTTGAGCATTTGTCATTTTATCTCCAGTTAGCATAATTACTTTCTTACCAGTTTGCTGTAATTTTTTTACTGCTTCAACTGAATTCTCATGAATCTGGTCTTCAACCTGAATCGCACCAATAACTCCATCAACATCATGAGCAATAAAAACAATCGTTCCACCCATAGATTGAAATTGATCCATCCAAGCGATTACCACACCTTGCTCTTCAATCAATTTTCTATTACCTAACATTACCCTCCTACTGTGTTCACACTTAGCAATCACACCGCGACCAGATAATTCCTTTATATCATGAAACTTAGTATTAATTTCAATTTGCTTATTTACAACATAATTATAAATTGATTTTGATACTGGATGTTCTGAATTCATCGCAATTGACCCAGCGATTTTTAATAACTTATCTTCTGTATATTTTTTTGCCGGATTGGAATAAACTTTTTTTACCATTAAATCTCCTTTGGTTAATGTTCCTGTTTTATCAAATATAACTGTATCAACTTTGTATGCGATTTCTAGACTTTGAGAATTTTTAATGAGAACACCCGCTTCAGCCCCTCGTCCAGTCCCAACAATAATCGCAGTTGGAGTCGCCAAACCAAGTGCGCAAGGACAAGCAATCACCAGTACTGCCACAGCATTGATTAAACTTGTAGCCAATCCGATTTGCAAAACAAAAAACCAAACAACAAAAGTTATTACTGCAATCCCAATCACAACCGGCACAAAAACACCAGAAACCTGATCAGCCAACTTTTGAATTGGTGCTTTTGATGATTGAGCTTGCTCAACTAATTTTATGATTTGTGATAGCACCGTTGCTTCGCCTACTTGAGTAACCTTTACTTTTATTACCCCACTTTGATTCATTGTTGCACCAAAAACTTTATCCTTTACTTTTTTATCGACTGGAATACTCTCACCCGTCAACATTGATTCATCTATCGATGTTTCTCCCTCAATAATAATTCCATCAAGTGGTATTTTTTCACCTGCTTTTACCAAAACAATATCATCCACCTTTACCTTTTCAATTTCCATTTCAACAATTTTATCTCCAGCAAATACTTTAGCTTTTTTTACACCTAATTCCATCAACTTTCTAATTGCATTAGAAGCATTACCCTTACTTCTGGCTTCTAAATATTTACCTAATAATATCAGTGTTATGATAACCGCTGCTGTTTCAAAAAAAGCATCCCCACCAACAAACATAGAATAAATACTAAATAAAAAAGCGGCTAAAGTTCCGATTGAAATCAGACTGTCCATATTAGCGGAAACATGACGCAGTTGCATTATCATTCCCTTATGAAATTGCCAACCTATTACAATTACTACAACAAAGGTTAAAACTGCAATTATCCATTTCTCGATTTCAACATTGAGCCAATTCATACCAAATTCTGGCATAAAGAACATTGTTGAAAGCACCGGAATTGTTAGAATAGCCGACCAAATAAATTTTCGTTTTATTGATTTGAGATTATCATCATGATGCATTGAATCTCCTGCTTCTACTATTTTATAATTTCCCAAGCTCTCAACAATTCCTCTGATTTTTTCCATTTCAATTAAATTTTCATCAAATTCAAAATATGCTTTTTCATTAGCATAATTAACTACAGCTTTTTTTATTGCTGACTCCTTTAATAATGCCTTCTCAATATTTAGGGCGCAAGAAGCACAATGCATACCCTGTATCTGAAATGTTTGTTTTTTCATAAATAAATTAATTACATTTTAATAACCTTTTCAACACTAATTATTTAGCTACCTTCTATTCAACAATAAACTTTCCTCTCACCATCCCCATCCAACAGCTGAAATTAACCGTACCAGCCTTTGTCGCAGTAAATTTTATCAGATTTTCTCCAGCCTCCAATTTTTTGCGAAAGTTCATACTTGGAATTATTATTTCACTGGTACAACCAGAAAGCCGTTTAGCATTAATCACCCATTCAACTGGCACATCTTTTTTAATCCTAAATACATTTGGACTAAAACCATTAAAATCAATCTCCATCTTTATTCTTTGAACATCTGAATTTGAAATTTGCACTTGACCTTCTGTTTTGGAATCAAACAAATTAAAATTTATTCCCGCGACAGCTAAACCAGTAGAAAGTGTATAAATTGCAAATAAAATTACCACCATCCCAATAACCTTTTCCAATACTTGAAATTTCATGTTCTTAAATCTAGTTGTAGCTACACCAAGACCGAGTAATACCGGCATTGTTCCTAGTGCAAATAAAAACATCGTCACCCCTCCAATCCAAAAGCTTCCCGAACTTATTGCAAACAACTGCATACTTTGAGTAAAACCACACGGCAAGACAAAAGTTATACCACCCAAGATCATCGGCGCCCAAGGATGTTCAGAATTTTTTAATTGATTCCAAGTTTTGAAACTGGATTTTGGTAGATGAAAAATAGTAGTTAGTGATGGCACAATACCCAAGATGTTTAACCCGAGCCAAACTAAAATTACTGCAATAAACACGGTAAAAATAACCATAAAATTAGTTGACAAGCTAACCCAACTGCCAACAATTCCTAAGATTCCTCCAAGAATAAAAAAAGTCAAAAGCCTACCAAAATGAAACAATAAATGTGGTTTTAAATTTCTTTGATAAAAAGAAGTTTCGTTGGTTTCATATTTTGCACCAAAACTCATAACTACGGCACCGACAATTGCTAAACATGTGGACATTGAAGCAATTACCCCAATTAACAATGCCATACCCATACCTATCTCACCATCAAGGCCATTAAATACTCCCAAAGTTGAAAAATAACGAAAGACGATTACCAACAAGGCAACAATCAGTATTGCCATTAACCACTTTTGCCATGTGACTTTTTTCTTTTCAATTTTTTTTATTTCATTCCATGAAGGCTCATAACCAAGTTCGCGGATTTTACTGAATAGTTTGTCATTTTGTATTGGTGCTTGAAGCTGAAAAATTGCTCGATGCGATTTATGATCAACCTGCAAATTTTTGATTTGCTCAAATTCCTTTAAACTTTCAGAAATCAAATTTTCACAAGAAACACATGTCATGCCAGAAATATATAAAATTTTTTGTTTGTTTTTGCTCTTTGACATAATTATTTATTTGATAATTTTGTTAATTGTAAAATTTCGTCAGTCATTTGTTTTTTCTTGGTTTCTGATTTTGATTCCATGACTTTTTTGAAACATGAGTTCAGATGACCTTCCAAGAGTTGTTGGTTGGCTGATTTCAGCAAACCAATTACAGCTAAATTTTGTTGCATAATTTCAACGCAATACTTGTCATCGTCCGTCATCTTAAGTACCTTGTTTAACTGTCCGACAGCTTTCTTGAAACTGACCGCTACTTGATGTTTGTAACATTTATGTTTTTCCATAATTTTTCAATTAATAAATAAAAAAAAATCACTTCACAATTCCCATAACCCCCTCCATAGGTTTAGGTATTGTATATCTTCTATAAAAAACAAGCAACTTTTTATCCACAAATATTTTTAAAACAAAAACACACCATAACTGGTGTATTTTTGGTGGGCCGGGGCGGATTCGAACCACCGAAGGCACAAGGCCAGCAGATTTACAGTCTGCCGCGTTTGACCGCTTCGCTACCGACCCATGATGGTAGCATTACTATCTTAATTAAATAACCCTACAATTTTGACTTTATCTTCTTCGCGTTTGACCGCGGAACCTGCCCTGAACTAGTTTCAGGGCTACCGACCCATGATGGTAGCATTACTATCTTAATTAAATAACCCTACAATTTTAATCTTCTATGGAGCCGTCATCCAGGGTTGAACTGGAGACCTCAGCCTTACCATGGCTGCGCTCTACCAACTGAGCTATGACGGCAGGCAGGTACCAACAAAGCTATGACGGCGGATTTACAATTACAGTATCTATAAAACCAACTTTTACAAACATCTAAAAAACTAAACCAATCCTTTAGCCGTTTTTATAACTCCGCAATCTTAAGCTTAAAATCTTTCAACTTCTGATTTTCAGGATTTACTTTTTCCAATTTTTGCAGGTAATCTAGTGCCGCTAATTTACTGCGCATTATTATAGCACTTTCTATCAATAAATCAAGTATTCTAGGATCATTGTTATTCAGGATAAAAGCTTTCTGAAAAAACTCAAAGGCGCGCCTCTCATCACCTTTTTCCTCCAATATTTCACCAACTTTTATATAATTTTCCTTTTGTTCTTCAGCATTATCAACAGTCTTTATTTTACCACCATAGCCATCATCTTTGGTAATGACATTTGCTTTCTTCTTCGATAATTTCAATACAAACATCGCCGTTTGCAATGCCTGATCATAATCCTTTTGTTCAAGATACAAATTTACCAAACCTTTGTAAGCTCTAATATTTTGCGCATCATAACCAATTACTTCAATGAAACTTTTTTCAGCCTCCTGATAATCTGCTTTGTCAAAAAATTCTTCAGCTTTCTGGAGAAATGAATTAATTTTCTGTTCATCAACCTTGTCATCTGTTTTGCTTTTCTGGACTGATTCTTTTTGATATTTTTTTTCAAGGTCAGAAATCCGCTTAAACATTTTTCGGCCAAAATTATTTATTCTACCACCAGCAGGCTTAACTAATTGCTTTATGATTTTTTTACCACTTTCAGCCCTTCTCCTCATTCTTTCAATCAAAATCCTTTCTCGCACTTGTGCTTCTTTTTCTTCAGAAATAGTTTCAACATCAATAGTTTTTATCTGATGATACCTCCTTGCAACTACAATTCCAATCCCTATCAAAAAAACCATAATTACGCCCAGAGCAATAAAATTATATATCATAAATATAACTAAATTATATAATGAAAGCATTATATCACACCCTAGCTATCTTTCAAGCCTCAACTATTTGCCTAAATTTGACAAAATCAACACTTCCTCCACCAATTAAATAACCTGAAATTTGAGGTAATTGACTTAATTCTGCCATATTGGTGGCATTAATGCTACCACCATAAAGAAGTTTGACTTTTCGCTGGAAATATTCTTCAGAACACAGAGTTGTGATGGCTCTTTTTATAACACGATAGGCTTCCTCACATTCATCAGCTCGCAAAGTTGTGCCGGTTCCAATCGCCCAAATTGGTTCATATGATATTAATAAATTATGCTGATTCAAATTCGGGATATCACTCAAAGCTTGTTTTATCTCCTGGACCAACATCGCGGCTGTATTTCCTGATTTTCTTTCTTGCATTGTTTCCCCAATACACAAAATTGGAATCAATTTATTTTTCAAAGCAATCTTTATCTTCTGATTTATCAAACTCCCATCTTCGTGCAAATACTGTCGCCTCTCTGAATGCCCAATAATCACATACTTACAACCCAATTTTTTCAAATCTTGCCCCATCACTTCTCCAGTATAAGCACCAAATTCCCAAGCCGAAATGTCCTGTGCTACCAGACTAATATTGCTTTTTTTCAAAATTCGACCAACCGCCTCGAGACTAACAAAACTTGGAGCCAAAGCAATATCATATTTTCGACTCTTTAAATTTTTTACTTTTTTTGCAAATTCAATTGCCTGTTCATGAGTAATTCTCATTTTCCAATTTGCCACTAATATTTTTTTCATAGGTTACAAATTAAGTAACTTTTCAAAATATTTTTCATCTTTAAATGGTCCAATCAAGGCTAAACTTGTTTTTTCTTTGACAAAAATCTCCTTCGCCACTTTCTTTATGTCTGCAACCGTCACTAAATCAAATTTTTTGAATTTCTGTTCTGGAGTTAATATTTGATTTTGCAAAAGCTCTTGTTTGGCATACCAATCCGCCTGACTGGCAGTATCTTCCAAAGCCAAAACAACCTTACCTCTCAAATATTCTTTGGCTTTTTTCAATTCATCAACCGTTACGCCGGTACTTTTTATTCGTCTTAATTCATTAACAATAGTCTCAATCGCCAATCCAACACGATGCTTATCAAGCCCTGACTGAATCACCAAACAACCAGTATCTTGATAAATATTAGGGTAACAACGAACAAAATATGCCAAACCTCTTTTTTCTCGGACAGAGATAAACAATCTTGAACTCATATTTCCACCAAGAATTACACTAAGCAAATTCAAAGCATAAACTCGTGGATCAAAATAACCATAAGCTGGAAATCCCAGTGCTACCTGCACTTGTTCGGTTTTTTTATAAATAATTTTTATTCTAGTTTCTTTCTGATCAAAAACAAAATCTTTATAACCTACTTGTTTCACTCCTTTTATTTTCTTATCAGTAGTTTGAAAATATTTTTTTACTAACCGTTCAATTGAATTATCAATTTTACCAGCAATACCTATTACAGTTTTTTCAGGAACATAATGTGTATTTTTATAATCAAACAATTTTTTTCTTGAAATTTCTCTAATCACCTTTTTGGGACCAGCAATTTCCGAACCAAGAGTTGAACCTTTGAACACTACCTGTTCCAAGATATCTTCAATGTACATCAGGGGATTGTCTTGATACATATTTATTTCTTCCAAAATAACACCTCTTTCTTTGTTAATCTCACCAGCATCAAACTTTGAATTGTAAATCATATCAGACAAAATATCCAAAGCCTCTTCTAAATGCCTACTATCTATTTTTATATAATAACCTGTCCAATCCTTCGAGGTTGCAGCATTGTATTCTGCACCAAAAGAATCAAGTGCCTTTGAAATATCCAGAGAATTTGGTCTCTTCTTTGTTCCTTTGAACATCAGATGTTCAACAAAATGTGAAGCTCCATTGATATCTTTATCTTCATAACGAGAACCAACTGCAAAAAGAACAAAAATCGTCACCGACCTGACAGAAAGATCAGGTATGGTTACCAGTCTCAATCCATTTTCAAATTGTTTTTTTTCTATCATATTTTGACTTATTTAATTTAATTATAACTTAATTATTTATCTTGAACAAATAAAAAATACTCGTGTGAGTGCCTTTTTTTAAATTTAATACTTTTTTAAAAAATTGTCCAGTTTGCTAAATAATTTTTGATTCGTAAATTTCGGATATTTTTTTAGATTTTTTTCATAGACTTCTAAATTCTGCAAAAAATTATCTATTTCTGTCTGATTGAAATTTTCACTATAAGTTCCAACCCCGATTTTCTCCAAGTAAACAGCATTTATAGTTTGCTCAAACTGATTTGCCACAGGAATAGCAAAATACGGTTTTTTCAGGAACAAAGCTTCACTAATAAAAGTAAAGCCTGAATTGGCAATTACTGCTTTTGACTGACTTAAATCTTTTACAAATCCCTTACGACTGAATTCTTTCAAAATCACATTACCATATTTCCCATTTTTATTCATTCCGTAAACCACAAATTTATATTTTGTTAATTTCTGTAATTGTTCAACAAGCTGACCATATTCAGAAGTCAAATAAACTAACACAAAATCACCTTTTTTGGCAGTTAGTTTGCTCACATCTTCTTGTACAATCGGCGGGAATAAAAATGTTTTTTTATCTTTTATCTTTTCCTTGGCAATGGTTGTAATAAAATACGCATCTGCCTTTGGCGTCATCGCCAAAGTTATGGCTTTTACCGTCAAATAATCACGATAATACTTTTTTGGAAATTTAATTTCGCAGTTTGTAATAAAATGATGATTTCCGATTGACAGCAACGGCAAAGCATTTAAATGAGCTAAAATCGAACTCATCGGTTCATAATCAGAAATTACCACCTCTGGTTCAAACTTATTAAATATTTTTGAGACTTGACTGAAACTTTGTAAAATTTTTGGAAATTTTTTACTATCTTTGATAATAGTTGAAAGATAATCCACTTTATTATTTTTATAGACTAACTGCAAACCAACAATTTCATCAACTCTGACAAATTTTTTCAAATACGGCAAAGCCTGACCATAAGTCAAAACCCTAACTTCATGACCTACTTGTTTCAGATGATCAATTATTACTTTTGAACGCATAGCATGACCAAATCCCTGGCCAGCTACACCATAAATTATTTTTGCCATATTATAAATTCTGCATATTTGGATTAGCAATATATGCCTGCATAAAATCCCAAATTTCACTATCATTTTTTGTTTGTTTCAACCAATACCACCATTCAACACCCCAAAGATAAATTCCCGAAAAACCAGTCTTTCTGGCAAATTTAATATTACTCTCAATCTGATTTTTATCCATTTGTTCCTTCATTTTATCATATGTAATATCCAGATTGTAGCCATCAGGCACCCATGGTTCAGCTTGTAATTCTGCTACTATTACATTTTCCAGTGCTAATCCGTTTATACCAGCTTTTATTCGATAAAATGATGCCGGAAGCATATATTTTGAAAAACCCAACAACTCACTATAAACACTTCTATACATAGTATGACCAAATTTATCACCAAGATTGCCTGTTTTAAACCATGAGCTCAATTCTCCGCTATCGGTTATCAAAATCGGTCGATCATCCAAAGTTTTTACCAAAGCTATTTCTTTTTTTACTTGGGATAAACTAAATTCAGGACATTCACCAAATTCTGTCAAAAATGGTTCATTCTCAACCTGCCACATTTTTATATTATCTTTAACCTTGAAATGTTCAACAACCGTCTGAATCATTTTCAATTGTTCAATTTCTATTTTTTCTGCTGGCAAAGGACTAAGCCAAACAGGATCATGGCATTCTGGCCACCTCGGCACTCTTCGACCAACAACCAAAATAACTTTTACATTCCTTTGTGCTGCTTGGTCTATCATCCAATCAAGATGATTAAAATTAAATTGATTAAATTCTGGTTCAACTTCATTCCATTGGGCAATCAGTCTAATATTTTCAACTTTTAAATCATCAATAATAGCCAAATAAGTTTTTTGCCAATCCAAACCTAAACTTTCGGCGTAAGCTTTACTAAATGTCACACCAATCTCTGGATTTTTACCTTTACCAAAATCTTTGAAATAAACCAACATGCAAAAAGTCACAAGCTCAACTATTATTAAAAGTAATAGAAAAAAAATGATTTTTCCACGATGACTTTGGTGAACCTTCATAAACTTGATGCTAAAATTGCAATTCCACTAATTATTAAAATGATCCCGGCCGATTTTTGGATTAATTCCAATCCTTCAATTTTTTCTTTGACCAATCTTGGGAACAATCTACCCCCAATTATTACTAAACCAACCAGTAAAACATACTGCGATCCTTGCAGAGCATTGGCCAAGGTAACACTACCCAGACTAAATGCATAATTTAATAAAACAAAAGCTAAAGCCGCCAAAACCATAGTGCCAGCAAAAGCGAAAAATTTTCCCCAAGAAAGCTTTTTGAAAAGTTTTACAATATCATTACGAGCGTCAAAATCGAAAATCAAGACAATAGCTGCCAGCAGTGAACCAGCTCTCATCCAGATAAAAGCACTCCAAAAATCCTGAATCTCAAAAGCATATTTTGTCAGAAAATATGAAAAAGCAAACAATAACCCAGCCCAAACAGTCGTCATAAACGCCTTGGCAGTAAACTTTTTTTGATCTTTTGCCATTGTAATAACAACCGTTCCCAAAACCAAAAGTAAAAAAGCAACAGTTTCCGTCAACCCCAATCTTTCATGCAAAAAAACAAAGGCCAAAATCAGAGTCACAATCGGTATGGTCGCACCTGAAATCGGAACAACAGTTGAGGCATCAAATTTTTTCAACACTAAATACAAATAATATAAAGCAAAAATAAAACTTGCGCCTGCTAAAATATTTATAAAAAATTCAAAACAACTTGGCACCTGGAGCAACCATGGAGCAACTATAAAAGCCAAGGCTCCAAGACCGCCAATTAAAATCGCAAAAACTTTTTCATTTGAAATAAGTTTTTCCAAAATAACTTTAGTTAAAATAAAAACTAAAGCATTTAAACAATGAGCCACCAGAACAATTAATAACCAAATCATATTATACAGCTATTGGCATGCGATCATGCCCAGTAAAATTAATAAATTTTTGATCAGCCTTTTCTGTCAAGACATACACTCTAGATATATTATGAAACCGTACCCTCAAACCCCAAATACCCTTTGGCGTCTTAAACCATTTATTTTTTTCATATCCCATCTCGCATGGAATAATCACTTTTTTTGGTGCCAACCAATCCCATTTACCATCTCGCACCGATTCAATTCTTGCCCAACCAGTTTTCGGTAATTTCAACTCTCGCTCTCGACTACCCCAGTCATACAATTTGACCACAGCATCTTCTTTTACTGGCACAAAAGGTTTCCTATCCCAATAAAACACCTCCACTAAACTACCCTTTAAATGCTTGTCCAATTCTACAGGAGTAAAAAATCTTTTCAGCTCTGATTTATCAATTGATTCAATGGAAAATGACATGCCCGCACACATATTATTGCAATCTATTTCTATGAAACATCTCATTTTGCACTGCGCCAGCAACAAAATCACTTCTCTTCAATTCAGCCAGTTGTTCCTTGGCTTCTGATTCTTCATTCAAATATTGTCTAGCATCAGGCAACACAGCTTTGACTCGAGCACTCCATTTTTTAAATTCATCTTCAGTCAACACCCCCAAAACTGAAACAAAAACCTCTCTTTTCGCTTGGTTATAAAAATCAATAATTGGGATTTTCTTATCCTCTCTTTTTTTTAATAACTTTTGATGTTCGATTATCATCACCGCCAATCGGAAGGCTTTATTATCAATTTTCATATATCCCAATTTAATCATCTTCAAAAAAATTATTTTTCATCCAACTCCTTCCAAATCTCCTCAAAATCCTCCACATCCGCCTCAATTTCTTTATTTGACTTTTTATGTTGTTCCTCTTCATCGTCAAATTCTTCCACTTCTTCAATTTTCTCTTTTGGCTCTTCTTTTTGCTTTTTTATTTTTTTATTTTCTGCTTTATTCTCTTTTTTAACCCAAGAATGTTTTTCCTTATTAAAAATCTTTTCCTGACTTGACCGCAAATAACCCCAAATCAAATTTACAAACCCCAACAAATCAAAAATCAAAACCAGCCATAAATAATTTGACTTATCGCTGAAATAGACAATATAAGCTATTAACAATAAACTAAAACTGATTATTGTCCTAATTAACAATTCTTTTTTTGCATCTATTTTCATCACATTGTTCTATTCCAATTATACCATTAAATTTGATGATAAACAAAAATCCCGCACAAACTGGGGATTTCTTTACAAATCAAAATAAACCAAATATCACACACAATATTTCAACATCACAATATTACAAACTCTTTCCAACCACAAACAATCTCATCCAAACCCACATATTTAAAGCATCGAAAGTGAACATCACGGGGGTCTGGGGGGATTCTGCGCGTAATCAATGCAATAGGGATGAACAATGCAATTCGCATTGAATCCCCCCAGCACTTTTTCGTCCTTTTTGGTGTCAAAAAGGACCCGCAACGCGGAACCGAAACAAATATCTCTATATCTCAATAGCAATGGTGACAAAAGCATGCACCGAACTTGCTCGCCCTGTCGCATGACAGGGCTTGCCATGCAATTAAACTTATTTACAGTGCGCAGTTTCGGTGTAACACGCAGAGCGCCTGCCTACCCTGCCTACCCTGCCTACCGGCAGGCAGGCGGCAGGCAGGTAACCAATTACTTTACAAAAAGAATAACCCCCACAAATTAACAAAAAACCTTACTAAATCGTAAGGCTTTTTTCTAACCATATTTCCGACTTTATTTCCAACTTATTTCATCTTTCAATACTTCATTTCCGTTTTACACTCTAGACAAAATTCAGGTTTTGCACTGATTATTTTCTGTATATTATATGTTCCATATTTCGGTGCTTCGAGGAAACCCTGCATTGAAGCTTCAGCAAACCAACCAGTTTCGAGCAAATCATACAACCACTCATTGGTATAGATTGGGTTTTCTTGCTCAACCCCAGAACCAATTTTAAAAAGCCAATTTCGGTTAAATTTTTCTTGGGACCCAATAGTTGGCGCCATAATGATCGGCAATCCAAGTGCAGTATAAAAACTCAACTCACTCGGTTTTGTCCACAAAATATCAGTTTCTTTCAACGCCTTATTAAATTTTTTGAAATAATCTTCTTTTGCCGGAGAATGAATAATTCTAATTCCTTTATTTAAATATTTATTCATTTTTAACTTTCTAAGCTCTGATTTATAATATTGTTCTATATCCTTATGTGTTCCTGCCACCAAATATATACGCAAATCACCACTCTTTATTGTTTGAAATAAACTTTTTATAATTTCAATGCCTATTTCCTTTTGCGCACCAGCACCACCAACCGCAAACATCAAAGTCAATTTATGATTACTCTTTGTTCGAGGATAATTTTTCTCACCTAGATGTATTCTGATGGATTCATCAAATCGATTTAAATATTTTTTATTTGGATCAAGATTTATCAAACGATTTGCTACATCATATTTCAAAACATCCAAATCAATACTTCCGAGATTTTCAACTGGCAAAGGAAAACCTGTATGAAAAATTCTTTCATCTGGCACTCCATACAATTTTAGTCTTTCAACCGCTCTAGTACTCGGAGCCAAATATTTTATTCTACTCATTCGTGGGTCAAGTGCTACCCAAGTTCGGCTAATATCTGTATCAGTCACCACGGCAAAAATTTCTCCAGGGTAATCAAATTTTTCAGCCATAAAAGCTGTAACAAAAAAAGTTGTAATTAAAGGCAATGGCTTTTTGCCCATTTTTTTTATCAAATGCTCTCCCCACTTATATTTCTCAATCATGTGATACATGTATTTCAGTTGCATATTTGGTGCAGACAAATCCCGTTTTGGATAAAATTCAGGTATCTCTTGAAATTTATCAAACAAATCAAAAGCTGCTTGACCAATAAGTGGAACTTTTTTAAATCTAGAAATAAACTCGTAAAATCTCCGACTCTCTTTCCAAACTTTCAAATCTTTTTCTGGAATGCCAGGATAATTATTAGCGTTTATAACCTTTTTTTTGTAAGCAATTTTTTTCAGTGGTGCTGCAGCTCGCTGATGACCATATCCCATATCAACCGCCACTACCCAAGCCTTTTGATGATTTAATTTCATATTTATTTTTACAAGCAAAAAATTATTCAATTCAATTATACCACATTCTTTGTATTAAATTCTAGATTGATTTTTTTTAAAACAAATAAATTACCTTCATCGGTAATCTAAATATAAAATAATCAGTAAAAAACCATTTAATTCCTATTTTTTAACTTTTATAAAATACGCCGCCAGTATAGTTGCAATCGGCACAGCCATAGCCAATCCAATACTTCCAACAAAGGCTCGAACGATTTCCGTTGCAATCATTTCATTATTAATGATTTGTGAAAAACTTACAAACGGATCCTGACGAACAGAAAAAATTAATAGCAACGGCATTGAAGCCCCAGCATAAGCCAAAAACAAGGTATTGGTCATCGAACCAATGTGTGACACCCCGATTTTCATCGATCTTTTAAATACCTCGTAATTCGATAAGCTGGAATTAGCTTTTTTTATTTCATCAACAGCTGCAATTTGAGAAATCACTCCATCATCAAGTGCACCAAGAGTACCGATCATTATACCAGCCAGTAGCAATCCACGAAAATTAATAATTCCTTTACCCAATCCAATCAAAAACATTGCTTCTTCATCAGAACTACCAGTCAACCTCGCCATATTAGTGAAAAAAATTGCCAATAAACCTGTTAACAGCAAGGAAATTACAATACTTGCAACTGCAAGATGAGATTTCCTATTCCAACCTTCAGTCAAATAAACAATGATGAAAATAATAAAAACCGAACCAATTATTGTTATAAGCAATGGACTATCTCCAATCAATATACGAGGAATAATAAACCAGAGAATTACAAAAAAAGTCAAAACCAGACTTAGCAAAGCCTTTATCCCCTTCCACGATGCCACAAACACAATCAGCAAAACAAAAAATGCAACTAACCAAACTAAATAACCCTGACGCACATAATCAGTAATAAAAAAGATATCATTGCCATCAGTATCAGGAGAATATAGCGCCAAAACCTTATCATCCTTTTTATACACATTACCACCAACAACATCCAGCTCACTTATCCCGAAATACTCAAACTCTTTACCAGCCCAATTACCATCCAATCCTTTTAATTTAAGATTTTGCTGAATAACAACCGAGCCGTCGCTTCTAGTCAAATCTCTCTGATCCATCACTTCAAGCACTTGTGCCTGAAAAACTTCCTGTTCAACTATTGGCGCTTGTTCAGCCTCCATCTCCACATTTACAATTGAAACATTCTGCTCATTTGCAATTTCTTGTGCCAAAACATTATAGGGGAAAAAAGTCAGCAACATTAATATGATTAATAATTTTTTCATAATTTATTTTCCAAATCCTGATTTTTTAGAATAATTTTATCCTCCAAACTTGAATCATGAACTTTTAGTCCATCTTTTTTAACCAATTGATTTATATTTTCAGCAATTTGTTCCAGTTCATCATTTGTTGGTATAATCAAATTAAATTCAGTATTACCTTCTGATAAAATTTTTATACCTTCAATTAATTTATTCAAATTATTGGAAACCCGATTAGAATAAATTAAACTAACAATCACCACAATAAACAATGCTATCAGACTCACAAGACCTATTTGAATCAAATTCACTTGCATTACTTGATAAATGTCCACTGCCGGCCATTCAACTACCACTAACCAATTCAAATTACCAATCTCACTCACCGAGCCACTAACAATTTTTGAGCTAAGACCAATATAACTTTTGCCTGAAAGTAAATCAGTTTCTATGACAGAATAATCAAAGTTATTCAGATCAGCCTCTCCCAAATAGGCCAAAATATTTCTGTCACTGTCAACTATATAAGCATAAGCTCCGGGAGCAACCAAGACTTCAGGTAAAAAACTTTCCAAATTTTTCAATTTTACTTTTGTTTTTATTACTCCGACTACAGTTTTCAAACTATTAACTACTGGAGTTGCAATGATGATGTTTTGCTGATCTTCATCAGCTCTTCCGAGAAAATAATCACCACCAATTGCTCGCTTAAACATTTGATCTCCAACATACTTTTTATTTGTAACCACAAAATCAGAACTCCTAGTCAGAAGCAATCCCTCAACTCCACGACTATTGATAAATGAAACTTCTTGAATATCTGAATCCTTGTTTAAAATTTCTTGTAAAACATACCTTTGCTGTTCATCGGTCACCATTCCAATATTATCTTGAATTACCTGAACACTTGTTACTTCAAATTTTTGTTGAAAATAATCAGCTATATTTTCATTAATATTTTGCTGAATCTGAAGCTGAATTGTTTCTAAATTTTTTTCCTGAACCTGTTTTAAACTATAAATTGCCCAGCCACTTGAAATCACCAAAGGAATAATCGCCACCAGAAAAAAAAGCATGAGTGTTTTATAACGCATTTTCATATAATCTAAATATATTTATAACAATATAATAACACAAAAGCGCTCGACTGGCGAACGCTTTACCCCTAATTCATTTTTTTAAATTTGACTGAAAACACAGGCTCATAATTTGATTCGTATTTATCAGTTATTTCAATCGGTTCACCTTTCATTATCGTAGTCAAAGCCAAATCACTTAACATTTGATTGTCCGTATCAATATCATCTTTTATATCTTCTAATTGCTGAAATTCTGAACTAAAGTCCTCCTGTACTGACAATTCTAATTCTTTCTTCTTGGCTCGAGCAGTCTGAAGATTTTCCACCGCTTCCTTGTAACCTGGAGTTGTCTCGAGCGCGTCTTTGTAGGACATTTTTAATTCTTTTTGCTTTTGTTTTTTTTCTTGAATCCGATCAAAAATCTCTTGGATGTCTTTCATAATGTATAACTATATGATGAATAATAATCGCATTATAACACAATATAATTATCATTTACAAAACATCTTAATAACTCTCTATTGACAACCACTGCATTTTGTATTATATTATTATTTTCCAAGTGCATCGCCAAGCAGGAAGAGGAGCTAACCAATGTGGATGCGCGAAGATGATAATATGCCTCATGGACCAAGGTTTGTAAGGAAAATCGCCAATGAAACAATTGTCATTCTTGTTCTTTTCTCTGATGATATCATTGCTTTTACCATCAATAACGGACAAATCGAGAGACTCTCGAGAAAAACCAATCAATCTGAACCTGAATCTGAACAAGATTTTTTGAAGCGTGCTATTGCTCACTGCGACTCACTTCTCTCTGTGCACAACATTGAACCAGAGCATGAACAATTTCTCCAAACAGCCTTTATCCAAGTTTGAGTAACATCTCAAACTTTTTTGAACCAGATTAATTTATTTTAAATTTTATCCATTGATGAAATCTCTTTTTTTCCCTATTTTCGAAGACAGCCTTCTCTCATATTCAGCCAAAGCAGAACTCACGACTTCACTTATTGAATTCCTAATCTCAAAAATTTTAGCTTCTCTTTTCTCTCTATCACCACTAACTAATTTGTCCAAATATCCCTTTTTCCCAGCCTCTCGCATAATTTCATCAACATAAGATTTCCTTTTATTTACAATCATTTGTTCAGGACTAACATATTCGCGGGTTTGCCTATCAAGCTCTTCTTTATTTTCAAATTTTAATTTAGTCAACTCATCTGAAGTTATCTTTTTACCATCTGGCAATACAAATTTTCCTTTACTAAATAAACCAGTTGCTGGAGCCGCAGCATCTAACTCTTCAGATTTTTTACGAGCCTTATCAATAGATCCTTCCAAATTAACAAACTTAAAAGCATCGAACTCTCCTACTTGCTGTTCAAGATCAATTTTTGCTCTATCCATTATAGATCTACTAATATCATTTATCGCTTTTCTTGTTGAAATTTCACTTTCCTTAGCTATTCCATCATTTTTTTTATCCTGTTTTTCTTTTTTTCTTCTACCAATATTCTCAACACTACTTTCAAGTTTAGATTTGAATCCTTTAAGAATTTCTTGTGCCGCACGAACTTCGTTAGCTTTCTTTTCACTCATACCACGAGTCCTATCAACATGAGCTTTCCAACCCTCATTTTTATCCAGACTTACACCCGTTGCAGCTTCTCGACTTTTCTTGAGTTGAGTCAATCCCTCCTCAACCCGAACCTGGTCTGTCTCTGCCAAATTCAATTTACCAGCAAATTTATCAAGTGGGACTGTAAGTCTACTTATAATTTCATTCAAACCATTTTCAAATTGTGCTAACTCATCATCGCTCAAAGATCCTTCATTGTTTTGTAATCTTTGAATCATTTCTTCAGCAGTGCCTTTCAACGCATCAACAATTTTCTTAGCTTCCTGCATTTCTACGCTTAATTGTTCAGGCTTTACATTTTTCTCATTTTCAAAATTTTTAGTCCCCTCTTGTTTAACATCCACATTTTCACCTGCGAAAACCATATTATTAATCATTATTAATATTTTTTCTTAATTCAATTATCTTTTTATCATTAATTTTTTGTTTATAATCAGCAAATAATCTTTTCATTTCATTTTCTAAATGATCTATTTCTCTTTTAAATTCTCTTTTGTATTGATTTAATTCTTTTTGATTAATCATAAATTTAATAATTTTATCTGACTATTTTATTAAACAAATGTCTATTATATATGTTATCATATAATCATAAAAATGTCCTAATACTCAAATACAGCTTAAAAAACAAAATAATCTGCGTCTCTACCTCCATTTCAGTAACATCTCAAATTTTTTTATTTAACAAAAAAACCAAATTAATAAGGTGTTTTATTTGGCTCCCAGACCAGGACTCGAACCTGGAACTTCGCGTTAACAGCGCGATGTTATACCGATTTTACTATCCGGGAATAATATTGACAAAAAAAGCCAGCTTTTGCGCTGACTCTCTTTTTTATATGAAATAAAATTACGAGAACAGCGCTGGCCGACTATTATTATTGTTATTATCTAAATTTTTTCTTGAATATTTCATACAATAATACTTTAACACTATTTTCCTATCTCTGTCAAATAATCCTAGGGTTCTAATATCCCTTCTGTTTGTCCATTAATGGAAATTACAACCGAATTAATCGTAGTAAACTGTTTCAATGTTTGCTCAATTTCAGCATAAATACCTTGAATCCGACAAGAACCAGCTACTTGATAATTTAACTGATGATCAAAATCAACTCTTGCCACTCCATTATCAATTGCAAGCGAATTCAATTTAACACCATCATTAATCATAGTCGTATAACCCTGATCCAATTCATTTTTTGTCGGACCCGCCAATAACTGATCCAAAGTAGCTTCTTCCATCATTTGTGACAATTGTATCTGCCTTTCAAAAGGGAAAACTTCAGTACAATTTGTGCTATAAATTTTCGGGAAAAATACATTAGCTTTCACTGTTCTCTGCATCACTCCCAGATTAACAAAAAACGAATAAGATTTATCCATACTTGAATCACCAGAGGGATTATCTTTCTTGAAAATAATTTTCAATTTTGTTGCTTCAACCGGTGGAACAAATTTTAATTCAGCCTGAAAAGGCACAAAATCATCTGTCATCCAATCCCCATCAGCCGTCGCTATTCCCGTTGCAACAGTTTGTCCGACCTGATCCTCCACTTCAATCGGAAAATCACCTTCAAAAAACCAATTACCTCTAGCTTTACCACGAATTTGAATCGGCAAATCCACTTCCGATTCAGGGACAGGATAATCAATAACAATATCAACTTCCTCACCTTCAATAACATCAGTCAAACTATTAGGCACATTTTCATCTATTTCCTGTGTAAACATATACAACCCAGCCACAATCAATAAAACCATGACCGACAGAATAATAACATAGCTTAATGTTTTCATAAAATTATTCATTATATTATATTTAAAACTTACACCATACAGCAAAATAACTCAATATTTAAAAATAAAAAATGAGAGCTGTTTCTCTCACTATTTTGTACTAATTGCCAACTTATTTGGTTTACCAGCCTTAGCATCTTTTATGCCATCATAAAAAAATCCTTCAATTACAATAAAATCTCTGATTTCTTTGACACTAAATTTATGATCCAGACAAAATTTCCTCACCGAAAATATTCTGATATCATTATCCTTCTTCGCTATCTGCAATGAGTAACCCAGGTTATAAGCATCATCACATATTTTCCTCAACCTCTCGGGTACGATCTTTTGCTTCTCTCGCAATACTATCACTGCTTTCGTATTCCTCTTTACCAACCAGATAAAAAATGCTAGCACAACAATAATTCCAACAACCAGATAGTTTGTCATACTGCACCTCCATCCAGATTATCAATCACCCGACTTTCCCGATCAAATTGCTCCCATTCTTCAAATCCGATTTCTTGCAATTTATTCCTCGCAAAATTTTTCTCACCTCTCTGGCAATCATTAAAACCATCATGGAAAGCCTGTCTGATCAGTTGCAAATCTTCCAAATTTTCAATTCGGTTATTTTTCACAATCTGCCATCGCTTTATATCATCAATAGTAAAACCAACTGCTCTATTATTTTCAATTGAAGCCTGAAAATACCCGGCATCATAGGCCAATGCCCTAAGATAATCAATCTGTGAAATCCTGCATTTGTTTTTATAAGAAATTATTTTCACTAAAATAACCAGGCAAATCAAACACCAAACAACTTTCATCCATAGATCCATTGGCTCTCCTTTCTCTTTACAAGGAACAAAATATATTACAGCTTATCAACAAAAATTAATTTTGTCAATCAAAAAACTCCCAATTATTAATAAGAAGTTTTTAACATCTTTATTACTTGACGCAAATCGCGAATCGTACTGCTAGTATGTAATACCATTACAAAATCACGATTAATCACATATTTCCAGAAATTTCTGCGAGCGGCTATGAGCTGAAATTCCAATTCAACCATACTCATCTGCGATACAAATAATCCTGCAAGCATCAAAGCCTCCTTCCGCTAAGCCGTGTTTCTACCAACTGTCGGCAAAAATTCCAGTTTTGATTTACCAATCGCCAATATCAATGGTTTGTCCAATTCTCGACCTTCATGGTTCATCAAGGCCAGAGCACAACTACGATGCATCCCCTCAATCACAAAATTTTTACCACCCACAGTCAAAACAGTAATGACTTTACTATCTGGAAAATTATTTTTCATAGCTTGAATCGTCGGAATTGCTACAATCTCTGACATCTCTGCCAATTCAACAAATTTCTTTGTTACTTCTCCACCATAATATTTTTCAATCCAAGTACGAAAAGGTCCGCCATACATTCCAGCAATTACTTCAGCTGGTTTGTCAATCTGATACAATCCCCAATCAGCATTCATGCAGTCAAATCGATCAGCATAACCACACAATCTCCATTCAGCCCAAGAAGCAAAACCTCTTTCCATTGCCAATTTTTGCCAACTAGGATTTTCACCTTCATTCAAATACCAAAAAAGAAAAACCTCTTCCCATTTTAACCTACGAATTAGCTTAAATTCACTTTTCATGGTTAACTCGCCTTTCCCTTTATGGTTATATCTTTTTATAATTTTACAATGAATAAAAACTCTATAAACAGTGAAAGTTTTTCTTTTACTTACCATGTATTGACAGCCAACAAAGTTAGCAACTAATACATGGCTCGGAGGCAGGGACTCGAACCCCAATAGCCAGGACCAAAACCTGGAGTCCTACCATTAGACGACCTCCGAACAATATTTATTAATTTAAAATAAGACTCTTGCCTGCCGACCTGTCCACCGAAGCTCTAAAGAGCATAGGAGGAAGCTGAAGTTAGCGTAGGCAAGGCTTCCGAAGAACATCTTAACTTTTACAATTTTATATATAAAAAAGTTTAGATACAAAAATATACTACCAAAAAACCCAGCATAAGTCAATTCTATTTATAATATTAATCCATTCAAACCCTCTCCTCAACAAACTCGCGTAATTCTTTACTTCTTAAATTAATTAAGGAAGCCTGCTTCTGCTCCTCTTCAGTATTTTTCCAATTCCTAGCCAAATATTCTGCTTCAGTCACCAATTTATTAAAAGCAGCTCTAGCGCGATCAAAATCAGTATATTTTTTATGACTATTCATCCGAGCAGCAGTATATTGCAAAACACCTAAAAAATGAGCCACATGCCACAAATTTTCGTGTATATCCTGTCCAGTCATTAGTTCTACTTTAGCTTTTTCCAAATCTCTTTCAACCATATCCCTAAAATTATTTGACGGCCTGTCTGGATTCAAATCACCTTGCTGTTCAAGCACCACAGCATGAGCAAGTTGTTCATCAATATTACCCACTTTATAACCCTGACCTAATATTTTATCAACTGAATCCAGCTGACCTTGATTCTTTGGCTCTTCAACAGTCATATTTTTTTATCAATTAATTAAAATAAGCTAAACCGATTATGAGCAAAAATAGCCCAGCAATAATGATCTCAATCGGTATTGCAATATGTTCAGCATAAAAGTAAGCTATTTCAGGTTTATTTCTGTTATAAAAAATTTGTGCTTGTTCAGGAATTTTCTTCAACAATTTTTGCGCTTTATTTTCAGTCAATAGATGGTTTGAAGGAAACAATTTTTCGCCTTTATATTGCTTTCCATCTACTGAATATTCAAACTCAACCGCTACTTCGTACACCGATTTTAACGACCCAGCTCGCGCTGCTGGATGTTTTGAAAAAACTACCTCCTTATTTAAAACTTTAGCTTCAGTCCTCGGCCATTTTTTTATTTTTAACACCTTTATGCCGTACAACAAACCAGCAAAAAACATTACCAGACCAAGCAAAAAAGAAATTAAATACCCAATTTTGTCCATACATTTTTATTTTATAAAATAATTATTTTACTTTATAAGCTTATAGCCGCAACTAAAATACATGCTTCTATTTCAATATTTAAATTCAAACTTTCTGCTTTTTTAATCACTTGTTCATCAAAGCTTCCAGGCTGAAACCACAGATTATCAAAACCCAACTCTTTTGCTTGCTCCACAATCTGTAAACTCACAGCTGGTGGAACCACTATAGATATTATATCAGGTTTTTCTGGTAATTCCTTCAAACTGTGCCAAACTCGTAAGCCACCAATACAATCTGCTTTAGGATTTACTGGATAAACTTTCACCCCCTTGACCTTCAAAGTATTCAAAATCTTATTGCCATACTTCTCCGGGTCAGCAGAGGCACCAACCACAGCTACAATTTTATTCTTTGTTAATCTCATATAATTTCTTAAGATATAACCACAATCTTGAAAGCATTGGGGGCTAAAAATTTTATTTTGTCATCCTGAATCCTGTCTGCCGAAAGGCAGGTTGTTTCAGGATATAACAAAAATAATCAAACTATCCCTTTATACTCTGAAATCCATCTTCGTTAAAACTTCGCTGGACAAGCAAGTTCAGAGTGACAAATTTACATGTAGAAACCAAAAATACCAGCTAACCTTCCTTGTCCGCCCTCATCATGCAGTCAAAACAGAGTCCGAGTGCTTTCTGAACTATAAACTACTCAATACCTTAACTAAATCATTATATCTCATCACTAATTTTTGTAACCTTTTGTAATTATTTTGTATTTTTGTAATCTAATCTATCAACCTCGGTTTCATCGACGCAACTCCTGCTTCAATCAAAGCATTAAACAACGGATGACCTTCAAGCGGACGAGACTTAAACTCTGGATGAAATTGCACACCAACAAAGAACGGATGCTCTGGCAATTCAATTATCTCTACCAATCTATTGTCTGGTGAAACCCCGGCGATTAACATACCAGCTTGTTCCATTTTCTGTCGAAAATCATTATTAAATTCATAACGATGTCTATGCCTTTCAGAAATATTTTTCTCTTTGTAAGCGATATAAGATTTCGACCTCTCATCCAAAACACATGGATAAGCACCAAGTCTCATAGTCGAACCATAATTGCTCTCTTCAATATTTTTTACCTGATCAGCCATTAGATGAATAACTTGATTCGGAGATTGATCATTTATTTCAGTCGAAGTTGCATCATGTATACCCAGAACATTTCTGGCAAATTCAATCGTAGCCAACTGCATACCATAACACAATCCCAAATAAGGTATCTTATTTTCTCTGACAAATTTTATTGCATTGATTTTACCTTCAATTCCTCTTGAGCCAAATCCTCCAGGTACAATTACCGCATGATACTGTCTCAAAGACTCCAAATTACTTTCATCTTGTTCAAAATCCCCAGAATCAAGCCAATCAATTTTTGGCTTCCGACCATGTTTCCAACAGGCATGCTTCACCGCTTCAATCACTGAAATATATGAATCAGTCAAAACATAATCACCAGTATGAAAATATTTACCCACAATCCCGATTTTTATTTCCTCTGTTGCATTTTTTATTCTAGAAACTAACTGCTCCCAATTTTTTAAACCTGGAGCATTATATTTTTCTGACCAGCCAAACTTTTTTAAAATCAAATCACCCAAATTTTCTTTTTCAAAATTGAGAGGGACTTCATAAACATACTCAATATCAGGAGCTGAAATAATATGATCTTTGAACATATTGCCATTCAAAGCAATCTTTTTCTTTCTGACATCATCAATTGGTTGTTCTGCTCGACAAATCACAAAATCTGGTTGAATACCAGCAGAATTCAAAGTCCTAATTGCATATTGTGTTGGCTTGGTCTTCATCTCCCCAATCTTTGACGGTATTGGCAGAAATGAAACCAAAACAAAAACCACATCACTGATATTATTCATCTTCATCATTCTAGCAGCTTCTAGAAATAGCATATTTTGATATTCACCAACCGTTCCTCCAACTTCCACAATTGTAATATCTGCATCAGCTTTTTTCCCAGCTTTGGTAATCCTATCAATTATTTCTTCTGGGATATGGGGTACAACCTCAACACATTTTCCGCCATATTCCAAATTTCTTTCTCTTTCAATCACTGACTGATAAACTCGACCGGTGGTCATGTAATTTATTGAATATATATTTGTTCCCAAAAATCTTTCATAATTCCCCAAATCCTGATCAGTCTCATCCCCATCTTCGGTCACGAAAACTTCTCCATGTTCTGTCGGATTCATCGTCCCCGCATCAACATTTATATATGGGTCAATTTTTATAGCCGTCACAGAATAACCTTTTGCTTGCAAAATCCGACCAATTGAAGCCACCGCAATACCCTTGCCTACTCCGCTCATCACTCCTCCTACAACAAACACATATTTAGACATAATAATATTATTATTCAACAATAATTTTTATTTTGCTCTTAAATCCCTCTAAATTTATTTCAACCTCATATTCACCAACTTTACTAATCGGCTGATCTAACTTTACTTGTGATTCTTTGACTTCAAAACCACGCTGATTTAACATCTCAATTATTTTTCGATTATTTATTTTTGCAAACAAACTACCATGCTCATCAGATTTTTGTTCCAAATTCAAAATAAACCCCTTCAATCTGTTAGCTAATTTTTTCCAATCAAAATTTTCTTTTTTTCCAACCTGTTTTTTCTGCACCAAACTATTCGCCAAATCAATATTTTTCTTTGTTGCAGGCAAAGCAACCATTTGTGGAATCAAAAAATTGATTGCAAAACCATCAGCCACCTCTTTCACCTCCCCCAATTTACCTGACTTACTATTAACTTTTATAAATACAACTTTCATATTTTTTAAAATAAAAAGATGAATAAATTTCACCTCCTGATTGGATTGACAACCTCTAGCTATATTTTACCACACTTTAATCTGCATACAAACCCCTCTTAATCACTTGGTCAAACCAGTATCAAATGCCTAACTTATTACTATTCTATAACAAAAACAAGGCAAAAAGCCTTGTTTTTATATAAATAAAATAAATTTTATTTCAAATACTCTAACGCTGCTTGAAGTTGATTATCCACCCCCTTGGCCAAAGCCTCTAAATCTAACTCTAAATTAATATCAGGCTCAATACCTATATCACTTATTGAATTACCATTTGGTGTTAACCACTTAGCTGTTGTAATTTTCAACGAAGAACCATCAGACAATCTTTTTAATTCCTGAACAGAGCCTTTACCGTATGTTTTTGTACCAATCAATTTTGCAGTACCATAATCTTTAAATGCTCCAGCCACGATTTCAGATCCAGAAGCTGAACCTCCATTTACCAAAACAGCAGTTTTTATCCCTTCAAAAGTTGCTTTACCTTTTGCTTTATAAAATATTTGCCGTCCATCACTAAACTTTTCTAATACAATATCTGTATCTGATTTAAGCCATTTAGAAGCCACATCATTGGCAATATTTAATAATCCTCCAGGATTATTTCGCAAATCTAGAACAATGCCCTTTATATTTTTACCTTTTGCTTCTTTCTCAATTTGCGCCATTAGACTATCAGTATCCTGATAAAAACCAGCAAGTTTTATATACAAAATATTATCCTTTCGAAATTCCCATTTAACACTTTTTATCTCAATTTTTTCTCTTTTCACCACAATTTCCATTGGGTTTTCTTCATTTCGCAAAACTAGCAAAGTCACCGTCGTACCTTCTGGTCCTCGAATCAACTTAGCAGCTTTTTCAATCGTCATATCTGTCGTGTCAATATTATCAATAGAATAAATCTTATCACCACTGACCAAACCAGCTTTCTCTGCCGGAGAATCAGCCATTGGAGCAACTACCGTTAATCTACCATCTCTGATGCCAATCTCTGCTCCAATTCCTTCAAATTCAGCATTTATATCCTGGTCAAATTCTTTGGTTTTTTCAGGATCAAGAAAAACAGTATAAGGATCGCCGAGTCCACTGGCAAACCCTTCAATCGCTCCATAGTACAATTTGGAAACATCAATATTATCCTTATCAACATAACTATTTTTTATATATCCCCAAACAACTCGAAGCAAATCACTATCCAACACTTTTGGCAATTCACTGGCAGATAAACTATTTTCATAATAATTTACAACCTTGCTAAAACCTCCTGTATTTATTTTACCAACATAAAAACCACCACTAAAAGCAATCAACACCAAGACAACAATCAAATACCATAATGTGAATTTTCGTATCGGCTTCGAACTATTTTTGTTATAAAAATCATTTTGCATAATTAATCAACTACTCTTTTTATTTCAGCCCCTAATTTTTGTAAGCGTTTTTCAATTTGAGAATAACCTCTATCAATCTGATAAATATTATCAATCTCTGTTGTTCCTTCGGCTACCAAACCAGCCAATACCATGGCAAACCCTGCACGAAGATCAGGGCTGGTCAACCTGCGACCATATAGTTTTGTCGGACCATTTACAATCACACGATGTGGATCACACATGATAATATTCGCACCCATCATTTTTAACATATCAGTATAGAACAATCTTCCTTCAAAAATAGTTTCATGAACCAAACTCATACCATCAGCTTGAGTTAAGAGCACAGTAAACGGTTGTTGTAAATCAGTTACAAATCCTGGATATTCGTGAGTCTGAACATCAACAGCTTTTATTTTCACCCCACCAAAAACTTGAACCCAATCCTTGCCCAATTGATAATCAATTCCCATCCGATCAAACATCGCCCAAAGAGATTCAAGATGATCAGGTCGACAATTTACTATTTTTATATCATCACCAATCAAAGCTCCAAGTATAGCAAATGATCCAGCTTCAATTCGATCAGGAATTACTTCATAAGTATCAGCGGTAAGTTCTTTTACACCCTCAATTTTAATCGTGTTTGTACCAGCTCCTTCAATTTTTGCACCAACACGATTCAAATATTCCGCCAATACTTGAATTTCTGGTTCACAAGCAGCATTTTTCAAAACAGTTGTTCCTTCAGCCATTGTCGCTGCCATCATTAGCGCCTCCGTTACAGTCACTGAAATTTTCGGAAAAATGTAAGTCATGCCTTTAAACTTTTTGCACTTGAATGTATAGCCATCATTATCCTCCTTTATTTCAGCACCCAATTTTTTATAACCTTCAATAAATAAATCTATTGGCCTTTGACCGATTGCACATCCACCGGGATGAGGCATTCTCACCTCACCCGACCTGATTAACAACGGTCCAACCAAAAGAACTGAAGCTCTAATCTTTGAAACCAATGTGGGATCAAGCTCTGTTGTTGCTATTTCCTTTGTCTGCAAAGTCAATGTACTTCCTTCACGATGAACTTCTGTTCCAATTGCTTCCATCAATTCAAGCAAACGATTTATTTCCTCAATGTTCGGCACATTAGTCACAATCATTTTTTTATCAGACAAAATTGAAGCAGCCAATATTTTCAGCGCTGCATTTTTCGCACCCATAACCTCAATTTCACCGCTTAATCTTTTACCCCCTGTAATAATAAATTTTGACATAAAAATATTAAATTTAACCAATTTTAGTTAATTTCAAGTACTATTCCCTTAAAATAGATTATTGTTATTATATAAATTTATCCAACGAATAGCAAGTTTACTTTACCATATTCTCATCAAAATTTCAAGCCTGATTGAATCATCAAAGATTGAAAAATAATCAGAAATATGCTAGTATATAATCATGCAACTAATCATTAGTTATGAATATACACTCTCGTAGATTTTTAGCCGGTTTTTTCATTTTAATTTTTATTATAATTGCACCACTTTTGATTTTGTATACAGCTGGCTACCGTTATAGTATCAAAAAACAAAGATTAACTTCTGCTGGTTCTCTTGTGATAGAAACCGAACCCCGTGATGCAACGGTTTATTTATCAAATCATGACAAGTCTTACAAAACACCCGCCAGAATCAACGACCTCACTTCAAACGATTATCAAATTACAATCACCAAAGATGGATATTATAATTGGAATAAAACTCTAAAAATTGAATCCCAACAAACAACTTTCGCCGAAAACATCATTTTATTTTCAAAAGCTTCAGCTACACCAATATTACAAAACATCTCCGGTAATATTTATCCTGACCACCAACATCAAAACATTATTTTTACCCAAGATTCAACCTTAAAAATTTATAATATTGAAACAAATAAAATCCTCACAATCAAGCAATTGGAAGATAACCAAATTGTCCAAGATATCAACTGGTCAATTAATAACAACTATTTCCTCATTCAATTACATGATAATGATATTATTCAGCACATTGTTGCCAATAAAAACAACCCTACAAATACAATTACAATTGAAAATTATCTCCAAGACATCAAAAATCCTGTCGTCAAATTCAATCGAACCAACGATGATCGTCTACTCATTCTAAATCAAAATAATTTATATGGCGCTAAAATAAACCTAAGTTCTCTCGAAATATCTACATTCTATAGTTTCCCCAAAGACTTGCTAATATCTGATTATTTAGTTTACAAAGATCAAATATTTTTTCTCGAAAAAACCAGCGATAAGCAATATCTCAAAAAAATTGTCCCTACTAATAAAAACAACGATAAAAATAATCGAATTCAGCTCTCATCTTCAGAATATCAGTTGATAGATTTCATTGACAATAAAATATTCCTCAAAGACTTTACAAAAAACACTACCTTTATTATAAATTCCGGATTAGATAATGTCTTGTTCGAACAAAATGATTTAATTCAGTATGATTTCAATGCCAAATCAAAAAAATTGGCTATGACCACTCCAAGCGAAATAAATGTAGTAGATTTTAATAATTATCCCTTCAATGTAATAACTGTAATTCGTGTAAGCAATGGTTTGCAAAAAACCTTTTGGTATTTTGATCCAAACTATCTTATATTTCAAGAAAACAACCAATTAAAAACAATTGAACTTGACGAAAGAGATCAGCGTCACATTATTACCCTTTCACCAGAAAACACCTCTGATTTTTTTCTTGATTCAACCGGTAAATTTCTTAGTCTACTAACTTCAAATTCAACTTTTGAAAAACTGATACTAATACAATAAAACAATACAAAAAGACAGACTTTCACAAGTCTGTCTTTTTTATTTAATTTGCTATTTATCCAATTGCCAAAATATTTTTAACATAAAACTATATACCACCGCAACCTTAAATCCTCGGAAAATCAATGAAACAACAATTAGCGTAATAAAACCAACAATCGTTATAATGAATGGCAATAGCCAACCAGAAAATATTAAAAGCAAGAATGCAACCAAGGCAAACGGCAATATTACCAAAATTATTACAAAAAATTCTGCAATATAGAAAACCAGCGCCAAAACCAATCGGATAACACCTGCTACCACTGATTCCCAAAAATTTTTAGCCAAGAACTGTATACCCATTTTATACGAATCAAATACCCCTCTATCATACAATACTAAATAAGCATAGCTATAATAACTAAACAAAACAACAAATATTCCATAGATAAATAAAAACAACAATAAAGGGTAAAAGAGCCAATCCGTATCAAAATATCTAACCCCGAAAAACATCACAAATAATATGAACAAACCCGGAACCAACAATAAAATATTTAGACCAAGCATCCGCCAAAATTTGGCTACACCAAACTTAACATTCCCCCAAAAACCAATTTTTATTCCTAGATTGTTAGTTCTATCTTTTACTGCCTTGATCAAACCAGTTGTACAAACCACAGAAAACAATGAAATTGCCACAACAATCACAAAGATTATAATAAGCAGTAATAAAATAGGTAATGTTTGGATTAGCGCAGATATTCTTGAAACAAAATACCCTTCATCAATCAAAGACCAAAATTGACCAACTTCTGTTTTCGTATAAGTCACAAAAGAAACACTTGAAGCTACAAATATACCCAAAAACCACAAAACTTTATTCTTCCATGCCAGCATCAGTGAATCCAAGAATAATGGTTTAAATGAAATTTTCATACTTTATTTTTATTTTTTATTTTGAAATATTGACTCATCAAATCCTAATTTTTTTTTATATTCTTCAGCCGCCACAACATTTGCAGCTTTGAGCAAAGATTCAAAAGTCCCCGTATCAAGCCATCTGCCATTCACCATTCGGACATCAAGTTCATTCATCCCTCGATACGCATTCATCACCTCTGTAATATCTGTTTCAGGTCTCCATGTCGGTTTAATTCCTTTGGCAATATTACAAACTCGACTGTCAAAAATATAAATTCCTGGAATAGCATAATTACTTTTGGGATTTTGTGGTTTTTCTTCAATTGAAACCACTCTCATATTCGTATCAAATTCAACAACCCCAAATCTCTGTGGGTCAGGCACATCAACCGCAAAAATTCTGCCACCTTTTTCAAAACTTTGTATATCCTGAACAAAATCATGGTCAAAAAACAAATTATCACCCAATATCAAAGTCACATTATCATCACCAATAAAATTCTCTCCAATTATAAATGCCTCTGGCAATCCTTTTGGTTCATCCTGAATTTCATATGAAATTTTTACTCCGAGATCCTTGCCCGAACCAAGCAATTGCAGGAATTGTCCAGCATAATCAGGTGCAACAATTATCAAAATATCTTTTATCCCAGCCTTAATTAAAGTTTCAAGCGGATACATGATCATTGGTTTATCATATACTGGTAACAATTGTTTGCTGGTAATTTTTGTTAATGGCTTCAATCGTGTCCCCTTTCCTCCTGCGAGAATAATTCCTTTCATAACTTTATTATCACTTGTAATATTTATTATACCACCTTTTTCAGCCTCCTGCTCATTTTTATCAATAATTTGTTCAACCTCTTTCAATTCTTTTACCTTTCCAACCTCTCCCTGTTTTTTCGTTTCTCCCATTTCTCCCTCTAACAAATATTCCTTCAAAGCTTCCTGCCAATTTCTCATCATTGGCATTTTTTCATTAATTAATACAGAATATCTTGGTCTGCGTGCTGGCCTTGGGAACATATCACTTCCCACCCTGCTAAGAACCATTTTCTTGTTCAATACTTTAAAAATTTCTTCAGCCAAACCATACCAAGTACAAGCACCATTATTAGCCGCATGGTAAATGCCGTAATCATAATCTCCCTCAACAATTTCCTTTGTTCGATTAGCTACATCCAGAGCATATGTCGGACAACTAAACTCTTCATCAACCACATCAAGAGAATCTTTTTCTTCTGCCAATTTTCTCATTACATCAACAAAACTCTTTTTTGCTCCAACTGAAAGTGCTGGCTTACCAAACAATCTTGATAAGCGAATTATATAATACTTTCCCCCAATTTCCTGCACTGCCAATTCACCCGCTAACTTTGATCTACCATACTCGCTTACAGGATTTGGAATATCTTCTTCTGTATACCCTTTTTCTTTTTCTCCTTCAAAAACATAATCAGTTGAATAATGAACAAACACAATCAAAAGCTCTTTGGCAATCATTGCCAAATTCCTTGGACCACCAGCATTTACACTAAAGGCTAATTCTGACATTTCCTCTGCCTCATCTACAGCATTATAGGCCGCAGCATTGATAATCAAATCTGGTTTTAATAATCTTATTTTTTCATCAACCATTTGATTATCAGTAATATCAATATCCTCCCGATCCCAAAGTATTAAATCATCCCTAGCAAATACCTTGGCTAATTCTTGTCCCAACATCCCCTTTGATCCTATTATAAGTGTTTTCATAGTAATTTCAGTTTAGCAAATATTTTTCAAAAGTCAATCACAAAAATACAATTAAAAAAGAACCTTGTTAAAGATTCTCTATTTTAATTAATTAATAATTAAGATCACCCCTAAGATCACCCCTAAGATCACCACAGATATCTTCACTGATACCAGGCAGAGATTTGAAAAAATCAGGTAAATTGATTAGCAAAGGAACAACATAGGTATGAAACCACAAATGATAAACCTGCATCATAACAAGAAATCCATTCACCCAGCCATCTCTTGTTTCAGTCGGTAAACCACGAAGACGCTCAATCAATCCATCAGCCACAGTCGTACACCTGATCATTGGTTCCAATTTTTCAAGATGATGTTTAATATTTTTAAATATAGGCCTTTCCAATTTTGAAACATCTTGAATTGCTGTGATGACAGAATACATCATTTCACGGTATTCATCTCTCAACTTAACCATCCTCCCAAAATCATTTCTGCCATAGACTGAATCGTTGGTTTGTGAATCAGCAAACATTTTCATATGTCCAACAAAAGTCGTTGGATCAGCTGGGTCAATCACCATGTGCGCATCAAAATCAACCTGAAAAAATCCACTTTGCGCATATTCATAATGTTCATTTTCGAAACTCAAAGACAAAAAGTGCCTGACAAAATAACTCGGGCCATTGCAGTCAAGCCTGTCAACCCAACGAGTAAACCACACTGCCCAAATTGGTCCTTGATCATCAGTATCAACATAAGGCTGAATAACCACTTTTTCACCTGTACTGGTTTCAACTTCAAAATCTCGAGTATAATGAGTATGCGCTGCCACACAATATTCAATCAAAAACTTTTCTTCACGATTTAACCCTAACTTCTCACCAACTTCTTCAAAAACATAATGCAACAAAATCGCTGCTGCCTCTGCATGCCTGATAACCCTTGATCTTTCCTCATATCTCTGAACAACCGCACAACCAATATCATGCAACACTCCAGCAATAAAACCAATAAACACCTGCTTCTGGTCAGCTTTTAGATGAGAAAAAAGTAGCAAAGCATTGACATAATCCCGAATCAAATGACCTTTACCATGTCCTGGCTCCATTTTCTGAAAAGAAAAATCAACTTCTGACAAACATTCAAGTACACCCTTCACCACACTGACCGCTTCGACCAAAGTCAACAAACCTCTTGGACGAACCTCATCAAACAGTCTTCTTGAAAAACCAGTTCTTAATCCTTGGATATATTGTCTTGCCTTTTCATCTTCAAATCTTTTTGTCAAGTCTTGATACATTTTCCAGCCTCCTGTCGCTCCTGGGTGGTCAAAGAACCTTTAATAAACTTATTCCAATCTCAAAATTATGTCAATGAGGTAAATTGATAACCTCAATTCCCTAGATTATAACTATTTGAATCTAAATTTCAATCCCAGAATTTTTTTCATTATTTTCCATATTTTTCTGCACAACGACCACATTCTTCCGACCATACTGCTTTTCATAATATTCCAAATACTCACCGCTTTTTACCTTTTTCCACCAATCCTGATTTTCCCTATACCAATTAATTGTTTGTTCCATTCCTTCCTCAAAACTTACCCTCGGTTTCCAGCCAAGTTCAGCCATGATTTTATATGGTCGAATAGCATATCTTCGATCATGTCCCTTACGGTCTTCAACATACTCAACCATTTCTTCACCAACACCCATCTTAGCTAAGATTAAATCCGTGATTTGTCGATTTGTCCTTTCGCTTTGCGCTCCAATACAATATGTTTCACCAACTTTTCCTTCATGAATAATCAAATCAACCGCCTCATTATGATCTGAAACATGCACCCAATCTCTCACATTTTTTCCATCTCCATAGAGAGGTACTTTTTTTCCTTCGATTAAATTTGTAACAAACAAAGGAATCAATTTTTCAGGAAATTGATATGGTCCGTAATTATTTGAACAATTGGAAACTGTTATTGGTAGACCATGGGTATGATAATATGCGCGAACAAGATGATCTGATGCTGCTTTTGATGATGCATATGGGCTTCGCGGATCATACGGAGTATCTTCATGGAATAACCCTTCAGCCCCGAGAGAACCAAAAACTTCATCCGTAGAAATATGATGAAATCTTTTTACATTATTTTTTTTAGCAGCTTCTAAGACTGAAAAAGTTCCAACAACATTGGTCAGCACAAAAACATCCGCTTCCATGATTGATCGGTCAACATGCGATTCAGCTGCGAAATGCACAACCACATCAACACCTTTCATTATATAATCCAAAAGTTCTGTATTTAAAATATCTCCACGCACAAATGAATAATTTGGATGAGTTTCCAAATCCTTCAGATTCTCCAAATTACCAGCGTAAGTTAATTTATCATAATTAATAACCGCGTAATACGGATATTTTTTCAAAATGTATTTAATAAAATTTGTCCCTATAAATCCTGCCCCCCCAGTAACTAACATTTTCATATACTCCAAATCTACAAATTTTTACCAATATTATTAACAAAGACATTTATAATTTATTGACCTGAAATTAACCATTCCTGTGATTTGTAATTTTCATAATATTAGTATATTCGTAACACAATCTTTCTCCCCCCCCTTACCCCAAAGTTCATATAAAGTAAAATCTACTTCTGGGTACAATTAATTTAAGGCTTCTATCAACTATACCCCATCAACTCTAATCTATCAACTCTTCTCGCGAACAATTTATTTATTCAATCAAGAGTCTAGCTGAACACTTTTTTTACTCAAGTACTGTTTCAATCTATAATAAGCAGCAACCGATGGTGCGTCAGTGATTTCATTTCTCGCTATCATATTTTCAAATTCATCCAAGCTTACTTTTTTCATAGATAAGAACTCCGTATAAGACGGATTTGCACCAGTCTCTTTCAATTTTGTGGCAATATAAATATGGGCATTTTGCGAACTTATGCTATTATCATAAAAAAAAGTACCAATTTTATCCCAATTTTCTGCTTCTACTCCGACTTCTTCCAGCAATTCTCTTTTAGCTGAACCAAGCACATCAGAATCATCCGCTTCCATTGTCCCCATTGGCAACTCCCAAGAAAATTTATGTATAGGATATCTATATTGACCGACAATGTACATCTCATTACTTTCATTGATTGCCGCAATAATCACACCAACATTTCTTGATATGTATGTATATTTGCCAATCTGTCCACTCGGCATAATAATATCATCTTGAACCAATCTATACCAAGGATTTTTATGGACTTCCTGACTTCTAATCGTCTCCCAATGTTCATCCATATTTTTCTAAATTATTTCTCAATTGTTCTGTAATTTTTTCGACTTCACCTTCTTTATATTTATTTCCTTTAAATAAAACATGCCCATCGTTTTCAAATCTTGGCATAATATGAACATGCAAATGATCAACCTCTTGACCGGCAATTTTACCATTATTTATGTTCAGATTAAATGCTTGAGCTTTTGACACGACTAAAACCTCCGGAATTATTTTTTTGACAGCCAACATTATTTCCAACCACACTTTTTGTGTTGTTTTCTCAATATTGACAAAGTGTTCTTTCGGGATTACCAAAACATGACCCGGGTTTATCGGATTTATATCAAGAAAAGCCATTACACTATCATTTTCATAAACCTTATAACAAGGAATTTCTCCTTTTACTATTTTACAAAATAAACAGTCCATATTATAAACCTCCTGAAATAATACTCAAAATTGCAAAAACCACTGCTAACCATAAAACCCATTGAGCCACTACAATCAATATCGGCAGACTAAGCAACAAACCCAAAAATACCAAGGCAATACCACCGACCTGCAGATTAAGCTTTATTTTCCCCCACACATTTGCCTTTATATCAAGCTTTGAACCACTGGCTTTCATAATAAGCCCCAATAATATTATAATTGCGTCCAAACCAACAACCAGTACAGCTAAAGGCAAATTGATTTTCAAAAGAATTATCAAAATTGCCGATCCGATTAATAATTTATCCGCCACAGGATCAAGCACTTTGCCGAGTTCAGTGATCTGATTCCTGCCTCGAGCCAGTGCCCCATCAAACATGTCAGTCAAAGCCAAAATAATAAATAAAATTAGTCCCAATACATATTGTTCATCCCAAAGTACATAAACCAAAAATGGCACACCTATCAGCCTTGTCGTTGATAACATATTTGGCGTCAACCATTTAGGAATAATCGGGAAAAACAGCTTACAAAATGGATCAAAAACATCTTCAAAAAAACTTTTTGCTTTGACTTTCATAAACTTATTTTTTACACATAGATAAAATCTATGAATCTTATTATTTATTTTTTGTTGTCCAATCAAATCCAATCACTGGATCATCAAAAGAAATTCTTTCTTCATCCGGTTCATCAGGATTATAGGCTTGACTAGTATGATAAAACATTCCAACTTTGTCATTACCGAGTACTCTGTATCCGTGGGCCACATACGGTGGTATAGCTATCACCATTGGATTATTTTCACCTGAATAAATTACTTGAGTCTGTCCGAAAGTCACTGAATTTTCCCTCATGTCATGTAATACTACCTGCGCCATTCCCCTTACCACAAACCAAACATCCCACTGCTTCTTGTGCCAATGAAAAGCTTTGATCACTCCGGGATAAGTTTCCGTGTAACTTGTTTGCTTAACCTCTTGAAAAGTTTCTTCGCCTTCTTTCACTATTTCCTGAAAAAAGCCACGATCATCCGAAAACCTCTTTATTTGTTTAATTTTTACTCCTTCTATCATAAATTAATATCAATGCCCTCCAACAAAAGTATAATGCTTATTTATATTATAATTCCAGAGCAATACAATAAGTACTGCTACCAATTTTGCCCAGTTATACCACAAACCAACCCATTCAATCAAAATACTCATTATCCCTATATTCAATATTAACCCAATAAAACTAAAAAGCAAGAACAACCCATATTGCTTAGCCACTTTTAATCTCTGTTTCTTTCCAAATATCCAATATTTATTCCACAAAAACGAATTGAAATTTGCGATTAGAAATGCCCCAATCGCAGAATAATAAACACCCCAATCAGTAAAGAAAATAAAAATATTCAAAAAACTAAAATCAATTATAGAACTTACAATTCCAATTATACTATATTTTATAAATTGTTTTGAACAAATAAACTTTTTATCTGAAATATACCTCATATTTTATCTCACAACCACTTGGATACCAGCTGTGAAGCTAGCTTCATAAGCAAAAAATTCACTTAATAATTCAACATTTGTTGACCAAATTCTGATGTGCGGTCCACCTGTCTTACCTGGTGCAGTTATAATCTCATCAATACCATCTCCATTAAAGTCGCCAGTCGCCAATCTCACACCTCCACGAAAATTTTGATTATAGGCAAACAAACTTACTAAGCCTGTCCCATCAAACTCAATCACTCTGACATGAGGTCCGCCACCTTCACCTGCTCCAGCAACTAGCTCCATTTGACTGTCATTATCAAAATTTCCAGCACCAACATTCACTCCACCTTTAAATGATTGGGTAAAAGGCTGTATCTTTTTTAATAGCTGTCCTTCATTATTATAAATTTGAATTTCCGCTGAAATTCCTTCTGGTGATCCCACAATAATTTCTTCTCTTTCATCTCCTTGAACATCTGCCAATACAACATTCAAACCATCACATTCCACTCCATTAAATACTGAAAACTCTTTTTGCAAAGTTCCCTCATAATTAAATATTCGGACAACAGACTTTCTCTTTGTTTGAGGTACAACCACATATGCAATATTTCCAGAGCCATCAACCCTGCCAGCAGTTACTTTGACACCTCCGCGAAAATCATTTTCAAAGGCTAAAAAACTCTCAATTAATTCTTCATCAATTGTCAGCCCACGAACAAATGGTAAATTATCAGGAGCAGATCCTGCCACAATATCTGACAAACCATCATTATCCAAATCAGCCATATTAATATTTAAACCCTCAACTCCATCAAAAACTTCAATATCCTTTTGCCAAACAAAATTACCATCATAATTTACAATTTTTCCATCTCGACCCTCATCAGGTGCAATAAAAAATTTCAAATCACCTTTCTGTTCATAGTTATTCAAAGTCTCCTTCACTGCTTCACCCGTATTAAGCAATCCAGCACCATATTTCCCGACCAAAAAACTGTCTTGAAAATCAATTTTAGTTGCAGTTTTTCGTAAAATTGTTAAAACATCATTATTTGATAAATTATTATTAATTGATTTCATCAAAGCGATTGTTCCTGAAACCAAAGCAGTTGAAAACGAAGTACCATTAAACCCATCTTGAACATAATTTACTAATTCCGGTCTTTTTGAACTTTGGAAAACAATACTTATTATATTTTCCCCAGGAGCAGAAATATCAATTACTTCACCATAATTTGAAAAATGAGAAATTCGGTTTGATTGATCAGTCGAAGCTACCCCAATGATAGCATTAGTATCCCACTCTTCATCATAACTGACTGGATAAATTTTTTTTTCTTCCAAATCAACTCCGCCATCAATATTATTACCTGAAGCCGCTACCACGCTGACATTCTTGTTATTAGCTTTTAAAATTGCTGTGCGTAAACCATATTCTTTTGAATCATAACCACCAAAACTCAAATTTATAACATCAGCGCCATTATCCACGGCATAGTTTACTGCATCAGCCACAGCTTTAGACCCACCAAAACCAACCGCATTGAGCACAACTAATGGCATTATCCTAACTTTTGAAGCAACTCCTTTGATCCCAAAATCATTATCATGTATTGCGGTAATCAATCCTGATAAAATCGTACCATGTTTTACTGCTTCCGAGTCATAAAAAGAATTAATCTGTGGTTCAACCAGATTATTATCATCCACAAAATTCCAGCCATAGACATCATCTATAAAACCATTATTATCATTATCCAATTCATCACCTGCAATCTCATCATTATTTTTCCAAATATTATCTTTCAAATCTGGATGATCAATATCTACTCCAGTATCCAATACTGCGACTATTATTTCAGGTTCTCCTTTTGTTATGTTCCAAGCTTGCTCCGCATTTATTTTACCCAAATACCACTGTTGATCTTCATTCGGATCAGCTGCAACTACACAATTTATTGATACAAACAAAAATAAGACCAAAATAACTAATATTTTCCTTTTTATTTTCATATTTGATTTATAATTTTCTTATTTTAATTATACAGCAAAATTTCCCGAACTCCAATCGCTACTTGACATCACAGCATGAATATGATATATTAATCTATACCAGCACAGGGGAGGCAATCATGGCGCCAAAGAAAGTAATTTTTGTTGAACCTCTGACTCATTTTGAAATCACTAGCGATATGGCTGCAAGGCTATTTCGCTCAAGAGCCAATGCAATTCTTGCCAAAAACTCGCCTCTAACCAAGTTCATTCAAAATCTATTTGATCAAAATTTCATTTCCCAAGATGATCGAGATCAACTTCTAGTCTGGATGGAAAAAACCGACCTTCGACTACGAATTTCGTGCAGCGCAACCGAATTAGTACAAAATGAATTAACCACAATCGGATTTCAGCAAATTATCGATGATGAACTTCAAGACTGGCACCAAATGTCCGAAAAAGAACTGCGAGATTGGGGAGATCATAACTTAATTGTTTTCAGACAAAGACTATGCAAGCACTGGCCGATTGAAATCAGTAATGTCAGAGCAATTAATAAAATGGCTGCATTTACGACCAGACAACACGCTTCCAACTTTTTTGCTCCTTCAATGCAAATTTTCTTTGATGCCTTGGTAATTTGTTTTCTTGTTGCAAGAATGCAAAAAGCCATTGAACTGGCTGAAGATGTTACCGCTTGGGCAGTAGAATTGATCTAAAAAATTTAAACTCAAAACGCTGGAAAACCTTCCAAGCGTTTTTTTGTTTAATGAAATCAATATTCTCTAACCTTTATTCTTTGTTCTTCTTACTCGCTTGCCCTGAAGTGATTCAGAACATCTACTTCAAGGCTGTACTCGCTTCACTTCTTCTTCTCAATCTTCTGCTTAACTTCATCAATTAATTGTTCCAATTTCAAGCTTCTCTGTTCATCTTCTCCCTTTAATCTTACTTGAAATTCCCCACTCTCAATTTCCTTATCACCAATTACCAACATATATGGCACTTTTTCTTGTTCAGCTCTACGAATTTTATTTCCCACAGTTTCATTGCTCATATCCATCTCCACACGAAAATTTTCTTTTTTAAATTGATCAGCCAGATCCATAACATATTGATGATGCTTTTCTCCAACTGAAATCAATTTTATCTGACATGGTGAGAGCCAAACTGGAAATAGACCAGTATAGTGTTCAATCAATAAACCAATAAATCTCTCAAACGAACCAAACAATGCCCGATGAAGCATGTACGGTCTTTCATTTTCACCATCAGCATTTACAAAAGTCATATCAAATCTTTCTGGTAAATTAAAATCAAACTGCAAAGTTGAACATTGCCATTCTCTGCCAAGAGCATCTCTTACCTTGTAGTCAAGTTTTGGTCCATAAAAAGCTGCTTCACCATACTCTTTTTCATATTCAATACCAAGATCTTTTGCCACTTTTTCCAATAAATTCTCTGTAAATTCCCAACCTTCATCATTACCTGCATACTTATCTTTATTCTTTGGATCGCGCAAAGACAAATAAATCTTGTATTTAGCAAAACCAAATGAATCAAAAATAAACTTGATAAAATTCGCCACCCGTTTCAATTCTTCTTCAACTTGTTCTTTACTACAAATAATATGCGCGTCATCTTGAGTAAAACCTCGAACTCGAGTCAATCCAGACAATTCTCCTGACTTTTCATAACGATAAACCGTACCACATTCAGCCCATCGAAGTGGCAAATCTCGATAAGACCATTGTTCAGACTTGAAAATCTGTACATGAAAAGGACAATTCATTGGTTTGAGTAAATATTCTTCCTTTAGACCTTCAACTTGAATTCCTTCTTGTGCTTCTTTTAATGATTTACTCACTTCTAAAACCGGATACATTGAATCATTATAAAAATTCCAATGGCCAGAAGTCTCCCAGAGCTCTCTTGACCCAATATGCGGACTTCTTACGAGCTGATAACCATTCTCGAGATGTGCTTTGTACCAAAAATCTTCAATAATTCGCCAGAGCATTGCACCCTTTGGTTTCCAACAAACCAAACCTTGACCGACTTTTCGATCAATCAAAAACAAATTTTTTCCAATCACCCTATGATCTCTTTTTTCAGCTTCTTTCAACATTTCCACATAATTATTCAATTCTTCTTCAGTGGCAAAAGCCAACCCATAGATTCTCTGCAACATTTTATTTTTTTCATCTCCCCGCCAATAAGCACCTGCCAATTTCTGAAGTTTAAATGCTCCAATTTGATTAGTTGAGTCAACATGAGGACCTCGGCACATATCCTCAAACACAACATTCCCATTACCATCAATATTTTTATAAAAGCTGATTTCACTTTCTCCCTGTTTTTCCAATTCTTCAATTAACTCCAATTTATACGGATTGTTTTTCAATTTTTCTTTTGCTTCTTCAATAGTCAGTTTACAATTTTCAAATTTCTGATTATTGGCAACAATCTTTTTCATTTCTTTTTCAATTTTTTTCAAATCTTCTGGAATAAAAGATTTATCACCCAAATCAAAATCATAATAAAATCCATTATCAATATCTGGCCCAATTGCCAATTTTGTTTCTGGATAAACTTTTAATACTGCTTGCGCCATAATATGAGCAAGCGAATGTCTCATTTTTTCTAAATTTTCATTCATATAATTTATATTATAAATATTTTTTATCTAAGTTATATTATTCAATTTCTCTCATGATAAAACCACGAACATGACCAAAATCGGAGCTTGCCTGCCGTAATCTTGATGAAGGCAAGTCTGGGGCGGTAATGCGCGCTACCAACATGGTAATTTGTCACCCTGAACTTGTTTCAGGGTATGATTCTACGCCCCTCACTTCTCACCCCTGAACTAAATTCAGGGCAGGCTCTGAATCCTGTCTGCCGAAAGGCAGGTTGGTTCAGGATCTCCCAATTTGTCACCCTGAACTTGATTCAGGGTATGATTCTTCAAAATTCAAATTAATTTTTCCATTCCTTCCTCTAATGTCAATTCAGGAGACTCTGAAACAAGTTCAGAGTGACGGGACCACACACCACTCGTCATCCTGAACCCTACACTCGTCATCCTGAACCCTACACTCGTCATCCTGAACTTGTTTCAGGATCTCCGGGTACTGTTTTCAGGATCTCCCACTTGTCACCCTGAATTTACTTGTCCATCGACTTGTCCGTCGAAGCTCCCAAAAGAGCGTAGTCGGAAGTTTTAACGAAGATGGATTTCAGGGTATAATTCTTCAAAATTCAAATCAAAACTTATACCCAAACTACTTTTCCAAAATAAAGGTCGTCGGACCATCATTTATCAATTCAATTTGCATATATGACTGAAATTTGCCAGTAGCCACATGTAATCCTGTTTGCTCAAATTTTTTCACAAATTTTTCATACATTTCATTTGCTTTTTGTGCTTCTTCAGCCTGAAAAAAATCAGGTCGTCTTCCCTTGCTACAATTCCCACTCAAAGTAAATTGAGAAACTATCATCACTTCTCCATTTATATCAATTAAACTTTTATCAAATTCACTTCCTTCTCCAGCAAATATCCGTAAATTTTTTATTTTATCAACCAAATAATCAATTTTATCATCTGTATCACCTTTATCAATTCCAAGTAAAATTAAAACTCCTTTGTTAATCTTACCAACAATTTTTTCCTCAACCTTAACCACCGCTTCATTCACTCTTTGTAATACAACTTTCATAAATTTAATAAAAAAAGACTAAGAATACTTAGTCTTGGGGCCCTTCTAATCAGCTATCAGGATTACCTGACATCCGAAATTTCAACGAAGGGTGTTTCCACCCAAGTTTCTTGAATTACTCAAATCAATAATCCAAAACACTCAATTTCTTCACTTGTTACGCAGTTTAGTTGATCTCTCAATCAATTTTCAAACCACAATAGTCTGAAAAAACAGCTTGGTAGTCTATTCAATCACTGCAATTTTAGTATAATATTTAATTTTAATCTTGTCAAATTTAACAACATACTTAAAGCATCGAACATGAACATCACGAGAGCCTGTGGGGATTCTGCACATAATCAATCCCGTAATCTCAAAAGAACTTGCTTTAGCAAAATCAATCACTAACTTTAAACCCCACGAACCTGACGAACCTCGGGGCTTGCCTGCCGTAATCTTGATGAAGGCAGGTCTGGGGCGGCAATGCGCGCCACCAACATACTCACTTGTCACCCTGAACTTGTTTCAGGGTATAAACAATTCCTCTCGTGATAAAACCACGAACACGGCAAGCCTCGGGGCTTGCCTGCCGTAATCTTGATGAAGGCAGGTCTGGGGGAATTCTGCATATAATCAAAACTTGCGTTAGCAAAACAATCACCTAATTTATACCCCACGAATATGAAAAGCATCGGGGTCTGGGGTTTTCGTTGCTGTCATGAGCGCACAAAAGGGTGTTTAAAGGCATTCAATTAGAAAACCCCAGCGCTTTTGTTTCTTTTGCCTGCCTGCCGGTAGGCAGGGCGTCAAAAGAAATCGCAAAGCGAAATCAATCACTTAATCTCAAAAAAACCTGCTTTAGCAAAACAACAATTTACATTTAGATTTCATTAGTGGTCACTACATTCATTTGCTTCGCCTTTAAACGCAAACACCAGCTACTCTCTGGTAATTTTTAAAACAAAAAAGAGCTTTTCAGCTCTTTTTTGTTTTAATCTATTAATACTTCAATTGTAATATTGTCTATAATTGACGGCACACTTCTCACCCAAAACGGACTTAATTTCACTTGAACATTTTCAATCTCATCAAAACTAGATAAATAAAGTTCAACACCCTTATCACTCAAACCAACGATTTTATCTTTATTTAATATCTCACTATCTTCCCGTAAAACAGTCTCCGCTTCAGCGTGAATTTTTATACTAGCTGTTTTTTCCTCTGCATTATAATTTTGTACAACATATGTCAGATTCTCAATTTTCATTCTACCAAGTTCACTCTCTGGTGAAAGTTGTGTTCGAAGTCTTGTCGCTGCAATCGTTAATATCTCATCTTGAGCAATTCCAATCAGAGTTGCACTCATTTTTTGTTTTACTTTGAAAGTATCAACAACATCATCTGCCCCAGCGCTGATTGTCTCCTCAATTATCTTTTTTGAAACCAAGACCGCAATATGATCTTTGCCCACTTCGTTTTTGAACTTCTCCACTGCATCTTCATAAAGCTTATTGGTCAGATCTTCTTTCGCTCTAGCAATATCAGATGCTTTTACAATTTTTATTGAGGATCCACCACTTTTTAGAGTTGAATTACTTTCAGCATAAACTTCGACTTGCAATGATTCTGATAACCCTGGAATTGTAAATTTTGTCGGAGCCAATGATTCAAAGTCCGCAGGATTATCTGCATAGACTTCAGCCGAGATCGAACCTCCGGCTGGTACATCTACTCTATTTTTCAATCGAAGCAACACCCCATCAACAGAAAGCAATCTGGTTGTTGCCACCAATGGTTGACTTCTTGTTAATTTATTATAAATCATTACTTGTCCCAAAATATCTCCATCAACACTTTTTGAACCAGTAGCCTCAAATTCCATTTCCTTTTCAACTTCTGTTTCAAAAACAAACCCATTCAAACTCTCCCCTGTCACCTTATCACTTTGTGTTTCTATTCCAGCAATAAAATCCGTTGTAGCCAACCCTTTTTTCGGAGTAATCTGAATCAAAGCCTTGCTGAATGTAAAATAAAAAATGACAAAAATAAGTGCGATTGAAAGAATCACAAAAATCGCAATAAATTTAACATAATTTTTAGACACGCCAACTTTTTCACCACGCATAAAATACTAAGTTATGAATCTAACCAGTCCTCCTAGCCATATTATACAAAATTTACAACAAATCAGCAATAAATTGCTCCTATCTGACACAAATTACTGTTTAATTTTAACTGAATTTTTACCCAAAAGGTCACATATCGCTTGATCAAAACCAGGACAATATTTGACTTGAAAATTTGTTTTTATTGTCTTATCACCAACCTTGAAATATAGCCCATTTGTCCCTGGAAATCGCCTGAAAACCACTTTTACTCTTTCTGCTAATTCATGACTTCCACCTTTAGGGTAATCTATTAAAATATTTTTCTTTTCAAGTCTTCTTGGTTGAAAACCTTTTATTTGATTTAATAATCCTTGCAAATTATCTTTTGTCACTTCCCAAACCATATTTGCCAATATTTTATCATCATCATCTTTATCACTCAAATTACCATTAACCACAATAATTTTTTCTTCTACCAACATACTACCAATTTCTTGATATAATTTTGGGAAAATCAAAACTTCCAATCCAAACAAACTATTTTCAATCCGTACAAACAACATTGGATCACCTTTTGCCGTAATTATTTTATGCACATTTGTTATTACTCCAGCAGTTAAAATTTGTTTTTCTCCATTTTTATTTCTTAGTTCAACAATCTTATGAAGAGGAACTATAATATCTGAAAAATATGGCTCAAATTCTGTAAAAGGATGCTCCGTAACATATAATCCGAGAAATTCTTTCTCCCATGATAAACGCTGTTCCTTGGTTGCTGGCTCTATTTCAAGCAATTGCAATTTTGGCAACCCACTTTGTCCCTTTGTTGCAAATAAATTGGTCTGGACAGTTGTTCTTTCTCTCTCAACTTCTTTGATAAACAATAATATCCTATCAATATTTTCCAAGATTCTATTTCTCTCCTCAAAATTATCCAGAGCTCCACTTTTAGCTAAACCTTCAAGTGATTTTTTATTAAAATCTTTTGATTGAATTCGTAGCAGTAAATCTTCAAAATCAGCGAAAACACCCTTTTCTCTTCTATTTTTTATAATAACTTTTGCAATATTTTCTCCAAAATTTCTAATTGCCTGTAAACCAAAACGGATTGTCGGATTATTAGTCTTCAGTGAATCAGCTACCACAGTAAAAGTACGAAAACTCTCATTGATGTCAGGCGGTAAAACCTCAATGCCCATTTGTTTACATTCATCAATCTCAATCGCCACTCTATCCATATTCTCCTGATCGCTGGTCAGAAGTGAAGCCATAAATTCAGCTGGATAATTTGCCTTGAGATAAGCAGTTTGATACGAAATCAAAGCATAGCAAGCAGCATGAGACTTATTAAATCCATATTCTGCAAACTTCTCCATACTGGCAAAAGTGTCTTCAGCTAATCTCTTTGGCAATTTATTTTTTTCACAACCAGCAACAAACTCTACTTTCATTTTAGCCATCAAATCGGCGATTTTTTTTCCCATAGCCTTACGCAAAGTATCAGCTTGACCGCCAGTAAACCCAGCCATATCTTTTGACAACTGCATCACTTGCTCTTGATAAACAATTACTCCATAAGTATTTTTCAGAGACTCCTCCATTATTTTGTGAGCAAAGACTATTTCTTTTCGACCATGTTTACGATCAATAAATTCATCAACCATGCCCGAATTCAATGGACCTGGACGATACAAAGCGACCATCGCCACCAAATCTTCAAATTGAGTTGGTTTTAATTTTCTTAAATACTTTTTCATTCCACTTGATTCAAATTGAAAAACTCCGGTTGTCTTACCTTCTTGAAACAACTTATAAGTTTTTTCATTATCAAGCTCAATATTATCCAAATCAATTTTTTTACCGTGAATTTTATAAATAACTTCAAGTGCATGTTCAATAATCGTCAGATTTTTCAACCCGAGAAAATCCATTTTCAATAAACCAAGATCTTCAACCGGATGCAATGAATATTGAGAAACAACATCATTTTCTCCAGTTGCAGAATATTGAATTGGAGTATATTCAGTCAAAACTTTCGGAGTAATCAACACTCCGCAAGCATGAGTTGAACTATGTCTTGCCACTCCTTCAAGTTTTCTGGAAAAATTCAACAATCTTTTAGCATCAGAATTGGATTCATACAACTCTTTCAATTCAACAGTTTGATTTATTGCCGTATCAATTGTCATACCCATAGGAATCAATTTTGCCACTTTATCACAAAATGAATACGGTACATCTAACACCCGACCAACATCTCGTACTGCCGCTCGCGCCGCCATTGTCCCAAAAGTTATAATTTGGGAAACATGATCTTTACCATATTTTTCTTCAACATATCGAATAACATCCACTCTCCTCACATCACCAAAATCAGTATCAATATCAGGCATAGATACTCGATCAGGATTTAAAAATCTTTCAAACAATAAATCATATTTCAATGGTTCTAAATTTGTTATCTGTGTCAAATAAGCCACCAGACTTCCAGCTGCTGAACCACGCCCCGGACCAACAAGTATATTATTATTCTTTGCCCAAGTAATAAAATCCTGGGTGATTAAAAAATAAGCAGCATAACCAGTTTTTTCAATCACCGACAATTCATAATTCATCCTGTCAACAATCTTTTTTTCCTCATCTGATTCAGGCTTATCAGCCTCAAAGCCATATCTTTTTTGCATCCCCTTTTTACACTCTGTAACCAAGGCATCAAATGGCGACCTACCTTCAGGCAAATCAAAAACCGGTAACTGAATTTCTCCCAACTTGATTTCAACATTACACATTTCAGCAACTTTTATTGTATTTTCAACAACCTCTGGATTTGCTCGAAAATTATCAACCATCTGCTGCGATGTATACATTGAAAAATCTTCCCCCAAATAACTCATTCTATTTTCATCGGTAATTTTTTTCTTCGTCTGCAAACAAATCAAAATATCATGAGCTTCAGCATCTTCAGTATTTAAATAATGCACATCATTTGTCGCCACAATCGGAATATCCAATTTTTTCCCAATTTTGAATATCGCATCATTTACAATCTTTTGTTTTGCTAAGTTTGGATGATGCTGAACTTCCAAATAATAATTTCCTTTGCCAAACAACTCTAAATATTTTTCTGCAACTTTTTCTGCTTCTTCGATTGTTCGATTCAAAATCGCATTGGCGATTTCTCCTGCTTGACAAGCAGACAAACATATCAATCCTTCTTTATATTTATTTAAAAGTTCCCAATCAATTCTTGGTTTATAATAAAATCCTTCAATATGAGCAATTGAAGTCAACTTGATTAAATTCTTATACCCTTGATTATTCTTTGCTAACAAAATTACATGAAATCTTTTTTCTTTTGATGAATCTTTTACTTTCAAACCATGTTCGGCAATATAGGCTTCCACTCCAATTATTGGTTTTATACCTGCCTTATTACACTTTTGATAAAATTCAATCACGCCATACATCACGCCATGATCAGTCAATGCCAAAGCAGGCATACTGTCTTCAGTTGCCTTCTGTACCAAATCATCAATTTTTGCCAAACCATCAAGCAAACTATAATGACTGTGAACATGTAGGTGTACAAATTTCATATTTGCAAATAAATTACCTTCTTCAACCTACCTCGCCTAATCCGGCTCCGTTCGGTCTAATCTCACGGTCGAAGGCTAGACAGAATCTTTATCTTTCTCGCTTCCAATTTTAACACATTTTACCCAGACACTCTAATAACCCAACTATCCCCAACCATTTTATCTAATTTTAGTCAAAAAAAACACCCCCCTTAAAAAATTAATTTGATTGACAAATTTTATTTTTTATGCTAATTTTAGATGAAATGTTCCTTACAACTAAACCCACAGAAAGGAGCCAAAATGCGCATTCCAGACCTAGATTCCTTGAAATATTTTACTGGTAGCAAAATTAACCGAGAGGTGATTATTCCAAAGACTGAAATTGATGGCAATAAAATCGGTGATCAATTAATTGCACATCCTTCAAATACTAATTTTCGAGACGATCTCCGTGGTCACATCTATACAATAGTTGCTTTCACCAATGATACCTATAATAAAATATCTGCAATTATGCAATGTGGCGATTTATTGAATAAATGCTTTACATCAGTAGTTGCTGACCTACATGAAAAACATATTAGAATCAGAAGTGGTAACACTTTTTTCAGCCAAAATGGAAATAGCTATATTGCCACAGACTCAACCAATCTAGCTGGTTTTTGCGTCAGAGACGAACTAGTATGGAAAAATACAGCTGAAGTACCCCAGTGGTTACTATCACAAGATTTATGGCTTAAAAGAAAAGTTATTGTTGGATTCACAAATAGCGCTGAAGCAATTGTACAAGTTGATGACAAATATCATACCAAACTGACTCTCGACCAATTAACAAGCTTTAACCGAAAGACAAGTGTAATTAGTAGAAATAAAGAATTCCACTCAATTAGTAATACAGTAATCACTGTCACCGATACTCTTGAATACGAAGGTTACAAGGTAGGTCAAATACTCACATTAAAGACTGTAGATGCCCATCCCCTTGTCAGAAACGCCTCAAAAATTGTTGTTGTTGGTTTTACTTCTATGAACGCTATCGTCAAGCAACTTGATTTAAATCTTTGTGTTTTGGATCATCTAATGGACACTAATAACTTTTTCCACAACACAGAAATAATCGCCCCAGAATTTCAGCATCTCTATCAAACAACACCAAGGGGAGAAACAGCCATGGACAGCTACTTCCTGCCAGACATTGTACCAAATCAGCAAAAAATTCTAACAGATAATGAAGTTGATTATACTTACTTTACCAATGTTAGAAATACTCAACTTAATATTGGACATGATGGTATTATCATCAATGATAAGTCTTCACTGGAAATGGCTTGCAACCTCCTAGGAATAATTGTTTCCGCCCAATACCCCACCAACTATGACGGCCTGCTATGGTGTAGCTACCACAAAGCCAATGACACTGAATTGGCAACTCAAGTTAACACTCGATCTACCAAAATCAGAAAACACAGCTGGAACACTGACACCAATCCATTCATCGCAATTATTCGAGAACACTTATTCCCGTACTTGCCTGAAACGATTGATACAGTCGTCTTGGAAGATGCCAATCATACATATCGAGCCCCTACCAACAACAGTACTGAATTCCGCATTTTAAACTGGGCCACACCATCTGAAACTCAACAACTTGAACTCCCATCTCTAATCTTTGCTCGAGTCAGACCATCCTCAACTTCCTATGCTCAAAGTAATCTTGGTTTCGTCATCAGCTGTCCATATACAAAACACGATGTTGCCGAACTGATCGGAAATGATCTCTACATTCTATTCGATATTTGTCCACATGGTAGTGCCAATGAACTGGAAATTTTCCAAGAAATTATTATTAGAGTAGCAAAATTCTTGCAAATGCCTGAAGCAGAACAACGAGCCTATGAAAAAAAACTCTTTGACCGCAATAAAATTGTATTGATAAGTTGGAATAGAACTGGTGATAAAACCGAACAAGCCAAAGTCACTGCTTCCCGAGCCTTTCATGAAATCACTGGAAAATTTAGCCAAATTAGAATAACTCCATGCACTAAAGAACAAATACCTCTACAAACAGCACAAAGAGCTGATCGTCCGGATATTCTATCAATTTATCTCTGGGCAGGTATTTCAGACACTACTCCATCCGTCCCATCTCCCAAAAATATTTTTGGTGTTCAAACTCCCTATCCAGGTGAAGCAGGCTTTTTTGGTTTTGATGCATCTAACATTAGTTATGTAATTTTTGATGGAGAAACAGCAATCGCTGAAATCCTTGGTAATTCTGTATATGTTCTTCATTCAATCTTCGCGAAGAATGAACCAAACGAACAAAAACTTTTAGAAATTATTTTTGGTAAAATCGCTGATTTCTACAAACTGTCTGAAGAAGAACAAAAACAAGCTTATACCGCCCAAGCCCCTATTAGAGATGAAATACAAAAAAAAGCCCAGCAGCTTAAAAAAATACAGATTGTAACCTTTGGCAACATGCGTGCAACAAAAGCAAAGACTATTGCCACCATCTATGAAGCCTTAATGCCAATTATTGAGAATTACCAGAAAATCAAATTTCACTACGGAAATGCTAAGACACTTAATAATGATGAAACAACCGCCATAGCCAATTCTGATGGTTGTCTAAACATCTATCTCTGGGCTGGTATTGCTGAATCAAATCCAAATGGTAAAACCGTCAAATCATTTAAAGAGAAGATGTTTGACATAGCAATCCCCCACTATTCTTCTGAACCTCGCTTCACGCCGTCATACAAAGAATATGTAATTTTTGATGACGACGAACCCATTGCTGAAATTATCAATGATACGATTATTATTCTAGCTCTAGTTTGTTTTGAAAATGACCCACACGAATATCAGTTACTTTCTGAAACCCTAAAAAGAGCTACTGCGTATTATGTCCTATCACCTGAACAAAAATCAGCACTTGTAGCTACGCAACGCAAACAAAAAAAATTCCGCTATTTCAATCTGTCATCATATGACCAGTTTAGGACTCAATTAACTTCTTCAGCCAAAACTCATCTTGTACCATTCCTACCCGACGATATACATATACTCAATTTTTCCTATGATCAAGTTAAAGTAAAAAATGAACATAAAGCCAAAGCAAAAGAATTTAGTGTCCATCTATACGCTTGCCCAGAAGAACAAATAGCCGACCAAGTTTATTGCCCGAAAACATTACTTGGGATTGCAGGCACTGATACAGACTACAAAGCTTTCACTCTTGAAGGTGAAAACTTTGCTGTAATAGATGATGATACAAAGTTTATTGTCGCTGAATTAATTGGCAACGATCTCTACATTGGTCTGCCGATTCTACGCTTTCACCATGGTCAGGGCTACTCTACCTCTATCAGCTTGTGCGAAAAAATATTCCAGCAGATTTCTGTTTTTCTACGAATGACTCCAGAAGAACTAAAACTCTATCACGAAGAAAAACTAAAAAGAAATCGTGATCGTTATATCTCTATCACTCTAAAACGGCTTGATACTGAAAGACAAGAACACCTTGATAAAATCAATAAAAATGCCGAAAAAATTCAATCCATGGAAAAAGAACTGATTGAGCTAAGAAGATCCCAAGCAAAAAGTAGCCGTGAATTACAAATGCTTGATAATGAAAATGATACATTCCGAGCAAAGTTAGCCGAAGAATTTGATGCTATTATCAAATTCTCAAAAATTGTTGATATTAAAATTACTTCTGATGGAAATTATCTTGTCTGCACCACAAAAACAATCTATGCACGGCATCCTCAAACAAAAAAATATCATCAGATTGGTGCTTTCAAAATCATCATGTCAACTCATGGCAGAATAGACGCAAAAATCGTAACCTTTATTAATCTGACAAAAACCATTGTCGGGTATAATGGTGATAATTTTTATGCACCGCATGTCTCGGCCACTGGTCATCCATGTCTTGGAACCATTGAAGGAACTTTACCCCAACTTATTGCCAGTTATGATTTCAGCGCTGCCATAATTCTCTGTATCGGATTCCTCGAGCAAGTAAACATCCATGACAATTGGGGACGCCATATTGATAAATGGGTACCAATCCTTGATCAACTGCCCACCACCTAAGGGAGGAGAACATAAACATGGCTGGAGAAAGCTTCTTTTCCGCAATGATGAAAGCTTTTTGGCTTGGTAGATCAACTCCACCAGTACCTGTTCAAAGAAGATTATCAACCAGACAACCAACCTACTTTTCTCCAATTAAAACCTCACCTGAAATTTTTATCTCACAAGAAATCATTCCACTAATTCTAATTAGCGCCAAAGCTTATGCCAAAATATGGTATTATATCAGAAGTGCTATGAATTTAAGAGATGAAGAAGTCAGTTGGTTTGGAACAGTTGATTGGGACAAAAAAACTCACATCATGACCATTGACGATGTTTTCATTCTGAAACAAAACAATACAACCATGAGTACTTCAATTGCTCCCAATGCCCTCATTGAATTCTGGCAATCTCAACCTGAAGAAGTTACCGCTCGAATTGCTTTTTGGGGACACTATCACCCACATGGCTGTACAGATCCATCACCAAAGGACAATGAACAACTATTAGAATTTGCTGACAACAATGATTTCTTCATTAGAGGGATTTTCACTGCTGATGGCAAACTTTGTTTCACGGTTATGCTGACATACGACAATAAACCCAACATCATTGTTATGGATGCTCCATGGGATCATGTTGACCCGAGTAACTTCTTTGACTCATCAGTTCAAACCCAAACTGAAAAAGACTTTGCAGATGCAGTAAAAACATTTGTGCCTCCACCCAATCGAAGAAGCCGAACACATCATATTCCTCCAAACGATAGAAGATTTGTTCAGGCAACAGATCCTATTATTCCACCGTATGCCTCCCAAAATGGAACTCATGATATTAAAGCATACCCACTTGCTGGCACAATTGATCATAGACTAAGCCCAGTTATTCCCACTTTACCAAGCGCACCAATCACTCCAACTTTTACTTCACCACAAAGAACCGGCTCTGCGACTATAACATTTACCTCTAAACCATCACTCCCTTCCGAAAACCATGAACAACCAGAACCATCTTCACCATCTGACCAAAGTCCAGTTGACACTTCTGAAGCACCCACTTCTGATGAAGATCCAGACACAACCACTCTCGAGGTAAACTAAATGTCAACCACACTAAACGAACATCTCAACCTTGTCAGACATCAACAACTTTTCAATCCTGCTGACTTGGAAGATCAAGAAATTCATGTGATTGGTGTTGGAGCTACTGGTTCTAGAATTGCCTTATTGCTTGCCGAACTTGGAATTGAGAATCTACATCTCTGGGACTATGATACTGTTGAAGCCCACAATGTACCCAATCAAGCTTATGGTCTGCAACATGTTGGACAATTAAAGGTTGATGCTATGGCTGAAATCATTGGAAGAGACACCAAAGCCAAAGTCATTACCCATAATGAAAAAGTTGATGGCACTCAACATTTCGAAGGTTATGTTTTCCTGCTTGTTGATTCACTTGAAGCTAGACGACAAATCTATCAAGGAGCTCTAAAACTAAATCCTCATATCCAAGCAATAATTGAAACCAGGATGGGCCCATTTGAAGGCAGAGTTTATATTTTCAAGCCAATCAATGTCAAACATGCTAGACAATGGGAAAGGTCTGTCACACCAACAGTCCCTGTCCTTGCTTCAGCCTGTGGTACTGTACCTACACTTGGTAGCACCGCTACTCTGATTGCAGGTATGGCAGTCAACCAATTCATGCGTTGGACAAAAAACTCACTTGAAGTTGAAAATGAAATGATTTTTGCCACAAATCCATGGACAATCTTGACATTTAATTGGGAATAGTTTATACTCATATATCAAACAATCAACTCCTTCAACCACCCCCAAACGCCCTTAACCAAGGGAGGGAGAAACACCATGCCTGACACTAATGATGAGTTGAAATTCACAATTGGACAAACTCTAAGAGAAATTGCTAGAACTAATGGTCTTATCCCTGAAAACTTCAAATTCTGTGTTAATGGACGCCGAGTAACTCTTGATTACAATGTCTTGGAAGGTGATGTTATTTCTGCTGAATCAATTGATGATTCAGTTATCACTGTCCGAGTCCAGAAAATTCCTGGCAAGGCTAACTACTTTGATCTTCCTCATGGTGCAACCGTAGAACAGGCACTTAATGTTGCCGGATATAGAAACCTCACATCAGAATTTGAAGTCAAACGAGGTACAGAATATGTTGCCCTCAATGCTGAAGTCTTTCATAGTGACACTATCGTACTAGCAAGACCAACTACTGGTAATTAAAAAAAACTGACTATTTAATACAATAGTCTTTTTTATTTTCTCATTAATTCAAAATTCATACTATAAATACTTTCTCTCCTTACATTTTTTAATTTATTCACCTTGCAAATCATTTTCCACCGTATTAAGCATTTACTTTAATATTAAATCCCACGAACATGATAAGCCTCGGGGCTTGCCTGCCGTAATCTTGATGAAGGCAGGTCTGGGGGCTTTCTTGTCGTCAACACCACCACTAAGAAAGCATCAAACATGAACATCTCAGGGGCTTGCCTGCCGTAATCTTGATGAAGGCAGGTCTGGAGCGGCAATGCGCGCTACCAACACGCTCATTTGTCACCCCTGAAATTAATTCAGGGCAGGCTCTGAATTTATTTCAGGGTATAATCAAGCTATCCCTTTATACTCTGAAATCCATCTTCGTTAAAACTTCGCTGGACAAGCAAGTTCAGAGTGACAAATTGAAATATATAAACAACAATAACAACTAACGCATCTTGCCCGTCTTCATCGTGAAGTCGAGACAGGCTATGCTTTCAGGCAGGGTGTCAAAAAAACTTGCTTTAGCAAAATGATAACTTACTTTAGTGAAACTTATCATCTTCTTTAATGTTAAATCCCACGAGCTGTCGCTAGTAATTTATGTTTATAACAAAAAAGTGCACTAAATTTAGTACACAATATTATTTAAACTCTATTCCTAATCGTCTCTACGAGAGTTCAGACGAAGTCTCGCCGTCCCCACACGACCGGACGGCAGTGCCGGCTGATCATTCGAAGGATTCAAAGCCGGTCCACTCACACCACCACCAAGGAGATTACTCTGTGCAGTTCTGGGTCGAATATCAGTCAAATCACTCTGCAAACTTCTCCAAGGAATGTCCATTGCAGTATAAAGCATAAACATGAGCATTCTTGTTTCCATTTGACTATTCGGAGGAAACTTGTCCCGATTACGAAGAAGCATAACAGCAGCAGCAAACTGCTTCAACTTCAATTCCATTCTCTCATGTTCCGAAGTCACATCGAGCAGACCCCTTTCAACCAACATCAACTTCAATTCATCATCAGTAGTCGCTCCAACCATCAGAGGCAATTCCTTATTCTTCAACAAATTCTTCACATCCACAGATTCAGCCATCAATTCACGAGGAACTGGAAGAATCGGACCAGCAAACATCTTATTGAAATTCTGATGAGCCACATCAACCGCATCACGCACCATACCAGCGTCAACAGGTGAAGCAAAACTTACAAGAGAAGCAGTCGCGACAGAATTAGGATTAACCACCTTCTGCATACCAACTTCAATCGCATCATAAAATCTCTGCTGTCTGAAAACATCCGACGACTCAAACCACTTCTGAATCTGAACTGCAACATTATGCAAGGTTCTCCACAAAAACTTGTCAACTCGCTCATAGAAAACAGCTTTACGCGCATCATCAACAAAACTTCCATCCTTCGTGATTGCATCCAGAATGTGTCGGTACTGACGCCTTCTAATCTGTCGTTCCAGTGCGTAAAATGCAGGCTTCGACGGGGAGTCAATTTTCATCTGATGATCAAGCATCATCTTGTGCAAGACTGTTGGAATGCTAAAAAATCCCGTTCTATTAGCAAGTGCAACACTGACTGCATAAACAACATCATTTGGCTCAATCAGATCGCGAAGTTCAGTGTCACGCTTCAAAACGCCAACAACAGTGTCATCATCAAAAGCAACATCTCCCAGCATATCTTCGACCTGAACATCTTCAACTACTTCAGCTTCTTTTTCATCAGCGCCATAAAGCATACCCAGATTCTTACGAAGCACAGCCTTGGGAACAACCTTTGTATCAACCAATGCACCACACAAATCACCAAACGGAGCTGACTCTTGAGTCAAGTAATTTACAGCATCATCTTGGTAAATCTGGTCGAGGAAAAGCGGGTACAGACCATTAGCCAAAGTCTGAACATTCAGATGACATACTTCAGCAAATCTATTCAAACGACTAAGCATACTTTGGTGAAGTCTCTTTAGATCGACAGAGACAACTTCGGTCATGACACACCTCCACACACCCTCCGCTGTCACCCCAGCGGGCAAGGTTCGCAGGTCCGCCTTGGCCTGCAAGTCTATTTTATTTAATTGTAATGACCTTCGCAGAAACCATAATTTACCAAAACTTTTCAACTTTGTCAAACAAATCACATGTTAAACAATTTTCTTCTATTTTAGTCAAAAAGCAAGTTAAACAACTCATCCATCTTTAGCTTACCATCATACACTAAACCCTGTCGAGAACCTGTTTGTGTAAAACTCTTTATATTTTGTTTAAATTGAAAATTTAGGCTAATTTTCCACTCTTTTACCCCAGCCTGCTTCTGAATAAGTAGTTTATAATCCTTGTCCCGACTTGCTTCATAAACCGCTTTTGGTAGTTTATATTTAATTACAATAGTTTTACTCTGTTTTGGTTCAACTTCAAAGAAAAAACCATAGGCTGATTTATTAAATTCCTTATAAAAATCAACTTCTTCATTTTTAACTACATCATTGCCTATTTTCAACTCTACAAGTTCACTGCCTTCTGGCACATATACTCGTGTATAACTACGATACCTTGTTGTGCGATAATCAAAAAAACCATTATTAATATAAGTCAATTTCAATTCACTTGTATAGCCATTACCACTTTCCGATAATTTATAACTCATTTCTCTGTTCATCACTCTGTCAGTTTTTAGAGCTGCCAAATTTGCATCTACCACCATCAGATAGTCATCAGGAGTATATTCAATTTTTCCCGCCCATTTTTTTTCTTCAAAATATTTTTGCAAAGTTGTATCCTTGACATAAATCTGTATAAACTTTTCCTTCATATTTCTGGTAACAACATCAAACAGTTCTTCAAATCTATTTAACGGCAAATTAAACAATCTATTCTCGAGCTCTTTTGACAATTTGCCAATAATATCTTTTCTGTCACCTTCAGCATCTCCACCTTTTTCAAAATATGCTACTTCCACTTGATACTGCAATTCATCTGTAAAATTTTCTTTGGAAAAAGTAACTCCGTCAATGGTTATATTACCAACTAAAGCAATTAGATCTTCTACTAGATTCGGATTGATTGCAATCACGCCATCAATATTTGCTTCAGGACCTCCCTCAAGATGATAAAACTGTTCAATCTTCTCGGCAGAAGTAGGAAAATCAGACCACCAATTTGCGTCTCGCATAAACCATTCTGACATACCAAGATATTTTTTTATTGGTTCAGGTGGAACAGCTAAATTTTTATCTTTTATCTTTACATCCAGATTGTAAATATTATCAGTAGTAAAACTTTTCAAATCACCATTTTTTACTTTCATGATTCCATAAGTACCGATAAATCCTCCACTTGGACGAAGTTCATCATTATTTTGCAAAATAAATAAATATTTTTTCTCTTGGTCAAGCCCAACAAGGCTTGGCATAACATCTGAAACAGTCGTAAAGGCTTCAAAACCTTTTAACATTGACGGCACAATACTTACCACCGCATCTTCAACCGGATCCCAAAAACCATATTTACCCTTACCAATAAAATTCGTATAGGCACTATCAATCTGATCAATTTCTACTTGTGAATGTTTTATCAGATCACCTATTTCCACTAACTTCTTCAAAATTTGGCTTCTTTCAGCTTCACTAATTTCTGAAAAACTTTTATTACTGGTCTGCCAATCAGCCAAGACATTTTCACTTATAGAAAAAATTTCATTGGCTATCTTTGTGGCGTTTGAACCAATAACAATCAGATCTTCAGCCAAATCAACTTCTTTTTTAACAATCGGCAAATTGAAAACTGCTTTTTGTTTTAATATTTGTAATTCTTGTTCAGCCGAAAACAAATTATTATTGGCGACTTCCAATCTTTCTTTGGCCGTCTTATAATCCTTTTGCTCCAAATACTGGGCAAATGCCTGCAGATTGTCTCTCGCATCCAAAACTTCAGCTGTAACTAACTGTATTGAATTCAAATACGGCAATGTTGACAAACCAAGCAATATTACTACAAGTAAAACCCCAGCCAAAATTAATCCAATAATCTGTGGCAAGAAATGCAATGGCAACAAAAAAAATCTGCTCCAATGAGGTTTTTCTTGATCCTCTAGTTGCTTTTTTTCAATAAAATTTTGTTTATTAAAACCCTCCATGTATTTCAAATTTTAATTTTCAAATACTAAATAAACTTTTTCTATGCTTCAAGCTATATTTAAGCCAACTGTGTATATGTTGCCGTGTCAACTTATTACTAAAAATTTGAAAAATTCCTCCTTGGCTCATCTTCATATGCATATGAATAGCTGTTATTTCTCCATGATATATCACTTTAAAATCTTTGTTCCTTATTCGTCTACACAAATCAGTGTCTTCAAAATACATAAAAAATCTTTCATCAAACCCTCCAACTTGTTGCCAAATTCTTTTTGGGACAAGAAAACATGATCCTTGGCACCAATCAACCTCCTGAATTTTTTCATGATCAACATCCTTCATCAAGAAATAATCCAATTCTTTTTGTATTGATTTAATTTTACCCAAAACAGTTCGGCGATAAAGTGGCGTTAGAAATTTATACCAACGATAACAAGTATATTGCAAGCTTCCATCAGGATTTAGTAGCCTCGGCGCCAAAAACCCAATTTCGGGCTTGTCCTTAATGTAATCATACATTCGTTGAATGGTCTCCTCTGCGACATAAATATCTGGATTTAAAATGATTACATATTCTCCTTCAGATGCTTTTATTCCCAGATTATTACCCGGACCCATGCCTAAATTTTTGGTGGCAAGAATAAATTTTATGCCCTTGAACTCTTCAGCCATCATCTGAACTATACCATCATTCGAATCATTATCAACAACAATAATTTCATAAGGAACTTCTATTTTCGATGCTCTGATTTGCCGAATACAATTCCCAACCAACCGTTTGGATTTATAATTTAGAATCACAATCGAAATTTTCATAAAATTATTGTTTATACTCGTAAAACCATTTTTCAATTTCCGCATTTTGAATTTTTTGTTTTTCTTTTCTAGTTTTTCTTTTTGCAATAAATTTATGTCGATTTTGCCACACCTCTGGCAAAGCTTTCAAATTTCTTGACTCAAAAAATAAAATATATATAAATTTTGAAATTTCATAAGCAATTACCGGAAATAAATAATTCAAAGTTCGCTCTGGTAAATTTTTTATCAAAAAATACAAATGATTCCTATAAGATAAATAATTTGAAAAGCTGGATCGTTTTTTTCTATTAATTTTTATTTTATGAAAAGTTGAGCTATCACTTGCCGCCAATGATCTCTCGTGATACGCCAAAGCTGTTGGTACTTTGTATATTTTCCAACCTAAATATCTCAAACGATATGATAAATCCACATCTTCTTTATAGTTAAAAAAATCCTCATCAAAAAACTGATTATTTTCCATCACACTTTCCAGAGCTTGCCTACGAATCAATGGCAAAGCCCCTGAAACACCAAAAACTTCTGTTATTGCATCATATTGGCCTTCATCCTGTTCACCTGCTCCAAGTTCTTCAACTTTGTGTTTTTTGTAAATATTTATTCCCACAGAATCAATATAATTTGTTTTTTCACCTTCATGCAATTTTCTAAGTTTTCCAGTCACTGCCCCAACTTCTGGCATTTTTTCCATAAAACTAACTAAATTCTTCAAATAGTCTGGTTCCAAAATCATATCTTGATTCAACAACAGCACATACTTACTTCGACTCCAATGAATAGCCTGATTATGTGCCTTAGCAAATCCCAAGTTTTCTTTGTGTTTAACAATTTTGAGTTGAGGATACTTATCCGTAATATAACTTAGAGTTTCATCAGTTGACCCATTATCAATTATCATTAAAGAAAAATCAGTATAAGTTTGATTAAACACAGAATCAAGGCAATTAATAATATATTTTGCCCCATTCCATGTCACAAGATTTATAGAAACTGTATTCATAGTAATATAATTTACTTGTTTACCCGATCTCAATCTCCAATCACGATCTTCAATCTTAATTTCTGTTCTCTGTTCTCGTTTATCAACTTCTCTTTTTTGGAGTCACCCAGAATCCCAAATGATATTTTTTACCAAGTGCCAATCTTGTTTGAGCATCAAGCGCGGGAAAAGCCCCAAACAATACCAAGGTAAATGGCAACAATATCCATTGAAAAATCATCACCAGCCATCTTGATTTTGGATGAGATTCAGGTTTTGGCGGTAAAACTAATAAACTGAAAATAGCTGAAACAAATATACCTGTCATTGCCAGTCCCATAAGCCATTCAAGCACAAACGGAGTATTTTGCACCATCACCGAGCTTGATTCGTGGCCCAAACTTGCAACCCACAGAGGTAATCTACCTAAAATAAATATAAATAATGGTGCAGTTGCCCAGAAAAACATCCCTTCAGTCGCATTCCACAAAAGTTTGAACTTCACCCATTTTGAAATTTTTGGATGTTCAAGAAATTTCTGTTTCATATATGGATAATGCTCAACTCCCCAAGCCCAGCGTCTTTGCTGTTTGTACAAATTCTTAGCACTTTGCCACATTGTATCAGCCTCAACATTGTCCATTGAAACTGGTACATACATTGGCACCACTTCAAAATCTCCATCATAATGAAAAAATCCCTGTAAAAAAATCCTTGAATCATCAGTAACAATATCTTTTTGCCAAAAACCTACATCAACCAAAGCTTTATACGGCATTGAATGCGATGAAAAAGTCTGCATTCTTTCTGGTCTAACCAATTCAGCCATTAACCAAAATACTGTACCAAAAGCGGTTACACGCGTAATAGCTGGTGATTCCCAGATGTTATTATTGTAAACTACTGCCGGTTGATAAGCTTTCCGTAAAGGATTTTCTGTTGTTAAATATTTATAAGTTAAATTAGAAAAATATGATGGATGGGCTTGAGTATCAGAATCAAAATACGAACAAATTACATCCTCATATGCAATTCCTAATTTATCTATTACCGCTTTACTTTCCATTCCTCCATAATGTGCATTTGCACCTTTTCCTTTCATTTCTCCAGGTAAGCCATCTGGATGAACAGTTCTGAAAAATTTAAAAAATTTACTTGAATATTTTTTTTCAAGTTTTCGCCAATTCTCCAAAAATTGATCTTGGAATCTTTCTTCACCAGCCAAATGTACAATAAAATGATCCAACGGAAAATCATTACGGGTTAAACTGTTTAAAGTTGTATCCAAAACTTCAAATGGTTCCCCCGCTGTTGGCAAAATAACATAATGATAAATGCGTTTCCAGTCTTTATTTTCTTGTTTCAATTTATCCATCCAATTTATTTTTATTTCCCGCCTAAAATTTTTCCATGAAAAATAAAGCAAAATTGAAAAATATGCAATTCGAATAAGCCAAAATAAATCAAAAACAATTACAAAGTATATTACCCAAAGTGGTTTTACAAAACTCAAAACAATTGAACCAATCAAAGCAGTCCATGCCAATGAGGCTGGAAAAATTTCATTAATTCTTTTTCTAGTTTGTTTTTTCACATTGTATGTTTAATTTGAATATTATGATATTTTAGTTGAAATAAGCTGTTTTGTCAATCATCACAAATCTATCAAAGTGACTATTACCCCGATTAAAAATAGCAACACCAAACCACTTCCAACCAAATAAAATTTAGGCAAGTTAAAGGCAGGTTTCTGGTCACCCTTGTTTTTTGCTCCCCAAAAAGCAAATACCACTAAAACTCCAACAACACCAAAAGTCAAACTACCTGCCAAACTTATCACTTCAATAAAATTATGGCTTATAAACAAAAATATCAACAATGGAACAACTATTACCAATATCCAAGCTAACCAAGCAGGGAGTTTGTAATCATACTGATAAAGTTGCTTCAACCCTATTCCTACAGTTAGGAAACTACTACCCATCACTAATACCGCAAATAAATTACCCATTATTACCACTTTATTTCCAAGTGCATTTCCCAGACCAACCGTTGCAACTTCTGTTGTTGACATACCTGTCACACCAACTACGAATAAAGCGAATAAAATATAGACTATAATCGGTAAGACGCTCCCAATTATTATTGCTGGTTTAATCATCTTTTTATCACCAGCTAAAATTTCTTTAACTGAAAAAATTGCACCTGTACCACCAAAAGCAAATAGCAAAACTCCATAAGCCACAATTGCCTGTGATAAATCTACTGTTTGGAAATTAGCTATTTGTAATTGTGGCAGACTAAAAGCGCCTATAAACACCACAACAATTACTACCAACAACACCATCCAAAATTCTAGGGCCTTTATTAACTTTAATCCAATAAACAATATCAAAGCGCTAAATATAAAAAAAATCCAAGAAAAAACAATACTATTTTCAGCTTGACCAAATAAAGCCGCCAAAACCTGTCCTTCACCGATTAGATAGGCCGTCAAACCGCCATATGCGCCTATAATCATGCCAAATGAAGCTATATGTTCCCAATTTACACCTATGTACTTTTTCACCAGACCACCAATCTGATGCCGAAATCTGGTACGAAGCATTATTTCAGCAATCATTAGATTTATAAGCAGTGACGATATACCCAAAACTACTATTACAATCAAACCTGGCCAAAATCCAAGCCTAGCAACTACATACGGAATACCCAAAATGCCGGCGCCAATTATTGTGCCGACCAAAGTTGCTACTGCTTGCCACAAATTTTTATATTTACTCAACATCTTTTATTTCAACCAAGTTAACTTTACCGCCTTTACCAACTGGTTCACCAGATATTATAATTACACTATCGCCTTTTTCAATCCTTTTATTTTTTTTCAAAAAACCAAAGGATCGATCAATCAATTCCTCCAAAGATTTACATGATGGTATGAGAAATGGGAAAATCCCCCAAGATAAAATCAATTGTCTCATTACCCGATCGTCATCACAGGCAACCATGATTGGCAATTGTGGTCTATATCTACTAATAATTCTCCCGGCATAACCAGTTATTGAAGCAACCAAAATTAATTTTGCTTTGACTGAAGACGCCAAAATATTTGAAATCCTACCAACAGCTTCATCAGCTGGTTCAATCTTGTCAACATAACTTTTTACCACCAAATCATCATAAGCTGAAGCCTCGGTCTTTTCAATAATCTTTGTCATATAAGACACCACTTCTTCTGGATATTTTCCCGTTGCTGTTTCTCCTGATAACATCAATGCGTCAGCATGATCAATCACTGCGTTTGCCACATCACTCACCTCTGCTCTTGTCGGTCGTGGATTATTTATCATTGAATCAAGCATCTGGGTAGCGACTATTACAGGTTTTGCCTTCTGTAAACATTGATCAATAATCATTTTTTGCATCAACGGCACATCTTCTGCTGGTAATTCAATACCAAGATCACCTCGCGCAACCATTACTCCATCAGTTGCTTCCAGTATTTCTTCCAGATTATCTATTGCTTCTTTTCTTTCAATTTTCACTATAATTTTTGTCGGATTAGTTGGTTTTATTTTTTGTCTTTGTTCAGCCTCCTTGATTAAAAAACGCAAATCATAAACATCTTTAGCACTTCTGACAAAAGAAATAGCCATGAAATCAACTCCTTGTTCAATACCAAAAACCAAATCATCCTTGTCCTTGTCTGACAATGATGGAATTGTAACAGTTGTATCAGGCAAATTCATACCCTTATGAGTCTCGATAAACCCACCTATTTCAACTTCAGCCTGAATATCATTTCCGATTATTTTCTTGGTTACCAACCGTATCAAACCGTCAACCAATAGTATTCTTTGCCCCACCTCAATATCCTTATGCAGATTCTCATAGGTTACTGGGATTTTTTTTGAACTTTTCTCAATGTTTGAGGTGGTAAACACCACCAGCTCACCTTTTTTCAATTCTCTTGGTTTTTTTCCCATGTCTCCGATTCTAATTCTTGGTCCCTGTAAATCCTGCAAAATCGCAACCGTCAACTTTTCATCTTTTGCCACTGCTCTAATATTATCAATCAATTCTTTATGCTCTTCATGAGTTCCATGAGAAAAATTCAGACGACAAACATTCATCCCATTTTTCATCAATTTTTTTAATATTTTTTTTTCTTTTGAAGCCGGACCAATTGTACAAACAATTTTTGTTCTTGCCATGTTTTTTATTTTATTTTTTATTTTCATCCTCACACATTTTTCACACACCAATAACACGCGCGAATATCAAAATGAAGCGAGAAGATAACGACTTTAATCAATTTATAAATCAATCTTGCTTGTATATTTCCCCAAAATCGGCATTTCCCAACTCTCACCGTTCATTGCTTTTATAATCCCAGTAACAGTCATGATTAAAAAATAAACCAGAGCAATAACCCAAATAATCTGCCCCAAAACTGGAATAATATTTACAAAAGAAACAATAACCTCCGCAATAAAAAGCACCAAGGCCTGTTTTCCATGAAACTGCGCAAATTTACTTTTCTTAGCCAAGAGCAATGGCACTAGGCACAAGATGCCCAGATATCCTATTGCCGCAATAGCCTTATTTTCTTCAATGTCGTTTTTTTCAAAAGTTTGATTCATATTATTATTAAATTATAAAATTAAAAAAGTAACACACTTTTCTTTCATCACTTGTATTATAGCACGATTTTGATTTTTTTATTCTAGGCTGACAGCTTCAAAGTGTATAAATTTTGGAGTTAATTTATCTATTTCTACCACCACCAAATCAAACCGTGGGCATAAATTAATCTCTTTATCCATCATATATTTTTCAATCGCTTGTTTTAACTTTAACCTTTTAGAAAATGACACTGCATCTTCCCCAAAACCAAATTTTATTGACCGTCGTGTCTTGACTTCAACAAAAACTATTTGATCTTGAAATTTAAATATCAAATCAATTTCTCCTTCACGGCAGTAATAATTTGTTTCCACGAGCTCAAATCCTTTTTTAATTAAAAAACGAGCAGCCAACTGCTCACCCCATTGTCCCAATTTTTTATTATAGCCCTTCATCTTAAAATAAAATATTTCCAAGTGTCGCCGCAATAAAACGATCCTGCAGATTGGTTATTACAATAATACCAATAAAAATCAAAATAATACCTAAAAGTTTATAAAAAGTTCTACTACCTCCCATAAACCATCTTTCAGCAAAAGCAACATAGCCAATCATGTTCATTGGCCATTGAGTCTTCCAACTAAAGAAAAATCCGACGACAACCATTATTATTCCAATTAATATTCGTCCTAACATATAAAAACATTATAGCAAAAATAATCCAATCCAAAAAATAAATATATTAACTTTATTTCCCCACTATTTCACTATTTCACTATTTCCAACATTATTTCATTATTCCCATCTACAAAAAAACACCTAAAATAAGTGCTTTTCATAAGCTAACTCAAATCTGCTGGCTTGCCAGCCGTAGCTCTGCTCTGCTGGCTTGCCAGCCGTAGCTCTGCGAAGCAAGCGCGTAGGCTGGTGCCCAGAGCGGGACTTGAACCCGCACGCCCCAAAGGAGCCTAGGCCCTCAACCTAGTGTGTATACCGATTCCACCACCTGGGCTTGATTTCAAAACCAACAATATTACAACATTTCACTATTACATTATTACAATATTACACTATCACAACACCCTACCATGAACAATTATTTTATTCAACCTCTATCGCCTGTGTTGGACAAGCTGACTTTGCCTCCTCAATCTGATTTTGATGAGCATTGTAGTCAACTCCTTCCTTCACATGAGCTTTATTATCAGCCTGCATCTCAAACACCTCTCCATCAATTGCTGGACAAGTACCACAACCAATACATTTTTCTTGATCAATTTTTGGTTTCATATTTTATCAGACATAAGAAATTACAAACTTCTAGTTGGCAATAAATTATTCGTGCCAAGCCAACTAGATTCATATCTTATACTTTTTATATCAATATTATTTACAAATCCTTACTCAAAATTATTTTTTATTTAAATTCTAGTTTTACCAATTATCACATTTATCTTTTTCTCTGACATCTTCACCGTCACAGGTGTTTTAATCACTTTGTAATCATCAACCATCAGTGGTAGGTACTCAAAACTTTTTATCTCAAACATTTTCCCTTGAATAATACTATCAACCTTCTGTTCATTTGATTTTACAAAGTACTTTTTCAACCCTTTTACTTCTAATTTGCTACGAATAACCAAGTCCAATTGACCATCCATGGGATTGACCTTATTTATAAACTTAGTTTTTAATCCCTTCACCGAATACGGGCAATTTATTACTGCCACTTCAGAACAAACAGCTTTAGGAATCACTTTATAGCCCTGATGACTGATAGATATTCGATCAATACTCTTCGTAATCTTTATATTAGAAAAAAAGTACATATTATTTACTGAACCAAGATCAAATTTTACAATTCTTCGAGCCGCAATCACTTCACAAGCCATCTCTGCTTCAGGAATTCCCATATTTCCGGCAATCAGATTGTCAGGACCAATCGGAATTATTCCCAGAGTTGCTCCAGCTCGCGCTACAACATCAACAGCCTTGAGAAAAGTTTTATCATTACCAACAACAATAATAGTTTTTATCCCTTTATTTATTTCACTGTCAATTGATGAATCAATATTTTTAAGCAAAGACATTCTTTCATGTTTACCTTGAATATCCAAATCCAAAAGTTGGGTTTTGATCCTATCCAAAACCTTTTCATATTTCTTATCATTCAAGAAACTATCGTAAAGATAGTAATACATAAAATAATTTCCTATTCTGCCTCATCAGCTTCAATAGTTTGCTCATCAGCTTCTTGAGAAAAAGCTTTTTCTACAACTTGTGGTCCCACATCCATACTACAACCACCATTGAACCTTGCTCCAGACTGAATTGATAAAACTTTAGCCTTTATATTACCTTCTATAACCGCTGTTTCGGTTAAATCCAACTTCCCATCAACTTCAATGTTACCAATAACCTCTCCTGCGACAAAAGCTTCTGCTGCCTTTACATCTGCTTTTACTTTTGCCTTTTCACCAATACGCAGAGCCCTATCAGTCTTCAATGTACCTACGACTTCCCCTTCAACCACAATATCACCATTACTGACTAAATCCCCCTCAATTTTGATTGTACTACCGATGATTGTGTCTTCGGCTTGGTTGTTTTCATCTCTCATATAATTGTTTTCATTATCTTTTCCAAACATATCATTTAATTTCTCCCTCCAATTTATTAAAATTACATTTCTTTTATAGCTTCTATATTAAGCAATTCTAAACCCTTTAGCAAGACCTGACTAACTTTCTTTAATAACATTAATCTTGCTTGTTTAACATCGTTTTCAGCTTTCAATACTTGATGTTTATGATAAAACCCATTAAATTTCTGGGCTAACTCAATTAAATAGGTACACAAATATGAACCTTGATATTTTTCAGCCGATACCACAATACTTTCCTCAAACAAACTTAGATGCTTTATCAAACTTTGTTCTTCAACTTCCTTCAAAACTGTAAAATCAATATTTTCTTTGTTTTTTTCTTTTTTCAAAATTGAATTTATGCGCGCAACTGTATAAAGTAAATAAGGACCAGTCGAACCCTCAATGGACATAGCCTTTTCCATATCAAAAACAATTACAGTATTATTCTCGTATTTCAGCATCCAGAATTTCAAGGCAGCTAAAGCAATTTTTTCTGCCGTTGAATCAATTTTCTTAACCGACCAATCAGAGTGTCTCTGCGCAGTCTCATTTATCAGCCTCTTCTTCATTTCTCCAAACAATGACATAAAAGTTATTACATTCCCTTTTCTTGAGGCCATAGCTCCATCAGGCAATGTTACAAAATCATATGCAACATGAATTTTTTCTTTATCTTCATATCCCAATAGATCCAACAATTTAAAAATTTGTTTCATGTACAAACTTTGCCTATTATCAACCAGATAAATCGATTTATCAATTCCAAATTCATCAAATTTCTTTTTCCCGAGTGGTAAATCTTTTGTCCCGTAGAGAACATTCCCATCAGATTTAATCAAAACCAATACATCCAGACCAAATTTTTTCAACTCTGCGATTATTGCCCCTTCACTCTCTTTTATTTCAGGGATTGTTTTATTTTTTACAATTTCATTAATCAATTTCTTGCCTTCAATTTCCTCTTCACTCTCAAAAAACCATTGATCAAATTTTACACCAAGTAAATCATATACAACCTGAAACCCATCCATACTCCACTCTTTTGTTTGTTGCCATAGCTTAACCATATCACTATCCTGATTCTCCAATTTTCTCTGAATTTCAGAAACTTCCTGACTCAACTCTGGATTTTCTTCTAATTTTTGGACCGCTTCAGCATACATTTGACCAAGAAACTCACCTTTACTTTTATTTTCAACAAGGTAATTTCCACTAGGAAACTTTTTTTGTAAAAACCACAAACATTTTGCCACATGCACTCCAGCATCACCAATATAGTTGGCTGCTATCACCTCATTACCTTGATATCGCAAAATATTAACCAGTGATGACCCAAGGCAAGCATTTCGTAAATGTCCCACATGAAATTCCTTATGTGTATTTGGTTGTGAATACTCAACCATAACTTTACTCGCTATTCTCACTTTACTCGCTGTACTCGCTGTACTCGCTGTACTCACTTTTCCCGCTTTCAACACACTTTCATTCCATTTCCCGAGTTTTAACTGAAAATTCAAGTATGGCCCAGTAGCCTCAACCCTTTCCCAAAGATTACCTTTAATTTGAGTCAATTTTTTACTTAATTCACTGGCAAACTGTGCAGGATTTTGTTTTTTTTCTTTTGCTAGCTGAAAAACTGGCAAAGCAAATTGCCCCAATTCAATTTTTGGTGGATTAGCCAAAATATTTTCTTCAAACTCCGTATTCAAAATTTTATTTATCTCTTCAACCAATTGTTTTTTTATACCTTTCATATATTTATTATTAAAGTCACAATTCATCACTAATTCTCAATCTTCATCATTACTTCCTATATCTCAACCGATCCAGCTTCTCAATAATATTTTCTTCTTTTTGTAAAATCTGATGTTGTTGTTGCAGAATTTTATCTTCAATCTTTTGAGTTTCTCTGATTTTATCAAGGAAAACATCTCCTTCCTTATCAAAATCTTGTTTTACGCTACGAAAATACGGACGCATAAAAAGCGAACTAATCAAGATTAATACTTGCACCACAAAAATTATAAATAATATCACTACCAAACTAAATGTCACGAGAGAAATCATTCTTCCTACCAAAGTAATTGCTGACAAATCATCATTACCAAATTTAAAAATATTTTCCACAATACGGAATGAATCATTTAGATCGCTGACTTCTGGGTTAATTTGATTTTCAACAATAAACAACAAAAAATTTGCTGATATTAATATAATAACAAAAAACAATCCCAAAAAACCCAATATCAACCATGATTTTCTTCTTTTTAATTTAGCCTCCATATTTTTTCCTATTGGCACTCTGAACCTACAACAAAGGTTTCAGGGGATTTATAAACTATTTTATTTTTACAAAATGCCTCTTACCCTTTTGGACAACATCACCGCTTTTAACTTCAAACTCAACCGAATTTATAATTTCATCATTTATTTTAACTGCTTTTTGCTCTACCATTCTCTTTGCTTCAGATTTTGAAATTACAAGGCCTGTCTCAATCAAAACATCTACAATATTAAAATTTGAAACTGTTTTTTCCTCAATTTCATCTGGCCGTTCCTTCTTCTGAAACATTTGGACAAAATTTTCTTCAGCCTTATCAGCCCTATCTTCATCAAAATAAAACTCAACAATTTCCTTGGCTAACTCAACTTTCAAATCTCTTGGATTTTCACCTTGTTTCAATCTTTCTTCAAATAATTTTAATTTAACCGATTCAACCATTGTACAAAGTTCAAACCCCGGAATAATCATGCCATCTGTCCAGCTCATTACCTTGCCAAACATATCATCAGGACTATCAGCCAAAGTAATCATGTTTCCTTCAGATTTTCCCATTTTTATTCCTGATGGATCTGTCAATAATTTATTAGTCAAAACAAATTTTTCCTTCATTCCAAGCGATTTCATCAAATCCCGACCAGCAAGCATATTAAAAGTCTGATCATTACCACCGACTTCACCATCAACATCCATTGCAACTGAATCATAACCTTGCATCAGCGGATACAAAAATTCATGTAAACTAATCGGTTTACCCTCTTTCATTCTTTTCTGGTACATATCCCTCTCAAGAAACTGCTGGACCGTAAAATTTGAAGCCAAATCAATCACCTGCCGAAAATCAAGTTTATCTAACCATTTATGATTAAACTTTATTTCAACTTTATTCTTACCAGTGAAATCAAGTATTTTTTCAGCTTGTTTTTTATAATTTTTAGCATTTATCAATACTTGTTCTCGAGTCAAAGGCTTTCTAGTTGCAGATTTGTCAGTCGGGTCACCAATCATTGCAGTAAAACTACCAATTAAAATTATAACCTGATGCCCAAGCTGTTGAAACTCGCGAAGCTTCATAAAATTTATCGCGTGTCCCAAATGCAAATCAGTTCCGGTCGGGTCAATACCTAAATATAGAGTTAATCTTTGCCCAGACTTTAATCTTTTCTCTAAAAATTCTCTGCTCGGATAAATATTCTGCACGCCTCGAGTTAATAACTTTTCTATTTTCTGGGAATCTGTATCAATTTTCATATAATTTATTTTTATTCTAATTCTTCTAATTGATTTTGTAATTTTTCTATCTTTTCTTTTGCTTCATTAAATTTCCTTTGTTCTTCAGCCACCACCAGTTCAGGAGCATTTTTCATAAATTCTTCATTTCCCAATTTTTTCTCCAAACCTAATACATATTTTTTACTGTTATCAATCTCACTCTTCAGTCGTTCAATTTCCTTATCAATATCAAGCAATTCAGCCAAAGGCAAATAAATTTCCACATCTGAAACAATCGCGGTCGCAGATTTCTCTGGTTTTTCAATTACCAGTTCAATTTTTTCTAAACGGGCTAAGCTCATGATTATGCCAAATTGACTTTGCAATCTCTCTCCAGCTTTTATTTGAATCTTTATTTTTTTCGCCGGATCAATTTTGTATTCAGAACGCATATTTCTTATTTTCCCAATCACAACCTGCAGTTGTTCAAACTCTTTCACTCCCTCTTTATCAATCATTTTCTTATCAAATTGTGGAAATTTACTTACCATCAACTCTTGTTCTGAACCTAAATTTTGCCAAATTGCTTCAGTCACAAAAGGCATGAACGGATGCCACATTTTGAGCAAATTTTTCAATATATGAATCAAAACCACATCTTTGTCATTTTCAACCTTAGCAATTTCCAAATACCAATCAGCCAAATCATTCCAAGTAAATTCTTTTAATAAATCTCCCGCACCTGAAAAATTATACTCATCAAGCATTTTTGTTACATCCTGAATCAAAGTATTAAATTTTGACAATATCCATCTATCACTCAAACTAACATTTTTATTCAATTCAAATTTTGAGTCTCTTTTTTCAGGATTCAATGTCATCAAAATATACCTAGAAATATTCCAAAGTTTATTAACAAAATTTCTATATCCTTCAATTTTTTCATCATAAAGTCTAATATCATTACCAGCCGTATTACCAATAAGCAAACTCAATCTTACCGCATCAAATCCATACTTATCTCCAGCCTGAAGCGGATCAATTGCTGTTTCAGGTTTTGATTTTGACATTTTATCTCCATTTTTATCTCGAACCAATCCGTGCAAATACACATTTTCAAATGGAACCTCTCCCTTTACATAGGTTGTCATCAAAATCATTCTAGCCACCCAGAAAAATAAAATATCATAACCAGTCTCCATCACAGTTGTTGGATGAAATCTTTTCATGTCTTTACCCTCAAATTTTTTCCCATTCCAATCTTCGGGCAACAAAGTTGAAAAAGTCCAAAGACCTGAACTGAACCAAGTATCTAGAGTATCTGAATCCTGATAAATATTTTCCAATCCATTCGGAGACTCTACATTGGTTAATTTTATTTTTATATTTTCACCTGTTTCAGGATAACCAAGTTTAAAAATTTCTTCATCAGTTAAATTTTTGTGCATCCCTTGAGCCATTCTAAGCACATCTCCATGGCTAACAACCAACACCTTTTTCCCTGAATATTTTTTCAATATATCTGTTAAACAACTGAAAACTCGCTTTTTTTGGTGCAGAAAAGATTCAATTCCCTTTGGGCTATCATTTCTCCAAGCTTCAAAATCAGCTTCGCGAAAATGGACAAAATCTCCTACCGACTTGCCTTCAAACTCACCAACACCCACTTCCCTCAATCTTTCATCAAATATTACTTTTAATTTTAATTCTTTATTTAATATTCCAACTGTTTCTTTTGTCCGACTAAAATCAGAAGCATAAATAATATCAAACTTTTCATTTTTTAATTTTTCAGCCATTATTTTAATTTGCTTCTTACCTGTTCCAGTCAAACCATTTTCCAGATTATCAATATCTGAACTCAAAACTCCTTTTTCATTTGTCTTAGCTTCTCCATGTCTCTGCAAAACAATTTCAGTCGGCTTGGCATCAGAAATAATCGGCTGTTTTAAATCCTTGTCATACCAAACAGGAATTTGGTGTCCAAACCAAATCTGACGGGAAATACACCAATTATGTAAATTTTCCATCCAATGAAAATAAACCTTTTCAAATCTTTCTGGAATTATATTAATTTCTTTGTCTTTTACTACCTTGATTGCCACTTGTTTCAAGCTTGCTCCATTACTGAAATATTTATTACCTTTTTTTGTGATTTTTTTATTGACATCAATAAACCATTGATCAGAAATTAATGGCTCAATCACTGTTTTACATCTATAACAGACAGATATTTTATTATCATAATCATCATCAATCTTCTCAATCAACCCCATAGCCTTCATATCCTTTACTATTGATTCTCTCGCTTCCAAACTTGTCATCCCAACATATTTCCCACAATTAGCCATCATCCGACCATCTTCATCAATAATTTGCTTGATAGGTAATTCATTTCGCTCGGCAATCTCATAATCAACCAAACTATGCGCTGGAGTCACTTTTACCGCTCCTGTTCCGAATTCTGGGTCTACAGCCTCATCTGCAACTACAGTTATCTCAAACTCACCCAAAACACCTGGGATCATATACTTTTTACCAATCATCGATTTATACCTTTTATCCTTTGGATTTACCGCTACGGCTGTATCACCAAGTTTTGTTTCTGGTCTAGTTGTTGCCAAAACAAACGGACCATATTTAAGCCAATACAACTTACTTTTAGTTTCTTTATATTCTATTTCATCATCTGCCAGAGTCGTATGACACCGCGGACACCAATTTACAATCCTATTGCCCCTGATTACAAGACCATCATCATACATCATTTTGAAAACTTTTCGCACCGCCATACTACGAACATCATCTAGGGTATATGTTTCTCTACTCCAATCTACACTTGAACCCATTTTTCTAGTCTGATTGGTAATTGTTTTCTTGCTCTGACTTACAAAATCCTCAACTTTATTCAAAAAAGCTTCTCTACCTAAATCATGTCTGGTTTTTCCTTCGTCATTGAATATTTTCTTCTCCACAACATTCTGTGTTGCGATCGCCGCATGATCAAAGCCTGGCAACCAAAGAGTATCAAAACCCTGCATTCTTTTGTATCGAATCATCAAATCTTCAATCGCCAACATTGCCGCATGTCCTAAATGCAAAGAACCTGTCACATTTGGTGGTGGCAGTACAATTGAAAAAGCCTTACCTTTATTATTAATTGTATCAGGATTAAAAAATTTCTTTTCTTCCCAATTATTGTAAATTTTTTCCTCAAAATCTTTTGGGCAATAAGCTTTTGGCAATTCTTTCATAAATATAAATCAATTATTACGAACAAAAATTCGCAAAATTTATTTTCTAGATTTAATTGTATTTACTCTTAAATTCTAACATTATTTTATCCTAAATTCAACAAAAACTCTCAATAAATTAGCCAACATTGACTTTTATCCCCAAAAATTGCCAGAACACTAAAATTTCTATTGACACCACCTTGAAAATCCCTTATGATTTCTAATTACTAGCACAAAAACAACCAACCAAGTATAGTCTCCAATTTTTAATATCTAATCAATCAACCTTCATGTCACTAACCGAAACACAACAAATTTACGAAGCTCTAAAAAATAGCCAAAACGCACTAATCACTTTCTCACCCAATGCCAATGGTGATGCCGTCGCTTCTAGTTTGGCCTTATCTCTTTTATTAAAAAAAATGAACAAAAATCATGAGATAGTCAGTAATAATTTTTCAGCCTATGATTTATACCATTTTTTACCAAATATAACTTCTATAAAAAGTACTCTGACGGGTTTACGAAAATTTTTGTTAAAATTAAATTTACAATCAAATGAGTTAAACAAAATGAATCACTTTATTGAAGACTCATTTCTCCATATTGAACTCGAACCAAAATCTGGCATATTTTCAGAATCAGATCTTCATTTATCTCATTCAAAGTATAAATATGATTTGATTATTACCATCAGTACCCCTGATCTCGAATCCCTTGAACAAATATTTGAACACCATACTGATTTCTTCTACCAAACACCAATATTAAACATTGACCATTCTACTGACAATGAATATTTTGGTCACTACAATTATGTCAATGTAACCGCTTCATCAGCTTCAGAAATATTATATGATTTAATTAATAATATTGATAAAAATTTAGTTGATGAACCTATTGCTACCTGCCTTTTGACAGGAATGATCCTAAAAACTCAAAGTTTCCGAACCACCAAAGTTACTCCAAAAAGCTTAAACATTGCAGGAGATCTAATAGCTACCGGAGCAGATAGGGCAAATATCATTCGTAATCTCTACCAAACAAAATCTCTAAATACTCTAAAACTTTGGGGCAAACTGCTTCAAAAACTTGAACTTAATCAATCAAAACAAATTGCTATTTCTCATCTTACGCTTGATGATTTCAAACAAACAAAAAGCACTCCCGAACAAATCCCAGGAGTGATTGAAGAATTGATTACCAATATTCCTACTATCAAGTTAACAGTTATTTTTTATGAAACACAAAACTCTCTTTCAGTCCTTATAAAATCTGAAAATGATCTAAATCTCTTGGAAAAACTTTATTTATTCAACCCAAAAGGTAATAAAAACATGGTAAAAATCAAACTTGGACCAGCAGATAAAATCAAACTACTCGAGAAACTATACACTATAATAACCAAGTAAATACTACTTCACAAACCCATTTTTTTATGCTATTATAGCTTTAGTTTCCTAATTCAAGGTTACTTGAGACATAGAATAACTCAATCACACATTCACACTTTACTTGCATTTCTCGCTTTGTTCTTATCTCGCTTTTTCGGGCCTGTAGCTCAGTTGGTTAGAGCACCACTCTTATAAAGTGGGGGTCATGGGTTCAAGTCCCATCAGGCCTACCATGGGCAATTAGCTCAGTTGGTTAGAGCGCATCATTGACGTTGATGAGGTCAGAAGTTCGACTCTTCTATTGCCCACCACATACCGTCTTGTATGTGGTCCACATCGAAAAATGCATTTATATGTATTTTTTATTTTAAAATAAAAGCACCACCATATAGGTGGTGGGCAGGGGTAGTCTTTAGGTACGATCATGGTAAAAAATATTACCAATCAATTGAACCATGTCAATCAGATTTTGCCAATTCGCCCCACTAAAAAAGATTACTCTTTACATAGATAATTGGTCGATAAATCAACATTATCATTGTCCAACCATAAAATGGATAAGCTTAGCATATTAATTATATGAATTTTAACTTGAATTGTCAAATTAAATCCTTTATTTGTAGATTTGTGGTAAATTTGCAATTTGTGGACAATACTTTTTTCTTTAAAAACAAAAAAGAGTCTGCTTATTAACAAACTCTAACAACTTTTCTTCAAAACCGCCATTGTCACATTTGAATCAAGATAATAATCATGCAGATTGAAATAGTGAATTTGACCGATATTATCAACTGCTTTAATTCCAAATTTCTTCAAATCAAATGCTCTAAATGAAATATAATCATCAAATCCAACTCCAATCACTCTCATCAATGAATCTTCAGCAATCACATTCAACCAGAAAATTTTTCCAATATAGAAAACTTCATTCAAACTCACTTCAGCATCTCTTCGTCCATCCATGATTTGCTCCTTCCTCGAAGGCAAGCTTGATCTACCTCAAATTAACTTGCTCCCACCCACTATCCTTTTTTTCATACAACCGAATATAACTATCTGTCTTCTTTGTCCTCATACTCTGACGCAATAGCATCTGGGCTTGGTATAATTCAGGGAAAACTTCTTCCTTGATTTCTAGTCGCAGGAAAAGAGCAAAGCTCTGTCCGACACTAAAATGAGTCTTTTCCACAAAAATATCTCTTGTCATATCAAACATTTCTCTAGTTAATTCATCCATTTCTAGTCTTTCAGAAAATCCATCAAAGAACCCCACAATCAGTTGCTGAGCACGCTCTGCCAAATCAGGTTGAACCATAGTAATACTATTTACCATTGCCACGACCTTACGTTTTCCATCACTCGATTCAAATGTGATCTGCCTACGCAGTGTGCCATCATCATTCAGTAAATGAGGATAAATATGCCGACTCAAATAATTATTTCTAGCCTCCAGAGCTTTTATCACTGCATCATTGAGTTCAAACACAATCGCGATAATTTCATCTTGAGCTTCTTGTTGCGCTTTAACCTTAGCCACCAATTCAGCCTGTCTTATTCGGAGCTCCTGTAGTCTTTCTTCTTCTTGCCGAATCTTATTTCTAGCCTCATCTCGCTCCTTGGTTAATTCTTTGTTTAAATCAGCAAATCTCTTAAAAATATCAGCAATTCTCTTTGATTTCGATTTGAGTTTCTTTGAACCCTTTTTACGATCTTCCAATCTTTGTTCCATTTCTCCCAAAACATCAACCGTATCCAAAGATGTGCTTACGAATTCACGAAACTTTTTAACCCAAGATTTTCTAACTTCCTCTTCCTTTTTACGCAACTTTTTCAAATTTTGTTCAACAACAGCAATCGCTTTCTTTACTTGCTTCAATGCTTCCATTTCCTTCCTCCTGTCTCCTTGGCAAAGAACATAACAAACAACTTTAACATAATAACAAAAAAATGTCAATTTTGACATTTAAGATTATTTCTTTTTTATTAACCGACATTTCTTAAGCCCATAACCACACATAACACGAGTAATTTTTATATCATATGCATTCCCAGCAATTATCCTTTTAGAATGATCACCATTTACATGCATTACCTCACCGCATTGAAACGAAATTTCAGTAACATCACACTCATCTAGATATCTAACAAAATTCACTACATCAATAATCTGTATGGTATTATAATCATCACTACAAGAAAGAACATAATTAAAAACCAATACATCTAACAATTCAAAGAAACTTACCACTATCCCCCTAAACATCTTTGCCTCCCTTCGCCTCCTTGACTGAATAACCTTAAATTTAACACTACAATCAGAACTTGTCAATACAATCCTTATACAATCTGTTTCCAACTATAAATCTCTTTTTCTACCAAATAATTCAGCCAATCTTTCATAAAAACAACAATTTTGTTGAGTAAATCTTGCTTTATTACCAATTTTGGAAAAACTTTTTGATCATTAATAAAAATCAATCTCAAAAATTTAATAACATTTTCATCAATTTTTAACTTTTCACAGTTACATTTTGAACATATCATAGAATTATCATGCCAAGAAAAATAAGCTTTTTCACCTACTTTATTATTGCACTTTACACAACTGTACAACTCTGGACTATATCCTAATAATTTCATAAGCTGGCAAGCAAAATAAATAACAATTATTTTTTTACTATTTTTATCGCTTGTTTTTTCAAGCCTTCGAATAGTATCAATTACCAATTGCCACTCCAATAAATTTTTATCCTCCAATTCTAGAGACTTTTCCAACAATTCAAATATAATATTTATATAAATAAAATCTTGCTCTAAATTTAAATCAAACTTTTCAATCAATCTTGCAGATGCCAATTTATCAAAACTATTTTTTGATCGAGCAATCATTAAATCAACCAATCCATAACTGCTCAAATGTCCCATCAATTTACTCTTTATTTTTTTCGACCCAATTGCTACCGCCTGAATTTTACCAAAATTTTCAGTATAAAAAGAAAAAAGACTGTCATTTTCCCTCCAGTCTTTTCTATTTAAAACAAATCCAATTGTCTTATAAGTTTTATCCATATCAATAATCAAACATCAAAGTCTTTCAAAATAACTTTGTAATATTGCTGCTGCCGCAATATCATCATCACCAACCTTTTTATATCCTTTAAATTCTTTCTTCATGCTTTCAGCATATTTTGTTGACATTCTTTCATCTTCCAAATGGACTAACTTTCCAAACTGTTTAATCCAATTTAAAAACTCCTCAAAATTTTTATGTAAATTTTCTTCTCCAGCCAGCGTTTTTGGTTGCCCGATTATTAATTCGTCAATTTTTTCATCATCTATCAATTTCTGGATACTTTTAGCCAATTCACTTAAATTTTTATAAGATAAAATCAATATCGGACTGGAAATTTTCATTTCACTTGTACCCAGAGCAAACCCAATTTTCGATTGACCCCAATCAATACCAAGATAATTCATATCATTTCCCTGTTAAAACTTCGCATCCAGTTTTTGTTATCGCGAAAGTATGCTCAAAATGAGCAGAATATTTTCTATCTTTTGTCGCCACAGTCCAGTGATCTTCCATAGTTTCTATTTCATAATCTCCAGAGGTAACCATTGGCTCACAAGCCAAAACCATCCCTTCTCTTAAAACAAAATCATAGGTTGGGATGACATAATTCGGCAATTGCGGTTCCTCATGTACTGCATGACCTACACCATGACCAACTAAATCTCTAACTAAACCATAACCTTGTCCTTCAACATATTTTTGCACCTTTCCAGCCACTTTTGACCATTTTTCCCCTGCTCTCAAATTATCCTTATATATATCCAAAGCCTGCCTTGTTACATCAACCAGTTTTTGCAATTCTGAACCTATCTTCCCCACTGGGACCGTTATTGCCATGTCAGTATACAACCCATTTTCAGCCGGATAACGCATACCAACATCCAGACTTATAATATCACCTTCTTTCAAGATTCTATCCTTTCTTGGCACCCCATGAACCACTTCAGCATTTATAGAAGTACAAACACTACCAGGATATGGTGGTTGACCATAATTTTTAAATGCCGGAATACCTCCAGCTTGCCTAATCAATTTTTCTCCCATTTGATCCAATTCAAAAGTCGATACTCCTGGTCGGACTATTTCTGCTACCTGCATCAATATTTTATTCAACATCTTTCCACCTTGTCGTATCAATGCAATTTCTTCTTTTGTCTTAATCTTTGCCATTATCATTAAATATTACCAATATATCTTGATGTACTTTTTCAATTGGTTTTGCACCATTTATTTTTACAAAATTCACTCTTTTCTTTTTCTTGAAAAATTTTATTACCGGCGCTGTTTCTTTTTTATACAATTCTATTCGTTTTTTTACAATATTTTTCTTTGAATCAGAACGAATAAACAATTTTTTATCACATTTATCACAAACCCCCTTCTTTTTCGGCGGATTGTATTTTATATGAAATGTTTCCCCGCAACTACAACTTCGTCTACCATTAATACGCTCCATAATGAGTGAATCTTGCAAACTTATCATAACAAAATTAATTTTAACTTTCTTTTCAGTCAAAAATTCATACAACTTTTCTGCTTGGGGAATAGTTCTTGGATATCCATCAAATAAAACATCTTTTTTTACCTTTTTCAATACTTGAAAAACTTTTTTATCTACAATTTGATTTGGCACAATTAATCCATGAGCTAAAAATTTCCTTATTAGGACTCCCACATCTGTATCCTTTTCTGCCTCTTTTCGCAAAAAAACACCTGGCTGAATCAATTTTATATCCAACTCTTCATCCAACAATTCAGCTTGAGTTCCCTTCCCCGCACCAGGAGGACCTACCAAAATATATGCATTTTTCATAATTTATTTTAATCTACTAAATTAATATATCAGAATAATATGGTTGAGTCAATCTTGCCTTATTTATTTATAAAATTAAAAAATCAGGTACTACACCTGACTTTTATTTATCTTATAATTTATCGTATTCTCTCATTTCCATTTGTGACTCTATCTGTTTAACTATTTCTATTACCACCGCTACTACGATTAAAATACTTGTGCCCCCGACAACCATAGAGTCCATGTTGAAAAGGTTTTGCAAAATCAAAGGTAATATTGCAATCAAAGCCAGAAACAAAGCACCTGTCAATGTGATTCTTGATATTGTATTTTGTAAATATTCTTCAGTCTGTTTACCAGGTCGTATTCCAGGGATAAAAGCTCCGCTTTTCTGTAGATTTTCAGCAATCTGACTTGGATGAAAAATTACAGCAGTGTAAAAATATGTAAAAGCAAAAACTAGTAAGAAGTATAATACACCATAAAATAGATTATTTTGGAAAAGGTTGGTTACCCATGTACCAATCGATACAATAAATTCAGTTTTCGCCTGTACCATGAATTGTGCAATCATCGATGGAAATAAAACAACAGAAATCGCAAAAATGATTGGAATAACACCAGCTTGGTTTACTCTAAGTGGCAAATGTGTATTTGTCCCACCATACATTCTATTACCTCTGATTCTCTTGGCATAAGAAACTGGAATATTTCTTTGACCTTCAGATATGAACACCACACCAACCACTGTAATCACTGCCACAACCGCAAATACAATAAGTGTGATTAGTTGATCCTGGCTAAAATTAATAAAAATCTGTTGCAAAGCCTTTGGTATTCCCACGATTATACCCGCAAAAATCAAAAGTGAAATCCCATTACCAATTTTTCTCTCCGTAATTAGCTCCCCGATCCACATCAGAAATACTGTACCAGCAGTTATTGTCAGTAATGTTGTGATATAAGTAAATAAATTCAAATTTTCCAAAATTGGCTTTGGAGCCCGTAAAAGTAACTGAATCATAGCGTATCCTTGTAACGCAGCAAGTGGTACAGTCGCCCAACGAGTCCATGAACTTATCTTATGTCTACCAGCTTCATCTTTATTCATTTCTTCAAGTTTTGGAACAATCATAGCTAACAGTTGGAAAATAATTGATGCAGTAATATAAGGCGCTACCCCCATCATCACCACAGAAAAATTCTCCATTCCACCACCTGAAAATAAATTCAATAACCCCAAAAGTTGATTTGAACTAAAAAATTCCCGCAAATTTTCTACATTAATTCCAGGAATTGGGATATGAGCTGCAAAACGAAAAACTACCAACATTGCCAAGATATACAAAATGCTATTTCGTAATTCTTTTATCTTCCAAATTTGACTAAGTTTTTGCCACATGTGTTTTTATTTTAATCAATTTACTTTTATCCTATAATATTTTTTACTTATTTTCTTCAACTTCCTTCTCAATATTTTTTTCTTTTACCACGACTTTACCACCGATTTTTTCTATTGCTTCCTGCGCTGACTTTGACACTTTGCAGTCAACAAATGTTAATTTTACTTTCAATTCTCCATTATTTAAAATTTTTACTGGTTTTCTAACAGAATTAATAACTCCCATTGCCTCTAGAACTACTGGAGAAATCTCCATATTATCTTTTCCAATTTTATTTAAAAGCTTAAAATCAACAATCTGATTTTTGGCTTTTGGTTTATCACCTTTAAATTTCGGAAAAGCCAAAAGAGTGGTTTTGAATCCTTTCAGTTTCAAACCTTTTTTACCACCAGAACGAGAACGCTGTCCTTTTAATCCACGGCTTGAATATGTGCCTTTACCAGAAGCATTGCCCCTACCAACTCTTTTCTTTGGTTTCATTTTCTCTTTAGGACTTTTTAGATTGTTTAATTCAATAGTCATATCCTATTTATTATAGCAAATATTTATTTAACTTCCTTCTTTTCTTCTTTTTTTATCGTTTTTCCAGTTTGACTTTTTTCCATCTGCTTTCCATTTTGTTCAGCATTATTTTTCTTGTCTTGTTTTCTTTTTTCAACTTTTACTCTGTCATTAACAACAAAACTGTTAAGACCAGAAAGTAATGCTTTTACATTATTGACCTTGTTATTACATCCAAGAATTTTTGCTACGATATTTGGTACGCCAGCAATTTCAAGAACAGCGCGAACAGCACCACCAGCTTTAATACCAGTACCCATTGGAGCTGGCTTCAATAAAATCTTTGCGGATTTTTCCTTTATATACATTCTATGAGGAATTGTATTTTTTATAATTGGTATAATAATCAAGTTTTTCTTTGCTTGATTAACAGCTTTATTTATAGCGATTGTGACATCTGCTCCTTTGGCCAATCCAATTCCGCACTTTCCTTTTTGATCACCAATAGCAACACAAGCCCTAAATCTCATTCTTTTACCACCTTTCATCACACGAGTGACTCGAGCAATATCAATAACCCGCTGCTCAAATTCACGATCAGCGCCACCTTTCCTTGAACCACCGGATTTTCTTTGGTTATTTGACATAATTTTTATCTATCAAAATTATTTTAATTAAAATTTTAAGCCAGCTTCTCTCATCCCATCAGCTGCAGCTTTTACTCTTCCATGATATTTAAATCTATTTCTATCAAAAACAACTTCTTTAATCCCTTTTTCTAATGCTCTCTCTGCTACAAGTTTCCCAACAGCCGCTGCTTTTTCAACTGGTTTTAATTCTCCAGCTTTTACTTTTAATTCTCCAGATTTAGCTGAAACCAAAGTTGTTCCAGTTGTATCATCTACCAACTGAATATAAAAATGCTTTGAACTACGAAAAATTGCCGCTCTTGGTTTTTGGACTGTACCATTGATTTTTGCTCGTACTCTATTTTTTCGTCGAAGCGCTGATTGTAATTTATTTTTTGTAATATTCATATAAAATTATTCAGTCTTGCCAGCTGTTTTTCCAACTTTTCGGACAATGACTTCATCCATATATTTAATTCCTTTACCCTTATATGGTTCAGGTTTTTTTATTTTTCTAATAATCGCAGCTGTTTCACCAACCAAATGCTTGTCAATACCACTTATGGCAATAACATTAGCTTTTACTTCAATTTTAATACCTTCTGGGATTTCAAAATTAACTGGGTGAGAAAAACCAACATTCAATACAAGGATATTCCCTCTAACTTCAGCTTTAAAACCAATACCATTAATTTCCAATTCCTTTATAAACCCTTCAGTCACACCCACAACTAGATTGTTAATCAAACTGCGAAACAAACCCCAAAGCGCCAACTGTTTTCCATCAGTTTCATCAGCGATTTTTACTCTAATCTCCTTATCAACCATTTCTACAAAAACATTTTTTATTAATTTCACCATTAATTCACCCTTTGGACCTTTTACTTTTACAATTTCATTTTCAATATTAACTTCAACTCCATCAGGTATAATAATTGGTTGTTTTCCTACTCTAGACATATTTTTTTAATAAATTTCACAAATTACTTCTCCGCCAACGCCAGCTTTTCTAGCAGAATCATTAGTTAAAAGACCTTTTGAGGTTGAAAGAATTGAAATACCAAATCCATTCAAAATTTTCTTAATTTCATCTCTACCAACATAAACCCTACAACCAACCTTGCTTACTCGTTTCAATTCCTTTATCTTCGGATCACCCTTTGCTTCGTATTTTAATGAAATCAAAATTTCGCTGAATTGATTTTCAACTTTTTCAGCCTTTTCAATATAGCCCTCTTTCTCCAAAATCTGCGCTATCCCAAATTTTATTTTTGAATATGGAACAACTACCTCAGATTTTTTTGCCATCTGGGCATTTCGTATTCTTGTTAGCATGTCAGCGATTGGATCTGTCATATAAATTTATCTTTGGATAATATTTTATAAATATAAATTAATCAAATTTACCAACTACTTCTAGTTATTCCTGGAATCTGGCCTCTTTCAGCTAATTCACGGAAACAAATTCGGCATAAATCAAATTTTCGCATATATGATCTATTTCTACCACACTTCCAACATCTATTCACTTTTCTTGTTGAATATTTTTGCTTTCTCTTTGATTTAGCTATTTGTGATTTAATTGCCATAGTATCGTCGTATTAACATTATATTATTTATTGCTTTTTAAAAGGAAATCCTAGTAAATTCAGAAATTCAAATGCTTCTTCATTATTTTTTGCCGAGGTAGTAATATTTATTTCCAAACCATGTGTTCGATCAACTTCATCAGGTAAAATTTCAGGAAAAGCTAATTGTTCTTTAAAACCAAGTGAATAGCCACCCATTCCGTCAAAACTTTTAGGGTTAATACCTTGGAAATCTCTAACTCTTGGCAAGGTAACCTTTACAAGCTTTTCAACAAAATCCCACATTCTATCTCCGCGCAAAGTAACCTTTAATCCAACAACCATCCCTTCACGAATTTTGAAGTTTGAAATGGATTTTTTAGCTAATGTTTTAACCGGCATTTGTCCAGTTATTCTTTGCAAATTTTTTTCAACTGCATCAATATAATCCTTATCTTTCAATCCAGCTCCAATTCCAACATTCAGCACCACTTTTTTCATAGTTGGAACCTGCATATTATTTTTATAACCAAACTTTTCTTTCAAAGCTGGAATAATTTTTTCTTGATAATGTTTTTTGAACCCTTGCATAATATTGAATAATCTATTTGCTTAATATCTTTGAATCATTTTACATTTATTCGCGCTATAAACTATGAATCAATTGACTCATTGCATTTTTTACAAATCCTTATCTTTTTCTTACCTTTCTGATCAGTTTCCAAAACCTTGAAACCAACACGAGTAGATTTATTACATTTAGGACAAATCAGCATAACATTTGAGATATCTAATGGTGATGGATATGTGATTTTTTGTCCAGTCTCCCCGCTTTTTCGAGGTTTCATATGCTTAATCCTTTCATTCAACCCTTCAACCACAACTTTATTTAATTCTGGTAATACCTGAATCACCTTACCTTTATTTTCTTTGGTAGTTTTTTCATTTTTTGCAGTTTTCTTGTGTCTATCTTTACCTGCAATTATCTTTACTTTATCTCCAGTTTTAATTTTTTGCTTCATATATCTACTTTATAAAAACTATGTTAATTACAACACTTCTGGTGCCAAAGAAATTATTTTATTAAAACCACCTCGTCTTAATTCTCTCGCAATTGGTCCGAAAACACGAGTTCCCTTAGGCTCTTTAGATTCTTTATCTACAATCACCACCGCATTTTCATCAAATCTAATATATGTACCATTCGCTCTTCGTACCTCTTTTCTGGTTCGTACAAGAACAGCATGGACAACATCACCTTTTTTCACCATAGAATGTGGCTTTGCTTCCTTTATTGAACAAGTGACAATCTCACCAAGCCGTCCATATCGTTTTTTATAACCTCCGAGTACTCGAATACACTGAAGCTTTTTAGCTCCAGTATTATCAGCAGATTTTAACATTGTTCGTTCTTGTATCATATATTAAATCTAATTCAAATAACTTATTTTACTTTATTTACCAATCTCCATCGTTTATCCTTGCTCATCGGACGGCACTCCTCAAATACAACAACATCACCTTCTTTCAATTCATTTTTTTCATCATGAATTTTATATTTTTGATTGGATTTTATCTTTTTCCCATAGACTTTATGAGTTTTCACTGAATCAACCCGAACAACCGCTGTTTTGTCCATCGCAACACTGACAACTTCACCTGTTAATCTACGAAAAATTTTATCTTTTATCTCATTCATATATATTTTATCAAAATATTACTTATTTAATTCTTTTTGACAAATAATAGTTTCTATCCTAGCCACCATTTTCTTCACATCTCTGATTTCTCTAATATTCTTTACCTGACTATTTGCAACCTTAAAATTCAAATCATGCAAACTCACTGCCAATTCTTGCAATCGCACTTTCAACTCTTCAATTTTCTTTTCTCGTAATTCTTGAATTTTCATATTTATATCAAAATTATTCTTCTTGTGAAATCATTTTTGTTTTAAGTGGCAACTTGTGTGACGCCCGTCTTAATGCTTCATTTGCCAATTCCTTTGTTACTCCACTCATTTCAAATAAAACCATACCTGGATGAACCACCGCAACATAATATTCTGGTGACCCCTTACCTGATCCCATTGTAAAGTGAGTTCCTTTTGATGTCACCGGTCTGTTTGGGAAAATTCGTACCCAAATTTTTCCTCCACGCTTAATATATCTTACCATTGCTCTTCGAGCAGCCTCAAGCTGTCTAGAACTTACCCAACCACCTGACATCGCTTTAATACCATAATCTCCAAAATCCAAATTAACAAGAGAAGTAGCTAAGTGTGTCTTACCACGTCCTCGCGCTTTATGACATTTTCTATGTTTTACTTTTTTTGGTATTAACATAATATTTTAATTCATTTATGCCTTTTCAACGGAATTAACTTTTCCCCTTTTTTCAGATTTATTCACTTCATCTTTATTTTTCATTGTTTCTTCCATCTCTTCTTTCGCTGTTTTTTTAAATACATCACCTTTGTAAATCCATACTTTAATACCGATAGTACCATAGGTTGTATTTGCCTTTTCTTCAGCATAATCAATGTTTGCTCGGATTGTATGTAATGGGATTGTCCCTGATACCAACATTTCTCGTCTAGCGATTTCTGCTCCATTCAACCTGCCCGCGACAATAACCTTCACACCCTTTGCTCCAGCTCTTTCTACTCGCTGAATAACCTGCTTCATTGCTCGTCTGTATGGCATTCTCTTCTCAATATCAAATTTTAATCCTTGTGCGATCAAAGCCGCTTCAATATTTGGTTTTCCAATTTCTTTAATATTTACTGAAACTTTCACATTCTTATCTTTTACAAATTGACGGCTTATTGTTTTTTTCAAAATTTCTACCCCAGCACCACTCTTCCCAATTACAACACCAGGACGAGCAGAATGAATAATTACATTCAATTCTTTGCTAGATCTTTCAATCTCAATTCTTGATACAAAAGCTTCAAGCAAATGTTTCTTCAAAAAAGCTCTAATTTTAACATCTTGCTGTAAAAACTTACTATAATCTTTATCCGCGAACCAAGAAGACTCCCATTTCAAGATGCTTTTTATTCTAAATATTTTTGGATTTATTTTCTTTCCCATATTTATTCACCAGATTTTCTTCGAAATACTTTTTTCAGAAAACCCTTATCTTTTTTATTCTTAGTATCTAAATTTTGTGCGTGTCTATGTTTGCCCTGCTCTCTTATATCTACAATCTTCTGCGGTTCTTCACTTGCAGTTGCCGGTGATACTTTCTGCTCCACTGCTGGCACCATTTCTTCTTTCTTCACAGCTTTATTAATCTTATCTTTAGACAATGAACCTTCTTCTCTTACTTTATCTGTTTTAACAGTAGGATTCTTTTCTGCGAGCACAACATTGATATTTGAAGTTTTCTTTCTAATCATTGTTGCCCGTCCAAAAGCTCGTGGCATCCATCTTTTATATACAGGACCTTCATCTACCGTTATGGTCTCAATAAACAAATTATTTCTATCCAAGCTGAAATTATTTTCAGCATTAGCTAAAGCAGACTGCAAAAGTTTCATAATAGGCTTTGAGGCTTTTTTATCAACAAATTTAACTGTTTCTATCGCCTTTTCAATATCAAGACCACGCACGACAGCTATAACTAATCTTGCTTTTCTAGGCGCAATACGAACATAATTTGCTTTTGCTTTTACTTGCATATTATAATCAATTCTTTATATATTAACTTTTTTCTATAGTCTTTTGCATCTTTCCTCCATGTCGCATAAACTTTCTTGTTGGAGCAAATTCACCAAATTTATGACCAACCATATTTTCAACAACTCTCACAGGAATAAAATCCTTACCATTGTGAACACCAAAATGAAAACCTACCATTTCTGGACTAATAGTGCTTGATCTTGCCCAAGTTTTAATCACAGTAACATCACCAGTTTTCAACTTTGAAATCTTCTGCAACAATCTTGGTTCAATATATGGTCCTTTTTTTAGACTTCTTGCCATAAATTATTATTAAATCTTATTATATTCTCTTATTTTTTCTTTGATTTTCTTCTTTTTACAATCATTCTATCAGATGCCTTTTTTCTTCTAGTTTTTACTCCAAGAGCGTGTTTGCCCCAAGGAGTTTTCGGATATTTCATACCAATAGGATTACTTCCTTCTCCACCTCCATGAGGATGATCAACCGGATTCATTGCTTTACCTCTAACCGTTGGCTTGATACCCATATGTCTTTTTCTACCTGCTTTTCCGATTTTTACATGCATTATATCAGGATTACTAACTCTACCAACAGTTGCCATACATTCTTTTGGCACAAGTCGAATTTCAGAAGATGGTAATCTAAGTTGTGCATACTTACCCTCAACTGCCATCAATTTAGCTTGTGATCCAGCTGAACGCACAATCTGTCCACCCTTACCAGGGACTAATTCAACATTGTAAACCATTGAACCAATTGGAATATTTTCAAGTAATGTCGCGTTGCCAGGTACAATATCAATTGTTTTCTTTGAAGAAATAATCTTATCACCTACATGTAAATTAACCGGTGCTACAATATATCGTTTTTCGCCATCTTTATATACCAGCAGTGCAATTCTTGAATTTCTATTTGGGTCATATTCAATTGCATCCACTCTTGCTTCAATATCAAACTTATCTCTTTTGAAATCCACCAAACGAATATATCTCTTGCTACCGCCACCTCTATGTCTTACAGTAATTCTACCATTATTGTTTCTTCCACCAAATTTCTTTTTTATTACGATTAAAGATTTTTCAGGTGTTGTTTTTGTAATATCAGAAAAATCATCAACGCTCATCTGACGCCGTGCATTACTAATTGGTTTGTAAACTTTAATTCCCATATTATATCTATATAATCAAAATTCTATTTAAACACCTTCGTAAATTTCAATTTTATCTTCTCCACCTAAAGTCACAATTGCTTTCCTAAAATCCTTTCTTTTACCATATTTTTTTCCTGAACGAACCATTTTTCCTTTTACATTAACAATGTTAACTTTAACCGGTGATACTCCATATATACTTTTTACTGCTTTTTCAACTTCATTTTTTGTTGCATTTGTTGGAACAGCAAAAACATATTTTTTGAAAGCTCCTAAATCTGTAACCTTTTCTGTTACAAGTGGCCTTTCTAAAATTTTATACTGCTCTGCTTTTGCATTTGTTTCAATTTTTCGGGGTTGAGTCTCTTTTTTTGTTACTTCTTTCTCATCTTTTTTTACCGGTTCTTCCTTATTTTCTAATTTACCTTTTTCAATCTGAACTTCTTCTACATTTTTTGCAGTTTTTTCTTCTTTCTTACCAGTCTTTAATATTTTATTTATAATTCCCATATTAATTTAAAACTTTATTTTTCAACTGCAACATTTTTTTTATTTACCTTTTCAACACTTTCATTATCTGTTTCATCTTTTTTATCATCTTTAAACACAATCATATCATCAAGCGCTTTGATCGCTTGCTCTGTCATAACAATATCCTTATATTTCACAACTTCCAGTAAATTAAGATTTCTTGCTTCAATCACATCAACTTTTGGCAAATTTTTTACAGACTTTACCAATTCCTTTGTGAACTTTTCAGCTACAAACAAAATACTCTTTTCAAGCTTAATCATTGTTAGCAATTCTCTTATATTTTTTGTTTTAAATGTATTTATTTCCAAACTATCCAAAACATTCAAATTATTTGATTCAACTTTATCACTTAAAGCCATGAGTAATGCCTTTCGCTTCATCTTTCTATTAATCTTTTGTTCAAAATTTTGTTCATTTGTTGGACCAAAGGTTACACCACCACCAATCCAAATTGGAGACCTTGATGAACCATGTCTTGCTCGGCCAGTACCCTTTTGACGCCAAGGTTTTCTACCTCCACCACGAACTTCACCTCTATCTTTAACATGTGCCAAATTTTGGCGTTTATTTGCTTGCATTGCAACCACCACCTGATGAATAACCATCGGATTTACTTTCACAGCAAAAACAGCAGGATTTAATACTAATTCCTTTACTGTTTCACCTTTCGCATTGTAAACATTAACTTTATTATTCATATTGATTATTCATTCTTATCTGTTTTATTTTTTTCAACTATCTCTTCTGTAGCTATAGCAATTGGTTCCTTATTTTCTACTTCAGCTTTTCCGTTTGATTCAACCTTTTCACTATCATCCTTTTTTTCATCTTTAACTACATTAATTTCTTCAGCCTTTATCTCATTTATCTTATTTTTTTCAACTTGATTTTCTTCCTTTACTACTTCTACAACTTCTTGTTTTTCAACAATTTTTTCTACTTTCACAACTTTTTTTATGATTTCAAAATCACCTTCAGCTGAAATTTTCAAAAAACCATTTCTGGCTCCTGGAACAGCACCTTTAAGATACAAAATACCATTCTGCGCATCAACATTAATTACTTCAAGACCATTGACAGTAACCTGTTGACCACCCATTCGACCACCCATTCTCATCCCTTTAAATACCCGAGCAGCTCCTGCTGATCCAATTGATCCAGGCATTCTTAATTGATCCTTATGACCATGAGACTTTTTTCCACCAGAAAAACCATGTCTTTTTACAACACCCTGAAAACCTTTTCCTTTTGCCTGACCAACAACATCAACCATATCCCCTGCTTGAAAAATCCCAGCAGTAATTTCATCTCCTTCATTTAATTTTTCAACCATCACATCACCTTCAGCCAATGAAAATTCTTTTATATATTGAAAATTATTCTTTGAAAATCTCTTAAAAATACCAAGCATTGGTTTATTAAATTTTTTCTTTTCTTGATAAGCGCATCTGATAGCAACATAACCATCTTTTTCCATGTTTTTTTTCTGGATAACCAAACAAGGACCGACTTGAATCTTTGTCACCGGAACTACTTTGCCTTCAGGATCGAAAACCTGAGTCATCTCTAATTTTTTCCCTAAAATAAATTTCATATAATGTTTCAGCCCATTTAGATTATCATTCAAAACATGCAAAATAAAGAAGCCTGACCTAAACAGCCAGCTTCTTCATACAAGGCTATATAATAAGTCTATATTTAATAATTTATTCTTTGTAAACCAATACCTCACAACCTCTGTTACCTTTAGAACACTTCACTACTCTATAGTGGTTATTGCTAAATGCGACAAAAGTTTTATTTTTATTACCTCCACCAAATGAATTATTACATTTTAATCTCAACATCAACTCCAGCCGGAAGATTTAAATTCGTCAAAGCATCAATTGTCTGTGGTGTTGGATTAATAATATCAATCAACCGCTTATGAATACGCATTTCATATTGATCTCGTGCATCTTTGTGAACAAAAGTTGAACGATTAACTGTATATTTCTTCTTTTCAACCGGTAATGGTACGGGTCCAGCAATAGTCGCTCCTGTTCTTTCGCTAGCATCTAAAATAGTTCTAGCAGATTGATCAATAATTTTGCTATCGTAAGCCTTGATCTTTATTCTAATTCTTTGATTAGGTACATCTACTGTTTTTTTGTCCTTTTTCCCTGCAGCCATGTGTTTAACCAGTTATTTAATAATCTTTGTTACAACACCAGAAGCAATAGTTCTACCACCTTCACGAACAGCAAATCTCTGTTGTTCTTCAAGAGCAATTGAATTAATCAACTTTACTTGAAAAGTAATAGTATCTCCAGGCATTACCATCTCTGTACCCTCTGGTAAAGTTACTTCACCAGTCACATCGGTTGTACCAATGTAAAACTGTGGTTTATATCCTTTGAAAAACGGTTTATGTCTGCCACCTTCTTCTTTTGTTAACACATAAACTTCTGCTTCAAATTCAATATGTGGAGTGACTGATCCAGGAGCCGCAAGAACTTGACCTCTTTCAACATCTTCTTTCTTTAGACCTCTAAGCAAAACACCAGCATTATCACCAGCTCGTCCTTCATTCAAAGTCTTATTAAACATTTCTATACCAGTTACTACTGTTTTTTGAGTATCTCGAATACCAATTACTTCAACTTCATTATTAACTTTTACAATACCTCTCTCTATTCTTCCTGTAACAACTGTTCCACGACCTTCAATTGAAAATACATCTTCAATTGGCATAAGGAATGGCTTATCAACATCACGAACCGGTTCTGGAACTTTCTCATCCAAGGCATCAAGTAATTCTTGAATTGGCTTACCAGCAGCTTCATCTGTAGGATTTTCTAATGCTTTTAAGGCAGAACCACGAATTATAGGCACTTCATCGCCAGGATATTCATATTTTTTCAATAAATCACGAACTTCTTCTTCAACCAAATCAATTAATTCTGCATCATCTACCATATCAACTTTATTCAAGAAAACCACAATATATGGCACACCAACTTGTCGTGCAAGCAAAATATGTTCTCTTGTTTGTGGCATTGGTCCATCAGTTGCAGCTACAACCAAAATTGCTCCATCCATTTGAGCCGCACCAGTAATCATGTTTTTTACATAATCAGCGTGTCCAGGACAGTCAACATGAGCATAATGCCTTTTTTCAGTTTCATATTCTACATGAGCAGTATTAATTGTGATTCCTCTAGCCTTTTCTTCTGGGGCAGAATCAATTTCTGCTACAGATTTGTGAGATGAAACACCACCTTTGGCGTTTAAATATGCCAAAATAGCAGCTGTTAAAGTTGTCTTTCCGTGGTCAACGTGACCAATTGTACCCACATTTACATGTGGCTTACTTCGTTCAAATACCTCAGTCATTTTTTTATTCTCCTAAATGTGATCCTTAAACAATTATTTTTAAGGTTTTAGCCAATCACAATTTTACTTAATTTTAAGTTATTTTATTCTTCGATATTATAACAAAAATTTAAAATAATGCAAGCCCCAGAATAACTAATTGAGCATAACTACATTTTTGGCTTATTTTACTAGTCAATTGGTTCAAGATAATACGGTTCTTCAGACTGGTCATTTTCAGCCTTATTAGCATTTTGTTCTAATTTCTCAAGAAAAAGCTCCTCCAAATCAGAAGTTTGATCTTCACCTTGAAGACTCCAGCTTGCAATTTCTTGATTAATTTCAGACAAATCTGGCTGATTTTCAACTTCACCCCAAGTCCCACTATCTGTCGACTCTTTATGTTTCAATAACTCGATATATTGCTCCAATTGCATTACAACAAAATTATCCCCTTTTTCGCCAACTATATATTTATCACCTGTTCTTTTTATTAGGTCTAATATTTTTTTTAAATCTGTTGGCATATTTTTTTCTCCTTAAATCGCAAATCAATATTTGCTAAAACCAGAATTATTAAACTCTTGCTTATTTATTTTGTTTTATCACCTTTTATTTTTTCCACAACATTATTTGGCACTTCTGCATAATGAGAAAATTCCATTGAATAACTTGCTCGTCCTTGTGACATTGATCGCAATTGTGTTGCATAACCAAACATTTCTGCCAGTGGAACATTTGCTTCAATAACTTTTAAATTTGAACGATCCTTCATTTCATTAATCTGTCCTCTACGAGAATTCAAATCACCAACAACATCTCCCATAAATTGTTCAGGAGTCACAATTTCTACTTTTGAAACCGGTTCAAGCAATATTGGATCAGCCTTTTTTGTTGCAGCTTGCAAAGCCATTGAGGCAGCAACCTTAAACGCTGCTTCAGATGAATCCACATCATGATATGATCCATCATAAACAATTACTTTAATATCAATCAATGGATATCCGGCTACAACACCTCTATCTAATGATTCTTTTACACCTTTTTCAATCGCTGGTACGAATTCTCTAGGAATAGCACCACCTTTTAATTCATCTGCAAACTCAAATCCTTCACCCTTTTCTCTTGGTTCAACTCGAAGCCAACAATGACCATATTGTCCACGACCACCAGACTGTTTTACATATTTACCTTCACCTTCTGCTAATTTTTTAACCGTCTCCCTATATGCAACCTGTGGTTTACCTGTATTTGCCTCAACACCAAATTCTCTCTTCATTCTATCAATCAAAATTTCCAAGTGTAATTCTCCCATACCTGAAATAACTGTTTGAGATGTTTCTTCGTCTGTTTTAACTTTAAATGTTGGATCTTCTTCAGCCAATTTCTGTAAAGCAACACCCATTTTTTCTTGATCTGATTTAGTTTTTGGTTCAACCGCAATTGAAATAACCGGTTCTGGAAAAGTAATATTTTCCAAGACAACAGGAAAACTCTCATCACACAATGTATGCCCAGTAAATGTACTTTTCAAACCAATGGCAGCGGCAATTTCTCCAGAATAAACTTCGTTCACTTCTTCTCTATGATTAGCATGCATTCGCACTATTCTACCAAGTCTTTCTTTTTCTCCAGTTGTTGTATTTAAAATATATGAACCAGATTTAACCACTCCTTGATAAACACGGAAAAAACAAAGTTTACCAACATATGGATCTGTAGCAATCTTAAAAGCTAATCCTACAAACGGAGCATCGTCAGTTGGTTTGATTTCAATTTGTTTTTCACTATCTTTCCAATCTTCAGCCATTACCGCCGGCACATCCAAAGGAGACGGTAGATATTCAGTCACAGCATTTAATAATTGCTGAACCCCTTTATTTTTCAAAGCTGAACCACACAAAACTGGAATCAATTTATTATCAATAACAGCTTGTCGTAAAACTTTTTTCAAATCTTCAACTGCAATTTCCTCCCCTGCCAAATATTTATCCATCAAGGCCTCATCATTTTCCACAATTGCCTCAATCAATTTATTTCTATATTCTTGAGCTTTTTCTTTTAAATCTTCAGGTATTTCTATTTCATCAAATTTTGTCCCCATTTCATCTTCATAAATATAAGCTTTCATCTTAAACAAATCTACAATCCCCTTGAATGTTTCAGCTGCTCCAATCGGTAATTGTACTGGATGAGCATCCTTGGTCAATCGGTCATGTATAGTTTTTAAATCAAAATAAAAATCAGCGCCCATTCTGTCCATTTTATTAATAAAAGCAATTCTTGGAACGCTATATTTATCTGCTTGATGCCAAACAGTTTCAGATTGAGATTCAACCCCAGCAACACCATCAAAAACCACCACACCACCATCAAGAACACGAAGTGATCTCTCAACTTCAGCTGTAAAATCAACATGACCAGGAGTATCAATAATATTTATTCGACAATCATTCCAAAAACAGGTAGTAGCCGCAGAAGTGATTGTAATTCCTCTTTCTCTTTCTTGCTCCATCCAATCCATTTCAGCCAAACCTTCATGCACTTCACCAATTTTATGTTTTTTCCCAGTATAAAACAAAATACGCTCCGATACCGTGGTTTTTCCAGCGTCAATATGGGCAATAATACCAATATTTCTTGTTTTTTCTAAACTATATTCTCGGGGCATAAATTTAACTAAAAAATTATCTATTATGATTTATTTTCATTTTTATTAATTATCGAGCAAAGTGGGCAAAAGCGCGGTTAGCGTCAGCCATTCTATGAACATCATTTTTCTTTTTTACAGAATCACCTTCACCAATCAAAGCCAACATCAACTCATCAGCCAATTTAGCTGCCATTGATCTGCCTTTTTTCTTGTCAGCTGCATCAATAATCCATCTAAAAGCTAGTGCGTACTTCCTGTCTCCACGAACTGGAAATGGAACCTGATAATTTGCACCACCAACTCTTTTTCCACGAACTTCTATTTGTGGAGAAATGTTTTTTATAGCTTGATCAAAAACCTGCAAGGCATTTTCAAACTCGGCATCAACTTTTTTGTCTTTTATTGCTTTATCAATAATATCAAATGCACCGTAAACTACTTTTTGGGCAACTGATTTTTTACCAGCACGCATCACATAATTGATAAATTTTGTAACATAAACATTACCATAACGGATGTCTGGTTTTAACTTGTGTTTTGGAGCTTTTTTTCCTCTCATAAGTATCTACTTGACCCGAAATTTATCGGGTTTTATCAAAATTATTTAGATGATTTTTCTAATTTTGTTCCATATTTTGATCGGCCTTTCTTTCTTCCATCCACACCTTGAGAATCATAAACACCACGAACAATTTGATAACGCACACCAGGTAAATCGCTTCGTCTACCACCACGAATAAGGACAATTGAATGCTCTTGTAAATTGTGACCTTCTCCTGGGATATAAGCAGTTACTTCCTGCCCATTGCTCAATCGTACACGAGCAATTTTTCGCAAAGCTGAATTCGGCTTCTTTGGAGTTGTTGTAGTAACCTTCAAACATACACCTCTTTTAAATGAGGCGCCTTTAGGCAATTTATTTGTTCGTCGTTTAAGTGAATTCAAAACAGTCTGCATCGCAGGAGATTTTGATTTTCCTTTTTTTGACGATCTTCCTTTTCTAATCAATTGATTAATTGTAGGCATAATATCATTAAAAAATTTGACCATTGATCATTTCAATCAACAATCAAAATACGAAAATTTAGCTAACTTATAATAAATGTGTTAGCATTTTATCATTAAGAAAAAAATAAGTCAAGCAATATCAGAAGATTAAACTGTAGACAAATTCAATTATCGCATTAAAAAAATATCCAAAAATATTTAATCCGACAACATTATCTAAAATTAGCAAAATTAAGAGTAAAATAGGCCCTCGAGTCTCCAAAAAGCTCCTAAAATTTCTAAATCTCTCACCATCTAGTATTGAGAATAGAACCTTTGAGCCATCAAGCGGAGGAATTGGTATTAAATTAAAAAGCATTAAAATAACATTCAAAATGACAAAAATATTCAAAAATTGAAATAATAAATTTTCTGGAGGTAAAATATTCATCCCAGCAATTATTTTCAAAACAATACCCGAGAATATCGCCAATAATAAATTTGACGCTGGACCTGCAAGCGCAACCAAAGCCGGCCCCCATTTCTGGTATTTCAAATTATATGGATTGTATGGCACTGGCTTTCCCCAGCCAAAACCAACAAGTAGCAACATCAAAAAACCCACTCCACTTACATGAGATATTGGGTTTAAAGTTAATCGTCCCAATGATTTTGCTGTATCATCACCCATCAAAGCGCTGGCTAAAGCATGAGAAAACTCATGTACAGACAAAACAATTAAAATTGCCACCACCCAAGCAATGAAAATCATCGGGTCTGAAAGCAATGTTCCTAATATCATAAGTACTTTTTATTATTTATATTTCTGGGTTTATCTCTCTTACCTTGCTTTACTTGCTGTACTCGCTGTACTCGCTGTACTCGCTGTACTCGCTGTACTCGCTGTACTCGCTGTTCCCACTTTTCCCACCAATCATACACTACTTGATTTATTTATTCAAATATGCTATTCTATTGTTACTTGATGAATAACTTGAAAAAACTATGTCAAAGTATTGTGATTTGTGTGGACGAGGACCTGTTTCTTCACAAAGTTCTTCACACGCTAACAACAAAACAAAGCGCACTCTTAATATCAATCTTCAAACAAAAAAAATTGATGGTACCAAGGTAAAAGCTTGCACCAAATGCATGAAAACCTTGAAAAAAGCAGTTGCGTAAATCTCCCCCACAAAAAAGATAAAAAAATGAACATCGTTGATGTTCCTTTTTTTTTCAAATTTGTTCTATAGGTATTCCTTCAAAAATCCTCTGCAGAATAACCCCAAGTGGCAAGTTATCATCATAATGATGAACAACCCGAATCAAAGCTTCATCTTGTTCAAAATCACTTTGACTCAATTCACCTTTTGCAACTCTGAAAACCCAACCAGGAAAAGGAATTACTGCTACCCAAATACTTTTTCCAGAACACTTATTCCTCCCAAAATGCAATTCAGCTATAGCTGGAGAAAATTCAAACGGTTTACCACCAATAAACATATGAAACAAATTAGCGGACCTGAATGCTTCAACCGGAACATCTGAACGAAAAATAAAATATTTTGCAAATTTTGGAAATTCTTTATGACCATTAATAATTACATAACTTACAATTTGATCACTCATCACGCATATCTCCTTTTTCCTTCCCACAGCCATTTCTTAACCATCGCAGATACAAATCATCAATAAAAGCAACCATTCTCTTTTCCGTATCCCTTGCGTCCTCGTTATCATCATACTTAAACTCTTCACACCACCTAAGATTCTGTAAAGTTACCCAGATATCAAAATCAAGAGAACTAAATTCACTATGTTTATCCACGACAAGAACAATCTCAAACTTATCTCCCAACCAATATTCAGTTTGCGTTTTTTGCCAATCACTTACCTGATATCGATATGAACCTTGCCTAAGGACCAAAGACTTCATTTTAAAAGCAAACACAGGAATTTTTCTAATAATAACAAAACCTCTTGGCTTTTTTTCATTATCCAAACATCTTACAAAAATAACAACTGGTACCGTTTGCATTATTGTGTCTCCCTTCTTTGATCAAAGAACACATCAATAACTTATCACAAATATTAATTTTTGCAACACAAAAAAGAACATCCAAAATGTTCTTTTTCATTATAATAAACTTAAAAATCTATTGAGGACCTTGAATCAATTTTCCTGTATATGCATTTACATAGAATATCCCACCTATTTTTGATGACCGCACTTTCAATACAGCAGAATTCATATATCTCTCAACGCTCAACTTCCCATATTTTTTTGGAAAAGTAAAATACTTATAAACCGAATGATCACTATACCTTACTTTTATATTTCCATTAGTCAGTCCAACCGCCGAGAGGAGATATCTATTTGCAAAATTTACATTGTATGGATCAATTGTTGAAAGAAAAGGATGTAACCCATTATTCTGAATAGTATTTATCTCATCAATTTCTCCATCTCCATCATTATCTCTTCTATCGCCTTTGAATTCCACACCAACTGAATACACCCCATCATCAAAATCATAATTATTTACTACATAACCTACTGGTACATTCCCACAAACACTAATTGAAACAACTTTGCTTCCAAGTCCATCTCCATCATTATCTTGATAATAACTGCTACCACCAGCCCCGACCAAAGTTGTTGTATCATCACAATCTAATTCAATTTCAACTCCATCGTTATCAAAATCATTGTCATTCAAATCATTGTTATTAGCCACATAACCACTTAGCATTGAACAACTTTGAATCACATCACCATATCCCAAGCCATCACCGTCTTGGTCAATGTAATAATTATTTGAAGCAAACAATTCTGGATTTTGTGGGGCACAATCATTTAAATCTAAAACTCCATCTCCATCAAAATCACGCCGAACAACTGGGAAATTAAAATGCCGTGTAATTGTCGAGGTACTATCATGAGCAATCAATATTTCAGCCATATTTGTCATTGGAACTGATTTAATTACAACACCCTCTCTGGCATCACCAGGTACATCTGTATAAGTATTAATTACTGTCCGTCCATCTGGAGTTAACTCAAACAAATAATTATATCCATCATCATAAAGCACAAACAATGTTCCGGTATCTTTACTAAAAAACAAGTCAGAAACATTTCTATTCGGCAATGCAGAATTCAAATTCAAATACCCAAGAGAAGTCACTTCCCCGTTCACAGCCAAATTAACATCAAAAGCATAAATCAAACCATCGTCTACAGTTGTATCATTGTTAATATCAACTGGTCTCTGAACACCAGCATAAAAAACTCCACCAGAGGCTCTATCTCCATATGGATGAAAACCATTTGGGACAAAAGCTAATCCCTCTAATCCAGAATTAGCAGGACCAGTAAGCCAAGTTGTCAAATCCCATTTTTTTGGTATTTGAGGACTATTAACCGGTGAAGTAATATCAAATTCATAAATTGCATCTGGATTTTCAACACCAACATATATTTTATTACTATTGGGGTCAACAATTGTAAGAGCTTCAAAATCTCCGCCCATCTTCCAAGTCAGCTGATTACTTCCATCTGCATTCATCATTGTAATTCTGTTTCCATCACTGGTCAGATCACTTACTGAAAATAATTTTTTAGTTACTTCATTCCAAGCTAAACCACTTGGTTCATAAGGACTTGGCAAATTAATTGTATCCGCCGTTGTTATACCAGTCGCTGGCCATGTAGCACCGAAAACAACTGTCGGCATTACCAACATAAAAAAAACAAAAGTCGCTAAACTAAATTTAATTTTCATAATATACAAATTATTAATAATTCCTCAAGCATATTGTACCATAACATAAAATATTCATTTCCAATACTAGTTTATTACTCAAACTCAATCAAATCATAATTCCTATCCCTCAAATACTTATCTGTCACATCATAAAGAACTGGTGCAAAATTTGTAATTACTTTTTGAGTTTTTATAATTTTACCTTGTTTTTTTTCTTCTTGCCAAATTTCATTATATCTATAATATTTATTTTTATATTTCACAAAAAAATGTTCCTTTTCAAATACATGAAACTTCGAACTCATCGAATCTTCAGCTAAAATCTGTCCCTTCAAATGTTGATCAGTCAACCAAATTTTTAATTGTAATGGAGTATCGGAAATATTCCGAACTTTTAAGTCAACAAAATTATATAAAATTGTCGCACCACTACCAAAGGGGAGCACTCGACCAGAGTCTGGGAAAACATCTTTTGAATGATGATATCGCTGAATTATTTCCACTGGAGCATGTAAAAACATCCAATACAACAAATTTGACATCTGGCACAAACCACCACCCATACCTTCAACCACTTCACCATTAGATAGCAACATACCAGTTGTAAATCCTCGACCAAATGTTGGTTTGCCGACTATGTGCCAGAATGAAAACACTCTACCTGGTGGAATAATTATTCCATTTAATCTTTCTCCGGCAACCGATAAATTCAAAATTTTCTGTCTTTGCAATCTTTCAGTTGAATCTCCGAGCTTCCTCATCAACAATGACTGATGCCTGACAACAACATTATCAAAAAAATCTTTGTTATTTCTAATATTCACGACATGAAGTAACCAATTTCTCCAAAAAGTTAGGTGAACTCGTAATGAAATAATCGGTTTTTTTAAAAATGGAAAGCGAGAAGAAAGCGCTCGCCTTTTTGGTTCTTCGAGCAATCGAATTTTGTATTTAAGTTGTTTTTTCAATTTTTCAATCCCCTCCATAACTTTTTACTTGTCAGGCTGAATTTTTTCAGCCTCTAACTAAATCCTAAAATCTAAACTTACGACACTCCTATAGCAACTGGAGACCAATAACTATCTATCATCTCCATCACCATGAATCTGATTTCTCTCAAAGCGTGAATAAAGTTTCTCAATATTCAATTCAGCTACTTCATCAAGAGAAATTTGCAATTCAGTACAAATCTGGGCTACATACCACAAAACATCGCCCAATTCTTTTTTTATTTCTTGCCTTTTTTCATTTGTCACTTCGCCATTATTATCACGAATAACTTTTTTTATTTTTTCTGCCACTTCGCCCGATTCACCAGCCAAACCCAATACAGGATAAACATAATTATTTCCCTTATCCGGATAAAGCGCAGTTTTCCTTGATGCAATTTGATATTGTGTAAAATTCATAATTTTATTCAGTAATAATTCTTAAAGCCTCCTTTAACAAAACTAGATCGCGCAAGACAACATATTTTCCTTCATAACTATCAGGTTTATCCAACTCCATTAACTTTATTGCTTCTTCAATCGGAACGAACATCAAACTAAACTTTCTATCTTTTTCTCTTTTTGTAAAGTTTGGCTCTTTTCTTTCAATTACTCGTGCAAAATAACATTTTGATAACTGATGCAATTTAAATTCATTTCTATATTCTTCAACCACACCTAATTCAGCCTCAATCTCAATTTTACAACCAGTTTCTTCTTTGCATTCTCTTTTCAAAGCTTCATCTATTTCCTCTCCAGCCTCAACACCACCACCAGGCAACTTATGATATTTTTCTTTCTGAACATTGAGCAAAGCAATTTCGCCCATCTCATTAAACAAAACAGCGCGCCCAGCAGTTCTCTCCTTATATTCATCCAGTTTTCTGAACTTTACGCCTGAAATATCATCATCGGTAATGGTTTTAAGTAATTTCATATTTTTTATTTACCAATAAACCTCTTCTTGCTTATACTGTGACAATCTCAAAGGGATCTAAAAAGTTTAATAACATCTTATCGTTTACGCAAATGTTTTTTTACAATCTCCAGATAGAATCCCAATTTTTTCAATCGTTCTTAAATAATTTTTGCGTTTGGATAATTTTTACTTAAATCTTCTCTTTGTTTTATTGACAAATTCTTACAATAAATTTTCCCCTGGAAAGCAACCGGCAGTTTCAAACCTTCAGCCGTCTTTAATCCTGACAAATCAATATCACCGCCAATGTTCTCGGGCAGTTTCAAACCATCAGCTGTCGTTAATCCTGACAACACAAGATCCCCACCAATGCTCTCGGGCAATTTCAATCCTTCAGCTGTCGTTAATCCTGACAACACAAAATCCCCACCAATGCTCTCGGGCAGTTTCAAGCCTTCGACTGTCATTAATCCGTTCAAAAAAAGATCACTGCCAATGCTCTCGGGCAATTTCAATCCTTCAGCTGTCGTTAATCCTGACAAATAAAGCTTACCGCCAATACTCTCGGGCAGTTTCAAGCCTTCAGCTGTCGTTAATCCTGACAACTCAAGATCCCTGCCAATGTTCTCGGGCAGTTTCAAGCCTTTAGCCGTCGTTAATCCTGACAAATCAAGATCCCTGCCAATGTTCTCGGGCAGATTCAAGCCTTTAGCCGTCGTTAATTTCATCAAAGACAAAGAGCCACCAATAATCTCGGGCAATTTCAATCCTTCAGCTGTTGTTAAATCCTGCAACTCAAGATTACCACCAATACACTCTGGCATTATCAATCCTTTAGCCGTCGTTAATCCTGATAAATTAAGAAGTCCGCCAATGCTCTCGGGTAGTTTCAAACCATCAGCCGTCTTTAATCCACGCAATGCAAGAGAGCCACCAATACTCTTGGGCAGTTCCAAGCCTTTAGCGGTTGTTAATCCTGACAAATAAAGATTACCGCCAATACTCTCGGGTAGTTTCAAGCCTTCAGCTGTCTCTAATCCTGACAAATAAAGCTTACCGCCAATACTCTCGGGCAGATTCAAGCCTTCAGCCGTCGTTAATCCTGACAAATCAAGATTACCACCAATAATCTTGGGCAATTTCAATCCTTCAGCCGTCGTTAATCCTGACAAATCAATATCCCTGCCAATGTTCTCGGGCAATTTCAATCCTTCAGCTGTCGTTAATCCTGATAAATTAAGAAGTCCGCCAATGCTCTCGGGTAGTTTCAAACCATCAGCCGTCTTTAATCCACGCAATGCAAGAGAGCCACCAATAATCTTGGGCAATTTCAATCCTTCAGCCGTCGTTAATCCTGACAAATCAATATCCCTGCCAATGTTCTCGGGCAATTTCAATCCTTCAGCTGTCGTTAATCCTGACAAAGAAAGATTACCATAATGAAATTTAATTTCACCACTCACAGCTTCCTCATTTGTCAAGCTTATCTTATCCTTGGGAAAACCTGTCACCACCACCAAATCAGCCCTTATATCCTTTCGGTTACTCTTGATTTCTTCCAAACGCGGATCAGCCTCATAACCAAATCCTTTAATTTTACCGTCAAACTCATACAAAAATCTCAAATCACTCTTTGCCAGTTCTTGCCCTTGTCTATTTCTCTCCCAAACATCTGTCAATTGCTCCATATCTGCAGTCTTCTGCTTGTACTCATCTCCTTCCTTGCCAAATTCATCCATTTTCTTTTCCACCACTGGACCAATATATGGATCCAGATTCTGATCAGTCGCTATACCTCGGACTTCAGCGATTTTTTCTTTCCCCTCCATGCGTATCGCAATCCTAGGAATCACAGCTTCACCATCTTCATTATAGGAATAATAGACATAAAAATCTCCTCCTGCCAACTGTTTTCTGGCCGTCTCAATATCAGCTGTGCACCATTCTAGTGGATAACCCTCAAGGCTTTTTACCAACTCATCCGGTTTTGATTTCTGCGGGAAAATTTTCCACTCTCCTTTAATTTCCTCCAGTCCTTCAGTCGCGTATTCAGGAATTTCCAGTAAAAATTGTGCGTAAAGTTTGGCAAAGTTTTCCTTCGATAATAATTTAATAAATTCATTTTCCTTTAATTTCTTACTGTCATTTTTTATTTGCAATTTCAACAATTCTTCCTCTCTTTGTTCTTTGGGCTTTTGCTTTTCTCTCGCCACCCTTTCTTTTTCTTCCAAATAACCAATCATCACTCCGATTGTTTTTGCCAAGGCCCGAGAGTTCAAGAGTGGAAAGGTGTTTGTAGTTGAACCAGTTCTTCGCTGAAACTGCGCCTTGACGCTTCCATTTATGTCTTCTTTTTTCACCAACTTGCCCATTTTCAGCATTGAAGTAAACGCCCAATACTTGGCCCACATCGGATACTGGGCATCGTCTGAAGTCAGGTAATTGAACCAAGTTTCTAAACTTTTCGCTTGGTTGTTTCTCACCACCACCAACGACTGCTCCCTCATTTCTACCGGAAAAATATAGTTGACAATCTGCTCATCTGACTCATCTCTGATTACTCTTTTTTCCACCCCATTTTGTTCCAAATCTCCACCATATCCCTGACGAATCATTATTTCCGCCTGGTTATTCCAATATCCTTGAGGTATGTCATCAAGTGTTAGTGTCACATATCTCCGGTAATAATATTGTTTTAGTCGTTCCATCACTTTCGGATCATCTCTGTGCCCCAAGTGGGTTCGCTCCAGCACCTTCATCCAATCCGACAACTTTTCCGCTGGCTTTTGCGTAGTCTGCTCACCACGCCGTTTTTTCCTATCCTGTTCATGCATCGCCGGATCAGACAAATGAAGCTCTGTATCTTTTTGATGTAAAAATTTTTCTCCAAAATTTGTCATATTTTTAAAACTTTTAATAATGCCTCTTGTTCTTTTTTGTCTTTTAAAAATTTCTTGCCTTCCAGTAGTCTCTGTCTTGATATTTCATAAATAAATATCGCCGTTGTCACCGATACATTCAAACTCTGCACCATACCTCTCATTGGAATTATCAATTTCTTATCCAACATTGAAATTGCTTTTTCCGACAAACCCGCATGTTCATTGCCAATCAGCAATGCAATCTTATCATATTTTGTAAAAGCTTGATCATAAATTGACTCACAATCATCAGCCAGCACAGTCCCCATAATTACATATTTTTCTTTTTTCAATTCATTCAAACATTTTTCAGTTGAATCAAATTTCTGAAAATTCAACCACTTATTAGCTGATGCTGAACTAACTTTACCGATTTTACGAGGATTATATGATTCTTGTTTTTCAAAAATAAGATAAACATCCTGAATGCCAAAAGCTTCAGCTGTCCGAAAAATTGCCCCCGCATTGTGCGGATCATGAATATCTTCGAGCACCAGCACAATATTTTTCTGTCTTTTTCTTACAACATTTATTAATTTTTTCAATCTTTCTTTGGTCAACATAACTATTTCTTCCATTTACTTTGAGTAATAAATAAAACTCCAATTAACAACGGCAAAATTCCCACAAAAATAAAGACCAATCCTTCCCTATATGCCTGAAAAAACAAAGTAGAAACAATCGCTATTAATAAAAAAGCTATACCACCCAACCTTGATTTAAACCAAGAAAGAATCAATATCGCGATTAAAACAAATGCCGGTATCATGTGAATCAAAAACCCTGCGATTAACCTCCAAACAGAAACGTCCGCAAAGTCGTCACTTTCAAAAACGTCAAAAGACATAACTATAAAAAACAAAATACCAATTATCGCTAAAATTCTCGGCGTCCATTTTACAAAATTTTTCATACTTAGTTTTATATTTATTATCTTTGTAATTTCCGTAATTTTTTGTAATTTTGTATCTACAAATATTTCTCCTCAAAATCCTTCTCATCATTATACTTAGCAAATTTCTCATGATGAGGCGGGACTTTGAATCCTTGTTTCTTGGCATGCTGAATTCCGCACCAATAATATTCTGTCTCCGCCGCAATCTCTGACCAATATCTCACCACCCCATTACCATAACCGCAATAAACACAATATATCTTTTCAAAAATATTCAAATATTTCAATTTATGACGATCAATCAAAATATAATTGCTTCTCTTAACATATTTTATGCCACATAAAGGAAAACAAATTCTATGGTAAATCTCCATCCAAATATCCATGATTACCATCGGAATTAAAACAGAAGTAATTATCGGCATTACAAAAAAATGCTTTAGCATCCCCCATTTGGTTTTTATATATTTCACATCAAATTTTTTATTTTTTCAAATATAATTCATGCCTGCATTATAGCAAAAATTTTATCATAAATTAAATTTTTTATTCACTTGATTAACAATATTGACAAAAACAATTATTTGTTATAATATTAAACATTGAATCTTGACAACCTAGACAAAAAGAGAGGGGTAATGAGTCAATACATTTTCATCCCAAGCTGTGAAGTTGCTCCACTCAATTCTTTGGAAAACACCCAAACATTGAAAAGATTAAAGAAGGGATTAGCTATCTGGCAAAATCATAACCGTACTATCATTGTTTCTGGTGGAATTTATTTACCACCCAATGTTCAAACAGTCCCATCAGGTCAGCTTATGAAAATTTGGTTGATTGCTAATGGTGTACCAGCTGAACAAATTATCGCTGAAACAAATTCACGAGATACTTATGAAAATATTTCAGGAGCTATGCAACTCATTTCTTCAGATACAAACCCTCAAATCACCGTTGTTTCCCAATGGCAACATTGTTTCCGAATCTTCATAACCTTTTTCCGAGCATATCATATCAGAGTTAAAACCAAACCAATGTTTTATTCAATTGGTCTCAAATCAACCCTCCTTGAATTTATAATTATATTAATTCATCTTTTTGATAAAAATGGTACGGGAAAAATCAGTAGCCGAAACCGATCTAACCGGACTTACGGGAGACAAGGAAACAAACATGCGACCTGACCAACATCCTGATTTGGTATCAATGGGTGTGGGAAAAATCACATGCGACAAATGCATGTTGAATTTATTTCAAGGTGAACCCGATGAAACCTGTGAAGATTGTAAATTGAATATTCTAATCCATGGAACTCCATCTGAAAAACAAGCTCATATTCGAGCATTAGTTGATGAAATTAATTCTGCAGATACTCAAGCAGTTATTAAAAGCTACATAGATCTCATACCAACGAAACAGCAAAGGAGCTAAACATGAACTACCCGATCAAACCACATCACATTTTTATTGGTTTTGAAGATTCAGAACTACATTTCCGAAATGCAGAAGAATTAGAAACTATTGGTAGTCGTGAACCAGCAATCTTTGTTGCACTATTAAAAATGGCTCAATCTCGTGATAACTGGTCTCCTTTCACCTGCGAAGATTTTCAACCATTTATTGATAATAACCGTTATGACACCCTCGCTAAAATCCGCATAGAACTTGACTGGTTTACTTCTGATGATCTCGCCTGGCTTGGTAGAACCGAAGATGGGAAATACAGATTCACCCACGAATTCGTTTCAACCTGTTTCAAAATCAGCCCTGCACCAGATTGTATTGTCCAAAGCGAACAACAGGAGCAATAATAATGGACTACCCGATCACGCTTGATGATATCAATTGGGATATAGATTTCCGAGTATGCGTCCCGATGTTAGAAATACGAACAGCTCATCTTTTCAACAAACTACTAGCATTTGCCAAATCACGATATTCATTTGACAGCTTCCAAATCAAAGAATTCGCTGATTTTATCCGTGGATACCCCTTTATTCTAAGAGATTTCATAGAAGCTTCCCTTGTTGAACAAAATGAAGACGAAAGCTATTCATTCACCCACTGTTTTGTCGCGACCTGTTTCCTCGTGGCACCTGCTTGCAACCAAACCAATCACCAACCACATAGAAAAACAAACTTGCCAGACTCACTTGAACAAACCTTTGATCTATGTCATCAACTGTTGACAGATCTTCCAGCAAATTCAGACACCAGATTAGTCCAAAGACATCTTCGCTCAATTCGAGCAATCATCCAAGATATTACCCATTGGTACTCGCAAGGAAAAGAACAACACCTGCGTGATCTCAATGCTTGGGACAGATTTATTTGTCTTGAGACAATTATCGGACAACTCGGCTCATTTTGCTCGACTCACCTTCGTAATCCAAAACAATAATCAAAACGACTTCTAATCAAGCCGTTTATTTATTTGCAAAATATTTATTTCATGATAAATTATCCATTCATGATACAATATAATTAACATCAATAGACTCTTAGGAGCGTAGCGCTGTGAGAATCTACATTTCCCCCTATACTCTCATCTAATCCCTCTTACACTTCTATTATGAACTTCAAATTACACTCAAACTACAAACCAGCCGGAGACCAACCTCAAGCCATTGATGGTCTTGTTTCAGGTATTGAAAAAAACTTTAGCAAGCAAACCCTACTTGGAGTTACTGGCTCTGGTAAAACCTTTACCATTGCTAATGTTATTGAAAAAATCCAACTTCCAACTCTTGTGATTGCTCACAACAAAACTCTGGCAGCCCAACTGTGCAATGAATTTCGTGAATTTTTCCCAGACAATGCAGTTGAATATTTTGTCAGCTACTATGATTATTACCAACCTGAAGCCTATCTCCCCAATTCAGATACCTACATTGAAAAAGAAGCTCAAATCAACCAAGAAATTGATCGACTTCGTCATGCCTGCACCCAAGCATTAATTACCCGCAAAGATGTAATCATTGTTGCCTCTGTTTCAGCTATTTATGGTCTTGGTTCACCTGATGAATATGAAAAAGTTGTTATTGAATTCAAACAAGGTCAAAAATTAAATCGCCGACAGCTGATGGAACAACTGGTAAACATGCAATACACCCGAACTGGGGTTGAACTCCGTCGCGGTTTATTTCGCATGACCGGTCAAGTATTTGAAGTCATGCCAATCAATGAAGAAACTATTTATCGTTTTGAAATATCTGACAAAATTGACAAAATCGAAAAAATTGAACCCATCACCAGAAAATTTATTGAAGAAATAAAAAATGCTTGGCTTTTTCCAGCTAAACATTATGTTTTGAATGAAGACCTCAAACAAGACGGGATTACAAAAATTAAAACCGAACTTAAACAACAATTAGCTAAATTTAAAAAACAAGACAAACTTCTTGAACACGAAAGATTAAAACAAAAAACTCGCTATGATATTGAAATGATTGAAAATATTGGTTACTGCAATGGTATAGAAAATTATTCCCGACATTTTGATGGCCGATCTGCTGGGCAACCACCATATACGCTTCTTGATTATTTTAAATATGGAACAAGAAAATTTCTGACCGTAATCGACGAATCTCATGTTACAATCCCGCAAATTCGCGCTATGTATAATGGAGATAAAGCCAGAAAAGACTCCTTAATAAATTTTGGGTTTAGAATGCCTAGCGCTCGGGACAATCGACCACTAACCTATGATGAATTTAATGCTAAAACCGATTTTACAATTTATACTACAGCTACTCCAAATGATTATGAATTAAATAATTCAAAACAAATTGTTGAACAAATAGTTCGACCGACCGGACTTGTTGATCCTGCAGTCATTATTCGTCCAATCACTGAATCAAAAAATCACCCCTCACAAATTCAGGATTTAATTTCAGAAATTGACAAACAAATTAAGAAAAAAGAACGAACATTAGTTACCACCTTAACCAAGAAAATGGCCGAGGATCTTTCCGACTATCTAAAAGCCAAAAATATCAAAGTCTCTTATCTTCATAGTGACATTGATACCTTGGAAAGAATTGAAATTTTAACTGAACTGCGTAAAGGTAGCATTGATGTTCTAATTGGTGTAAATCTTCTCCGTGAAGGACTAGATATCCCTGAAGTTTCCCTGGTCGCCATTCTGGATGCTGACAAAGAAGGTTTTCTCCGAAGTGAAACCAGCTTGATACAAACAATTGGACGAGCAGCCCGAAATGCTAATGGCCGAGTAATTCTCTATGCTGATCAAATAACTGGTTCAATCAAAAATGCTCTTAGTGAAACTGATCGTCGCCGAAAAAAACAACTAGCCTACAATAAAAAAAATAACATTACTCCAAAAACCATTGAAAAAAATATTCGTAATATTCTTGAAGAATTTGGTTTGACCGTAAATAAAAATAAAAAAAATAAAAATGGTAAAAAACAAATTGATAAAATTCTTCAGCTTGAACTAAAAAATGATACAAGACCGATTGAAAAAATTATTGCAGAAAAAGAAACAGCTATGCGTCAAGCAGCCAAAGATTTGGAATTTGAGTTAGCATCAATTTTACGAGATGAGATTAAACAACTAAATAAAAAAAGATCAAAAAGAAAAAAATAACACAGAACAAAAATCGACTTACCAGTCGATTTTTAAATAAAAAAATGACACTTTTATGTCAAATTTTGAATAATATTTCTTTATTATCTATCAGTTTTCTTCAATCTGTCTCAAAGATTCTCGACGATCTTCTTCAAACTGTTTTAGTGAAAATTCACTTTGCTTATACGCACCATTGAAAACCGGTCGAATTTTCAGAGTTGGCACAGACAAACACACCAGAAAATGCCAATAAAAAGTTAAAATCTTCTGCCTTAACTCACTGACACAACTGTGTTTCCAGTTATCTTCGCCAACATCATCACCAAAAACATACCAAATCAAATCCGATTCATCCAAAGAATTTTCACCAACATATTGATCGAGCAACTGTTCACATTGAAACCTCCAACTTTCTACTCTATCAAAGAATTCATTCACCCATGTGATAAAATCAACTGAAACTAGCTTTACTCCAGACAGAAACGGCACCTCATCTCGAATTGCCTGCAACAGAGGACCGACCTTCCAAACTCTATAAAGAATAACTTCAAATTCCAATACTACTAACTGATCTTTTGGCAATCTTTTTAAAGACTTCACACTTTGAAGTATTGTCCAGTATTGCATCGTTTCTCCTTTGCGGGTGCCAAAGAACAATTAGCTAAACCAATAAAAGTATACACTATTACCAAAGATTTGTCAAGCTTAAGCTAAATATACACAATTATTGACAATTCAGACAAAAATTCATATAGTTAATATTAGACAACCCAAATATGCTTGAATACCCTCTAGAAACTTTTTCTAGCGGGGATATTGTAATCTACAAACACACAAAAACTATAATCTAACAACTTACAACTAAAACCTAATTACTATCAACTCAAACCAAATATGCAAGACAAAATAATCATCACTGGCGCCAAAGAGCACAATCTAAAAAATATAAACCTAGAAATCCCCAGAAATAAAATGATAGTTTTCACAGGTTTGTCTGGTTCTGGCAAATCCAGTCTAGCTTTTGATACTATTTTTGCCGAAGGCCAAAGACGCTATATTGAAAGTCTGTCAGCTTATGCTAGACAATTTCTTGGTGGACTGCAAAAACCCAATGTTGATGAAATTACCGGACTTTCACCCGCCATTTCCATTGACCAAAAAGCTCACAGCGCCAATCCCCGATCAACCGTTGCTACCATTACTGAAATTTATGACTATCTCCGAATTTTATTTGCCAAAATCGGTACACCCTATTGCCCAATTTGCCAAACAAAATTGGATAAAACCACTACTCAAGAAATGACCGAAACAATTTTAACGAAAATAACCAAATTTAAAAATAATCAAGACAATGAATTAAAAATTTTCGCTCCAATTGTTCGCGGACGCAAAGGAGAATATCATCAATTACTCTATGATATTTATAATTCTGGATTTCTCGAAGCCCGAATTGATAACAAAATCTACAAACTAAAAAATCGCATTGATCTTTCCCGCTACCAAAAACACACCATTGAAATTGTTATTGATAAAGCCTGGGTTGATGAATTTTTACTTCAAGAATTCAAAAAAGGCACAGAGCAACGACTGGCTGAAGCCATAGAAAAAGCCGTTGATCTGTCCAATGGACTTTGCACTGTTATTTATCCTGATTTATCTGAAGAAACTTTTTCTACTGAATTTACTTGCCCCAAAGACGGTTATAGCTTTCCTGAAATCGAACCTCGTCTTTTTAGTTTCAACAGTCCCTATGGCTACTGTGAATTTTGCACTGGACTTGGAACTAAAGAATTGTTCAGTACTGAACCATGCCCTGTCTGTGAGGGCAAAAGATTAAACAACAATGCTCTTCATGTCAAAATTGACAATAAAAATATTTGGCAGATTACCAATCTATCAGTCAAAGATGCCAATCAATTTTTCAACCAACTAAAACAAAAACTAACCAACCAACAGAACGAAATTGCTGAATTAGTTATCAATGAAATAAACAATCGCCTGCAATTTATGTTCGATGTTGGTCTACATTATTTAACTCTAAATAGAAAATCAGGTACTCTCTCCGGTGGCGAAGCCCAGAGAATTAGATTAGCATCACAAGTTGGACAACGATTAGTCGGAGCACTTTATGTTCTTGATGAACCAACAATTGGTCTGCATCAAAAAGACAACGAACAGCTAGTCAATACCCTGCGCAATCTTTGTGATATTGGCAATACTATTATTGTTGTTGAACATGATGAAGACACAATTCTTTCTAGTGATTGGGTGGTTGATATTGGCCCTGGTGCTGGTAAACATGGCGGTGAAATAGTTTTTTCAGGACCTTTAGACAATTTATTGAATAGTAAAAAAATTCTTGAACAAGTATCCTTAAACTGCCAGACTGCGGGTCAAGCAAAAAATTCTTTAACCGGTAAATATCTCCGATCTGAAGAAACCATTCCCACACCAAAACAATACCGAAAAGTCGACAAAAAAACTCCGACAATAAAAATTATCGGAGCATCACAGCACAATCTTAAAAACATTGATGTTGAAATTCCTCTACGCCGGCTTGTTTGTCTTACTGGTGTTTCTGGCTCTGGAAAATCAACACTAATGAATGATATTCTCTATCGCGCAGTTCAAAATAAATTATTTCGCACCAGAAAAAAAGTCGGCGAGCATAAATCAATCAGCGGAACAGAAACTTTAGACAAAATAATTCGCATTGATCAAGGTCCGATTGGCCGTTCACCTCGTTCAAACCCAGCAACCTATACCTGTTCATGGACATTTATTCGTGAATTATATTCAGCCACACCTGAAGCCAAAATCAGAGGCTACAAACCAGGTAGATTTAGTTTCAATCGTCCAGGTGGCCGTTGTGAAGCCTGTGAAGGTCGTGGTGTAAAAGAAATTGAAATGCATTTTCTACCTAGTGTAGAAGTTATTTGTGAAATTTGCCACGGCAAAAGATTTAACAAAGAAACCCTACAAGTTCACTACAAAGGCAAGGATATTTCTGAAGTTTTAGACATGACAATTGAAGACGCTGAAATTTTTTTCCGCGATATCCCAATTATTTATTCAAAATTAAAAATATTAAATGAAGTTGGCTTGGATTATTTAACACTTGGCCAATCAGCTAAAACTCTTTCCGGAGGAGAAGCTCAAAGAACAAAACTAAGCAAAGAACTTGCCCGAAAAAGTACAACCCAAACACTTTATCTCTTGGATGAACCAACAACTGGCCTGCATTATGCTGATGTAAAAAAACTACTTGAAGTACTTCAGAGACTGACCAGCCAAGGCAACACCGTCATGATTATCGAACACAATCTTGATGTTATTAAAAATGCTGACTGGGTAATTGATCTCGGACCAGGCGGAGGCGAAGAAGGCGGTCATCTTGTTGCCATGGGAACACCAGAAGACATCGCCAGAAAGTCAGCTAGTTTTACCGGAAAATATCTCAAACCATATCTAAAATAATCTTCCAAGCAGGTGGTATTTGAGAATATCACCTGCTTTAATTATACTTTTTTAATGTAATTTTTCATCTTATTTCACCTAATTTTAGCCCAATCATTGACATTTTTATCAAAATATGCTATAATTCATTGTTAGGCCTGTACCTTCAATGGTCCAATCTGGACCCGAAACGAGAGGAGACTCCCATGGGAATCACCCTGCTCCAGCGCATCATCAACCCCAGAGCCAAGGGGACAGTGGATGATCCGGAAGAAATTTGGCCAGAGAAGTTCAACAACAACCCCAGAGCACTGATCGCCATCTGGAACTTCATTCCGAAAGTCAACCATGACTGCCCGCTGTGGCAGGCGGTCATCGCCATCTTCAAGGAACTCGAAAAGTTCGACATTGAAGACAACTACTGCCCCACCATCGAGGTCTACAACGGTCAGGACCAGAAACCCCAAGTCCTGATCATGGTGGACCGCCCTATCACCACCGGCTACATCGCCAAAACCCAGGTCTACGGTCCGGCGGATGAACTGATCGCGATCTACAACTCTCTCATCATCTTCACCATCGACATACACAGGAGTCGCTGCTGGCGTAGCCGGTCATGGATCACTGCCTGGCTCTGCGCCCTCGGCTTCACAGAGGACGAGGCACACATGCTGGCTTCGGACAGAGATTTCCACCTGAACACCACCGCCTGCTACTTCCTCACCCGCCTCGGCCTCCAACTCGGCCACGATGTCGAGGAATGCCTCGAACTTGCGAAGCAAATCAAACGCGAAGCCGATGTGGACGCGATCATCGAACTACTGCTCGAAGACCGCTCACTCGGCCTCGACGACGCCGTCGCCCTGGCCTGTCCGATCCCCCGCCCGATCACCCACACCTGAAATCCACCAACAACAAGTAAACAACAACAACAAACCGACTCATAAAAGTGAGCGGTTTTCAGTTTAAATTTTATTCAGTTATAATATAATTATCAATTAAATTTTATCCTTATGCTAAAAATTGACTGGACAAATAAAAATTTATTCAACACCACAAACACGATAAGCCTCGGGGCTTGTCTGCCGTAATCTTGATGAAGGCAGGTCTGGGGGGATTCTTAACATCAAAAAGCACGCCATAGACTTGATCAAGGGTACCACGCAGAGCGTAATCAATCACTTAATCTCAAAAAAACTTGCTTTAACAAAACTTATCACCTACTTTATATATTAAATTCCACAAACACGGCAAGCATCGGGTCTTGCCTGCCGTAATCTTGATGAAGGCAGGTCTGGGTGAACAAGCGCGTCATCAAAACCACGAACTTGATCAAAACAATTCGCATTTGTTCACCCAGTGGTTTTTGCATACTTTTTGCCATCAAAAAGTATGACGCGAAGCGTAATCAATCACTTATTCTCAAAATAACTTACTTTAGCAAAACAACAACTTACATTTAGATTACACTAGTGATCACTACATTCATTTGTTTCGCCTTTAAACCTATATATCAGCTGTCGCTGTTGGTTTATGTTTAAAACAAAAAAATCTTCACTTAGTTTAGCAAAGATAAATTAGTTTTGATTATTCACCATTCTGCTTCGGAGCACGCCGATTGCAGGGCATCAGACGACGAGTCAAATTACTCGGCCTCTCACACTGATTTCTGAATGTCAAATCAGGGTTAAAATTTCTTGGTGTTCCATCATTCTGATCCAAAATCCTCTTATGTTCCTGAAAAACTTCATCCGAATTGAAGGTCGTAGGAAAAGGATTGAACAAGTTCGGCATGATTTCCCTCCGTCTGGGTTGGTCTCGAACAACTTGACAATAACAAGATTATATCATATTAATCATACTATGTCAACAGTAAACTCAAAAATAAAACAATTACTGAAAAAACTCCCTTCTACACCCGGAATATACTTTTTTTATAATAGCCAAAAACAAATAATCTATATTGGCAAAGCCACCAACCTTCATACTCGAGTAAAAAGCTATTTTCAAGCTAAAAAAACTGATCGTCCAATTGAAACCATGATTTCTAAAATTAATAATATAAAATTCCTCCAAACCGACTCTGTGCTTGAAGCAATTATATTAGAAGCCCAACAGATAAAAAAACTGCAACCGATTTATAATGTCTTAGGCAAAGACAATAAAAGCTGGATCTATATTGTAATCACCAATCACCAATATCCACGAGTTGAAACAATCAGAGAACATGAGCTAAATCAATTATCTGAAATAACCAAGAAAAAAGTCTACAACAAAATCTTTGGTCCATTTCCAAATTTACGAACAAAAGACACCATAAGAATTCTGCAAAAACTTTTCTCTATTTCCTTTTGTCATCCTGATCAGAAAAAAGCCTGTTTTTATCGTCAACTAAATCAATGCTTGGGAGTTTGCACCAATGAAATTTCCGACAAGGACTATAAAAGTAAAGTTATTAATCCTTTAATTCAATTTTTATCTGGAAAAAAATCTTCAGTCATTCAAAAATTGAAAAAACAAATGTTTCAAACTTCAAAAGCTGAAAATTTCGAAGAAGCTGGTCGAATACGCAACCAAATCAATAACTTAAAACATATCCAGGATGTGACGCTAATAGATGAAAAATTTTTCCAATCATATCGTGCAGACTCCAATCAACATTTATTTAAAATTGAAGGTTATGATATTTCCAATCTAGGATCAACTGGAAAAGTTGGCAGTCTTGTTGTCTTCGATCAATCAGGTCCGATCAAATCTGAATATAAAAAATTCAAAATCAAAACTGTCAGCGGTCAAAGCGATGTTGATTGTCTAGCTGAAATATTTGAACGCCGATTAAAACATCAAAATTGGACTTTGCCAGATTATTTTTTGGTTGATGGTGGCAAACCACAATTAAACAAAATTAAAAAAATCCTTATTTCTAAGAACATTGATATTCCTATTATTGGAATTGCCAAGGGTCAAGAACGAAAAAAAAATGAATTCCATCTCACCACTAGAAATCAATCCATTCTCGATTTCATAAAGCAAAACAGCAAACTTTTGATCCAAGTCAGAGATGAAGCCCACAGATTTGCTATCAGCTACCAACGCAAATTAAGAAAAATAAAGAAATAACCACATATGGTTATTTCTTTTGATTTATTGGATTATGTTTTATATAAATTCTAATTTGGTCTAATGATTCATCGTTGCGAATTATGTGATCATAATATTGTTTCTGCCAAAATTGGACACCAATGGAATTATTCAATTTATTAATTTTTCGTGCGGAAAATGTTTTGAACCCGCGGATTATCTCACACAATTTGTATTTTTTATCATAAACATTATTTGTAGGTGACGGTTTGAAACCGTCACCTACCGTTTCATCATCAATTAATTGCGGGTTCAAACCGTCACCTATCGATTCATCATCAATCAATTGAATAATGCCATGCACATGGTCGGGCATAATAATAAATTCGTCCAAAACACAATTTTTATAATGATTTGGTAGATCATACCAACAATCTCTAACAATTTTTCCTAATTCATTTAATAACATTTCATTATTTTCCACCGTACCTAGACAACAAAACCTGTTCTTTACACAAATTGTTATAAAATAAAAACCAGGACTCGAATAATCCCAATTTTTTAATCTAAAAATCCCCTTATATTTCCCCCTATATAATTCCTTCTCATTCATTATCCTGAAATAAATTTCATTACTTTGCCCAAATACTGCTTCACATCACTCGGTGCTTCAAAATCATGATCAGCTTTTCTCAAAATTATTTGTTTAATTTCTTTTGGGACTTTATTATTACTTACGATTGGCACTTTGCTGTCAACCAAACTCTGAACTACCAAAATATGATTAAGCGGGATTGTTACAGTTGACAACAAATCCTGATAATCCATTTCAATATTTTCAATAAAATAATCATTTTTTAACCAATGAGCCTTGCGCTCATATTTTTTTTGTTTAATGAAAAGTTTATATTTTAATGGACTGAAAAACCTTTTATAATTATCCCAAGTGATTGTCTTTTTATCTTTATACATTCCTCGAACAAAATAATATTTCAAAATTTCTTCCTGATTCCAAGCAGGAGCAAACAAGACTACTTTTGAAATAAATTTATTTTTTTCCTGAAGGGAATTTACAACCATACAGCCAGCAATACTATGACCAACAACAACTATTTCTTTTAATTGCGGACAGACTCTTTTAAATGCTTCAAGAGCTGAATCAAATTCTAAAGTTGATTTTTCAACCGTAAAATCTTCAAATTTACCTTCAGACAAACCACAGCCAGAAAAATCAAACCTAAAAGTGGAATATTTATCTTTTATTCCCTGAAAAATATTTCGAAACTTGTATTCATAACAATTCCTCTCAAATCCATGAACGAAAATTATCCCTTTTGAGCCAGAGTGTTTAGTCACAACTCCTCGGAGTAAATCTCCACGAAAATTTTTGAACTCAATTATCTGCATATTATAAATATTTAAGAATACTTTTCATATCTCTACTGTTTATTATTACATCTGCCTCTTTTTCCAATTCTCCATTTTTTGGATTAAAAGCAATAAATAAGCCTGCAATCTCCCCCATTGGAATATCTGTGATAGAATCACCAACGACCACAACATCCTTACCTGACACCTTATATTTCTTCATATAATTTTTTAATACTTCTGGTTTAACATACCGATCAACTTTCCTTTTTAATTTTCCTGTTGCAATATTATGCTTGTATTGCAAAATATTTCCTGCCACAAAATCCAAATTCAACTTCTTGGCTAAAACCTCTAAAATAAATTGCGGATTTGAACTTATTGCTCCAACAATAATTTTTCTTTGTTTTAGCTTTGATATTACTTGCTTCACATTCTTTGCCAACCGAACATCAATATAACCAGAAGCGATTTGTAAAAGATATGTCTTTTTATAATTTTTAAATAATTCAGCCAATTGTTCGAGCCCCCATGGCCCTTTATTTTTTCTTTTTTCATATTCTGCATGCAATTTCGCGACTTCCTTTTCTTTTCCCAAAAATTCAGCCACTTCTTTAAATCCACCTTTTTCAACCTCAAGTAAAACCCCATCAACATCAAAAACAACCATCTGTTTTGCTCTTTTAGTCATAAATTGAATTTCGTGAATTAATAGCCATCTTATTATAAATTATACCTCATTTGAAAAAAATATACCTTTTTGATTACAAATTCAACAATTTTTATCCACATTTAATTAATTTGACAATATTTTCATAGATGATATATTATTAGTAATGATTATCATTAATATTTATGCTCAATTATACTGATTTAAAAACTAATATCAATAAATCAGGACAAAGACTCACACCACAAAGATTAACCATCCTGAAATATTTGCAAAGTGTTACCTGTCATCCAACCGCTGAAAAAATTTATCATCATGTCCGTCAAACAATTCCAAATGTCAGTCTAGGTACAGTCTATCGCAATTTAAATTATTTAGCACAAAAAGGTTTAATCATCCAATTTCAAAAAGACGCTAACCTTACATGCTTTGATGGTAATCCTTCAGATCACCTGCATTTCATCTGCCAAAAATGCCACAAAGTTTATGACATTTTCGAAAACTCACCAATTGATGAAAAAAAACTGAAACAAATTGGTCAGCCACAAAAAATTGAATGTAAAATTTATGGGACTTGTAACAAATGTTTAAATAAATAATTAACAATTTGTAATACTATAATCTCTGTCCCTGCATTTCGTAAAAATAACCCACCCAAATTATGGAAACACAAAATTATTCACTCATAAATCAACCACTTCCTGACTTTGAGGTTGATATCTACCACCAAGGAAAAGAAAAAAAAATCAAACTTTCAGATTACCGAGGTAAATGGTTGATTTTATTCTTCTACCCAGCAGACTTCACCTTTGTCTGCCCAACAGAATTAAGAGAACTTGCCCAAAATTATGAGGCAATTAAAAATGAAAATGCCGAAGTTATCAGCTTCAGTACTGACACCGTCTTTGTTCACAAAGCTTGGCATGACAATTCTGACGCTATTTCTGGAGTTCAATTTCCTATGGCCGCTGACCCAACCGGCAAAGTTTGCAAAGCCCTAGGAACCTATATCCCGGACGAAGGACTCTCACTAAGAGCAACCTTTATTATTGATCCAGAGGGAATTATTAAAGCCATTGAGATTCAAGACAACAATATTGGTCGAAGTGCCTCTGAAATGCTTCGTAAAATCCAAGCAGCAAAATTCGTAGCTGAACACGGAGGAGAAGTTTGTCCTGCTAGCTGGAAACCAGGAGACAAAACCTTAAAACCAGATCTTGATCTCGTCGGCAAAATCTAACCTAACTAAACTAATTCAGCATTATCAAGAAATAAAGCAATCACCCCTATCACATCATTCACACCAATAACAACTTTACTTGCTTTATTCTTATCTCGCTGACCTCGCTAAAAAAATATGTTTGAATTACCAAAATTGGATTATCCCTATGATGCGCTTGAGCCACACATTGACGCGCATACAATGGAAATTCATCACTTAAAACATCATCAAGGCTACACTGACAAATTCAACGCTGTACTAGAAAAATACCCCATAATTGGCTCAATGCCTCTGGAAAATATTTTCCAAAAATTAAATGACCTAGAAATAGCTGAACCAGACCGCCAAGCAATCCGCAACAATGGAGGCGGTTACATCAATCACAAAATTTTCTGGCAATCAATGGCGCCCGAAAAACAAATTGATCATGAGCTTATCAAAGAAATTGAAACTTCTTTTGGTTCAGTCGAAAATTTCAAACAACAATTTTCCGATATTGCCAAAAATCAATTCGGCAGTGGCTGGGCTTGGCTTGTCAGAGATCAAAATAATGCCTTAAAAATTTATTCCCTACTCAATCAAGATTCACCTTATACATTAGGACATACCCCTATTTTCAACCTGGATGTTTGGGAACATGCCTACTACCTTAAGTACCAAAACAAACGCCCAGACTATGTTGAAGCTTGGTGGAATGTATTGAAGTTTTTATAAACAAACTTCATTTTAAAAGATCCTAAGAAATTTAATATAAAAATAACTTGCGTGATTGGCCTCATGCGAGTTATTTTTACCAGCTACTATGCAAATAAACACAAAAATTAAAAAAAGAAATGGTAATATTGTCGAGTTTGATAATCAAAAAATAAAAACTGCCATCAGTAAAGCAGCTGAAGCATCAGGAGATAAAATTGAAAATGGATTATTACAAACAATCTCCCAGGAAGTAATCACTGACCTAGAACTTAAATTTTTCAACCAAGACATCATACCCAATGTCGAAGATGTCCAGAATTTTGTTGAAAAAAAATTAATGGAAAAAGGCTTTTTCCGAACAGCTAAACACTATATTATTTATCGCTATGAACATTTCAAGACACGAGAAGAACATAGACAACAAATCCAACAAAAATTAGACAACAATCAACTCTATGTCATCAAAAAAAATGGCAATAAACAACTTTTTTCAATTGAGAAAATAAAAAAATTCATCTTAAACTTTACTCAAAACAATCAAAGCCAAATTGATATTGATTCTATCGCCAGACAAACACAAAAAGAAGTTTTTGAAGGCATCGACACCAAAAAAATCCAAGAAACCATCATTCTGGCAACCAGAGCTAAGATCGAACAAGAGCCGAGTTACTCCACTCTGGCAACAAAGATTCTCTCCGACTCTATCTACAAAGAAGTGATACAAATAAATCGTAAAACTGAAAACCTTGAACAAAAACATCAACAAGCTTTTATAAATTACATCAAGAAAGCCGTCAAACTAAAAATTCTTGATGTCAGAATGTTACTATTTGATTTAGAAAAACTTGCAAAAATCATTAATATTGAGAGAGATGAACTATTTGAATACATGGGACTTCAAACTCTCTACGATCGATATCTGATTCGTAATCCCCAAAATAATATTCTACTAGAAACCCCACAATTTTTCTGGATGCGTGTAGCCATGGGTTTAGCAATCGAAGAAAATAATCAAGATCAAAAAGCCGAAGAATTTTATAATATTATTTCTACTTTGCATTATGTCCCCTCAACACCAACACTCTTTCATGCTGGGACAATTCACCCACAATTGAGTTCCTGTTATCTCACAACTGTTGAAGATTCACTTGAACACATTTTCAAATCCATTGGTGACAATGCTCAACTTTCAAAATGGTCAGGCGGAATAGGCAATGATTGGACCAACATTCGTGGTATGGGTGCTCTGATCAAAGGCACCCGGGTTGAAAGTCAAGGTGTAATTCCTTTTCTTAAAATCGCCAACGATACAACCGTAGCCATAAATCGCAGTGGTCGAAGACGCGGAGCCACTTGCGCTTACCTTGAAGCTTGGCATTATGATTTTGAAGACTTTTTGGAACTCCGTCGTAATACCGGTGATGAAAGAAGAAGAACTCATGATATGAATACAGCTGCTTGGATTCCAGACTTGTTTATGAAAAGAATTGCCGAAGACAAAGATTGGACTTTTTTTTCACCAGATGAGGTCCCAGACCTTCATCACATCTATGGCCAACAATTTGAACAACAATATGAGCACTATGAAAAACTGGCTGAACAAGGAAAAATGAAATTATTTAAAAAAATAAAAGCCAAAGAACTCTGGAGAAAAATGCTCACCATGCTATTCGAAACCGGACATCCCTGGATCACTTTCAAAGATCCTTGCAACCTCCGTTCACCCCAAGATCATGTTGGAGTAATTCACAATTCTAATTTATGCACTGAAATAACTCTAAATACTTCAGTTGAAGAAACAGCCGTTTGCAATCTTGGATCAATAAACCTCGCCAGACACATTTCAAATGGACAACTTGATAAAGAAAAACTCCAATCAACAATTGATACTGCCATCAGAATGCTCGACAATGTTATTGATATCAATTTCTATCCAACAAAAGAAGCAAAATTTGCCAATTTGAAACATCGCCCGATTGGACTCGGCATCATGGGTTATCAAGATGCTCTATATCAAATGAACATAAATTTTGATAGTGATAAAGCCATCGAATTTGCAGACCAATCAATGGAATTTATTTCATATCACGCTATTTTAGGTTCATCAAAATTAGCAGAAGAAAAAGGAGCTTATAAAACATTCCCAAATTCCAAATGGGCCCGTGGTATCTTGCCCCATGACACAATTACACTGCTTGAAAAAGAACGAGGCCAAGAAATCCCAATCAACAAATCTCAAACACTTAATTGGGAATATGTTCGACAAGAAATTATGGCAAAAGGCATGAGAAATTCAAACTGCATGGCAATTGCCCCAACCGCCACCATTTCAAACATTGCCGGTTGCCTGCCAAGCATAGAACCAATCTATAAAAACATCTATGTCAAATCAAACATGAGTGGTGAATTTACTATTGTAAATCAATATCTTATAGAAGATTTGAAAAAAATAAATCTTTGGAACGAAGAAATGCTTAATCAAATCAAAAAAAATGATGGCGATATTAGTAATATTGAATTCATTCCAAAAGATCTAAGAACAAAATACAAAGAAACCTTTAGCATTGATGCGGAATGGCTGATTAAATCTGCTGCCCACAGAGGTAAATGGATCGACCAGAGCCAATCACTCAATATTTACCTAAAAACTACTTCTGGAAAAAGAATTTCTGAAGTCTACCAATACGCCTGGAAGCTTGGACTGAAAACCACTTACTATTTACGCACATTAGCTGCTTCGGGCATAGAAAAAAGTACTTTAGAGATAAAACAACAAAACATTACTTCCAAAGATAATATTCAAGTCGCCAATGTCTCTGACAAAATAAAAGCACAGGCATCTTCTCAAGATACCTTAACCAAGCAACAACAATTTGCTGAATCCAGTTCAGTAAAATTATGCAAAATCAATGATCCAGAGTGTGAAGCTTGCCAATAAACTATAAATTACAAAAATATGAATCAAAGAAAAAAAATTATCAATTGCAATCTGACAGATCCCAATAAAATTCTGCCCTTTCAATATCCTTGGGCTAGAGTTCATTACAAAACAGGTGTTGCCAACAACTGGACACCAGAAGAAGTTCCAATGCAACAAGACATTGAACTCTGGAATAAGCAAGGAACAGGCTCTCTAACCGATAACGAGAAAAAAATGATTCTATGGAACCTTGGATTTTTTTCAACTGCCGAAAGTCTAACCGCCAACAACATAGTTCTAGCAATTTATCGCCATGTTACCAACCCAGAATGTCGACAATACCTACTTCGACAAGGCTATGAAGAAGCTATTCACACTGACACTTTTATTTATATCTGTGATTCCTTGGGGTTAGACCCAGATGAGGTATATAATATGTATCAAAATACCTCCAGTATAAAAGCCAAAGATGATTTTGTTGTAGCAATCACCGAGTCAATACTAGATCCAAACTTCAAAACTGATACAGTTGAAAATATTCAAAAATTTGTTTCTGATTTAATCGGCTATTATATCATTATGGAAGGAATATTTTTTTATGCTGGCTTTGCAATGATGTTGTCACTACTTCGACAAAACCGAATGATAGGTATTGGTGAACAATTTCAGTATATTCTGCGTGATGAAACAACCCATTTAGCTTTTGGTGCGGATTTGATCAATACTATTGTCGAAGAAAATCCTGAAATTTGGACCGATGAATTCAGACAAACAATTGTCGAAAATATCCAAAAAGCAGTTAAACTTGAAGTCGCCTATGCCGAAGATGCACTGCCAATAGGGATTATGGGATTAAACTCTGAAATAATTAAAGAGTACATGGAACATATTGCTGACCGCCGACTAGAAAGAATAAATCTTCAAAAAATTTACAATGCTGGAAATCCATTTCCTTGGATGAGTGAAATAGTTGATTTGAAAAAAGAAAAAAATTTCTTTGAAACCAGAGTGACAGAATATCAAACTGGCGGTAATCTTGACTGGGATTAATTTCATTCAGCTTTCCACCCAAATTTTACAAAAAAACTGCTTATTCACTTAAGCAGTTTTGACATTATTTCATTTTTATATTAAGATACTTTATTGTTCCTTCAATCACCAGGAGGGAACCATGAGTCTAAACTTCTTTGACCCAAACAGTATTACATCCTTGCATGCAGATTGCCAAAAAGCAGTTGAAGCCTTCTACCAGAAAATTTTCACACATATTGTTGGTCTTGACCGAAGACATTACCAGGACAATATTTATGCTTTTACCAACATTTTGTTCAAAATCTGCCTGCGAAGAAACTGTAATCTAATTTCGCTTCATAGAGGTTATAACTATAAACAAAGAAAATCTCTTGAAATATATTGCATGAAGCAAGTCAGACGAAAACTTGAATCAAAGCTTGTGACTGATGGATATAATCTCGATGATGCTCTTCGAATTATTGCTGGAACATTCAAACTACAGATGGCTTTATATGTTCATTTTGGTCTTCAAGTAGAAGATTTTAGTCTGATCGAAACAGGTCCAATTAATTAAGCGTGGAAACTACCGCGTTTTTTTTATTTCTGCTTGCAAGTCTTTCAACACCTGTTTAGCATGTTCAGCTGGTTTAACCGACCTATATATTTTGAAAATTCTTCCTTTTGGGTCAATTAGGTATGACATTCTTTTTATTCCAAGAAAACTTTTACCAAACATTATTTTCTTTTGCCAAACACCATATTTTTCTAATATTTTTTTCTTTTCATCTGACAAAATAGTAAATGGTAATTTATGTTTCTCTGAAAAATTATTATGACTCTCTATACTATCAGCGCTAATCCCCAAAATCACAGCTTTTATTTTTCCAAACTCTGAATAATTATCACGAATAGAACAAGCTTCTTGAATACAACCTGGAGTATTATCTTTTGGATAAAAATAAATTAAAACCCATTGATTTTTATAATCACCCAAACGATGTTTTGCCCCCATTTGATCAGGCAGGGTAAAATCAGGTGCCACATCGCCAATTTTTAATTCAGACATATATATAATTTATGATTTATATACTTTATCATAACCTATTTTAACAATATTTAAAACAAAAAACCGCTTGATTATGCCACTATCTCAAGCGGTTCAAATTTAGAATCTTTATATCTTCTAGCCTATTCCATTGAAACTTCATCCAATAAAGTTTTTAGCGCCTCTTCACTGATAACCGGCGGAACTCCAGCTTCGGTTGGAGGTAAAGCTAAACACTTGGTCTTATAATCAAAAAATTCTCCGTCAGGAACAGCCACTGAAACAGTTAAATAATCAGCCTTGTAAGTTTGTGTTAGCTTAAGATATGAGTTGATGCCACCTTTAGAGTTCTCCAATTTCTTCGCACTCAATTGAAATGTTATAATCCCACCAGCTTGTTTTTTCCTCCTTTGGATATCTGCAATCACTTCAAAATCAGAAAACCCATATTTTGCAAACAACTTATTGATTGAGTCCAACTTCTCAACATTTTTTTCTTTTATCTCTGATTGTTCCCGTTCCCACTCCTGATAACTCCCATAAATCTCATTCGCTTCAGTTTCAGGTTGCTTATCTGCATCAAGAGCTAACTTCTCCAACAAGTCTCTACCTTGTTCACTATCAAGATCCAACAACTCTCCAATCCCTCTATTTTCCGCAAAATCAATAGTCTGCGGTTCAGCCATTTTAAAATCTTTAGTTCCATCTTTTTTAAATAATGTTATAGTCCCACGACCATGACGAACAGCTTCGGTTCCATATGAGAAAAAATAACTTTTATTATTTATTTCAATTTCTCCTCTCACATGAAAATTCACGCGATCGCTAATACCAGCAGGGGTCATTTCTATCTTCAAATTTGATAAACCAATTTTTTTTAACACTGTCTTTACATCCTCTATCACTTGTTCCTCTTCTGTTTCAAATTTGAGCATTGTTTCAGCACCACCACACTCATACTCAATCCTCTGAACTATTTGTGTTTTATCTATTGATGAAACTGATTCTGAATAAATAAAGTTAACAATCATATCATCAACACTTCTAGGCCCAGAATCTTTTTTTGGGACACCAGCTATAAGTGACTCTACATAATCAGAATCAAAATCATTTATCATTTGATCAACACTTCTATACCCAGAATCTTTTTTTGGGCCAGCAACTGTACTGACTTCTAAATGATCAGAATCATCCATCATTTGATCAGCACCTGTATCCCCAGAATCTTTTTCTTGGTCAACTCTAGCAGGAACATCTTTATCCGCCATTAATGCCGTAGCCACATTTTCTTGTGATGTTGCCTCTGCGAGTTCCTCTGCTCTACTTGCTTTTTGTTTGTCATAATACTCTTGTCGTTCATCTTCGGTTAATTGTTCTTCAATTTTTTTCTTACCAAACATGTCAGCCATTCTGCCGGCAAGACCAATTGGTTTTTTGTCTGTCATAAATTTATTATTAATTATTTTATTCTCTACTACCTGATTTTGATCCAACTATTGAGAGTACTCCAAATAAATCATCTTCTTATAATTTAATATCTCTAAATTTAGGTTTATTACCATAAGGTGTCAAAAAAGTGCTGGTTAGTTCAAAAATTTGTCTTTTCTCAAACTCCGACATCAAAACAAGCAGTAATGACTTAAAATTGGACATAAATTTTTCAATCTTGAACTTATCAAAATTGAAAACACACTTATCATCAATGCATCTCTTTTCAATCAAATTAATTTTGCTTTTAGCCTTATAATACTCCTCCAAAAGATTCTCTCTGCTTTCATCATTTAGAATCAATAAAACAAATTTCTGCAAAACTTCATCCTTGTTAAAATCATGCCACAATCCTGATAATTTTGCGAGTTGAATATCCACAAGTTCTTTCGTCAACAGCTCAATTTTTTGTCTCTCATTATCAAAATCAACCAATAATCTATACATCGTCAAATAATATTCAAGCACATACATCATTCCTTCTGTCTTAAACAAACGATGATCATATTCATTTTGATCCGACTCGGTTTTCTGTTGCTTCAAATATTCTCGCTTTGATTTCATTGAATCAAAAACCAACGCTCGATCATAAAATCCGTTCACTGCCTGATGGAAATCTTTTACTTTTGGTTCACTCGCTTTATGCTTCAAAACAAATCTGCTGATAAATTGTAACAACTTTGCTATTTTCAATTCATCAAAATCCTTACCTTGCAACAACTCAATCAATTCCAGCAAATTTGATTTTGTTTCACCTTCTTGAGGTAAACCATCTGTAATAATTCTAACCGCATCTATCGCTTCATCAATAATTACTTTATTTGTTTCATCAAATAATATTAATGGCTTTTCCTCTCCAATTTTCGCTAAAGCAATTAGCTTGTCTATTTTCATAAAAATCTAATATTAATTATTATATCAAATTTTAGACTAATTTACCAAAACAAAAAACCGAAGCAAATTTATACTTCGGAATTCTTTTAATAATTTTTTTAATTCCTATTACGATACTTATTCATTTCTCCACTTCGACTCAAATGCTCTTGTGCCAAGGCAAAAACCTCTTCAGGCGTAATCCCAAAATCACCATTGATATAAATCACAAAATCATTCTGATGGATAAAGACCTCTTCTTCAAGTGGCTCTCTACCAATCACTTTTGCTACCATTTCACGAAGCACTTCAACCAACCTTCTCATCCCTGACACATGACCACATTCATTGGTAATAGTGATACCAATTGTTGGCCGTTCAGGATTTGAGGAGATAAACACATCCCAATGCTTTTTCCACTGGTTAACATAACCACGAAGTCTTTGAGATTCATTGCTATCAGACCCAATCAGAGCAAACATCAAACCATCTTTTTCAACTTCTTCAGCATCATCAGTCAGATACTGAAAACCTTTATTAATGGACAATGCCGAGAAAAACCCTTCAATCAAAACATAACCAATCTTCACAATCTGAACCGCTCTCATAAATTTCGGCATGTTTTCAATTGCCATAATAAAATGATACGGTGCCAGATGATTCCACTCAAATCTGATGACCTCTCCAATCTGATCACAAACATCCTGATAATGAGCTTCCAAAGCCTCACACACACTCTCAACCACCGCAAATCTTCTCACTCCACCATAAATATGATTCACCATCATCAGCATATTCTGCATCTTGGCTCGAGTCATTTCCGGCAAATAAAAATATTGATAAATACATTCAGTCAATGTCCAAAACGGGAAATCATTTGCATTCTGATCAAAAACCAAATGTTCAGCGCTGAAATATCCACCAGTACCCAGATGAATAACCAAATCATCTTGCTCTGGCAAAAATTCCTTGTCATAATCCCAAATTGTTTTTCCACCAGATACTTCTATTACCGTTACACTTTCACGATCAAGAGGATTCAAATGCATAATTCTGCAGATAAAAGCAAACGCCGAGGCAACATCTCCATCAATCTTATCAGGAACAATGATATAGGTATGTAGCACTTGCATCATTTGTCCAATTGGCAATCTCTGATTAATGCTCATTCTTGAAGGATATGCTTCATCAACCCGATCATTGATAGCCATCAATGGTTCGAGCTTCAGGAATTGAATCATATTCTCGTTTTCATATTCCTGACAAACCGGATCTTCCACTACCACTTCTCTCAAGTCAGCCAGCCGATCTCTTGTGTTAATTTTTTCATAATTATCAATATACCCTTGCAAAACCGACAAACCCACAATCATCTTAAAATAATCACTAGTGCCTTCAGGCAACTGGCGGATAACTTTTTCCAAATATTCAATCCCGAATTGCGCTGGGACAAAACGACCAGTACCATTTGTCAAACGCTTTGCCACACGACCAAGCTGTTTGACCAATTCATAATTTTCACCAGTCATTCTACCAATCTTACTATCCACCAAATTAACATAATCTCTGATTTCAATGATATGCGGTGGGATATAACTCCGATGAGAATAAAAAACTTCAACCATTGCATGAGTTGCAGAATGTACAGGACAACCAACAAAATGATGATCAAAAAATCCATTTTCTGGATCAAGTCTTCGACCAGTATCACAATGAATCACAATTCTGCCATTACTTTCACCATCATAGGTCATTCCATGTGAAACAAACATATAAGTCACTCTATCACTTCTGATATCAACCTCATTGGCTTCACAAAAAACCTGTACCGGTGCAACACAATCACGATCAATATCAACATGTACTACAAAAAGAAAGTTAGCATCAAATGGGTATGAAATCCTAATCCTACGAAGTTCTTCGAGTGTCATAATATTGCCGGACATCTTTCACCCTCTTTCCTCCATCTGCTGTTTGCAGTTTTCCCAACCTAGATTTTCAAGGTTCTTTCTAACAACCAATTTTAACACAAGAAACAAAAAATGTCAAGTATTTAACTAGATTTACACAAAATTTAACTAAATCTAGCCTATTTTATTTTATATTGCACAAAACCAGTTTTTGTAGTAAAATTAGTTCATTATGAAACAAATTAAACCTGAATTATTAGCTCCAGCTGGCAATCTGAAAAAACTTCAATACGCTATTGCTTATGGTGCTGACGCAATTTACTGCGGTCTGCCAGAATTTTCCTTGAGATATAGGATAAATATGTTTGATTACAAAACCCTAAAACAAGGAATTGATTTTGCCCACAAACACAATAAAAAAGTTTATATTACCGTCAATATTTATCCCCATAAACAACATCTGACTAAACTGGCTAAACACATTACAAAATTAAAAACCATCAAACCCGATGCTCTAATTGTCTCCGACCCAGGAATTTTATCCTATATAAAAGAAGTCTGGCCAAATATCCATATTCATCTTTCAACCCAAGCCAACTGCACCAATTGGCGATCTGCAAAATTCTGGTTTGAACAGGGTGTTAAACGAATCATTCTCGCCCGTGAAACTACCTTGGATGATATAAAAGAAATTCATAAAAATGTTCCCGAATTAGAACTGGAAACTTTTGTTCATGGTGCAATGTGCATGTCATATTCTGGTCGTTGTATCTTATCAAAATGGTTTACTGATCGTTCAGCTAACCTTGGTGACTGTTCACAGCCATGTCGTTGGAATTTTAAACTTCAAACCGATCCTCTAGTTATTGAAGAAAGCCAGAGAAAAGGCTCTTATTTCCCAATTGAACAAGATGCCCATGGCACTTACATTATGAATTCTAAAGATTTAAACTTAATAAAACACTTAAAGCAATTACAAAAAGCTGGTATCAGCAGTTTCAAAATAGAAGGACGAGCCAAAAGCATTTATTATCTCGGCAATACCCTTCACGCTTATCGTGAAGCAATAGACAATCAAAAATCCGATCTTGATAGTCTTTTTCACGAATTAGAAAAAGCTCCAAACCGCGGATTCACCCAAGGTTTTATTTTTGGTGAAAAAGAAGTCAGTCACAGATTTGAATCTTCCCATGAAAACAGTGCTTGGGAATTCTGTGGTGAAGTTGTTGGTTATGATAAAAAAAATGAATTCTTAGAAATAGCAGTACACAATGCAATTAATCAAAAAGATCTCATTGAAATTATTGTCCCATTTGAAAAAAATATCACCCTAAAACTATCAAAAATTTACAACCATAAATTTGAGTCAATTTTAGAAGCTCATGGCGGTCAAGAAACAAAAATATATCTCCCATACAAAAAACCCCTGCCTCTCAAATCTCTGCTCCGTCGAAAAATCTAGATCTCTTGGCACCTATTTGAATTCGCCATAACTTTTAAAATATAATACAATTTATTATATGCTAGCTTATATCAAAGGCACAATTATTGATCTTGGGAATAATTTTTTAATTATAGAAAATCAGGGTTTAGGCTATAAAGTATATTCAACCAATCAACTAATTCAATCAAGCCAGCTTGGCCAAGACATTGCCGTATTTCTTCATCACAACCTAAAGGAAGACTCTTCTGATCTATATGGCTTTGTCACCAAACAAGAACTTCTATTATTTCAACAATTAATTTCTGTTTCTGGGATTGGTCCCAAAACCGCTCTTGGTGTTTTTGCCGTTTCGAGTGTATTGGACATTCATTCAGCTATTGCCAGCCAAGACTCTTCTATGCTAAAAAAAGTCTCCGGCATCGGCGCCAAGACTGCTGACCGAATCATACTAGAATTAAAAAATAAAATCAGTTTTCTCGATGACAGCAGTCTCAAAAGTTCTGCTCAAATGGAAGCTAATTCTGATGCAATTGATACCTTGACCGCGCTAGGCTACTCAACTGAACAAGCCAGACAAGCTTTGTCTCAAATTCCTAATGAAACATCAGATCTATCTGAAAAAATTAAACTGGCTTTGCAATATCTCACAAAATAAAAATTTTTTACTTAAATTATTATATATCTTTAATTCATCAATTTATTCTATGGACATCCGCCTTGCAACCATTGCAGACAAAAATTCTTGGGATGAGTTTATTGCCAATCAAAAACTTGGAGCATTTACCCAATCCTGGATTTGGGCTGAATTCATGGCAACCCAAAAAGAAAAAATTTACAGACTTATCGTGACTGACAACAACCAATGGTCAGCTGTTTGTTTTTTATTTGTCTCCAAACTAAAAGGTGGCTTTCGCATTCTTTACGCTCCAAAAGGGCCCATAATAGCCGACGATGCAGATATTGAAAAAAACTTTGAATTTATAATGAAAAAAATTGACCAAATTGCTGTACAAGAAAAAGCCATATATTTTCAATGCGACCCAGAAACTAATGATACTGATTTCCAACAAATCTATGATCAGCTTGAACTAAACAAATCAGAATTTGACATACAACCAAGACATACCCTGATATTAAACATCCAAGATTCAGAAGAAAATCTACTCAACCAGATGCACAGCAAAACCAGATACAACATTCGTTTAGCCCAAAAAAAAGATGTCTCTATTGAAATTGATAATTCTAAATTCAAACAATTTAATGAATTACTAAAACTTACAACCGACAGGCAACATATTACTCTTTTTGGTGAAAAATATTTCAAACAACTTCTCTCTCTACCTTTCGTTAAACTTTATTTAGCCAAATACGATGGTCAGTACATTGCAGCCAATATTATGATTTTCTGGAATCACACTGCAACCTACTTGTATGGAGCTTCAGACTATAAATTCCGCCCTGTAATGGCTCCATACCTGCTCCAATGGCAGGCAATCAAAGATGCCAAAGATCAAAATATCTGGTCCTATGATTTTTGGGGTGCAGCACCACAAAACATTACTGGACACGAAGAAAAATGGTTTGGTTTTACCAAATTCAAAATGGGTTTTTCGCCAGAAGCAGAAATTACCGAATATCTCGGTACTTATGAAAAAATCTATAATCCAACCAAACTAGGAATTTATCGCTTCTTAAGAAAATTTATAAAAAAATAATCACCAAATTTAAAAAAGATACTTGCCCAAACTAGTATCTTTTTTTATTCAAAATAATTGTCAAAATCGGATAACATTTTCCTTAAATTATTATCTTCAATTTCTTATAATTTCTTATATGACTAAACCACTGATTTACCAAACTGATTATCCGTATTTTATTACTACTAATGTAATTAATAAATACCCATTGTTTTGCAATAAAAAATACGCAGATATTTTATTTAATCAAATTTTCTTCTATCAGCACAAATTAAACATTGACATTCTCTGTTTTTGCCTGATGCCTACCCATCTTCATATTGTAATAAAACAAAATGAAGACATAACAATTTCAAAATTTATGCAACAAGTCAAGTATAGAACCGCAAAACATATAAAAGTCCCTACTCCCCGAACTGACAGCCTGGCTGTCAGTTCGGGGCAAGGAAGCAACTCAAAAAGATGTAAAAATTCAATCTGGCAACAGAGTTTTTATAGAAGAATTATCAACACTGATATTTCTTTATTAAACACTATCACCTACATCCATTTCAACTGGCAAAAACATCATTTACCTCCAAAATTTTCTAAACCACCTTACACCCATATCAACCAAAATTTAATCAACAAATTCCTCTAACATGCTCAAAAAACGCCAAAAAATCTTTTATTGCCTATGTTCATTTCTATTCGCGATAGCACTCTACTTTGTTATTTCATTGAAAATTTCAATTTCCCTTGCAATAATTTTATTTATTTTTTCATCTACAATAAAAAACACTCGTAGTATCTCAATTTTTTTATTAATATTTTTCTTTTTTGGTTTAATAGTCGCCAATTTTAATACTCCTCCAAAAACTCCAAGCGTTATTCAATATTACAACGAGCAATATGTCACAGTTGAAGGCATAATTACCTATGTTGATGAAAGGCTCGATCACACCAAACTGACTTTCAAAAGCCAATCAATCAAACTTGATTTTAATAAAACAAAAATTACAGGGAAAGTCCTTATAAAAAGTCAGCTTTATCCAAAATACAATTACGGCGACTTCATCGAACTCTCCTGCAAACTTACAAGCCCGGAACCAATTGAAAAATTTCAATACGATAAATATCTGGCTCGTTACAATATTTATTCACTTTGCTATTCACCAAAAATTATTTTGCTAAAACACAATCAAGCTAATTTAATTTTACAAAAAATATTACACTTCAAAGACTTTACCAGCCAAACAATCAATCAAACCATTCCTGAACCTCAAGCATCATTTCTTGCTGGCATATTACTCGGATCAAGAAAAGGAATACCTGACAAATTATTACAAGACTTCAATCGAACTGGGGTTACTCATATCATCGCAATTTCTGGGTATAATATCACTGTAATTTCAGTTATGTTATTAAATCTTTGTCTTTCATTAAATATCAATCGAAAAAAAGCCTTCTGGCTAGTTACCTTTGGCATCACAATTTTTACAATTTTGACTGGAGCCAGCGCAGCTGTTATTCGTTCAGCTATCATGGGAATTTTAGTTTTATACTCAAAATATCTCGGGCGGGCAAATCACACTGCCAATATTTTAATTATCACCGCTTCAATCATGTGTTTAATTAACCCTAAAATTTTATTATTTGATGCTGGATTTCAGCTCTCATTTTTGGCCACAATTGGTTTGATTTATCTTTCGCCAAAAATAAAAAAATATTTTCTCTGGCTTACAATAAAATTTTCAATTCAAGAAAATTTGATCTCAACTTTATCTGCCATCATCATGACAACACCCTTAATTCTTTTCCAATTTGAACGATTTTCTCTTGTAGCGCCAATTGTCAATTTATTAATTCTAAGTTTTATACCCTGGGTTATGCTAACCGGCTTTATTCAAGTAATCACAGGCTTTATCAGTCTCCAGCTTGGACAATTAATCGGATTCACCAGCTGGCTAATTCTTGAATACATTATCAGAACAGTTTCAACCTTTTCCAGTTTACCATTTGCATCAATAAATCTAAAAATTAATTGCGGGATTATGTTAATAATTTATTTTTGTTTGAGTCTATTTATCTTCTCTAAACAAAAAAACATCTTTATTAAGATGTTTAAATAAATTTTTCAACCAGAACCCAACTCTATTCCCGATGGATTTTCTTCAACAACCAACTGAACAATCAAGAAGAAATGACGATTATGCTTCCCACCATCATCAACAATGTAATAAGACATCCTTAGCTCTTCTTTCCATAATTCTTTGAGTGCCTTGAGCGCTGTTATCGTACTCACATGCCCAGTAGTATCAACCAAATTAATTCTTTGGTATAAAGCATAATCATTGCCATACACCTTTACTCCCTCAATCAATTTATCAATATCCTCGCAAAAAGCCTCTACAGTCCCCCAAGCTGTTCTATCAAGTTCTCGTTTTGTCCCCAAATTACTCGTCGCCTCCGCATAAAGCTTTTTCGCCAAATTTATTTTCTGAAATTTCAGTTCCTGTTGTGCCTTCAATATTGCCATCAATTTAGCCGTTCCCTCCATCAGTTCGCTCCTTCCTCTCTTGGAGAATTGTCCATAGCCAACTGAATATAAATATCAATATAATATCCTCCAGTAGATATTAACACGAAAAAAGATGAAATCACAAAATTTTCCGCCCAATCCTGTTTCAAACATGCCAACTGCTCCAATTTTTCTAAAAGCAGAGCATCGCTAGTATATTGAAGCCTTTGAAATAGGGAAATGTAAAATCCATGGCTTCTTGTATCTCCAATCAACTTCTTCACCACTTCAGCAAAATATTTTTCCGAAGGCCATAATTCAACAACCAGTTTACCATAAATTTTAGACTTAGTTGCTGAAACATACAGGTCAGCCCAACACATTTTTTCTCTCACTTCCCATATCCATTTCTATTTGCATTAATGCTACCAATTTAACCATTTACCACCTTCTTCCTCTGTTGGAAAACAACCACCACATCATTTTCTTTACTGGTCACCACTTCAATTTCATTCTGCCAATTAATCGCCAAAAGACCAAAAGCTTCAACCGCATTATCAGCCGACAAAAAACCATATTGGCTCAAATTCAATCTTGAAATACTTATCCGAACTACTTCACCTTGGAACAATCTCTTCAACCATCTACCAAAAGACAAAAAATCCTGCCAAGCAAAATATGTTGACTGAAAACCAGCCAATTTTACAGGAATACGATCAAACATACTTCGATACAACATATTATTATACCAATTACTATCAACTATCTGCATTCCCGTTCGCCTTTCCTCAAAGTTGTCAAAGAAACAACAATTTAACTCATTATTTACCTTTTGTCAATATGAAAAAAATTATTTTATCTTTATTTATCCTAATATATTTTTCAGGTTGTAGTCAACCGAACACCATTAAAACTCCAAACAATTTGAGAATTCATTTCCTTGATGTTGGCCAAGGTGATGCAATCTTGATTCAAACCCCCGAAAACAAAGACATCATCATTGATGGTGGTCCTGACAATAAAATTTTAAATGAATTAGGACAAGTTATGCCATTCTGGGACAATACAATTGATATTATGATTTTGACCCACCCTCATTCTGATCACATTATAGGCTTGATTGAAATATTAAATCGTTATAATGTTAAACAAATCTTTTATACTGGAGTTCCTTATCCCTCAATTGAATATACCAAATGGTTATCACTGATTGCAGAAAAACAAATTCCAACCGTCATTATTAAATCATACATCAATCTTGAACTTGAAAATCAGTTGACCCTAGAATTTCTCTATCCAGATTCTGACATTAGCCAAAAACATTTTGAAGAAATCAATAATTCTTCAATTGTAAATTTATTGACATACAACAATAATAAATTCCTGTTTACCGGCGATGCTGAATTTGAAGTTGAAGACCACTTAATTGAAACTTATCAATTTTTACAAACTAATTTATTGAAAATTGGACACCACGGCAGTCACAGCTCCTCTTCAGATGCATTTCTGACAATCATATCACCTCAATTTGCAATTATTCAAGTTGGCGTCAACAACACCTTCAACCATCCACATCTCATCACCCTAAAACGACTAGAAAGAAATAATATTCCTATTTTTCGAACCGATCTTTTAGGCACAATTACTTTCTTCAGCAATGGCCAAAATATCTGGACAAATAACAGTTAGCAGATTACCCAGCATTTACAAATAATAAATATCTGCTATACTTTTAGTAAATCTACAATTAATTTAAGCTTTTTATGAAAGAAAAAACATTAGTATTAATCAAACCTGATGGCGTGCAACGCGCTTTAGTCGGAGAAATCATTTCTCGGTTTGAACGATGTGGTCTGAAAATAATTGGGTTAAAAGTTGTCAAAGCCACATCTGAAATTGCCGGCCAGCACTATGCTGACGATGAAAAGTGGTTACTTAGTGTCGGTGACAAAGCTCTTGAAGCAGCTGAAAAAAGAGGTGAAACCATGACAGAAACAGCCATGGAAATCGGACAAAGAGTCCGGTCTCAACTCATGGATTATATTGCCATGTCACCGGTAATAGCCATCTGCCTTGAAGGTCACAATGCTGTTGCTAAAATCCGCAAAATAGTTGGCTCAACCAGCCCACAAGACGCTGAAGCTGGAACAATTCGCGGAGACTATTCTATTGATTCATTTAAATTATCTGATTCAGCTGGACGACCAATCCAAAATTTGATTCACGCGTCTGGTGCAGTGGATGAAGCTGAACGAGAAATTAAAATTTGGTTTAATGATGATGAATTATTCGATTGGGAAAGAGTTGATGAAGCTCTAATTTATCGAACTGTATAAATATATTTTACAAAAACTGACTTAAGTCAGTTTTTGCTTTTTACAGAAATTATTGTTAATATATCTAAATCTGTTCTTTCCACAACCAAGGGGCAGGAAGCAAATAATGCAACGAGATTATGGCCTAATTGCTAATCCCTATGCTCGCGGTGGTCGAAAACAACTTGGACCAATTGAGCGTCTTGCTAAAAAAAAATATCGAGATACGGTTTCATATCACGCCACAAACGAAATTTCAGAAATTTCAGGAACACTAATCAAGTTGATTAACCAAAGAAAAATTAAAATCCTATTCATCTTTGGTGGTGATGGTACCATTCACAAAGTTATTGATATTCTTATTTATGAACTGTTACGAGGAAACATCGATCGGCTTCCTCTTATCTTGCCAATTGGCGGTGGCACCATGGAGGCAGTCTTCCAATGGCTTGGTTGGGATGATAAACCAATCAATATTTTTCGCAAAGGACTTGAAATTGACATTGACAAAATACCTATTCGCAAATTACGACCTCTGAAAATTACTTTCTGGAATGCTGACACCGATCGCCTTGAATCACATTATGGTTTTTTCTTCATTATCGGAGCTGTAAACAGAGTTATTCAACTTTATGACAGACAAGGTAAATCCGTTATTGGAGGGATCAAACACATTGTCCAAGGTGCAACCGCCGCGCTTACTGGTCTACCGCCTACCCACAAACACCTTCTACACCAATTCGATGCCAAAATCTTTGCAAATGGCAAAATATTGCCTCAAAACAAACCTCTAAGCATCATTTGCAGTGTTTGTGACAGTTTATTGTTTGGTGACAAATTCTATGGTATCAAGCCTTACGCTGGCAGAGCTGAAAGTAATCAATTTTACTGTATGTGTTATTCTCTACCCGCATGGATACCAGTTGCAGTTTTACCATTTGTAATGAAAGGCATCTTGGTTCCCAAAACTGATTTCACTCTCAATCAACCACTATTTCTGCTCGAAGCTACAACAAAAAAGGAAGACTCCATCTTTATCGACGGCGATTTTTATAAAATAAAACCAGGAGAAACCATCAAAGTCGAACCTGGACCTGAAATAGAAATGGGTTCATTCTTTGACAAATAACTTGTTCTCTATCATGAGAACTTTTTTATTTGCAAATGTTTATATTCTATCTTATACTAAATTTATAATTTATAAAGTCAAATTTCTACAAGCATTTCAATTCTCTAGTATCTCTAGTATTTCTAGCATTTGTAATATTCGTAGTATTTGTATATTTGCATCTCTAGTATCTCTAGTATTTCTAGTATTTGTAATATTCGTAGTATTTGTATATTTGCATCTCTAGTATCTCTAGTATTTCTAGCATTTGTAATATTCGTAGTATTTGTATATTTGTATCTCTAGTATTTCTAGTATTTGTAATATTCGTAGTATTTGTATATTTGCATCTCTAGTATCTCTTGCATCTCTAGTATCTCTAGCATTTGTAATATTTGTAGTATTTGTATATTTGCATCTCTAGTATCTCTAGTATTTCTAGCATTTGTAATATTCGTAGTATTTGTATATTTGTATCTCTAGTATTTCTAGTATTTGTAATATTCGTAGTATTTGTATATTTGCATATCTAGTATCTCTAGTATTTCTAGCATTTGTAATATTCGTAGTATTTGTATATTTGTATCTCTAGTATTTCTAGCATTTGTAATATTCGTAGTATTTGTATATTTGTATTTTTAATATTTGTATATTCGTATCTATGAAAACAGAATTTGAAGCAACATTTTCCAATATCAATAAAAGTGCCATTAGAAAAAAATTATTGTCTATTGGCGCAAAAAAAGTAAGGCCAGAAACATTAATGAAAAGAGTCAATTTTTATCCTCCCAATAAAGACAAAAAAGGCTGGATGAGAATACGAGATGAAGGAAACAAAATAACTTTAAGTTATAAAAGATTTTTAGGAAAAAATATAAAAAATAAACACAAAATAGACAACCAACAAGAAATTCTCTTGCTTATCAATAATTTTAATGAAGGCATAGAACTACTTGAAGCATTAGGAGCCAAGAAAAAAGCTTATCAAGAAACAAAAAGAGAAGAATGGCATTATTCAGGAACAGAAATATCAATAGACACATGGCCGGGCCTAAAACCTTTTATTGAAATTGAAGCTAAAAATGAAAAGACAGTAAAAAAAATTACCAAATTATTAGGTTTTGATTATTCTGAAGCAATTTTTGGTCCTGTGGGCTTAATTTATGAAAAAGAATTAAACATTTCACAGGAACAAATAAACAACCATACTCCAGAAATCACTTTTAAGAATCCACCTAAACTCAAAATATAATTTTTACCAACAAAAAAGACCGTTCATCGGTCTTTTTATATCAGTGCTAATTTATTTTGTAATACTAATAGTATTATTATACTCTGCTCCTGGGGCACACACCGTAATTCTCCCATTAATACTTTTCACAATATTATAACCCGTTCCATTGTACGATGCTATCATCGGATCATTAGGAATTGATGTTAAATATTTCCCACCGGCTGTAATTACTGATAAATCAACTAACCCATCACAACTCCCACCATCTTTACAAATTTCACTAGTCCTCATTCCAAGACAATCAGTTGATTGTGGTATGTTTTGAAAATTAAAATCATTATTGTCAGTATCATACTGATAAACCGCATCCAAAATCATTTTCACATCTATTGCTCTTTGAGCATTTCTAGTTTCTGACAATTGTTTACTTGGATTCAAGGCTAAAGTTATTATTCCTGCTAAAATCGCAATCGCTGCTACAATTAATATAACTTCAAGTAATGTGATACCTTTTTTCATAGTAATTATGTTAAACAAAAAATAACATTTTTCATCCTTTATTATCAATTATATCATACAATATTTTTAGCCTTTAAACAAAATTATTGTGGATAAAAAATTGTATAGCATATTTGAAATTTATAAAAAATATCAACAAAAAAACAGCACTGTTTCAATGCTGAAAAATTAAATTTTTTATCTTAATTCCCCTACTTCTTCTTCGGCTGGTGAAAGTCAGAAATCATTTTTTTAGAATTTGTCAATACTATCATTTTCAAGTATACTTATAATATAATTACTATTAAAGACTGTTTAACTTTATGAACAAACACTCATTGATTCGTACAATTTATCTCTATGTAGCAACCTTGATTGGTCTGGTTATTTTAATCATCGGAACAATCAGCCTGATTGACCTCGGAATGAAAGTCTACATCTTCACATCAGCTGATCTTCAAGAACAATTAGACTATGAACGCCCATATATCAGCGGTTTTGATGCTACTCGTTATGAAAATCTTGATAAAACCACTAAAATATCCGAAGCCGAACATCAGGAATTACAAAACATGATTGCCGATTACAAACTTTGGGAAGAAAAACAGTCAAAAGTTGATCAAGTAAAAGCTGTCAGACAGCGACGAGCAGCCACTAATATTGCCATGATTCTAGTTGCTTTGCCAGTCTATATTTTCCATTGGCTTATCGTCAGAAAAGAAAAGAATATTGTTTAATCAAAGGTCGAAAAACTATTGAAACAAAAATATAAATAAAAAAAATATATGAAAAAATTTAATGTTTTAGACTGGGTCGCTATGATCCTTGTTATTATCGGCGGATTAAACTGGGGATTAGTTGGTCTATTTGATCTAAATTTAGTCCCCTTGATCTTCAGACTTGATGCTTTAATAATGCTTGTCTATGTCTTAGTCGGACTTTCAGCTTTATATCTGCTTTATCTAGCACCAAAATTAGGAAAAAAATAATTACTTGATTATAAAAAAAACAGCTCTCATACCCAGAGCTGTTTTTATATTTCTAACTTTATTTTCAACCACAAACAATCCCCTTCAACCCCACGAACATGATCAACCTCGGGGCTTGCCTGCCGTAATCTTGATGAAGGCAGGTCTGGGGCAGTAATGCGAGCCACCAACACGCTCACTTGTCACCCCTGAACTAAATTTAGGGCAGGCTCTGAATTTGCTTGTCCATCGAAGTTTTAACAAAGATGGATTTCAGGGTATAATCAACCAACCCCCACTTGTCACCCTGAATTTATTTCAGGGTATAATTATTCAAAATTCAAATTATTTTTTTCAATCTTTTCTCATGGCCAATTCAGGAGACTCTGAAACAAGTTCAGAGTGACGGGACCACACACCACTCGCCCCCCCCCACAAAAGAACTCGCGTTAGCAAAACAACAACTCATTTAATTATTTCACCCCACTAACACGGTAAGCATCGGGGCTTGCCTGCCGTAATCTTGATGAAGGCAGTTCTGGGGTTTGCTTTGCCGTAATCAAAGGACTGAAGTCGTTCAAAAGCATTCATTTGCAAACCCCAGAAGTTTCTTGACCGCCGAAACTTTAGTGTAGGCGGTTCGTCCTTTTTGCCTGCCTACCCTGCCTACCGGCAGGCAGGCGGCAGGCAGGCGGCAGGCAGGTAACTAATTACTTTACAAAAAGAATAACCCCCACAAATTAACAAAAAACTCTACTAAATTGTAAAACTTTTTCCACGCTATCTACACCAACACCCCACCCCTCGTCACCCTCACCAATCCAGAGCAAGTTTTCACTTTTACCCCTCTTTTTTCCAATTCATCAAGAAACAAATTCATCCCAAGTGAATCTGATGAAATATGACCAGCAATAATCGCATTAATGTGATTTTGTTCCGCCGCTTCTTTATGTTTCTCACTCATATGCATACCAATTATTGTTCCTATTCCAGCTTGAGCTAATTTCTCATACATTTTTTCTGATCCTTCTGTTCCTCCCGTCACTTCTGTGATTGCAACCTTACCAACATAATTATCTTCACTACCAGAAAACAATGTTGGTCCATAACCTCTCTTAATTGCCTCGGTATATTCTGGAATTTTATTAAGTACTTCCATTATTTCCGAAATATATTGAAAATTTTTATCTTCAATTTCTTTTTTCAAAAAACTTGCAACCATATTGTCAGCCGGAGTATGAACATTAATAAAATTAATTTTCAAATTCTTGGCAGTATCAACAGTTTTATAATGATTGGCAGCATTCACTCCTCTTGAAACCTCACTAATTCTTAGTTTTAACAATCCTTGAGCAACATTGATAGGCACCCCATATCCTGCCATCACCTCTGTTTGCAAATTCATCACATCAGACAAATTTGCCAATCCCTTTCCTACTGGATGGTGAGCAATCACCAGATCAACATCACCCATTTGTTTGGCAATCATCAGCTCGGCTGAATCAATATCAATACCTGCGAGCACAGTTTTAATATCTTCATCATTATCATAATGTATTACTGAATCAGTATATGGATTTTCCAGTTTTTCTTTATCAAATTTTTCCTTTTCATCATCGGACAACTTTTGATACTTTTCTCTGATTCTATTCAAATTACTTTTTACCTTTTGTTCTCCTCTTAAATCATTTCTAACTCCACATTCTATTGCTAAATCAAAAATATCTTTCACTTTCATAATATTATTTACTTATTTATAATATCTTACTTTAACAAAAATTATACTTCTTTTCAACTTGACATAATAAGCAATTTATCCTAATATTCTATATTGCCCCTTCACAACGGAGAAAAAACATGGATGAAATCCTACCAGGAACAAGCATTTCAGCAACGATTATGAACATATATGAACTTACCCAAACGCATCGCAAACGCGACTGGCCATATTATTTTCTTCATACAATCGGCTATTGTTATACTGAAGTACAAGCTAGAAAAGCCCTGGAATCTTCAACAACAGTTGATCAATATTATACCAGAATTGCACTACAACTTGTCCAAGGGGACATTTTCCTTGTTGACGGTTCCAAATTAAAAAAAATTGAACTCTTGCCCATTGAGTAAAAAAAGAATAGACATCGTCTATTCCTTTTTATTTCACTATTTCCAACTATATTTCCAACTTTATTTCAATATTTTACTCACCACTACCTCCCCCCAAGCATTTACACTAGCCAAAACCTCACGGAAACTATATTGTTTTATATTTTGATAATTATGCAAGTCAGCCTCCACTCCAATTGCATCAAGTCCAAGTTCATTACAAATATACAAGGCTCTCTTCAAATGAAATTTCTGTGTAATCAAAACAACCTTATCCAAATTATAAACATTTTTTGCTCGATTGCAACTTTGGAAAGTATCAAGTCCAGAGTGGTCAAGTAAAATAATTTCCTCATCCAAGCCTTCTTTAATTGCAAAATTTTTCATTGCCTGAACTTCATTATGTCCTGGACTTTCATTATCGCCACTCATTAAAATTTCAGAAACTTTTCCTCTTTGAAACAATTTAATTGCAGTCAAAACCCGGTCTTCCAGTATCAAACCCGGAACACCTTTGGCTACTAAACCTGCACCAAAAACCAAAGCAACATCATAATTCTGCTCGAAAGTATCAAGATCTGCAACTTTACTACTATATTTTGTCTGCACTCTGGTATAAACGCCCAAGACTATTACGAGCACAATTAATCCAAATGAAAAAAACTTGAAAAATACTTTATTAAATTGGCTAGACTTTACTTTCCCCTCTTCAACAATTTCCATATCAAAATTATATTTCTATTTATTTTAAATTTATATTAACTTTATTTCTCAATCACAATATTATTAATCAAAAAATTTTTCAAAACATTACCAACTTTCTCCAAACTTTCTTTACTACATTTATCAGGCAAATCATCTTTTGTATGAAAATATTTATAATCAAAATCAATCAACAAAACCGCTGGAATTTCCTTTTCCAAAAAAATTGACTGGTCATCTTGAATACTATATTTATAATTATCTGAAAAATTTTTCCTGAATCCATATTTGACATATTTATATATTTTTTCATACAAGTCATCATTTTTCAGCATTGAATTTTCTTCTTTATAAACATTCAGATTAGCATCTCCAATCATATCAACCACAATTACTCCCAAAATTTCATTATTTGAATAATATTTATTAATATTATCAACAAAATATTTTGACCCCTGTGGTTTCCAGTCTTTTTCCGCAATCCCTTCTGGTACTTCCTCCAAATCAAAAAAAACAAAGTCAACGCCAATATCAAATTCAACCCCAACATTATTCAAATGATGCAATACAGTCATCAAACCAAGCATTACCGCCGTACCCGAAGCCCCATCATTCGCCCCAGGCACAATCAATTCTCCATTTTTAAAAGTATCATAATGGCTCGCAATAACATATCTCTTCTTTGCTTTTGGTTCAAATCTGGCAATAAAATTTTTTGCTTTCTGCCCATCATATTCAAATTCCTGGACATCACTTTCATCAGCAATCTGAATTTCTTCTGTTAGAAAATCCTGGAGCTTAGTCCTGCCTTCACTACCGAAATATCTCGGCCCCATTTCAATCTGCTTATTTATTAGTCCCATCATCTCATTGCCTTCAACTTCACCAGTTGAATTTTTGAGATATTTACTATACATTTTTGAATTAAGATAATCAACCGGCGCAAAATTATCTGTAATTATTTTATAATTTTTCATTTCAAATCTGCCCAAATCAACAATTTTATCAATTCTTTCAGGATCTTCTATTTTCAATTTTTTATCACCATTTATCCCAACCAAAATAAAATTCTGCAGTCTCGTTGACCATTTTGAATCAACTGCGATTACATGATAATTATCAAATACCTCTCCAAAAGTATTTATTTCTGATAATAAAAATGATTCCTTGTCCCATGTGAGAGCTCCAATCGCATTCATGATAAATATTCCGTTTTCTTCCATTGAATTTCTCGCGATTTGAAAAAACTCTTTGGTAGTCAGATGTGTTGGTACTGTAAAAAGCGAATTATAAGCATCGGCAAAAATATAATCATATTTAATTTTGCTATTATTCAAAAAATGTCGCCCGTCAACAACATAATTTTTCAAATTATCGTCTTCTGGCAGATCAAAATATTTTTTACTCGCCTCATATAATTGTGTTTCAACTTCTAGGACATCAATTTTTGCATCTGCGATTTCTTCGTGCAATTTTTTTGGGACACTATACGCTCCACCACCAATGACAAGTGCATTTTCCACTTTTATATCAACTGCCTGATACAAATCATAATATTTTGTGTAATTAAACACTAAATCATCTCCATCAAGAAACATCGCTGAAGATGCATTTTTACCAAGTTTCAGAAACCTTGTTGGACGATTATTATAGACACCATCATAAATAATTATTTTTTCATAAATCCCATCGATCGAATAGATTACTGATTCTTTGGCTTTTATCTTCAAATAAAATAAACTCACTCCAATCACAATAATTACTGAAATTATAATCAAAATTTTTCTCTTTGGTTTTGATACTGTCAAAATCAATCCGATTAATCCCAAAATAAGTAATCCTATTACCAAACCACTTACAATTGTCCTAATTCCCCAAGTTGGGATTAAAACAAACCCGGCTAGGAGACTTCCAACAATACTACCAAGCGTTGACCAGAAAAAAACCTTACCTGAAACCGTACCAATTCCTTGATCCTGACATATCATTGATTGTAGCTTTATTACCAGTGGCGACAGCATTCCAAGCAAAAAACTAGTTGGTAAAAATAATATTGGAGCAACAATCAGTGGTCCCCAAATTAAATTAAACAAATTTGCTACGCTTGGTAATATAAATATCAAAAGTATTTGCAAAACAAAAACCGCTAGACCACTACAAGAAATAATCAAATAAAACAAACTCCTATCTGGGAATTTATCCGCCAATTTTCCACCAAAATAATATCCTAGACTTAAAGCCAGCAAAATCGTTGACAAAACACTTGAAACCGTGAAAATAGTATTACCAAAATAAGGTGATAAAATTCTCACTGCAATCACTTCCACCACCAAAACCGCCATACCAGTCAAGAACACCACAAATAAATTTATATTTTGTTCAAAAAATCTCTTCATATCTTATTATTTTAGAACATTTATCATGACTAGCATCGGGTCTTGCCTGCCGTAATCTTGATGAAGGCAGGTCTGGGGTTCAAAACACAAAATAGTTTTTTTAAGTTGCAATTAAAGCCCCCAATTAATCTTTCTCCAACCCCACCCAAACACCTTCATCATTAATCTTCATATCTTCCCCAAATTCCAATTCTTTTTTCTCATTCACAACACCACTCGCCAATGTTGACTGTCTCAACTCATCCATAAACTTTCCATTCTCAAAGACCTTACTCAACTCCTTAGACTCACAATTCCAATAAATTTTCACCTTATCATCAATTGTCAAACCTGAATTTTTCCTTAAATTATTTACGCTTCTCACCAATTCACGCAAATACCCTTCCAAACGAAGATTTTCATCAATTTCAATATTTAATCCAACTCTTATTACCAAATCTTCATTTTTTACCCAATTTTTATTTTCAGTCAAAGTTTCAACATTCTCCAAATCTTTTACATTTAACTCTTCTTCTGCAATCACTTCAAGCTCTTGGTCCAATGCTTCTCCGGTATAATGTAGAGTCTGGAGTGGCTGTCTCACCTTTATTTTAGCAATATCACGCGCTGCTAAACCTAACTCAATAATCTGTCTAGCTTTTTCCATATTCTGCATCAATGTTTTTTCAATTCTGTCATCATCAAATGCTGGCCAATCCTGAAGGTGCACAGATTCACTATTTCCAACAGACAACCACAAATGTTCAGACAAAAATGGCAAGATAGGAGCCATTATGAGTGCCATCTTTTCTAACACTTCTTTCAAAGTTGCAATTGCTGCTAGTTTTTCTTTCTTATCAGAATGTTTAAACCTATCCCTGCTTCTTCGAATATACCAAGTAGAAAGCTCATTTATAAACTCCGCAATAGGTTTTGACGCTTTTACAAAATCATAAGCCTCCAGACTTTCTGTCACAATTTTCATCAATTCATGCAACTTCGACATTATCCACTTATCAAGAACATTTTCAGATTCAACCCATTTCACTTTTTCCGGAGCAAACATTTGATAAAAACTCAAAACATTCTGACTCATCAAAATGACTTTTTTATAAACCTCATCCACTCCTGCTTCAGAAAAATTTATATCGCCCGCTTTCATTACAGGTGATGTTGTTAAATAGTATCGAAGTGCATCTGCACCATATTTATCAACCAATCCCATTGGATCAGGATAATTATTTTTCCTTTTGCTCATTTTTTGTCCATCCTCTGCCAGAACAATACCATTAGCCACTACATTTTTAAAAGCTGGTTTATCAAACAAAGCTGTGCTCAAAACATGCAAAACATAAAACCAAGCTCTTGTCTGATCAACACCTTCTGCAATAAATTCAGCTGGAAAATTCAATTCAAACTTTTCTTTTTTTTCAAAAGGGTAATGTTGTTGCCCATATGGCATTGAACCACTCTCAAACCAGCAATCAAGAACCTCTGGAATTCTTTTTGAATTTTCACCGCACTTTTCACAAGGAAATTCAATTTTGTCTACATATTGTTTATGCAAATTTTCAACTTTTACACCAGACAAAGTTTCCAATTCATTTATACTTCCAACCACCCTAATTTCCTCACAATTTTCACACTTCCACACAGGCATTGGGTTACCCCAGTATCTAGTTCGTGAAATTGACCAATCACGAGCACCCTCGAGCCACTGTCCGAATCTACCTTCTTTCAAATGTTTTGGCATCCAATTAATTTCTTTTGCTAACTCGAGCATTCGCGGTTTTAATTCCGTCACCTTCACAAACCAACTTGATGTCGCATAATTAAGTAGCGGAGAATCACAACGCCAACAGTGAGGATAGCTATGCTCATATTTTTCTTTACTAAATAACAATCCTTTTTCTGCCAAATATTTCAACACTTTCAAGTCAGTCGCAGTCGGATCTTCTTTTGGCTTTACTTCTTCTCCTACCCACTCTTTTACCATTTGAGTGAATCTACCATCCATTCCTACATGTTGAATAAATGATAATTTTTTTTCTTTTCCTAAATTCAAATCATCTTCACCAAAAGCCGGAGCAATATGCACCACACCAGTTCCATCTTCAGTTGTCACAAAATCAGCAGTCACAATTGAATAAAGATTCTCTTTGTTCTCAAGATTTTCATCAGAATAATCAAACAATGGCTTGTATTTCTTCCCCTCTAATTCTTTACCCTTAAATTCACTTACAATTTCATATATATTATCTTTAAAAACATCTTCTAATCTCTCTTTTGCTAAAATAAAATTAACCACTTCTCCAACACTTTCATTCTTTTTTTCAATCTTCACATAATCAACATCTGGCCCAACCGCAAGAGCAACATTCCCCGGTAATGTCCATGGAGTTGTTGTCCAAGCGAGAACATAAGTTCTTGGTTCATCGACCAATTCAAACTCTGCTGTCACCGACAGATCTTTCACATCTTTATAACCTTCAGCAACTTCATTCTGGCTTAAAGTTGTCTCACATCGTGGACAAACATGCAAACTCTTGTATCCTTCATAAACCAAATTTTTTTTATAAAGTTGACTAAAAACCCACCAAACCGATTCCATAAAATCTAAATCTTTGGTTTTATAATCATTTTCCATATCCACCCATCTGCCCAACCTTTTGATAACATGCTTCCATTCTTCAGCATACATTCCGATTTTTGATTCACATGCATCATTAAATTTTCCTACTCCAAATTTTTCAATATCTTTTCGACTATTTAAATGCATTTCTTTTTCAACTAAATTTTCAATCGGCAATCCATGACAATCCCAACCCCATCTTCGTTCAACCCTTTTACCTTTCATTGTAAAATATCGAGGAACAATATCTTTCATTGTACTTGGTACAATATGTCCATAATGTGGCAAACCAGTTGCAAATGGCGGACCATCATAAAAAACAAAAGAATTATCTGGATCACGATTTTCAACAGATTTTTCAAATGTTTTCTCTTCATCCCACTTATTCATCAATTCTTCTTCTATTTGCACAAAACTTTTTCTTTCACTCATATATACTTTTGTCACCCTGAACTAGTTTCAGGGTATAATTATTAATAACTAAATTATAACATTTATTCATGAATTAGAACTATTATCAACAAATAACAAATTCATCACAAATACATCATCACTCAATTCGTAGATTCGCCTGCCTGCCGACCTGTCCACCGAAGCTCTAAAGAGCGCAGGAGGAAGCTGAAGTCAGCGTAGGCAGGTGGCAGATTTGCTATTTGTGGAAACCATTCGCAATTCGTGGAAACTACTCACATTTCTTTTAAAACAAAAAGAGCTCTCATGTTAAGAGTCCTTAAAAATAAAGACGATACCATCTCAAACTTTAACTTAATTACAGCGATTACGGGCTTACCCGATTGGGTCTACTCTCTAAATTGTCATGCTGCCTGTCCGCCATAGTTTTAACGAAGGCGGGAGGCTCTCGAAGCATAACTTTAAATTTCTTCCAACAACGTACCACCCCACCTTGTCATGCTGAACTTGTTTCAGCATCTTCTGGCAAGCAATTCTCCTACCGATAATAGGATCAAACGTTTTTACAATTGTTACTAGCATATTAACAATATTTACCACTTACGTCAATCCAATCATTCACCCCTCCCCTCCTTATACTAAAAGGAGGGGCTTCAGATTCTTTATATGGGGTGGTTATTGGGGTGATTATTTCAAACATACAACAATCAGAAATTGACATTTTTAATCCTTTACTGTAGAATACTTACATAAATTGAAATTTACTACATTTATCTGCTTTCTGTACTCGCTTGCCCTGAAGTGATGCATGGCATCTACTTCGGGGCTTTTCTCGCTTTTAAGGGCCCGTAGCTCAGTTGGCTAGAGCGCCTCGTTTGCACCGAGGAGGTCACAGGTTCGATTCCTGCCGGGTCCACCAAAAAAGAGTCTTCTCCTGAAGGTTCTTTTTTGTTTCTAAACAGGTTCTCTGCCGTAGGACAGACCCGCCTCTGGCGGGGATTCCTGCCGGGTCCACCAAAAAAGAGTCTTTTTTCAAAGGTTCTTTTTTGTTTTAAAAATCAAACAAATTTAGCACAATTTAAAAAAATTAAACTCAACGACCTTGTCTTTATCTAAAAAGCCAACCAACATATTGGATTTTAACTTCATTTTAGCCGAATAAATCTTATTTTCAACAAATTTCCACCTATTTTCCACATTATTTCAATCTTTCATTATTTCAATATTTCACAATTACAATATTTCAATCTTTCACCATTTCACCACCTCACAATCACTCACTTTTTACTCATTACCACATCAACCTTAATATTCATACTCTCCACTTGCTTCTCACTCACCACCACATCCTTCTTCACAATTATATAATTCTTTTTTTCCGCCACAACTAAATACTCACCAGCAACTGCCGGAAAAAAATATCGACCAAAACTATCCGTCACTGCATACGCCAAACGCTTGTTATATTTTTTTTCAAACAATGAAACAATAACATTTTTAATCACTTTTCCATTTCTATCTCGGACAACTCCAAACTTTGGCTCCTTTTTCTTTTTACCAAGTCGCCAATACAAGAAAAACATTGCTAAGTTAACAAATAGCAAAGCAACCAACCACCACTTCTGCACAAATATCAGTGAACCAACAGAATATAACGGGGCAAGAAAAGCTACTCCGGTTGCAAATCGATATTTTCTATTTTTCCAATTCCATTTTCGCACGCTTACATCTTTTATTTCAGGATCAAGAGGAACATCCTTACCCACCACATCAACATCTGTTTTTATTTCAAACTCTCCACCAAAATACTCCTTTGAATTTTTTCTAACAAGATTTGACGGGAAACTAAACCCATCTCTTCTCACTTCCACAATATATTTTCCAATTTCAGGCAAGAATAAATATTTTCCATGTTTTCCCGTTACAAAAGTTGAAACAACTTTATTTTTTACTCTATGAAACAATCTCAAAACAGCTAGATCAATCGGTCTGCCAGTAAAACTATCATATACTTTTCCAAAATCAGCGCCTTTCTTTTTCCTAAACAATAAAAATATTTGCACAAACAAAAATTGAAAATATATCAGAGTCTGCATTCCTCCAGCCACAAATGGAATATTAACAACTGCAATCCCTGTAATAATTGGTGCAGTTTTTTTGAGAATACATTGTTCCATAACAGTTTTTTGTTCATCGCTCGCACTAAAAACAAGATTTCTTGCATCATTAAGACTTTCAACTCCGAGGCTAGACTCGGCGCAATCAATCGTTATTGCCGTCTTCTTGTAAACATTGCCGAGACCAATCAAACCTACAGAGTTAAAACATTGAGCTATCTTATTCTGCACATCTGCGGAAATTACATCTAAATCATTCTCATTACTGATTTTCTCTAGACACTCTGCCAGTTGCATACTTTTTTCAGGAGCAAGCGTTTGATAATCAGAATACACATCCACCAAACTTTGTTTTAAGGCGGGTATCTCCCACACCCAACCCATATCCTTTTCCGTGTAACAAGCTGAAACTCGACCATTATATTTATCAATCAATTTACCCTTGGAACATTCTTGCACTTGTGCTGTATATTGTTCAAGAGTCAATTCTCCAACTTCAAATTTCAAAAACAAATCATCATTGCATTGTTTGACTTCATCATTCAACAAATTAGAGGCATTTATCTGACATTCCGCCAATGAAAAATCATAATTTGTATAATCAATCTTCAGATTTTCCGGCATCAATGATTCAGCCTGATTATCAGCGTAGCATTTTTGATAATTCAGAACATATTGTTTATAACTTAAATTTTTTTCAATATAATCAAGGTCAACTTGTCTTAAACATTGATCAACATTTTCTTGCAAAGTTTGTGCTCCGACATTTCCTACGATGAAAAAAGAAATAAATGCTAAAATTAATATTTTCCACTTCATAATAATCAAATTAATCACTTTTAAAGTATATACTTTATTATACACAATAATTCTTTTTTTATAAATTTGTCCACAACTTTGAAAATATTTTTACAAAATCTATTGTTTACTTTTCAAATAAGTTATATAATTTAAATGAAAATAAAAAAATAATTTTTATTTGAAACAAAAGGTCGACATTAACAAACAAAATGGTTTTGAGTTTCGGTACCGAACTTAAAACTCCCCCCGTTTCAGGAGGGGTAAATAAAAATAAAATTATGCCAGTTAAAAAACGCAAGCCAGCAAAAAGAAAAGTTGCAAAGAGAAAGCCGGCTAAACGAAAAGTAGCTAAACGAAAACCAGCTAAACGAAAAGCTGCAAAACGAAAAGTAGCTAAACGAAAACCAGCCAAACGAAAAGCTGCAAAAAAAAGAAAACCAGCAAAAAGAAAAAAGAAATAGTTTTCAATAAAAACAACTCTGTATTCATATAGAGTTGTTTTATTTTCTGTAAATATAATATTGGCACTTTCAAAGAACCTACATCATCAATGCAAATCACATTGTCTTCATCACTTCAAACACAATTTTAACTTTTATTTATCACCAGAGGTGATATAACCCGGGATCTAGGGCGGTTCTGCACGCCACCAACCCATTAAACATGAAAAAACAAATTCGCCATTTACCGCCCCAGCGCTTTTTCGTCCCTTTTTCCCTGCCTGCCACACCTTTAATATCTTGTAATTCGTTTTCCACGGAATTAAGCTTAATAGCCTCGGGGCTTGCCTGCCGTAATCTTGATGAAGGCAGGTCTGGGGGGACTCTGCGAAGCATTCAAACTATAGTTTTCATTATCAACAAAATATCTAAAAAGTCTATCCCAAACTAAAGCAAACTGACTTGCCTCGGCTTCATTTTCTTCAATTCATCTTGATCAAAAACCGTTATCTTCCCAAACTCTCCATCATATCCTGGCACAGCTTTGACTTGTCGACTTCTTACTCGGATCACAGCTTCAGCAATCATCTCATTACCAATTTTTACAATCTCCTCTCTTGACAATTCTAGTAATATATTGAATTCATTCCCGCCATTTTTCAGCATTTGCTCATAAATTTTCATCACCTTCTTTGATTGTTTACCAACTTGCATTATTTCCGCGATTATCTCACACAATGGCACAATACTTTTAAATGGAATTTTGTTTTTTGGTTCAAATCCCAACTCTCGGTCCGCCAATGCCACAACCCGATGATCAACACCTAGCACCAAAGATTTCTGGCAAACAGGACAAATATTTTTCAATTTTAAACTTTCTTCTGGGGAGCAAAAAAACTTACAGTCTTTATGTCCATCAAAATGATATTTACCCTCCTGCGGATAAAATTCAATTGTATACAAAAATTTCTTTTTATCTTTTTCTTTTAAGATTCTTTTTAATTCAGCAAAAGTAACCTCATCCATATCAAAAACATTAGCTTCTCTACCAAGGTTAAGTGGACTATGCGCGTCAGAATTTGAAATCAAAGTAATTTTATCAAGTGCAGAAAGTCTCCAATTCATCTCTGGATCTGAACTAAGCCCGGTCTCAATCGCAAAAATCTCTGATGACAATTCCTCAAAACACTCTTCAATAGAATCATATCCAGACTTTGACCCAAAAATCGCAAACCATGGAGTCCAGGCATGAGCCGGAATTAAAAAGGCTTCTTTGTTTACCTCTAGAAGCAACTTTAAAATTTCTTTTGAACTAAGTCCAACAATCGGTCTACCATCAGAACGAATATTACAGCCTCTCTCTTCCAATTTTTTATTAAAATCATCAACACTTTTAAAATCAGGAAAAAATAACAAATGATGAACTCGCCTTGTTTTTTCTCCATGCTTATAGATACAAGAAATCTCCCCACTCAATACAAACTTAACTCCTTGTGCCTCATTACTTGTGCCTCGCAACTTCAAAACACCACTCCCATCTTCTATTAATTTCTCTTTCAATTCTTTAACATACTCTGGATGAAAAATGTCTCCAGTTGCCAAAAGATTAATACCTTTAATTTTTGCCCATTCAGACAAAACAACAACTTCCATTTTCGGAGAAGTTGCTCTGGAATATTTTGAATGTATGTGTAAATCAGCTATTATTTTCATAATATTAGCTTTATAAAATTTCCGTAATCACATTTTTCAGTTTTTCAATATCATGTCTTGCTAACATCTGTTCAGTAATTAAATTCCTAGCAATAATTTTTCTTTCACCGTGCCCTGAAGTGTCTGAATTTATTTCGTGATTATTTACCATATCCAAATCATTATTCACCAAAAAAGCTCCTTCTTCTTGATATTTTTTCAATATATCTTCTGCTGGTCTTGCATTATTCACCACTACTATTTCAACTTTCCTGCCTAAATAATCTTCAATTACTCGAACAAAATCACTGGCTTGAAAACCATCAGTTTCTCCAGACTTGGTCATCACATTCACAATATACACAATATTTGCACTTGTGTTTCTTATTGCCTGTTTTATTTCAGTCAGAAGAAAATTCGGCGTTAAACTGGTATACAAATCACCAGGTCCGATTAACACATAGTCCGCATTCATTATTTCCTCAACTGCTGGCGGATAAACATTCAAATTACCAGAATGAGGCACCAAAAATGTTTTTTTTATTTTTGATCGTTTACTACTTCGGACTAAATCAATATTTGATTCTCCATAAATTAATTCTCCATTTTCCAATTCCGCCACCAGAGTTGCCTTACTAGTCATTACTGGCAATACCGTTCCTTTAACATTCATAATTTCACCCATTGCCTCAACCGCCTCTGGAAAATTTCCATGCAAATACTCGGACAAAAAAACAATCAGCATATTTCCAGCATTATGATTTCGAAGTTTTTCACTGTATTTGAATCTTGATTGCAATATTTTCCTAGCGTCTTTATATGGTGAAAGTGCGATCAAACACTTCAAAATATCACCAGGTGGCAAAACTCCGAGCTCATCTCGTAGCCTGCCAGTGCTTCCACCGCTGTCAACCATTGATACTATTGCCGTAATATCCAGTTCAAGATCTCTAATTGCTGATAGCAAGGTAAACTGTCCTGTCCCTCCGCCAATTGTAACTACTTTCATATGAATTTTTCTAATTCTCTTAATTGTTCTGGCGTGTTTGCTCCTAAACATTGAATCGGATCAATTTCAACTGACTGAATATTTTTTTTCTGCTTAACTGCTAATTCAACTAGATCAGTAAGATAATACTCTCCTTGAATATTATTACATTTCAATTTATCAATGTTTTGCCACAGCCAGGCTGAATCAAAACAATAATACCCAGGATTTACTTCTTTTATTTTTATTTCCTCTTCACTACAATCCTTTGCCTCTCGAATTGCCACTATTCTTCCCTCCCGATCAGTAGTCCTGTGCCTAACAACATCTACTATAGGCACTCTTAAAATCCTACCATAATAAGCAAACAATTCAAATTCATCTCTAAAATCATCCACTCTGGTAGTTGCCAATGTAATTATTGCACCAGTATTTTCTTGTAAAGTAAATATTTTTTCCAAAGTTTCTTTTTTTACTAATGGATGATCACCATAAAGCACCAAAATATTACCAATAAAATTTTTCAGTTCATTTTTTACTTTACTGACTGCATCACCAGTACCTAGTTGCTCTTTTTGCAAAACATAATCCACCCTATTTTTCAAATACTCTTTTACTTCATCCCCTTTATTACCGATCACCACAACAGGCACAATGTTCAGAGCCTCGACTGTTTCGACAACATACTCAATCATTGGCCTTTTACCCAGCTCAACTAAAACCTTTGGCAAATCACTCTGCATTCTTGTTCCTTTTCCCCCTGCCAATATAATCACCGATCTAGTCATATTATTTTTTATAAATGAATATTCTATCAAGCTTCGGTTTAAGCTGGTTCGTTTCAATCATTTCAATCTCTCCCTGCCATCCATCTATTTCAAATGCATATGAAATTATTATTGCGTCAGATCTTATTTCTTTTTCAAATCTCTTTACCATTTTTTTCAAATTCCTCGGCAGTAAATAACAAAAAACCACATCAAACTGACTTAAATCCACATTATTAAAATTTTTATAAAAAACTTTTACTTTTGATTTAAAATAAGAATTTAAAATCTTTGCCTTAATATGTGCCCACCAATTAATCTCATAACCAACTATATCTTCAGCTCCCATTTGTTCAAACAGCCTAAGCACTCTCCCATCGCCAGACCCAAGATCCACAATTTTTTTATCTTTTATGTTTGATATTTTTAAATTTTTCTTAATTCTCTCAAGTTGCTGTTTATTCAAGGGAACAAATGGAACACCTTTTGCCAGAAACAAAGCAATTAAATTATTCACCTGAATAAAACCTGTCACCAAAACCACCAAACAAATTATTATTAGAATTGTTACTAAAAATATATACATATAAGCTATTCTAACACTAAATTTAATAATTAAAAAATGAACTGCGCTTTTCACAATTCATGCTTTATTCTAAAACTCTTCTCATTGATTTCATATCAATAATAACTTATTCATTATTACCAACCTCAAATCATCTCACAAATTTTCTAGCATCAGCTTTAGATCGCACCCCTTCAGCCCATTCCTGATGTTTTCTCACAGGCTCCAATTCTTTTTCCAGAAGCATTACTTTCTCTCTCAAACATTCTTTTTCAACTTCAAGCTCCTTAACCCTTTCATTCAAAATTCTAATTTCATTTTCCAAATCCTTTCTTGTCTGTCTCATTGTTCCCTCCGCAATCCTATGGTTTGAATTTTTCCGTCTTTGACGGAAATCTAATCATCATTATAGCTAATATACCTTAAAGTACTCTTTAATTTATCTTTTTCTGAATAAACTGTCAATAGTATCAAAATATTAAAAAATCCGCTCAAGCTTGAACGGATGAAGCAAAACTATCATGTAGAAGTTTATAATCAGACTTAAAAGAACCAAAATATGTACCAATAATTTTTATTTTCCAGCCATATTCTTCTTCAAGCAAGACGCTCAACTTCTTTGTCAATATCACCTGCATAGCAACCGATCTATGAAGCCCAAAGGAACTCCCAATACCAATATTAACTTGCCTTAACTTTCTCCACCAATTTCCAATCAGATTAGCCAAATGTTCAGCCTCATGTTCCGCCAATTTACTAAGATTCGGTTCTAAAAATTTTTGTAACACTTCGTCAGTTCCATTTCTCGCTTTCATAGCTTCAATTAAAAATGGTGGAGGACCTAAACATCTGGTATCAATCAGATAATTAAAATGTACTGGCTTTTTTTGTTTTGTTTTAATCTTAGCATATCCACCAGTTTTATATCCAAAACATGCGATATAAATTATGACATCATACACCTTCAATTCAGCCATCGTCCACTCCTGTCCTGGCTTATGGTTTTCGATTAAACCAAATAATAACAAAACTCATCCATTCTGTCAATAATTAAAACCTCCATCTTTTATTTATTATGAAAACCAAAAAACTACCTGATTGGTAGTTTTTTGTTCAAACTGGCAACGACCTACTTTCCCCAGTAGAGTATCATCGGCGCTAAGAAGCTTAACTTCCGAGTTCGGGATGGGATCGGGTGTTTCCTTCTCGCTAAAATCACCAGAAGCAGTAGAATAATAAAAATTATTCTACCCATTTCTATTGATTTTATTTAAAAAATATAAGAATCAAATTTCAGTAGTTATACATATCGACTTATTAGTACGGCTCAGCTAAAACTGTTGCCAGCCTTACACTTGCCGCCTATCAACCTCATAGTCTATAAGGAGTCTCAAAGGAAATCTAATCTTGAAGTCGGCTTCGCGCTTAGATGCTTTCAGCGCTTATCCAAACCAAACTTAGCTACCCAGCAATGCCCTTGGTAGAACAACTGGTACACTAGAGGTTTGTCCTTCCCGGTCCTCTCGTACTAGGGAAGAGTCTTCTCAAATTTCCAACGCCCGTAGCGGATAGGAGACCGAACTGTCTCACGACGTTCTGAACCCAGCTCGCGTGCCTCTTTAATTGGCGAACAGCCAAACCCTTGGGAGCTTCTTCACCCCCAGGATGAGACGAGCCGACATCGAGGTGCCGAACCGCGCCGTCGCTATGGACGCTTGGGCGCGACTAGCCTGTTATCCCCGGAGTAGCTTTTATCCGTTGAGCTTCCGCCGTCCTATTTCGTACGGTCGGATCACTAACTTCTGCTTTCGCAACTGCTCGACTTGTAGGTCTCGCAGTAAAGCTGGCTTATGCGTTTGCACTATCAATCCCGTTTCCATCGGGATCTAGCCAACCTTTGTAAACGCCTCCGTTACTGTTTGGGAGGCAACCGCCCCAGTTAAACTACCCACCAGACACTGTCTCTTTCCCGGATTACGGGATAAGATTAGAACTAAAAACATACAAGGGTGGTATCTCACTGTCGCCTTGGCTCCCACCTATGCTGAACAAGCATGTTCTTAGTCCAATGTCAAGTTGTAGTAAAGCTTCACGGGGTCTTTTCGTCCGGCTACGGGTAACGAGCATCTTTACTCATATTGCAATTTCGCCGAGTCCATTGTTAAGACAGTCTCCACACCATTACGCCATTCGTGCGGGTCGGAACTTACCCGACAAGGAATTTCGCTACCTTAGGACGATTATAGTTATCGCCGGCGTTCATCCGCGCTTCAGATCAGGGCTTGCACCCCTCTCCTTAACGTTCGGACACTGGCCAGGCGTCAGCCCCTATACTGCGTCTTGCGACTTAGCAGGGACCTGTGTTTTTGGTAAACAGTTGCATGGAGTCTTTTGCTGCGGCCCTGTCAAAGACAGGGCAGGCCTTATCCCGAAGTTACGGCCGCTGTTTTGCCGAGTTCCTGAACAATGGTTCTCTCGTACACCTGAGGCTGCTCGCCTCGTCTACCTGTGTTGGTTTACGGTACGGTTACTTCTAGCTTAGCTCTAGAGGGTTTTCTTGGTCATAGAATCATACTGGTTAAAGTTGCCGTAGCAACTTCTTCAGACAATTTTCAGGCTTTATGGCTCCGGATTTACCAGGAACCACCCTAATCATCATCAACGTGCATAACCAAAATCACGACAATCTTCATCTATCACGTCACCCCATCGAAAACTAGAAGTAGTGCAGGAATATTAACCTGCTCATCCATCGACTACGCTTTTCAGCCTCGCCTTAGGACCGACTAACCCTGGGTTGAAAATCATTGCCCAGGAAGCCTTAGACTTACGGTGGATCGGATTCTCACCGATCTTTTTGCTACTCATGCCAACATTCTCACTTCTATGTGCTCCACCGGTTTTCACAAATCCGGCTTCAGCGCCCATAGAACGCTCCCCTACCGCTCAGGCAATTAAAACTAATTGCTTAAACCCGTGCTTTCGGTATTAGATTTTAGCCCCGTTATATTTTAGATGCAGGACAACTAGACCAGTGAGCTATTACGCTATCTTTAAAGGATGGCTGCTTCTAAGCCAACCTCCTAGTTGTATAAGTCATCCCACCACCTTTTACACTTAATCTAAATTTAGGGACCTTAAGCGACGGTCTGGGCTGTTTCCCTTTCGACTATGGAGCTTAGCCCCCACAGTCTAACTTTCTGACTATTGACTTTTGGTATTCGGAGTTTGATTAAGGTCAGTAAGGTTTCCCACCTAACCCTATTCAGTGCTCTACCCCCAAAAGGAACATCAGAAGCCAGTCCTAAAACTGTTTCGGGGAGAACCAGCTATTACCGGGTTCGATTGGAATTTCACCGCTAACCACAACTCATCCCCTCGTGTTACACGGCGAGTGGGTTCGGACCTCCAACTTGGTTTCCCAAGTCTTCATCCTGGTCATGGCTAGATCACCCGGTTTCGGGTCTCGTATATGATACAAATTCGGGCATTTAACCCTCGCTTTCACTACGCCTTCGTTCTTCGCGAACTTAAGCAAGCAACATATACGAACTCGTTGGCTCATTCTTCAATAGGCACGCCGTCACCCAGTAAAAACCGGGCTCCGACTCTTTGTAAGCGTATGGTTTCAGATACTTTTCATGCCCCCTCACCGGGGTGCTTTTCACCTTTCCCTCACGGTACTAGTTCACTATCGATCATCAAAAGTATTTAGCCTTACCAGATAGTCCTGGCAGATTCAAACGGAATTTCTCGTGTTCCGCCCTACTTGGGAATAACTATCGCAGTGTCTTAATATTTTTTATTTACAGGACTTTCACCTTCTATGGTTGAGCTTTCCAGCCCCTTCAACTAAATATTAAAACTACTACCCTAAGTGTATAGGTACTTAGACATAATTATCCCGCTACCCCAATCAGACATTGGCCCTATAGCCGTAAACAAATCGATCAATTCTTCTCCGAAGAGAAAAACTTCACAAAAAGTATAGTCATGATGGTTTAGGCTGTTCCCCTTTCGTTCGCCACTACTAAGGGAATCGTTATTTACTTTATATTCCTCTGGGTACTGAGATGTTTCACTTCCCCAGGTCTTCTTCAACTACCCTATGTATTCAGGTAGAGATAGCCGAGGTTTACTCGACTGGGTTTCCCCATTCGGAGATCTCCGGATCAAAGGTTGCTTATCACCTCCCCGAAGCTTATCGCAGATTGCTACGTCCTTCATCGTCTTTTGATGTCAAGGCATCCACCATACGCTCTTGAGTATGTATAACTACTAAAACTTAAGTCTTACAATCCTTAAATTTTAGTTTACTATTCTTTATATTCTAATTATTTTTTACAATATTTTTTTCTAATGCTCGATACCTATATTAAATTATAATTTATTATAGACATCTTGGATTATTCAATTGTCAAAGCAACATATTCATTAAAGAATAACGACCATGTATTTTTAGGTAAAAACATCACCGTCGCCAACCTTCAATATGCTTATATTTTCAATAAAATTAAGTAAAAACATTCGTGATTGACATTATACTCTTTTTCTAAAATATGTCAACTATGTCTTTCCACACACTACCAACAACCTTATTTAATCTAAAATTAGCCAGAATACACACTTACTGCTATTTAGACTTTTCAGTGTAATATTGTAATTTCCTCACTACTTTTTAAACTGGCAACTAATTTTTTATTTTTTGTATTCAAATCAAACTTAAATATTTGACTCGTAATTTCACCATTAACCTCACGCACATTTTTCTTGAAATATACAGCCTGATCATAGATAAAAATAAAATTACCATAAAGATTTTCTTCTTTTTCCAACATTGAATCTTTTATCTCATTGTTCACAAAATTCATTATCAACAATCCATCTTTCAACCCGAAAAATAACTTGTTTTGAGAATAATCAATTACTATCGAATAAACATTCCCAACATTCAAAGCTTCAAATTCCGTCCACGCATCATCACTAAAAAAATACTCCGTCAATTCAAAATTATCTTCCAATAAATTCGCAACAAAAATTTTATTTATTGTTTTATTAAAAACAAAAACCTGATTATTGTTTTTAAAAATCTGAAATTCAGAACTATCATTAATTTGGTCCCTCAATTCATGTATTTTTAACTCTTGTCCAGTAAAATTGAATTCTTTTATCGGCAGAGCACCAACAACTCCCTCACCACAATTCCAACTATAAACTTTTTTATTTTTTGAATCAAAAATTTTGCACCCCAATGATTCAAAGCCCGAAATCTCTTGAGTTTCATTTATTCTAGCATCATAAAGATAACTTTGATTAAGCACAAAACTATCAAACATCCCAATCGCTTCAATCGATTTTGAGTAATCGGAAATTATAAACTTGAAATCCTGATCTGCTGAAGGTAAAATTTCAACATAATCATGAATTATAATATCAATTTTTTCTAATTGTTGATTTTCATAATTAAATTTAAAAATATCAGCACCTTGTTTCAAGAAAAAATATTTGGAATCATTGTTATATGAATGAAATCCAAGGAGTTCATAACCATCTGGAAACAAGCTCTCAACACTACCACTCTCTAAACCAACTCTTACAATTTTATCATCACTCTTTAACACCATAAAACCATCTTCCAAAATTTTATTTTCTTCAACAGTCTGATTGGCTTCAGTTATATCTTTTTCTACAGGGATTTTTTGTTCCGTTAATGTATTTGCATTGCTTTTTATTATTTTATTTAAAACATAAAAATTTCCTACACTTACAATTATCAAAACAATTATTGAAAAAATTAAAAAACCCAGAAAACAACTTAAGGCTTTTGTATTTCTCTCCGACATATTATTTACTAAAAATATTATTATAATAACTTACCATACTTTATTTTTTTTACAAACAAAAAAAGCCGAAAAAATCCGCTTTTCCCAAACTTAAATGCTGTACTTGCTTTTATATGCTACCAGCCGTAGCTCTTCAAAGTAAGAGCATAGGCTGGTGCCGGAGAGAGGACTTGAACCCCCACGAGCAAAGCTCACTTGGTCCTAAGCCAAGCGCGTCTACCAGTTCCGCCACTCCGGCACGATTGTAAATGTGGCGGAACTGGTAGAAAGTTAAATCTCTCTACTAATTACCGCCCTGTCCGCCGTAGCCACCTGCGTAGGCGGCACTCCAGCATGATTTATCAAATTTTAAACTTGAATAACAACACAATATCACATATTCTTTTTCAAATCAATACCTTTGTTGAGAAAACAACTAAGATAAGGCACCATCACATGTTAACTCTATTCAGTTGACACCTAATTTTTCGTGTATATAATACACATAATTAGACCCTTTACAGCCTACAAACAAAGGAATTGATAATAAAGCCAACCTAACCAAAACTCTCTTAATATTTACATGCAATTAAAGCCCCCAGTGGTTTTTGCATACTTTTTGCCTGCCTACAGGCAGACAGGTAATCAATCACTGATTCAAAAACTTAATTTAGCAACATCAATCAAAAAATCTGCAAACTCGCAGACTTTTTTTATTTTAAATAACTCCCTTCAAATACCTCTGTCTCTTCCCCTCTTCAAACTTCTCAATTGCATAACGAAACATTGTCCTCGGCATTTTTTTATAATATTTTTGTAAAAATTTTTCTTCAACCGCCTGCTCTTGATTGCCAACTTCACGGAGCATCCAACCAACAGCTTTATGAATCAAATCATGCTTATCATTTAACAAAATTTTAGCAATATTCAAACTGTCTTCAAACTGTTTTTCTTTTATAAATATAAATGTTGCAAGAACCGCAATTCGTTTCTGCCACAAATTTTTTGATCTTGCCATTTTATACAAAACTTTTCTTTCTTTATCAATTAAATAACTGCCCACAATCCGTGGTGCAGTCACATCTACCAAATCCCAATTATTTATATATTTTGTATTTTTTAAATACACCTCAAATATCTGTTTTCTCAATTTTTCGTCAGCTTCAGCGAACTTATAAACTAAAATAAGTAGAGCTGTCATTCTCTCTTCGTGAAATTTATTTTTTAACAATTTTTGCACTTCAGTTAGCTCAAGATCCTTAAATTCCTTGGCAATTCGTCTTTGTTCTCCCATGTTAATGCCAAGAAATCTATCACCTTCACCATACTCACCTTTTCCTGTCTTAAAAAACCAACTCAAATCCTTTGCCTTCTTCGGATCTGCAACTTTTTTTAATTCTTTTTTCACATTTTCAGCCTTCATATTTATTTGTATAATTAACCCTAGCATTCAAAGTATTAGTAATTTTCGTATATTCGTATCAATATCTTACCAAAGTTTCCTTTTTCTTTAAACCCTGCTAAAATAAATTAAACTTCTATATTATACTCTGAAACAAGTTCAGAGTGACAATTTGAAGCCAACCATGCTTACCTTAATCTATCAACTATAATCTATCAACTATAATCTATCAACTATAATCTATCAACTATAATCTATCAACTATAATCTATCAACTATAATCTATCAACTATAATCTATCAACTATAATCTATCAACTATAATCTATCAATATATGGAAACATTACTTATTTTCACAATTTTAATTCTCATCATTGGCTTCGGCACTACGATTTATTTTCTAACCCGTAAAAAACAGGGTCCTCAAGAAGACGACCAAGCCCTACGAATGCTCCAAGATCAAATAAAAGACATTCGATCAACTCTTGACACCAAATTAACCGAATCTACCCGCATGATGCAAGAGCAATTCGGCCAAAGCACCAAAGTAATCCAAGGTATCTCCGGCCAAAGTAATAAAATGATTTCAGAAATTACCGAAAAACTAACAAAATTGGATGACACCAACAAACAAGTTATTGGTTTTGCTGAACAACTCCAAAGCTTAGAAAACATTTTAAAAAACCCGAAACAACGAGGAATACTTGGTGAATATTATTTAGAAACACTGTTAAAAAACATTTTTGCCCCAAGTCAATATCAAATGCAGTATAAATTTTCTGACGGAGAAATAGTTGATGCCGTTGTTTTTCTCAAAGATCAAATTATTCCGATTGATTCTAAATTTTCACTGGAAAATTATAACAAAATAGTTGTTGAAAAAGATCCAACTCGCCATGAACAGCTGGAAAAACAGTTCAAACAAGATTTGAAAAATCGCATTGACGAAACAGCAAAATATATCCGGCCTCAAGAAAAAACCACAGAGTTTGCTTTTATGTTTATCCCATCAGAAGGTATTTATTATGACTTATTAGTCAATCAAGTCGGAACAATCAAAGTCAATACACGCGATTTAATTGAATATGCTTTCAAAGAAAAAAAAGTCATCATTGTTTCTCCAACTTCATTCTATGCTTACCTCCAAACAGTTATTCATGGACTTCGTAAAATGCAGATCGAAGAACAAACCAAAGAAATTATCAAAAATGTTGAACTTCTCAACAAACATTTAGTTGTTTATGAAGATTTCCTTAAACGCCTGGGTAATAATCTTGGAACTTCAGTCAATATGTACAATTCAGCTTACAAGGAATTCGGAAAAATCGACAAAGATGTTGTTAGGATCACTGGCAAAGAAAAATCCGTCGATCCAATTGAAATCGACAAACCAAAACTGGATATATAGCTATGTTTTTTCTTTGAACATATTATCCCAATCATCACAAACAAAAATTGAATACTGGTTATTCAATTTTTTAAATTTTTATCTTTCTTCATAAAACAGATCATTATTAACAACCCCTTTTATTCGTGATTGTCTAAAATAAATACAGCTAGTATAATACAAATAAATATTATATGTCGAAATCAAAAATGATAAAATTTTTATTGCTACTCCTGATTATCGGAGTTTATTTTGTAATCTCATATTTTCTTTTTTTAAACAATAATCGTAATTCCAACAATCAAACATCTATACTGCAATCAGACATTGAAAAACTTTCTGAAAATCTAGTCCAAAACAACTCATTCGAAGACAATAACAATTTTTGGCAAATTGCTATTCAGACAAAAAAAGACTATTTCAAAAAAATCAAAATTAACGACGCTTATCACCTTACAATGCCACTGTCGCTTGACTACTTGGATCAAGCAATGAAAATCAAATACACACCAAAAAAATTTAAGGGGTCCCTACCAAAAAATATTATTTTCTTTGAGTTTTTCAACCAAAATAGCGAAGTCTTATCAAGATTGACATATTTACTCAATGGAGAATCAAATTATGCTGCTCTAAATAATGTTATATCCAACAACATCCCTTACCTCACAATAGAAAAAAATGACAATCAAATAGGTAAAACCAACAAAATTTCCTTAAATAACATCTTACAGGATCAAAATGACGCAGCCGCCAAAATCAACGGCAACCAACTAAAAAAAGCTGACATTGATCACGCCACAGTTACGATCCTATCATGGTATGAACCAGGCACAATGGGACAAATTTCTTCAGAATATGAGGGGTGGGACAATTATATACTATTTGCTGAAACTCCGACAGATAATCTCATAAAATTCAGCAGTCTAGATGACAACTCATTACAGCAATCATATATCTACCAAACTAATTTTCTGCCTTCAGACGGTTTAAAACAATTAGATATTACTTCTCCAGTTGGCAAAGAGGTCAGCTACCAACAGGCAATACCTGTAATAACTGGAAAACCCTATCTAGTTGTTTTCAATACCAAGAAAAAAGCCGGGATGGACAGCCCTGAAATAAAAATCAGTAACAAAGACGGAACAAAAAACTATTTTTCTGAAAAAGTTGACATCCATTTTGCTATGACTGGCTGGGTTCAAGCAGGAGGTATTTTCATTGCCAAAGAAGACAACATCGATCTTCAGCTTTTATGCCCAAATACCAAACGGGTTGAAGGGGATGAACATTGTTACTTTGACAATATTAGATTGATTGAACTACCGAGTCTAAACACAAAACTACTAAACCAACTGATCAATGATAATCTAAATTTGGAAATTAATAATTCCAAAATTAAGCAAGTTGTCTTTGACTACAAAAACCTATATTCCCCAACCATGGCCGATAACATCAACCAGGAATACAAAAATCTAAATTTACCGATTTATGATTTATCCATAGATGAAAAAAAACTTTATGATGGTGGAGTAGATAACATGAAAGACAACAAAGTTTCCGGCATATTTAAATATAATGGTTTAGAATACAAAGTTAAAGTGCGAGTTCGAGGAGATAACCTGCTTCATTTTGCCACACCAACAAAATCACTCCGAATTGACTTTAATGACCCCAAAATATTTGACAATAAAAATTCAATTAATCTATTACGGCCTGTCTCTCGTGACTTTATTCACGAAGACTACAGCAGTTTCATTTCCAAAACACTAAATTTAATCGTACCAGAGGATAAATTTGTCTATCTACGGGTTAATGGCCGTCCGTACGGTATAATGTATGAGATAGAACAATGGTCTGAAGAAATCATGGAAAAAGCCCAAAAACCCGTCAGTGATCTTTATCAGGCTGAAATCTCTAATGAAGATTCCAACACTGATCCTGAATTTTTTTACAAAAAAACATTACCAAAATATTGGAGCAAATATACTGCCGATCCTTCTCTACCAGAAGATGACGAAACCAATATCTTTCTGCTAGTAAATTTCATGAACAATGACTACTTAGAAGGCTTTGAAAAAATGGTTAATCTTGACAGCCTAATTCGCTGGAATGCCCAATCAATACTTGTTGGTAGCGCTCATCAGGATTATTCTCACAACAATCGTCTTTACTTCAATAATACTACTGGACAATTTGAATTTATTCCTTGGGATCTCCGCTGGTCTTTTCACCAAACAGGACAAGATAGAGTCAATCCATATATGGATTTTGCCCTTAAAAATATTACTACTTATGACCAAAGAAATAATTTACTCTGGCAATACTTATCAAAGGCTGAAAACCAGTCCAATGCAATAAATTATTACCAAAAACTCGCCGACAATACTGCCCAAGGATTCCAAGCAACTGAACACTACACATTCAATGGAGAAGACTTATCATCCTATACAGAAGTCAAAGACTTTATTGACTATGTAGGTACTGACATAGAGACTCAATTCAAAAAAATAACCGACCTGCTCAAAAAAAATACCACAATTAAATCAACATTTAAAAAAATAGAAAACACAAACAACAACCAAGTCATCACTTCATTAGAACTAGAGCCAACCGATGACACCATGTTCAGTTCAGCCATAGTAAAAAATATTTCAATCAATCCTAACATCCAAAGCAATATATCTATTTATTATGATAATGGCGATTCAATTTTCAACCAGACAAAAGACCAGTGCATTTTAGGCTGTCAGAACAACTCCCAAGCAGACAATACAACCTTGAATATACCCATTCCATCAAAAGTACAATATCAGACTTATGTCGCAGTTCCTCCATGGAATCTTACAGAAAAAAATTTCCAAAAGCTGAAACAAACCGAACTGCTATCAGATAAAGAGAAAGACATACTAGATAGAGTTTACGCTTACGATCAGCAACAAAAAGTTTACCAGCTAAACGACCCTCGTCACAATCCAGAACTATGGACTATTTTTGAAAAAATAAATTATACTCCACAATATAAAAAACCCATTTTCTTTATCCTTGGTAACAATACCAGCACCGACGACCTTATCAATAATATCAGTGTGGAAGCAGTAAATGCTGTAACAAACGCCAATCTGAATATCGCCTATTTTAATCAAGGCAATCAAATTCTAAAAGATATCCAAGCTAATGACAATTCCACAGTTTATGAACTTCGACCAGAAATTTTAAATCAAACCATAAAAATAAAGTATCATCCACAAAAATTCATTGGACAAGACGCCAAAAGCCTTGCCACATTTACATTTTTCAACCAAGATAATGATGAAATTTCCAAACTATCCTACATTCTAAACAGCACATCAGACTATATCATGCCTGATGATACCATCGAAAACAATATTAGTAATCTAACAATACAAAAACAAACTCAACTAAACAAAATCAATCAAGTTATTTTCGAACCATTGAAAGATCAAAATATTTCTGCAACAAAAATCAATGCTGTGCCTTTAACTATACAAGATATTTATAAAACTACCGTCACACTAGAAACCTGGTTTGACCCAGAAGATACCCAAGGTTCAATTCTAATTTCTTATGATGGCTGGAAGCAATATACTGTGAACGCACAAAATAATAATGACGAAAATATCTTACTAAGCGGTCCCCTCATAACTCCACCGACAGAAGCAGAAATTATTGGAAGATTAAAGAATAATAACTTACTAAATGTTAATTATAGTTTATACCAAGACCTATCAGCAATTTCTACTTCTGAAGAAAATTTTAGCAAAAAATACCCTATTTTCAGCCAAGATCAATCAAATAATTCCACCTTTATCCTGCATTCAGACACATATAATATCAAAGAAAACATAATAATCCCTTCTGGTATATCCTTGATCATCGAACCTGGTACAACCCTGAAATTTAATTCCGGTATTTCATTAATATCCTATGGCCATTTGACCGCAATTGGAACAGCTGAAAAACCAATAAAATTCACCAACATGCTATTGAGAACCTGGGGAGTTGTTGGTGTAATTGGCCAATCAGCCGAAGCAAATTTTGAAAATTGTATATTTGAAAAAGGCAGTGATGAGCATATCAATGGCATTTACTTTTCCGGTATGCTGTCGGTTTACCACACAAATGCTATTCTAAAAAATTCTGAAATTAAATACTCAAAAATAAGTGACGATGCCGTCAATTTCAAATACGGAATTTTTACAGTAGAAAATAATTATTTTTACAAAAACCAAGCTGACGCTCTTGACTTTGACTTTGCTCAACAAGGTAGTATTATAAAAAATAACTATTTCTACGGTAATGGTAATGACGGTCTTGACCTTTCTGGTTCTTCAGTTGAAATCACCAACAATCATATCGCTAAATCCGGCGACAAGTGTATCAGTATTGGCGAACAATCTATGGTTGAAATAAAAAATAATCTTCTGGAAAAATGCAATTTCGGTTTATCAGTCAAAGATTCTTCACAAGCAATTGTTATAAAAAATGATATAATAAATAATAATGTTGGAGTCTCCGCCTATAACAAAAAAGAGCTGTTCGGCGGGTCAAAAATAACACTTTACAATTCAAATCTAGTCAAGAACCAACAGGATTTTGGTTTAGAACAATTTAGCAACAATGATTTCCGCCAAAATCTTGAACAATATGCATCACAAATTATTTTTTATAACTCAACCAACTCACGATCTAGCAAAATAACAAAAGAAATTATCCGTTTACCAAAAGAAAACACTTTGAAACCAAAAAAATTTATTAAAGCATATTTAGAAGACAATCTTGATCAGTTTGGTTTCAAATTCGCCAATCTGCTCAACCAAGCTGAAGTTGGTGATGAAAAAAATAACCCTTATATAAGTCAATCAATCGGAGCTGATAAAAATTTAATTGGACTAACTAATTAATTTTATGACTGATTTCCCTCTTCGTTACAGATTAGAATACAAATATTATGTCCCGGCCAGTTTTTACCAACATATATTAAATGATTTGGATAATTTCGTTGAACTGGACAAACATGTTACAAAACAAAACAGATTTTATCCTGTTTATTCATTATATTTTGAAGACTTTGGTTTGAGTTCATATCATGACAAGCTGGCAGGCCAAATCAACCGCCTAAAAATGAGATTAAGATTTTACGATCTTGACACCTCATCTGGCTTAATAAAAACCGAACTGAAATATAAATTTTCTGACCTATATTTAAAAAGACAAAGTGCTCTTGACCACAATCTATTCCAAAAACTTATCAACAAAAAAATATTTCCGCTTGACACTATCAAAAACCCAGAAACAAAAAGATTTTTAATGATAGCAAAATACAACAATTTCCGACCTTTCATCCGAATTGACTATGAACGGCAAGCTTTATATGCCAAAAATGATAAAAATGTTCGTATAACCTTTGACAAAAATGTAAAGTGCTCCCGTGTCACGACTGGCAACTTGAAGCCTTTTAACATCAGAGTCCTACCCCTTGGAACAATTATTCTTGAAATCAAAACTCCAAATTATTTCCCTTATTGGCTTACATACATTATAAAAAAGTACAACCTAAAAAGAGTGGCCATCAGCAAATATACCCTAGCCGTCCAAAACTTGGCCACCAATAGCTCATTATGCATTTAATTTAATTAATTTAATTTATAATCTATGCTTGACACTCTAAACATCTTCAATTCCCTTAGTGGCTCTGTCATCTCCTGGCAAAACATCTTGTTTTCATTAATTATGGCTTTTATTCTCGGTGCCATAATCGCTTTGGTTTATTTAAAAAGCAATATTGGTTTTTCTTCTGAAAAATCTTTTGGTTTTACACTTGTCTTACTGACAGTCATAATTGCTGCCATCATGATAACTATCGGCTCCAATGTCGCACTATCGCTCGGCCTTGTAGGTTCTCTCTCAATCATTCGTTTCCGAACAGCTATCAAAAGCAGTATTGATATGGCTTTTCTTTTTTGGACCATTGCCGAAGGTCTAGCAATCGGCGCCGGACAATATCCAATTGCCATTATCGTTCTCTTGGTCACAAGTATAATCGTCTATAGCATGAGTAAAACTACTTTCTTTTCCAAAAGCAATTTTGATTATATTTTTGTTATTTCAATCAATGCCAGCGATGCTACCGATGACATTGAAACGCTGATGACTAGAAACAATATCAACTGGAAATTAAAATCAAAATTTATTGAAAAAGATGCTGGCGAAATTACCTATTCTGTCTTTTCCAAAAAGTCAGTTGATTTCAACAAACTTACCAGCACTATCAACAAGCTTAAATCCGTCAACAATATTTCTGTTTTGAGTCCAGAGACTAATTTATTTGTATAAAAATTTATTCTACTAAAAAAGTTGGCGATTTAGTCGTCAACTTTTTTTACTATTCAGCTTGACTCAATTGAGTACAAACCATTCCCAAGTCTCCCCTTAACTTATCCCTTCTTAATCATCTAATCTCAAACTTAATTCATCCAACACTTCATTCAATGCATCTTGAACTTCAACTTCAGCCAAAACAAGTTGTACTGCGCTAGCTTCTTCTTCTCTATTTTTATTTGCTTGAGCAATACACTCATTACAAATATAAATACTTGAACCAGCAACAAATATATTTACACCACTTCGTGATTTACCACAAAAAAAGCAAGGCTGACCTTCTTTGATTGACATCAGTACCTCCTGGTTTCCGGCAGAAAGAAAAAAACAACACCACAATTTTCATACCATGTCAACAGCTATCCTCAAAGCTTTTTTCTATTCTGAACTCGCTTTTCAATCGATACAAAATGCTTGCGCCAAAATTGCCAAATTTGACTCCAAGCACTGCTCGCCTCTTGTTTAATCACAGTCAACTCATCATTACCATAACGAAAAACAGCTTCTTCATCAGAAATCATCCGAACATTCATAAAAGGCAACCCTTTATCTTTGGAATCAACTAATTTCAACCCCTGCCTGACACATTCTATACATATCAGTGTCATTTCTATGCCAAACAATTTAACATCACTTTTCCCACAAAACATGCATTTAGGCTCAATATCATCATCATCTGAAGCCAGAATATTATTGCATAAAAATCTCCACATTTTCAAAAAACCCTCAAGATTATCATCAAAACTCAAGATCACCTTCAACTCATCAGACAACATTAAAACAACATGTTTTTCATTGACCAACACCACTTTTACAATTCCTGATTTTGTTTCCTCTGCAATAACATGATTACACAGAGCCACACAATCTGTACAAATTGTCTTAATTGGCAATTTCCCCCCTTGAATTAACTTTTTTACAACTTCTATTGGTTGACCACAAAAAGAACATTTTTTCCCTTGCATTTTCCCCCCTCTTTCCTGCATAATAATAACTCTTTGAATAGTATCAAGCTTCAATCTAATAGTCAAAACTTGCTCCCACTTGACAATTTATCAACTTTTTTATATTATACTCACAGTTCTCAATCCAGACATTTATACTCTGGGTTACATTTATTAATCAAATACTGAAAATTTTTAAATTTCAAACGAATTAAGCAAAATTCCGTACAGTACTTGCTGTACTTGCTGTTCTTGCTTATCTCGCTCAATCAAATATGCCACAAAAACAACAAGCCATAAAAGCTTTGCGACAATCAAAAAAGCGCGAAGCAAAAAATAAGATTTTGAAAAGCACTGTAAAAACTTTGGTTAAGAAAACTCGTAAATCAATCGATAACAAGGCCAAAGATATTGATGCTCAAATCAAACAAGCTCAAAAACTTTTAGACAAAGCTATCAAACAAGGAATCATGAAAAAAAATACTGTAGCTAGACGCAAATCAAGATTAATGAAAAAACTAAACAAACAAAAAACTTCAAAATAACCCTATAAAAAAAGCTCCTTGATAAGGAGTTTTTTGTTATTTCAAATCATTTACCATTTTACAAAGTACAGACAAAACATTGTCACTTTCTGCTACATCAGAACATATTTCGAGCTGAACAGTATCAATATTATAATGTTCGATTGACCACTGAACCATATTTTCTCTGTTAGCCGCCGCCCACTCTCTACCGACCATTACTTTCAAATGATTTCCCTGACTCAAACTATTTTGAATCTGAATCAACCTAGTCAAATCAATTGTTGGTCTACCTCTGCCACGACTCGGAATAATTTGTTTTGCCGGGGCATAAATTCCTGAAGTGCCTGAATTAATCATTGTCAAACCACAACCAATATCAATATCAAAATCCCTGCTTTCACCAACTTGTTTTTTCACCAAAGCTCCATTCTCAACCCTTTGATACAAACATCTTTGTCTGATATACACTCGGGGACAAAAATGCATAAAAATAACCACCGGATGATCAAATTTTTCTTTCAAATCTACAATTGTCCGCCACAAATCATTGAAATATTTCCCAACCGCCGGAACCATCAAAAAATTATCATTTACCTGATCAAATCTATTCAAATCAACTCTTGAACGCAAAATTTGGGTATTTATAATGGCCGAAGCTCCAGTCGCTACACAAATTTTTGCCACCAAATAGTTTACACCCGCTTCAAAACCTTCTGCGCTATGTGGTGAGACAAAAAGAACATTTCCAAAGCCTACAATTCTAATACCATAATCTCTGGTTATTTCATCCACTATTCCCCCTTACCTTTGGCTGTTAGAACCAAAGGTATAATTAATCTTATAATTGGGTAATAAATTTGTCAAACAATAAATTAAACTTAAAATTTTTATTTTTTAAACCAATTTCAAATTCCAAAAGTTGTCTATATATTTCTTTTAATTGATCCAATGAAAAACTACTTACCTGTCCTAATATCTTTTGCACCACAAAAGGATGTATTTTCAATTCTCGAGCAATAATTTGACTATCACTAACTTTTTTTTCTGTAACAAATATTTTTATTTGTCGCAATAATCTGAATTGTCGCACCAGCATAGTAAACAAATAAATCTCATTAGCTCCGCTATCAAGCTGATCCCTGATTAACTTCCAAGCTTTAACTTTATTTTTCTGGCTGATAGCATCCATCAATTGAAATATATCTTCATTATATTTACCTTTTACCATTTTCTTTACATCATCAGCTGAAATCATCCCATCTTCAGCATAGGCAATTAATTTTTGAATTTCACTATCTAGTAGCCACAAATCCGGCCCAACCAGAGCTGACATCATCTCAACAGCTTTGTTTTCAATTTTTCCCTTGTAATATTCAACTCGTTTCAATATCCAGTTGTTTAACTCAAATGGTCTTGGCGCCAAAAACTCTTTTATTTCTACTAAATTTGTTTTTTCCAGAGATTTCAAAAATTTAAACACCTTACTCCTAGCATCCGGTTTCTTATCCTGAACAAAAATTAGAAAGAAACTATCAGATATTTTTTCTAAACTTGAAAACAGCAATTCCTCAACTTCCTCTTTCAGATTCGCTGGTATTAACAAATTTTTTACAATGATTAGTTTATTCGCCCCAAACAATGAGTCAACCTGCAAAGCAGTTTTTAAATCAGTAACAAATTTTCCTTTAACTTGTTTTTCATCCACATCAAGCCGAACAATATTAAATCCTGAATATTTTTTTTCAAATAAACTCATCCACTGTTGCATGGTTTGCTGAAGATCAAAATTATTCTGACCATACCATAAAAATATTTGCTTTTTCTTTTCCATAATACAAACTTTAAATAAACCCCAAAAATCATCCTTACACTATTTCACTATTTCCAACTATATTACCACTTATTTTCAACATTATTTCAATATTACACTATTCCACCACTCGTTCCATCTCATCCCAATTCCCCCCGACCTCAATATCCACCTTGATCGGCACTGCCAGCTTATGAATTTTCTCCATCTTTTCATCAATCACTTTTGCCACTTTTTTTACTTCCTTATTTGGAGTCTCAATCACCAATTCATCATGCACCTGTAAAAGCATTTTTGACTCTGGAGATATTTTTTTCAATTCTTTATAAACTTCAATCATGGCAATCTTCATCAGATCAGCTGCTGTTCCCTGAATCGGCATATTTACTGCAATTCTCTCTGCTGCTGCTCGAAGCATTGGCATACTAGCATTTATATCCGGCAAATGTCTCACTCGACCAAACATTGTTTCAGCCAATTGAGTCTTTCTTGCCATTTCTACCATTTCTTCAGTGTACTCTTTTACTTTTTTATAGTTATCAAAATATTTTTGAATAAATTCCTGCGCTTCTGCCGTTGTAATCCCAGTCCGTTGAGCCAACCCCCTTGAACCAAGTCCATAAAGCACCCCAAAATTAACTTCCTTGGCTTTCCTTCTCATATCTTTGGTCACATCTTTTTCCTCAACATCAAAAATTTTTGCCGCCGTCGCACTATGAATATCTTTTCCTTGTTTAAAAACTTCCATCATATTTTGATCCTTGGCCAAACAAGCTACAACTCGAAGTTCAATTTGAGAATAATCAGCAGCAATGAGCTTGTTACCGCGGTCTGACACAAATGCTTTTCTCATTTCACGACCTAATTCAGTTCTTATCGGAATATTTTGCAAATTCGGATCAGATGATGACAATCTACCTGTCGCAGTAATCGCTTGATTAAAATTGGTATGAATTCTACCAGTTTTTTTATCAATCATTTTTGGCAGAGCATCAATATATGTTGATTTTAGTTTTGTTAATTCCCTATATTCTGAAATTAAATCAATAATCTTATGTTGTCCTCTCAATTTTTCCAGTTCAGGCGCTGCAGTTGAAATCCCAGTCTTAGTTTTCTTCAAACCATGAGTTGGAATCTCCAATTTTTCAAATAAAATTTCCGCTAACTGTTTTGGTGAACTAACATTAAACTCCATTCCAGCTAATTCTTGGATTTCTTTTTCCAAAATTATAATTCTCGCATCCACTTTCTTGCCAACTTTCATCAAATGGTCAACATCCAGTTTTATACCGTTCACTTCCATCTCAAGCAACACCTGCACCAATGGCATTTCAATTGTTTCAAACAACTTATATAAATTTTCTTTTTTCAATCTTGGTTCAAATTTTTTATAAAGCCTCCAGGTGAAATCCGCATCCTCACCTGAATATTCAGCCACCTTGGCAACATCAACCTCTGCCAATGAAATCGCTTTTTTACCTTCACCAATCAAAGCTTTGATCGGAATCATCTCATGTCGAAGCTCTTCAAGCGCCAGAGCATCAAGACCATGTTGCCTAGAACCAGAATTTAACAAATATGATGCAATCATCGTATCAAAATAAAAACCTTTCATTTCTATCCCATTTAGCTTCAACTGTTTAGCATCAAACTTCATATTATGTGCCACTTTTTTCACTTTTTCATCCTCAAATATTGGTTTCAATTTTTTTAACCAGTTATTATCATCTGTAGTATCTGTAATTTTCGTAAATCCGTAACTTACATAATAGGCTTCACCTTCTTTCCAACAAAAACTAATTCCTAGAAGTTTTGCATTCATCGCATCTAGAGAATCTGTCTCTGTATCAAAACAAAAAACTTTTTGCTGTTTTAATTCTCCCAAAAACTTTGCAAAAGCAATCTCATTATCAATTAATTTATACTCACCTCTATCACCCGTATATTCCACTTCCGAAACTATATCAACCTTCCCAAATAAATCTTTCTGACCTCCTTCTTGCTCCGGCAACCTACTAAGCAAACTATTGAATTGCAACTCCGAAAACAACTCTAAAATTTTCTTCTTATCATAATCTTTCACCTTATTATCCTCCAAATTAAATTTCACCTTCACATCTCTCCTAATCCGCGCCAAATCCTGACTCATAAACGCATCCTTCTCATGTTCAATCAACAAATTCCTCACTCGTTCCTTAATTTGATTTATTGTTTTTTTGCTTTCTTGCTTTATTTCTTTATACAATTTTTCCAAACTACCAAATTGTTTCAATAGCTCTATCGCTGTCTTCTCCCCAATTCCTTTCACCCCAGGAATATTATCTGACGGATCTCCTCGCAAAGCCTTATAATCAATCATTTGATCCGGACCAAGTCCATCAAACTTTTCTTTCACAGCTTTTTCATCATAGATCACCGTATCAGTCATACCTTTTCGCAAAGTAAACACCTCTGTGTTGTCATCAACCAGTTGCAAGGTATCCATATCACCAGTCACAATCACGCTGGTAACATCATCTCGATTTACTTGTTTCTTATCACAAAGCGTCCCAATCAAATCATCCGCTTCAAACCCCTGTTTTTCATAAATATTTATATTAAAAGCTCTGACAACATCCTTTACTATCGGAAATTGTTCATACAGTTCATCAGCTTGTTTTACTCTAGTTGCTTTATACTCTGCAAATTTTTCATGACGAAAAGTTTTACCTTTCAAATCAAAAGTAACCGCAATATAATCAGGTTTCAATTCTTTCATTGCTTTTAACAATATTGATGTAAAACCAAAAACCGCATTGACTAGACGGCCATCTTTTGTTTTTAATGGCGGTAAAGCATGAAATGCCCGATGCACCACAGCATTACCATCAAATATCACAAATTTTTTCTTTTTACTCATATTCTAATTTTTGCCTACCTGCCGGCAGGTAATCTTTCGTAATTTCGTAACTCACATCTTCTAATTTTCGTAATTTAATAATTAAATTATATCATTTTCCACAAAAATTTCCAGCTCAATCACCATCCCCTCCTTTCCAAGGAGGGGTCTGTTCCTCTTTGCTCGGGGTGGTCCCACCACTCACCCAACTCAATCACAAATTAAAACAAAAAGTAGTGATTTTACACTACTCTGACTTAAATTAATTCAATTGGAAATTGTTTTTCATCATACATTCTTGCCAATAGTCCAGACTGACCACCACGAAAACCATTACCATCACGAATACATTTTACCGCTTCCGCCCAGGCGTTTGAAGTATCAATAATTTTCATCTTTGGTAAACAACTCCTTTTTTCTTCAGACACCGGCACAGTATTACAAACAACCAACTCACTAAACTCATCAATCGCTTGCAATTCTCTCATTCTCTCTGGATGTGTCAATATCGGATGAGTGATAACAGCTTTTACCGATCTTGCACCATGTAAAAGCAAATATTTTGTATCTTCAATCAAAGTTCCCAAGCTACAAGCTTCATCATCTGGAATCACACAGTCTCTTCCCTTTACATCCCCAATAACAGCCACTGGAACAACTTTCTCCATATGATCATCTCTACGCTTATCAATAAATGCAATTGGAGCTCCAATCTTTGAAGCTACTCGACCAGCTCGTTTTGCACCACCAAAATCTGCAGAAACAACCGTAACATTGTTCAGAGGACCTTGTTGTTTAATATAATTAACAAAGTATGGTGTACCAAAAATGAAATCTACTTGCATTTCAGGATTAAAAACTCCAACAACTTGTTCGAAATGTGGTTCTGCAATCACAATACTTTGCGCACCAGCTGCGAATAATTCATCTGCCTCATCTCTTACACCAATTGAAACTCTTGCTTCATCTTCTCGATCAGAACGAATATTTTTCATATACGGATTCAACAACTTTCTCCAACCATCTGAATGTCGACGAATAGTCCTCAATAGTGTCTTCAATCGATTATTAAATGTTTGAACCGGATCAGCATGAGTTCCAAAAACAAAATTATCACAAAGTCGAATATTATCGTCTATTTGTACCCTAAACTCACCCTGTGAATGCAATTCCCAATTCAACCTACCTTCTTCTTGCCCAAGTCTTTCACAAATCATTCTAACCAAATCAGGATGTGAACCATCGTGGAAAAATTTAAAAGGTCTCTTCCCAAACATTATCCCTCCTTGTCTCGGGGGTTGTGGCAACACATTAAACATACAATTACATTTTAGCCCATTAAACAAAAAAGTAAAGTTCTAGCCTTTACAAACACCATTTTCTATAGTATAATTATTTTAGTTTTCTGTTTGTGGCCACGTAGCCAAGTGGTAAGGCAACGGTTTGCAAAACCGTCATTCATCGGTTCAAATCCGATCGTGGCCTCCAGAAAACTTTTTTTATTCCAAACACAAAACGAGCCACCTGGCTCGTTTTTTTTATAATTATCTTATTCCAACAACCGTCGGTATTGTATTTATATCTTTGTTTGAAATTCCTAGCCCTAAATAGTGCATTATCGAAAAAGCATCCTCCGGTTTCCCTAGAAAATATCTTTTGCCATCAACCGGATTCACATACCAAGCCTCCCCAAGACTCTCAACTTGCAAAAATATTTTTCCTAAATGTTTACTCGCAAACCTTTTGTCAGTTACTATTTTGCTATTAATCTTTGGGTCAAGTGGACTATAACCATTTATAATTTCAGTATAGTCACTAAATCCATCGCCATCAGTATCCTTAAGATTAACCTTTGTACCAAATGAGCGCTCAACTGCATCTGACAAACCATCCTCATCACTATCTCCAAATCTCACGCTATCAAAAGCCACATTTAGATTAAAATTAGCAATCGGAATGTTTGTTAAATCCTTATTACTAATTCCCACGCCAAATTCTCGCATAATTGCAAAGGCATCATCTGGCCTGCCAAGATAATACTTTTTGTATTCATTTACAGGCACATAATACGCCTCACCATGCTCCTCAACCTGAAGCAATATTCTCCCTCGAACAGGTAGTTCGCTGGTTGCCGAATAAACTGGTAAAGCAAACATCAGCATCAAACCTGCAAGCAGAAAACTTATAATTTTTTTCTTTTTCATACAATTAATTTAATTAAATATTATTGATAAGGACTTTCAATATTTTTCAACACAGAATTTGTTACATGAGTATAAATCTGTGTTGTTTCTAACTTCTTATGACCTAATAACTCTTGAATATATCGAATATCAGTACCATTTTCAAGTAGATGCGTCGCAAATGAATGACGAAGCGAATGGCAAGTTGCTGGTTTCCTAATTTGTGCTTCAGATAAAGATTTTTGAAACATTTTTTGCACTGATCTTGCAGTCAATTTTTGACCAGCCAGACCAAAGATAACAAATTGATCAGACTCTCTATCTTTTACAAATAATTTTAAGTTAGGGATCATTTTTTCAGCCAAAATTGTAATCCTATCCTTATTTCCTTTACCCGCTTTGATATGAATAACTTTTCTATCAAAATCAATATCAGCAACTCGTAAATCTAAAACTTCAGACAACCTAAGTCCACTACCATACATTAAGCAAAAAGCGAACCTATATTTTTCATTTTTAGTTGAGTCTATCAACAATTTTGCTTCAGAAACTGATAAGACTACAGGCAAACTTTGTCTTTGTTTGGGATGTTTTATGTCAGAAAAAAACTTCCGTTTTAATACTTTTGTATAATAAAATTTAAGTGCATTAATATCAACACTAAGAGTTGAAGCACTAATTCCCCTATGTCGTAAATCCTCCAAATATCTCCGAATATCCTCATTTTTGACTTCTCTCGGAGATTTTCCAAACCAATCCAAAAACCTCAAATTAACCCCAATATAAGATTTACATGTTTTTGGAGAATAATTCCTCAATTTAAGCTCATTTTTCAAACTAATCAAAGTATCTAGTTGTTTTGATTTTATTTTTTGATTTGCTATAATCATAATATACTTATGAATTGCTATTTTAAGCAATTCAAACTCCCTTTATGCACTTATTATACCATAAAATAAATTAACTTCGCATAAAAGGAGTTGTGCAAAACCGCTCGCACACGCTCCGCGTGTCGCTCCCGTTGTTTTGCACAATGGGCTGCGCCTCCGGCGCTGTGTGCTCGCTATGGCATCGCACAACAGCGCCTATGCGACATTGCCCGTCGGGTAGCTCCGCTACCCGTCCGCAACTTCGCATTAGGCGCAGCCCATTATGTGAAATAATTTAATTATTTTTGCTCTTGCAAAAATGTTGTTGGGGCAAATTTATTTAATCTTTTAGTATGAAACTATATCACGGCTCCAGAAATGGAAATCTTAAAACAATTAAAAAGATGCAGGCGCAAGCAGGAGAAGGAGTTGAAGTCCCTGAAGACGAATTAAAAGACGGAATCTATTTAACACCGCATTATAAATACGCGCTAGCTATGGCAGCAAGACCCGATGGAGTGACACGTATTAATCATGAAAACGATACAATTGAGTTTGAGAATCCTGAGTTATTTAATCCTGAAAAAGAAGTTTACATTTACGAAGTGGAAGTCGAAGAAGGAGTGGCAAGGAAATTTGATGAAAACCAATTAGTAATTGAAAATTTGGATGAAATAAAACCAACGGAACAACACATACATAAAGCTGGCGACATTGAGCAATATTTTGAGCTAACAAACTGGAAAAAGGAACTTAAAAACGAAACTACTCCTGAATTCAAGATTAAATAAATTTGCCCCAACAACACTCGCTATCGCTCGTTAATTAAATTACATCACATAACAGCTCGATATCTGGTTCGCGCTTGGCTCCGCCAAATGCTCACCCAAATTTTCTTTCGCTTCGCTTCAGAAAACTTCGGATATCGGCAACGTTGTGCAAAACCGCTCGCACACGCTCCGCGTGTCGCTCCCGTTGTTTTGCACAATGGGCTGCGCCTCCGGCGCTGTGTGCTCGCTATGGCATCGCACAACAGCGCCTATGCGACATTGCCCGTCGGGTAGCTCCGCTACCCGTCCGCAACTTCGCATTAGGCGCAGCCCATTGTACGAAATTTTACTTTAAGAAATATTTTTTATGATAAATATCAAAGAATGTAATGAACCATTAGTTAATATAAATAAAGTTTGCCCAAATATAATTATCAATTTAGGTAAGCGACGAATGAAGAAAGAAAAAACAGCCTACCTAAGAAAAACAGTGGCTGAAATGATTTGGCGCGCTGAAAAAGAATTGCCAGATGGAATGACATTCATAATTAATGATGCATGGCGGCCTCAATATGTTCAAGAAGAAATTAAAAAATGGTTTATTGATCGTTTTTCTAAAAAACACCCCTCCTGGACTAAAGACAAAATCATAAAAGAGGTTGAGAAATACGTTGCTCCTTCTGACGGTAAAAACGCTTCTGGGCATATGACAGGAGGGGCGGTTGATTTAAGATTATGGAAAAACGGTAGAAAAATCCCGATGAAAAGTTCAAAATTAACATATCAGGAAAACGCCAAATCATTTCAGCCTAAATTATCAAAATACATTCAGCAAAATAGAGAAACTATGTTCGCCTCCCTGAAAAAAGCTGGTTTGTCTAATTACCCAAAGGAATACTGGCATTGGTCATATGGCGATATTTGGTGGGCAAAAAGAAACAAAAAAAAGATAGCTATTTATGGAGTTATAAAAAATATTTCTTAAAGTAAAAATCAAGCCTCGCTGCGCTCTCGGCCTGCCTTTTCTTAATTAATAATAAGGAAGGCAGACCTCGGGTCGTACAACAAGTGATAACCGGAAAATGCCTCGGCTCGGCATTTTCCCAAATTCGTTTTCCTTTCAGTCAAACGAACTTCGTTTATCACTAACGTTGTGCGAAATTCAAAAAATATTTTTCCTTTTATTAATAATTTTGACAGGCGCTTATGAAAACAATTTTAGTAGATGCAATTAACGCTTTTGTAATAAAGGGCGAGGGTGTCTTTAATGAAATGTATAAAATGCTTGAGCAATACCCAAACAAGAAAATCATCTTGACTGGTGCTAATGATGAGGAGATGGAAATGTTTGGCCTAAATAAGATGCCCTACGAAGTCTTTACGCTTAAACATGACCCCGAAAAAACAGATCCGAAATATTTTGAAACTATGCTCAAGCATTTTAATCTTGAAGTAAAAGATGTTGTGTATTTTGAGCATAATTTAGATGCTGTAAAGAGCGCTCAATCTGTTGGTGTTAATACATTTCATTACGACCAAAATACTAAAGATATTGACGCGTTAAAATTGTTTATAGATGAAAGCCTGTCAAAATAAAAAGGAATGAAAAATATTTTTTGAACATCGCACAACACGGCATATCTGGTTCCGCTACGCTCCACCTAAATTGCTACGCAACTTCGGATGATGCCGAAACATTGTGCAAAACCGCTCGCACACGCTCCGCGTGTCGCTCCCGTTGTTTTGCACAATGGGCTGCGCCTCCGGCGCTGTGTGCTCGCATGGCATCCCGCCTTAGGCGGACAAGCGCACAACAGCGCCTATACGAAATTGCCTGTCGGATAGCTCCGCTACCCGTCCGCAACTTCGCATTAGGCGCAGCCCATTCAACGACATATCTAAATTTAATATGATTTATTTATTTAGTGACACATTTAAACTGGGGATTGCACTGGGCATCATTCTTGTATTCATCATTAGTGCTGCTATTTTCTTAGTTCCAACAATAATAATATATCGGCTAACAAAAAAACGGTTTCCAAGCTGGAAAATTATTATACTAACCGGAATTATTGGTGGGTTAATTGGCGTATTTTTTTAATTAAGATACGTCGCCTAACAGCGTGTATGCGGCTGGCACCCATATCCTCACTTCGCTCGGACATCGCATACACGCGGATGTTAGCTGAAATAATTAAATTCTTTTCTGCTATCGCAGAAAAATTACTTGGACAAATTTTATTTTTATGAATCCAGAAAAATACAATCCAACACAAGAGGAAATTAACAAAGCCGAAAGCATGATGACGGATGAACAAAGGCGTGCTTCTGAAATTCGGGCTGAATATTACGAGCAGGAGCAACCGCCATGGGAAGATTTTACTGGAAAAATTGATGAAAATTTCATCCGCAAAAGGCCTTCTCCTGAAATTGTTAAAAAAATGAATCAAAGCATCGAAGAATTAGGCCAAGCATTTGAAGGGTCTGATTTGAATTGGCACCTTGATGGAGCTTTGAATATATCCTTAATGAATGGCGCTGGCGAAAACCCTGAGAAATACATAGGAGAACATAAAGATGTTGATATCTCGGTAGAGAAAGACGAACTCGAAGCATTGGAGGTGCAGTTGCTTAAAAATGGGTATGGCTTATTTTTATCTCGCACAGAAGATAAAACCAAAAATAAAATAATGAGGCGAGTAAGTTTCAGGAATTTCGCCGAATTAGATACAGAGCACATGCTAATCGCGGCTATAGATGAAAATGGGAAAATTCGCCGAGATAAAGCATTAAATTTTGTGGATGTTCATATTATTCAAAGGGATGAGACTGGTAAACCTTTAGGTGTTTCGCGCACGCCTATTCCAGAAAAGTGGGTTCAACCGCAACCACTAGAATTTCAAGGCAGACAAATTAATATTTCACATCCTGGAAAAGTACTTTACTATAAGCTCCATCAAGGTAGAAATTATGATGTTACCGATGCAGAAAAATTAATTGAAACAGGCAGAATCACAGAAGAAGATATTGATGATATAGAAAAAGTTTATGAAGATGAATTTAAGGCAAATGTTGAACGCGGACGAAAAATTTTTGAGGGTTTCGCCAATCAAATCAGACCAGAAATGAATGCGAACGAAATTTTCGATCTTATGCAAAACCAGCCCGAATTTCAGAAACGAGAAGATATGACAGAAGGGCTAAAAAAATTAGGAAAAAAAATTGTAGAATCGGAAGATAAATCAATTGATAACATATTAGCTATCGCTATTAGCCTTTTTGGAGTTGAAGAAAAAAATAATCAAAAACGACAAGAATTAAACAAGATGAGACGAAAAGTAAAGGATGTTAAAGAAATAGAGCGAATTCGCAAACAATAACTCGCTATCCGCTCGCGAATTTATTTACATTCGCTAGCACGGCATATTGGGTTCAAAATTGCTCGTTCGTTTCGGAGGTTTACTTCGCAATTGAATTTACAACCTACACAACAAATAATACATCAGAAGATTTAGGAGCTGGAACATATTCTATGTATGATAAAGACGGAATTCGCTATGTATTTAAAGTTGAGGACGCAGAACAAAACAGCAAGTTATATCACATCGTGAATTTAGCAACATTATAAAATAAAAAATTAAATTTTCTTTCCATTTTAATTTTACTAATTTAATTTTACTAAACATTATGACATTACTAACATGGTTGTTGGCCCCGCTTGTTAGTCTATTCATTGCCCCAGCAATAATGCTGATAGTTGGAAACAAGTTAAAAGTCGTTAGCAATAATCTAAATTATAAACATTTATTACTTCTTACATTTATCGGTTTACTATTGGGAAGTGTCTTTAAAAATTTATTCCCCTTCTCAACTACGATAGCAACAATTATTTGTTTACTCTGGCCAATTAAAAAACAGCTAAATACAACTTGGATGCAAGCAGTAGTTATTACAATCTCTGGATTACTCGTAATCATCACTTTCGGTTATCTATCAACTTTATTGCTATTTGAAAAATTCTAACAAATTACCAAAAATATAGTATAGGAGCAAACCATCAGCTGAACTATAATTTTTCCATCTTATACCAAACAAAAACGAGCCATCAGGCTCGTTTTTGAAAAGTTTATTTATCAAGAATGACAATCTTAATATTTCGTACACCGTACTGAATAGCACGGTCACGAGAAGTCATCCAGATATCAACTTTATAATAGTATCGTTTATTCATACGGTCGTGTACAGTAAAGACACGATCGCCGAAAAGTTCTGGAATTTTAATTTTTGTACCGAACGGCAAAAAGTTAGCAGCAACTACATTTTCCTGACCATTGGCACAAACATTAAATCCATCAGCTGTAATACATGGAGTAGCATCGGTTTGAGCTACATCAGATGAATAAGCTGTTGAACTTACACGCATTACTTTCCCTTCAGAAGTAATTTCCTCAACTTTTTTTTCACTAACATTTTTTGTGACTGAAACATATTTTTTTTCTGCTTCAGCAAATCGTTTAGCTAAAATATCAGTACCAGTCAAACTGGCAAGCTCGGTAGGGATAGTGCTAAGCGAACTGATATCTTCAGCATAAACTATATTAGGGTAAAATATATTGGCTAGAAATGCAATTAAAATTACACCAAAACCAACTTTTTCAAGAACAGTTGATTGCGTATTAATTTCAATTCTTTTCATATTTAGCTTATTTTGCATAAAAGATTTTTATGACTAGAACTACACAGAAACTCTCAAAAACTGATCTTATTCTGTTAATTTTAGCCAAAAATCTCCATGCATAACATGCTGTAACTTATTTACAACACTATATTATATCATTTTTTATTAAAAATGTCAATACTCCTCATTATCAAACACCCCAGCTTATCAAAAACTGAAAATTCCGTCAATAACTTGACTTTTCCCTAAAAAAAAACTATTATAGACCTAACATGCTCAATGTTAATTAGTAAAAACTAATCAAACCGTCATTTTTCTAAAAAACTAACTTCAAAGCTAATAGCAAAGGCTAATAGCACTAAATAACTATGGTAAAAATTATCTTTTCAAGAATAGGCAAAAAAAAGCAACCTCATTACCGAATTATTGCCTTGGACAAACAAAAAGACCCATGGGGTAAAACCCTTGAAATTCTAGGTTCATACAACCCTCGAAGCAATGAACTTATTATCGAAAAAGATCGTATTGAATACTGGATTTCCCAAGGAGCTCAACCATCAGCTACAGTCACTAATTTGCTAATTTCCAATAATATAATCTCTGGCAAGAAACGATCCGTCAGTACAATCAGCAAAAAAAGACAAGGTAAACTTGAAACAGAAACAAAGGAAAAAGCTGAAAAAGCCGCAACCAAACAAGCTATGGAGCAGGAAAAAGAGCAAAAACCCGCTGAAGAAGAGAAACAAGAAAAAACTGAACCAATTACAGAACCAATAAAGGAAGAAATTAAAAAAGAAGAAAAAGTTGAAGAAAAAACTGAAACACCAGTAAAAGAAGAAATAGCAAAACCAGAAGAAACTAAATAAATTAGGCAAAAAAAACGACTAGCATTGACAATCGGAAAATATTTTGCTATAATACATTTATAGAATTTCACACAATATTTGAAATGCTTGCATTTTAGATATTATTTGAAACTACCTGTCATTAGACAGGGATAATTAAAGATTAATAAGTAAGTAATTCAGAACACTATGGCAACAGAAAAAGACCAAGCTTTCTTGGAATTTATCATCAAAGGGATTGTAAACAACCCAGATGATGTAAGAATCGAAAGAACAGTTGATGAAATGGGAGTACTTTTATCTCTATACATCAACCAAGAAGACATGGGTAATGTAATCGGTCGCCAAGGTCAAACAGCTAAAGCTGTTAGAACTTTGCTAAAGATTATCGGTGCTAAGAACCAAGCTCGTGTCAATCTAAAGATTGTTGAACCAGAAGGATCAACAAGAGGACCAAGAGCTGAAGCTCAAAGCGTTGATACTGATGTAGTTGATGATTTGAAAATCTAAAACTTCAATCAATTTCAAATAGATCAGAAAAATCGCATTACTGCGATTTTTCTGTTTTAAACACAATTAATACTATCACTTACTTTAAATATTCAACCCCACGAACATGACCAACCTCGGGGCTTGCCTGCCGTAATCTTGATGAAGGCAGGTTTGGGGTTTGTTTTGCCATGAACAACACCACCAAGGCTATATATTTAAAGCATCGAACATGAACATCACGGGGGCTTGCCTGCCGTAATCTTGATGAAGGCAGGTCTGGGGTGGTCATGTGCGTGCCACCAACACTCTCACTTGTCACCCTGAATTTACTTGTCCATCGAAGTTTTAACGAAGATGGATTTCAGGGTATAATCAATCAACTCTCACTTCTCACTCTAAACTTTTCCTACAGAGAACTTGTTTGCCATGCAATTCGCATTGAATCCCCCCAGCAGTTTCTTGACCGCCGAAACTTTAGTGTAGGCGGTTTGCCCTTTTTGCTGTCAAAAAGGGCTTGCTTTAGCAACATCAACCACTTACTTTATTTTTACATGATTAACATCGGGGCTTGCCTGCCGTAATCTTGATGAAGGCAGGTCTGGGGTTTTCGTTGCTGTCATGAGCGCACAAAAGGGTATTTAAAGGCATTCAATTAGAAAACCCCAGCGCTTCTGTTTCTTTTGCCTGCCTGCCGCCTGCCTGCCGGTAGGCAGGGTAGGCAGGGCGTCAAAAGAAATCGCAAAGCGAAATCAATCACTTATTCTCAAAAAACTTACGCTAGCAAATGTAATAAACTTTCTAAATATTTATTTTCAATTCGCAAATATTAATTGTAACCAGAAATTAAACCCCCTCATTGAAATTTCCTTTATTCTCCCCTATAATACAAGCAAAGACAACTTTCACATTACAACTTACAACTTTAATCTTATTATGAATTTTCATCTACTTACAATTTTCCCCGACATGCTAAAATCCTACACCGACAAAGGCATGCTTCGCATTGCCCAAGAAAAAAAACTCATCAATATAAAATATCACGACCTTCGCGCTCAAGCCGTCGACAAACATGGTACAGTTGACAGTCCTCCATTCGGTGGAGGAGTCGGACAAGTTTTCCGTGTAGAACCAATTGTAAAAACTCTTGCTAAAATCCGTCGCAAAAAAAACTCAAAAATTGTTTTACTTTCAGCTAAAGGAAAAACTTGGAATCAATCACTCGCAAAAAAATATTCCAAACTTGACCAAATTATTTTTGTCTGCCCAAGATATGAAGGAGTTGATGAACGAGTGAAACAATTTATTGATGATGAAATTTCAATCGGTGATTATGTTCTAACAGGTGGAGATCTTGGCGCTTTAGTTATAATGGATTCTATTTCCAGATTAATACCAGGAGTTCTCGGCAAAGAGCAATCATTTATCGACGAATCTCATTCAACTACCGGTTACCTGGAATATCCGCAATATACTCGACCAGAAATTTTTAAGTACAAAAAAAAGCAATACAAAGTTCCTGAAATTCTGCTTTCTGGACATCATGCTGAAATCGAAAAATGGCGAAAACATCAATCAAGTAATCTGACAAAAAAATAACAATTTCTTTGTCCCATCTTATTGCCCTTTGACAACAAACAGAGGTAACAATGAACAAACTACTGAATGCTAAAAATATAATTGATACCATCACCAGAGTTTTTTTTGTATCAATATATCTTGTGATTGTTTCTGGTTTTATTATCAACGATTACTCTCCTGACTTTTTTCCAAATCTTTTTCAACCACTGGGAATCAACTTCAGTCATTTAACAACAATATTCTGTCTTTCCAGCATGACTATATTTATAGTCCTTTACTCATTATGCTCAATTCTCGACTATGTCCCCAGCGTGAACTACCTCACCATAAAAAACAGGAGAAAACAAAATGAAAAAAATTAAATACAGCTCAATCCTAAATAAATTCGAAATTTTTCTATGGCTGTTATTAATTATTCAATGCGCTTTTACCTTTATCTGGGCATTATTCATTGATGACATCACCTACTTTCTCGTTCAGCTGATCGGAATTGATAAATCTTATATACTCTTGTTTTATTATGGACTTATTGCGACAGTTTTAATTCTAATAACCATCACCTCTGAAGTAAAAAATAAACTTGTCACTTAAAACCGTACAACTGAAATAAATTACACTTTGCAAACAACCAACCGACAAGACCGGAGAAAACAATGACTCAACCGAAAACAAGCAAAACTATTAGCCGAATTTGTATTCTGGGGACACTTACCATCACCATTACTCTTTGCTTTTATGTCGCTATCACCATTTTTCTTCCCAATTTTTCTCTTGAAGCATTTCTTTCAGTCCTACCAATTATTTTAGTTGAAGTTGCCGTGATTGTCTTTCTAGGATTGTGGTTATTCAAAATGGGAAAAACCTCTTACACTAAACGACAATGGAAAATCCGCAGTATAATTCTTCTGTTGATCAATCTCATTTATTTCAGCCTCCCATATCTGCTGTCCAAAATTTACCCACCGTCAACAATCATAACGAACATGTCTTCAGCCGAATGGTCAATGGTCGCTCTCATCATTGCGCTATACTCTGGTATTTTCGTTATTCTATTAACCATCGACCGGGCATGGATTCTTCATCCGATAAAAGAAGATCTTAAACCATCTACCTATCAACAACCAAACAAAACATAAAACAGCCTGAAATCAGACTGTTTTTTAAATTATGCTATATTTGATTTTCATGATCCAATTCACACACTATTTCTTGAAAAAATTCGTTCCAAGCAAAAACATATAATACGCCTTCAATAATCACTTCAATTGTTTGTAAATAAGACCCCTTTCGTCCAATACTTTTTTTCCATAATATTCAAGACTTAAGTTAATTTATCAGGCTTATCTAGTACATCTTCAGCGCGTTGTAATAATGGTTTAATTTCATGCATATTTATTCAACAAAAACTATATCATATTTTATCTAATTTAGTATAAACACATTGCTATTTTATACTAATTTTAGCCCAATATTTTACTGTGTATAAAAATCCCTCTAAATTAAGGCAAAAGATTTGACATTCTTTTTAAAATACATTATAATGATGACCACATGAACTTTGACAGCAATTTTGTGACAGGAACTCGTTAATTTCAAAATTTTAGGTTAGTCCAACCTTTCAAAATGGACAATTTAATAGAGCTATAAACTCTTTTTTTGAGAGTTTGATCCTGGCTCAGGATGAACGCTGGCGGCGTGTCTAAGGCATGCAAGTCGAACGAACCTTTAGAGCTTGCTTTGAAGGTGAGTGGCAAACGGGAGAGTAACACATTGGTAACCTACCCCAAAGACAGGAATAACACCGAGAAATTGGTGCTAATACCTGATGTGCTGCGTCAACATAAGTTGATTCAGTAAAACTACGGTGCTTTGGGAGGGGCCTATGGTCTATCAGCTTGTTGGTGAGGTAATGGCTCACCAAGGCTACGACGGATAGCGGGTGTGAGAGCATGACCCGTCTCACTGGGACTGAGACACTGCCCAGACTCTTACGGGAGGCTGCAGTCAAGAATATTCCTCAATGCACGAAAGTGTGAAGGAGCGACGCCGCGTGATTGATGAAGCCCTTCGGGGTGTAAAAATCTTTTATTAGGGACGAACAAATGACGGTACCTAATGAATAAGGGGTTGCTAAACTCGTGCCAGCAGCAGCGGTAATACGAGTACCCCGAGCGTTATCCGGATTTATTGGGCGTAAAGAGTACGTAGGCGGTTTTTCAAGTCAGAAGTCAAATCTCTGGGCTCAACCCAGAATCTGCTTTTGAAACTAATAAACTAGAGGGTGGAAGAGGTAAGTGGAATTGCCGGTGTAGGAGTAAAATCCGATGAGATCGGCAGGAACACCAAATGCGAAGGCAACTTACTAGGACACCCCTGACGCTAAGGTACGAAAGCGTGGGTAGCGAATGGGATTAGATACCCCAGTAGTCCACGCCGTAAACGTTGGATACTAGACATTGGAAGTATCGACCCTTTCAGTGTCGCTTAAACAAGCAAACGCATTAAGTATCCCGCCTGGGGAGTACGGCCGCAAGGCTAAAACTCAAAGGAATTGACGGGGACCCGCACAAGCGGTGGAGCATGTGGTTTAATTCGACGGTAAACGAGGAACCTTACCAAGACTTGACATCTAGCTGCATACACCTGGAAACAGGAGTAGCCTTCGAGGGTGCTAGACAGGTGCTGCATGGTTGTCGTCAGCTCGTGTCGTGAGATGTACGGTTAAGTCCGGAAACGAGCGCAACCCCTGCCCTAATTTGTATTTTATTAGGGGACCGCCATGTTTAACATGGAGGAAGGTGGGGATGACGTCAAATCAGCATGGCCCTTATGTCTTGGGCTACACACATGCTACAATGGCCAGTACAATGGGTTGCCAAGCCTTAAGGCGGAGCTAATCCCAACAAAGCTGGTCTCAGTTCGGATTGAGGTCTGAAACTCGACCTCATGAAGCTGGAATCGCTAGTAACCGTAAATCAGATATGTTACGGTGAATACGTTCTCGGGTCTTGTACACACCGCCCGTCACGTCAAGAGAGTCGATAATGCCCGAATGTCGTTGTAGGACGGCAGAAGGTAGGATCGATAATAGGGGCGAAGTCGTAACAAGGCATCCGTAGCGGAAGCTGTGGATGGACCACCTCCTTTCTAGGGAGATTAGAATCAATGGTTCACGCCATTAGATTCAGTCGAACTTGAATCGATATGATTCGAGTACGTAGTTCCTGTCGCAAAATTGCTATCAAAATCATCAAAAAAATTGATGTCGAACATCAATTTTTTTGTTTAAAAATATTTTGAATAAATCGCAATCTTCTTATTGACTTTTTTTAAAAATCATATTATAATTGGGTCATACTTTTTGAGTATAAATCGTTTTCCGCATTACTTGCTTTTCCTCTTGTCTTGCTGAACTCGCTTTTCAAGGGTGCTTAGCTCCCGCCTTCGTCTTTTGACTTCGGCGGACAAGCAGCTGGCTTAGGCTGGCAGCTTCGCTAATCATTTATAATATTTAGGGTGCTTAGCTCAGCTGGTTAGAGCACTTCGTTTACACCGAAGGGGTCGAGGGTTCGAATCCTTCAGCACCCACCAGACTACGATCCTAATTTCATGGAGCTTCGTCTGGCAGGCCATTTTTTAAATTGGGCTTGCCCGTCGAAGTTCGTTAGAGCGAAGACGGGCGTGTAGCTCAGTTGGTTAGAGCGCAACACTGATAATGTTGAGGTCACAGGTTCGACTCCTGTCACGCCCACCACTCGAGTTTATCGAGAGGCAATAAACTTAAAAGATTAATAATTTATAAAGTAGAAATTTCTCATGCCGAGGTAGCTCAGTGGTAGAGCAGTGGACTGAAAATCCTCGTGTCGGCAGTTCAATTCTGCCCCTCGGCACCATGAATTAGAGGTTGCTTCGAAAACACAATTCACATTAAAATAAATAAACTTATCAATTACTTCGTACAATTTTTCGAGGGGTTTGCCCCGAAGTTGTGCGGAGCACATACTTCGGGGTGTAGCGCAGTTGGCTAGCGCGCGTGGTTTGGGACCATGAGGTCGTGGGTTCGAGTCCCACCTCCCCGACCAATTTTTATATCAGAGGAGCGAGCAAATTGATTTGCTCGCGTTGGGACGAGAACGCTGGAGCGTTGTCGAGTGAGCAATATGGCGAACGAGACCGCGAGGCGGTGGCTAGACCGAGCCGAGGGAACGAGGCGAGAGTCGAAGCCGAGTCCCACCTCCCCGACCAGCCTTCGCCAAGGCTTCGGCTGGCACGGCCAGTTAGAAAATTTGTCGAAGATTGGAATTCTTAACTTATATGCCAGCAAACATAAAACACTTTGTTTATATTGCAAAAAGTTTAAGTAAGGATAATGAACTTTATAAAGGATATACAATAAACCCCAGATGATAGATTACTTGAACACAATCTAGGTTTATCCGAGCACACCCAAAAATATAAACCTTGGAAAATCATATTTTACTGTGCTTTTGAAAACAAAAGTAAGGCTCTAGCGTTTGAGACATACTTAAAATTTGGATCAGGAAAGAGCCTTTATCAACAAAAGATTAATCTAAATCATCTATGGCGGGTTTACCGCCAAAATAATCAATAGCCTATGGCGGGTTTACCCGCCGAAGCTCTGTGCAACAAGAGCGTAGGCGGGTATAGTATAATGGCTTATTATGCTAGCCTTCCAAGCTAGAGATGAGGGTTCGATTCCCTCTACCCGCTCCAGAAAAGACCACTAATTTATTTACTTATATTAGCGGTTTTTTCTTTTAAATTTTCTTGACCCCATACAAAAATAGAACTTTTCCAAACAAAAAATCATGACTGTTTTATCATGATTATAATAAAAATCAAATTTTTATTGTATTTTCTTCTATTTCAGCCTTAGAACAGGTGCACATAGAAGCAAATTCACATTTATGGAAATGATCATCATCACCGATATGCCGAACCCATCCTAAATCTAACATATGAGTATTCCGAGCAGGTTCATTTCCATAAAGCATCTCTAACCTAACACATTCTCTTTTATTATGCGTAGTTATTTTTAATTCAATTACAGGAAGAGTGGGCTTATATCTATACCTTCTTTCAAATTCTTTCATAATAGGAAGAACAACTTTTTCGACAAATTTCACTACAGAATATTTCCTTCTCTTTCCAGCCATAGTCACCTCCCCTTTCCTCTGGTAGGGTTATTTTATATATTAAAAGAACAATTATATTTGAATATATTATTTTAACTCCCATTATATCTTTTGTCAACTACCCAACAAAACAAGTTCTAACTTCCCATACTATGGAGCTCCAGAAAAGACCACTAATTTATTTACTTATATTAGCGGTTTTTTCTTTTAAATTTTCTTGACCCCATAGGATAATAGAACTTTTTAAATAAAAAACCCTTAACATTCTGTCAAAGCTAATCTTTACCATTAATTTTACTTTAGTATAATTTTGTTCCAAAAAAACGGATTTCCATATTTTCTCGAAAGAAAAACTTGCTCTCAAAAATGTTTTATCGTTCTGGTGCAATAAAATCACCCTGAGCTAGACAACGAGCTACAAAATCTTCGGGCGCCTCACCTCGATTACTTTGACAGCAGTCCCCACGAACATCAACGACAGAGTAAATACCGGCTCCCTGATAAAAAACTCGATAATAGAAGCTACCAACTCTGACTAAATAACTCGATTCAGCCTTCTTCATGTCTTTCCTCCTTGCCTGAATTTTATTCAGGCGTGATCGTAGACTTATTGGCTACCTCTTGATTTGTTGGCGAATCATTTTTCTATAACTGACATTCACCAACAATAAAAACTAAGCTTATTTATATCTCATACCATATTATAACAAAAAAAATATTCTGTCAACTACCCAACAAAACAAGTTCTAACATCCCCCACTATGGAGCTCCAGCAAAGAACAGCTATTTTAGCTGTTTTTTGTTATTCAATTTCTCATTAATACACGAAGTTAGAACCTTACACTAATAAAAAAATGAAGATCTGAATATCTTCACTTTTATAAATACTAACCTTCAATTTTTTTAATCGTTTTAATTTCCATATTACGATATACCGCCGGTGACATAACACCAGAATCTCTTAATCCTGAATCATCAGGCATATCCTTTTCTGCAACCTTATACGCTTCTTTTTTTGCTTCTAATTCACTTACTGCTTCAACAACATACGTTTTACGTTTGACATCTCCTAAAAAACCTTCGTCCTTAAATTCCCTATAATCATCATAGCCAAATTCAATTTCTACTTCAAATTTCATTTTTTCTTGACTCTCCCCCACTTGTGGCTCACCTGAGCTCGGCATTTTGTCTTGTGACATAATAAATATATCTTAATAATCAATATTAATAGTATATCTCATTATATCTATAAAAAACAAGTTCTAACATCCCACACTATGGAGCTCCAAAGAAAAACACTATTGATCGATAGTGTTTTTCTTTTTAATAATTTGTTACTCATGCTTAATTTCACAAATAAAAACTCACCAATACAAACCATGATTATTAAGTAATTTTAATTATTACATTTTTTTCCTGCTCAATCTTCGCAATCACAATCTTAATTTGTTCATAAGAAATATTTTCCGGAAGTAGATCCTTAATCGGCCTTAGTTTGGAATAATCGCCCAGTTCGTCAATCACTGCCAAAATTCGTTGACGTTGATCTTTAGATATATACTCTTCAACTCGAAAATCACCGCCAACCGCATACCACTCAATCAAATGATTCCAAATCGTTCTAACTCCCAACTCTCTGATTTTAGCGATTTGATCCAAACTGAATCCTTTTTGATAAAAATCCACGCTTTGAGCTACTGTTCCTGTTATTTCATTTATATTTTTCAAGCGCTTGGTCGTTTTTGTATTATCCAAAATCATTTTGCTGTTACTCATACCAAGACAAACGTCACAGCCTCCACAACCGTTTTGATATTTTTCAATATCCGGATCCGCGAAATATTTTAGCACCGCCAGACGTCGACATTTAAACGCCTCCGCGTAGTCTTTCATTTGTCGCAATTTTTTATACTTAATATCAATCAAAGCATTTATTTCCAATCGGCTCTTTCCCTGCTTGATCATTTCCTCCTGACTTTTATTTATGAGAAAGGAATGCAACCCATTATCCTGCTTTGAAGCTAATAAAATACACCTCGCCGGCTCCCCATCTCTGCCCGCGCGACCCGCTTCCTGATAATAATTTTCCACACTGGCCGGCAACCCGCAATGAATCACGAATCTGATATCCGCCTTGTTTACCCCCATACCAAAAGCCACCGTCGCCACGATTACCTTGTACTGATTATCCATGAATTCGTTCTGAACTCGCGTTCTGACCGCCCCCTCAAGTCCCGCGTGATACGCCGCCGCCTTAATGCCGTTCGCGGAAAAATATCCGGCGATTTCCTCTGACATTTTTCTGGTCAACGTATAAACAATTCCTGATCCGGCTGTGGATTGTACCAAATTTAATAAATCTGATTTTCGTTTCTTTTGAGATAAACCTGATTGAACTTCAAACATTAAATTCGGCCGGTCAAAACCGCGCACGAAAATTTTCGGATTGGTTAAACCCAAATGCTTAACAATATCATCCCTAACCTCCGGCGTTGCCGTGGCTGTAAATGCTGCCACAGCCGGCCGGTTAGTAAATTGAGCGATAAAATTTTGAATCAGCATGTAATCCGGTCGAAAATCGTGTCCCCACGACGATACGCAATGAGCTTCATCCACCGCCACCAAACTGACATCAAGCTCATTAATTAATTGAACAAATTCTGAATTTTTCAATCGCTCCGGTGCCACATATAGCAATTTAACTTTCCCATGTTTAAGATCAGCGACAATATCATTAATCTGATTAAAATTAAGTGAACTATTAATAAAAACCGCTTCAATGCCCCTGGCTCGCAAACTATCCACCTGATCTTTCATCAGGGCAATCAGTGGTGAAATCACAATCGTCAAACCGCCACTAACCAATGCCGGCAATTGATAACACAAAGATTTTCCGCCACCGGTCGGCATCAAAGCCACCACATCCCGCCCTGCCACAATCGATTGGACAATTTCTTGTTGTCCGGGCTTGAATTCGGAAAATTGAAAAAATTGTTTAAGCTGTGTTGTTAACATAGCGCCATTGTAATGTATTTTAATTAATCTGTCATTTAAACATATCCATTTCAACTTAATCATACATTTTTTCATGTAAATACCCCCACAAATTGTTTTCCCCATTCAACAGAAAGATAGCATTCAAATATAAGGTGCTAATATGCTGTATGTCTGCACTAGGATAGTAGCTACAGAGCAACCAGTTCCAATTATCTCCACCGACTTTACTCACACGAACTGTACTATTGAAGCCATCGGACCTCATAAGTTGTATCTTAGACGTTTCCTACTAAGGTACGATCTTGCAACTGAACATTTGCAACCAAAACAATAATTCAAAATTGCCCGCTAAATTTTAACTTAGCGGTTTTTTCTTTTACCTTTTCTTGCCCCACATCAAAAATAGAACTATAATATAATTAAATCAAAAATATATAAAGGAAAAACAACCGATTATAATCTTATTCGCAGGTGCAATAGGTAGCTCTGAAACCCTTATATCAAATTATTTAAGTCCCAAATCAAATCTATTCATATTGAATAATTTTGCTATTAATTTTAATCTTTTCCTATGAATTCAACAATCAATTATTCCATTCTTTTTTATGGCTCATATGGCGGATTTATTATTATTCTAGCTTTTTGGTTTATTTTTTGTTATCAATACATAAAAAAGAATATCAAACACAAAAATACAATCTTAAAACTAAAATACATTTCGTCTATCACGCTTTTCATCATTTTTACCTTAGTTTTTATTTTCGGTTTATACGATGCACAAGGGATGGAAGAGATTGGAGTGGTTATCATTTATGGTATTTTATTACTTATTGTCATCAGCAACTTCATTATATTATCAGTTATGGCGTCGCGAATAGAAAATAAACTTAAGCAGAACAACTCATAAAATATTGTTTAATAATTCTTCAAAAACATCATGTCAAAATAATGTTTTTTTATACCACAGCCTACCGATGATAATCTTAAAAATTAATATTTATATAAAAAAATCCCAATCAAAGACAAAAAACAGCTACAAATTACCGCAAACAACTATTTCAAACCTAAAAAGAGCCTCAATGGCTCTTTTCTTTTTATTAAAAATTATTTGACTTCAATTACAGCCATAACCTTATCATCTTGTTCTGAATTCCCTTCATTTTTACTGACATTTTTCATCAAATCTTTTACTCCAGAAATCATATCACCTATTTCTACCCCTCTCACACCCTTATCAATTTCATCATCACTTAATTCTTTTGTAATACCATCAGAACACAATAACACCTTATCTCCAGAAGCAACATCTCGAACAAAAATATCCAACGGGAAATCTTTAATCTCATCCAAATTAGCGCCCCGGCCTAAACTATTTGTAATTTTATTCTTTAAAAAAGGTAACGGATTTCTTTGAGCTTGACGCAGTCCACTTGCCTCTATTCGCCCCTGCTTTATCTCATCAATCTCTTTTGGAAAACCCTTTCGAAGTTCAGCATCCTGCCTCATCGCATCGTGATCCACTGTTATTTGCTCTATTTCAGTATCATTTGGAATAAAATATGCTCGACTATCTCCAACATTTACAACTATCAACTTACCTTCAATCACTAATGCTAGAGTCATTGTAGTAATTAATTTTTCTCCAGAACTTTCTATATTCATATTGCGAACAGCCAATTCTTTATTAGCAAATCGAACCACATGTTGTAATAATTTCTTTACTTGATCAATGCTTAATTCTCGAATTCTTATATTTTTTTCAATTAAAAATTGTTCAATTTTCGTTTTTATGGCTTTTGCTGCCAATTTTGCCGCCCTTGCACCATCACTCATGCTTGCCCCATCAAAAACTGCGTACATATTGATTCCTGGCATAATTAAAAAATTATCCTGAACCTCATTTACATCATTATCAAAATTTCGTCTTCGAGCAATAATAGCTCGTGATAATTCAGCATCACAATCATAAATTTCAGTCCTTCCTTTTTCCATGTTTTTTTCCCCAACAATTGGTTGATTAACACGCATTTCAGCAAATTCTCCCCTTGTTAAAATTTTATTTTCATTAATCATATTAGTTTATTATAACATATTTCAACATTTTTTTATTAATAATCAACCTTTACAAACTCCTAAAACTGCGGTATAATATGGACACGATTTATAGATAAATAAAGGTCGTCTATAGATTATTTGTAATTTTACAGCAATTTTATGATGCTATTCTTAATCGGCATATTGGAAATGGCCATTATTTCAGCTTGGACCAAAACAGTTAGTGAAGAAAAAATCTTACTAAGTGGTATTATCACTTTTGGAAACATTTTTGTCTGGTACTATGTTTTACAAACTCTTTTAAACGATCTAAGCAATTGGCAATTAATTTTCTGGTATGCGCTTGGCTGCACCACCGGCACAATGCTGGTAACAAGTATTTTCAATTATTTGAAAAAAAAGCAGGTAGCCAACAAAAATTTATGAAACCTCAAGAACTTCATCCAACTGATGTGGATGATTTCCCTACTTAAGCTACCTTATATGTTTACATATTAGGTAGCTTTTATTTTAAAACGAAAAAACTGAACAATGTCAGTTTATTTTTTATACTTTACTTATTTTATTTACTATACTTAATTATCTAATGTACGCACTCACTCTGATTGGAGAAGGCTCCCATGAACCACCCCCATGATTCCTTTGATGTACCGCGCCTAACACCATTCACAGTCACAGCCACCGGCCTCACAGCATCTCGAAGCCATGCGCCAGAACCAGCATCTTCAGGATATGACACTCTCCAACGAGTCACATCAGTCCAAAATCCCTTGCAAACATCAGTCGCCACAACCGAATAACAACCACAGTCGCGAGAATATGAATATCCACAAAAACTATTGCAACTGGTACGATAAATAGTTCTATTCCAACCACTCATATGACTCCAATCTTCCACACCAGTATTTCCAGTTGACCAAGAAATATTACCATAAAGTGCACCCGCGTCCTGCAAATCATTCCAGTCATAACAAACCTTGATAGTATATGAGGACACTCGATCCAAATTGTCAGGATCAGGAGCAGTATCAGGCACCCAGGGGATCTCATCATCATTCGAAGACGGAGGTGTATACGGAGGTGTATATGGCGGATTATAGTTACTCGGTGGTGTATAATCATTATCATCATCACAGCAATTATCATCTGACCGATCTGAAGAACCCATCGGCGGATTACTTCTACCAGTCTCGTAATAACTATCTTCATCACACACACCACGCCAACAAGACCAACCATCTTCATAACCCATTCTCACACAATCACGATTATCATCACATTCATCAAAGCAATAACCATCGAGTTCAACCATATCATCTTCACAATTTCCAGTATTCACATCTGAACCACAGCCTACAAACAACATCAGTACAAACAAGCCATAAATAAACCGAGAGCTCCGCATGTGTTCCTCCTGGTTTGCGGGTTTCTCTGGCGCTCACAGCCTCATGATAAATTAAAAGAACTAATCTAATTCCTCACATATTTTAACAAATTAACCCAATTTTGTCAATACAGAGTTAAAATTCTAACAAATGCTACCACTTTGATTACCAAAACACTCACCTAACAATATTTTACAAATAAATTTTCCCTTTGCTAAATTTCTGTTATAATAACTATATAATTAAAACATATATGAAAACAAAAAGCACTTCAACCTCAAAATTAACAAAAAAGCTTCAATTCCTTGTTGAGGCATATGATTCTTTTCACCAAAAAATGCTTACATTACAAAAAAAGAGATTCTCTATTTTTAAAGATGAACAGCAAAATTCATCGCAAAAAAAGAGTCAAGATATTTTAGCCAAAATTAATAAACTCTATTAAACAACTATGCCACTCCCAGCATCTAACATGGCCTCACCAGAACAAATTAATAAACTCCGAAAAAAAATTGCCAAAGAAAAACCAAAAGATAAGAAAGAAAAAAATGAAAAAAAATCTTCTGACGAGATCAAGTTATCTTTTTGGGAAAAAATACAAAGACCATTTGCCGGTCAAGATTTCTGGGAAAAAATCGCTGACAAAATTGAAAAGCAAGAAAACGAACAAGCCATGAATCAAGTCAAAGAGAAAATAACCGGGCAGGCACAAGCAGAGGTTGATGACTTCAATGCATCAACAAAAAAACTTATTGAAAAAGTTGATTCGGGCGATGGGAAACAACAATTAACCCAAATAGAACTAGAAGCTCAATCAGCTTTTGCCAGACTCCAAGAACAAGTACAATCAGAAACCGACTTTTTAAACATTCAAGAACAAGTTAATATTTTACCAAATTATTCTGTTTCCCAATTAGAATCTGGCGGTTATGAAGTAGACAGCCCAGACGGTCAGGTACATTCATTTGAAACAATTGAACAATTAAAAAATTATTTTAACCAAGAACAGCTAGCACAGCTTGATTTACCACCAGGCTACACTTTGTCAGAAATGATCACTGGTGGATTTGAGATTTGGCCACCACCAGGTGCTGGGGGTGAGGCCCATTTGTTTGATACACTTGAACAAGTAAAAGCCTTTATTGATCAAGAAAAAAATAAACCAGCAACTTCTACTCCAAGCACAACCGAACAACCAACAAATGATTCAAACCAAGAACTACTACAACAAGTAGAAAACGAACAAAAAATTTTACAAGACATTCACGAAGAAATTGATCGTGAAGAAATGGTTTTAGACAATTTGATTAAACTTGGACACATTGAAAATGCCAAAATTATTTTCGACAAATTCAAAGTCCACATAGAAAATGACTATTTGTCTGACATTACACCTTTTCAACAAAAAGAAATTATTGCTAGATTAAAATCTATCAGCGAATCAATCCCTCAAAAACCAGATATAGAGCCATCATCATTTGATGCCAAAGTTAACGAAGTCCTCCTAACCCCCGAAGAATTAGAACAGCTCAACCACGGTCCTTCGATTGATCCTAGGTTCCCAGAATCCAAACCAAATCCAGACCAAGCACCTCGCGCTGATTTAGCCTTTAGCACCCATCAACCAGAATTTGAAAAAAATCTTGCTTCTGGAAACCTAAATAAGGCCTCTAAAAATCTAAAAAACCTAAAAAGTTTACTCGGACAAATGGGCCTAACTAAAGATGAATTAGGTCAAGCCGAACAAAAAATAGCCCTGCTTTCAAAAAAATTAAACCAAGCAAAAGAATCTGAAACTAAAAATCGTGCAGAAATATATCAAACAAGATTTGACAATTTAAAAAAAGATCTTCTCGAAGCATCCTCTGACAAAGAAAAAAAATCTGTCTTATCACAATTACAAGAATTTATAGACATGATGGAATTACCGTTTGATGAAAAAAAACCCTATTATGATGAACTAGCAGAATTAAAAAAACCAAAAACTCACGGAAAAATTTTAGATCAAATTGAAACGGAATTTGCTGACTTAATCCACGCCAAAATAGAAACAACAACCGAGTCTGAAAATAACGCCGAACAGCTCTCAAATTTATTTGTTAAATACGGCTTCTGGCTCACACCAAACCCAACAAGCCCCAATGAATATCAGGGTCTAGCCCATATCCAAGGAATTATAGATAATTCAGAAGATTTATTTCGCCGAACTGCTTCTGGCAAAAGACTCTCAACTAGAGATCAACAATTGCTAACTTATTTTGAAACCCAAGACCTTGATAAACTCAAACGCTTACTGAAAGAAGCCAAACAAGCAGGTTTAACCGAGGAAAAACTTGATAAAGCAGCTTAATAATAAAATTTAGCCTCACAAAAATCAGCCTATTGGCTGATTTTTTTATACCTTGTCAATAAAATATATTTGCATTTGTACCTGACGGTTTCAAACCGTCAGCCAACAATTTCATTATTACATTAATCTTCAATCTTTAATCTTTAATCTTCAATCTTCACTATTCCCTTGCTTGTTTTTCTGCATCTTTCATATCAAGTGATAAAGTTTTTGAAACACCATCTTCTCCCATCGCCACTCCATATAAAACATCAGCTACATGCATAATAATACGATTGTGAGTAATAAAAACAAATTGAGTTTTATAAGCTATTTCTTCAATGATTGCCGCAAACCGTTCAGAATTTGCTTCATCAAGCGCTGCATCTACCTCATCCATCACTACAAACGGAGCTGGATTGCTATCAATAATAGCACACAAAAGCGCCAAAGAGGTCATAGTTCTTTCACCGCCAGAAAGCGCAGAGATTGTATTCAGTTTTTTATTTGGCGGTGAAACATATAAATCAATTCCTGTTTGGGTAAATATTGCTTTCTCTTTCTTTACTGTTTCTTCCGCTTCATTTTCTTGTCCTTCAATCAATGCTTGTTCAGCTTCAGTCTGTTCCTCATCATCTTTTCCAATCTTTTCTTTTTGCAACAAGGTTAATTTAGCCTTTCCTCCCTGGAATATTTTTTTGAAATACTGTTCAAATGATTTATTTATCTTATTAAATGAAGCATTAAACTGTTTACCTATTACAGCATCAAGTTCTTCCACTATCTTGCCAAGATTTCTTATCGCCTTTTCCAAATCATCAGTTTGTTTACTCAAAAATTCATACCTTCCTGAAACTTCTTTATGTTCATCAACCACTTCAGGATCAATTCCACCAATCATTTCCAAACTCTGCTTCAATTTATTAATATCAAACCACAACTGATCTGAATTGACTTCACCTTCAATTTTCAATTCCTCAATCTTCTTATTTTCTCCAAGCTCATGCAACACTTCTTTTACCAAATCTTCTTCACGAGTATCCAATTTTGCCAGCTCTATTTTTATTTCATTTACCTCACGACTAATTTCGTTTAATTTACTCTGGGCTGATTGCATTTCATCTTGCAACCGAAAAACTTCTTCTTTTTTCTTCTCTTCATCAAGATTAAACTTATCAATTTTACTTCTAACACCAACAATTATTTCTTCAACTGCATTTACCTTGTTTTCAATTTCTCGCCTTCTTGCTTGGAGCTGTGTAACTAATCGATCTTTATCCTTTGGATCAATTTCATTGTCTGATATTTCTCTGCCCAAATTATCCCGTTCTTTTATCAAATCCTCTAAATCATTTCTTAAAGCTTTTTGTTTTGTATCATCTACTTGCAATTCAACTCGCAAATTATTTGTTTCAGTCAATAAATCAACTTTTTCTTTAGTCAAATCTTCAATTTTTGATTTCAGAATAGCAATCTCTTTCAACTTTTCTTCTTGTGAAACTATTTTTCCATTATTTTCAGTCATAAACCAGCTTGATTTACCTGAAACGCGAAAACCACCTCTGATCATTCCACTTTTTTCAAAAATATCTCCACCCAAGGTCACCATTCTCTCTCTGCCAATACCAACCTCTCTAGCATGTTCAACCTTATCAACAACTATTGTGCTACCAAAAATCTGCTCATAGACTTTCCTGAATTTTGAGTCAAAACTAATCAAATCAATTGCAAAACCAATTACCCCATTTTCAGCCAAGATTGCTCTATTATTTTCTCTAATACTCTGTGATTTTATTTTATTTAATGGAAAAAATGTTACAGGCGCTAATTTATTTTCTTTTAAATAATTAATGCACTTTACAGCCACCTCATCATCACTTACCACCACGGCCGTTGTTCTGTGGCCAGCTGCCACCGACAAAGCAACCTCATACATTGAATCAAGTTTAGCCAAATCACCAACAGTGCCATAAATTCCTTCTATTGTTTCTTTTTGTCGAATAATTGCTCTAACCGAATCGTAAAAATAATTTGTTGAACCAGACTTTATTTGAACCAATGCTGATTCAACAGATTTCAAATTATTTTCTAAAACAATCAACTCATCTAAAACATCTTTTTCTTTTTCTTCTTTTTCCGACAATTTTTCCCGCTTATGTTCAAGCTTATTTTTAATGTTATTCAAACTTTCTTGAATCTCCTTGATGCGATTTTCAATTTCTTCTTTCTTATCTTCCAACCAACTTAGATTCTGCTTACCTATTTTCACATATTCAACACTCATTTTACCTTTTACAGTCGCTAAATCCTTCAGCCAATCATTTTTTTCGGTCTGAAGCTTACTATAATCTTTCTGCAAATTATTAAAAATATCTTTTCTTGACTCTGATCTGGCAATCTCTGCCAATTTAGTTTGCAATATTGCTAATTTGCTGTCCAATTCTTGCTTCAATGCATCTTTTATTGAAAATCTTTCATCAAATTCATCATGATTTTTTTTCAAACCTTTCCAAATACTAGCATAATATTTTTCCTGTAGTTGTCTCAAACTTTGTTCAACCTCTTTTCTCTTCTCCAATTTTTTTATTTGTCTAGTCAAAAGCCTCAATCGTGGCTCAAGTTCAGTCACAATATTATTTGTCTGTTCTAAATTCTCCTTTGCCCGATTCAGACGATTAATTGATTGGTCTCGTTTGATTTGATACTGCTTAACACCAGTTGCTTCATCAAAAAATTCTTTTCTTTCCCAAGGAGAAATATTAATAATATGATCCACCATTCCCTGACCAATAATACTATAGCTCTTCTGCCCAAAATTCGCCTTTGCCAGTAACATCAAAATATCATAAAGCCGAACTTTACTCTTATTTATCAAATACTCACCTTCACCATCTCTATACACTCTTCTTGTAATAACAATTTCCGAATAATCAATCGGCGCTGTTTTATCCTCATTATTTAGATATAATGAGACTTCAGCAAAACCCAATCTGGCTTTTTGCTCTGAACCAGCGAAAATCACATCCTCTGTTTTTTTACCTCGAAGCATCTTTATACTTTGTTCACCTAAAACCCATCGAACAGCATCAGAAATATTTGATTTTCCTGAACCATTTGGACCAACAATTGCTGTCTTACTTCTAGATTTACTATCTTTATGTGAAACAGCCGGGAATTCCAAAATAGTCTTATTGGCAAAAGACTTAAAACCCTGTATTTCAATTCGTTCCAAATACATAAAACAATAAAAAATAGCTAATTAAGCTAATACTATTATATCAAAATTTGACTGGCTTCTCAATCCTCTTTTTGTTGATAAAAACAAGCCAATTTCTAGCCTGTTTTATTTTATCTCTATTTCCAACCTATTTTCAACTTTATTTCACTATTACAATATTTCAACATTTTTCCAACTTTATATTCACTCACCCAATTCATCAAACTTCTTATCCGTAATTGCCTCAATCACCTGACCATTTTTTACCTTCAAAACCGTTACATGTGTTGTTATTACTTGCGCTAAAACACTATCACCTCTATCACCATATCCTGCATGGCTTGAATTAAATTGAAAAACCATAACCTCACAACCATCAACTTTTTTACAATCAGAACTTTCTTCAAAATCTTTGAAACTCAAATTACTTCCATCAAACTTATAAGTTCCAATATTTTCCTCAAACCATGATTTGATCGTGGCAATTCTTGCCTGCATACTATCCCGACTTTCCAATTGTTCCTCCTTGTCCGTGTCTTCTAGTTCTTTTTCTATAAAATTACTATTTTTATCATTATTATTACTAACATTGATCTCCTCAACAAACAATTGATCATTGTTCCGACATTGACGAGGATAACTTTCCATAATTGGATTTCCTGCTTCAATACATTCTTCAAAATTTGTTACAGGTACACAATTTCCATCTTTTGAATCACATAAAGACTGCGGACCAATTACAAAATAAATATACAACGCTACTCCGATTATTAATAAAACTAGAATCAATCCAAACCACAACATTTTTTTCTTCATAAATTTATTTTTATTTAACAATCAACCACCAACCCTCACCCTGATATCATTAATTCGTCACCCTAAACACCTCACTTGTCACCCCTGAAATTAATTCAGGGCAAGCTCTGAACCCAACACTCGTCATCCCTGAACTAAATTCAGGGCAGGCTCTGAACTTGCTTGTCCAGCGACTTGTCCGTCGAAGCTCCCAAAAGAGCGTAGTCGGAAGTTTTAACGAAGATGGATTTCAGGATCTCCCACTTGTCACCCCTGAACTAAATTCAGGGCAGGCTCTGAATTTGCTTGTCCATCGACTTGTCCGTCGAAGCTCCCAAAAGAGCGTAGTCGGAAGTTTTAACGAAGATGGATTTCAGGGTATAATCAACCAACCCCCACTTGTCACCCTGAATTCATTTCAGGGTATAATTCTTTCAAAACCTTATTAATTTCCTCAACCCCATACCCTTTCTGACCAAGAAATTGAAACAACCTACCTCTGATCTGACTCAACTTTACTTTATCACCTTTATATTTTCTTTCAAAATCCTGTTTTTTCTTTTTTGTTTTTTCACTTATTCTCGTCAAATCAAATTGTATATTTTTTTCCTGAAACTCATCTAAAACTTTTTTTATATTTTCTTTTTTATACCTTCGCTGATACATTTTCTGTTGAATTCGTCTAAGCCCATGCTCTCCACTCAACGACCTCTCCAACATTCGTTCAAGAAACTTATTTTCATCTATCAATCCTTTTTCCTTTAATACTTCTATTACAGCTTCAACATTTTCCCGCGTATAGTTTTCATACCTCTTTGTCTTTGAATAATACTTTGGCAAATTCAAAACCTTTTCTAGAAGTTTAGCTTCGGAATAGTCCTGCCGAGCAAGATAATCCAGAATCTTACTATAAATATTGGCAAAATCAGCTGTTGCTTCAAATTCTTTATTCATAAATTCATTATATCACTGAATTTATTAATAAAAAAAGAACGCATAATTTACACGCTCTCTAATATTAGACCGCAGTCATGAGTTCATGTAACAATTCCAGAGAAATATCCGGTTCATCAATCTTCCACATCACCAAAGGAATCAAATTCTTTCCTTGTCCATAATTGTAATACATTTCATAAAAGCTTGACATCTCATCATCAGTCAACCCCAGAAACATGAACAGTGCCATCATGTGAGAATATGATACTCGATAAGACTCTCTACCATTCTGTCCAATCAGTACTGCCATTTGTTGCATTTTATCCGATGAAACTGTTACTCGTGACACCAAATCATCTCCCACTACTCGTCTGAATCGTTCAATCGAAGTCCCAGTGTCACCTGACACTTGATCACCAAATTCCTTTTCCCATCTGATTTTGAGGAGAATCAACTGCAACAAATCTCTCATCTCATATTCACTACCTCTGACAAAAATCGTCTGCTCACTACAATAGTGAATCTGGAACAAGACCAAAGTCGTCGGAGTAATTTCGCAAATACTTGCTCTACCAATATTCTTTTCAAGCAAGCCAAAATACACAACTTCAATTACTTTTTCCAAATCAACATTCGTCCACTCTCCATTTGAAAATTCAGCAGGGACACAATATCTGTATCGCAAAGATTCCAACCGCCATTTGAATGTCACTGACTTGCAACACTTGATTTCCATGACTTCCCCCCTTGTTTTCCTTTGTCAAAATGACATTAAATAATAACATAATTGAATTAATTTGTCAATACTACTATCATTAACAATTATTTTGACTTTTTCCTTATAAAAAAATCTTCACTATATGAAGTAAAGATTTATATTACAAATTCTCATGAAAATCTTATTCTACTATTTCCGTTTTATTTTGATTTTCCTCAAAATAATCAATAAAGCCATAATGTTCTTTCATTTTCGTTCCCACCCAACACACGACTCCAAACACCACTACGGTTACAAGCAAATAAACCATTTTAAGCAACACCAGAAAAAGCAAGAACACTATCAGCAAATAAAAAGTACTCGTTTCCAATAGTTCATAAATTGTTCTAACCACAGTTTCATTTCTTCTATACCTCTGCCTAATTATAACCAACACAAATGGCAGATAAAATACTGCCAAAGCCGAATGCCAACAGTCATTATAAAGGAGTAAAGCAATTGCTGGAATTGAAATTAAAATCCCGATCAAGCAAACATTTGAAATTACTATTACTTTTTTACTCATTTCAACCACCTGATTACTTTCTTGCTTCATGACCAGTTCACCCAATTCTGTTTTTCCATTTCAGTCTGTCTCTTGGCATCTTTTTCTTCCATCATTCACCCCTTTCTTCTGTTGCCGAACAAGAACAATAATCAACAGTTTTTTTCACAATCAAACTAATAATTAAAACAATTACTAATCCAGACCAAAATTGCTGTATTATCCATTCTCGTATTAACACTAATATCAGTCCAAACATAAAGGATAAAGCAAATATCATATAACTAGCAATCACACCAACAACAATCCATTGCCACCATTTCAGATTCTTTTCCACCTTTCACTCCTTTCTTCTATTGGCTATTTTATTCGATTCATACATATTTTTATCATCATCAATCAAACTTGCTACAGCACCAAAAATAAATGAACATAAAATACCCGGCAGTAAAATGTCCAGATTTCTATAAACAATAGTTACCAGCGATCCAATCCAAAAAATAAAAAAACTTGATAAAAAAAGGATACTGGTAATTACCTTGTATTTTCTTTTGTACATCTGTCCTCATGTCCATGGTCGGTTATCATAATGTATATTATCAAGGATCAACACCTATTTTTAGCATAAATTAAATCTTTCGTAAAGTCCAGCAAAAAACCTTACTAAATCGTAAGGCTTTTTTATTTCCAACATATTTCCAACTTATTTGACTCATTCAATCAACCTTCACCTTCACCACTCCAGAACTAAAAGTTCTATTATCCTGCAAGGTCAAAATTGCTCTAAGCTCATATACTCCAGCCTCACCTGGGTATTCCATCGGAACACTTATATTCTGGTTTCCTGGGGCCACTTCAGAGCCATAAAGACTGGTTGCCGAACTCCCATTTTTGTTATAGTAAAAATCAATTTTTTTCGAAGCCAAAACATCATTTAGCTGAACAGTCGTTACAAACGGGAAATCCCCAGCCGAAAGACTCCTATTGCCAATCGGGTTAATCCAATTGACCGAAGGATCTTTTCGTTCAGCCAAAACATTTATATCAATTGCTTCTTCCGCACTATTATCAACATCATCAAATACCACCACTTTCAATTTATGATAACCATTACCAAAAATAGAACTTATATTAAAACTAAGGTTAAATGGTGCACTATAAACCGTATTTATCAACTGTTCATCAAGATAATATTCTACACGACTAATCCCTCTTGGCGCTGAAACATTTACTTCTACATTTAAATTTGAACTGGAAATAGTCTCATTGTTCTGCGGAGAATATATTTGCAAGCTAGGTTTATTTGCTGGAATATGAACATCATCATACTCTGTTGGTGGTGCTTGATTTATAAAATCAAACTGTTCTCTCTTTGCCGGATCATCACTGGTTTTTTGTTTCTCAATCCACTTTTGGACTCCAGATTCCCAGCTAGAATATTGCTGATCAGATTGAGGCGTGTTTGGATATCCGCCCTGTGGATCATCTTTATTTACATAATGCAATATATTATGAACTTCCTTAAAAGTTTTCTCTTCAACCGCTGATGCTGGAGTATTATCCGTTGCCAATTTACCGGAAAATTTATCAATCTTCAAAATTTGTTCATTGGCGAAATTACCATTCAATACTGGTTTATCGGTTTTAGCTGGGATAAAACTATTAAATGACTCAACTGGTTGACCCTGTAATACTGCTGACATAAATTCATTCCAAATCGGTGCCGCAATCACACTTCCATCTGCTCCTCTTTTCATTTCAGAATTATTATTGTTTCCCACCCAAACACCAGCTGCAATTGACGGAGTATAGCCAACAGTCCAAGCGTCGCGATAATCATTGGTTGTTCCTGTTTTGGCTCCAACCGGTCGACCAGAAATTGTTAGATAATTATTTGCTCCAAAAATATAGGCTCGAGCCCCATTATCTGACAACACATTATTCATTGTGTTCGCAATATTTTTATCAAGCACTTTTCTTTCTTTTTCTTTAGCTTCAAACAAAACTTCTCCGTTTGCATCCTCTACTTTCAGGATTGCTACTGATTCTCTGTAAATACCTTCATTAGGAAAAACCGAAAAAGCCGCAACATGCTCTTCCAAGGTTACTTCACCTCCACCAAGAACCAAGGCTAAACCAAACCGACTTCTGTCTTGAAATGAAGTATATCCCATCATCTCAAGGAAATTAATCATATTATCAATACCAACTAAATACAAAGTTTTAACCGCTGGAATATTTAGAGACCCCTGCAAAGCTTTTCTCATTGTAACTGGTCCATTTTCCTTCAAATCATAATTCTTAGGTTCATAATTCTTGGTATCTGTTTTGAAAATAGTATTAACATCAAAAAGCATTGTCTCTGGTGTATATCCTTTATTAAAAGCAGCTGCATAAACCAATGGTTTGATAGAAGACCCAGGTTGTCGCAGTCTAGTTGTCACATTTACATTACCATCAATCGTATCATCAAAATAATCTTTTGATCCAACCATAGCCAAGATATGACCATCTTTTGGATTCATAGCAAAAAGCGCTGCATTGGTAAAACCATATTGACCACCTCGTCTATCCACTCCATTCACTACCGCTTCTTCAGCTTTTTTCTGCATTTCAACATCAAGTGTTGTAATCACTTTCAATCCACCCTGTTCAACCATTTTATCACCAAACATATCAGCCAACTTTTCTTTTACATACATCACAAAATGCGGAGCTTGAATTGATTCGCTCTTTTTTCTAAATACAATTTGTTCAGACCTAGCTTCATCAGCCTGTTGTTTTGTGATATAGCCAAGATCAGTCATCTGATCAAGAACATACTGCTGTCTGACAATCAATCTATCAACATTATTGCCATATGGTGAATAAAATGTCGGAGCTTGTGGCAGAGCTGCCAAAACCGCTGCTTCACCAAGTGTTATATCTTTCAACTCTTTACCAAAATAAGTTTGAGCTGCCGAAGCCACACCATAAGCAGTTGAACCATAAGGAATCTCGTTCAAATACATTTGCAAAATCTGATCTTTTGTAAATTTACTTTCAATCTGAAAAGACAAAATAAACTCTTTTATTTTACGAGAAATACTTCTTTCATTGGTCAAAATAGCATTTTTTACTAACTGCTGTGTCAAAGTCGAACCTCCACGCACACCTCTACCAAGTAAAGGATCAATTAATGTTCCCTTTATCATCGCTACAACATTAAAGCCATGATGATCATAAAAATACCTGTCCTCAACCGCGATTGTTGCCTTTGGAATATAATCTGGCATTTCGTCCAACTTTACCAAAGTTCTTTTTTCATCACCATGAATTTCATACAGCACAGTCTCCTGTTTACTGTCATAAATTTTAGTACTTTGAGCAATTGTTCTATCAATTATTCTATCTGGATTTGGCAACCCGCGAGAAAACCAAGCAAACAGCGCCACAATTAGTATCAGCAAAACCGCTCCAGCCATTACACCATAACGCAATAAAATTTTTATCAACTTCTTTTTTTTCTTTGTTTTTTTTACCATCAAATTATCATCATTGTATGGCTGATGGTTACTAACCTTTTTAAATTGTGGGAATGGCATATTTTTTTTAGATTATTTTCTCAATTTTAATTTTTTTCCAAATAACATATTATAAATATCTCTAGCTGGATATCTTGATTCACCCTCATGCGGATAATGATGCAAAATTATGTGTGGTCTAGGATTTACTTCAATTATAACGCCCTTATCACCATTGATATTTTCAGTCAGAATATCAATCCCCGCCACTGGCAAATGAAGAACACGGCAAGCAGCAATTGCCAAATCCTTTAACGGCTTTGAAGCAATATCAGTAAAATCAATACTGGTTCCCCCTTCAGCAATATTAGCCGCCTTCCGCAAATAAACAATCTCATCTTTTGCTGGAATAGATCTCAAAGTCAATTTTTTTTCTTTCAAGATCTCAATTGTTTTTTCATTAGTTTTTATATCTTTTTTATAAGATTTTTTCACCTTATTTTTTTGTTTAATTAAATATAGAATGCTATGTTTGCCATCTCCAATTACAAAAGCTGGAATTCTCTTCACCACATAAACCTGTTTGTAATCAATCACTGTAAAACGATAATCTTCACCTGGGATAAATTCTTCTACCAAGACTCTACTATCATATCTTTTTGCATAATGAAAAGCCTTTTTCAAATCTTCTAAAGTCTTCACATTTACCGTCACCCCTTTTCCCAGAGAACATTTGTTAGGTTTTACTACTATTGGTTTATTTTTTTTGAAAAAAGCCAAACTATCCTGATACTTTTTTACCATTCTTTGTTGCGGTACCGGAATATCAAATTTATTCAATGCTGAAATTGTCAAATGTTTATTGTCCGCCAAAATATAGCCCAACCTGCTCGTCAGTTCAGTCGCAGAACGATCAATTAAAAAACTTTTCTTTCCATTACTTACTTCATGCAAAACATTTTCACCATCATAAGATTTGAACTTTAATCCTAGCTGTTTTGCTGTTTCCTTTAGGAGTTTTACATGCAAACTTTTCATATCAATTTCTTTTTTATTAACATTTTTATTATTTCTCTAGCAGGATTTCTCGGCTTTCCTATATGTGGAAAATGATGAATCATCAACCCCGGGATTGGATTTACCTCGATAAAAAACCCTTTTGATTTTGTATAATCTCTACACATAAAATCAAACCCAGCCACAGGCATTTTCATTATTTTCGCCGCCTGAATCGCCATTTTTTTTATCTTGGGATTAAGATCATCTGTTATATCAATTGATTCACCACCCGTTGCCAGATTTGCTGTTCTTCGAACAAATATTTTTTGACCAAGTTTAGGCACATCTCTCAATCTCAAATCTTGCCTTGCCAAAACATGTCTCAATGTCTCGTCAATTATTATTGGCTTTTTATGTTTTAATTTTAAAATATTCTTTTTCTCAATCAATTGTTTAATTGTACCTTCACCATCACCTACGACATACGCAGGAATTTTTTTTATCGCAAAAACAATTTTGAAATTAATCACTAACAGACGGTGATCATCACCGGGCACCGCCTTCTCCAATAAAAAATTTTTCTTGTAAGTGCTATCCAACTTATTTCTTACAGTATATTTCAGAGCCCCATCAATCGCTTCTTGCAATTCACTGGCTTTCTTTATACCAATAGTAATTCCCTTACCCTGATTGGCTGACAATGGTTTTATAACAATCTTTTTGTATTTTTTCAGAAATTTTTTAGCATCATTTATATCTTTTCCCAGTTTAAAATTTGTGATTGGCAATCCAAACTTTTTCAGTGTAAAATTAGTTAAATATTTATTTGCCGAAATCTTATACATTGGGTCACTTGTCAGCTCTGTTAATGATTGATAAATAAAAGTATGCTTTTCTCCTCTACGCAATATAAACATTTTCCCTGCTTCACCAACAGGGTGTATTTTTATTCCAAACTTCTTTGCCTCTCTGATTAAAACTCTTGAATATGGAGAAATTTTCATATATTAATATTTTTCTATGTATTTAACAATTTCTTCAGCCACTTTTACCTGCATAATTTGCGTAAACCTTTTAAACTGTGGTGATCTGTTCACCTCTAGAATATATGGCTTATCGCCATCATAAATAATATCAACTCCTGCAATATCTGAATTAGTTGCCTTTGCGGCTTTTTTACCTAACCGCTTTAATTCTCTTGTCAGTTTACTGTAATGTGATCTCTTTGCTAAAGGAATTCTTTTTCTTCTAATACTTTTTAGTGTATTTCTTTTCATTGCACCAAGGACCTTTTTCCCCACCACCAGCACGCGGTAATAATATTCCGAGTCGACAAATTTTTGTATAAAATATTTATTAATTTTTCTCCAGTTGAAAAAATCTTCCAATTCCTTCAATGAATATTTGAAAAAAATATTTCTGCCGTGCATTCCATTAATATCCTTAACCAACACTGGAAATTTCAATTTTTTCTTATAATTATTAAATTCCTCATTATTTGAAAAATAATATGATGGCAAACAAGGCAAACCATGATAGCTCAATCCAGAATACGTAAACATTTTATTTAAAGCATAAACTTTTTGGTAAAGCTCCCGGTCAACAACCCTTGTCCCTTGCCGATGCAATGTCTTGGCCAGCGTTATTGCTTTAGCAAAATGAGGGCTTACCCCACGAATTAAACAAGCATCAATTCCCTTCAACTCTTTTTTATTGAAAAAAACTTTGAAATCACCATTCGCCATTATGAAACTCAATCTTGTAATTGATATTCTATAAACTTCATGTCCTCTGTCTTTTGCCTCCTGCACAATCATCCTATTTTCCTGCGTATCAGGCCCTACAATTAATAATCTCATAATCCTATATTTACAACTTATTTTCAATCTATTTTCAACTTTATTTCACTATTTCATTATTTCCAACTATTTTTTCAACCTTATTTACCCAATATTTCAACATTTCACCATCTTTCCAACTCATTCCCCCTCACTTACTCGGATCAACTAAAAATTTTTTCAAATCCCTTCTACCAATAATTATCGGGTACTGCATACCTTTTCGGCTGATTACAGAGACCGTAGAAGTAAATTTTACCCCAGACAAAGTTAATTTAATCGGCACCCCCATTCGATATGATGCCCCATGTGAACTAAATGTTTTTATTACTGAAATAATGTCCGGGTGCTTTTCAAAATCCTTCCAAAGTTTTTTACTACTAAGTTCTGCTACCTGTTCCCGAGTCATCACATCAGGCAAATTAAATGATTTACAATATTCCAACGCACTTTCAAACCCAAGGGCAATAGCCAAATCCTCATCAATTGAAGTAACACCAGCTCCTGTATCAATTTTGGCTTTTAGCTCAATCACTTCATTATTTTTCCCTTGCAATTTCACCGTCTCAATCAAACCAACAACCTGCTTTCCTGAAATCTCCTCAATTTCCTGTTCAACTTCACCACCAAACAACTCCTTAGCCATCTTTATTCCCTTCTTAACAGTTTTTATCTTCAACCCTTTTACTCGAATCAGCCTATCTTTCAGTGGCGCCAAATTTGCTACCTGAATTTCCAATCCAGGTCTGGCATTTAACTCCAAAATTATTGGACCTCTTTCACGATCTATGGCAATATCAACTCCAACATAATTCAAACCACAAGCAATTTGAGACTCTACTGCGATATCTAGCATCTGATTCCAATAAGGAATTTTTATACCTCGAATCGGAAATTTTCTATCAGGCAGAAATTCAATTAGCTTACCTCTAAATATTGCTTGAGTGGTAATCCCAGTTTCAATATCAATACCCACACCAATACCGCCAGCATGCAAATTTGCCTTTCCATTGGAATATTTGGTCGGCAATCGGAGCATCGCCATTACCGGTACTTTATTATAAACAATTATTCTAATATCAGGCACACCTTTATATGAATAAAGCTTAAAAGTCGGATGAATTTTTATTCTCTCTTCAAAAAATGCTGCGTCAGGTGTTGATGTCATTGAATAATCTCCATCAAGAATATTACTGACCCGGAGCATAATATCAGGTAATTCAGCATCTCTATCAAGTGGCAATACCCAACCTCCATTTTTCTTTCTTCCAAATGTCACCATTATACCTTCACCACCAAGTCCCTGATTTGGTTTTAACACAAAACTATCAGGTAGACTACCCCAATCAAATTTATCATATTCATCGCGTGTTTTTATAGCTGCAATCAATTTTGCTATTGGCAATCCATTTTTTTTCAACATTCTTTTTGTCCGAAGTTTGTTATCAACCAACCTTCGAGCAGCCTTTGACCCGCCTGGACGAATAAAATCCAAGTTCCGAGCATTCATGCCCAAAACTCCCTTACTTTTTTTCAGAAATCTCAACATTTTTTATTACCTTTCTAAAACGATATAATTCTAGCAACCTCAATCCATTCCATTTACCGATTAAATAATTTAGGAGGAATGTAACAAAAATAAATTCAGGATAACCTAAAATTAATGATCTAAGCGGTTGCCAATTAGCCAATAAATAACTAACAATTGACAACACCAAAGTTTCTAATACCAACTTAAAAGCCGTCAAACTACCAAGTTCAATCTGGGAAGAAATAAATTTCTCCGTAATAATCACCATGATTAATATGGGGAAAATAGAAATCGCAATCAAATCAGTTTTCTCCATCAAAGATCCGACAAAAAACAAAACAAAAATTGATAAACTTACAATCGACAATACAATCGCCATTCTCGGCAAGTACATCAAACGAATCTTTCTCGCTACCAATCTTCCAAGTGTTCCCACCAACAACACCACCACAAAAAAAGCAATGCCATATTTAATTCCAGTCACCAGAAATGACATAGCTACCAAAGTTGGCGCATACAAACCAAAAGATTTAACACCAATTATTTGGCGCGAAAAAGCAATCAATGTCGCAATCACTGGCAAAATTAATATTAAATAAATCGTATTTAGTGAAACACCGTTATTGACCATAAAACTTACCATATAGGAGAATACATTCCAAACCCGTAAATTAGTCAAAGGCCTTTGAGTGTGTACTCCTAACAATTGATACTCAATTTCACTATTTTTCAAATCTTCAACCACTTGGTTTATTTGCAGTCTTCCTATCACCAATTCCAGAGCTTCAGCTTTGGCTACCAGCAATGATTGCGGAGTCAACAAACCATAAACATTTTGGGCTATTTTCGCAGTAACATTCAAACTTTCATCAGTCAATACAACTAAATTTTTATTTTTAAAACCCAGAGTATTCAAATTAGTTGTTTTTGACAATTCCTGACTGGCACTAATCAAGGCATCAAGACCAATATTGTTATGAGTCAACAAAATTACATTTGTTGCTTGTTTTATATCTTCCTTGTTATCAATAATTTTCTGCATCAAATCATTCACCGTCAAATAATCAACCGAACTATCATCAACATGCAAATCTACCAAAAGAATTCCCTGCGTACTGGCTTTTTCTTGCAACCGATCCCTCACATCTTCTTTCACAAATGAATCTGTGATTAATAACACAATATCTTTATCAACCGAAACAATTATTTCATCTGAAGCAACTTGGTCATCATAGCTGATTGTCAAAACTGTTCGATAAACTCCTGACCGTGTATAAACATGTGTTACATCAACCCCTTCAATTTTTATTCCATCGCCAAAATCCCATAAATATTTAACATTCTTTCCTGCTGGCTGGACAGAAGCATTGCCACTAAATAACACCTGTCTGCCAACAACCACATTTCTATCACTACCAGCTATTGCTTGAAGTTCATTGCTAAACAAAACATCATCTGAAGCTGGCAATTCCTGTGCCATAATCGCTGAAAAATTCAACATCAAGCCCAGAATAACCACAGTTAAAACTAAAATTTTATTTTTCATAAACCGATTTTATTTTATAAGAATTTGCTGCGCAAACAGCAACCGCCAAAGCATCGGCTACATCATCAGGCTTTGGTGTTTTTTTTAAATTTAACAAAATTTTTATCATTTGTTGTACTTGTTTTTTATCAGCTCGACCATAACAAGAAATCGCTTGTTTGACCTGTGTCGGAGTAAATTCAAATGCTGGAATTCCAAACTGACCACACACCAGTAAGACTACACCGCGCGCATGCGCTACCTTCAAAGCGGTTTTTACATTTTTATTGAAAAACAATTCCTCCACACCAACAATATCCGGTTTATATTTTATAATGATTTTCTTCAATTCTTTGCTCAAATATAATAATCTATCTGAAAAATCTTCACCCACTTTTGTTTCAAAACAACCAAAATCAATTGCTTCAATTTTCTGTGAACTAGCCTTTATTACCCCATAACCGGTCAAAGCAAACCCTGGATCAATCCCTAATACTATCAATTCATTTTTCATAATAAATATTTTTGCTCTTTTAATACCAACTATTGACCGATCACTCAAACTTAATTATTTTTATCGGGCATTACTATAATAATTAGCCACATCATCATCGTCTTCAAGCGCCTCAAATAACTTATCAAGCCTTTCCTTAACATCATCTTTTACATCAATGGTTTCTTTAGCCACCCAGTCAAGACTAGCATATTCTAAATTTATTCCTTTTTTTTCCAACGCCAATTTTAATCTGGGAAAAGTCTCAAATTTTGCCATTACCGTCAATCCACCATCTTCTTCAATTACATCATCAGCCCCAAAATCAATTAATTCCAATTGAAATTCATCTTTTTCAGAATATTGATTTTCATTTATGCGTAAAACACCTTTATGTTCAAACATCCATTTAACTGAATTTGGCCCAGCCAAAGCTCCGCCATACTTGGATAAAATATGCTTTACTTCCGAAGAAGTTCTATTGCGATTATCCGTTACAACCTCAATTAATATCGCTACCCCATTTGGTCCATGACCTTCATAAATTATTTCTTCGATTTGATCCGCACCTGACTCACCAGATCCTTTTGCAATCGCTCGCTCAATATTATCTTTCGGCACATTAGATTCTTTAGCTTTTTCAACTGCCAATCGTAACTTGAAATTTGTATCTAAATCACTCCCACCTCGAGCTGCTAGAATAATATTTCTAGTTAATTTAGAAAACAAATTTGCCCGTTTTTTATCTTGGGTTCCTTTTCTTACTTGAATATTTGCCCATTTTGAGTGTCCTGACATATTTTTCAAAATTAAAATGCCTACAAATCTCCCTCCTAAAAATTGTACATATAAATAATAAAAATCTACGAAAATACTTTGTATTTCCGCAATCAAATCATACCAAAATAATCCTCTTTTTTCAAGCAAACTGTCAACCCAATAACTCTACCTTGTCTGAACGCATAATCCATCTTGATTTAAACCAGCAACTAAGCCAGCTTACGACTGAATAACAACTGATGGTTTCTATTTTACAGGCCATAAGGACTCCATCTTTAAATAATTTAATCACCTGCAATTCATTTTCCATTGTATTAAGCATTTACTTTTATATTAAATCCCACGAACATGATCAACCTCGGAGTCTAAAAATTTTATTTTGTCATCCTGAACTTGTTTCAGGATATAACAAAAATAATCAAACTATCTCTTTATACTCTGAAACAAGTTCAGAGTGACAAATTTAAATACATAAACAACAATAACATCTAACGCATCTTGCCCGTCTTCATCGTGAAGTCGAGACAGGCTAAGGCTTTCAGGCAGGGTGTCAAAAAGGACCCACACCGCGGAACCGTAGACTTTTTGCCGTGAACAAATTAAAACTTAATAAAAACATGCAATTAAAACCCCAGTAAATTTTTAAAATTAACAAAAAACCCTGAATATTTTTTCAAGGTTCCATCGTAATAATTTGTAAAATTCTTTTGGATATACTGTCTGCTTCATCTAAATTAGCTACTAGCCTCTCCACTTCCTGCGAAGTTAAAGTTCTAATCCAATTACTATCATCTCCAATAACATACCGACCAAGAATAAAATCATCACTGCATTCACCCAATTCCCAAACAGAAAGATTATCAAGCACCAATTTACCCGCATAGACAATGCCGTTACCCAGATGAAGTATTTCCAAACTAACTTCAATTTTAATATCTGTTTCATCTTTACTGCCCGGGACAGGTCTAAACCCTTTAATTACAGACAAAACTTCATCATCTCTAGTACAAAAACTTATACTTTTTAAAATCTCTATCTCACAATTAAAACAATCATAATGAGCAAAAATTGCTTTTCCTGTTTCAAAGACCTTGTTAGCCCTTCTAATCACATTATCTCTGGTTTTACTCATTTTCTACTCAACTGTGTCTGCATCGCTTGCACCGCCAGCTCTAGGGTCTTTATATTCCTTTTTACTATCTGCATCTCTTCCATAATAAACACCAAAACATCTTTTCCCAACAAACAAATATAACCGCCATTACTTTCATAAATATAATTTCCGCTGGAAAATCTTTTAAGTAAATCATCAGCATCTGACAACTCATCATCAATAGTCTCCAGGTTAGCCTGCCTCTGTTCAACCAACAATCCCAAATCATTTCTTCCAATATAATTCTTACTAAACTGCAGAGACACCCTTGTCATAAACTCTTGATTTGAATCATCAATAAAAACATTACCCCTAAAAAATTTAATCCTTATAGATAAGAGCATTGTATCCCCAACAAATTCCAAGTGAGCAGATTCAATTTCCGCCACCAAAGCGTCATTATCAATACTGGTCCAAAATCCAGCTGAATGCAAAATCTCTAATTTTTCTTTCTCATCTGACTTACCAACCTCATCAAGTGTAAACACCTTATATTCTACTTCAAGAAAAGTTCCAGGACGAAAAACCCGCATTACCTGGGCTACAATCTCATACTGTTTCTGAACTCTTTGTTTATCCATTGTTTCCCTCCCCGCTTGTGAAAAGAACCTACAATTAATCCATTTAACACCAAAACCAATATTCTGTCAATCATTGCGGATAAAAAAATTATCCTTTTTCAAAACTCCAACGATCCATTAATATACTGAAAACTTCTTCCAAAAAGATACTATTCCCGTACCGCTTAATCATTTTCAGACCTTTATAACCCATCTGATTTCTCGAGCAACCTTGACCGTTAGCCTGTGTAGTCACAAGTTTAGCCATCACTTAAATTTCCTACAAACTTTCTGTGCATAAATTTTATTGCCAAAAAATTTTTCTTTTGTTAAAGTTAATTTATCTTAAAAAATATTGAGGTTATCTATGGAAGAATTGATAAATAAATTTGATCAATCAAACCTTTATTCAGTAATTGAAAAATTACCTGAACAGCTTTTACAAGCTTGGGACTTTACATCGACCAAATTTTCTTCCACACCAGATAAAATTTTTATTTCTGGTATGGGTGGTTCTGCTCTTCCTGCCAATATTTTAAAAACTTTCTTAGCCAATTCCGACCTACAATTCAATATACCGATTCACATTAACCGCACATACACTTTACCGAAAAATTTTGATGCAAAAAGTGGCGGTATTTTTATTTCCTATTCTGGCAATACTGAAGAAACTCTTTCAGCCTTGGGGCAAGCAATTAAAACCGGCTTCACCAATTTAATCGTACTTGCAACCGGTGGCAAAATTGAAAAACTCGCGCTTGACAATCATATTCCATTTGTAAAAATTCCAAACGATGTTATTGAACCACGAATGGGCTACGGTTACTTTGTTGGCAGTTTATTAAAAATTCTGACACTTTCTGATTTATTACAATTCAATCTGCCAGAGCTCAAACCAGAAATTGATTCCTTACTTTCAGACACACCTAAATTCAAACATCAAGCACAGACTCTAGCCAAATCATTACGAGACAAAACTCCAATCATTTATACTTCTGACCACTGGAAATATCTTGCTATGGTAATAAAAATAAATTTCAATGAAAATTCAAAAATCCCCTGTTTCTGGAATGTTTTTCCTGAATTAAATCACAATGAAATGGTTGGCTATACCAATCCTCTTACCAATTACAAAATTCTAATTTTCCAAGACCCTGATGATAATGAAAAAATCAATCAAAGAATAAAAGTATTTCAAAAATTAATGGAAAATAAACTTGAGGTTGAAATAATACCAATGTCAGGACAGTCAGCCTTTTCAAAATTATTTTCATCACTGCTTATTGGTCTTTGGACATCATATTATTTAGCTTTGGAATATGGAGTAGATCCTGCGCCAGTAGAAATGGTTGAACAATTCAAAGCTCTGCTAAATCAATAATCGGGCATTGCCCGTCAAAATAAAAAAGGCTCTTCGCACCCATGCTTGGCGAAGAGCTTTTTCAATAAAAATCACCAGTTATTATGACTAAGGCTTTTTACCGCAAACACCACCACCAAGCCAATATATTTAAAGCATCGAACATAAACATCATCGGGTCTTGCCTGCCGTAATCTTGATGAAGTCAGGTCTGGGGCGCAATGCGCGCTACCAATACGCTCACTTGTCACCCTGAATTTATTTCAGGGTATAATCAAGCTATCCCTTTATACTCTGAAACAAGTTCAGAGTGACAAATTTAAATATATAAACAACAATAACATTTAACGCATCTTGCCCGTCTTCACCGTGAAGTCGAGACAGGCTATGCTTTCAGGCAGGGTGTCAAAAAAACTTGCTTTAGCAAAATCAATCACTAACTTTAAACCCCACGAACATGATCAACCTCGGGGCTTGCCTGCCGTAATCTTAATGAAAGCAGGTCTGGGGGGATTCTACTCGTAATCAATCCCGTATTCTCAAAAAAATTTGCCATAGCAAAACAACAACTTACATTTAAATTACACTAGTGACCACTACTTCCAACGACTTTACCTTTAAACAAAAAACCCCCTTTCGGGGGCTATATTTCTTATTTTTTAATTTGCAGTTGTTCCTGTGGCAGCTGTTAACCGAGTGATAACAAAACTGGTGATTCCATAGGCAGACAGCATGATAATCAAACCAATAATACCGTTTATAATCCAGCTTTTTGCTTTGTCTGCTTTCCCTGGCTCACCACCAGCAGTCATATAGAGAAATCCACCATAAATTACAATCAATACCATGACTACACCCATAAAACCAAGCACCACATTGATAATTCGTCCAATAATTACTGGCAATTCATCTGAAGGTTGATCCCCAGGTCCATATACACCTTCACCAGTTGCATTCAAATTGCTTTGAATATCAATTTGTGCCAAAGCTACTGGTGCAACGAGCAATAAACACACTACGAGTGATAAAACCATTGCAATAACTTTTGTCTTCATAATTTTTATTTAATTATTTTTTATATCTCCAATTATATATTAAATACATTACTTTCATAAATCCGTAATATCTATAATACATACTTCTAGCATTCGTAATATTTGTATCTTTGTATCTCTAGTATTTGTAATATTCGTAATATTTGTATATTCGTATCTCTAGCATTTGTAATATTCGTAGTATTTGTATATTCGTATCTCTAGCATTTGTAATATTCGTAATATTTGTATATTCGTATCTCTAGTATTTGTAATATTCGTAGTATTTGTATATTTGTATCATCAAATTTCAGTACTTCTCACATCTACAACAATGTCACCTGCAACACATCTTCCATCAGCCTCCCAACAATATATGAACTTAGCATATATGAAGTAAAACAAATCACCAATCCAATCACACCATTTATAATCCACGATTTAGCTTTCTGGGTTTGATTTGGATCACCGCCAGCAGTCATATACATAAATCCACCGCGAATTATTATAAATAATAACACAATTCCCAAAAGCCCCAAAACCACACTTATAATTCGCCCAACAAGTAATGGTAATGGAGTTGCTTCTTCACTTCCGTAACCAGTATCCCCAAATTTACCAAGCTCTGATTCAATAGTTCTTTCGGTGGTCCCTGCTAAAACCGGACTTATTTGCAATGTTAGAAACACTAGAACAAACAGAAATAAAAATATTAAAATTTTTTTCATATATTTCAGCTTAAATTATTTGCCCGCTTCTACCAAACTGCTGACCACAAACGATGAGATCGCATAGGCCGCCAAAATAATTATTAACCCAATTACACCATTAATAATCCATGATTTAGCTTTTTGAGTTTGATTTGGATCACCACCAGCCAACATGTACATAAAACCACCACGAATTATTATTATTGTCAGCACAATACCAAGCACAGCCAAAAAAACATTTACAATACTCCCAACCAAAATCGGCAAATCAGTTTCAGTCCCTTCTCCATAAGCTTGATCTCCACCTTTGGTCAAATTTACTGCTGCTTGATCAAAAGCACTGGCATTTACCACAACCGTTGTCATCACAAATAAAGCCAAAATAATCATTAAACACAATACAATTTTTTTCATATTTAAACACTACTTATTAATGCCTCAATCACATAGGTTGAAATTGCATAGGCTCCTGCCACAATCACAATTCCTATTATACTATTAGTAATCCAAGCTTTAGCTTTTGTCACCTGATCAGATCTGTCTCCAGCCAACATGTACATAAAACCAGCATAAACCAAAATAATCATCAAAATTAAACCTAATAGTCCCAAAAATATTTGAATTACATTACCAGCAATCACTATTGGATCAGATTTAGTCAGATTATACCCTGCCGTTTCCGCAGTTTTTCCCAAACCAGTATTTTCCACATCAAAAGCCAAAACTTGACCTCCAACAACCAGACCAAACAGTACCAAACAAATTAAAATTTTATTCTTCATACTTAATATGCATTTTAGCACAATTTTTATAATATCTAAAATTGATCAATAAATGCTCTTATCACAAAATCTGTTACAGCATAACTACCGGCAATCATAACCAGCCCAATCGCCGCGTAAATAATATAGTTCTTACCTTTAGTCAGTTGAGTTTGATCACCACCAGCAGTCATCCATAGAGTACCACCGAAAATGATCAACATCAAAAATATAATACCAATAATTGACAAAAAAACCTTGATAATAGTTCCTATCTTTTCCGCCACCAATAAATCCGCCTCTGATTGTGTCTGCTCTTCAGTCACCAAGCCTGAAGTTGTAGCTGATAAATTCAACCCATCTTCAATTGGCGACGCCTTTAACGCCCCAAGGGGAAAAAGCATTAATATTGTAATTAAAACTAAATATTTCTTCATATCTTTCACTAAGGCAAAAAATTTATAGACTTTTTACTCTAGTGAAAACGGCAGAGTTTTTCAGCTGCTAAAACTCTGCCTCAATAATTTTCGTGACTAAACACCACTACCAGTCGCTGTAACCAGTTGATTTACAACAAAAGTTGTAATTGCGTATGCAGACAAAATAATTGCTAAACCAATCACACCTGAAATTATCCATTTTCTTGCCTCTTTAGTCTTTTCTTCAGCTCCACCAGCAGTCATATACTTGAAACCACCAATAAGTACAATGATAATAGCAACCACTCCAAGAAATCCCAAACCAACATTGATAATCTCACCAATTGTCTGACGAATATCTTTGTTTCCAAGGTTCAATTCTGTTCCAACAGTCTCTACTCCGAACGGATCACTTGCCGCCAATACCGGAGTTGCGACTGCTATTGCAAGAGTCAAAACCATTGTAATTGCGATAATTTTTTTTAACATGTTTTTTTCAATTAATATTTAAATTCTCGCCCCGCGAGTATTATTATCCGACCTTTATAAATTACTGATTACAAAATTTACTAGAGCATAAGCACCAAAAACCAACAAAAGTCCAAGTGATGCCCAAATAAAAGTATTTTTAGCATTTGCCACCTTCTTCGGATCGCCCGCTGATGTCATATAACCAAATCCACCATAAATAAACATTACTAAAGCAACTGAACCAATTATACCAAAAAATAATTTCAAAATATTTCCTACAAATGTTGGCACATCTTGATTCGCCGAAGTAATTCCCAATTCTTCAAACTTTCCAATACTATCATATATTCCTTTTATCAAATCATCTTCTGCTCCTTCTCCGCTTGCAGTATCACCTGTTGTGCTTGGGGCAATAATTCCCACATTTTCACAATCCTGAACCCCATCTTCATCAGACAAGGCTTCAGCTACTTCCTTACATTTTAACCTTGCAAAATCCGAGGAAGAAACCGGCGTTATTTCAGCACACTTTCCCTGTAATAGTGCATCCGGTCCTGCCAAACGAATACAGATTGTCTTAAAATCATCATTGACTTCAGCCAAAACATTATGTGAAAAAACAAAACTTCCAACAAGCAACATCAATGTAAAAACTAATAAATATTTTTTCATAAAAACTCCTCAATCATTTATATCTAGCATCCATACCTGACGGTTTCAAACCGTCAGCCAATCAATCTTTAATCTCTAATCTTTACTCTTTGATCTTCAATCTTTAATCTTCACTCTCACCCTGCCAAAGCCTGAACAACCACCCTCAATATTAATCCCGATAAAAATATAATAATTAATCCTGTGATTGCATATTTGAAAACATCTTTTGCTTTCCCTACTTGTTTTTCACTGGCTCCACCGATTATATACAGAAATCCGCCATAAACAAACATTAGCAGAGCCAAACTACCAGCAATCCCAAGTAAAAATTCTGCAATATTAAATATTGTGGCTTCAACTGAACTCAAATTACAAGTACTTAAATCCGCATCCCCACGGCATTCATCAGGCACCAGACCAGCTGCCGACACAACATTTACTAGCATGAAACTAATCACCACAACCATTAAAATTAATATTCTCTTATTTTTCATTTTATTTAAATCAATTATTTACTTTCTCACTTCACTCACTGTACTCACTTCACTCACTGTACTCACTTCACTCACTTCACTCACTGTACTCACTTCACTCGCTGTACTCGCTGTACTCGCTGTACTCGCTTTTCTCGCTTATTTCATCGTCTGCTGAATCTTTTGCACTGCCAATCCAGCCGCTTCTTTTGCCGTCACCTCACCCAATCCAACAGATTCTATCATATCATCAAAAATCTTTTCAGCTGCTTTATAATCCTTCCCTCTATACCATGATTTTGCAGTCAAAGTCTGCTCAACAAAAACTGACATCTCTTCATCTTGAACCTGTTTATCAAACAAACTCCTAACAGCTGCTGGTTTTCCAGTTTTATCTAAATACTTTATTACCTGTTCAGGTGAAGTCATGAATCTTACAAAATCCCAGGCAAAACCTTTATTTTGACTATTGGCTGAAACTGACTGAAGCCAATAATTAGCAAAGTTTACAGTATCATAACCTTCGAGCTGAAGCATTGGAGCAATTTCCAGATTCATTGTAGGTGCTTGCGCCTCGATAAATGGTCTATGATAGGCGTATCCAGGGAAATAAGCTAATTTTCCTGAAGTAAAAGCCTGCAATGATTCCAACATTTTCTCATTCCAAGTATAAGTATTCAATATTGGATCCGCAAAAGCCGCATAAAATTCCAAACCATTAATTCCTGGTGGAGTTGTTATTCCCTGACCAGATAAAGATGCTGGTATCTTATGAAAATTTACTTGACCGCGATCATCAACCATTTCTGTTTTGAGTTGCATCATTAACAAGGATAAAATGTCAAAACTTCGAACAACATTTTTTGCAGTACCAAGAGCAATCGCCCCTTGTAAAATATTATTATCATTATCAACTTTTCTTATCTTTTCTATCTGTCCTTCCAGATCAGTCCAATATTTTGCTGGTTCAGGCACACCTGCATTATTCAAAATATCTCGATTATAATAAAGCACCATATTATCCAAACTCGTTGGCAATCCGAAAACTCGTGGTGTTAAAATTGGTTCATCTTCAGTTCCTTCATTATATTGAAACACCGTATCTTCTGCCACATTATCGCCAAAAATTGTTTTTACCTGACTTGGAGTATACATTTTTTCAGTAACCAATTTTATGACTTCTTCTTTTTTCACAGTTCCTTCTATTGTTTTTATTGGCACACTTACAGTCAGTGGCATGGGATCAAGCAATTTTAAATACTGATTTGTCCATGTATTTTGAATTGAAAAAATATCTGGGCCCTGTCCAAGAGCAAAAGCTTCTATCAACTCTTTTTCATATTCTTCAAACCGCAATTTTTTGAATTCAATCGTCACATTTGGATGTAACTGTTTATATGCAGTAATAATATCAGCATACGCATCTCGATCATCAAAAACCGTCCAAAATTTCAGGGTAACCGGCTTAAAAGATTCTTTGGCGTCACTGGTTCCACCCTTAGCACAACTAGCCCCAGTTGTAACAAGAAAAATTGCAATCAAAAACACTGTTAAAACTGTTCGCCATTTTTTAATTTTCTGCATATAATTTTTCACCTTAACAATTAACAAAAATTTTCCCACTTTACCAATTTCTATTTTTATTATCCCAACTATATATTCAACCCTTTCAAATATTTTCTAAACTCTTTTTTCAGTTCAGTTCGTTTCAACGCCAATTCAACATTAGCTCTCAAATAGCCAAATACCGAACCAGTATCATAATAAGTCCCGTCAATTCGCTTACAATACAAAGCTCTCTGTTTCATCAATCTTGATATCGCGTCAGGCAACCAAAGCTCTCCACCCTTACCCAACTTTGTATGTTCCAAAGCCTCAAAAATATCAGGAGTCAACAAATATCCACCAACAGACCCAAGCAGTGATGGGGCATCTTTTGGTCCAGGCTTTTCTACCAACTTTTTCACCTCATAAACATCTTTTCCAACCTTCACTCCATCAATTACCCCATATTTTCTTGTTTCTTCTTTTGTAATATCTTTCGCCACAATTACTGGATCACCATATTTTTCATAAACATCAATAAGTTGCTTTATTCTTGGCACCTTCGGACAATCCCAAAATTCATCACCCCAAATCACCACAAATGGTTCATCACCAACCACATCTTTGGCACAAAGTACTGGAGTACCATTTCCATATGGACCTTTTTGACGAATATAAATAAAATTTGCCATATCCGCAATCCTTTTTATCTCTTCCCTTTCTTTTTCCTTACCAACTTTTTTGAGGAAATGCTGTATTTCAAAATTGTAACTAAAATGATCTTCAACCGCTCGTTTTCCACTCCCGGTTACCAAGATAATATCAGTGATTCCAGCCGCCACCGCTTCTTCTACCGCGTATTGAATTATAGGTTTGTCAACTACCGGTAACATTTCTTTTGGTTGAGCTTTCGTTGCTGGCAAAAATCTTGTTCCATAGCCAGCCACAGGAATAACTGCTTTTCGAATTTTTTGTCTTTGCATAATTTTAATACAAAACTTATGAGTTTCCCCTCACTCACATTGATTTCTACAAAAATATTATACCACAATTTCCTCTTACTTCCCAAATCGTAAAGTGAATAAAATTCTCCAGAAATTTTATAAAAACTGACCCCAAACTAACCAACCAGTTCTTTTTCTTTTTCAATCACATAATCCCAAACCATCCGAGCAACATCAATCGGCTCTCCAAAATCTGGTTCATGATGCATTTCAATAAATGGTAAGGTATTATTTTCAATTATCGCAAAATTTTGCTCCAAATAACTCCTGCTAACATCCTGACAGATAAAATCAAACCCACAATATGGAATATTTAAATCAAGTTGTAATTTTTCAAACATTTTCTTTGTTTCTGCATTGATAAAGTCCGTCTCATTATGAATTTCCCCACCGCTCCTTACAGTCACCTTGCCTGACAATTCCAATCTTTCACCAAAACTCAATATTGTACCTAGATTCTTATTTTTCATCCCAAGCATTTTTATCAAATTTTCGTCAATCACAATCTGGCTATCTGTTTTTAATTTCAAATTCTTTTGTTTTATCAATTTTTCCACCACATTAACCCCATCGCCAACAATGTTTGCCGGCAATCTCTTAGCAACCGCTATCAAACAGCCAGCCAAAACAACTGCACGATAAACATTGCCCTCGACAAACTTTTCCACCACCACTTTTGCACCTATCTGTTTTGCTATTTTTATTGCATTCACCAGTTTTTCTCTTGAATCAATTTTCACTATTGCATGCCGACTAAGCGACGAAGCAACTGGCTTCACCACCAACGGCCACCCAATTTCAAGACCATGCTTGATTGCTTTTTTCATTGAAAAAAAACATCCGCCATCAGCACATGGTAATCCATTTTTAATTAAAAACGCTTTAAATCTTGCTTTATCATCAACCAAAATATCATTCGGCCGAATATCATCAAATTCAAATACCGGACTGTCTTTGAAATAATGTTTTTTATTTCCCTGTTCCCAACAAAATATATTCAAATACTTTTTTCCCTTACCAAAAACCACACTGGAAATATCCAAATTGCGCTTCTTTGCTTCATCCCAAATAGTTAATGCCCTTTTAGGATAATACTCTCTTTCAATTTCAGTCACCCTTTCCAATAAATTAAAAAAGAAAAAAAATTTTATCATAAAATCTTCCAAAATTTTACCAAGTCTATTTACATTCCTTGCATTTAATATTTTCCCAATAAACACATACAATGGATCAACTAAAAAAATCGTTACTGAACTGGTAAACTTATCAAAAAAGTGTCTAGGTTTTTCAGGAAAACAATATTCACAATATTTTTCTTTCATATATTCCAATTTATCACAATTTTACAAAAAATAAAAAGTCGTCCACCAACGACTTCTTCACCGCTCCCCTCCTTATTTTACAAGGAGGGGTCTCACATCCCTCTTTGCTTGGGGAGGTTATCTTCCCATGGGGAGGTCATCACTTCACCAATTTACCAAATTTTCTTACCTTATGAAACAGCACACCAACTCGTACCATAAAATAAAGACTAACCAATGCAGTAACAAAAAATCCAAGAGCAACCAATAAATTCAAGGTATATGGATATAAAATTATCACCACCGCCAAAACAAGCATCACAATTGCCTGAAGGAGCAAATACGACGCAACCTCAAATAAAAACTTCCTTATAAAATGATAAATGTCATTCAAATTCATATTTTCAATATTATTTATAACCAAATTATATCATTTTATTTTACTCTTGACAATTTATTATTTTTATTATATTCTACTTCATCATAGTTCATTGACCAAACCACGCCAGGAGGGATTCATGTCACTTGAAACTCTAAAAATTCTTTCCACTATTTTCACTGTTCTGACCAGTGTCGCAATTGTCTTAATGATTTATTTCCTCTGGAAAAAAAATCCTCGGTTTACATATATTGTCTGCGGAGTTATTCTTAGTCTTTTAGTCTTAAGCATTTTTATCAGCATCGTTCGTTTATGTCATTATTCAGAACAATCTACACTAATCTTGATGACCCTGACATTTGAACTTTTACCAATTCCTGTCATTATCTACTTTATGAGAATGTGCTACAAGCAATTCCGACCTACTCCACGGCAACAAAAAACCAGGGGGAATGGGAATACCAATGCCCAGACATGCACCCCAATCTGTCACAGCTGATGCCGTTGTCACCATCAACTTTTATTCTCCACAGCCTAAAATTATCCTGATCAATAGACTCCACCCTCCATTTAATGAGCCAACTATTTACGCTTTACCGGGTGGCCATGTCAAATCTGGAACTTTTAACCCTGAAAACTTACGCTTTGAAAATGGCGATCAAAATACACTGCAAACTGCCATCCGCGAACTGCTTGAAGAAACCAATCTTGATTTGACTGGCTGTCTGCCCAATAAGTGGCGTGCACTTCCAATCATGGATTCAGACAACCGAGATCCTCGTCCTGACGCGCGTCATTTCTCCCAACCATACTGGATTAACATTACAACTTCTGGACTCTCTTCTAAATCTCTCCAAGCTGGCGATGATGCTAATGCTGTATATCTATCATCATTGCTTTGGCTCCACCCAAATGATATGGCTTTTGACCACTGGTATGTTATCTTTTGGCTACAAAAGTACTGGCGACAGCTGAATTCAATCTGGACTACACATTATACTGAATCAAAACCAAACCAGTTTCGCCATTTTTGTCAAACAATTCCAACAAACTTCGAAATTATTTACCTCAATGAACAAAATAGAGGCTTGGTCGTCATTACTCCGCCATCCGTTTCACCCTTTGAAATCAATTATTGCCCGTTTTGCAGTGCAGATTTGTCAATCAAACCATTTATTTAGACATAATCAATTTGACTTGAGAAACTTCTCAAGTTTTTTATTTCACTCACCCTCTCCCCTCCTTATTTTACAAGGAGGGGTCTCACATCCTTCTTCCCATGGGGTGGTCATCTTCCCATGGGGTGGCCTTCTAAACCTACATTACAATTAAAAAACAACCGTATTTAACGATTGTCCACTTTCTTTACTTGAAATATCCACGAATTTATTTTGTTTAGCAAATAATCAAGTTCTCTTTTTTTGAGTACATTTCGTAGCAAAATTTTCAATAATTGCGCCATTTCACCTGAATCATAACTAATTTGATATTGTTGCATCAAATATCGTCTAAATGACTGACAAACAAATGAATTACATACCACCGATCTATGAGTTACTAAACTACAACCAGAGCTTGGGCAATGAAATCTACACGGTTTTGTATCATCACAATTACTCCGCTTGACCTTACCACCATACAAAGATTTTCTTTGACGATTTAATTCCACATTAGCATCAATATAAAATTCTCCAGTGCAACAACCAACGCCATCAGTGTAATAACAATACCCGCCACAATAATTTACCAAAGAAAAAAACTCTCTTAATTTTTCTTCTACTCTCAAATAATATTCTAACCCGGAATAAATCACTGCATCATTCTGGGACAACTCTGCTCCATCAAGCATGACTCTTCTCCTCGTTGGTCCAGCCTTGAATAGATTCCCCCAACAGAAACATCCAAAATTATCATATTAATTTTGTTTTGTCAACTACGCTAATTATCAATTTACTTTTTATAAATAAAAAAGTTCAACCTATTAGTCAAACTTTATTCAAACTCTCCAAATTCATAAGTTTTACTTTCTGACGCATTCATCGTAAGCATTACATCAACCAACTCCGAATATTTTGCATTACGATTCCACTCTCTCAATTGGCCAAGAAAAGATTCTCTTTGTTCATCTGTCAATCCGAGAAACATATTTACATTGCAAATATTCTGAATAAAATCACCAAGCAATTTTTTGAATTCTAGCATAACTTTGAGCATAAAGTCATCTGGAAACACCCCATCTTCAAACATCGCTCTAATACTCCCAAAGCCATCTTTCATTTTCATCTTGATAATTAGCTCTGCAACTCTTCCACCGAGAATAGTATTATAACCTTGGACTAAAGTGATAACATTTTGTTCGGGCAAAGCAACAGCCGAGATGACAAAACATAAAACAAAGTTGATATCTTTTGGAATTTCATTACTTCCAAATACTCGGATGATTTCGCTCTGCTCATCTTCATTTGTTCTTACTAGACAAAAAAATCCATCATTTTTCTCACTGTTTAACTCTGGCACAATATTCAAAAGTTGGAAAATATTATTAATACTGTCTTTTCCCTCTTTTACAAATTGCCTATCTCTGTTCACATACTTGATAAACACATAACCCATGGAAATGATAACCATAGGAATGAAAAGAATAAACCAAGTCATAAACTCATGATAAATCAACTGAAGCACCAGAGAACAAATAATCATACAAAAAGCCGGCCCCAGCATCCACCCGAATATAAATCTAGCATTGCCATTTCTGCCAAATCTCTGACCAAACCAAGTCATGAGTTGCATAATCTCACTTGATTTAGCCTGCGACAATTCTCCAATTCGCCAAACACTCTCTGGATTCCTCATTTCAGACAACATGGCTTTTACTTGTTTTTTATTCAATTTGAGCTCTCTTTCCTTTGGCCTTTAAAGGAACACAACATCTATTTATAACAAAAAAATAATATTTCGTCAATAATATTCTTTTTATATAAAAACAAGAAATCTTCATTCTTCAATCTTTTCCCGAAACAACACCACACTCATACCAACCACCAACCACCAAAGCACTGCTAAATCATTTTTAAAATACGGTACATCAACAATTCCATGCACCAAAATAGTCACAAACACCGCCATTAAAATCAAATACCATTCTTTGTTTATTTTTTTTGCCTGGAGATAATTGTAAAAAAACTTTATTATTAAAAAAACCAAAAATAACATCCCAAAAATTCCAACCTCGCTCCAAAAATTCAAAATAAAATTATGTGGATACAAATAAACTTCAAAATTTTGAATTGCATGATGATAATTCCCGATTACTGCTTGAAATCCTGCTAAACCCGCACCCCATATCTGATGATCTCGTAACATTTGCCAAGTCTCTTGCCAAACTATTACTCTGATGTTACCTGAAAAATCACCTAAACTTATTTTTTCAATAAACAATTCTCTCACTTGTGGCACCACCGCTACAATCAGCACCCCAATCGCCATCATAATCAAAGTAAATATTCTCAATCTCTTGAAAAACAATCCCAACATCAAAAGACCTATCACCACAGCCACTATCGCCCCTTCACTCCTCGCAAACCATATTGCCAAACCACCCATAACAACAACACTCACATCAAACACCAATTCTAGTATTTTGCGCCATAGGTGCATCCGCCTTTGGTGGAGTAATTTTTGTAGTTTTTGTAAATTCGTAACAATCCTTCCTACAAACAACACCACAATCGGCGCCAAGAACAATCCCACCGCATTCGGAAAGCCATAAAAGCTCACCACTCTTCTGGTTTCAGCCACCTGCCAAACTTCATTGAAAATAAATTGCCCCGTAATCTTTTGATAAATCGCAAACAAGGCAACTATCAAAGCTACTCCACCCAAACTGTTTATTATTAAATCCCATTGATGTTTGTCTTTTATTACATTAATAAAAACCACAAACACCATCATTGGTTCAACAAAAAACGCTTTCCAAATTCCAAGTGCAGAAATTTTATCAGGAGAAAAAAATATTGCTATCGTTGAAAAAAATAATATCCCAATAATCAACCATTTATAATTTGAACCACTTATCTTATCTATTTTTGTCACCTTGAATCTTTCAAAGTGCATTCTTTTAAAAACAAAAATCCCAAACAAAATCACAATAATTACTTCAAGTAATGTCACAGGAATCCCAAACAAACTAAACCGAATTAGATAACTTGGTAATAAAAAAATCAGCACACATAGAGCACCCACCATGTGTCTCCAGGCAAACCACCCAAACACCCCTGCAAAAATAATTAAAAACACTATATTCATACACTCTCACTCACCTCCCCTCCTTATGTTACAAGGAGGGGTCTCACATCCCTCTTTGCTTGGGGAGGTCATCTTCCCATGGGGAGGTCATTTCAACTTGACAAAATCAATTCTTTAATATAATATTAATTCCTGATACTAATTATAGCACTTTTACAAAAAACACCCTCAAATTCGTAGATTCGCCTGCCTGCCGACCTGTCCACCGAAGCTCTAAAGAGCGCAGGAGGAAGCTGAAGTCAGCGTAGGCAGGTAGCAGATTTGTTATTTGTGGAAACCATCATTCATCTCAATTTGTAGATTCGTGGCAAATTTGTTATTTGTGGAAACCATTATTCATCTCAATTTGTAGATTCGTGGCAAATTTGTTATTTGTGGAAACCATTATTCATCTCAATTTGTAGATTCGTGGCAGATTTGTTATTTGTGGAAACCATCATTCATCTCAATTTGTAGATTCGTGGCAGATTTGTTATTTGTGGAAACCATCATTCATCTCAATTTGTAGATTCGTGGCAGATTTGTTATTTGTGGAAACCATTTATTTAGAGCACATTCACGCACCGGTTGAAATGTTCTGCAAAGTGCAGAAATGGTCAATCGCTGCATCTTTCATCGGCAGGACTCACAGGCCTGTCGGAAAGAGATGTTGTTATGGCTCTAAAATTTCACACCAAGTGCATCGAATGCCAAAACTCAAACCAGTACAAAAAATCTTTTTCCGAAAATTTTGATCTACGAAGAAAAATTAAAAACTTCCGTAAACATACAATTACAGCCGTGTTTCTCAATCTATTTTTCGGTTCAATAATCTCTCTTTATCATTATTTTTTCATTATTCAAGATTTCAGCGCGAAAATAAATAAGGGATATCCGCTATCAACTTATATCTGCTTTGGAATCATTACCCTGCTTTCAATTTCTGTCAACATCTTTCTAATCTACAATTTCTTTCGAGTACTCTTCAGTCGAATCGAGTATTATCTATTCAAGGATCAGGAAGGAAACTTTCACCTGCATCAATCAAAACCCAGATTTAATCCAGGTATTTGCACTTACTCATGGCTCGGTACCCTCACAAATCACTCAATTCAAGACCAGAATGTATTGGTTATCAAAACCCCAATCATTGAATTTAAATTTTCTCTTTTTTCAATCAAAGTCCGCAACCTAAATGATAATAACTGGGAAATTAGTGATTTTCATTATTCTAATATTACAGGCATTGATGATGAGGAAGATCTCTTTTACACTATTTCAATATCCAGTCTGCATAGCGTATCAGCAATTAGAGTTAATCTAGAGGAAGCTTTCGATTTCTTTGCCTTTTATCATAATGCCGATAAACTTCTCAAAAGCATCTCGCTGATGCACATGAATGATGAGAGACTTAACGATCTTAAAAAAAACCGTGATCGTCTTTGTAATTCACTCTTGTCAACACTTCGCTTTCTTACAAAAATGCGCCACGATTTGCATGAAGCAAAAACTACTACTCGTTCTAAATTTGCTCAAACAGTTCGCGAACAAATTGAAGATTATTTGCGAGGAACTTTTGACAATCAATGGCTAGTTGAAAAACTGCAAGAAGAACTAAAAACAGGTATTCCTTTCAAACCAGAATTTGACTAATCACAAAACCTTACTAAATCGTAAGGCTTTTTTATTTCCAATTTATTTCAACATTTTTACAATATATTTACAATATATTTTCACCCTATTTCAATATTACAATATTTCAATAATTCATTATTTCAATCTATTTTCAACATTTTTCCAACTTTATTTCACTATTACAATATTACAATATTTCATTGTTTCCAACTTTATTTCCAACTCTCTTTCCAAAAACCCTTTCTAATTCCCCCAATCAAATACATCACACCAAAATAAACCACACAGGCTACACCCAGCAAAATCAAAACATGCATATCACGAATTAAATACAGAACCCCAAGCATTACAAAACTAGAAAAAACACCCTTGATAAAAACATTAAAGCTAGGAACAAATTTTGTTTCCCTATAAACCACAACAAAAGTCCAAATCGCAATCACTGCTTCAGAAAAAACCGTCATCCAACCTGCTCCCCAAACTCCATATTTCGGAATAAAATAAATATACCCGGCCAAAGTAACAACCGCAGTTGTTAAATACCCCCACATCATTACTTTTTGTTTATGGACCGCTAATACTGCATACCCAAACAAACTGGTAAAGAAGATTGCCCCTGAAGCCAAAATCAAAACTTTCAAAATCTCCCCGGAATCTACGAATTCCGAGCCTGCCACAAACACCATCACTTTTTCCGCAATTAAAAATGTTCCAACAACAATCGGCACCGCAAAAATCATTAGAGAATTAAAAGTATTCTGCATCAAATTTTTTAATTCTGTTTTATTATTATCAATAAAATATTTTGTCATGTGAGGCAACACAATTCCCATAAATACCGCTGGCAAATTGGTTAAAATATCTATCACGCGATAAGTCGCACCATACAAACCAACCTCACTTTGACTTCGCGTCAATGACAAAATAATCGTGTCCATTTTCAAATAAATCAAATTAAAAGAAATCGACAAAGCAATCGGCCAAGTTCTCTGAAACACTTCTTTCCACACTGAAAAATCAAACGACCATTTAAAAATAAAATATTTTCTGGAATATAAATAAGTTATTATCAAATTTACAAAACTTCCAATCGAAATTGCTAGGAAAATCCAAAGTATACTTTTCCCCAGAAATACAATTACAATCGTCATTACTAGCAGTAACACTCGACCAACAATTTCCGCAATAGTTACATCCAGCATTTTCAATTCTCGCTGAAACATCCCAGTCAAAACCTGTATAATAGTAATGCAAAAAAATGAAAACGAAGTTATCAGCACACCCAATTTAACCACCATTGGATAAGGGAAAAACCAAATTATTATTGGTGCCAAACCAAGAAAAATTATTGAAAAAATAACTCTCAAAGTTAAAATATTACTAAGTACATCACTAACATTTCTCCTCAAATCTGATATCATCTGAACAGTTGTCAAACTGATCCCAAAATCAACCAAAATCCCAAAAAACTGCAAAAATGCAACTACAGTAATATAATATCCAAACCCTTCTTGCCCCAAATATCTGGTCATTATGGCTACAGTAGCCAAACCAAAAAACAAACTTAGAAGCTTGCCAGAAATCTGTATTATAGAATTTTTATTTATCTTATTGTTGAGTGTCATATTTTTTATAACCTGTCTCTATTTTAACATTTTACTAGCAAATGACCAATATTTACAAATCACGAGCACAATTCCTAGCTTGACACATTCCCTTTTTTGTACTATTATAATGCAATCGGTCCTTTAAAGGGGGGGCAATATAAATGAATGAAACAAGCCCATGGTCTGACCCGATATTTTGGATAAATATAACGATACTCTGTTTATGCTGCCTTGAAAGATCTTTTCATTATCTAAAACATCCGTTCAACTATATTTTTTCCATCACAATATCTCTATTTATCCTTGGATTGCTACAAACAACCTACCAATTTTCACGCAACATTTTCAGTCTAATGTCATTATTGATGATTATTTTCTATGGAGTAATTAGAGTCCGCCAACACGCGCGGGGGAGGAGACAATTATGATTGAACTGTTTGTTGGTGTTTTACTTGGAATTCTAGTTGTTCGTCGCAAAGAAGAATTCAAACAAGTTTGGCATTCAGATGACAAAAAGGCTTTCCGAGCTCTCTTGCGAAAAGTTGCTGACGAAGATATCACCAATCCGATATTGAAGACATTTGTACTATCTCAAGTCATGGCAGAAAATTCTGGTAAGACTCTTAATCGTCTATGGGAAACAATCAAACAAAAATATCAAACAAATCTAAACGATCAAAGGGAAAAGTCAACCAAAACTGATTCCAGCACCACCCAAAACCCCTCAATCTAACAAATAATCCGAAATAACATTTCCGGATTTTTTTATAAAAATCATCAGTATAATATCTAGCAGTTTCACTCTTTCTGACCATAAGACTTCCATCTTTATATAATTTAATCCCCTGCAATTCATTTTCCATTGTATTATGCATTTACTTTAATTTTAAATCCCACGAACATGACCAGCCTCGAAGTCTAAAAATTTTATTTTGTCATCCTAAATCCTGTCTGCCGAAAGGCAGGTTGTTTCAAGATATAACAAAAATAATCAAACTATCTCTTTATACTCTGAAACAAGTTCAGAGTGACAAATTTACATATAAAAACTAATAATAACAGCTAACTCACCTTATCCGAATTCATCGTGAAGTCGAGACAGGCTATGCTTTCAGGCAGGGTGTCAAAAGAACTTGCTTTAGCAAAACAACAATTTACTTTAATTTTAAGCCCCACGAACATGGTAAGCCTCGGGGCTTACCTGCCGTAATCTTGATGAAGGCAGGTCTTGGGGGATTCTGCGCGTAATCAATCCCGTAATCTCAAAATAACTTACTTTAACAAAACCAATCACTAACTTTAAACCCCACGAATATGATCAACCTCGGGGCTTGCCTGCCGTAATCTTGATGAAGGCAGGTCTGGGGCAGTAATGCGAGCCACCAACACACTCACTTGTCACCCCTGAAATTAATTCAGGGCAGGCTCTGAATTTGCTTGTCCATCGAAGTTTTAACGAAGATGGATTTCAGGGTATAATCAACCAACCCCCACTTGTCACCCTGAATTTATTTCAGGGTATAGTTATTCAAAATTCAAATTATTTTTTCACTTTTTCCTCATGGTCAATTCAGGAGACTCTGAAACAAGTTCAGAGTGACAAATTTCAATATATAAACAACAATAACATCTAACGCATCTTACCCGACTTCATCGTGCAGTCGAGACACTCTAAGGATTTCAGGCAGGCTGTCAAAAAGGGCTTGCTCTAGCAACATCAACAACTTACATTTAAATTACACTGATAACGACTACTTTCAACGGCTTCGCCTTTAAACCCACACACCAGCTATTCGCTGGTAATTTTTTAGACCAATAAAAAAATCCGAAAAAATATTTCGGATCTACACTATCTTACCTATTAATTCTACTTAAAAATTCATTATTGAATAATCTTTCTATTATTTTATTGAGACCATACTTTCCAGTAAACCGTGCCAACACCCCACCCGCCATTCTCCTTTGCACTGTCAAGAAAGCATGATCATGTTTTTTGCTTTCATCAATCATTAAATATGTTTCCAATTCTTCAATCAACTGAATTATTTCCTCTGCAGTATAATCATGCTGACTTCCATGAAAATACCCAATTTGTCGAACAACCTTTTTCACATCCTGCAAATCTCTGACTTGAGCCAACCGTCTTTCATTCATCAATTTAACAGTTACTAGCTCCCTAGCTCTTTTTTTGATTCCAAAAGTTCTTGTGATCGCTCGAAGAATTCTCTCTGCATCATTGATTGTTTCACAAACTCTCAAAGCTTCTAAATGATTAACCATTTGAGTCAGAACAACATCATTCACCAAAGATAAACTCCCATTATTTGTTGAAATAGTACCTAAAATTTCAATGATATATTCTAGAGCTTCATTTAAATCCTCCAAATCTCTCACCGATTTTATCACATTTTCAGCCGCTGTTTTTTCCAATTCCAATTTAAATTGATCCGTCCCATTCACGCTTTCCAAAAAAGAATTAATTTCTTTTACATTCGCTCTTCTATCAATCAACTTTTTCAAATCAGAAGCATACAATCGGAAAAAATGCGCGTCCCTAATCTTCAAGTTTGGCAATTCTCTTTGTAAACTCTGACCCCTTTTTGTAGCAATTCCAATTTCTCCATCTGAAATCTGATATCCTGCTTCAAACAAAATATTTTTCAGAATCGGCATCAAATCTCTCTTTGTCTTTGGCTCTTCCAGTCCCACAATTCTCTTATACACTGACACAACTCTTTCATTATCAGCTTCATCTTTTACCAATCTTTCCAATTCATCCAAATTTCTTTGAGTTGTCAATGGAGGAAAATCAACAAAAGAACTATCACCTCTCTCTTCCAACCACTTCTGCCAAACACTCTTGTACTTTACATTAAATAATCCGATTTTCACTCTAGCCTTTTCTTGTTTTGCCAAGTTATTAATCGCCTCAAAAATTCCTTGAGCAGATTTTACTTTTGCAATCTGTTTTATTTCCTGAAAAATTTCTAACCATGACACCTTTTCAGAAATCATTTTTTCAATCAACTCTATCTCTCTAAAAACACGAAAAGACGGCAGTTCTCCAAACTCACCGCTATTTCTTTTTCCAGTCCAAAGATTCTTGAAGGCCTCTATTTCTTTTATCGGATCACCTTGCCTCGATTTGTCAATGGACTTCACTAGTCCCCCCTCTCCTCTTGGTTCCATAGCGATTTATTACATTATTTATTTACCCCGACCAAACCATTTTCCTATTTTACTCACAAGTCCTGTCTTTGTTGTCGCTACCGGCTTTTCTGGAGCAAAAACTGACTGTTTTGCTCTTTCAGCCCAGTCATCATCAGCAATTACCTTTTGTTCGCGGTCAGGTATTTTCATTATTTTTGTTCTTTCAGTTTGTAAATCAACAATTTTCGCACCTTCAGCTGTATCACGAAGATCATTTAAATATTGTCTTTCTGAATTTTCAATCATCTGAACAACATTTGCCAAATCACCTGTAATCGGAGCTCCTTCATTTTTCAGTAACCGTCTCATCAGCCGAGCTTCATGAGCTGACATATCTTCATAACTCAATTTTTCTCCTTTTTTCATTCTTTCAACTAATTTTGCCGCATACTGTGCCATCGCATCAAAACTCATCCCCACAGCTTCCTGCGCTTGCTGATCTAAACTTTTTACAACTTCCAATTTAGGAGGATTATCTTTTCTTTCAAATTTATCTAGCTTTTGCATATGAAAATTCTTCAATTAAATATATCTTATTATACTTAGATTAATCAACTTTGTCAATCCCGCCCTTTGACCAAGGATTACATCGAATTATTCTCCAACCAGCTTTTAAGCCTCCCTTTATCAACCCATATTTTTCTATTGCTTGATAGCCATACTCTGAACATGTCGGAAAATATTTACAACAACCAAATGGATGCTTATATTTCAGAAGCCCATGATCAGGTGACAAAGTCTTCTGATAAAATCTTATCATTTTCAATACAACATTTCTGGGGAAATTACCTATAAACCTAAAAAGTTTCTTCATAATAAACGCATTCTTTTCAACAAACCATCTACTTCCTTTTCTATTTGAGCAAACTCCAAATTTTTTATCGCCGGCATCACCACAAATAACAAATAAACTTTTTTCTTCAGAAGTTTAAGTCTGTTTTTCATAATGTCGCGAAACTGCCTCTTTATTTTATTCCGCACAACCGCTTTTTTATCAATTTTTGTATTTATAATAAAACCAACCCGACAATCCTTATCGTCAGTTACAATCGCTTTTACCACCATAGCTTTACTTGAAGCCGAAAACCCTCCGGATTTCCTAAAATCCCGCCCAAAAAAACTATCAAATTCTTTTTTGCTAGTTATACGATTTTCTTTTGCTAACATATATTCCTATCATACCTAATATTAAAAAATTTCTCAATAAAAAAACACCCTTCAAACGGGCGCTCTTTTTTATCTTCCAGAGCTACTCAAACTAGCTCTTCCTTTTGTTCGTCGTCTTTTTAATACAGCTCTACCGTCTTTTGTTGCCATTCTTTTACGAAAACCATGTTTCTTAGCTTTTTTTCTGGTATTTGGCTGAAATGTTCTTTTTGGCATATTTAATCTTATATTCGAATAACTAACATGATCATTTTAATAAAATAAGAATGCTAGTTAATTTACAATAAAATGAATAGACTTATCATACGGTAACTTATCCAACTTGTCAAGCAATACCAGTCTTGACATTTTTACGCATTTATAGTAAACTTATTTTTAACTTAACCAATTTACCCGTGCCAACACACCAAGGAGTATTGGCCATGGCAGAACCCGAAAAAATTGACCAGCTTTTTAAAAATCTGATGGACCAAACAAAACAACTATTAGCCACTCCACTACCTCTACCAGATGATATTCTTGAACAAAGATCTTGCCATGACTGGCTTAGAAGAGAAGCTAAAACCCTAGCACTGTCTCCAAATATGCTTGATCGTATCGCTTCAATTGGCCTACTTGGAAGACTTTGGTTACCAACAGACCAACAAGAAAAAGCTAAACTGGCTCGTTGTCCTTCTCTAGAAAACACCCTAGCATATAGACTGAAACAAATACTTTCCAATTTCAATCAAGGTTATTGGGTATTGATTGATCGTGAAATGTGTAGAGTAATTGACGCAACCTTCATTTTTTTGGAAAACATCCATACCTTTTCTAATAATCCTGTATCCAAAGAAAAAGATAATAAAAAAATTGACCTTGCATTTGCCCAAGCAGTTGCAACTAGAGATTTGCTAGAAAGCTGTTTGTATACTCTACGCATCGCTGGTTACAATCTTACCTATATTGAACAAAAGCTAACAAACCTTGATAATCTCTTTCTTTCAGTACTTAAAACAACCACTCATCCTGAATCATATATTTATCCTGGCATGGTCAAAATTTACCTAGCCGTCAGTTGGATGGATATTGGCAAATGGTGGGGTTTAAAAGGGGATAAATTCATCGGCACATCAGCTTTTGACCCCGATGAATAAAGATAGTGAATAAATTCCACTATTTTTTTATTTTTTTTATCTTCCTAATTTCTTTTTCACTTGCCTTTATTTATCTCAAACTTGAAATGCCAATCACAATGCGCGCTATGGGTTTTCAACAATTCTCGATCAAGAAACACATCTCATAATATTGAGATGTTTTAAAATCATCTAAAATTCCCAGGATCAACCTGTTTATCTTTTTAATCTCCAATCATTAATCTAAGTTCTCACCTGCATTATTTTTTTCCACAATCCAGACAACTCTTTTATCCTCAACTCACAATCAAAGCAGGATACTGGTCAAATTTGTCTTTACTCACTTATAAAACAATTTGCATTTTATTTTTTACTAAGATAAAATTGAACCACTCAAAACTTACTAACATGTTATTAACAACTTAAACACTTTCTAGTATAGTAGTCACATTTTATCCCCACATCAATCTATGCTAAGATAAACAAAGATAAAAAACAAAATAAAATACAAATTAATACATACATCTATGGATGATAAAAATAAACAACTTTGGCAAGCAGTCCTTGCCGAACTTGAACTTAGTCTTAGTAAAGCCAGTTTTACTACCTGGCTGAAAAATACCTTTATCATCAACCATAGTGAAGGTCGGGTAACCATCGGTGTTCCAAACACCTTTTCCCAAGCTTGGCTGAAACAAAAATATCATTCTCAAATATACAAAATTATCCAAAGCAAATCATCAGAAATTCGGATAAAAGAAATTATTTACAAAGTTCAAAGCTTAAAAGATTACAAAACAGAAAAAGAAGAGGAAAAAAACACTCCTGTAGGAAAACCTATTCTTACTTCTAGCACACCTCCTCAATCAGTTTTTTATAATTCTTCAAATACCCCAGAAACCACTGGCGCAAATTACAGTATTAATCGAAAATACACTTTTGATACCTATATTGTTGGTAAAAATAATGAACTGGCAACCGCTGCTGCCAAAGCAGTCTCCAATGCCCCAGGAGTAACCTACAATCCTTTATTTATTTATGGTGGTGTTGGTTTGGGAAAAACCCATTTAATGCAAGCCATTGGCAATGTCATTATTGACAAAGACCCTTCCAAAAAAGTTCTCTATGTCACCTGTGAACAATTTACCAACGAATTTATAAGTGCGATCCAAAGTGGTAAACCAGCTAGATTTACCTCCACTTATCGTTCAGCTGATGTTCTTCTAATTGATGATATTCAATTTTTAACAGGTAAAGAAGGTACTCAAGATGCTTTTTTTCATACATTTAATGATTTACACCAAAACAATAAACAAGTAGTTATAACTTCTGATCGCCCACCAAAAGCCATCGCAACACTTGAAGATCGATTATTGTCTCGTTTTGAATGGGGCATGATCGCCGACATCTCTCAACCAGACCTTGAAACACGCATGGCTATTTTAGAAGCAAAAACCAAGGACAAAAATTTTCCGTTAGAAAAAGAAATTATCCAATTTATTACCATGAATATCCAAAATAATGTCCGAGAGCTTGAAGGTGCCTTAAATAAAATTATTGCTTATTACCAACTCAATAACATAGATCCAACAATCGAAAATGTAAAAAGCATACTTTTTTCAATTTCTTCTTCTAGTCGAAAAAGTGATACCGTCAGTGTTACAAAATTATTAGAAACAATAACTCAATTTTACGAAATTTCTTCAGCCGATGTTTTAGGCAAAAGCCGAGAAAAAAGATTTGCTTTTCCTCGCCAGATTATTATGTATTTGATGCGAGAAGAACTTGGTTTTTCTTATCCCACCATTGGTTCAGAAATTGGTGGTCGAGACCACACTACTGCCATGCATGCTTATAGTAAAATTTCCAATAATATGGAAAAGGATGAAAAACTTCGTCAAGAAATTAATCTATTAAAAGATAAGATTTATACCTGTTAATACATTGTTAATATCTGTTTACAAAATGTTAATTAAAGGTTTACAAATTTGTTAATAAACAACAGTCAAAAGTGTATAAAGTACCCCCTCTATCGTTTTTTGTACTTATCAACACTTCTATCAACTGGATATTCATATCTTTATCACCAGATCTGTGAAAAAGTATTTTGCTTATTTATAATTATAAATTGACTTATCCCAGATATTCACAGCCTTATTATTACGATTATTTATTATATATATATAAATCAATATAATATAAAACATCTAATTAAATAAAAAATTCAAACATACTCTACTATTAATTTAAATCTTTTAATATGAAAGTTACATGCACGAAAGAAAACCTAAACCAAGGTTTGATGGTTACAGGACATTTAGCCAATAAAAATGTTAATTTACCAATTTTGAATAATATATTACTTGAAGCAAAAAATGAAACCTTAAAATTATCTACCACCAACCTTGAAATAGGTATAAGTGCTGTTGTTCGAGGAAAAATTGATCAAGAAGGTGTATTTACAGTTGATTCAAAATTATTAGCAGATTATGTTAGTTTATTGCCAAATGATAATGTTGACATCGAATTACTAAAAGATGATTTTCTTAATATAAAATGCAAAAATAATAATACTAGAATAAAAGGCATTGTTTCAGAGGATTTTCCTGTGATTCCAGAAATTGAAAAAAATAACCCAATCAAGATAAATATTAAAGATTTGAAAAATGCTATTTCACAAGTCATATTTTCTGTGTCAAATAATGAAACCAGGCCAGAAATAAGTGGCGTTTTTATGAATTTCAATGGACAGCCTGGGAATTTAACTCTTGTTGGTACTGATAGTTATCGTTTAGCCGAAAAAACATTGAAGATCGAGAGTAATGGCGAGCAAAAAGCTGTAATTGCGCCAGTCAAAACGCTTCAAGAAGTATTAAGAATATTGGGCCTGATAAAAGATGGGGCTGAATCAGCCGAAACAATGGATATTTACCTTTCAGAAAACCAGATATTGTTTTCTATCAATGGTATTGAGATAATTTCTCGTTTAGTTGAGGGCAATTATCCTGATTATAAACAAATTATCCCTGTTGAATCAAAGACCAATGCCATTGTCAGCACTTCAGAGCTTGTCAAAGTTATAAAAACCACAGCACTTTTCTCAAAGATTGGGATTTTTGATATAAATTTAGAATTTTTACCAGCCAATAATAGTATTGTTATTTCTTCCAACAATATTCAGGTTGGTGAAAGTGTTTCAGAGGTTGAGTCAGTTATGACCGGTGAAAAAAATAATACAACCTTAAATTATCGTTTTATTCTAGACGGGTTGAATAGTGTTGATGCCTCTGAAGTGGAAATTAGTTTAATTGATAATAATATTCCCTGCCTTATTCGTCCAAAGGATGATAAAAGTTATCTTTATATTATAATGCCGATTAAACAATAATAGTCATAAACAAAAACACTGAATTAATTTCAGTGCTTTTGTTTTCCCAAAATTATTATCTCGGACAAATCTTTAATTTTGGCCTGCCAGCCGAATTTTACAACAGAATTAGCTGGCCTGCCAGCCGAAGCTCTACGACAGAATTAGCTGGCCTGCCAGCCGAACTTTACAACAGAATTAGCTGGCCTGCCAGCCGAACTTTACAATAGAATTAGCTGGCCTGCCAGCCGAACTTTACAATAGAATTAGCTGGCTTGCCAACCGAAGCTCTACGAAGTAAGAGCGAAGGTTGGTGGGCAAGGCGGGAATTGAACCCGCACGACTTATTCAGTCACTGGATTTTAAGTCCAGCGCGTCTACCAATTCCGCCACTCGCCCCTGAATAAAATGTATTGTTTATTGAAAATAATCCTGCCAACCGAAGCTCTACGAAGTAAGAGCGAAGGTTGGAGCGGCAGAACGGACTCGAACCGTCGACCTTCTCCTTGGCAAGGAGACGTTCTACCAACTGAACTACTACCGCAAAATATTATTTTGATAAACTACTGGGATGATTATAACAAAATTCACAGAAAAGTCAACATTCAAAGTGCTTCAAAATATATCTTGAAAATTGATTATGATATAATTACCAAGTCAATATGTTTATATATATAATACTAATTTTTACCAGTTCATTTTTAGTTTTCTTTATTCAACCATTAATCAGTAAATATTTACTACCTTGGTTTGGCGGTGTTTCTTTTGTTTGGGTTATTTCACTAATGTTTTTTCAATTTTTTTTATTTTTAGGTTATTTATATTCACATATTTTAATAAAAAAATATTCAATATTAAAACAATTCAAAATAAATTCAATCCTTCTTGTTTTATCGGTTTTTTCAATCCCAATTATTCCGAGTATTTATTGGCAGGATAAGTTGTCGATTTATCCGGAATTTATTTTATTGTTTATTCTGATAATAACCATTGGTTTACCTTTTATAATAATTTCTTCTGCCAGTCCACTTGTACAATATTTGTTTTTTACACGAAATAAAAAAGAATCACCTTATTTTCTTTATTCTGTTTCAAATATTGGGTCAATATTAGGTTTATTGAGTTATCCGTTATTGTTTGAAAAATATTTTGATATAAATAGTCAGGCCATAATTTGGTCTTTTTTATTTTTAATATTTATTTTTATATATAGTTACCTTTTTTACCATGTTTCGAAAAATAACCGTTATAATTTGCCTGAAGCAAAAATAAAAGTCTCTTTAATAAAAAATATAAAATTAAAACAAAAAATAGTGTGGTTTATTTTTCCTGTTTTCACCACTGTTATGCTGTTGGCGGTCACACATGAAATAACAACAAACATTGCCCCAATGCCATTGCTGTGGGTGTTACCGTTGTTAATTTTTTTACTGACCTATGTAATTGCTTTTAGTAAATATCAAATATATTACAATAGGTTGGTTTATATGATTTTATTTATCATTTCCGCAATAGCCGTATTTTTTTATTTTGAAAATAAGGTCAATTTGAATCTTTACATCCAGTTAATAATTTTAAATATTTACCTTTTCATTTTTTGTCTGGTTGGGCATATAGAACTATATAATAATCGTCCAGGGTCAGAAAATCTAAGTTATTTTTATCTGTTTTTAGCCGGTGGTGGAGCAATCGGTGGTGTTTCGGGTGGAATTATTTTACCTAAAATTTTACCTATTTCCTATGAACTCCATGTGTTTCTTGTCTTATTTCTGATAATACTTTTATATTTTTATTACAAGGAAAATGTTTTTTTTAATAATAAAAAAGTAATTTCCCCATTTTACTTTTTGTTACTTATTCTCCCTTTTGTTTTTGTTATGATATTTTGTCGAGATTTATATAAAGAGTTTGATACCAGTTTATATTTAAGTAGAGGTTTTTACGGTACGCTTGCTGTTAAGGAGGGCTATGTCGAAAACACTGATAGAAAATATCGTTATTTAGTCAATGGTTCAATTGTTCATGGTTTACAGTTTTTAGACCAAGATGAACAAGATAGGGGGACTACTTACTACTCAAGTGAATCAGCCGTTGGTTTAATATTAGATAATTATAAAGTAAAAAATAGAAAAATATGTTTGGTGGGGTTAGGTGTTGGAACTTTGCTAAATTACAATTATCCAAATGATTATTTTAGAATATATGAAATAAATCCAGAGGTTGAAAAAATTGCAAAAAACTATTTTTATAATTTAAAAAATGTAGATCTAAATTATGATATAATTTTAGGCGATGCAAGGCTTAATCTGACGAAAAATGAAAATATTTTATTTGATGTTTTGGTTGTAGACGCATTTAGTGGTGATAGTATCCCTATACATTTATTGACAAAAGAGGCCTTTGATATTTATGACACAAGAATAAAGTCAAATGGTTTTATCATTTTTCACATCTCAAATATTTATCTAGATTTATTACCAGTTGTTGGTAATTTAGGATTAAACAAAGGATATAATATTTATCCAATAACTAACAATGAAGATAAAACCCAAAAAGTATCTAAATCTGTTTGGGTAATTGCCACAAAAAATGTAAATTTTATGGCTAGTATTGGACAGCAAAGCCTTTCAAGTGAGGAAATTAATAAAATAAAAAAATATAAAATTTGGACAGATAACTATAGTAATATTATTAGTTATATTAAATAAGAGGTTATTGGATTGTTAATAGTATAGGATATTTTACTTAACTAAAAACAAATCCCCCACCTAATTATTAGATGGTGGCTGTATTGTTTTTTTACCCTGTTTAAAAGCAAAAACTTCACTGATGTTTAGTGAAGTCTGCGCATTGGCTTGTTTGAATTTTTTGGACTTGTAGGTGTCGGTCGGCTGGTCAGCGGCGGGAACGGCGGGAGCGCTTGATCACTCGGCTGGGGGCGGGGTTGCGAAGCTGGATCTGGACACCGTCGGTCCAGATGACCTCCGGGTTGGCCAGCATCATCGCCACATCCTGCTCGATCCGGTGTTCGGGCTTGTAGACCTCGTCCGCCGACATCCAGTCTCCGAAGAGTCTGGCTTTGCGGTCGGATGGGGTCTCGTCCCACGGCATGTCCTCCGCCGTGATCATGTGCATCTCGTCAGCCTCGAGCCCCAGAGGCAGGTGGATCGAGTCCGCCATGTCGACGACGAGCAGATCGCCATCACTGACGAACCGCCCGTTTTCGTACCTGGTCTGGGACTTCGCCGCGTCCGACAAGTCTGCGCGGAACACACCACCGAACATCCCCGCCATGATTTGGGCGTTGGGCTCGAGCCCGAGCCTTCCGAGCTCGGGCTGGGTCAACTTCATTTCTCCCGAAAACGATTCGTACGAAACCGGCATCCCTGCCTCCTTTACTCGTCGTTGAAGAGCTTGTCGTAATCTTCCATATGCAGAATCACGGAATCTCCGAATTCTGCAATTTCGGCCGCGATCATATTCTCCGGATCGCGACACTCCACGCACAGGTATACTTCTCTACAGTGAGGTCCGAAGACCTCCCAGTCCAGATTATCGGTCTCTTTACCACACCATTCGCATTTTTCCATTGTGCGTGTTGCCTTTCACTCGTTTACTCAATGAACTATTAACTATATATTATATCATACAATAGCAACAAAGTCAATATGTCTACCTACTTTTTTCTCTAGAATAAGATAAATAATTTGTTCCAATTATCACTATTGATAAAGGATTATGGACCAAACTATCAAAAATTGCCCTAATTACCCCTATTCCCCTATTTCAACTATCTTTACAATTTTTTCTATTAAAAAACCCTCGCGTACAGTTGTACACTTGGGTTTTTTGGTGCGAGAGAAGGGACTCGAACCCTCATGGTTGCCCGCTGGAACCTAAATCCAGTGCGTCTGCCAATTCCGCCACTCTCGCAAAGGACAGGCAACAGCGGTTAAGACTGTTGCCTGTATCATTGTGACCGAGGCGGGATTCGAACCCGCAGCCTTTTCAGGTCAGTGGGGTTTAAGCCCACCGCGTATACCAGTTCCGCCACTCGGCCAGGGGATTTAGCTCCCTGCTGGCTTTGCGCGGTTCTGACCCGATTAGCTCTTTCTCGGACACTTTGTGCCGGGAACGGGGATCGAACCCGTACTCTTTTGGAGGGGGATTTTAAGTCCCCTGCGTCTGCCAATTCCGCCATCCCGGCACTGTCTAAAAAGACATCTTATTATAACAAATATTATCACAACTGTCAATATATTTGATTTTTAATACAAAATTCCCACAATTTTCACAATCTTCCTTTACCACTATTTCACTATTACAATCTATTCCTCACATATTTTCTGCGCCAAAGGCGCATCCGCCTCTGGCGGAAACCATATTTCAGTACCAGTTCATTCACTCTGTAATTCTGTAAAAACTGTATCTGTATCCCAATCTATTTCCAACTACCAATCTTTAATCTTCAATCTTTAATCTTAAATCTTCGCTCTTTCACCTTTCATCCTATCTATGCTAAAATATTCACATGGACAATACTGATATAAATCAACAACCAATCAAATCAGCTGAAGAAATTGCTGAAGATAAAAAAATAGAAATAGCTTTGCGCCCCAAAAAGTTAACTGATTTTGTTGGTCAAAATAAAATAAAAAATAATTTAGAAATATTTCTTCAGGCAGCCAAAAATCGTCAGGAACCTATTGACCATGTTTTATTTTATGGGCCCCCGGGTTTAGGCAAAACAACTCTTTCTCATATTATTGCCGAGGAAATGCAGGCAAATTTAAAAGTTACTACTGGACCGGCAATTGAAAAATCTGGAGACCTTGCCGCTATTCTTACCAACATGCAACCGGGAGACATTTTATTTATTGATGAGATTCATCGTTTGAACAAAACCGTCGAGGAAATATTATATCCGGCCATGGAAGATTTTGTTTTGGATATTGTTATTGGTAAAGGGCCTTCTGCCCGCACGGTTCGTTTGGAGCTTCCACACTTTACGATTATCGGTGCCACAACCAAACTTAGCAAACTCTCTGCTCCACTGCGTGATCGTTTTGGCAATGTATACCGGCTTGATTTTTATCAGGATGATGAAATTGATCAAATTGTAAAAAGATCAGCTCAAATATTAAATGTAAATTTTGTAGACCAGTGCTCATTTGAGATAGCTGTCAGAGCTCGAAAAACGCCTCGTATTGCTAATAGATTGCTAAAACGGGTTAGAGACTTTGCAGAGGTGAAAAATGGCGGTATAATCAATACAGACATTGTTAATTCAGCTTTAAATTTGCTTGAGATTGATCAGTTGGGACTCGATGAGATAGACCGCAAAATACTTTTAACCATTATTGAAAAGTTTAATGGTGGTCCTGTCGGTTTGAACACTCTTTCAGCCTCAACTTCAGAGGAGATGGATACTATTGAAGATGTTATTGAACCATTTCTACTTCAACTCGGTTTTATCAATCGCACTCCTCGTGGTAGAGTTGTCACCTGCGGAGCTTACAAACATTTAAATCTAGATTTACCTAACCACCTATCACTTTAATCCAGGCGAAAGCACAGAGCTTTATATTTATGACAATACAACTCTCATTATTCCTGTATATTTACCTTGCCTTTATTGCTGTTTTTTTGTTTTACACCTTTTTTAATTTGTATCATATTATCCGTTTTGGTTTTGTCAGTTTCTGGGCTTATTTTCTTACTTTTGCCTATATTGGTTTATCAATTATTGCTTTATTTATTTCCTATATTTATATTGCTGAAATTGATTGGTCAGCCACACTCACCGTATTTCAGATCATCGGCAAACTTTACTAAAAAAAATCATCACCAATCACTATCTCCACTCACCACCATTCTCTGTTCACTTCTCTCTAATCTCTAATCTTTAATCTTCAATCTCTAATCTCTAATCTTTAATCTTTAATCTTTAATCTCCAGTCTCTAGTATCCTATGTATACTCGTACTCACATTCCTAACCAAAAAGACAATGAAAAAGTCTTGCTTTTTTTCAGACGGCATTGGATTACTGTTGTGAAAATTATTTTACTGTCATTGTTTATTGCTCTCATCCCTATAATTTTTTATCTTTTATTTGCTCGTGGTTATGCATATTTGGAAATACCCGCGTTCAGGGCAATTTATTTTCTGCTGAATAGCATCTACGCCTTATTTATTATTCTATTCGCCTTTACCAATTTTATTGATTATTATCTTGATGTTTGGATTGTTACGAATTTGAGAATAATCAATATTGAACAAAAAGGTTTATTTGCCCGTGAAATGAGTGAAAAAGATTTGGGTCGTATGCAGGATATTACTTCTGATGTCAAAGGGTTTCTCCCCACCATTCTAAATTATGGTGATGTTCACATCCAAACTGCGGGCGAAGAACAACGATTTGTTTTCAAGCAAATTCCAAATGCTGAAGAAGTAACCCGAACTATTAGCAATATTGTTTCTCAATATGGCCCGAAAACATCCGAAAACATTGATTAGGTTTACAATAAAAAAATACTTTGATTCAAAGTATTTTTTGTTTGCAAATTTTTAACATCTATCAGCGATGGCTCTTGCTTCCGCTTCGAGGTCAATTGTTTTTGCCCACTCAATAATTTCATTCATTTTATTTATTGCCTCTCCATCTGAATCAAACATTTCTGGCGTTGACACCAAACAACAATGAAAAAATTCATCATTGTAAAGATTTATCGCTCCGGCAACTTTTCCTGTTTGTTGATTTCTTGAATAAACTTCAGACCGAACATCACTTCCTCTTGATTGAATAATCATTACATTTCGAAGTGACAGACCCATTACCCCTCCTGCCCATTGATGGATTTTCACAACTCCAGCTGTCTGTTTTGACAGCTAAACACTAATAAATTTTTTCCAAACTTATTCCAGTATAATAATATTTTAGCAATTGATCAAAGGTCGAACCATCATGTCGCGCTCTATTTAATGCATCGGTTGCATCAATTCCTACACCATGTCCAAATAATGTTCGTCCTTCAGTGTAAGGTGTCGGTACTGAAATTAAATAAGGTACATCATAAGTCCAAACCTCGGCATAACTTCGTGTCCGACCATCACTCCATGAAAAATATGGTGCTACAATTATTTTATCTTCGTATGTCCCAACAATTCCTGTGGTTAGGTCTACCGCTTCTCCAATTCGAGGGAAAATTTGCATTGATACATAGCCTTTATAAACTTGGTCATATTTTGAGTCAACCTGAAAATATTCGTCAGCATGTTTTGTATTTCTGTCATAGTGATACATGGCATAGGTTCTGGCCGCAACAGACATTGTTTTCAAATATTCAATTGGGTCATAATTTGTTGTTTCCTGGATTCCTTTCAAATAAGTTTCCATTGGCAATGTTTCTATCACCCATGTTCTATCTTTTGAACTGTTATAGCGGATTTCTAGGTCACCAATAAAATCATTATAATCAATATTTGATCCAGGACTTGGGATATTATGGTAGCTTGTAATGGTATACATTCCATCATTTGAATTTTTCAATTGTAAATATTTGTCAGTTCTGATGGTCTGTGTTGCCGTGTCAAACGAATAAAGCTTTGCTTCATCATTAAAGAAAAAACTTCTTTCAACATTTGCCGGCACTGTATCAAGCAAAATATCATTAGCATCAAACACTTTCCATTCTTTGGTATTTTTTACAGTTATAATTTCGTTAGTATAAAACAGTCCAACCCTAATCAATGGTCCATCTTGAGGTAAATTAAATGATGTCACGCATGATTGATTGTCAACCGGATTAGCACTGCCATCAATTAGGCTGGATATTCGGAAATTCAAGGTGCAAGCCTGTATCTGATTTGAATCATTATTGTTTTCATTTGATTCTGGTGTGGTTTCCGGTTCAGTTACAATATTTTCTGGATTTTCAACCACTTGCATTGTTACCGTTGCTTTCCCCCCTTGTATCATTACATTATCATTTACCAAAACAAAATCTCCTGAATAGTTATTATTTAGATTAGTTGGCGAATCAAGGGCAAAAACAAATGTCCCGTATTCCCCAGGTGCCACAGTCGATTCTTTTAATTGAGCTGGTAAAAATGGATCTGGCCAAAAAGTATGCCGAAATTTTAAAGCAGTTGTTAAAGATTTTAAATAAACATTTTGTTTAGTCCAGGTTGATGTCCCAGTATTTAAATATTTCAGAGTGAAAGTAAATCCAGTATTTGGCCTGATGTTGACATGTGTATGTGACTGCATCACCAGTTGAGCCTGGTTTTCAAGTTCAGCAGCCTCTGCTGAATTAATTAATAAGATTTCCTTAAAGCTTTTTTTCTCTACAATCATGTCATAAGTTATTCGTAGTGCCAGTGAAACAGAAAAAATAATCAAAAAAACAATAAAAATATTAAGAAAAAGATTACTATTTTCACTTTTTGTGTGAATCGTTCGTTCAGTTTTTTCTTTTATTTGTTTTATGTCTTCAAATTTCATAAAAAATAAGTTATTTTTAGTATCTTTATTTTAGCATATCTTTAACATAAAAAAAAATTATATACGAACTATATAATTTTTAGTAAAATTAGCTGTTTTTAATCACGCTAAACATTTTTTCAACAATTTCATCTTGTTCTTTAGGTCTATTTTTGAAATCAGTACCAGCAAGATCAAGTATTAATATTGGGCAAAGTGTAAAATTGATAATCCAATCATTGTATAGAGTATTTAATTGTTGAATATATTGGAATGAAATATTCCTTTCAGCTTCACGGCTTCTTTCCTGAATTCGTTCCATCAAGAATTCTGGTGTTGCCTTTAGATATATTAATAAATCAGGTGGATTCGCTCGTAAAAGCAAAGATTTATAAAGCAATTGATAGGTTTCCCACTCATCAAAAGACATTTGTCCTTGGTTATATAAATTTTTGGCAAAAATTTCAGCATTTTCATATACGCTTCTATCTTGAATTGACGAAACTTCTCTTTTGCTAAGAGAGTGGTGGTATTCTACCATTTTGCTTAAATAAAAAACTTGAGAATGAAACGCCCACTTCTTCATGTCTTGATAAAAGTTTTTCAAATATGGATTTTCATCAACCGGTTCAGGAGCTAGAGACCAGTTTAGCTTTTCTGATAGAATTTTAGATAAGTTTGTTTTTCCCGCACCAATATTGCCAGAAATTGTTACAAAATGTTGCATATACTTAATTATAATATTAATTCAACTGGCTTTTTGGAGCAATCAGGTAATGTGTATAAGTTTTGACTTTATTGTTAGATTGACAAAATACCTGTTTTTAGCTAGTATATACTTATATTTTATAAAAAATTTTGTTGCGGATTATTATATTAGGCTTTCATATACTATTTCGGGTCGTTAGCTCAATCGGTAGAGCAGTTGCCTCTTAAGCAATTGGTTGTGGGTTCAAGTCCCGCACGACCCACCACTCAACTTTCTCCGAGGTCGAAGCAAACCGCTAATCAAGACTGACTTTACTCGCTGTACTTGCTTTACTCGTTTCTCTTGTAAGGGCCCGTAGCTCAGTCGGCTAGAGCGCTTGCATGGCATGCAAGAGGTCAGGAGTTCAAGTCTCCTCGGGTCCACCAAATTTATTTCAATAAAAAAACGACACTTTCATGTCGATTTTTATTTTCTGCACTTCTCGATGAATTGCGAAGTCGGAGACATTAAACTCTAAATTATAGATTCCTGAAACCTACATACTATCCATTTAACCACAAAGGCGCTAGGTCAAATGCAGTAGTATTGTATAGGGTATAAAATAAATTAAATTAAGAATGAAAAAAGACAGAAATTATCCTGTCTAGGTTCTCGAGACAATTTATGAATCATAATCCGCTCTGCTACCGGTAATTCCGCCATTATCAAATGGGTTCCGTTTTTGTGGATGATTGACCATCTGATCTTCAAGGCTACGCCTAATAAATGCTACATCATTAGCAATACGTCTTCGATCAAGAGCATTCTTAGTTCTATTTAGCATTTGGTCCATCCTATCAAAATTCACATTAATGCTGTCAAAGTGATCATCAATTTTGTTTAATATTGCCATCATTTTGCTGATTTCGAGTTTGAGGGCATTAAGAACTACTGATTTGATATCCTCAAGGTCCATGGCGAGACCCTTCCTTGTTGAGCGGTGAATCAAAAGTACACTAATATTTAAATAAAAATTTTTGGTATTAAAATTTTGACAAATTACATAGCGTAAAATATTACCGACTTATCACCCTATCTTTCCCGATTTTTATTTTCTGCACCAGAGATGCGTGGTCAATCAATTAACAACACATCTCTGGTGCAGCCGGAGGGACTTGAACCCCCAACCCTTTGGTCCGAAGCCAAATGCTCTATCCGTTGAGCTACGGCTGCAAAATATTATGTTTTATTTTATCCCTATTTTCAACATATTTCCAACATATCCCAATATTTCAATCTTTCACCATTTCACACTATCACACCCAATTCTTAATTTCAAGTGCATTGCGAGCCGCATCTTCTTGAGCTTCTTGTTTACTTGATCCATCACCTTCTGCCACTAACACTTTTTCTAGATACACACCAACCTTGAATGTTTTTTCATGATCCGGTCCTGATTCTTCTACCACCTTATAATTCGGAGTAATCCCCTCTTTTTCTTGAGCCATTTCTTGAAACCTTGTTTTTGGGTCAACAAATAATCTTTTTTCCAGTATTTCAGGTAGTTCAGTTAAAATAAAATTCTCAACAAAGATTTTTGCAGTTTCCCAGCCTTGATCAAGATAAATTGCTCCAATCAATGCCTCAACGGCATTGGCCAAAATAAAATTTCTTGCCTTGCCAGTGTCTTTTTGTTCTCCTTTACTTAGATAAAGGTATTTGTCAATTTTAAGTTTATTGGCAATCTTTGACAACATTTTACTGTTGACCAAGCTGGCTCGCCAATTAGTCAGCTCACCTTCAGGATTATTGTATTGCAAGTAAAGATATTCTGTCACTACTAATTCTAACACTGCATCACCCAAAAACTCCAATCTCTCGTTTTGATCAAGGGGGAAATTTCTATGTTCATTAAGATATGACCGATGAACAAAAGCCTGTTGTAACAGATTTTCATTATCAAATTTTACTTTGATTCCCTTTTGAAATTTTATTAAATCTTTTTCCATATTAAAAAATACATCTTCCTTAAGATGCGATTTTTGAACAAACCACGTAAATTAAAGAAGATTACGTGGCAAGCAAAAAATAATAACAGATTATTATGCTTTGCTTGCGATATTAGTATTTAAATTTACTTGCTACTAGTTTTAGGTTTTTCTTTCTCATCCTTAACCGCCTTTTCCTTGTCTTCACTTTTTTCCATTTCTCCAAGATCTTTGAAAATCGATCCAAGTACTCCATTTACAAATTTTCCAGAAGATTCTCCACCAAATGTTTTGGCGATTTCAATCGCTTCGTTTATTGCAACTTTTGATGGTATATCTTTGTCAAAAACTAATTCGTAAATACCAATTCTTAGAATATTTCTATCAACATTGGTAATTTGGTCCAATGGCCATTCGGGTGCATATTTGGTTATATAGCCATCAATCTTTTTTATATTTTTTATTACTCCGGTTACAATTTTTTTTGTAAAACTCTGGTCACTTGTTTTTGTTACAAACTCTTGATAATTATAATCAATAAACTCAGGCAATTTATCCTTTGGTTTATTCTTGAAATCCCACTCAAATAGTGTTTGAAGAGCAATTGTTCTTGCCAAGTGTCTGCTAGACATAACGAATGTTCAAAGTTTTACAATTAATTATTATAACATTGTGAATTATACATTGTTTGTAAATGATTAGCAAGTAATTCCCTTGCAATATTTAAATTGACAGGTTAGCAAAAATTTGGTATATTTTCTGCTGTAACATCTTCATTTAATGGTGTTTAACTATGTTTAATCTAAAAAGATTTTCAGTAAAACAAGCAATAAAATTCATAAATTTCCTAAAACTACTTAAAAGAAAGCCTGTAAGATTTTTTACATTTTCAGGCCGTTGTTTTTCTTATATTTTGAACAAATTTGCACGATTTTTGCTTCTACCAATTTACAAGAGTTACATTTATTCGAAACAAAAATTACTTGGTTATTACAGTCCTGCCCGAAATAAATTAGCTGGTTTCTTAACCAAAAAATATTTAGTGCATTTTTTAATCATCGCCTTGAGCATGTTTGTCTTTGTCGGCAATATCAATGCCCAAGAAACACGAGAAGAAAATTTTGGTGAGAAAACAGTTGTTTATGCCTTATTCCAAAATCAGGCTGCAGACTATGAAATCGTTGAGGAAAAAGCCAACTTTTCACCAGATGAAAAAATCCTTAGTTATTTGGATAAATCCAGTCAAATTACATCTACAACCACTATGCTGGATTCAGGACAAGTGTCTGCTGAACAGTTAGCTGAAGGTTTTTCAGCCGTTACTGCCGGTGGTTCAGCCGTTCTAAAATCAAACATTGTTGATACTGATCTTCAAGTCGCTTCAGGTACACGAAATAAAGTTATTGTTCACACCGTACAGTCAGGCGAAACAGTTTCAACCATTGCCAGTGGTTATGGTATTAGTATAAATACAGTTTTATGGGCCAATAGTTTATCCGCCAATAGTGTTATCAAGCCGGGCATGACATTAAACATCCTTCCAGTCAGTGGCGTTGAGCACAAGGTAGTAAGTGGTGATACAATCCAAAGTATCGCCAAGAAATATGGTATTGAATCATCTAAAATAATTGAATACAACAATCTTTCAGATGATGGTAGTATTGTTATTAGTCAAGGATTGATTTTACCAGGTGCAGAAAAGCCTGTTTCATCAATTGTCTCAAGGTCAACAAATTACACTACAACTCCAAATGTTAGCATTACCAAAATATTCCAGCCAGATTATGATACGGCTCGTGGTAGTTCTTCTGGTGCTGGCTCAATGGCTTGGCCAACAACTTGGCGCGTTATCACCCAGTATTTCAATTGGCGTCATACAGGTTTAGATATTGATGGTGATTATAATTCTCCTATTCTGGCCGCTGAAGCTGGTGTTGTTACGCGTGTTGGTTGGGGCAATGGTTATGGCAATATGGTTTTGGTTGATCATGGCGGTGGTATAGTCACTCTTTACGCCCATTTACAGACTTTTAGTGTCAAGGTCGGTCAGTCGGTTTCTCGAGGTCAGCAACTTGGAATGATGGGTTCAACTGGGTTTTCAACCGGCACCCATATTCACTTTGAAGTTCAGGTCAATGGTGTTAAGAAAAATCCGCTTAGTTATATTAGATAATTTATAGTATAAATTTAATTTATCAGTCGAAAAAAGACTCGTGATGTTCACGAGTCTTTTTGTCTGTATTGAATCGCTTCAGCCACATGATGACTGCCAATGTTTTCCTCTTGGTTCAGATCAGCGATCGTTCTGCTCATCTTTATTATTCTGTGAAAAGATCTGGCTGACAAGTTGAGTTTTTGAGTTGCAGATTTTAATAATTGCATTGAATTTTCATCCAATGGGCAAAATGATTTGATTTCTTGAGGTCGCATCTCACTATTTGTTAATATTTTTGTTCCTTTAAATCTTTTTGCTTGTCTTTCTCTGGCTTGAAGCACTCTTTGTCTTATATCAGCGGAACATTCTTCCTCCTCGTCAGCTGTCAATTTTTCCATTTTCAATCTTGGGACTTCAATGTGCAAATCAATCCGATCAAGTATTGGCCCGGAAATTTTCTTTTGGTATTTTATAATTTGGCTAGGTGTACAAGTGCAATTTTTTTCTTGGTCAGAACTGTAGCCACAAGGGCAGGGGTTTTGACTTGCCACCAAAATAAATCTGGCAGGAAAGGTCAAAGTCCCTTGTGCTCTTGAGATTGAGATTACCCCGTCTTCAAGTGGTTGCCGTAAATTTTCCAATACTTGTCGTGGAAATTCTGGGAATTCATCTAGGAATAATATACCTCTGTGTGCCAAAGTTATTTCTCCTGGTTTTGGATATTTACCTCCACCAACCAAAGCTACACCAGAGCTTGTATGATGAGGTGAACGAAAAGGTCTAGTATTTATAATTGGTGTTTCAGTTGCTAGAAGTCCAGCCACAGAATAAATTTTCGTTACCTCCAAAATTTCCTCATTTGTCAATTCAGGCATTATTGATGGTAAAGTGCGAGCAAGTAAAGTTTTCCCTGAACCCGGAGGTCCACTCATTATGATGTTATGGCCTCCAGCCGCCGCTATCTCCAGCGCTCTTTTAGCTTGTTCCTGACCTTTGACAAAGCTCATATCAACTTCAAATTGAGTTGTGATATTAAATTGGTTATTCAATAATTTTCTATCAATTGGTTCAATGATTTTTTCCTTTTGTAAATGTCCAACCAGTTTGCTCATGTTTTTTATTGGGTAAATATCAATACCTTCAACTAGAGTCGCCTCATGGCAGTTTTGAGCTGGTATATAGATTTTTTTGAACCCAGAATTTTTTGCAAAAATAGTTGCTGGCAAAACCCCAGCCGTTGATCTTAGATCACCATTCAAAGATAATTCACCGATGAAAATTGAATCACTGATTTCTTGATTAATTTGGTTAGTTGCCACTAGGATTGCCAGCGCTATTGGTAAATCAAATGCTGGACCTTCTTTGCGAATATCAGCTGGAGCCAGATTTACAATGATTCTTTTCCTTGGAAATTCAAAACCGCTATTTCTGATTGCCAACTTGACTCTCTCTTTTGCTTCCTGCACCGCAGCGTCTGGCAATCCGACAATTACAAGATTAGGCAGTTCATTTAGCATGTCAGCTTCGACAGTTATTTTTTCTGCTTCAAGTCCTTGTAGAGCAATTGAATTTATAATTATTGACATAACTTTTTAGTTCCCAGTCCAAAATTAAATAATGACTAATAACTCTAGACCCTCGACTTATATTAATATTTTATTATAACAGCTTTTCAAAAAACAAAAAACAGTCTTTTAATGGGACTGCTTTTTTTGTCACCCAATCAACTGCTCAAGTTTCGTATATAAATTTATTGTATTCGTATTTTTGTAAATTCTTGATCCTACACCAACCCAAACAACATCAATAGCGCTAGTAATACCATCCCGAGCCCCATCACCAGTCGGAGTAAATTCTTTTGCCCTTGGAAATAACTCTTTATTTTTTCCGATGACTGACCATAATACATTACCAACCAGATTACCAATAATGGCAGAACAAAAAAGAAATTATAAATTAAAAGATAAGCTATCGGCTGGAAAGACCAACCAAGTTTGCCCAGCATTGCTAGGATTGCCAGATAAATCCCTCCAGTGCAGGGCAGTTCAAAGGCTGCAACCAAGGAACCAAGAACAATTGTTGCTGGAATCGATGCTTTTTTTGTCCACTTTTCAATAATTTTCTTTTTTGATTCAGGGATTCTAAGTAAGGGGCCAGATTCAGATGGCCAAAAATAATCTTTGATGTTTATTATTCCAAAAATTAATAATACAATCGATGCAAAATTATATATCGTAACAGTAATTTTAGTCGATGCAATTGCTGATAACAATCCCAAGCCTGCTAGAAAATAAACAATATAAACCGTTAAAATATAAACCAGACCAATAGTAAAAACCTTCCTTCTAATTTTTAATGCAATCAAATAAGTCAATAAAAATATCAAAACTGCAATGGCGCAGGGATTAATTGAGTCCAATAATCCAGCCCCAACAATTGTTGGTATAGACACATTTTGTAGCATAAAGTTACTTTTTATTTTCTGGTAGTTTAAATACCAAGAAAACAATAAAACCAATAAATAATAATATTATTACCACCCAGCCAACAGTTGTATAATTTGAGGTGTCAATCGCAGTTGTTGGGATATTCTCAAGTTCTGGATGATCTTGATAAAATTTTTCTACAATTTTTTCAGGCGACTCACAGCTCTTAACCTGACAAAGAGTCAGAAGTCTTTGTAGCTCGTTTTTGTTTTCTCCACTTATAGCATTGTCACCAATAAAGGTCAGTGGTACATATTGACTAGTTGTATTATACGCCTTGGCATACCTGTCCATCAAATTCTGATTATCAACATCATGATATACTTCATATTCAATTATATTGATATTTGGAAAGTCAGTATTTTTTAAATCATTAATATACTCCTTCATTTTAGCGCAATGTGGACAGCCTTCTCCAACAAAAATAACCAGGTCAACTGGTTTGGCTGGCGCGCTGAAAGCCACAGGTGTATAGAGGGAAAATATTAATAAGCTAAGTATTATTATTGTGTATATTTTCATATTTTAATTTTATATTATTAAACTCTGATATTAATATTATCAAAATTCCTCCAATAATAAAAGCATCTGCTAAATTAAAAATTATTCCAGTGATGTTAAAAAAATTCATTTGTACAAAATCAATTACCCCATTATAAATAAATCTATCAACCAAATTACTGACTGCCGCACCAAAAATAATGGCAAAGCCTACCGAATACCAACAATTATTTTTTAATATTTCTCGGTAAAGAAGTAAGCTAACTAAAATCAAGATTATTATTATGAGTCCAATAATTATTATTTGAGGCATTGGGATTGAAAGAGCTAGCTTGTTATTTATACTCAACCCTAGATCAATCGAAAAAAAATTATTTCTAAATACAAAAACCCTATTTGGTACAGGGAGTTTGTCTATTACATAATATTTTGTAATTCTATCAATCAGTAGTGTTACCGAGCTTAGAACTCCAGCAACAATAAATTTTCCAGACCGTGTCATGGTTTACAATGCTTTTAATTTTGTTTTGCAGGTAACGCAAGAGCTGGAAGTTGGTCTGGCTTTTAATCTTTTTGGGTCAATTGGTTGCTTACAATATTTACAATTACCATAGTTACCCTTTTTTATACTTTCAAGGCTCTTATTTACATCTCTTAGTGCTTTTTCTAATGTTTGTTCGAGAGAGATATCTAGACTATATTGAGCAACTTCAGAAACATTGTCAGATTCATCATCTCCAAGGTCAGCAAACTGTGTTTGGTAGTCTTCTGGGTTTTCAGGATTTTTACGAGCAAATTTCTGCAACTCTTTCTCAAGTTGTTCTTTCTCATTCAATAATATTTGAGTTATTTCTTCTAAATCAGTTTTATTCATTTTTGTAGGCATAATTTTATTTTAGTAAATCAGTATAGTGACAGTATACAAAAAATACACAGATTTGTAAATAGTTTACAATTGAAAAAGCGGACCGATGCCCTCTTGTGTAATACACAGTTAGTTAATGGCTGGTCCGCCTTGACCTTATCGGTATGTCCACCCGTCAGCTCCTGTGGGGAGGAGACAGTATAGACATATGTTTTTCGGTCAGTGTTAGTGTCGTTGTTTATCGGCTTCTTGTGCTCAAGTCCGCAGACGAGCACGCCAATTTTGTTTTTGTTTTTGTTTTGACTAATGGTGAAAACGATAAAACAACTTTTGTGGAGAAATGTAGGAAAGAACCTAAAGAACAATATTTGTATTCACATCTTTATAGGATATAGTGGTTATTAACCTATCCTACCCATATATTATAGCATTAATTTGCCAATTTTTCAATCATCTGACCTAGTATATTCCGGATATTTTGCTAGAATAAAGAAAAAAAATTAAATATAAGTAAATTATAAAAGTTATAATAATGGCAATTTACTGTGGATAAGTCGTGGATAACTGCACAGTTATGCACATATTTGTATAGACTAGTGTAGACAAATGTACAAATCATCATGATTTTCAGTGATTAGAAAATATTCAAAGCCAGAAAATATTTTTGAATAGACAAAATCAAGATTTTTAACCTTACATCTTTCAAGTAAACTAGAAATATGATTATTTGAAGTATTGACATTGATTGAATCTGGATTCTTGTCCGTTACTACAACTTGTCCAGACTGTTCAAATACAAATAGAGTAAAATTATTTAACACAATGCTTTCAACCCCATTATTTTTTGGTAAAAACTTCCATTTTTCAGGAGTTGCCACCAAATTGTTTGCTTCTGATCCATCAGGCAAAATTTTTGTTACCTTGGTTGGAAAGGCTTTAGCTAGTACAAATTGTATCGCTTTTTTTACTTCTTCAGTCGTGCTATTTTTCACAGCAATGACCGTATTTTCATTATCCATTTGAATTTCAACAGCTCCATCAACATTTTTTGCCAATAAAACCCATAAATTATCAACACTTTCTTCTGGATTAATTGGTAGTTTCCCTAAATTTACATTATTTAGCCATATATTTGGTTGCAAATTCAGAATATCAAGAGCCACAAAAGAGTTCTGATCAATATGTTCAAAAGAGCTAGGAATTGTTGTCTGAATTTGGAATCCTTGATCTTTATAGCTTAAATATGCATAAAATTTTTCAATCTCTCCAAAACCTCGTAAAGATCTTGGCAGAAATGCCAATTGATTCTTCTTGTTATAAAATGTAAAATCAGAAAAATTTATTACTCTTGTCTTCAGTTCATCGCTTAATACCGCGGTTTTTATCTGCAATTCAGACCCCAAAATCGGGAACAATACAGTTTTTTTGTTTGTTTGAAAAGTAATTTTTTGCTTTTGCAGGAAATCTTCTAGGTTTTTGTTCCGGAAAGTAACAATTTGCAAATTATTATTAGCTTTTTCTATTACTGCGGTTTCCCCTTCTAATAAATTAATAATTTGCTTGAGCTGTTCCATCTCCATGTCCAGTTTGTTTGCTTGAGCTAAAATAAAATTAAAATGATTTTCACTCAATTTTTTTATGGATTTAGCTTCAAAATGCAGATACCAATTTACATCACTGCTGACATAATATTTCAAAGTATCTTTGTGTTGAAAAAATAAAATTACAAAACATATTACCAGCACTATTATCCCTGCGCAAATTAAAATTATTGAGTTATTTTTTTTCATACAAACATTTCAAATTAAAAAATTGAGGTTATCCCTCAATTTTAGTTTACCTCAATTATTGCATATTGTAAATTTTTCTTATTGGCCAGGACATTTCAATCTTTTCATCGTCAAATCGTTTTTTTAGTGCTTTTATGCACGCATGTTCAACCTTTGCTTTCATTTCTCTTGATTCAGCTCTCATATAAATTACAAAATTTATGTTTGATTCTCCAAAGTTGGTAAATCTTACCGTTGGTTTGAACTTTTTCACTGCTCCAGCTGTTTTGTCTTGGATTTTATCTGCAACTTCTTGAGCTGTTTTTTCAACTTTATTTAGGTTTGACCTATAATCAACTCCTACTTCTACTTTAGCTGTTACACTATGATCACCCGTTGATAAATTTTTTATAATAGATTCAGACAACTTTGAATTTGGGATAATTATCATTGTTTTGCCCAGAGTTTTTAATTTTGTTGATCTCCAACCAATGTCAACCACGGTTCCTTCAACGCCAGAAGCCACTTCAATGTAGTCTCCGACTTTTACTGGTTCATCTGAAATTATATGTATACCTGCAAAAAAATTCGCCAAAGTACTTTGTAGCGCCAGCCCAATTGCTAGCCCACCAATTCCAAGCGTCGCAATCAGTGGTCCAATCTCGACCTGAAAATACTCCATAACTATCAATATCGCGATGATATATATCGTAAAAGTTGCCATTTTTGAAATTAGATTTGGTGTGGCATCAAACTGTTTTTTTACTTTTAACCATCTTGTTACAAGAGCTGTAAATATTTTTGCAACAATTGATGTTCCGATTAATACATAAATAATGAAAAATATCGGGTTAGCAATGTATTTAAATTGTTCAATATATGAAAGTTGATAAAGTGCGATTTGCAGACCAGCAATCAAAGTAGTCAGATATAGCGGTCTACTTATTACATCAACAATCATGTTATCAAGGTCTGATTTAGTTTTGTCCATTAGTTTTTTTAAAACTTTGACAATTATCTCCTTGATGATCTTTGCTACGAGCAATGATCCTAGTAGTATCATTAGCAATTGGACATAATCATTTCGTAAAAAATTCCAAATTGTTTCAAAAGTGATGAACATAATATTTTATTTTTATTTTTATCTTTGAAGTTTTTATTTCATGCAATATATATACAATATTATACCTCAATTTCTACTTCCTAACAATCAATTTTACTTATTTCATTTCTCGTTAAGTTTTCAAATAAAATTTACTTCAATTAAACCCCACTAACATGCCAAGCATCGGGTCTTGTCTGCGTAATCAATCATTTATCCAACCCCACGAAGATGAACAAACTCGGGGTCTGGGGGGATTCTGCGTGTAATCAATGCACTAGAGATAAACAATGCAATTCGCATTGAATCCCCCCAGCACTTTCTTGACCGCCGAAACTTTAGTGTAGGCGGTTCGTCCTTTTTGGTGTCAAAAAGGACCCGCACCGCGGAACCGAAACAAATATCACTATATCTCAATAGAACTGGTTACAAAAACATGCACCGAACTTGCTTGCCATGCACTTAAACTTGTTTATAGTGCGTGGTTTCGGTGGACCACGCAAAGCGAAATCAATCACTTATTCTCAAAAAAATTTGCCATAGCAACATCAACAACTTACACTTAAATTACACTGCTAGCCACTACATTCAATTGTTTTTCTTTTAAACGCACATACCGGCTATTCGTCGGTGGGTTTTAAGGTTAACAAAAAACCGCTGTGAAGCGGTATTTTTGCTATGTTTATTCAGCTTGCTTGATTGAAAGGTTTATTCTGCCTTGATCATCAATTTTCATTACTTTAACTTTAACCTTTTGACCAACTTTCAAATATTTTTTTATATCATTAACTCTCTCTGTTTTTGAAATTTCAGAAACATGAACCATCCCATCAGTTCCTGGAAAAATTTCTACAAAAGCTCCGAAGTCCATTAGTCTTACGACTGTTCCCTCATAAACTTTTCCGATTTTTGCTTCTTCGGTCAACCTTTCAATCCATTCAACCGCTTCCTTGCTACCATTTTCTGAAACAGAAGTAATAAACACTGTTCCATCATCTTCAATGTCAATTGAAACACCGGTTTTATCAATGATTTCATTAATCATTTTTCCTCCAGGACCAATAACATCTCTGATTTTATCTGGATTAATTTTAATTGTAATTATTCTTGGTGCATATTTTGACATTTCAGCTCTTGGTTTATCTATTGCCTTGCTCATTACTTCTAAAATTTCCATTCGTCCTTTTCTTCCTTTTTCCAACGCTTCTTCAATAATCTCAAGGCTCAAACCTCTGGTTTTGGTATCCATTTGAATAGCTGTAATACCGTTTTTTGTTCCAGTAACTTTGAAGTCCATTCCACCTTGTCCATCTTCGAGATCTTGAATATCAGTGATAACTTTATATTCACCTTTTTCATTTGAAGCCAGTCCAATTGCCACACCCGCAACCGGAGTTGTGATCGGCACGCCTGCGTCCATCAGACTTAGTGAACATCCGCAGGTTGAAGCCATTGAACTTGAACCATTTGAACCCATTACTTCAGATACAACTCTGATTGTATAAGGAAAATCTTCTTTTTTTGGTAATACGGGCATGATCGCTTTCTCTGCTAGTGCACCATGTCCAACTTCTCTTCGTCCAGCACCTCGCATCGGTCTTGCTTCACCCACAGAATATGGCGGAAAATTATAATGATGCATAAATCTTTTTTTCCCAGTTAATTCCATGCCGTCAAGCATTTGCTCATCACCGGGCGCACCCAATGTTACGATTGAAAGCACTTGAGTTTCACCTCTTTCAAACAATGCTGATCCATGAAGTCTATTCATCAGGCCTACTTCAGAGTTCAATGTTCTGATTTGGTCCAGTTTTCGTCCATCAATTCGTTTTGATTTCTTGATAATAGCTTCGCTGACCCTTTCTTCAATGAAAGTGTCAAAAAATTCTAATATTTTCTTTATTTTTTCTTTACCAACATTTTTTTTCTTCAGCATTTCAATCATTTCTTCTTTTACAGCACTTACCTTTTCTTTTCTTTCAGTTTTTGTTCCTACAGGCACATCGAATAAATATTTATCAATATGTTTGTCAGCATATGCAATTGCTTCAGCTTTCAAATCTTCAAATTGTTTCAAGCTAGCTTTTTGATTTTTATCAAGCACTTCGTCGCTATCAATTTCTTCAGTAAAATCAATTTTGAATTTTTCTTTTCCAAGTTCTTTTCTGATTTGTTCTTGTAGTTGCAAAACACTTTTTATATGTTTTGACCCAAACTTAAATGCTTCATACATTGTTTTTTCATCAGTTTCATTGGCGCTAGCTTCAATATTGATAACTTTATCGCCAAAATAACAAGCAGTCAGTTCAAATTCACATTTGTCCCGTGCTTCATAGCTTGGATTTAGAACCCACTCTTTTTCAATTTTACCGATTCTGATTCCAGCAATCGGTCCGTCCCAAGGGATGTCAGATAATTCTAGGGCACAAGAAGCACCGATGATTGATGGAATATCTGGATCGTTTTCTCCATCATGTTGCAATACAGTCACAACGATTTGTACATTTTGACGAATTCTTTCATCAAAAAGTGGTCGCAATCCTCGGTCAATCAGTCGGGCAGTCAAAATCGCTTCATCAGTTGGTCTAGTTTCTCTTTTGATAAATCTAGAACCCTTGATTCTTCCAGCCGCATACATTTTTTCCTCAAATTCTACCATCAGTGGGAAAAAATCCATTCCCTCATTTTTTTCTTTATTTATTACCGCCGTTGCTAATATAACAGTATCTCCATACTGAACTAGACAACTACCATTTGTTTGATGAGCTAGGACTCCAGTTGAGATTTTCAACTCCTTGCCTGCCCATTCAAGTTTGAATTCATGTTTTTTATTCATATGAATTTGGTCAAATGCTTGACCATCAAACTAACGACTATTATTAAAGTTGAATTATTGATTCAAGCTAATAGCCAATGTGTCTAATGCCCAAGCATTTTTATTAATTGTTAATTTATTAATTATACTTATATTATAATCTAAAAGTATTTTTCCAAAAAGCCTCCGAAGAGGAGGCTTTTTATGTAAAAAATTTATTCTTCTTCAACTACAGGTTCTTCAACGCTTTCTTCTTCAGCTCTTTCAGCTTCTTCGTCTTCAGCCAAAAGTCTAGCAATTTCTTCTTTTCTCTCTTGGTACTTTTTAGAAATTTTCAGTTTTAGTTCTTTGATAAGGTTTTCATAGCTTTCTTGGTTTTCTGCCTCAAGGTATCGTAGTAATCTTTTTCTTTCACCCAGTTTTTTTAGCAAACCTCTTCGTGATGAATGGTCTTGTTTGTGCATCTGAAGATGCTTTGTTAATTCCTTGATTTCTTCTGTTAAAATAGCAATTTGCACTTCAGGTGAACCAGTATCATTTTCATGTGTTTTGAACTTAGCAATGATTCGTTGCTTTTTCTTTTGATCCAACATAATTTTACTTCATTACAACCTTACAGCTCGTTATAAAATATTTTGTAATATTTCGTAACTTTTTGTAGTTTTGTAATTTCTCCACAGAACCGCTTCATCTTCTATGAGATTTCAGGGCTAGCTCCACAGAGTAGTTAATTTATTAAGCTTTAATTATTCTAACACATCTATTAAATTTTGGCAATAGCAAGCATTATTTCATAAATAAATAAAATAATCAACCAATCATAACTATAATCTGTCAACTAAAATCTAACAATTCTCACCCCTCACCTCTTGTCCCAAATTCAAAAGTGTCGTAAAATTAAAGTACATTCGTTCATTAAGTAAATAAATTATTAAATCAATAAAATAAAAACACAATGTCTTCAAAACTGGATAAATTAATCACAGACTTTCTTCAGGATTTAGAAGTCGCCAAAGGACGCACCGAGCGCACTATTCGCAATTATGACTTCTATCTGCGTCGTTTTTCTGGTTGGCTCAAGAGCTCAAATATAACTACTCCAGAAAAAATCAGTCTCGATGCGGTTAGACTTTTTCGCCTTTGGCTCAATCGGTTCAAAGATCCAAAAACAAAAGAATCATTACAAAAAAACACTCAAAATTATCATTTGATTGCTATCCGTTCATTCTTGAAATATTTAGCCAAGCGAGATATTAGTTCATTGGCTCCGGAAAAGGTTGAACTAGCTCGTCTGCAGATGCGCCATGTTGGTTTTCTTGAAGGCAGTGATTTGTACAATTTGCTTGATGCTCCGCTGAAGTCAAAAAATCCCAAAATAATTCAATTTCGTGATAAAGCCATTCTTGAATTATTCTTTTCAACCGGGATGCGTGTATCAGAGCTTGCGAGCTTAAAAAAAGATTTAAATATAAAAAAAACAGAATTTTCTATCCGCGGTAAGGGTGGCAAAATTCGAGTCGCCTTTCTATCCAACCAAGCTCGTTATTGGATACAGGAATATCGAAAGCTTCGCAAAGATAAAAACTTGTTTTTGTTTATTGGTCATGATAAAGCCGCTGAAGCTCGTAATAATTCAACTGCAGAAGAAAAAGATTTTATTGGCTTAACTCCGAGAAGTTTAGAACGAATAGTAAAAAAATACGCCCAGCTTGTAGGTATAAACCAAAGTGTAACACCGCACACTATGCGTCATAGCTTTGCTACTGATTTACTAATGAATGGTGCTGATATTCGTTCAGTCCAATCAATTCTTGGCCATTCATCCATTACAACTACACAGATATATACTCACATTACCAATCAACAACTTAGAGATGTTCACAAAGCTTTTCACAATAAACGCAAACCATTATCAAAAAAAAATAAATAACAAGCACGAGTAAGCCTTGATAATTTCATGCTCCCCTATTTCTCAAAATATATATAAAATAAAAAAAGCAGTGAATACGATCACTGTTTTTGTTTACAATTCAGCTTCAGCCCATTGATTGGGATAGGTCGGGATCATACATTTTTCATGCAGATGTGACTTAAATGCCCACCACGGCAGGAGGTCAACTACCCTGTTATGGTTCTCAAGGATTTCCTGCAATGCATTGCTTTCAAGGTGCTGAAAACAAGTGTTGAAATCAAGCTCTTTTTCGTAGATATTTTTTTCACCCCGCAATTTTTCTGCACACCTGATCTGAAAAGTACATTCAAATCCAAATGTTTTTTTCAATTTACTCACCTGCTCGATTTCAGGTGCAAGAGCAATCAATGAAATGCCAGTAGTTATAGCGTAAAAAAGAACAACCCCAGCAACAAAAAAAATAAAAAATTTGAAATACTGAAAAGGTCTTATCTCGTTGCTCCCGTACATCATCAGTATCTCTCCCCCTTTGTGGACTCACAACTATATATTATAGTCTGAAAAACAACAATTGTCAACTATATCATTGACTTACTGAAGGTTTCTTGCTATAATTTCCTCATAATTGTGTCCGAGTAGCTCAGCTGGATAGAGCAACAGCCTTCTAAGCTGTAGGTCACAGGTTCGAATCCTGTCTCGGACGCCATTTTATTTTAAACAGACAGGATGAGAAGCCTGTCCTTAGCTTACACTCTATGCACTTAAACTTGCTTATAGTGCATGGTTTCAGTATCTCCCAATTTGTCACCCTGAACTTGTTTCAGGGTATAAACAATTTCTCTCGTGATAAAACCACGAACATAACTAACCTCGGGGATTGCCTGCTGTAATCTTGATGAAGGCAGGTCTGGGGCGGTAATGCGCGCCACCAACACACTCACCTGTCACCCTGAACTTGTTTCAGGGTATAAATAATTAATTTTTATTCCTCACTCGAAACTTTTCCCACAGCGAGCTTACTCGCCATGCACTTAAACTTGTTTATAGTGCATGGCCAAAGGAAATCTTGTTTCATGCGTTTTGAATATTAATTATCACTCTTCAAAACTTTTACTCTTTGATAATTAAATAATTAATATTTTACGACACTTTAATATGTTTAATTCTAGTAAAAATAATAAAAAAATATTATTATAAATAAAAAATGTTTCACGTGAAACATTCCATTTAATATCACAAACTAATTAAACATTACCTTGAATAAATTTATTGAATACAGTAAAATACAGTCATTAATACAGGTTTAACCATACTCGCTTGCCTTGAAGTGATGCATAGCATCTACTTCAGGGCTTACAACCAACTACGATCCCATAGTTCAATTGGATAGAATAGGGGCGTCCTAAGCCTTTGATCCAGGTTCAAGTCCTGGTGGGGTCACCAGGGTATAAAAATAAGTATATAGTTTTTCCACCAATATTACAGCCAAAATACCAAAATTCTGTGGATAAACTATTGATAACTACCAAAATTTAGCATGTTTGTACACAATGGTCTATACATCTAGGGCTATTTTTTGTTTAAATTTACTTTAAAATCAAAAAAGTAGGGTTATTTCAGATTTTTAACAGAAAATTTTATAAATGTCTACAATAGTCTATACAAACGCTAATTTTTGTTTAAATTTACTATAAAAATGTTGATTATTAGCAAATTATAGGTATTTACTCGGAAAATATCACATAGATGTCTACAATGGTCTATACAAACGCGTATTTTTGTTTAAATTTACTTTAAAAACAGGATTTAACTTATTTTCTGTTTGTCTACAATAGTCTATACAAATAGCTAAATTTTGTTTAAATTTACTTTAAAATCAATCATTTAACAATTCAATCACAAAATACTCAATATTAGTATGTATGATTAAAATAGTGTAGTGGATATTTTAGGTATTAGATGTGTTATCTCATCATCAATTGATCACTATATGAATATTTATAAATGCTTACTCAAGTTATATAAATATTCTAAAAAATAATAACATTATAAAATGTTTCACGTGAAACATTGAAGTATAGTTTTACGACACAAAAGTATTGTTTGTCCCTAAAATTAAATAAAAGAAAAAACCGTCATTTTGACGATCTTGAACTTATTTTGTTGACACAAGCAGATTTAGCAATGTAGTTCCTACATAAAATGCTTCATAACTGTTGTTTGGCTTTGTTCCATCACAAATAAATTGAGTAAATCTAGATGAGTATTCGTCTATTGCAATATTAAGTTTCTCGTAATGACTTTTTTTACCATGGTAATCTACACAATTCCCACTTCCAAGTATTGGTTCATATGCCCATTCTCCATATTCAGGGTAATCAGTGGAGTCAAGCCAGGTATAGTCCAAAACACCTTCCTTAGCACAGACTAAAAAGATGTATACAAGAACACATAGAATAACAAAAATAGATTGTGCCAAAATAGGCTGATTTTCATCCATGATTCCAGTCCTTCCCGTCTGCGGAGAACATCATATTATATACAAAAGTTTAGGTTTTGTCAATAGTGATTATTTTATTTTTATTCCGCGAACCAGCAAATATGCTGATTTTATTCATTGGAACTTTTAGAAATTTAGATAACAATTTTATCAATAATTTGTTTGCTTTGCCTTCAATCGGCATCACATTTAGCCAGACTTTATAATCATTATCCGATATTTTTTCCACCTTATTTAGTTTTGACTTGGTGATTACTTTAACATTTATTTTCATATAAAAAATTACTACTTCATTATTGTAGCAATTTTTATTAAAGAAATAAATTAAATGAATTTAAATTACAGAAATATCGCCTTTGCCTTCACGAATAATAATTGGTTCATCATTTGTCAGATCAATAACCGTTGAAGCATCGTTTGGTAGGGGACCAATGTCAATTATTAAATCAATATCATTACCAAATTTTTTTTCAATATCAATCGGATCAGTAAAATGAATTCCGCCTGTAATATTTACACTGGTAGAAACAATTGGGTTACCAAGCAACTTTACAATTTCTGCAGTGATTATATTGTCAGGAATTCTTATTGCTACAGTTTTTTTATTTGGAATTAATTGCTTTGGTACAATTTTTGTAGCTTTGAGTATAAAAGTATATGGACCAGGCAAAAGCCTTTTCATCAATTTATAGGCATAATCTGAAACATAGGCGTATTTTGATATTTGGCTCAAATCAGGAATTATAAAACTAAAGCCAGTAGCTTTTTTATTTTTAATTCTATAAATTTTATCAATCGCTTTTTTACTGGAAATATCACAACCTAAACCATAAATTGTATCAGTCGGATAAACAATAACACCTTCATTTCGCAAAGTTTCTACCGCCAGTTTGATTTTTGGGTATTCAGGATTTTCTTTGTTTATTTCAATCATCATAGATTATGTACTTGAATTAATTCTAGTTGTTTTGTCGTTGTGTTGTATGTTGCAAAGCTCGGTGGGGTAAACATGCCAGCTAGCGTTCCGGGATTTATAATAAATGACTTATCAATTTTTTCCTGCCATGGTTTATGTGTATGCCCAAAAAAAACAAAATGATAAAAACCTTTTTTTGCTAATCGTATTGCTTTATCTTTCTTGTGACAAACAGCAATTTGTATCTGGTCAACAATTAATTCCAAGAAGGGGACTGGAGCTCTTTTTATTACTTGAAATCTATTAGTTCTTTTGGTTTCAATAGATTTTTCTTGTTCAATACTTGTAATATCAGCATTTCCCTCTACAAAATAAATTTTACCTCGGAAATTTTCTTGAAAATACTTTTTTGTTTCTAGGGTAGTAATATCTCCACAATGAATCATGAGTTTTATATTGTGTCTTTTGCAGTAATTCAAAAATTTATCAATATTTGGGATATTATCATGTGAATCAGAGCAAATTGCTATTGTAGACATAAATTAATATTATATTACCATCTCAATCAATCTTAGCAACTAAAAATCCAATTTACAATATCAAAATCCGCTTTTGCCAAGCGGACTTTATAAAGTGAATATTATTTTAAAATCAGAATATTGTTCTTTCCTTTGATTTTTTGACAATTTTCATGACCTCTTCAGCTGAATCAACCAGATTAAACAATTTTAAGTCTTCAGAGTGAATAGTTTTGTATTGGTCTCGAAATGATTTTTCAAACCATTTAATAAGCGGAGTCCAAAATTTTATTCCCACCAAAATTATTGGTGTTTTTTGCATTTTTCTAGTTTGAATCAATGTCAATATTTCCATAAATTCATCAATTGTTCCAAACCCACCAGGAAAAAAAATATAAGCCTGTGCTGATGCCGCCAGCATTACTTTTCTAGTAAAAAAATAATAAAAAGCTTTAGCCTGGCCAACATAAGAATTGGTTCTTTGTTCAGCCGGTAGTTGAATATTTATTCCAATTGATTTATTTGGGTCAACCTTGAAAGCACCTTTGTTTGCCGCTTCCATAATACCAGGTCCACCACCGGTAATTACAGAAAATTTCTTTTTTACCAGTAGTTCACCCAGTTTTTCAGCTTCTGTGTACCATTTTGATTGTGGTTTGAGTCTTGCTGAACCAAAGATAGTAACTTCTTTATTAAAATCAGATAAAAATTGAAACCCCTCAACAAATTCCGACATAATTCTGAAAATTCTCCAAGTTATATCTGACATTTTTTTCAGACTTATCTTCCTATCCATTGGTTGAGTCGGGTTTAGGGGATTTTTATTAAACATAATTAAATCTAGCTAGAAAATTATAATAATAATATGATTATATCACAATTCATCCTGTTTATAAATATTATCTTAGTTTTTTCAAAACATTTAAGCTTGTGGAACTGTTATTTTTCAAATCTGGAGTTTCAATAATCCCATCAACTGATTTCAGTTTTATATTATGCAGAATTTGTTTGAAACCTTCTTGTCCAATCAAGCCATTTCCAATTACTTCATGTCTATCTTTATTTGAACCAAGCTCGGTTTTTGAATCATTGAGATGAATAACCTGCAAAAATTTTATTCCAATATGTTTTTCAAACTCCATTAATGTTTTTCCCAAACTTTTTTTATCTCTCATATCATAACCAGAGGCAAACATATGACAGGTATCCAGACATACACCAATTTTAGCTTTATTTTTTATTTTCTTTATTATAAATCCAATTTCATCAAATTTATCACCCAAAATTTCTCCTGCACCAGCTGAATTTTCAATTAATAACAATGTTTTACCATCATAATTTTCTAATATTTCATTGATTGCATCAATCGCCATTTTAAGTGACTTGGTTGAACCAAAATCCTTGGCACTACCCATGTGAAACATTACACCGACCGCTCCCAGTTTATTACCTCGTTCAAGCTCTGATCTTAATATTTCAATTGATCCCTTGGCAATTCTTGGTTTATCTGATGCCAGATTAATAAAATATGGTGCGTGGATATAAAAGTTTTTAATATCAGCCTGCTCCATATTATTTTTAAATTGTTCAACAATATTATCAGTTATTTCAGGTGGCATTCCACCTCTTGGTGATCTCGAAAATATCTGAAAGGTTTCACACCCCAGTTTTTTTGCGTTGAGCGGAGCCTTAAATATTCCGCCAGCAATTGATACATGTGCACCAAGTTTCATATAATTACAATTGTCACTCTGCACTTGTTACAAAGTCAACAACATTCAATTATGAACATCTCAAGTATATCAAAAAAAGGCGCCAAAGCGCCAGTTTTCGTTTATTAGAATGTTAAACTTTTAGTATCAACTTCAGCTTGCGCTGCATTAGCTTCATCTGTTTTCATGCGTTTATAATCACCTGTAATTACATAGAACATATTTTCTAATCTTTCTGCATTGTTCATTAGTACTAATGGAAGATCGTTCTTGGATATTTCCTCCGAAACATATCCACGGATTGAAATTTGTTTAGTAATAATACCTCTCTCTCGAATTTGCTCATTAATTAATTTTTTAACAACAACCGGGTCAATTTTGTTCTGATCGATCTCAACTTCGATCAAGCTATGATTTGCATCTAGATAATAAAGAGACTTTCCTTCAACCATCGCTGGAAATTTTTTAGGGGATGTTCCCTCCCATTTTGCTAACTCCTCTTGAAGCCCCACATATTTGTTTACAAATTCTCGTGGCACACAAATATGCCCTTCCATTTTAATCATAGCAAATAAATTCTCGTAAATTATCCCCTCATTTTCTGCTATTGTTCTTTCAGCATCCCTTTTTGTTTGTTTTGGGTTTTCTCTATCAGAGAATATTACCCGAGATCCAGAGTCATCCACCTCTTGACTCAATAATTTTTTCTCCTCTGGTGTTAAAAATCCTTCAGACATACGATTCTAAGTTAATAATAATACTTATTTATTCTATCAAAAAAGGCGCCAAAGCGCCAATTTTCATCATTCTATATTTATTTACCCCCATCTTTACCATCGTCAGAATGACCATGGTCATGTCCTTCCTCATGTTCACAACTATGTTTTGCATAGCCCTCAATCATGGTTTCTCGTAGCATGTCCATAACTTTTCTATTGGTAATAACATTACCAAAATATCTCTCGGCAGATTCAGATTTCATATTTTGTTCCAGCTGTGCCATGTGTTGTGCATAGGCAGGGTTCATTTTGTATGAAGCTAAAGTTATTTCCTTTTCTTGCTGAATTTCATCTTTAGTTGCAGAAATATTTTTGTCTTTTGCCATTTGTCTGATCGCCAAAGCAGTTTTTACTCTCTTGATTGCGTCAGGTGTAAAATCTAGCAGTAAATCGCTTTCTTTTTTCTTCAAATGATTTAAATAATCTTCAAATCCTAGACCCTGATGAGCCACATTGTCCTTCAATTCTTCCATCATTTTTCTTGCTTCATCTGTTATCAAAACTTCTGGTAATTGTCCGAATTCAGATTTATCAATTATCGCATTTACAATATCCATGTCTTGCCCATGTTCTTGTTTGTGTTGATTTTCGTGTTCCAGATTATGCTTAATTTGATTTTGCAAATCAATAACAGTTTTTACCCCAAGGTTTTTAGCAAAATCATCATTCAATTCTGGTAGTTGTCGCTCAAAGACTTGCAATAATTTGATTTTGAATTTTGCTTTTTTCCCAGCAATTTTTGTTTGATGATAATCTTTTGGGAAACTTATTTCAAATTGTTTTTCTTCATCTTTTTTCATTCCAATCACCTTTTCTTCAAATCCTGGTATCATCTGTCCTGCACCAATTACTAGCGGATATTTTTCTGCTTTACCTCCAGCCAGCGCCACACCATCAATAAATGTTTCAAAATTTACTTCAACTTTATCATCTTTTTTTACTTCTCGATCAACATTAACTTCAGTCGCCCGCATATTTTGTAAATCCTTAATGACTTTGTTTACATCATCATCAGTAATTTTGATTTCCGCTGATTTTTTTATTTTTATAGTAGTAAAATCAACTAATTTAATTTCAGGTAGTAGCGAAACCGTTGCTTTGTAAATAAATGGATTTTCCGGTGCCATTTTTACAATGCTTATGTTTGGCTGGTCAACTGTTTCAAGTTTTTCTTTTTCAATCGCTTGATAAAAAGTCTCGCCAATAATCGCATTGGAAGCTTGTTGTAAAATAACCATTTCTCCGAGCTGTTTTCTCACAATTTCGTATGGAGCCTTGCCCGGTCTGAAGCCCTGCAGAGGTTTTTTCTCTGTTAATTCAATTGCTGCTTTTTCTAAATATGGCTTTAAATCCTCTTGTGAAATTTCAATTGTTAATTCAACTTGGCTTTTTTCCAGTAAATTTTTTGTAATTTTCATAATAAAATTAGTAAAATTAGTTAAATTATAATCTTTATAGTTTTTTGATTATAGCATCCTGTTTTAACAAAATCAAGCATAAAAGTAGAAACACTTGACAAAAATACAAAAATATAGTAATTTTACTGGTAAATCAGTTCATTGAAAACCAGGGGAGGAGCAAACCATGGTAAAGCATCTTGATAAAAAGACTTCAGTTGTGAAATCTCGAGGTGGTATGAACAGAAAACTTCCGCAAAAATCTGATCAATATGGCGGGCAAATTTCACATTTGATGGAAAAATTGGATCGATTGGTAGAGTTTCTCGAAGAAACATTTATACATTCCAATATTTTGGAAAATAGACTTGAAACAAAATCAATCATCGAACATCTTATTGCCTCAATCAATTTGATTTTGCAGGGTGATGAAAGAGAGCTTCATGCTCAATTTTCTCGTCTTGTTGACAGGCTAAAGGCGCTTGAAAAAGACCTAATTAATGGATCTGAAGAAATTGTTGGCTTGAACCAAGCTTTGCAGGAAAAAGCTGAAAAATGTCTTCAAATTCAATCTTCAACTGGTTTGATTGCTGATGAAGCAAGTTTTATGCGTAAACTTTGTGGCAAGCTCACAACAATTTATGTAGAATTTTGTAAATTAGTTGAAGCTTATCAGACCATTGATAGTGATTTGGCTGAACAACAGGATGAAATTGAAAATGAAATTGATCGCACTGAAGCTGAATGTAGGGAAACTGATTTTGAGCAGGAAATCTATGATGCTTGGGGAATTTTGATTGATGTTGGACAAAAAATTGAAAAGATTACCAGAGAAACCTTGCCAGAGATGAAGCCGATTATTGAACAAGATTTCAGAGAGATTCAACCAACAAAAATTAAGTTTGAAAGAATCAGAACAAAAGTAAAGCTTCTCACGCAAAAGGTTGAAAGATTTAATGAATTAGTTGATGTTTATCGAGTTATTGAAGCTGAAGACATCAGAAAAAAAATCGAATACTTGAAAGAAAATCTGATGCGATACATGTCAACCTTTGAGCTGGTTGGCGAAGAAGGCCGATTTTGGGGCATGGTTCTAGGTCTGCATGAAATTCGTGCATACAATCCTGTTGATCTTAGCAACCATACTATTGAATTAAACCCTAAAAACTTTCAACTGGATGAGCTAGAAAAATTTATTGCGACTTATGACTCTGCCAAAGCAAGCTTTGCTGAATTTTGTCAAAGAAGCGTAGATGTCAAATCTTATCCCACCACTATTAATTCCAAACAAGATGTAGCTAAAAAGCCTGATCGTAAAATTGTTGATGCAGATTTGGCCGAAATATTTGTTTGTGCTCTCTGGGGATTTATTCAAGAAAAAACTAAACCAGGCCATCGAGTTGATAGGCGTCGAGGAGATTTTGGTCGGAGACCACAATCTGTCAGTAAAGATTTAGTTGGAGCTGGTTATCTAAGCTTTGATAATAAGACGAGGATTTTCCGTTCAAGCAAGGAACATCCTTCAGTTGTTTCAATTCTTGCAGATAGAAGACTGATTAGGATTAGTAGAAATGAAAAAACCAACAAAGTCACTAGAAAGAAATTTATTGAAGAAAAAGTCTTTCTTACTGATGAAGGTCGGCTATACGCCTATCTTCTAACAGGTAGTGATTTGTGGCAAGAATTCCAAAATCGTACTATTGCAGATGAAGTGAAAAAATCCATTCCAAATAACCAAGCATTTTATACCGAAGCAATGGAATCAATTCTCGAAGCCAATAGAATTCGTCGTGAAGAATTTATGGCTAAAAGTCAAGAAATAGACAAAGACGAGTAATGATTTGAAAAAAAATAACCGTGAATAATATTCACGATTTTTTTATTTAAAATTTTGAAAGAATTTCGCCAATTTCATCTGCAACATCATTGATTGACCGGAGTCTTTGATCACTACCTGAACTAAATCTCCTAAAAACATCCTGTTGTACCAGCAGAGTCAAAACATAGGTTCTCCAAGCACTGTCAGTCCTTGATGCATCTTTGTACGCTGGATGTGCAGTATTAATTCTGCAGACAACATGGTTACCATCTGATTCATTGCCAAGTAGATAAGCTTGCTTCGGTAGTTGGTCATCTCTATAGGTTCTAATTGTCATAATTGTGTTTACCAGTCTGATTTGGGGTACAATCACTCCGGATTCATATTCACCAACTTTTACTGAATCTCGACAATGATATTTCCCTTGCGCCACAATAGCCTGATTGTTTGGATCTTTTGCTGTTACCGTACACATGCCAGGTCGGTTAAAAACAAATGTTTGAGTCATAATATTTTTCGATCTCATAAAGGTTCCAGCGTCAGCTGGTTCAACTGACCATTCAAGTTTCAAGGTTGCTCCGGGCATATCCTTTACTTGGATTACCAGAAGATCATTGGGCAAGTGATCATTACTGAATCTTGGCTGAAGCCTCATTCTTTTTACAGGCTGGATCTCAACATATGCAATTTTAATTTCTGCTTCTTGATCATTTCTAGTCACAATGATTCTGTACTGTTCTTTCAGTTCATATTTTGCATCTTGTAGAATTGTAATTTCAACGCTTTGATTTTTAGGGTCAAGTGGTTTGATTGAATGCTTTGGTAGATGACTGGTATCCCAGTGAAAAACATCATTTCTCCTACACTTAGCTACTTCAAAAATCTGGCCTTCACCCGGTACCATAAAGCTTGAATATGGAGACACATTGAAAGTATGGGGCATTCTTCTGCCAGTAGTTTCTGTTTGTGGATTTGGAATTTCACCAAAAGCAGCAATAGATTGAGCTCGCAATACCTCTAGGTTTTTCACCTCTCGGTCAGCCATTGAACTATCAGAATAACCAAACTCCTTACTGATTACTTTTGCCAAACTTTTCAGATATCGCACAAACTGTTCAAGTAGAGCTCTCTCATTAAACAAATCAGACAAAAATTCATTAGATGCGCCGTCTCTCCAGTCATTAAATCTCGCTACATCAATGTTGCCACAAACATCAGGATCAGAATACAATGAAGGAATATCTTGTTGTAAGTCTTTTGGGAAACGGCTTACAAAATTATGAAAATCAACAATCGGACCAAATGCTCCAATCGACAATTTGAATCGTGTTGACTTTGTTCTACGCATCTTTGGTCTGTAGATTGTTGCAACAATTTCTCCCAGCACTCGATCTTCTTTTGTGTGATTTACTCGAATCAATCCTTCAATCGGTTGGATTTTTTCACCATTGATGAAAACACGATCAACATATTGAGGTGCCAGATATTCAGCTAGATTTTCAATCAGGTTACTTAGTGTAAATGCGTTAGCCTTTGCTTTGTAAAGCTCCATCTCAACAATCGTAAATGATTCAGCCCCTTCTGGCTCGTATTGATGAGTTCCGAGGGGGATTTCTTGGATTTCTACTTCAGCATTGGTAGTCACCAGATTCAGCCAGCTATCAAGGTCAAGTCTAAAAGTTCTAGCAAAGTCAATATCAGCAGTCTTGGTAATATATCGTACACTTTTCACATGATGCAAAATAAAAATTGCACCTTCACCGTTTCTACCTTTTGTTTTAGTTCTTTTCCACGAAGACATACCATAATTGAAAAATGCTTCAAAAGCATCAGGTGCCATACCAGTTCCTGTATCAACCACAGTAAATCTTGTTGGTTTTTCAGGATTATCGAGAAAGCAGATTACTTCAGCAGTGCCAGCATCCATAGCATTATCCAGAATTTCTCTGATTGCAGATAATTCGCTATTTTGAGCAACTCTTCTTCGAAAAACAATATCAGAAACCCCAGCTTTTACTCTAAGACAGTTTGATTTCTGTGGCTTTGCCATCTCTAATTTCCCCCTTTTGGTCTTTGCGGTTGACCGCTGAATTGCCCGCGAAGCCGAAGGCTATCTTGTAGCAATTCAGCGCTTCTCGCTCCAATTGTCCCTTGAGAAATTTTTTGAACTTTTGCTACCAAATCAATCACAATATCTTCAAAAGCTGCAAATACCTTGGTCATTTCGTTTAATGCATTTTGATTTTTGATTTTATCTAGACTAGAAATTGTTTGTAGTCTGTTAGTCGCATCCCGCAAAGAACCTTCTAGAGCAACTAGAAATTCTTCATCAACAAATTCAGTTTCTGGCACATCATGAACTTTGACTTCAGATAGTTTTTCTGTCATTTCCTCAAGCATCAAAGCATCTTTGAGTTTTTCTAGCCATTCATGATCACCAAGTAATTGCTTTTTGATTTCCTCAATTTGTTCAGCTCTATCCATGGAAATAGGCTGCGATTCTATTGTTTTGTCCTCATCAGTTTTCTCTGTTTCAACAAATGGTAGGGTTTTAATTATTTCAGCCCAATGTTCTAGTAAGCCTTGTTCTCGTGGATTGCTTGGTGCCAGCTCAATTTCCTTGAAAGCCAGATAAAGCTTCATTTTATTTTCTGGGTTTACAGGATGTTTATAGGTTTCATAATAAAGTAAGGTACTTCTTGAAACACTCAAATATCTTGCCAATGCTGATTTTTCTATAAATCCACCAGCGTGACCAACTCTATATTTTTTTAGAATCTTTACATAAACTCTATTATCAGCAAATTCAGGTAAGAATTCATTTATATTTCTATCAATCTGATTTTTCAAATCATTGAATTGATTTGGATCCTCACCAAATTCAGGTGCCAGCTCGGTTAGTTTTCTTAGTTCATCAAGGGATCGCGGTGCAAATCGCTTGTCCTTCGTTAACAAATAAAGTTTGGATTGAATTCGGACACCAAGTCCTTTTACATCCATAGCAATTTGTTTCAATCCCCATTTATCAGAATGCAGAGAAACTGCAAAGCTACTAAGCTTGCCTTCATCAAAGTTACCATCATTGTCCATGCATCCAATTTCAACCAAATAATCTCGGTATGCTTGATTTAAACTCAAGTCTTTTTTATTTTTGGCCATCAGCTTCCTCCTCTGCCTTCGTTTGCTTTGCATTTGGAAAAAAGCTAAAATAACAGTATTCATTTTTCAAAGTCCGATTAATGCTACAACTTACCAATTTTAGCGAAAAATGTCAAGTTTCACCCGAAAGAGAGGAAAACATGACATTACAAAGAAAAATGAAAATATTGTATGAATTGGTCAAACAAAGGTATCAAAACGAAGATGTGGAAATACTTGTTAGAGAAATTTACCAATTTTTGACAACAAATCCCGGTAAATCAGTGGAAATTGGTGTTTCTAGCCAGGAACTTATGAGACTGCTGAAAATATCCCGAATTGCATCCGCCAAGAATTGGCTTCATCTGGCTAGGTATCGTAAATCAATTGGTTTGACTGTTCATTATGAAATAGATAAATTTAACCATTATTTGAGGTTACTAGGTCAAATGGATTTGAAATTACTGAAAACTAGTGAGTCAGAAATCCAAGCTTTATCAAGTTTCACAAATTAAAATTTGAAACCAAAAAGAACTGCCAAATAAGCAGCTCTTTTCTATTTAATTTATTATATCCAGAATTTAATTATTAATCCGACAATCAGTAAAGCAACGATATTGATAATTTTAATCATTGGATTAATTGCTGGTCCAGCAGTATCTTTATAAGGATCTCCAACCGTGTCACCGGTAATAGCTGCTTTGTGAGCCTCTGATCCTTTACCTCCAAAGTTTCCATTTTCAATGTATTTTTTTGCATTATCCCAAGCACCACCACCGGTTGTCATAGAAATCGCCACAAACAATCCTGTAACAATGCATCCTACTAGCAATCCGCCGAGCGCTTCAGGTCCAAGTAGCAACCCTACTAATATTGGCAGAACAACAGGAATCAGCGCTGGAACAATCATTTGTTTAATTGCATCTTTAGTCACAATGTCTACTGCTTTTGAATAATCAGGTTTTTCTTCGCCAGTCATAATCCCTTTAATTTCTCTAAATTGTCTTCGTACTTCTTCTACCACCTTGCCAGCAGTTTTGCCAACAGCTTGCATTGATAAAGCCCCAAAATAATAAGGTAGTAGTCCACCAATAAATAAACCAACTAAAACTTTTGGATCACTTAGAAGAAATTGTATATTAGCTCCGCCAGCAGTTAATGCATGAGTATAATCAGCAAAAAGTACAATCGCTGCCAGTCCAGCTGAACCGATTGCATAACCTTTTGTAACAGCTTTTGTTGTATTTCCCACAGCATCAAGTGGATCTGTGACATTTCTTACTTCAGCCGGTAGCTTTGCCATTTCTGCAATTCCGCCAGCATTATCCGTAATCGGTCCATAGGCATCAATGGTAACAATAATCCCTGCCATAGATAGCATGGCCATGGCTGCGATTGCCACTCCATACAATTCTGCAAAATAATATGAGCCAAGAATCCCAGCTACAATCACAATAATAGGTAAAGCAGTTGATTTCATTGAAATAGCTAATCCTTGAATTATATTTGTACCATGTCCAGTTGTAGAAGCTTCGGCAATGGATTTTACCGGTTTATATTTTGTTGAAGTATAATATTCAGTAATTACGACCAACGCCCCAGTAACTAGTAGTCCAATCAATGATGCCAGAAAAATATTGATTGTTGTAAAAAGGCCATTGTTTGCCATTGCCCAGTTTGTTGCAAAGTAAAATGCAACCGCTGAAATCAACCCTGCAACCAACAATCCTCGGTACAGCGCCCCCATAATATTTTTCTTTGGCCCGAGCTTCATGAAAAATGTTCCAATGATTGAGGCTAGAATTGAAATTCCGCCAAGTAGTAGAGGGAACAGTATTCCGTTATTAAAATTTTGAAAAATAAGTGAACCAAGTAACATGGTTGCGACAGCAGTCACGGCATAGGTTTCAAATAAATCAGCTGCCATTCCTGCGCAGTCACCAACATTGTCACCAACATTATCAGCAATTACAGCAGGATTTCGTGGATCATCTTCTGGGATATCAGCTTCAACTTTTCCAACTAGATCAGCCCCAACATCAGCAGCTTTGGTAAAAATTCCTCCACCGAGTCTGGCAAAAATTGAAATCAAACTTCCTCCAAATCCTAATCCAATTAAGGCATGGACATCATTGGTAAAGGCATAAAATCCGGCTACTCCTAGCAAGCCTAGACCGACAACTAGCATACCTGTAACTGACCCACCCTTTACCGCTACATTTAAAGCTTTTTTCAGTCCTTGTTTTGCTGCTTCAGTTGTTCTTACATTAGCTCGAACAGAAATATTCATGCCAATATAACCAGCTAGTCCAGACAAAACCGCACCAATTATAAATCCCACCGCTGTAATTCCATCAATTACAAAGTATAGAATGATGGCAATTACTACTCCAATAATAGCTATTGTTTTATACTGTCGGTTTAAATAAGCCTTGGCCCCTTCTTGAATCGCTTTGGCCAATGAGATCATTGTATCATTGCCAGCTTTTAATTTGAGAACTTGTTTGATCAGAATCAAACCATAGATAATGGCTACTCCAGCGCAGGCTAGAGCAAAATACATAATTGCAGACATAGTTTGGGAAATATAGAATGTTAAGATTTACAATTATATGTGTGTAATCCCAACATATTCTATTTAATTAAAATTTAATTAACTAGTTTTTTGTGCCTTTTTTGCCTGGGCTTCCTTCTTTGCTTTTTGTCCAGCTTTCTTGGTTGCTCGAGTTTTTAGCACTTCTCTGGAATTATAGCTACCACATTCTATGCAAGCATAGTGTGGTCTAGCAGAGGCTCCGCACTTTGGACATTTTGTGTAATTTGGATTTTTCAAAGCTTGATGAGATCTGCCTTTTTTAGTCTTTGATGAAGTCTTTCTTCGTTTTGGTACTGACATAATTTATTTCATTTATAATTAATTAAAAATCAGCATTTCAAAAATACTGTATTCTAGCCCAATAATAACCTAAAATGAAAAATATTTCAAGTTTTTCTGAAAAATTCTAAATATTGACTTAGTTTAATAAAGATTGTATTGCTTTTTTATCCAATACCATTGTAATTCTTGACTAATAAGGAAAAGTTTGATATAATTCTCGCATATTTATTCAAATATTTTATCTCCCATCGTCCCTGCCTGCCGATAGGTAGGTAGTGGTTAGGACATCAGGTTTTCCCGCCAAAGGCGGATCTGCCTCTGGCAGACATCCTGGAGTATTAAATAAATAATAAGTAACTTAATTTTATAGTGTTAACCAATTCTGCTCCCATCGTCTAGTGGTTAGGACATCAGGTTTTCATCCTGAAAACAGGGGTTCAATTCCCCTTGGGAGTACCATAAAAATATCATCGTAGGATGATATTTTTATGTCTAGCAAAATTGTATCAGTATTTCTTTCCCTAAAATTATAAGCTATAATAACCACATGAAAAACTCAACAAAACCAATAAAAATTCTAGGAATCGAATCAAGTTGCGATGAGACAGCCGCAGCTGTTTTAGAATTCACCGATAAAGTTGAAATTTTGAGCAACATCATATCAAGCCAAGTGAAAATCCACGCCAAATTTGGCGGAGTTGTTCCCGAAGTCGCCGCTCGTATGCACCTTGAGCAAATTTTACCCGTAATCGATCATGCATTAAAACAAGCAAAACTTAAAAAATCTGACATCGACGCAATCGCCGTTACAGGCGGGCCAGGCCTTATGCCCGCTCTTCTGACAGGCGTTGAAACCGCCAAAACTCTAGCCAGTGCATGGAACAAACCTTTAATCAGAGTAAATCACATCGAGGGTCATGTTTACTCCAGTTTACTTGATGAAAAATTATTAGATATAAAAAAACTTTTTCCAGCCTTGGCACTTGTTGTTTCAGGTGGACATACTGATTTAATTCTCATGTCTGATCACGGCAAATACAAATGGATCGGCGGAACACGAGACGATGCAGTTGGTGAAGCTTTTGATAAGGTTGCAAAAATGCTCGGTCTCGGTTATCCTGGTGGACCGATTGTTTCAAAATTTGCAGATAAATTTTTTGGTGAAAAAAATATCGAACTTCCACGACCAATGATTGACAAACCAGGTTTTGAAATGAGTTTTTCAGGTATCAAAACTTCTGTTTTGTACAAATTAGAAAAAATGGGAAAACTAAAAGACAAAGATATTATCGAAATGTGTCACGAATTTCAAGAAGCTGTTACAGATGTTTTAGCCTTGAAAACTTTAAATGCTGCTGAAAAACTGAAAGTAAAATCAATATTAATTGGTGGTGGAGTTTCCGCCAACAAAGCTTTACGAACAAAAATCCAAAATTTGAGTCAGCATCAATTACCAAATGTAGAAATTAAAATTCCAGAAATTCAATTTACCGGTGACAATGCCGTGATGATCACACTTCCGGCCTATTTCCATTTCAAAAATAATGATTTTATTGACCCCACAAAGTTTCGACCCGATCCCAACTGGGAATTAGTATAAAAAAAACTAGATTCCGCATATAACAAATCAGCCACAAATCTACAAATATGATCGAGAAAGTGATTTATAAAGAATTGAGTTATAAGATTGTGGGTGTTTTATTTGAGGTTTATAATGAATTAGGGCCAGGGCACAAAGAAAAACATTACCAGAGTGCTGTTTCAAAAGAATTTCGTGATATTGGTTTAAAACATGCGAAGGAGCTTTGTGCGAAGCTTAAATTTAAAGATGAAGTAGTAGGTCAATATTACTTTGATTTTCTTGTTGAAGACAAAATTATTCTTGAATTAAAATGTAAAGATCGTTTATCAAGGAAGGATTTTGACCAAGTTAAAGGTTACTTATCCCAATCGGGGCTCAAGCTTGGAATCTTGGCACTATTTAATAATGACGGTGTCACCTTTAAAAGAATACTACCCAACTATTTGTAGATTTGTAGTGAATTTGCAATTTGTTGAAACCAACTATTTGTAGATTTGTAGCGGATTTGCAATTTGTTGAAACCAACTATTTGTAGATTTGTAGCGGATTTGCAATTTGTTGAAACCCAACTAAATTTTATGACATATCTTTCTAACTGTGAACAAAAAACTCTTGATTTCGCTTCAACCTTTTCCTCAAGTCTAAAAGGCGGAGAAGTTTTTTTATTAGACGGAACTCTCGGTTCTGGAAAAAGCGTTTTTATTCGAGGAATCGCCACCGGACTGGGTATAAAAAATAGGCTAACTAGCCCAACATTTGTTATAATGAAAATATATTCAGTTAAAAAAAGAAATTCTTCAGTCAAAAGATTGATACATGTAGACGCCTACCGAGTCGAGGCTGAAGACCTGTTTCAGATTGGTTTACAAGAATATTTAAATGATCCACAAACAGCTGTTTTCATTGAATGGGGCAGTAAAGTTGAAAAAAAATTCAAAAAATCTAAAATAAATTTTACAAAAATAAAAATCCGCAAAGTAAAGGCATCCGCCTCCGGAGGCAACAAACTTTCTGATCAAGAAAGACAAATAATAATTGAATAAAAATAAAAAATATGGCATTCGCAGAAAAAAGATTTCAGGAGTTTCAGCCAGAAACATTTACAGAAAAGTTAATCTCTGAATGGAATGCAGCTAGACCACGAATTAAAGACCTCCAGGGTCTAATTGATGAAGATGGTCAAAGGGTTTACCAACCAGAAAAAGTTGCTAAAGATATTGAAAGAGTAAGAAAAATGTCGCAGAGACATCAAGTAGGAGATGTTTTTTATGATTCAGTTCGTCGACGCGGTTCAGGGGTAAAAGAGAATTACCACGAAACCAGTGAGATAGCTGAATACATTTCAATGGAATTATTAGCCAATTATGGTGATTTCCCTGGTGAGTTTTGCATTACTCCGGCTTCTCTCCATGATGATTTTACCAATGGAGTAGATTTTGTTCTTGCACTTGAAGATGATAATGCCAAGCATGGTTACGAATTTTTAGCCGTAGATGTTGCTTCAACCGATGAAGTGATGACAATTATGGCCAAAGAGGAAAAAATTACCGATGAAATATTAAAAGGTTATTTGCAAAGAGTTAAATACTTCCAATTGGAAGCTGACCCGGATATTTGTGGTAAATTTCGTATGCCAAAAGTTATTTTAGGATTACCACCACAGACAACCATTCAGATTGAAGAATTAATGAAAAAAGAACGAGGAAAAACCAGTACCGAGGGAGATAAAAAGCGGTTGCGTCGATACGCTAGCATGATTCGTAATGAATTTATTTTGCAATTGGAAAAATATGTTGAGTATATTGTAAAGTGGCAAGATGATATTCCGAAAGAAAGCGTTCCAATACTTCTAATGCACTATCAAAAAGTTATCAATAGATTAAAAAAATCGGGTGAAAGCTAATCACTCGATTTTTGATCTCTTAAAGATTTTAGTCTAGCCAGTTGCGCTGGTAATTGTCCCAATTTAACGATTTCAGTTTTTCTATCGGAAAGTTGTCTCTTATAATCATCTGCAGCATTTTTTTTGGCAATAAGTTTAAGAATATCTCTTACTTTGGTTCCTGTCATCTTTACCCCTCTATCCTTTGGCTGTGTTTTCTATTTCTATCAAACATCCCAGCTTACAGCATTAGAGCAACATTGTCAAGCTTATTTGCCTGAAAACTTCTTGATTCATCATACTCACTAATATTTGCGCTCAACTGATGTTCCGCGGAGCGTGTGCGAGCGGTTTTGCACAACATTCCTGCATAGCCGAAGTTGTGCAGTCGTATAATAGCCGAAGGCTTACACCTGCACAATTTGGGTGAGGGCTTTTGTAAAAAGCCCGAACCGGCTATGCAGTGTTGTACTCTGTAATAAAAAATGCTTTCAAATATAAAAATTTTTAATTCCACTGCTCTGGCCTAATACTACTTCTAGTGGCCATTATTTCGGAAGCAATATTGAGAACACGGTTTACATCTACTAGGTCTTGTAAGGGAGCTTCTATGCGGACTTTACCATCTCGTTCATTTTCATATCCAATGATTGCAGTATCTCCTATAATTTCTAATAATTCATAGCTCATCCTATCTCTAAGGTCATAAAAGCCAACGGTTGTCCCAACTTGTAAACCGTGTTCTCGTGCTTCCTCTAATGCTTTTTGTCGCGCCTCAGCACGTATGGCATCATTTTTTTCATTGGTTAATCTTTCCATATTGTACTTAATTAATTAAAAATTTTTATCCTCTAATTATATCATTTTTTATTGTTTTGCACAACGTTAGGATTATGAGAAGTTTGCGGAACGAAGTGGATCAAATTTGGGAAAATGGCGAGCCGAGCCATTTTCCTCATAATCCTTATTATACGCCCTGACGACCGAAGGGAGGAAAGCGCAGCGTGGCACGAAGCGTAGCGGAGTGAGTTCAAAAATATTTTTCAATTAACTGTATTTTGATAGGTTTTTTATTCAATATTAATAAATTTGTTTGCCGGTCTCTTCAGGGTCTAATGTTGAAGCGATGGGATCGACCATTTTTCTATTGTAGACGATTACTGCCTTTATAGTTATAGCAAAAAGACTAATATCTTTCCAGTAAATATGACTTTACATCGTTAGTGTTAAAGAATTTTTTACAAAAATTTTCAGCACTTTGCTTACTGAATTTTTTACAGCTAAAAATATCAATAAAAACTCTATTTCCAAAATTGTCAAAATGAATCGTAATTGATGATGTTTCAATAAATTGTAAAACTGAATATCCTTTGAGTTTGTCTTTGCCAAACTCTTTAATCAATGGTTGTCCATAGGGTTTCATTTTCATTTTTTCTTCGTCTTTAAAAATAGTTTTATTACAATTTCGAAAATCTAAGATTAATTGATATCCCCAAATATTGTTTTTTATCATAGTAAAGTATTAATGTAATTTTCTTTTTCTACCATTGCAAAAGTTAAATTATCTTCTACTCGCTTCCGCAGGGTTTCTTTATTTCGCTCTTCATATTCAGTAAATGCAATATAGTCTTTTTTGCATTTACAAGTATCCAGTTTTTTTGCTTCTGCCATGAATTTTTCTGTATCATAGCTTTTGGCAAGATCATAAATCATCCTTTTGATTCTATTTGAACATTTCTCACAAGCAATATTTTTTTTGTTTTGAAATAGAAACATTTCTGGTTGGGGGTGTGTTGTCAAGCCGCCGATGCTCCAGTTATGTCCGTTCAAATAATAAGAACTGTCAGTACCATCGGAGTCAGCAATAAGTATTTTGATTATTTCCAAAACTGTTCTTGGGTCTAACAGATTGTATCTATTGTTGATAAATAATAAGTGATTAAGGGTGAATGGCTGTAAGTTTGGTAACATTAAATAAAAGGCAATATTATTCTTTCGGCAATATTCAATGGTTTGTTTCGTGTCTTCAATGATTTCTTTTTGCGTCATTGAATGTACACCGCAAAAGACAAAAACGCCTGTGCGAAAGCCTAATTCTTGAGCTTTTTTAATTCCTTTTTCAAAGTCCCTTAATTGTAAGCCCTTGTTATAAAGAACCTGCCTTGTGAAATCATTCACTGCCTCAAAACCAAAAAGAAGTGTAAGATTGTATTTTTTAATTAAATCTTTTTGGTCTTCAAATTCTTGATAAACCTCAAGAAAATCTGAAATTTTTGATTCAAAGAATAGTTGCATGTTGAGCTTTTCTTTTTGAGAGTATTCAACAAACATATCAATAATTTTTTTTCTGAATTCAGATGGTATTTCGGGGTTTGCCAAAAAAGAACCTTCGCCACATAGCTCTGCGGTGACTAATTTATTTTCGGGATATATTTTATGGAGATTTTTGTGTTCAGCGTCTGTCTGTTTGTTAGTAATGAGGTTGTCAAAATTATCTATTATATATTGTGTTTGTACTATCAATGAATTATATATTTCATCTTTTTTTGCTCTGCTGCAAGTTATGTTTGAATATAAACAAGGTGTACAATATCCTTGGCAATATTTAGCGCATGGAAAAGATGAAAAAATAAACACGGGTAATTTCCCATTATAACCGTCAACATAAAAGTAAAAGGGTTTTTTAATGGTATCATATGTATACTTATTTTTTTTACGTGCATTTATTCTTAGGAATATTGCAATCTTCTTGCTTTGTTCAACTAAAATTTTATTTGATTTTTTAAATAATTTAAATGTCGTAAATTCCCTCCAATCTTCCCTTAATGAATCAATGATTTTATATTCAAAATGATTTTTTTTAGCCATTTCAAGAATATCATCAAATGCGCAAAAATTTGGTAAAACGGTCAATATGGAACCATTTTCTGTTAGATATTCTGAAGCCTGAGATAAGAAAGTACTCCATGTGGAAAGATTTTCATCAAAAAAAGCAGATGCGACAACATCTTCTGATTTTATTTTCATGAATGGAAGATTGGCGATAATTAGATCATATTTTTGACTAACATTGTCAAAAAGAGAACCGCGATTAACTGTTAGTATTTTATTTAAATTATGTAAATTTATATTATCCTGAATATTTTTTATCGCATTTTTATTTATATCAACAACTAACCCAGATTTTGCATATTTACTCGCAAAAATACTTACAATTCCTGTCCCACCACCGATTTCTAAAAAATTTGTAAATTTAAAATGTTTTAAGGATTTTATAAGTATCTCAGAATCCAAATTGGGTTCAAATACTTTCGGATAAACAATAAATTTTTCATCTAAAATTTTTATTGAGTATTTATTAGATAAGGATCTAAATTTATTTATTAATTTCTTTTGATATCTAATTTCATCATTAATTTGTACTGAAGATGGTTTGGATATAATTGACATAAAAATTACCTATTAAAAATATATTCCAAGCTAGCCATTGCAGAATATAATCTGAACTCGGCTTGCTCAAAAGCTATTGATTTTTTTGAATGTAAAATTTCTTTGGTTATTTCTCTATCATGGTGAGCTGGTAAATAATGCATTATTTTAATATTTGGGAGAGCATTTTGCAAAAAAGCATTGTCAACTTTGAGTTTACCAAGTTTAATATCCAAAAAGTTTTTAGTATTTTTCCACCACTCGTCAACATATAAGATTTTTGCATCTGATAATGCTACTTTTATATCAGTTGTTATGGTCAACTTTCCGCCCCATTTTTTCCCCAATGCTTTAATCTTTTTATTGAAACTTTTGTTTTTAGAACTATATTTGCTTTCTGGAGTCAAGAAATATATATCCGCCCCCATTATAATCCCACCGTATGCAAAGGATTCCATAACACCGCTACCAAATGGAGGACAGACACAGCATATTTTAAGATTTTTGATTTTTTTAAATTCTTTTTGAATAATAGCCAGATCTGCAATAGTTTGTGTGGGGTGATTAAGACCGCAAAAGCCATCGATTATAGGTAAATTAGTATGTTTTAATGACATTTCTAATAATTTTCCTGTGTAATCTCTTATTACAAAAGCATCTACCCAACCTTCCAGTGATTTTAAAATATCTAAGAAATCCTCTCTATTTGTTCCGTCAAATTCTTTTGTTAAGTGCGGAATTGAGACAGTTGTGGCAATACCGCCTAATAATTGCATTCCAATTTTAAACGACATTTTGGTTCTCAAAGAGACCTCTGAAAACAATAGAGCTAAGCGTTTATTCTTTAATAATTGCTGTTTTTTGTTTTTACTAAAATCTATTGATCTGTTGATTAAGGCGGTAAGCTGCGTTTTGTTTAAAGATTGTATTTCTAGTAAATTGTTCATATAAACTTAGTTAAGTATCTGTTATTATAAATAGTTTTCGGTGCGATAGCGGAGAAAACACTTTATTTCCCCTCTAATCAAAAAAAAAATCAAATTTATTCCTTATTAAAGCCTATCAAAAGATCCGTAAATTAAAAGAAAAATATTTTTTGAATTGCGTATAATGGCTGCGCCTAATGCGAAGTTGCGGACGGGTAGCGGAGCTATCCGACAGGCAATTTCGTATAGGCGCTGTTGTGCGCTTGTCCGCCTGAGGCGGGAAGTTCCAAAAAACAAAGACTCCTTATTCTTTTCTTATTCCTTAATATTTTTTTCTATAAATTTAAATATTTCTTCATAGTTGACTGTGTTTGGATTTGATGTATCAATCTCAAGCGTCTCACCTTCAATATCTAGAACTCTACTACCAATACCAATTTTCGATAGAAATTTTTCTTCTCCAAAAATATTTTTTATGGCATGCTTACGCCCAGTATGAAAATCTTCAGATGCCAACCTTTCCTTATACCTATTAACAATAACCTCTCTGTCGGCTTTACAATGAATCTGTAACAATTTACAACCATATTTCTGTTTCAGTTCATTCAATCTCTCATTGTTTTTATCTGGCTGGAAATTAGCTTCTGCAATAATGCTTTTCCCTTTGGACAGGGAGGCATTAACAAAATAATAGGTAAATTCAAATGCCATTTTGCCCACTTTATCCCATTCGGATTTATCATGTTCCCAGCCTATTTGAGACCAAATAATTTCTTTAATTTCATCATTGCCGATGTTTGGAATATTGAATTTTTCAGAAATAATTTTCCCAAGTGTAGATTTCCCAGTAGCACCAAAACCAGAAATGAATATAAATATACTTTTGGCCATGTTTTTGTTTGATAATAAATTAATAAAGTTTTCTTCCTTATTCCCCCTCTTTAAAATAAATAATTCAATTTATTCATTACAGAAATGCGTCCGCCGTAGCGAAAAGAAAAAGTAAATTTCGCAAAATGGGCTACGCCTTATGCGAAGTTTGTATTCTAGGTATTTAATATCCGCTATAATAAGTGAATAAAAGGAGTATGAAATATGAGTATTTAGGTTTTATGATAGTGTTATGATTCTAATCTGTGGAGTAAAAAAGTCAACTCAAACAAAAATTAAACTTACAATTACCTTCTACTTTAATTTACTCACTCACCCTAAACACCTCTTCAAGCGTAGTCATTCCCTTCATCGCCTTGATCAATCCATCCTGTGCCATGGTCAGCATTTGATTTTTTATTGCCAGCTCTTCCATTTGGGTGACAGACAGTTTTTCTGATAAAATTACCTGTTCGATTTCTTTATTCATTACCATGATTTCATAAATACCGACTCTACCTTTATATTTCATCTCATTACACTTTTCACAGCCTTTACCAGTATAGAACTGCAAATTTGATAAATCAGGCCGATCAGGATGACCTTCGGGAATGGATTCTAGGATTTTTTTTGCGTTTTCTAATTCTTCAGGTTTTGCTTCATATTCTATCTTACAATCTTGGCAGATTCTTCTAACCAATCTTTGTCCCATAACCGCGTTTATTGCAGGAGCCAACAAAAATCCTTTCACTCCCATGGCTAAAAACCTTGGGATAGCGCCAGCCGCATTATTTGTATGAATAGTAGATAGAACCAAATGACCGGTCAAGGCAGCGTTTACCGCAACATCAGCAGTTTCCTTATCCCTCATTTCACCTACCATCACAATATCTGGGTCTTGTCTCAAAATTGATCTCAAGCCATCAGCGAATGAATAGTGTTTGCTATGATCAATTTGACTTTGATTAATCCCTTTTAGTTTATATTCAATTGGATCTTCAAGGGTAATTATTTTAGTTCCTTCTTTGTTTAATTGAAATAAAATTGAGTACAAAGTGGTTGTCTTACCAGAACCGGTCGGACCAGTGGTTATAATCATCCCATTTGGTCTAGCCATCTGTTCTTCAAGCCGTTTGGCTGCCAATCCTATCAATCCCAGCTTATCAAAGTCAACTCCCGCGGCAGAGGAATTCAAAATTCTCATCACCACGCTTTCACCATAAGCAGTTGGCAGGGTTGAAGTTCTGACATCAATTTTATCTTCCTTGGTTGCAATGCTAAATCTGCCATCCTGTGGTTTATCCGAAATATTAATTTTTAGTCCTGCAAGTAATTTAATACGGGAAATAATTTTTGACCATTTATCTTTTTCAATTTCCGCTGCATCATGCAGTATCCCGTCAACTCGTAAACGGATTTTTACATCTTTTTCTTCTGCTTCAATATGAATATCAGATGAACCTGATTCGAGCGCCGCCGCAATAACCAATGAAACCATGTCAGAAATATTAGTTTTCTTTACAGTTTCGTTTAATTTTTTGAAATCACGGCCAATATCTGTATATTTATTTAAATCTTCTTCTGACACACTTACTCCCTCAATCTTTTTTGCCCGAACAGGAATCTTATCATAGACTTTTTGTGCTTCCTTCAGGCTATTCTCTGAAATTTTATAAATTTCCACCTTTGCTCGGTTATTTTCTCCAAGTTGATATGCGTATTCTTTTATTTCCTCATTCTCTGGTTCAGTAGTCCCAATTCTCATTTCCTCTCCAATATAAAGGAAACAAATAACCCTCATGGATATTGATTTATCTTTTGGAATAATAGCGATCGTCTCTTGGCTGATCGGAAATCCAATCAGATCAATGTATGGCACTCCAGAAGATGTCGCAATTGATTTTGCACTGCTTTCAGTTTCTTTGATTGAAATTTCTTTCATTTTTTTCTCCAGCTTTTGTTTTGTTGAAACTTCTTCTATCTTTATACTTGTTTTTCCCCCATCATTGGTAGTTGAATCACTGACTTGACCTGATTTTAATTTTGCTGGATCTTTTAATAATTCTTCAATAGAACTCATATATTTATTTTAGTTGATAGATCATCCTGATATTATCAATTTTATCCTATTTTCACGCTAAAGCCAAATAAAAGTTGAAAATTTGCCTGTATATAACTAATTTGCGATATTTATTGGATAAGGTAAAATATAGTTCATAAGATAGTAAATGCAAAAAAATTATGTCACCAAGAAAGAAGCAAGAGCTTGATGAGAAGGAGGAAGTCAAGTCTACAACATCGACAAAAACAAAGTCTAGGGGGGGAAACGACAATGTTTCTCTTTTTACTTTGGCAGTTGTTGCCATTGTGATATTAGGCTTAATTGGGATTGTTTTTGGTTATACCAAAGACAAACTATCTGAATTGCAAAAAGGTGGTTCAGACAAAACAGTTGCCTTGGAAACACAGGTCGAAAATCTAAAGAATCAGATTACCGAATTGGTTGACAAGGCTAAAACCTTGGAAAAAGACAATCAAGAGCTCTTGATAAACTTTTTTGATAACAATCGCAAATTACCTCGAGATTTGGATGTCTCAACTTGGTTGGTTTACAACAATGATCAAGCAAGAATGCGGTTGCAATTCCCAGAGAATTGGGAAGTGGTCAGGGCTAAGCAGTTGAACGCTGATCAGCCTGCTACTACTGCGGAAGCAACTTCAGAGCCTGATGCCACCAAAGTTGCCAGTCGCTTGCAGTATGAAATAGTCCTCCAACCAAAGGAAACTCCAAATTTTGTTCAGGCCATTACCATAAAAGATGATTACATTGATTTTGCTGGTTTGAGTCTTGATGAAAAATATAGTATTTTCAAGGAATTGAATTTACTTGATCAGAAAGATTTCACTTATGGCAAAATGCTCTATTTTATTGATCTTGATGACAAGGACAATGAGATCCCGACCATTCTGATCTTGACTGAAAATCGAATTTTGAGAGCAACATTCAATCTTCTTGATAAAACCCTGCCAGACTACATGACTTATCGCAAGGATTTTGAGAGCATTATTTCTACTTTTGATTTGATTATCAAGGTTGAAGATATTGTTCCAGGTGACGCACAGTAAATTAAAATTCAGTTTATTTAAAAAAAGAGGCTTGACTTTAGTTCAGGTCTCTTTTATAATTTTATAAACCTTATCAAGATTTAAGTCCTAATTTATTTATGTCATTCTCAATCGGAATCGTTGGCCTACCAAATGTCGGTAAATCTACTACTTTTAATGCTTTAACCAAGAAGCAAATAGATATTGCTAATTATCCTTTTTGTACCATTGAGCCCAACAAAGGAATTGTTGAAGTCCCTGATGATCGTCTCGAGCAGTTGGCAAAATTATCAAAATCTGAAAAAATCATTCCAACCACGATTGAATTTATTGACATTGCTGGTCTGGTTCGTGGCGCGCACAAAGGTGAAGGTTTGGGTAATAAATTTTTAGCTACAATTCGTGAATGTGATGCAATAGCTCAAGTCGTTAGAGATTTTCACGCTGGTGATATTATCCATGTTGAAGGCAAAGTTGATCCAGCTTCAGACATAGAAACCATAAATTTTGAATTGATTTTTGCTGATTTGCAGACAGTTGAAAATTCACTAAAAAAAACCACTGACAAATTAAAAGGTTCATCAGCATCAGAAATGAAAATTATAAATAAGCAAATTGAGCTTTTAACTTTTTTGAAACAGAATTTAGAAAATGGAATTTTAATAAATAAAATTTCACTAGAGCTTGAGCAACACAAGGCCATCAAATCTCTCAACTTGTTGACTGCCAAACCCATGATTTTCATTTTGAATGTTGATGAGTCAGACATAAATACCCTTCCGCAGATTGATATTTTGCAAAATGAAATCGTCATCCCAATCTGTGCCAAGCTAGAATCAGAGTTAGCAGAGCTTGCACCTGAAGAAGTTTCTGAATATTTGAACCAGTCAGGCATTACCATGACCGGACTTGATCGCGTAATCCTTGAATCATACAAAAAACTGAATTTAATTACTTATTTTACTTCAGGACCAAAAGAAACTCGTGCTTGGACAATCACAGCTGGTACCCTTACTCCCCAGGCTGCTGGTAAAATTCATACTGATTTTGAAAAAGGTTTTATTGCTGCAGAAGTTGTCAATTGGCAAAAATTAATTGAAGCTGGGAGCGAAGTTGCTGCCAAAGAAAAAGGTCTGATTCACCTCGAAGGCAAACTATATGAAGTCAAAGATGGTGATGTCTGTGTTTTCCGTTTCAGTGTTTGAGTAAAAGTATAAAAAATTGAACGAAAATAAAAAAGCCACGATGATATCGCGGTTTTTAATATGGTTTATGCAAATAATTCTCCAATTCCCCGTAAAATCTTAGAAACGCACGCTTTTTATCTGGGTCTACAGCTGAAATTATTGAGGTTTGTTGCAATGCAATTTTCCCATCAAGTGATCTCTCGAAATTAACAACACCAAAAATATCAGTTCCTTTTTGCAGATCAGGTATTTGCCTTGGCTGAAGTTCAGTTAATGTGTGTACTAAATATAAATGTACCTGAATTAGGAAAAGTTTTCCACTAACAACATCAAGAATAAAACACAGCAATAGTTTCCAGTCATCATAGCAATTTAGAAAATCAGACACCACAAATAATTTTAAATATGATGAAGGCATATTTCTATCTTCCGCCGAATACATTTTTACTTCTCTCATTATTGATGGACTAAACCAATTGTCAGTTGCACCACTGATTTTTTGCATTATTTCAAGCAAGGGAACAACTATATTTCGCTTATTATTTTCACTTGAAGTGTCAAGTGGGGCAATACCAAACTTATTTACTTTCAGGTGAATCATTTTCCCTCCGGTCTGGTGAAAAGGACAAAATCATTTTTCAGCTTACACAATATACGCAAGATTGTCAAAAATAAAATAAAACTTCAGTAATATTAAACCCCACGAACATGACCAGCCTCGGGTCTTGCCTGCCGTAATCTTGATGAAGGCAAATCTGGGGGCGTAATGCGCGCTACCAACACTCTCACTTGTCACCCCTGAAATTAATTCAGGGCAGGCTCTGAATTTACTTGTCCATCGAAGTTTTAACGAAGATGGATTTCAGGGTATAATCAAGCTATCCCTTTATACTCTGAAACAAGTTCAGAGTGACAAATTTAAATATATAAACAACAATAACATTTAACGCATCTTGCCCGTCTTCATCGTGAAGTCGAGACAGACTAAGGCTTTCAGGCAGGGTGTCAAAAAAACTTGCTTTAGCAATACCAATCACATACTTTATTATTCAACCCCACGAACACGGTAAGCATCGGGTCTGGGGGCTTTCTTGCCGTGTTTAAAACACAAAATAATTTTCATAAGTAGCAATTAAAGCCCCCAGTGGTTTTTGCTTACTTTTTGCCATCAAAAAGTAAGGCGCAAAGCGCAATCAATCACTTTTTTCAAAAAACCTGCTATAGCAAAATGATAACTTACTTTATACATTCAACCCCACAAACATGCCAAGCATCGGGTCTGGGTGAACAAGCGCGTCATCAAAACCACGAACTTGACAAAAACAATTCGCATTTGTTCACCCAGTGGTTTTTGCTTACTTTTTGCCACCAAAAAGTAAGACGCGAAGCGTAATCAATCACTTATTCTAAAAAAAACTTGTTTTAACAAATCAACAACTTACATTTAAATTTCATTGCTAGCCACTACTTTCAACAACCTCTCCTCTAAACGCACACACCAGCTATTCGCTGGAGTGTTTTTTTGCTAATACAAAAGCGGGTATATTCCCGCTTTTATAAAAATCTAAATTACAGATTATTCTAAAAATTTTATTTACATCATTCCACCCATTCCACCCATACCTGGTAACCCGGCACCGCCTGAAGATTTATCTTCGTCTGGTTCATCCGTCACAACACATTCAGTCGTCAGTAGCATTGAAGCTATTGATGCCGCGTGTTGCAGTGCAAATCTGGTTACTTTTGTCGGATCAATAATACCGGCTACTACCATATCTTCAAAAGTATCCTTAGCCGCATTATAACCCTGATTCCCTTCAAGTTGTTTAACTTTTTCTGCAATTACTGAACCGTCCTTACCCGCATTTCTGGCAATCTGTTTAATTGGTTCTTCAAGCGCCAGTTTCATTATTTCCACACCAACTTTTTCTTCTCCGTCTACAACCAGATTATCAAGAGCTTTGATCGCCCGAAGCAATGCCACACCTCCGCCAGGAACAATTCCTTCCTCAATCGCAGCTTTTGTCGCATGAATCGCATCTTCGACTCGCAATTTCTTTTCTTTCATTTCAGTTTCTGTGGCAGCTCCAATTTTTATCACCGCTACTCCGCCTACCATCTTCGCTAATCTTTCCTGCAATTTTTCTTTGTCAAAATCAGAAGTTGCATTATCCATTTCATTCTTTATCCGAGCTACGCGCTCATCAATTTTTGTTTTTTCACCTCTTCCTTCAACAATTGTAGTTTTTTCTTTATTAGCAACGACTTTAGCTGCCGCGCCAAGCATATTTAATTCAGTGTTTTCCAGTTTTAGACCAACTTCTTCAGAAATTACTTTACCGCCAGTCAAAACTGCAATATCTTCAAGCATTTCTTTTCTTCGATCACCAAAACCTGGTGCTTTTATTGCTAATACATTGAAGACTCCTCGTAATTTATTTACAACCAATGTTGCCAAAGCTTCGCCTTCAATCTCATCAGCAATAATCACCAATTCTTTTTTTCCTGTTTCAGCTACTTTCTCAAGTATTGGGACAATATCAGTTACCGCTGATATTTTTTTATCTGTAATTAATATATTGCAATCTTTGTATTCAGCTTCCATTCTTTCTGCATTTGTAACCATGTAGTGAGAAATAAATCCATTATCAAACTGCATTCCTTTTACCACATCAGATTTGATACCAAAAGTTTGTGATTCTTCAACCGTTAGAACCCCTTCTTTGCCAACTTTGCTGATAGCTTCGGCGATAATTTTTCCTATTTCAGGATCATTAGCCGAGATTGAGGCTACTTGAGTGATTTCTTCCTGGCTTTCAATTTGTTTTGACAGCTTTGTTTTCAGCTCATCAACCAAGACATTAACCGCTTTTTCAATGCCTTTCTTGACCACCATTGGGTTAGCTCCAGCTGCCACATTTTTCAAACCCTCGGCAATAATTGCTTGAGCTAAAATAGTTGCAGTTGTTGTACCATCTCCAGCCACATCATTAGTTTTAGTTGCCACTTCCTTTACCAATTCTGCTCCAACATTTTCAAATTTGTTTTTCAGTTCAATCTCTTTGGCAATAGTTACACCATCATTGCTAATAATCGGAGAACCAAAACCTCGATCAAGAACCACATTTCTTCCTCGTGGACCAAGAGTAATTTTTACTGCGTCAGCCAGCTGGTCAACGCCTCTTTTCAGGGCCTGTCTGGCTTCTTCATTGAATAGTATTTGTTTTGCCATAGAATTATTTCCCTATCAGGGTATGATTAATAAATATTTATTCTACAATTGCCAAAATATCTTCTTCTTTTAAAACCAAATAATTTTCAGTACCAATTTTGATCTCATTTGGTGAATATTTTGTAAATACGATTTTTTGTCCCACTTGAACACTCATTTGCACTCTCACCCCAGATTCAGATATTTTTCCCGGTCCGACAGCAATTATTTCACCTTGTTCAGGTTTTTCTTTTGAAGCTGTGTCTGGGATAATAATACCTGATGCAGTGGTTTCTTCACTGGTTAGTGGTTTTACCACCACATTATCATTTAATGGTTTCAGCATAAATTTTTACTTATTTTATTATTATTTCAATCCTTAACTATTTTTAGCAAATTGGCTTTCTTCTGTCAACAGTTCCTAGCATTGACAAAATATTTTTCTTGTGCTAAAAAATATTATCACTGACCTCCACCAAGGAAAGGGGAGTCTGATGCCAAAGCGAGTTGATGGTTTTGCCTGTGAGGAATGTGACGCACTATTCCCAACTATGGAAGACTGTGCAGATCATGAAGCAAACTGTAAAAATTTATTCGCCATGTTAAAGCCAGATACTCTACTCTGGGTAGATAGTACTTGTCCTGAAAGCTTTAAAGAAGATGTTCCTTCTAATGGTCCATTTATTGTTTCCGAGACTGATCCAGACGATATTTTATGTCGTCTCGTCAGCCATGAAATAGATATGGATGATGCCAAGTGTCTTCGTGAATATCATCACGGTAAGGAAAATAAGGAAAATGCTCATTTTGATGTTAGTATTACACTTAATTATTGCGCAATTGTTTTGGATGAGAGATATGAGGGGTTTAGCGGAGTATTCACAATTTCAGATTCGGTCGAAAATGTGTACGGATTTTTGACTGCATTCAACTCAAATGCTGGAGATTCTGTTGACATTGGTGATACTGCGGTTAATATTCATGTTATTTGCCAGAAGGGTGAGCTTGAAGTTGTTTCAGAATGGAAAACCTATCTTCGGAGACTTAGAATGCTTGGTAAACTGCTTGTCGCCAAGGGTCATCTCACTGAACGAGAACTTCCACCCGAACATATTTGTCTAAAAGCAGAATAATCTAAACGCTGATAAATTTTCAGTGTTTTTTATTAAAAAAGAAGTCAGATTAATGACTTCTATAACCCCTAAATATTTTTTGCTGTTGATTCAATCAGATCCAACAATAGGCGTGGAAAGCCTTCTTCTTTCATTCGTGTTCGCAGTAAGTTGAGTTGGCTTTCATTATTATCATCTGACAGTCCATTCCTGTGCGCCAGGTAAACCAAGCTAAAATATTTAGCCAAAGTAGTCCGATATTTTTTATCCATTGACAAAAAAAGATTTTGAATCCCAAACTTTACCAGCAAAGCAAAAAGCAAACTGTAAAAATCAAGCAAGTTTTTCATCTGGTTCTCCTTGCCCGCTAAGGAATTCTTAATGCTATGTCATTAATTATTCTTTGTCAATAATGTTTGCAATACTATTGCACAGCTGGAAAAAAATAATAAATTTCCCACCCAAAATGAATATAAATAATGATCAAATAAACTGATTACCAATAGGCCAAACCAGCTAATTACAAAAATTAGATTTTCTTCATTTATTTTTTTCTTCTTATCAAAAAAAGTATTTTTAATCAGCCAATATATTGATAAACAAAACAACAATCCTCCTCCAATCCCAAATTCAACAGTTAACAAAATTATTGAATTATGAGTCGGTTGATAGTACCAGCTTGGTTGATCTGGAGTCAGGCTCTTCAGTGATTCAGTATAGTTGCCTGGACCAACTCCAGCTAGCCAATTATTCTTGAAAATTTGCAATGCATCATTATATCCGCTCAATCTTTCTTCTGTCGATTTTTGTTCCAGCCTGGCAAACCCAGTTATTCGTGTTTGCGTTAAATCAAAATTAAACGCTGAAAAAATCATAAAAACCATTAGAAAAATCAGTAGAAATTTATTTCCAACAGATTTTAATCTCTCAAATTTCATTTTTATGACCAGAAAATAAAAAAATGCTAGACTCATTAACAATGCCAGCATTGCTGACCGTGAAAAACAGAAAAACAAGGCAATGCTATTTAACATAAAACCAATTACCAATAAATATTTTGCGAGCAAGTTTTTTTCTTTACTATAAATATAGATAATGAACAGCAAGCCAATGATTAACATCCCTCCCAAAATATTTGGATGGGGCAGTGAACCAAATGATCTCAATATCCTTTCGCCATTACTCTCAATTATTGGTGTCCCTAGAATTTCTGGTTTTTGACTCGCCATTCCTAGCCATTTGTTTGCCCCGACTTGTTGAGTTACAAACTGTTGAATTGCTAAAATGCTTTGAACTACAGTTGAGGCGACAAAAACATAAGCAATATTTAGAAGTCGCGGTTTTATAACCAGAAATACTGCGATTAGAGCTCCACCGAGTGCAAACTGTGAAATTTTATTTATAGCTAACTCCTGATTTTGAGCTAACAAAATTGATAAAATCGCAACCATTACGACGAGTAGAGCTAATAGCAGTCTTTTCCCTGAAAAATTATTGTTTTTCAAACTAATTTTTGTATAAACAAAAATTATTGTTAGCAGTACTATTAATCCCAGTAAAATCTCTGTGCCATATAGCGATAAAGTCCCATATTCATAATACCCACCATTGATTTCCGCTGGTTTATAGATCCATCTTGTCTGCCAAGGCAATAAAAAAATTAATAGGTAAATAAGATACTCGATTGTATATTTCAAATTTTTCATAATCAACGATTATTTTTCTATTATCTAAAATTTTCTCTCATGATTGACACTTTACTCTATTTATATTATATTATAACATTATGTTCCTTCACACCCAGGAGGCGCAGATGATACAATTGCTCTTTGTTTTTTTGTTTTTTACCTTGTTTTGTTTAATTATTGCCGTTATACAATACAAATCATTTATTCTAACCAAGTATCGAAAACATGCAAAGTGGTCAGTAATTTTTTTTCTACTTGCCTTTCTGTCAGCAATTTTAGTCAGCATCTCATTCATTAATATTAAATATCAAAGTAGCAACATCAAGGGCAATTTCTGTTCAATGGAATGGAGAAATATAAAAATTGATGCTGGTAATGACTCGATCAAATTATCAACCGATGTTGACGAACGATTTGCTTTACACACCAATCTATCATCATCCGTCTATGTTTTTCCGAGGTATTCTTTCGGTAAGGGTAATTCTGTTGTTATCACTCGTGAAGATTGGAGCAGTCAGTATTCTGACGATTCATCCCGAGGCTATGAGTTTATACTGGAATATTATGATGATAGATTTGATTATACCGCAGAAAAAAGTCGGGGCAAGTCAATTGTTGAGATATTTCATGTTTTTAATGATAATACTTGTTTTCATGAGCCATATTCTGGTGATCTCGGTTGGTCTCGTAACCCCTAGCTAGCACCCAGGAGGAACCAATGTGGTGGGTAGTCGTTTGGATTGTAGCTTTTGCTTGTCTGGTGGTCACATTTGTTGCAGCGGGGTTTTATTCTCGCAAAACAGAATTGCGTAAGAAAATAATTGCATATATTATCAGTCTAATATTTTTTTTGCTATTCTGTTATGGGATCGCACAATCAGTCGACAATCCCGAACAATCAGTTTCGGATACTAATATCGAACAAATTAACAAAACCAGTGGACAATGATCCACTTTTTTTATTTATTTATTAATGTTTTAAATAGTTCAGTAATTGAAAATTGGGGAATGATTTCTTTACATCTTTTTTCCCACAATTGGTTAAAATATTTTCTTCTATCAGTGCTATGCAGTTTTAGAATTGCATCATTCATTACCACATCATTGTTATTTTGTCCCAATTTATTTTTCAAATCAATTGATAGCTTATTTAGTTGAATTTTCCTAAATACATTTTCCAATCGCTTTGGTGAAATAATCAGCCAAACTGCTTGCATCCACGATCTCCTTGAGACTCTTCTTCGTTGATTCACTACATATTCCTGGCAATTTGGGAGTAATTTATTTATCCAAATATTTTCTTGCTGGATTTTTGCGTTTATTTTTTCTGGATCAAAAATAGGCACAAACTGTCTCACCCAGAAAGCCAAGTGCAGATCGTTTTCACCTGCAAACTTTTCTAAATTTAGATTTTTTTCATCAAGGAAAAAACTCAAGCAAATTTTATTTTTTTGTTTTATTTTTGTTGGTCTTCGTCCTAATAATTTCATCATCAAGGTTGTAAAAAATCTACAGCTCCAGATTCGCCCAGCCTGACAAACAATCGCAATGTCAATATCACCATTTTCCCTTGGGTTTGAATAGCTTAACTTATTAGTAATAAAAATAGCTTTAACAAAAGCACATTTTTTTAAGAGTTTTATATTATTTATCGCCAGTTTATATTTTTCATCTGACAACAAATAATTATCTTTTCGCAACTCAATAGTATCTTCTCTGTTTTTTAAAAAATAAAATCCTTCTCTGTGTCCCAGAAAGGATTCTAGATTTTGCAAACTATGAATTACTGCTTTGTCTGAAGTTACATTTCTTGCAATCAGATATTTATAGACCTCATTTGCAGTTAGCGGAAAGTCAAAAATATCAAAATAGACAATTGTTCGAAGTGTTGCTCTGTCTATTTCTGTTAATAACATATTTTCATTCAATACTTTTTTCAATCACTGGAATAGAGTTGTTCAATTGCTTGATTGACTCCGCAGAATTAATCTCTGCCTCTTTGATAAAAGCATCATTGATTTCAATCTGGTCTTCTTTTATTGCGATTACTTGATCGATCGAGACATAAACTCTCGGACCAAACCAGCTTTGTCCGACTATCAGGCTAATTATTTTTAGGCTGTCAGTATCAACTTCGAGATTATAAAGTTTACCAACCCTTGTCTTGCTCTTTTGGCAAACAACCGGCAGACCTTTAATTTTTGTGTACTTTATTTTCATCTTATGGTTGCTTATTTTCAGACTTAACATCAAGTATATTGTTTTTATTTAATTCAGCTTTCATTTTTGAGAACACTACTTTTTGTTGAATAATGGTCAAAATAGTTGTTATTAACCAATACAGAGTGAAACTGCTCGGTAGCCGTGAACCAATAAATATCGTGATCAAGGGCATGAAATAAACCATTGATTTATTCATTTCCGCCATAATATTTTCATCTTTTGCACCGGATTTCACCATGCCTGGGGCACTTTTGGTCATTAGCATCTTGGCTTGGATATATTGTCCAATACCGGCAATTATCGCCAAAATCAGACTTGGTACCAGCAAATCAAGAAACCCAAATGCCACAGTATTAAGATGTTCAGGTACTTGTATAAAAGAATAAATTCCTTGGATGCTATCACTTGACAGTACATCTCGTCTGAAAACAGAATAAATTGCTAGTAAGAAGGGTAGTTGGAGCAAGGTTGGTAGACAGCTTGAAAGTGGATTCACTTTATTATCTTTATAGAGCTTCATCATTTCTTTGGCCAGGACTTCCTTTTTATCTTTGTACTGTTTTCGTAGTGCATCCATTTTTGGCTGGATATCTTGCAAGGATTTTTGGGATTTTAAGGCTTTCCATGAAAGTGGCATCAACAATGCCTTGACAATGATTGTTAATAGAATTATTGCTACGCCTAAGTCATGTCCTGGGATAATATTATAGAGATAAATTAACAGATTTAATATTGGTTCATAAACAATCGTATTGTAAAACGCAATCATAGGTCTTTGTATTTTTATTAAGTAAAATACTTATTTATTTATTTTCAATCAATTGAGGCAAATTCTGATTATTTCTCATCAGTCTTTTTTTTCTTGGAAGCTTTTTTAGTTGCAGTTTTCTTTTTCTTTTCTTTTTTAACTTCAACAGCTTTAACTTCAACAGTTTTTTCTTCAGTTTCTTTTGTTGCGAGCTCTGCTTCTGATTGTTTTTCAATCACTTTTTCTTCAGCTGGTTTTTCGTTCATTTTGTTCTTATCCAAGATAGCATTTCCAGTTTCTTGTTCCCTGATGTTTATTTTTAGGCCAGTCAATTTTACTGCCAATCTGACATTTTGGCCATCTCGTCCAATAGTCAAAGAAAGTTGATCACTTGGAACAATTACAACTGCGGTTTGTGTAGTTTCATCCACCTCAACCGAAGTAATTCTAGCTGGCATGAGAGCATTGGCAATGTATTTCACTGGGTTAGTATTGAATTCAATAATATCAATTTTTTCTCCATTTAATTCAGCGATTATAGTTTGAATTCTAGAGCCTTTTTGCCCAATGCATGACCCAATTGGATCAATGCTTTCATCATCAGTATGAACCGCCACTTTGGCTCGGGAGCCAGCCTCTCTGGCAATCCCTTTGATCGCGATTGTATGATTGGCAATTTCAGGGATTTCAGTCTCAAACAGCTTTTCTACAAATAATGGAGTCGCTCGAGACACAATTAAATTTGGGGCCTTGATATCCTCACCAGCAGACAATAGAACAATTTTTATTCTATCTCCAAGATGGTATCTTTCGTTTTTAATTTGTTCTTCAAATGGTAATAGAGCATTGGCGTTTCCAAGGTCAATAACAAAATTTCGTCCATCTCTCTTTTGAACAATTCCAGATAAAATTTCTCCTTCGCGTTTTTTGTATTGAGCATAAATAATGTCTCTCTCTGCTTCTCGTAGCTTTTGTATGATAACCTGTTTTGCAGTTTGCGCCGCCATTCGTCCAAACTCTCCAGGGATTTCAAGTGGTGTGCGTACAATATCATCAATTTTGTATGATTTTTTTATTTCTTTCGCCTCTTTTAATTCAACTTCAGATTTTGGATTAAATTTTCTTATAGTTTCTTCCAGTTCAATTTCTTCTTCAGTTTTTTCAACCTGTTTACCAATTTTTTCCATTTCTTCTTTTCTTGCTTCCCTTAACTGTTTTAATTTTTCAATATCCGCAATTTCTTTTTCAGTCAGATTTTCAACCACTATTTTTTCATCAAAAACTTTTAATTCTCCAGTTTCCAGATTATAATCAGCTACGATATTTTGATTTGGTTCACCGAAATCTTTTCTAAAAGCTGCTGCCAAAGCAGAATTGATTGTATCGTAGACCGCTTCTTCTGTGATCCCTTTTTCAGCACTGATTTGTTTGATAATGGTTTTTAATTCATTCATATTATTGATAATTATTACGCAGGTATTATACCTTTAAATACCTAAATTATAAAAATTTAAAAAATAAAACAGTATATTTTCTATACTGTAATCTGATTATAGCACAGTTATTTATACTAGTCAATTACTATTTAGCTCTTGTCAAATTTATTCTTTTGTGATAATGTTACCACAGTTAATTAAATATTGATTTTATTTCTATTTTGCTCATGGCCATTGATTAACCTCCAGTTAATCACAAAATAGCTAAAATTAAGTAAATTATGACAGATCACTATGAGCTTCTGTATGTTGTTTCAATTAAACACACAGGAGACGAACTGAATTCAGTAATGGAATCAGTCACTAGTCAGATTATTGATAAAAAAGGTGAAATTACCTTAAATCAAATTTTTGGCAAACAGCGTTTGGCATATCCAATAAAGAAGGTGACTCAAGGAACATATGTTGTTGTTGAGTTTGACATGCCAACAGAAAATCTAAAAGAACTAGACAAACAGTTGACTCTAATTAATGAAGTTTTACGCTTTTTAGTTGTAAAGAAAAAAGTCAAAACAACCGAAGAATTAGAAAGGGAACAAAAAATTCAAGACAAAATATTAAAAGGCAAAGAAGAAGAATTGGCTGCTTTGGACAAAACCGCTGTAAAAGAACAGCCAGTTGTTGAAAAAGTTGATCAGCCAGTAGTTGCCGAAGTCTTACCGCAGTCTGTTGAATTAAAACCAGAGGTTGAAAAATCAGTTGTAGAAGATTTGGCCGTTGAACCGGCAGATGAAAAAGTTGAGCCAAAAAAACAACAAGAAGCCAAACCGATTGAAAAGACCAAGTCTGAAGAACCCTTGATCATAAAAGAGAAAAAGGAAAAAGGTAAAATCAGTCTTGATGATCTTGATAAAAAGTTGGATGAGATATTGACTGATGACATTCTATAACAAAAATAACAATTAATTTCATCATTTGTAAAAATTTCTTATCAAAGGTTTTTTACAAAAACTGAATCAAAATATCCCTATGAATTTAAACAGAGCAATGATTATTGGAAATCTTACACGAGATCCAGAATCAAAAAAAACACCACAGGGAACAACCGTCACAACATTTTCTGTCGCCACCAATCTTGTTTGGAATGATGCCAGTGGACAAAAACAAGAAAGAGTAGAATATCATAATGTAGTTGCTTGGCGGAAACTAGGAGAAATCTGTGCTCAATATTTGAAAAAAGGTAGCAAAGTTTATCTTGAAGGTCGTTTGCAGACTCGTGATTGGGCGGGACAAGATGGAGTCAAGCGTTATCGAACCGAGATAGTCGCTGAAAATATGATTATGCTTGATCGAGCTGGTTCTTCAAACTTTACTCCTGCTTCAAATACTCAAATTGACACAGCACCAGCCGGGACAGTCATTCCAGAAGATGATAACAAACATTCCGATGATGATAACGGTGATGATATCAAAATTGAAAACATTCCATTTTAATTCAATTATAAATCTTTAATGTCAGACATTGGCTTGATGAAATAAGCCAATTAAAATATTTAGATTAAAAATAGTTATGTATAATAAAAAACAACCAATAGTCGAAAAAGCTTGTTATTATTGCGTCAATGGTTTAAATGAAGTTGATTACAAACAAGCAACTCTTTTGCAGAAGTTTGTCTCATCTTATGGCAAAATCGCCCAGAGACGCCGTAGCGGATTATGTTCAAAGCACCAAAGAAAAAGCGCCAACGCTATCAAACGCGCTAGATTTATGGCACTTCTACCGTATATTGCAAAATAAATTATATTTTTTATGTTGGACATTAGTCAGGTAAAGCTTGGCACCGTTGCCAAGGTTGATGGTGAACCCTATGTTGTTATCTGGACCCAGCATGTTCAGATGGGCCGTGGTGGTGCGATTCTTCGCGTCAAAATCCGCAATCTATTGAACGGCGCTGTTTTGGAAAAAACCATGAAAGGTGCTGACAAATGGGAATCAGCTGACCTCGAGAGAAGTAAAGCCACATATTTATATCTTGCAGGTACCGAAGTTTATTTCATGGATTCAAATACCTACGAACAATTCAGTTTGGACAAAGAAAATATCGGGCATTCAATCAACTATTTAGTTGAAGGCACATCAGTTGATGTTTTGATTTTCGAAGGTAACCCAGTATCCATCCAGATTCCCACAAAAATTAAAATAAAAATCACTGAAGCGCCTCCTGGAATAAAGGGTGATACCGCCCAAGGAGGTAGCAAGCTGGTAACTCTGGAAACAGGACACAAAATTTCTGCTCCGCTATTTATCAAAGAAGGTGAAGAAATTATCGTCAATACAGAAACTGGACTATATGTAGAACGAGCTTAAATAAAGAAAAACTGCTATCAATAGCGGTTTTTTGATATCATAAACTTTACTGATTTTCGTAAAATTAAAGTATTGACATTTTATGAAATATTTGTTATGACATAGAGTCAGTAAGCCACCGACAAGGAGACGGACATGTCCAGTCAGAGATCCTATGCAATTATTGGTATTAGAATCCCCGTGGAAAACATCTTTCGAGCAACCGAGATTAGAGGTTGTCATCATCCATTGCAACCGTTCAGATTTTGTCCTGATTGTGCCAAACCTATGTGGACCAATGGGCCAGATAAACCAACCGTTTCCTATATTAACTTTGAGAGCAATCGTGTTATTGGTCTGCCTCATTATATTACCTGGGTCAAAACTCATTTCAAAGAAGGTAGAGGCGTCAATAATTATGTCTTTATTGGCTTGATTGCGAAAACTGAATTCCCACCGCTTGTCGGTAAGCATGTTGAGAGTTGTGATCTTTCCTTTTTTGAAACTACCAAAAACTCTTTGAAAACACTTCTTGACCCTGATGGCATGTGGGATGAAGCAGAATTCAAACTCTGGGGTATGTCCGATTATGTCTAGTCGGAAGGGAGACAAACCATGACTACCAATGAAAAATCAGCAAAGCAGAACCTCCTGTATCGTTTTGACTGGATTGTCGATGATTTAGTTGTAATGGTTGTTCTGGATGATAAAGCTCCATTGGATCGTAGTCCTGTGATCTCCGATGCTTTGTACCATATTGGCAGGAACTATTTCATTGGTTCACTGACAGTTATCACAGGATATGTTTGGAATAATAATACTTTGTTTGGTCCAGTCCCAGTTTCAGTCATTGTAACTGTTGAGAAGTATGAAAACGATTAAATATTCGTAAAATACGAGTATTTTTTATTTTTAAACATAGAACTTGACTTTATGTTGATAAATTATTACAATTATTTTTCACCTGCAACCGAGGAGACCACAATGCCAACCTCCGAACTGATCAAATGCCATTGTTTATCAACCGAGCAAGAAAAATTTGTTCATCGAAATAATATCAGAGAAAGAGTCGGGGTTTATGCCGTAATCATTGATCAAAATGAAATTCTTCTGACACCATTGTCCAATGGTTTACATTTTTTTCCAGGTGGAGGCAAAGAGCCATGGGAGACATTTGAGCAGGCAGTGAAGCGAGAAGTATTTGAAGAATGTGGTCTAGACGTCAAATTAATTCGAAGTCTGTCTCCAACAGAAAACTTTATTATTGATTTTGATGGCCAAGCCTATCATCTGACATCAATCTATTTTCTTGCTTCTGTCTCAACTCGAGAGCTTCCAGATACTTCGAAAACTCGGGAGTTTTGTGAAAGACAACCAGTTTGGGTTTCGCTTGTTGATTTTGACCAATCATTGCTACCAAAAGATCAGGATAAATTCATGGCAGTAATTTTCGAAGCATTAAGTTTGTTTCCCTAAACAAAACACCGGTTATTACACCAGTGTTTTTTCGTCTAAATATCCTTACCTGGTTAGCTTTTAGATCTGCTCTTCCGCGATCGGTCCAACTTCTATTGCTTTCCAAACTTCTTTTTTTATTTTTTCAATTAATTTTGGATTTTGTCTCAAATAATCTTTAGCCGTTTCTCTGCCAACCCCAAGTTTTTCTTCGCCATATGTATATGAGTTGCCTGATTTTGATAAGATTTTATACTTTAACCCCACATCAAGTACATCACCAGGGATGGAAATTCCTTCATTATACATAATGTCAAAAGTTGTTGTTTGAAATGGCGCCGCCACCTTGTTTTTTACAATTTTACATTTGACTTGGTTCCCAATAATTTCTTCTCCTTTTTTTATTTGTGCCGATCTCCTAACTTCTATTCGGACAGAAGAATAAAATTTTAAAGCATTACCACCTGTTGTAGTTTCTGGGTTGCCGAAAAAAACTCCGATTTTATGTCTTATTTGATTTAGAAAAACTACAGTGGTTTGTGTTTTACCAACAATGCCAGCCAGTTTTCTTAGGGCCTGACTCATTAATCTTGCTTGGAGTCCCATGTGTTGATCTCCCATTTCCCCCTCAATTTCAGCTTTTGGTACCAGCGCAGCAACTGAATCAATAATTATTGTATCCACTGCATTTGATCTTACTAAGGTTTCAACGATTTCCAGAGCTTGTTCACCTGTATCAGGTTGAGAAATTAATAACTCATTTATATTTATTCCAATCTTTTGTGCATATTCTGGATCAAGTGCATGTTCAGCGTCAACAAAGGCCGCAATCCCGCCTCTTTTTTGAGTTTCAGATGCAATGTGTTGTGCCAAAGTAGTTTTTCCTGATGATTCTGGTCCATAGATTTCAATTATACGACCTCGTGGCACACCACCAACGCCGAGAGCAATATCAAGAGATAAACAACCCGTTGGAATAGAATCAACTTCCATCGCCTTTGCTTCCCCCAGTCTCATGATTGAACCTTCACCGAATTTTTCTCTTATTTGCAAAATTGCTTCATTTGCTGCTTTGTTTTTTTCATTTTCCTCCACACCATTTTTTGTCTTTACCATAAATTTATTTTTCATTAGTTCAGAAAATGTAAACTTAAGCTATAATTCACTTAAATTTTATCATTAATGACACTTTCATAATTATTTCAAGCATGGATTTATTTATTTAACAACGACAAGCAATGTTATTACTATTCTACAATAATCTGTTTATAAATAGTATTGGATTGGCTGTGTTTTTTCTTTGCTGTTATTTTAATCACATTTAATCCTTTTTGCAAATCAAGCTGTACCGAGAAAATTCCATCGCGGTCATAAAGTACTTGTCTTGAGTTTATTGTTAATTCAACTTCTTCCTCTGTTACCCCTTTGATTTCAAGGGTTGTATTCTGGGTAATTATACTATTTTCACTTGGTTCCTTTATAATCAGTTCTGGCGGTGAAAATATTTTACTGATACTAAAGCCAATATAGGTAAGTATTATAACAAATAGTAACAAAATAAAAAAAGCCTTTATCTTTTTTGGCTCCAAAATTTTGTTTAGAAATTTTGAACCTAGGCTTAAGTTATTAATCTTTGATTTATCCTTTTTTTTGGTTTTCAAATATAGATTTTTTTCTCTTTCATGCAGAGAAATCAATGATGATGCATTCAGTCCGAGTAGAGACGCATATTTTTTTAGAAAATTGTGAGTATAAATATCAGCCGGCATTTGATCGTATGCATCATTTTCCAGAGCTTGCAAATATCTAGTATTGATCTGAAACTGTCTCGCGATTTGGTTCATGGACAAATTAAGTTCTGATCTATGCTTTTTTAATATTTCGCCTAGAGTTTCAATTGATTTCAAGCTTTTACTTTCAAAATTTGCCATAGTTCAAACAATTATTGGTTTTTGTCCTCGTCATCTGTATAGTCAAGTTGATTTATCTCATTATCTTCATCATCATCTTTTTCTTCATCTAAATCAGTCTCATCATCTGCGATATTGATTTTATCATCTTGTTTTTGGTCTCTTCCACGAAAAACAGATGGAGTTGGTTGATCAAAATCTTCTTCTGACATTAGGATTTGTCTTGGCCTAGCTCCATCAGCTGCGCCGACAATGCCTTTTTCTTCCAAAATATCAATCAGTCTGGCAGCTCTGGCATATCCGATTCTCAATCGTCTTTGAAGCAGTGAGGCAGAGGCTTTCCCGGCTTGAAGTACAACGCTCTTTGCTTCATCAAACAATTCATCATCAGCTTCATCACCACCAAAATCAAAACTTGATTTATTACTTTGTTTTTCTACGATTGATTCATCATATTCAGGTTCTCCAGCCAGTTGCTTTAGGAAGTTTACCACATTTTTTATTTCTCTGTCACTTACAAATGCCCCTTGTAATCGTCTTGGTTTTGATAGTTCAGCCGTTTGGAATAACATATCGCCTTTTCCAATTAATTTTTCAGCACCAATTGAATCAAGAATAGTTCTTGAATCCATTGATGAGGCAACAGAAAAAGCAATTCGTCCTGGTATATTAGCTTTAATCAAGCCAGTAATAATATCAACCGATGGTCTTTGGGTCGCTACTACCAAATGAATACCAATAGCTCGTGCCATTTGAGTTAGTCTGATTATACTTCCTTCAACTTCTGCTGATGCCGCAGTCATTAGATCAGCCAGTTCATCAATCACAATGACAATGTAGGGCATTTTCACTTGACTATGTTCATTATAACTTTCAATGTTTCTTTTTCCTGCTTTGGACAAAATATCAAATCTTTGATCCATTTCATGTATTGCCCAGCGCAAAGCATTGATTGTTTTTGTGACATCAGTGATCACCGGTGTTAATAAATGTGGAATCCCATTATATACAGTAAACTCAACTCTTTTTGGGTCAACTAATATTAATCTCAATGTTTCAGGACTATTTTGATATACCAAACTTAAAATTATAGTATTCAAGCAAACACTTTTACCTGAACCAGTGGCTCCTGCAACTAGTAAATGTGGCATTTTCCCTAAATCACAATGCCAATTTTTTCCGCTTACATCTTTGCCTAGACCTAGTGAAAGTTTTGATTTTTGTTCTTGGAAATCTTTATTGTCAATAATTGGTCGAAGTGGTACCAGCGCGGGCTGGTGATTTGGAACTTCTATTCCGACAAGGGATTTTCCAGGGATTGGAGCTTCAATTCTGATTGGGTGAGCTGCAAGAGCGAGCGCAAGATCATTGTTTAAGGTTGTTATCCTAGATAGTTTAATTCCTTCAGCTGGTTTAAATGAATACTGGGTAACTGTTGGTCCGACATTAACCTCTCCCATTTCTATATCTATACCAAAATTATGCAAAGTACTTTCAATTCTTTCCATTGCCAGATTTACATCACCACTTTTTGGCTTTGTTGATTTACCATTAAGTAAGCCCAGTGGCAAATCATATTGCAGATTCCTAAATTTACTTTCAGCAAATTTATTTTCAACTGCAGTTGGTGTTTTTTTAAATATTCCACTTGTTTTAATTGGTTGTCCAATCGTTTCAAGACCTTCGTTTTCATCTTCTTCAAGCTCAATCTCTTCAGTTTCATTTGTTTCACTTTCTTCTTCATCGTCGTCATCATCTTCTTCATCAAAATCATCATCATCTCCGGAATTTCGTTTTAGCGGATTTGACACAAAGCTCCCGATATTAGAAAGTTTTGTTCGGTCTAATAGTGTTTCAAGGGTTGTATTAAATATTAATAAAATTGAAATAATGGTAAAGGCCAGTAGCAGTACAACGCTCGCCCAGAAGCCTAATCCTTGATTTAATGGGTAGCTCAAGGCCAACCCTGATAGTCCTCCACCCAGTCCGGCAAAAGCATAATCAGTTGCTGTATCCAAAATATTTCTAGTAACAATTAAATGAATTAATCCATTAAAACTTAGTATAAAGATTAGTATACCAAGATAATTAATCCATGTAGGTGCATATTTGCTCGGTTGGGTTAGAACATACGCCAAACAAATTAAAATAATCGGGAATAAATATTTTGTCAGTCCAAAAGCAATAGCTAGTGCCATGCTTATAAGCTGTCCGGCTGAACCCGCAAGGTCTAAAAAGCTTAAACTGCTAATAACTGCAAGGGCAAATAAAACAACGATAAAAATTGCTTTTTTTGTTTCAGGGCTAAGTGAATAATATTCTTCTTCGACTTGGACTTTATTTTTTCTGGGTCTTCCTCGTTTCGCCATATTAATAAATACTCAATAGGCTTAATCTATGAGTTAGGTTATTATTTAATGTACTAATATTTTATCATAAAATTGAACATAAATGAAGAAATTGGCAAGATTAATCACAGCAAATGTCTTTATTGTCTAAATAAAAAATCCCTTTAAAAGCAAAAGAAGCGATTCCACACGGGAATGCTCCTTTTGTAAAAGGGATTTCTCCCTCAAATGAGCAGACAAGTTATTCTCTAGTAAAAGAACTAGAAAATAGAGGAGAGAGAAGCTTGCCTGCCCATTTCAAGAAAAAATAACAGTAGCACAGATGAGAAGGAGTCTCGTGGGATCAATTAAAATAAATAATATCCCCGTATCTCCCCCCCACATCTCTACTACCGTATATTTTGATGAACTTAACAATATTGTGAGGTAGAGGAAAATAATATAGTTTTGTATCTGGCCAATAAAAGAAATTTTAAAGCCTCGCAAAACTATGGAAGTATTTAATTCATTGCCAAATACGGTGTTGAAACCAAATTTAGCTAACGAATCTCTCTCCTCCACATCACAATAGTGTTAATATTTGGAGAATGTATATAATCAGTACAATGACATAGAAGAAGTTTTTTGCCTTAATTAAGGTCTTGGATATAACTTAATACCTTGGTAAGGCAGTGTTTATAACTATAAACTTGCGTAATCGACGAGTCGATAAAGCGAGTAAATAGAGCTCTCTCCTCTACATCATGCTACTGACTATGCTAAGTTGTATTGATCATTTAACTAAGCATTATATCATAAATTTGAATAAATGTCAATAGGTGCTGACGGAGCCTTGTTCTTTTCTGCTAAAATTAGCCACAAAACAATGTCAGAAAAAGATGACAAATGCTTGGAGCGCTCAAATTTAGTTTGACATACTTAAATGATTGTTATAAGGTTATTTTTACCCTGAAACAGGAGGCGCCATGGACCAGACTGCCAAGTTCATTGAAAAATATGAGAATCTCGCTAAGATGAAATATTTGTTTAATCTGCTAATACCGAGAATCATGGAAGTTGTCGGTCTCGCCCTGATTTTGCTTATTATGATTCTGGCGACAAAAGTTAATATCGTCATAGTATTTGTTTATTCAATTTTATGTTTATTTGTTGCTTTCACATATTTTCTTTTTTTTAGAGTTTTCTTGAAAAATTTCAATATTGTTCGTATTAAATATGTTGACAATGGGCAAACACAATATCTATTTGCTGTTTATGAGTTGTCTTCAGGCAATCGATTGTTAGTTCTTGATCAGTTCGATCCGATGACAAAATTATATTCAATTGATTCTGCCTTTGATGCTTTACAATTTTTTCGTAATATTGAGTGCCAGTTCGCAGGTAAAGATTACATTGTCCGCAATAGTCTTAGCTTTATTCCGATTGATGTTAGATCATATTTGATGAGTAAATTTCTCACGATTAATTTTTCCGCTTTGAAACAAAGTGATCCGTTGTTTGGAGACGATTCTGAAGTTCTTGAATTGAAGCGTAGGCTTAAATTTGAAGTTTATACTTCAAACGATGTCTCTGTAATTGTCGCTAATATATTGTCCAATGTGTCAACTACGATTTCCAGCTCAAGTTTCATGCCAGGTTATATTATGGTAGAATCCCGAGTGGAAATTAATCTCAAACAACAAGACAAACATCACCAATTAGTTTACCCGCGCCTTAGACTTGTTGTGAAAAAAAAGTAAAAAGAAAAAATCCTGTGCCTCGTCACAGTTTTTTATTTTTCATTGACAGGGTTAAAATGAAATGTTATATTTTATTTTAATAAAAGTAGTAAATTTTCATAATTATCCTGATTTATTCTGTTTTCCATCTTATTCCCCCAATATTTCACTATTTAATTATTTCCATATATCAATTAACAACTATAATCATTTAACATAATTCACTACTATGAATTTAATACCAACAGTTATAGAAAAAACCCACAATGGCGAGCGCGCCTATGATATTTATTCTCGTTTATTAAAAGATAGAATTGTTTTTCTTGGTACCCAGATTACTGATGCAGTCGCCAATACTATTATTGCCCAGCTTTTATTTTTAGAAAGCGAAGATCCAAAAAAAGATATTAAATTATATCTAAATACCCCAGGTGGTTCAGTTTCAGCTGGATTAGCAATCTATGATACAATGCAGTATATCAAACCTGATGTTTCAACCATTTGTATTGGTCTTGCCGCTAGTATGGGCTCGGTATTGCTTGCAGCTGGTACAAAGGGTAAACGATTTTCTTTGCCGAATTCAGAAGTAATGATTCATCAAGTCATGGGTGGTGCGCAGGGGCAAGCATCAGATATAAAGATTGCCGCCGAGCATATTTTAGATACCAAAGTTAGATTAAATAAAATTTTATCCAAGCATACGGGACAAACTTTAGCAAAAATTGAAAAAGATTCTGATAGAGACAATTTTATGACTGCCGACGATGCCAAGAAATACGGCTTGATTGATAAAATTATTGAAAATAAATAATCTACTCAAAGAATTTCAAAAACCAGCTTTTCGCTGGTTTTTATATTAGAAAAATAAACATTTATTTAATCAAGTATTATTTCCGTCTAAATTCAAATATTTCTCTAAAGGCTAAAAATTCAGAAAAAATACTATCTTTATAAAAAATACTTATAAAATCATATAAGTAATGTCTTGTTGTGTATAAAGTGTGAATAGAAAATTAAATATTGTTATTTGGCTGGTTATGATTTAAATGATATAATACAAGTAGACAATCAAGCTAAAATAAATTGTCTAGTTTTAGAGAAAAAAACTCTATTGACAATGTCAAAATTTAATGATATTATTAACTGTTAATTCGCAAGAATTAGTTATAAAACCTGTTTTGATAGGCAGACACGACAAGCATGGGATTTTTGTTTTAGGTAATGCCAGGCTCCGGCTCGGTATATCCTAAATGAAAATTTCTTGTCTGCCTTTTATAGCAGGTTTTGTGTTTAAAAAAAAGTGTTTTCACACTTTTTTCTTTTATTTTATTATTCAATTGTAGGTGGTGTTTGTTCAGCAATTTTTTCTTTAGCTTCAGCTTCTTTTGCCACTGGATCAACACCCCTTAAACACACCTGTTGCCACGGTACATAATGACTTCTGTATGTCTCGGTTTTTTCTTCACCAGTAGCATAAGTTATGGTTCTATAAAAAACAGCATCAGCTCCAGCATGAGCACTTTCAATACACTTAGTTTGTCCTGGTGCCAAATCTTCAGAGTCAATATATTTTGTTGGCCCAGGTGAGGTAATATTGAAAATTTGAGGATATGTTTGCTCCACAGTTCTGCCATCATCAGTCCCATAAATTTCAAAAATCAATTCATTGCCTTCAATTTTAGTCTGAATTAATATATGTTTTGCTGTGTCATTCACGAATCGGAAATCAGGTTTTGGTGAGTAAATAGTTGCATCTGTCCCCGCAGGTTCATAATAGGATACTCGGTAAGAATGATTTTTTCTTTCAGTAATGTTTACCCCTGTATCAAGTGCTGCTCTAAAAATTGTTGTCCCAACCTGGCATAGTCCACCACCATATTCAGGAATAGTTTTGTTGCCCTTAATTACCAATTCCGGCAAGTAGCCATTTGAGCCATCAATATTTCCTAGAGCTTTGACCAGAGAAAACTCTTCACCTGGAGCAATTAATACTCCATTCAAAGCTGCCGCTCCGACTCCAATATTATGTCTTCTGTTCGCAGGACTCCCGCTGAAGTTTGATTTCCCAACACCAACTAATTCTTTTATCCCGTAATCATTAATTGTGTCCATTGAAATGGCTGGTTCAGTTTTTTCAGTCACTATTTCTATCTCAAAATTTCCATTTTTAAAAATTTCTGCCTTTATTTTTTCAATACTTTCATCCTTCAATATTTTCACTCCAGTTTCACTAGCTTCAAATTCAGTTACTCGGCCATCTTTCATTTGGAATTTAGCATTCCTTGGTTCTTTTTCTATCTGCTGACCAAAAGCCTCAAGTTGACCAGATATAATCTCGGGATTTAGTGTTGTTAGAGCCTCATCGTCCTGTTTTGTTAGAATGATCCAATAAATAAAATTTTTCCACAAGACTTCATATTTATTATCTTCGAAGTCAAAAGTCAATGATTCAAATTTATCAATTAATCCTCTAATTTCATCTTCTTGTTTTTCTGCCATTGCTTTTGTTACAGTTGGTTCCTCGGAAATCAGAACTAATTGTATTGGGTTATTTTCAAGCTGTGAAATCTGTTGTTCAACCTCTTGGAAAGATTTATTGAAATTAAAAGTTGTCCCAGCGCTTTCCTCTGAAAAATCAAGTGTATATTTTTTATTTTTTTCATTAGTGATTTGAATAATTGGTTCGGAATTTTTTGCTGGAGATGCAAAGCCGGCAAATTCATAAATTAAATTTTCTTGGAGTTTATTTTTACTTAGCTCATAGTTTACCTGCACAGTTTTACCAAATAAAACTAATTGAAGTCTGTCTAAATTTTTTATGAAAATATTCCCATTCCGCCCTGTATTATAGGCTTCAGCTATAATTTTTTGGACATTTATTATAACTAAATTATTCTCACCAATTATTGGTATGTCCTTTTCAACCTCATTGTATTTGAATTTTAAACCACTATCATAGATCTTGCTTATTTTATTTCCGATGATTTGTTCAGCTTGTTCTGGTGTCATCCCTGATAGATTTAAGTCATCTACTTTTACTCCTGACATAATTTTCCCACTGTATAGATGGGCCAACCCAATCAGACCCAGATTGACAATAAACAGTATTACCAAAAATACCCCTAATATTATCAGAGAGTACTTTAAATTTTTTGGTAAAGTATTTATACTTATTTTTTTCATATAATTATTCTTCAATTTCATCAACTTTTATTTTAACGCTAATATTTTTTATTATTTTTTTTAATTTGATAATCAAAATTCCGTTCTTGTATTTTGCATCAATATCATCAGCATTGACTTCTGTCGGTAATATAATTGATCTGGAAAATTTTCCCCAATAACATTCTTTATAAAAATAGTCGCATTCAGACTTGGTTTCTTCATTCTTTCGTTCACCTTTTATTGTCAATACATCTCCTTCAAGCAATACCTCCAAATCATCCAAATTTGCTCCAGCCATTGTCGCAACAATCACTATTTGTTCATCTTTTTCATAAACATCAAGTGCCAGTTGTCCTTCATTCTCTGCTTCAATCTCATCTGATAAAAAAGGCGAAACAAAATAGTCGTGCTCTGGCTCAAGAAATTTGCTTTTACTCGGATATTTTATTTGTTTGATAAAAAAATTATCAGCAGAATCTTCTGCATTTAATTCACTTAAATGTTGTTGCCACAGTTCTGGCTCAATTTGTATTTTTCTTTTTTTCATTAGTGAAAATTATATTAAAATTATACGAATATTTGCTTGATTTGTCAAAAAATCTCCATCGCTGGAGATTTTTTTATTGAACAATGTTTTAAACTTGTGCACCTTCACCACTATCTGCTTGTCCTCCGATTGCTGATACAGTTTCGACTTTTGAATCTTTCATTGCCGATTTCAAATTGCTACCTGGCTTGAATCTTGCAACTTTTGTCGGATTGATTGTAATTTTTTCTGATGGATTTTGTGGGTTGACACCTTCTCGTCCTTTTCGAACAAAAGCTGAAAAGCTTCCAAATCCTGTGATAGTTACTTCATTACCATTTTTTAATTGTTTGATTACAATCTCGACCATTGCGTCAATCATTTCTTCCGCTTGTTTTTTTGTTACCCCTACTTGGTCAGCAATCGCTGCTGCAAGAGATGCTTTATTCATAGGTTTATTAATTTTACGAGTCACAAATTTTTACAAAATATATTTTGCCAAAAATCGCAGTCGTAATTTTATTTCAAATATGTTTATCTTTATTAAATTATACTTTAATATCTTTTATCCAATATTCTCTATTTTTGTACCAGACTCAAACCTCCACTTCTTCTGCAATTCTCTGAATATCTAATGCTTGTCCGCTTTCTACATCTATTTTAGCAAAAATTCCATTAACAATGCAATTTCCATTTGTGGAAATCTGTTTTGGTAGGGTTGTTTCATGTACAAAATTACTTATTACATTTTCAAAATCCATCCCAAGGCTTGAATGTTTTATGCCGGTCATCCCAATATCACTAATATAACCAGTGCCTTTTGGCATAATATAATTATCCGAAGTCTGCACATGAGTATGTGTCCCAAAAACCAGACTTACTCTTCCATCAGCATAGGCTCCGAAGCCTTTTTTTTCACTTGTTGCTTCAGCGTGGAAGTCAACAATTATAATTTTTGGTTTTTCTGCTTTTTCTTCTTTTAATATTTTATCCAAAGTCAGAAATGGGTTATCGACTTGTTCGTCAAGCGGAAAAAAAACTTGTCCCTGCAAATTAACAATCATTACTTTGACCATACCAACATCAAAAATTTTATAGCCTTTACCCGGTTTATCATCCGGATAATTTGCTGGTCTAATAACTGGGTTATTTTTGAATATTTGGTTAAGATCTCTCTGGTTCTGGAAAATATGATTACCCGATGTAAAGAAATCAACACCACTTTCTTGCAGGTCTTTCAAAATTGCATCAGTCACACCATAGCCGTGAGCCAGATTTTCACCATTGATAACTGTTAAATCAGGTTTATATTTTACTTTCAGTTCTGGTAAAAGTTCTTTTAAGGCTTTTCGTCCAGGTCGTCCAACAACATCGCCGATTACTAGCACATTGAAACTGGCCATATGAAAAAATTCTAGATTTATTTATCATATTATTATCATAACAAATTTTGTAAAATAGGACAAATAGTTTAATAACAAATCAGTGTTCCAATTGACAAATTTTAATTCTGTGATATGCTCTGAAGTCATCAATTAGAAGGGGAGGAGCACGATGTCAGACAACCGAGAAATGATTACACCTCGAGCCTTTATTATTTTTGTTGAAGGTCTAAAAAAACAGTTCAATCAAGAATTTAGCCAATTGGTTGACAACTTATGGGGTCAAATTCCTAGATCACTTCAGCAGTTTGCTTGTGATTACTGGCAATCAAAACAAAAATTTTCAGCCTGGATTGAGTCAATGTTTCGAGACATTGCCCGAGGATCCGATGTGGTTAGTAGTGAAACTTGTCTTTCTATCCAAGCGGAAAACATTGGCCCAGAAACAGGGTTTACCAGTTTCAATGATGTTATCGTAAAATTTGACGCCTTGAAACAGGCTTGGGCCTGTAGTATTCAAGTAACGATTGAATCACATCATCAATCACAACATGATAGATATTCTCTACCATGTGTGAGAATCAGGTTTAGACTTATAGTTTGACTTAGAAACCTCTAAGTCTTTTTTATTTATGAATTTTTACTTCAAAAGTGATAAATTCAAATATTTGCCATAATTTTTTTAATCATCCCAAGAAAAAAAGCAGTTTTTTCTTTACTGTTGACAAAAAAGACAATTAATGATATCCTTGTTTCTTGACCTTTGACCAAGCGGAAAGGGAAAAAACATGGATCAGCCGACCGCTACCAGTGTTGTTGGCTATCGTCGTCAAGCTGAACGAGAATTAAATCAATTCGCTCAAATGCTTTGGACACAAATGCCAATTGAATTACATGGTTTTCGTGAAAAAAATCATTTATTCCACAATCTAGAAACTTTTATTCAGTTTCTTGCTGGCACTCTTTTTGTGAAATATGCTAAGACCTGTTCGCCTAATTCACCAGACGCTTCGTTTGCATTCGAATTTATTGATAATATTGATCCAAGAGGTATTTTCACCAGTTTTGACACTGCCATTAATGCATTTCGCAAACTAGAAAATACTTGGAACTGGGCTGTCCAAGTCATTGTTGCTCCTTGGCTTGATGTTAAACTTGAAAGTCCGAATAAAAAAGTCTTTTTTGTCACCATGTATTTCAAGATTGATGAGCACGAACTTGATCGTCAAGCAGCCAAGCACTTGCAAAGAGGCTAGCTGTCATGATTGATTTTGTCGAAACTTATCCTCGTCTCCATAAAGATGTCCCTGTCGTTTTTCCCGGAGCTTTGTATTCGCTTTTAAATCATATGTATTGTGTGAATAAGTCAGAAACAGATTATTACGGACAAATTACAAGAGCGCTACCTGATGCCGATGCTATCAAAGGCTATTGTATTGTCGCCCTGTTTACATTAATCGTGGGTAAACAACAATTCATGTTGTATTGTGATGATCTGGAAACAGTAAAATTTATTCAGCGATGCTGTCTTGGAGCCAGTCCAGGTCGCGCCAATGTCACGGAAGTGGTATTCGTTCTTGTGCCAGTAAAAGAATGGCAAGATATTCAACTTCGCCAAAAGACAACTCGAACTTTTCCAGCGTGCTTTCTGCTTAGCCGGTAATCAAAAAAACAAATAGAATCATCGTATTCTATTTTTTTGTTTAGTATTAATTTATCAAAACAAAAAAAGCTGGAAAACCCCAGCTTAATTTGTTTATTTGAATCTTGATCTTTTTCAATTATATTCCCTTACTGTATTCGCTTTACTTGCTGTACTCGCTGTACTCGCTGTTATCACTTACCTCGCATATTCTATAATTCTATTTTCTCGTATAACCGCAACTTTGATTTCACCTGGGTACTTGAGTTCAGCTTCAATTTTCTTAGCAATAGCTTGAGCCAATTTTTCAGCCTGCAAGTCAGAGATTTCAGTCGGATTAACAAATACTCTTACTTCTCGTCCAGCTTGGATCGCATAAGTTTTCTCTACCCCTTCAAAGCCTTTGGCTATTGATTCTAATTCGTTCAATCTTTGCAAATATCTTTCATAAGTATCTTTTCTTGCTCCAGGTCGAGCTCCAGAAATTGCATCAGCGGTTTTTATGATTACTCCTTCTAGAGTTTCTGGTTTATCATCATGATGTTGCATTCCTGCTTTGATAACATCTTCTGGAATACCAAATTTTTTACAAATATCAACTCCGATTTCAATATGAGTTCCCTGTATTTCATGATCAACAGCCTTACCAATATCGTGAAGTAGACCAGCTTTTCGACAAACATTTACATCAGCACCTAATTGTTCAGCCAGCAATGCTGCTAGGTGAGTTACTTCAATCGTGTGCTGGAGTACATTTTGTCCATAACTGGTTCTATATTTTAATCTGCCTAAAATCTGGATTAATTTTGGATCAAGTCCTGCAATTCCGACTTCATAGGCAGCTTCTTCTCCAGCTTTTTGGATTTCAAGTGCCAATTCTTTTTTCGCTTCTTCAATCGCGCTTTCAATTTTCGCCGGATGAATTCTGCCGTCTAAAATCAATTTTTCCAGGGCTCTTTTTGCTACATGTCTTCGAATCGGTGAAAAACCTGAAATTGTAATTACATTAGGTGTATCATCTACAACGATTTCTACCCCGGTCAATTGTTCAATCGCTCTGATATTTCTACCTTCTCTACCAATAATTCTACCTTTCATTTCATCACTTGGTAGATCAATGGTAGTGGTTGTCATTTCAGATGAATGATTTACAGAGCATCTTTGAATAACATTTGCCAGAGTTTTTTTTGCTTCTCTTTCTAGCTCTGTTGCTGATTCGTTCTGGAGTTTTTTCATCCTTATCATCAAGGATTCTTCGTTTTCTTTTTCAACATTGTCTAGCAATACCTGTAGTGCTTTTTCTTTATCAAGCCCCGCAATTCTTTCCAGTTTATTAAGTTGGTCTTGTTTAATTTTTTTAATTTGTTCCTTGATTTGTTCAACTTCCTTGGCTCTGTCTTGAATTTTTGTTTGTTTTGATTCAAGTTCAAGCAATTTTTTGTCAAACAATTCTTCTCGTTTTTCGAGCCTTGACTGCACATTATTTAGTTCTCGTCGTCTAGAAACCTCATCTTTTTTTGCTTCTTCAATAATTTGCAGTGATTTATCTTTTGCCTTTAGCAATATTTCTCGTTCTTTATTTTTTGCTTCTTCAAGTTGCAACTGTGTCTTGGCTTCAATCGAATTTGCTTTACTTTGGGCAATAGTTTTTCTAATTACATACCCCAGAGCAAGTCCAATAGCCAGTCCAATAACAGTTAATAGATAGTACATATTCTTACTTATATAGTAAGAGTTGTTTTAGAGTTGAAAAAATTGTAATAAAAAATTATTTTAGAACTTTTTGTAGTCTTTGTGAATAATTTTGTTGAATTTTTACAATAAATTTCATGGTAGATGTTTAAATGCTAAGATAGAAATTAACTAGAATTTGTCCAGATCAACCATTTAACTAAAACTCTCTTATCTAAAAATTATTTATTATTCCAGCATTTAAGATCGTGAAATCACGACATTAAGTGCCAGTCTGATTAGCTAAATCTTAGCACATATCATTGCTTTTGGCAAGACTAAGTTTATTTATCTAAATTTCCAAAAAATCCACATTGACTTAAATATCAGTTGAGATATTATACAGTTAATTGTTCTTTTCATTGCCACAACCAGCCGGAGGACAAATGAAATTCAAGGATCGTCATTTTGTTTCAAATGATGAGCTGACAAGAGATGAAGTAGAATATATTATGAGAAAATCAGCAGAATTTGATAAAGCAATTGAAGCCGGTGATCAAGGAGCCTATTCTTTGGCTGAAAATTTGAAACTAATGATGTCACTCAATTTTTTTGAACCTAGCTCTCGTACTGAACAATCATTCCTTACTGCCATGCACCTTATGGGAGTTTTGCCACTCGGTGTTTCATCTGCTCCAGGCAATTCATATTCTTTTAAAGGTGAATCGCTTTACGATGCAATGAGAATGTTTAGAGAATATCGAGCTCGCATTGCTGTTATCAGGCATCGTCTAGACGGCTCCGCAAGATTTATTGCTGATGAGATGGATAAATTAAAAGATCAAGGCCAGTATTTTATGGGCATTATTAATGGTGGAGATGGTACACATAAACATCCCTCTCAAACCATTGTTGACCGTTACACTATTCTAAAATTTTTTAACAGACTTACAGATGAATGTGATCATCCATATAGTTTAAGAGGGTTAAGAATCATGATGGTTAATGATTTGCGCTATGGTCGTGTTCCTCATTCAGATGTTGAAGATTTTTCTCACGATGGAGTACATTTCGTTTTTGTTGCTCCTGAAGGTATGCAAATGCCCGAGAGTTATCTGCGTTTAATTGAAGAAAGGGGGAGTACTTATGAAGTTCATTATGGCTTGACACCAGAATTAATGTCACTAGCTGATGTGGTAATGGTTCTACGGGCTCAACTCGAACGAATGGGTGATTTGGCATTAGCAGAATATGAACGAACTAAAAAGTTATATTTTGTGACTGAAAAGCTGGTCAAACATATGAAACCGACTGCAATTCTAACACATCCTCTACCAATTTATAGACATGATCCAGAGATTGAGCCAGCTGTTGCCAGATTACCACAAGCCAAGTTTTATCAGCAAGCTGGTACTGGGGTCCCAACCCGTATTACTATCTTATGTATGTTGTCCGGATTAATTGGTGATGATTTTGATGGGGAATTGTATAATGGTCATGTAATTGAAGAAGATGTCTATTGGCAGGAAAGAGAATATGTCGCCCGTGATGTAGATGACAAAGATTTTTACATCAAACCAATTCGGAAAAATGGTGTTGTTATTGATCATTTGCCGATTGATACTCCTCAAAAGCTGATGTGGCTTTTACAGGTAGAAAAAAATGGCGATGTTTATCGTGGCGGAGTAATTGAACGAACCAATCATCCTGGCACCTACAAAGGCATGCTCTTGGTTCAAGACAGATATTTAACAGGTGAGGAAAAGAAAATAGTTGCTTCTTTGGTTGCCGGCCGACTCACCAATGGTCGTCCAACTTCAATCAATAAAATTGTTGAGGGCGTTGTAACTGAAAAGCATGATATTGTTAGAGTCCCAGCCATTATTACTGGTCAAGGAAAGTGCAAAAACATCATCAGTCGTGACGGCAAAGTACTTGGAGGCTGTATTTCGCGTGAAGAATTCCACGAACATGTCCCAGCTAGATTTGTTCGCGATGGAGATACTCAATATCGTTGTTATTATTGCGATTACATGATGGATGCGCATCAACTTTATGAATAATTGTCAGTAAAATTTTACTGACTTTTTTTATTGACAAGATATTTAAATTATGCAAAAATAAATTGTTCCTGAAGAGGAAGCAGGAGGGACCATGGATTTTGAAAAATATAAGAAAGTATATATCTTTTTTGAAAAAACTGATTTGGCTTTGAATGTTATCGCCTACTTATTGTTTTTCTCTGGATTTTATTTCACGATTTATTATCCAGTTGGTTCTTTGATGGTCGCTGGTATGTTGTTTTTTGTTAAGTTAATGTTGGCTGTTTTTTCTTCATATTGGATTGGTCGCAAACAGATTACAGCTATTGTTGAAACAAAAGCATTTTTTCAAGTTTTGAGTTGGAAAAAAAACGACTTGTTGAAATTTTTTGGTTTTGAATTATTTCTGTTGATTGTTGTTATTGCAATTACTGCCCACAATTTGATTAATCATGTGTTTGAAGATAAGATTGTATTTTATCGGGCTGGATTTTCCCTTTTGGTGATATTGTCAATTAGTAGTTCAGTCATCAGTTTTTTCCGTGTTAGAAGTATTATTCGTCATTACAATCAGTTGGCGATAAATCCTTCAGGAGATACTTTACAAGTTAGTGATTTGGATCCAAATCGCGAATACTCGGACGGGTAAGGAATTCTCACCAGCAAATCAGCAATAACATTGTTGATTTTTTTAATAAAAAAAGACTTCAGATTTTTACTGATGTCTTTGAAATTGTTTTTTGATTTCGTGAAAATAAAATATACATCATTATCGACTCAACAACGCAAAATGTTATTGGTTGGGCTGCATCTTCTAGCGTCCAATGAGGGATAGTAATCACCGCGAGAACACTAGAAACCCAGAAAATCACCCATGCCAGCTTATTTTCTTTACTTGGGTCTTCCCAGGCTGATACAAAGGTCGGAATAGAGCCTAGAGATACCACGACTAGACTGGTCATGATTCCAAACAGTGGGTCACTAAAAATTTGCCAAAGTGCAATTCCTATCACTGCTCCCATCAGGCATGCTTTATCTAGCAATGTCCAGCCAGGTGTCCCATACTTCATGGCAAAAAACACCACAATCCAAACTCCTAAAACAGCCCCAACAATTTGTCCATTCACAGTTTCTTCGTAGTACATTCCAGCCAAAGTGAGAGAATCAAGTGTCGCCCAGATAATCCATGTTGCTTTTTCCGGCTTAGTTTCTTTTCTCAAGATTGCAATTACATAAGGAACAAAACCAATTACGAATAAAATACCTGCAATTATTGACAGTGTTTCTCTCATCTCACTCTCCTTGCCCTTTTGCTTTGTCAAAGTGATTCTGTGATAAACAATTATATCAATAATAGTAGACTTTGTCAATGTTGTTTGATTAATTGGCAAGGTATAAACTAAATCCAAAAAGCCCCGCTTTTCAGCGGGGCTTTATATATCAGAATTTATTCTTTATCTACTGTTTTTTCGTCTTCAGTTGTTTCAACATGTTCCTTCTGCTTAACATCCTCAACTTTTTCAGTCTCTTTCTCCTCTACAGCATCTTTACTTGCTGTATTTACTGTACTCGCTGAACTCGCTTTTCCCTCAAGATCTTTCAAGCTCAAACCAAGTCTATGTTCATTTGGTTCTATTGAAACAATCTTAAATTCTTTTTCATCTCCAGGCTTGGCAATATCTTCAGTGTTGGTAATGGTTTTATTTGACAGTTCAGACACATGAGCAAGTCCGTGGATGTCCTTGTCTAGCTCGACAAATAATCCAAATGGATTTACTTTTAATACTTTACCTTTTACCAATTGACCAACCTTGTATTTCTTTTCAATGTCAGTCCATGGGTCAGTCTGAAGTTTTTTGATTGACAAGAAAATCTTTGAGCCTTCAATATTGATAATTTCTGCTTTGATATCTTGTCCAACCTTGAATAGTTCAGCTGGGTTATCAATTCTCTGCCAAGCAAGTTCAGAAATATGAACCAATCCTTCAAGGTTTTCACCGAATTTAATAAAGATTCCAAAATCAGTTACAGCTGTTATTGTTCCGTCAATTACATCTCCGACTTTGTATTTATCAAGGACATCTTTCTGGGTTTCTTCCCAGGCAGCTTTTTCTGAAACAATTAATTTTTCTTGAGATTCATCAACATCAATAACTTTAGCTTCAAATGATTCTCCGACATAACTTTTCAGTTTATCCAAAATTTTATTTTTATCTCCGCCAGGGACTCGAGGATAATGTTCAGGATTTAATTGTGATACAGGCAAAAATCCTTTTACTCCATTGACAGTGATTAACAAACCACCTTTATTGGCATCAAGAATTTTAGCGCTAACAATTTTATTCTCTTGTCTGAATATATCCAAATTTTCCCATGCTTTCTGATGACTGGCAAAACGAAATGACAGTTCAAGCATGCCGATTTCATTTTCAAGATCAATCACCGTAGCTTCAACATTGTCACCAACTTTTAGTTGCTGTTGTTCTTCGGTATCATAAGACAATTCTTTGCCTCGGATTATCCCAGTAGTGATGCCCTCAACATCAACCAAGACTTCAGTTTTTGTCGCATTGATCACAGTGCCTTTTACCAATTGATTCATTTCAAGTGGTTTGAAGTTTGTAATATCTTTTTCCAAAAGTTGCGCCATTTTTGAATTAAGGTCTTTTTCCTGCAAAGCTTTTTTCTGGGCTATTTTTTTTGATTTAGTTGCTACCATATAAATTTTTGGTCTATCCGTAGAGCTTTTATTAAAATAAGTAATAAAAATTCCGCCTTTAGCGGATTTACCAAATAAATGATTAACCCGCCCGTTATTGATTAAGCTGGAGGATCAAGTACAGTCATAACTTTACTCGCTGTACTCGCTGACCTCGCTTTATTCTTGTTCGGGCAAGTCTAGCTTGTAGCTAGATTATAAATAAGTGACTTAAGTTTAATATGAATTATATTAAATGTCAAGTATTGGTAGAATCGTGATATGTTTTTACTCATCACCAGCTAGACTTGACAAATTCTAAAATAAATTATAAAATAAACTATTATTGTTCCCTACAAACAACGCCAAACAGACAAGGAGATGAATTCATCATGACAAATCAGGAAAAATTGAATTACATCAGTAAATTTAAGTTCTATTCTGTTGGGGGTCGATGGATTGCTCGTTTGCTCGAATCTATTGTTTTACTTTTTCTGATGCTTTTCCTTTTTGTTTGGTATAATATATTGACACTGATTCCCATCATTATCTATGTCGCCTGGCAGGTTTTCATTATCTTTAAGCTACACCGCTATGATCTTTCAACCATCACGGAAATTAAAATTGGGAATGAAGAAACGCCAGCAGGTGATCATCTATGGTATTTTGCCAATAAAAGGCGTAATATTTCGTTTTATCTGACACTGCCAGATTCAGCCCTCACTAAATATTTTCACTCGCTTACGAACTATAATGTCATCAGACTTCCATTGTCCAATAGTTACAATTTCCAGAAAGAAGTAAATTTTTCATCAGGGCATAAATTCTGGGTCGCATTTACTTATTTGATCCATGTAGATATATCTTATCAGATAGTAAAAAATCTGCTGGACATTGGCAGAACACCTTTACAAATTCAGGAATACTATCGCTCCCGTTTGCAGGGGTTCTGTGATGTTTTCCAAACCGCTCCGTTTAGTGTTCCTGTCACTCCGGTATTTTCCGAACTCCCGGTTTTCCATGCTTGGGTGACGGAGACGGTTGCCTACACCCGTAAGATGTGGCAAGATATCAATCTTGGATTGTCGCTTGGATCTGTCAATTATACCGTCAAGTCTGAATCGCGTCACCAAGTTGATTAAAAATTTAAATCTAAAATTATAGAGTTCAGATAGTATCTGGGCTTTTTTATTTAACCCTTTATCCGTCAAAATTGATTACAACCGCCAAAATTAAGCTCTGCGCTGTTTTGTCTATTCCGCCATTATTTACATTTATTTACATCTTTGTTAAAATACAAGCATATTATTTATCCATAACAGGCAGATTTTATATGAATATTTCATGGTTTGGCCATTCATCCTTCAAACTTAGTGAAAAAATAGACGGCAAAGAAGTCATCGTTGTTACTGATCCATATGGCAAAGATACTGGTTTGTTTCCACCGAAGATTTCAGCAGATGTTGTTACTGTTTCTCATGATCATTTTGACCACAATAATACCGAGAAGGTTACTGGTAACCAAGACGAGATTACGACTATTATTGACCGTCCAGGAGAATATGAAACAAAAAAAGTTTTTATCAATGGTATTCCATCTTTTCATGATAAGAAAAATGGCTCCGAAAGGGGATCAAACACAATTTTCAAAATTGAAATTGATCATATAGTCGTCGCTCATCTCGGAGACTTGGGTCAAAAATTAACTGAAGAGCAGATTGATTTTCTTGGCGATATAGATGTTTTACTAATTCCTGTTGGTGGCAAGTATACTATTGATGGAGCTGAAGCTGCCGAAGTTGTTCGCCAAATTGAACCAAGAATGGTCATCCCAATGCATTACAAAATTCCAGGATTAACTATTGATATTGACGATGAAAAGAAATTTTTGAAAGAAATGGGTGGCAAGGCTGACAAAGAAACAAAATTAAAAATCACCAGAAAAGATTTACCCGAAGATAATATTAGAGTTGTTATTTTAGAAAAATCATAAAAACTTATGGATCAAGAAAACAAAAACAAAAACAAGGATAAAAGTTTGCTTTTAATTATAATTTTAGTTTTTATTATAATTTTTGTTGGTTGGCTGTTTTTCATCCGTTTGAATTTTCAGAAGATTGATAATGAATTCAAGGTTGAGTCTGACAAAACTACTGATCAAGCAATTCAGGACTTGGAGCAGGGTTTGAAAGATTTTGGTACTATTTTCAATACCGAAGATTCGACTACTACAGAGGATTCAACTATTCCAGACGCATCTCTCGATGGTCAGATAAAAGCTGAAGATATTCTACCAACACCATAAAAATATTTTACATTAACTCAAAAATGGTTGAGCTAAAATTTTAGTTCGCCAAATACATATTTGATAAATTTATGCCACGGAAGAAAAAAGATGAAAAATCAACAGGTTCAACTAAACCCAAGAAGGATAATAAAGCACTAGAACCGGAGATAATAAAAGAAAAAATTATTGACCAAGGTTTGATTGAAGAAATGGAAAATTGTTACCTGGATTACGCCATGAGCGTTATTGTCCAGCGTGCTTTGCCTGATGTTCGTGATGGTTTCAAACCGGTTCACCGCCGTATTCTATATGCTATGTGGAATCTTGGTTTGAAATCTACTGCCAAGTTTCGAAAATCCGCCACAGTTGTCGGTGAAGTTCTTGGTAAATATCATCCTCATGGCGATAGCGCAGTTTATGAATCTATGGTCCGTATGGCCCAAGATTTTACCATGAGATATCTTTTGGTAAATGGACAGGGAAACTTTGGTTCTATGGATGGCGATGGCGCAGCTGCTATGCGTTATACTGAAGTCAAGATGAAGCCAATTGCCGAAGAAGCACTTCGAGATATTGAGAAAAATACCGTTGATTTTGTCCCTAACTATGATGGTACTCAAAAGGAACCAAAGGTTATGCCAGCTGAACTTCCAAACCTTTTGTTAAATGGTGTTTCTGGTATTGCCGTTGGTATGGCTACCAATATTCCTCCGCACAATTTAGGCGAACTCTGTGATGCGATTGCTTATTTAGCCAATGATCCTGATTGTGAAATTGAGGATTTGGTAAAGTTTGTTCCAGGTCCTGATTTCCCAACCGGTGGAATTATTTACAATATAAATGATATCAAGAGTGCTTATGCTACGGGCAAAGGACGAATTATCTGTCGAGCCAAGACCGAAATTATTGAAGAAAAAGAAGGTCGATTTCAGATTATTATCAATGAAGTCCCATATCAAGTCAACAAAGCAACTTTGCTCGAAAAAATTGCTGCTTTGGTCAAAGAAAAAAGACTCGAAGGTATCCGAGATATTAGAGATGAATCTGACAAAGATGGTGTTCGTGTTGTTATTGAATTAAAAAAAGAAGCCTTTCCACAAAAGGTTCTCAACCGTTTATTCAAATTAACAACTTTGCAAACCAGCTTCAATGTTAATATGCTGGCTTTGGTTGATGGCATTCAGCCAAGAGTTTTGAATTTAAAAGAAGTTTTAGAATATTATTTAAAACATAGAAAAGAAGTTGTTCGTCGTCGCACCCAGTTTGAATTGGAAAAGGCCGAAGCCCGGGCTCATATTTTAGAGGGCTTGCAAATTGCCATTGATAATATTGACGCCGTTATAAAGTTAATTAAAAAATCAAAAGATCGGGAAGAGGCCAAAAATAGTTTAATGCAAAAATTCAAATTATCTGAAATTCAGTCAATTGCAATCCTAGAAATGAGACTGCAGAATTTAGCCAACCTTGAAAGACTTCGTATTGAGGCTGAATTAAAAGAAAAGAAAAGTTTAATCAAGGAATTAAAAGAAATCCTTGGTTCAGACAAGAAAATTTTGAAGATTATCACTGATTCAGTATCTGCTTTAAAAGAAAAATATGGTGATGAGCGCCGAACAAAAATTGTTGCTGGCGAAGTCGGTGAATTCAAACAAGAAGATCTTGTGCCAAATGAACCAACAATTATATTTTTAACCCGTGATGGTTATATTAAACGAATGCCACCTGAAACCTTCAAAACCCAAGCTCGCGGTGGCAAAGGTGTTATTGGTTTGACAACCAAAGAAGAAGACATTGTTGACACACTACTTACAACCCAGACTCATGACGATCTTCTATTCTTCACCACCAAAGGACGAGTCTTCCAATTGAAAGCCTATGAAGTCCCCGTCGGTTCTCGTACTGCCAAGGGAAGCTCACTGGTAAATTTCTTGCAATTATCACAAGTTGAGAAAGTTTCTACCATTTTACCGCTTAATAGCGATACCGCTGATGCCAAATTTTTATTCATGGCTACAACTGGCGGAACCATCAAGAAAACAAATCTTGAAGACTTTACCAATGTTCGTCGTTCAGGCTTGATTGCTATAAAATTAAAAGATGATGAAAGATTAAAATGGGTTCACCCAACCAATGGTAATCATGAATTGCAACTAGTTTCTAGTCGTGGTCAGTCAATCAGGTTTAGGGAAAAAGATGTCCGTCCAATGGGCAGGACCGCTGCTGGTGTTCGAGGCATTAAATTAAAACCAGAAGACTTTGTTGTTGCTTTGACTAAACTTGAACCAAAACTTGAAAAAGAACTACAAACCGTTGTTGTTACTGAAAAAGGTTATGGCAAGAGATCCCAGCTAGCCTATTACAAAGTCCAAAATCGTGGTGGTTCAGGCATCCGAACCCAGAAAGTTTCTGTCAAAACAGGTAAGGTAGTTCGTGGGTTTATGATTAATAAAGATGACGCTTCGGCCTTGGATTTGATGGTAATATCTGAAAAAGGTCAGCTTATCCGTATTCCACTTGAATCAGTTCCTGTCCTTGGTCGAGACACTCAAGGTGTCCATATCATGCGTTTCAAGAATCCAGATGACAAAGTCGCTAGCGTTACTCTTGTCGGCAAGTCAGTTGAGTAAGTAAATAAATAAGTAAAGAATTAAGTAAATAAATAAGTAAAGAATTATGAGTTACATCAAAAAAACAATAGTTTGGTATATTTTGCTTCTTTGGTCGCTTGCTAATTGGTTTTATGGTTATACACTCGGAACCTGTCATGGCGGATTAGGTGATTCTTCAACCCTATTATTGATTCCATTCCGTTTACATTGTTCAGTTCACTGGTTACTCCCAATTATTTTTCTGATTGCATTAATTGTCACAACAATAAAATTTTTCAGAAAAAACAAATAGCAGATTTTCTATATTTCATATCTATCAAATTTAAAAGAAGGCCGTTAAACGCCTTCTTTTGTTTTATAAAAAATTATTAAGTGGTTTTAATTTTCCAACTTATATCATCAAAAACTATTTTTCCATGTGTTGTAAACCCAGCAGCTTTCTTGTGCCCACCGCCACCATATCTTTGAGCAATTTCTGAAACATCAACATCATCATAAGTTGTTCGTAGACTACCTTTTATTGTATTGTCATCAATTTGCATTAGTACCAAAACAATTTTTGTATCTGCCAGAGATGTTAAATAGTTGCTAATTCCTTCAAGTGAGTCATCTGGTAGACCCGGGGTGTCTAAATCATCCTTGGTAATAATTGCCGTTGCAGTTTTAGTTTCTTGGTTGAATATAATCCGTTCAAAGATTTTACCCCAGAGTTGTAAACTGGCGAGATTTTTATTTTGCCAGATTTTTTGTGTAATTTGATTAATCTTGGCTCCTTGTTCGAGTAGGGTTGACGCGGATTTTATCGCACTTGATGTTGTTGCAGCATTTGAGAAATATGTTGTATCAGTCAAAATGCCCGTCAGCAGGCAGTTTATTGCTCTCTTTGATAAAATTTTTCCAGTTTGTAAAAATAGGTTATGTACAATTTCTGCCGTCGAAGATGCTTGCGACTCAACAATGTTCATGTCGCCAAAATAATCATTGGTATGATGGTGATCAATATTGATAAGCAAGGTTTTTACAGGTCTATTTTGCAAAATCTCTGAAATCCCAGTTTGTTTTAGTTCCCCGCAATCCACTGCAATAATTAAATCATAGCTATTTAAGTCTAGCTGATAAACATCATGAAAAAAAATATCAGTTTCTGGCAATAGAAATCCTAGATTTTCTGGGATAATATCAATACAAAATCCTCGAGCAATTTTTCCTTTCAATAGTAGATAATCCAAAAAAGCGCAGGCAGAACCTGTTGTGTCGCCATCAGGTCGGCGATGCGCGATTACCAGTATTCTCCTGCTTTGATCTATAAGTGAAAATAGTTTTTCTCCATTGCTCATAATTATTCTTCCTTGATCCTATCAAGGATATCATTGATTTCTGCTGCTTTTTGTTCGGTCACATCAACTTTGAATAAAACTTTTGGAGTAAATCTTAGCTGGACTTTATCTCCAAGTTGTTTTTGTATTAGCTTCCTATTTCTGATGATATAAGCCATTGCCTCCCGGCTGTGTTCCATTGGTAAAATACTTAGAAATGCAGTAGCCGCCCGCAGATCAGCCCCGGTTTTTACTCTTGTTACAGTAACCAAATATTCTTGTGGCAATTCAATGTCATAAGTAATGATTTCCGCAATAGCTCGTTGGAGCAAAACATTTATTTGTAGCATTCGATCAGTCATAAAAGTTATTTTTACTGTTGGCTCAATCAATTAGTAAATACGATTTTTTCGCAACTAATCTACAACAGAATTTAATTATAAATTCTATTCTATTATAACAAATTTGTCAAAGATGCCTATATTTACATTGATAATTATTTTTGCTATATTGATTTTGTTTCTTGGAAAAACAGGAGGCGAAGATGGAAAGAAATCGAGGTAAACCCAGTTTTGGCAATACCAGATTTCGCAAAGTTGAGGATTTTGTCTTGATTGGGAATGTCCCCGCTGAACTCTGGGAGCAATGTTGGTACAATGGAGAAAAATGGGTTTCTACCCGGAAATACAAATGCCTATACTACCATGGAAAGGAAATTATAAGTTCTGGATCGTTTTTTATGCCTGTCAACAATGCCAAGCGAGATTTAATCCGTAAACTACGGGAAATAGAAATAATTGATTAGCGCTACAATGTTAGCGTTTTTTGGTTGAAAATTTGCAATAATAATGATAGTATTTAATTATATGAAAAATCTTATAAAAAAATTAATTCCCAATTTTTTACTCCAGTTTTATTACAAGAGTTTAGCGGTTTTTGGTTCTTTTATTTATGGTAATCCTTCCAATAAAATGATCGTCATCGGAGTTACCGGCACCAATGGCAAATCAACTACGGTTAGTCTTATTTCCAAAGCGCTTGAAGCTGGCGGAGACAAAGTTGGCGCTTTATCTACAGTTTTATTCAAGGTAGCAAATGAAGAAAAATTAAATGATAAAAAAATGACCATGCTCGGTCGCTTTCAACTTCAGAAATATCTAAAGAAAATGGTTGATGCTGGTTGTAAATATGCTGTAATTGAAACTTCATCTCAAGGAGTTGAACAATACCGGCACATTGCAATAAATTATGATTATGCGGTTTTTACCAACTTAACTCCAGAGCACATAGAGGCACATGGCGGTTTTGAAAATTATAAAAAAGCCAAAGGGAAATTCTTCTCACACCTGACAAAAATGCCAAAAAAGAATTATTCGGATATTATCGCTTGTCAGTCAGAGTCCCACACTTGTCACCCCGAACACCCCACTTGTCATCCTGAAACACCTACTCCCCAAAGCACACTCCACACCTACCACACTTGTCATCCTGAACTTGTTTCAGGATCTCCCACTTGTCATCCTGAAACACCTACTTCCCAAAGCACACTCCACACCCACCACACTTGTCATCCTGAACTTGTTTCAGGATCTCCCACTTGTCACCCTGAACTTGTTTCAGGATCTCCCACTTGTCACCCTGAACTTGTTTCAGGGTATGATGATAAAAATAAAACAATCCCAAAAATCTCAATTATAAACATCGACGATGAACACGCTGAATATTTTCTCAATTTCCCAGCTGACAAAAAAAATACCTTCAGCGTAAAGAAGCAAGCCGACTTCAAAGCTTCTGACATTAAGGTTTCAGTCAAAGGCACATCTTTCAACTATAATCTAACAACTATCAACTTACAACTCATCGGCGCCTTCAATGTTGAAAACTCTCTGCCAGCCATTGCAATTGCTACACAAGAAGGAATTGAAATAACAAAAATTAAATCAGCCCTTGAATCTGTTCCAGTTGTTCCAGGTCGCACAGAGCTAATTAATCAAGGCCAAAATTTTTCAATTATGGTCGATTATGCTCCAGAGCCAGGTTCCATGAAAAAACTTTATGAAACTTTGGATCAAATTAAAAATTCAGATTTGCCTTATAAAAAATTGATTCATGTCCTCGGTTCTTGTGGCGGAGGTCGAGACAAAGCTCGCCGTCCAATTCTTGGAAACATGGCTGGATCCAAAGCTGACATTGTAATTGTTACCAATGAAGATCCTTATGATGAAGATCCGCAGACTATTATTAATCAAGTTGCTGACGGAGCTATCGAAAAGGGCAAAATTGAAAATCAAAATCTATTTAAAATTCTTGACCGCCGTTCCGCCATCGAAAGAGCCCTAAGTTTGGCACAGGCAGGAGACTTAGTCCTACTCACGGGCAAAGGTTCAGAAAGAGCTATGGCCGTTGCCGGCGGAAAATATATTCCTTGGGATGATCGAGAAGTTGTTAGAAAATTATTGAAAAAACAATGAAAAACTTTAAGTGGATAAAAGTGTGGTTAGAAGAAGGGTTGCTGCTGGCTGACTTGGGGAATATATTGAGAGCCACAGGTGAAAAAAGCCAAAAGAGGTTTGGTTTCGGGACGAATCAGTCAGCCATGTACCAAAAGAAGAATTATGCAGAATGGTATTTGCCCGAAGAAGAATTGGCGCGGGCAGAAAATTTTGGTCGGGTATATTTTGTTAAAGCAAAAAATATTCAGCTGGTAGAAAAAGCAGTGGAACAGGCGATCAGCAATTATTTTTTGTTGATAAAAGACATGGCGCACCTTGATTTTGAGATTATGAATCACCAAGAACTTTGGTTGCGTTTTGAAAAACATTTTGAAATTTTTGATCAGTTTGTAGTGGTTTATAGTTTTATAGATGAGTATAAATATTGTGTTTTGGAAAATGACCTCAAAGAGTGGTTAACGACCAAAAATGTGGCAGACATTAACGAATCGATTGATACGGTGCTGTTGAGCGAAAAAAAGTTCATTTATAATGAGGCGTCTCCGCTCATGTCGCAGTCATATACCGAAGTTTTGAAGCAAACAAAAAACTGGAAAGAACTTTTAAATGAAGGGCAATTATTTGAGAAGGGGAAGAATGATATTCGGGAAAAAGTTGATTTGATGAATCAATTAAATCCGAATGAAAAAATAAAAAAAATAATTGATAGTTTGACACGGATAAAATTTAGAAGATATCAAATTCGCTTAACTTATATGCCGGGGATGATTTGGTTTGATTATCTATTGAGTTTAATTTACGAGCGAGTAGGTTTGATGCCTGACGATGGCCGGCTGTATTTCTACTCAGAATTAAAGAATCTACTTTTTGGAAAAGCGAAAAAACTAAGTCGAGACGAACTTAAAAAAAGGTTAACAGGATGTTTAAAAATTTATCAGCAAAAGAAAATTAAAACCTATTGGGGGCAAGAAGCTGAAGACAAATTGAAAATTTTAACAGGCCAAGCGAATGAAAAATCAAGAGATCAATTAAAAGGATTTGCAGTATCCTCCGGTAAAGTCAGCGGGCCGGTGTTAGTTTTGTCATATAAAGATGCTGGGAATCATAATGAAAAAATTAAGAAAATGAAAGGCGGCGAAATCATTGTCACGGAAATGACCAGACCAAATTTGCTCCCTGCCTTGAAAAAAGCTGCTGGAGTAATTACTGATGAGGGTGGTATTACCTGCCACGCAGCCATTGTCTGTCGGGAATTCAAATTACCAGGTTTAGTTGGGACAAAGTCGGCGACAGAAATATTTAAAGATGGAGATTTAGTGGAATTGGACACAAAAAATTCAATAGTAAGGAAAATAAAATAAAAAAACCTTGTCATTGTGAGTCACTCGAGCTATGGATAAATAATTAAGTAATTTAATATTAATTTTATGAAAGAAGTATTACTTGGCCCGGAAAAACAAGAACGCGGTAAAAACACCAAGGTTACTTTTACTTTTGTCCGACATTCCCAAAAAAAATCCGGCAATGTTTTTGATGGAGCTGGGGTGTCGCTGTCAAATTTATCAATTGGTGGCATTGATCGGGCCGGTCAATATGGCAAAAAAAATTTAACTGATAGAAAAGTAAATCGGGCCTATGCCACAGAGATTGACCGAACCGAAGAAACTTTGAGACATGCTCTTGAATCAGCAGGAATTGATATAAAAGTTTTACAAAAAAAACAAGGAGCATCAGCTTTTTTTGAATTGCCAATTCCTGAAGTTGATGAAGCTGACGCTGACCCGGAAATTAATAAAAAGTATGTGGAGCTGATGGATAAACGCAAAAAAGAATACATAAATGAACATTTTCCTAATGCGAATTTTAAACAATTAAGTTCTGACGAACAGGAAGAAATCATGGAATATGCTGAAGAAGAATCAGTTGACTGGTTAGTCAATGAAGCAAAAGATAAGAGTGGCGTTTTGATCTCTAGATTTGATGCAACGGGTGTGGCGTTTAAAGTTAATCGTTTACTGAATCTACCAGATTACATGCCTGGCGGGCGAGTAATTGATTTGGTTAGTTCAGGGCATAAAACTTCAACTGAAGCCTTTCTCAAATACGCGTTAATCCAAGATAATGGCAAACACGGCTTGGATTCATTGGAAGAAATCGGTGGCAGTCTAAAGATTTTAGATAGCTGGGATTTAGTTGTCGAGAATGATATGAGTGGCCACAAAAAAGTATCTTTTGTTTTGAAACGGGAAAATGGATCAGAACAAAAATTTGATTTGGATTTAGAAGAGATAAAAAAATTAGCTGGAGAATATATGGAAGCTAAAAATATAAAGGCCAAAAAAATAGACGCAATATAGATATGTTTTGTAAAAAAATAAAAAAAATAAATAAATCAGATGTGAAAATTGCCGGTGGCAAAGGTGCATCGCTCGGTGAGATGATTAATAACAGCATACCAGTCCCCGACGGTTTTGTAGTTTTATCCAATAGTTTTGAAAAATTTCTTGAAGTAACAGATATCAATGTAGAAATTGACGCCCAAATGGACAAAGCAAATTCTGATGATGTAAACAGTATTGACAATGCTTCGAAAACTATTGAATCGCTTATTATAGGAGCAACAATGCCTGATGATATAGCGCAGGAGATAGAAAAATCTTTTTCAGATCTCAATGCGAAATATGTTGCAGTTCGTAGTAGTGCAACAGCAGAGGATTCATCAACAGCTTCCTGGGCCGGTGAACTAGAAAGTTATTTATTTGTTAATCATGAAAATTTATTAGATTCAGTGAAAAAATGCTGGGCTTCACTTTTTACTCCTCGAGCAATTCATTACCGAATTGAACAAGGTTTAAAAGATAAAAAAGTTTCAGTTGCAGTCGTTATTCAAAAAATGATTGACAGCGAAATTTCAGGAATTACCTTTACTGTTCATCCAGTTACTCAAGATAAAAATCAGATGATAATTGAAGCAATCTTTGGACAAGGAGAAGCAATCGTTGGTGGTCTAGTCACACCAGATTCATATGTTGTAGACAAGGAAACAATGAAAATTATTGATCAAAATATTTCAGTCCAAAAAATGCATATAGTTCAAAAAAGGAATAATACTGAACAACAAGATTTAGTAGAAGAAAAGGGTAGTAAACAGAAATTATCAGAAGAACAAATACTTGAAATCGCAGAAATTTGTAAACACATAGAAGAACATTATGAATTCCCTTGCGATATTGAATGGGCATTTGCAAGAGGAGAATTTTATATTGTTCAGAGCCGACCAATTACAACCTTGGTTTAATCAACTTTAGAATTGTTCATCAAATTAGTTGAGTTTCTTCAGTTTACAGCTAGTCGTGAAAGTAAGATACATTCTGATTTACTCAAAAATATATTAATTAAAAATAAATATAAACCTATGAACAAATCGTTCAAGTTTGAAAAAAAAGTCTCTATTGAGACCAATAATCCATTAGCCAAAGCAGCCGTTATAATCGTTTCAGTTATTATTCTTGTAGTAATAATCGGTTTAGTAATTTATTCTAATAAATAAATATAAAAAAATGAAAATTATAAAAAGTTTATTTGTTGCAATCGCATCATTTCTTATTGCTTCCCCAGTACTGGCTCAAACATGCACTCTCAATGGCGAAGTTGTCCCTTGTGATCAGATGCCAACATGGATTTGGTTTTTACCGGTTATTATGGTGGTTATTTTTGGAGCAGTTTTTGTTTTTTGGCTTTGGATGCTAATCGATGCAATCAAAAATCAAAAAGACAATCAGACTGTCTGGATTTTGGTTATAGTTTTTACTGGTATAATCGGGGCAATTATTTATTATTTCATGGAAAAACGAAATCACAAACAATAACAACATAAATAAAGCTTTATAAAATATTCATTTCTCGTGGATGTTTTATTGCAATAAATCGTGTAGTTTGTCAATCGTAAAATTACCACAACCTTGTGGATACTTTTTATTGACATTTTTTTTTGACTAAAAAGAGTAAAGAACTGGGCAAATATCAGATATTTGACAGACATTTAATTATTTGATAGTATTAATGCAGATTTACATTAAATTTAATCTCCCCAATCTAGGAACTTGGCCTTTTGATTATAAATCGGAGGTTCCAGGTTCACCAAAAATTACAATGTTTTACGGGGTTAGTGTCGCTACAACTTAAGACAATCAAAAAACTCGTTCCTAATGTAAGGGGAGGAGCATATTTTTATGTCCAAAAAGGCTCCTGATCGAAAGTATTTCACAAAAATTTATCCAATCGACCCACCGGATTTAATTGAGATTCAAAAGAACTCATATTATTGGTTTTTAAAAGAAGGGCTCGGTGAACTGTTTGAAGAAATATCACCAATCATTGATGTTTCTGAAAAAGGCTTGGAACTGCACTTCGATGATTATTACCTTGATGAACCAAAATTTGATGAGGTTACTTCAAAGAGTAAAAACATTACTTATGAAGCTCCGATTCGTATCAAGGCAACTCTGAAAAACACCAAGACAAAACAAAAAGAAACCCAAGAAATATTTTTGGGTGATTTTCCGTTAATCACCGATCGCGGTACTTTTATTATTAATGGAATTGAGAGAGCAATTGTTTCTCAAATTATCCGTTCTGCTGGAGTATTCTTTACTTCAAGCTATGTTCGTGAAAAAAATCGCAGATTTTATGGCGCCAAGATTATTCCAAATCGCGGAGCCTGGCTAGAAATTGAAACCGATGCCAACAATGTCATCTGGGTCAAGATTGACAGGAAGAGAAAAGTTGCAATCACATCACTTTTGCGCGCTTTTGGCGTTGCAACCAATGAAGAGATTCTAAATTATTTCAAAGATGTTGATAATCACGAAGACATCAGATTTATTGAGTCAACTCTTGCCAAAGATATTTCAACCACAGTTGAAGACGGTCTGATTGAAGTTTATAAAAGAATTCGTCCAGGCGATCTTGCTACTCCAGACAATGCCCGTTCTCTGATTTATTCAATGTTTTTCAATTTTTCGCGTTATGACTTTGGAAAAGTTGGTCGTTACAAAATGAACCAAAGATTTGGTACAGATTATAAATTGGATGACAAAGACAGAGTTTTGAAGATTGAAGATGTAGTTAATGTTATAAAAGAAATTATTAAATTAAATATTACCCAAGAAGATGCTGATGATATTGATCACTTGGGCAATAGAAGAATCCGTGCAGTTGGTGAATTGATTCAGAATAGATTCCGAGTTGGACTTGCTCGTATGGAGAGAATTGTAAAGGACCGCATGAGTACCATGGATCCAACAACCCTTACGCCTTCAAAATTAATCAATGCTCGTCCGGTCATTGGTGTTGTCAAGGAATTTTTCATGTCTTCACAGCTTTCACAGTTCATGGATCAGACCAATCCGCTTTCAGAGTTGGAGCATAAACGAAGAATTTCAGCCATGGGTCCTGGCGGATTAAGCCGTGAAAGAGCTGGTTTTGATGTTCGTGATGTTCACGCCACTCATTATGGCCGTATTTGTCCTATTGCTACTCCAGAAGGTCCAAATATTGGACTTGTTGGTCATTTGGCCAGCTATGCTCGTGTCAATGAATTTGGTTTTATTGAAACTCCATATTTTCAGGTTGAACATTTAGTCACCAAAGATTTAATTGATCCAAAGACAAATCAGGTTGTATTTAAAAAAGGCGATAAAGTGAAGGGCGTTGATCTTGATAAATGCAATGTTCCCGCCGATGAAATTGATGCCAGTGTCGAAAACAAAGTCACAACCAATGTTGTTTATCTAAATGCTATTATTGAAGAAAAATCAATCGCTACCTCTAGTACTGCTCCTGTTGACGATAATGGTTATTTTCTTGATGAAAAATTACCGCTTCGAAAATATTCCAAACCTGATTTTGATTATGTTTATAAAATCGATCATGTTGATGTTTCATCCAATCAGATTGTCAGCGTTGCAACAGCCTTGATTCCGTTCCTTGAACATGATGATGCTGTCCGCGCTTTGATGGGAACAAACATGCAACGGCAAGCAGTCCCAACCGTTAGACCCCAGTCACCAATTGTCGGTACTGGTATGGAAGCTGTTGCCGCCAGAGATTCAGGACATGTTTTACTCGCAGAGCAAGATGGTGAGGTTGTCGGTGTCCAAGGTGACGCCATTAGAATAAAATACAAGGATGGAAAAACCAAAACTCATTCCCTAAATAAATATATTTGTTCCAACTCATCAACCAGTCTAAATCAGATGCCGATTGTTGATTTGGGTGACAAAATCAAAAAAGGCCAAGTAATTGCTGATGGTCCATCAGTTGACAAAGGAGAATTGGCACTTGGACAGAATGTTCTCGTCGGTTACATGGCGTATGAAGGTTTCAATTATGAAGACGCGATTGTTATTTCAGAAAAAGTTGTTCAAAGAGATACATTCTCTTCAATTCATATTGATAACTATTCTATCGATGTTCGAGAAACAAAGCTTGGTTCAGAAATGGTAACTTCAGATATTCCAAATATTTCTGAAGAAAAACTAAACAATCTTGATGCTGAAGGCATTGTCCGAGTGGGCGCATTTGTCCAATCAGGTGATATTCTTGTTGGAAAAATTACTCCAAAGGGTGAAACCGAGCTTTCAGCTGAAGAAAAATTGCTCAAAGCTATTTTTGGTGAAAAAGCTCGTGATGTTCGAGATACTTCACTTCGGTTGGAACATGGAGAACAAGGTAAAGTGGTTGATATAAAAATCTTTTCTCAAGAAAATGGTGATAAGCTTTCACCTGGCGTTATAAAAACAATCCAAATTTCAGTCGCCAACCTACGAAAAGTTCAGGTCGGTGATAAACTTGCTGGTCGACACGGAAACAAAGGTGTTATTTCGAGGGTCGTTCCGGTTGAAGATATGCCATTCATGGAAGATGGTACACCTCTTGAAGTTCTACTGACACCGCTTGGTATTGCTTCTCGTATGAATTTGGGTCAGATATTAGAAACTCATTTAGGTCTTGCTGCTCACAAACTTGGTTACAAAGTTGCTACCCCTGTTTTCAATGGGATATCTGAAGAAACAATTCAGGAAGAATTGAAAAAAGCCGGTTATCCTGAAAGTGGCCAGATTACACTGACAAATGGAAAAACCGGAGAACAATTTGATCACCAGGTTACTGTCGGGTACAACTATATTTTGAAATTAAATCATATGGTTGATGACAAGATTCACCAACGATCAATTGGTCCATACTCATTAATCACCCAGCAACCTCTTGGAGGTAAAGCCCAATTTGGTGGTCAGAGATTTGGAGAAATGGAAGTTTGGGCTTTGGAAGCTTATGGTGCCGCCCATACTTTGCAAGAAATTTTGACCATTAAGTCAGATGATGTTTTAGGTCGCGCCAAAGCCTATGAATCAATTATCAAGGGTGAACCGATTCGTCGTTTGAATGTTCCAGAATCATTCAATGTTTTAATCCGAGAATTAAAAGGTTTATGTCTGGATGTTGAACTCATGAAAGGTGGAAAAACAATTGATTATCAGGACAATGATGGAGAAAACGAAGGAAATCGTGATCAAAGATAAATCAATAAATTATATATAAATATATAGTCAGTTCAGCTGATACAGCTAGTACAGCAAATAAGTCTCATTTTTACTTCATTTGCTTACCTCGCTTAACTCGCTGTTCTCGCTTTCAAAAATATGGGTGAAGCATTAAAAATAAGCGATTTTGATTCAATCCGATTAAAACTCGCTTCTCCAGATGACATACGGTCTTGGTCTCATGGTGAAGTGACCCGACCTGAAACAATCAATTACCGAACCCAAAAACCAGAAAAAGATGGACTATTCTGTGAGAAAATTTTTGGTCCAAGTAAAGATTGGGAATGTTATTGTGGTAAGTATAAAAAAATTAGATACAAGGGAATTGTTTGTGATAAATGCGGAGTAGAGGTTACTCGTTCAGTGGTTCGTCGCCAGAGAATGGGGCACATTGATCTAGCCTCTCCTGTAACACATATCTGGTTTTTGCGTGGAGTTCCAAGTAAAATTGGATTAGTTTTGGATATGTCTGTGCAAAAATTGGAAAAAGTTATTTACTTTGCCAGCTTTATTGTTACTGAAATCGACGAGGAAGCTAAGAAAGAAGAATTAGACAATCTTCAAAAGGAATACAGATCAAAAATGAAAAATATTGAGGGTCAGCACAAACAAAAATTAAATGTTTTGGAAAGCGCTGATTTGAAGTCCAAGGAGAGAAAGGATGAATTAAAAAAATTGGAATCTTGGCACCTAAATGAAGAGGAAGACCTCAAGGAAAATTTTAGTTCTGCTGAAAAAGAATTAAAAGATTTAAAAGTGTTAAGTATTATTAGTGAATCACAGTTTCACGATTTATCATTGCGCTATGGCCATGTTTTTGAAGCAGGAATTGGAGCCGAGGCAATTTATAAATTATTACAGAGATTTGATTTAGAAAAAACCGTTCTCGCACTTGAATCAGAAATTGAACATGATGAAAAGGGAACAAAAAAGAAAAAAATAATAAATCGTGTAAAACTATTAAAAAGTTTATTTAAAAATAATCTAAAACCCGAATGGACTGTGTTAAATGCTGTGCCTGTTATTCCTCCTGATTTGCGTCCTATGGTTCCACTTGATGGTGGTCGTTTTGCTACCAGTGATTTAAATGATTTGTATCGACGAATTATCAGCCGAAACAATCGTTTGAAGCGGTTGGCTGAATTAAACGCTCCAGAAGTAATTTGTCGTAATGAAAAGCGCATGCTCCAGGAAGCTGTAGACGCTTTGATTGACAATTCTGCCCGTCACACCAAGACAACTACTGCTTCAACCGGTCAAAAAAGAAGTTTGAAATCAATTGCAGATTATTTGAAGGGTAAACAAGGTCGTTTCCGTCAGAATTTGCTTGGTAAAAGAATTGATTATTCAGGACGAAGCGTTATCGTGGTCGGACCAAATTTAACTTTGGATCAATGTGGTTTACCAAAGAAAATGGCTTTAGAACTATTCAAGCCATTTGTTATAAGTCGTCTGATAAAAGAAGAGTATGTACATAATATCAGGAGTGCCAATAGATTTATTGAAGCTGATCGACCAGAAGTCTGGGATATTCTTGAAGATATTATCAAAAGTGCCCTAGTTATGTTAAATCGTGCTCCAACTTTGCATCGACTTGGTATCCAAGCATTTCGTCCAATCTTGATTGAAGGAAAAGCTATTCAGCTTCATCCTTTGGTTTGTTCTGCCTTCAATGCTGACTTTGATGGAGACCAGATGGCTGTGCATGTTCCTCTAACTGAAGAAGCCAAACAAGAAGCTCGTGATTTGATGTTGTCAACCAATAATTTGTTAAAACCTGCAACCGGTAATCCGATTGCAACACCGTCACTTGATATGGTTTGGGGTTGTTATTATGTAACTCTGATGAGAGAAGACCAACCAAAGCCAATCAAAACTTTTGCTGATGTTGAGGAGGCTAAGTTGGCTTATGCTTTACGCAAAATATCATTAAGAGACAAAATTTTGATAAAAGTCTCAAATAATAAAGTCTTAAGAGGTAAGGTTAAGCAAGATATGCTTGAAACCTGTCTGGGCAGAATTCTTTTTAATGAACTTCTACCTGATAAAGTTGATTTTTTCAATGAAGAAGTAGATAAAAAAAGAATGGGCGCAATTATCAAGCTTTGTCTTGAACAGTATACTTTTGTTGAAGTTGCCGGTGTTTTGGATCGTGTCAAGAATTTCGGTTATAAACAACTTACAAAAGCTGGATTTTCTTGGGGCATGAAAGATACCCCAGAAGTAAAGGGTAAAACTGAATTAGTTGACGAGGGAAATGGTCGTGTTGAAGTAATCAATGAACAGTTTAATAATGGATTATTGACTCCTGACGAAAGATATACAAAAGTTATTGAAACCTGGACCGATGTTAAGGATCGAGTTACTGCTTTAACCAAGGATGCACTTGATAAAAATGGTCCAGTTTACACTATGATTAATTCTGGTTCCCGTGGTTCATGGGGACAGTTGACACAGATGATGGGTATGAAAGGTTTGGTGACAAACCCGGCTGGTCAGATTATTGAATTACCGGTAAAAGCAAATTTCCGAGAAGGATTCAGTGTCCTTGAATATTATATTTCTAGTCACGGTTCTCGAAAAGGTTTGACCGATACAGCTTTGCGTACAGCTGGTGCTGGATATCTGACTCGTCGTTTAGTCGATGTTGCCCAAGATGTGATTGTCGTAAAAGAAGATTGTGGTGATACAGAAGGTAAAATTTTTACCAAAGAAGAAAGCGAACAAATGAATCAGACTTTGATTGAAAGAATAGTTGGTCGCTATCTCTTGTCCGATATAAAAGACGCCAAAGGCAAAGCTATTGTTAAAAAAGGTGAGGTAATTACCGATGAGATTGCTCGTAAACTTGATAAACTTGAATTAGACTCTGCCAATGTTAGATCTGTTCTAAGTTGTAAACTACCACGAGGTGTTTGTCGAAAATGCTATGGTTTTGATTTAGCTTACAATCGAGAAGTAAAGATGGGAACTGCAGTTGGTATTATTGCGGCTCAAAGTATTGGTGAACCTGGTACACAGCTGACAATGAGAACCTTCCATACTGGAGGTGTTGCTGGCGGAGATGATATCACCCAAGGTCTTCCTCGAGTTGAAGAAGTTTTTGAGGCTCGCAGTCCAAAGAAAAAAGCGCTTCTTAGTGAAGTTGGCGGAAAAGTTTCGATTGTTGAACAACCAAGAACAATCAAGGGACCAAAAGGAGATATAATCGCCAGAACTTCATTTGGTGAAAAAATTATCAAGGTTTCTTATGAAAACAAAGAAGACGAGGTCCATAAGTTCAAAGATATTTCTGCCTTGAAACTGAAAGTCAAAGATGGAGATTTGGTCAAAGACAATGATGTTCTCTATGTTGATGCCAATAAGAAAAAAGTTAAAACCGGCAAATCAGGTACAATAAGGTTATCTGATAAAGAGCTTGTTGTCAGTGGCACTGTCCAAATGGAGAGAGAATATGTTATTCCAGCCGGTACAGTTTTGTGGGTTAGGGATGGCGTTGAAATTGAAAAAGGTGACCAGTTGACTGAAGGAAGTTTGGCTCTAGAACAGTTGTACAAACTAAAAGGCAGACAAGCGGTTGAAAAATATATTTTGAAAGAAATTCAATACATTTATAAGTCACAGGGTCAGCCATTGAATGATAAGCATGTTGAAACCATTGTTAAACAAATGTTTTCTCGTGTTTATGTTGAAGATCCTGGCGATACAAATTTATTAGAGGGTGAAATAGTTGAGTATTCTGAACTAATTGAGGAAAATCAGAAAACAGCAAAAGAAAAAGGCAGATTAGCAGAGTACCGTGAAGTATTTTTAGGCATATCAAAAGTTTCCCTTTCAACCAAGAGTTTCCTCGCAGCTGCCTCCTTCCAAGAAACAGCTAGAGTCTTGATCAACGCCGCTGTAACCGGAAAGATTGACAGACTTGAAGGTCTGAAAGAAAATATTATTATTGGTAGATTAATTCCTGCAGGTACAGGCTTCGGTGCAACAGTTGAAGATCTAGCTCGAGGTACTGCTCATATTCCTACTGAAAAAGAAAAAAGTAATATGGAGGATATGGCAAGGGCTACAGAGACTGAAATTAAGTAATATCTAACTTTAAAAAAAGTATTACGCTATGAAAAAAAGTATACTAAAAAATATTGCAATATTCTTCATTGTTGTCCTTGCGATTGCATCATTATTTAGTTTATATAACCTGGATTCTGAACCAGTTGAAAATATTGATATTCAGAAAATGGTGCAGGAAATAAATGATGAGAAAATTGATAAAATAGCAGTTCAGGGAAATAAGTTGAATATCACTTTACTTGATGGGACAAATCAGTCGGTTTATAAAGAAGATATAGAATCTTTTTCTGAACTGCTTTCAAGTTATGAGATTTCACCGGACAAACTGACAAAGTTTTCTCGTGAAGTTGTCAAAGAAGATACTTTTTCTATGCTAATGAAGAGCCTTCTTCCAACACTGCTAATGGTTTTCTTTATTGGGCTATTGCTTTGGTTTATGCTTCGACAAGTTCAAGGTGCCAATAAAAATGCTATGAGTTTTGGTCTTAGCAAAGCGCGTGAACAAAAAAAAGATAGTAAAACAAAAACAACTTTCAAAAATGTTGCTGGTGTCAAAGAGGCCAAAGAAGAACTTTTGGAAATTGTTGATTTTCTAAAAAACCCGAAAAAATTTTTAGCCCTTGGTGCCAAAATCCCAAAGGGTGTCCTTCTGATGGGACCTCCGGGCACAGGAAAAACATTATTAGCCAAGGCCGTTGCCGGAGAAGCTGGTGTGCCTTTTCTTTCTATTTCAGGTTCAGAATTTGTAGAAATGTTTGTTGGTGTTGGCGCTTCACGCGTGCGAGATTTATTTAATCGAGCCAAGAAAAATGCTCCAGCTATTGTTTTTGTTGATGAAATTGATGCAGTTGGTCGTCAACGCGGTTCAGGACTTGGAGGCTCACATGATGAGAGAGAACAAACTCTTAACCAGATTTTGACAGAAATGGATGGCTTTGAGCCGAATGCCAATGTTATTGTTATGGCCGCCACCAATCGTCCTGATGTTCTTGATCCAGCTCTGCTTCGACCTGGTCGCTTTGATCGTCAAGTTGTCCTCGATTTACCAGATATAAACGATCGAGAAGAAATTTTACAAGTGCATATGCGGAACAAGCCAACTGAACAAGATGTAAATCTTCGTCATGTTGCTGAACGAACATCTGGTATGTCTGGTGCAGATTTAGAAAATGTACTAAACGAAGCCGCCATTCTTGCTGCTAGAAACAATCTAAAAAAGATAACACAATCAGAATTATTAAACAGTATTGAAAAAGTAATGATTGGACCAGAACGGAAGAGTCATGTTTTGTCCGAGCAAGAAAAAAAGATTACAGCTTATCACGAAGCTGGACACGCTCTTGTTGCTCACCTCTTGCCAAACGCTGATCCTGTTCACAAAGTTTCTATTATTTCTCGCGGTCATGCCGCTGGTTATACGCTTAGTTTGCCAGAAAGCGATAAATATCTACATAAAAAGTCAGAATTTATTGACAATATTGCTGTTTTGCTTGCCGGGCATACAACTGAAAAGGTGATTTTCTCCGAAGTCACCACCGGTGCATCCAATGATTTGGAAAAAGCTACCAAGACAGCCAGAAGACTTATTACTCGTTATGGTATGAGTGATAAATTGGTTCCCCGTATTTACGGTGAGAAAGAAGAATTAATCTTTTTAGGACGAGATATTAGGGAACAGCGAAATTATTCTGAAAAAATTGCTGAAGAGATTGACACGGAAATAGACCAATTAATCTTTGATGCAGTTGAAACCGACAAAAAAATATTAGAAAATCATCGTGATAAGCTAGAGGCAATAGTTGCTGAACTTATAGAGAAAGAAACAATTGAAAAAGATCGTTTCATAGAAATATGTGGCCCAAAAGTTAGCCGAGAAAATAAATAACATACAATTTTTCAATAAAAAAGATACTGCTTCAAAGGCAGTATCTTTTTTTCCACAACTTTTTCTTTATTCCTGCAAATTGTGATATAATTAATGCAATATTAAAAAGTCATTGAAAAGCAGGTAGGATAACCTTGTTCTTATCTGATTTATCTTGCTTTTCTCGCTTGTAAAAAATTATGGAAAAATTTTATCGACAAATATTGTTTCGTTCATGGAGAGTGACTTGGCGTTTCCGCTGGTTGTGGCTCTTTGGCTTCTTCGCCACTTTTCTTGGCAATGCCAGTTTTTATGAAGCAATCATTCGTAGCTTCAATGACATGTCCGAAGGTCGGAGTATTTATTACACCTTGAGGCAATATGCCAATACTGGTATTTTCAGTACTTTTTCTTGGACCAAGTTAATTGATCTTTGGCAGACAGATACTGTTTCTTTCAGTTTATCACTTTTCACTATCTTGTTTGTGATGTTAGTCGCTTCGTTGATAATAATTTTAGCCATTGTTTCGCAGATTAGTTTGATTAAATCAGCCATAACTCTCGATCAAAACAAGAAAATTTCATTCAAACAAGCATTCAGCTTGGGTATACACAAATTCTGGCCTGTCCTAGGCTTGAATATAATTACCCGAGTAGTTATGACCGGCTTTGTAATTTTTATTGCTTTCCTGGTTTCTCTATATATCGCCCAAACCAGTTGGATTGCTTATGCCTTGTACATAGTTTCATTTTTAGTTTTACTGCTACTGGGTATTATAATATATTTCCTCACTATCTACGCTTCAGCTTTTATTGTTCTGCGCGACAAAGGAATTTTTGTCTCAATTCGTTATGCTTGGTATATTTTCAAGCAAAACATGTTACTCAATATTGAAATGGGCTTTATCTTGTTTCTACTCAATATCTTAATCGGTTTGCTTGCTATAGTTTTTGCTGTGTTTGTCTTGTCTCCATTTATTTTGCTTTATTTAATGATGGTCTTGATGTCACTAAGTGGCGGTTTAGGTTTACTTGTAGTTTTAATAGTTATCCTTGCTTTAGCTATTATTGCTGTATTCGGTTCAGGTTATACCACCTTCCAGGTCACTGTCTGGTCGATACTGTTTGAGGAATTAGCTTTGAAGCGTGGTAAATCCAAGATGCGTAGAATCGTTGATCAAATTAAACATCGAGTTAAAAAAAAGAAATAATAATATAAAAAAGCGACCTCTTCAGGTCACTTTTTTTATTTTGTAAATATTTCTGACAACTCTTTGCTTTTCTCTTGAATATTGCCACTCATTTTCTACTTGTAATTTGTTCCCAATCAATTCATTTATGTTGAATTGGTATATTTTTCCTTTTATATGTATCTCTGGAATTATTATTATCATCACTCCAGATGATTTCAAGGCTTTTTCCAATTGCGTAAACATTTTGGTATAAAGCTGACTTAATTCTTCCTGCACTTTTTTTACAAAGTCATTTCCTTCACTTCCTCTCATTGCTGGACCAAGATAAGGTTCTGTCACAACGACATCTATGCTACCAGCTTTGATTTTTTGCTCAAGATTTTCAATCCCCAAAGTCTCCAATTCAAGATTAAATTTCAAATCAAAAGATTTTTTCAGCCAATCAAGATTTTCAGTTGTATCTTTTATGGCTTTTACAGAATTGTCATATCCAATTAAATTTATCACACCTTGAAGTGCTGCCATTTGTAGGATTGTGCCCGAACCACAAAATGGATCAAGAACTTTTAATTTGTTGTTTTTTATTTCAGCTAAGTTGATCATTATTTGACTGACTTTTGGTGGCAACATACCTGACAGATCATCTTTGGCTGGCCTACCATAATCAATTTTTGAATAAAAATTATAATCTTGCACTGCCAGAGTTCTTCCCACTAATATTGTATCTGCACTAGAAATAAAATTTAAATCAAAGCCATTTTCTTTGTCTAGATTATTTTTGTGAATTATCACACTTGAGAGCGGATTTTCCACCCCACTGACAAAACGGCAATTTTTATTACTATTTTTCAATTCTTTTTTTAGCTCTAGTCCGATTTTATTCAGTTTCAAATTTTCCGATGTGAAATTATTCAAACCAAAAAATATTTTTTCATAATTGTATTTTATCAAGTACTGAAAAATATCTTTTTGTAAATTATTTCTTGTGGTTTCAAATTCAATAATCCCAAATTTCACAAAACCTCCCAGCAATTTCAGCAAGTTTTTTTCTAAAGTAATCTTTGTTTCAAGTACAATTATATTCTCAATTACAAAACTGATTTCAAAGTCAATATTTTCTCGTCTTAGCACAGCTTCCAGCTCTGATTTAGCTAATTTTGGATGATTTCCTACTTGGAAAAAGTATTTCATATGAGCCTATTATACTTTAAATTTGCTAAAAAATCAAGGGAAAGTTAGGTCTCTCCGCCGACCCGCTGCTCGGCAACGGGTCGGCTGTTTTTATTTCCCACACTTGTCACCCTGAACCCTACACTCGTCATCCTGAACTTGTTTCAGGATATAATTCTTCAAAATTCAAATTAATTTTTCCATTCCTTCCTCTAATGTCAATTCAGGAGACTCTGAAACAAGTTCAGAGTGACG